>Ga0233424_10000004_pt1 | contig 448733 bp, 380 predicted proteins | sample Watercolumn_Towu_FD_181011 | JGI IMG/M metagenome (GOLD analysis project Ga0233424, IMG submission 181011) | Freshwater microbial communities from Lake Towuti, South Sulawesi, Indonesia - Watercolumn_Towuti2014_125_MG | ecosystem: Environmental > Aquatic > Freshwater > Lake | place... | reverse complement strand
GCCCGGCGGCGGCGGCGGTCCTGGCGGTCCTCCTGGAATGCCTGGCGGCGGCGGCGGCTTCGGCGGCGGAGGCCGCGGTGGTCCTGGAATGCCCGGGGGGGGCGGCGGTCCCGGCGGTCCTCCCGGAATGCCTGGAGGCGGCGGCGGCCCTGGCGGTCCTCCCGGAATGCCTGGCGGCGGCGGCGGCCCTGGAATGCCTGGAATGCCTGGAATGCCCGGCATGCCCGGCGGCGGCGGTGGCTTCGGTGGCAGCAGCAATGCCGGTTTCGATACGTACGAATCGTATGTAATCGCTGTCGTTGAGGTTTCGAATACGCTAAGCCCTAATCCAAATTTGAATGGAATTCATCAGTATCTGCATAAGTGGGGTCGAACGGCGATCTTCAATGACGATACGACGATCCAGGTGTTCCCGGTTGCACAGGAAACGCCCAAGCGAACTTTCGTCGCAAAGAAGAAGTCGGCGGACAAGAACAAGGACCCTGAAAGGTATCTGGATCTGGCAGAGTGGGCGCTGAATCACGGACTGATCAAGGAGTGTGAAGAGCTCTTGCAGGAAATTGAGAAATCCAAAGATCTAACGGCGCGTGTGCAGGCTGCCGTCAAGGCATACAACGAAATCCGCGCCGGCCTTGCGAAGGCGTCGCCCGGTATGGAAACCGTGAATTCGTGGAAGCAGAAACTGCCTGATTACAAGATGTCGATGACGAACGAAGGCCATTACGTCATTTTCTACAGCGAAGGCGGCGTAACGCCTCCACCCGAAGTCGAACAGCGCAAGAAGCTTCTCGAACAACACATGCGGGCGTTTTACCTTTGGTTCGCAATCAAGGGAAAAGCTCTGCCCGTACCTGAAGAGAAGTTGGTCGCAGTTCAAGTGCATGACGAGTCCTCGTTCAAGGCGCAGCGCTCGTCCGTTGAAGCTGTTCAGTTTGTCAGCGACGGTTTCTTTGCCCGACGTGACAACATTGCAGTGTTCTGTTCGCAACGTCTTGACGAAGCCTATCAGATGTTCGCCAGAATCACGAGCAATCACTGGAAGGACTGGAATCGACTCGAGTTGCTTGACGGCAAGACCGTGCGAGGTTTGACCTCGCAGATCAAACAGAAGTACAACAACGATTCGAGAGCATTCCTTAACGACTACAGACGAATGCAGACAATTGCGCTCCTGGAGAAAGCGCTCCAGGAAGAGGCCGAAGTCGCTGCCGTCTCGCATGAAGGCACGCGCCAGCTGCTGGTTGCGACGGGCTTGGTCGGCCGCAACGTGCAGATGCCCGAGTGGATTCAGTTCGGACTGGCGAGCCTTTTTGAAACTCCTAAGGGACCTTTTGTCGGTCTAGACGGAACCGCTCAGGTCGCATATTGGCCGGGCTACGGCGGGCCAAGCTGGGCGTACTTGAGGCAGTTCAAGCGCTGGGCAACATCTTCGGACGAGTTTGTGAAGCTTGATGCTCCGGCAAACGCGCTTCGAAATACGGTCACAGATCTGTACTTCCATCAGGTTCGAGGTCAGCGCAATCTCGATATTGACAAGAAGCTTTCGAAGTCAGAGCGAGAGAAGCGCGAGCGTGAACTTGCCAAAATCAAGGAAGGCTCTAGCCGAGCGCGTGCGCAGGCGTGGGCGTTGGCCTATTACCTTTCGAAGTACCGACTCAACGACTTGCTTGCGTACTGCCAGGATCTGTCGACTTTGCCACGTGATCTGGAAGTGGACGACGAGACACAATGGCAACTCTTCGCCCGCGCCTTCAAGCTCACGGGAGCCAACGGTGAGGTCGAACCCGGTCGATTGAAAGAAATGGCGTCCGATTGGTTCGACCGAATCATTAAGGAAGAGAACCCTGGGCGAGATGACATACTTGCCAAACCACTGAAGCGAGAGAACAACAACCAAGGTCCAGGCGGTCCAGGTGGTCCGGGAATGCCTGGTATGCCGGGCGGCGGCGGCGGACCCGGAATGCCGGGACCGCCTGGTGGTTAACGATTGCTGATTCGTAAGTAGAACGTGAGACGAGCGGCGGGTTTCCCTGTCGCTCGTCTTTTTTCTTCGTTGCTACTGGTCATGCAAAGGCTGAGCAGGATCAATGATGATCCTGGGTTCTGTCGCTTTCTCGATTGGTCGTGGAGGCGGAAGCGGTTCTGGTTCGTCGACTCGACGTTTTGGCGCCGGCGGCATGCTTCGGAACGCGTTTGCGGCGTTAAACGGCTGCCACTGTGTCGGATAATATCCATACGGAACGCCTGGATGTACGCTCGGGAACTCAGGCGCCGGGTAAAAACCACCCGATGGCATTGCTGATCCGTTACAGCAACTCGGTGAAATTCGCTTGTACATCGGATAATACTGTGGCGCCGGCCGCGCACAACTACTACACCCGCCCTGCGGGTAGAAGGCGAGGCTGGGCGATATGATGCCCAGAGTGATTGCGGCTGTCACGGCGCCGCGAATCCAATTCGAACCAGCCATTGAGACTCCCAAGTCGAGAAATAGAGGCGAGACTCGGAATTAAGACTAGCCTGGATGCCGGGCCGGTCGAACGCTCTTCCGGCGCACCGGCTGCGTGTAACGATGTCGGCGAGCGGCATCCGTCCGCTTCATTCATCCAATCGGATTGGAAGATAGGAACTCGCCAGTCACTCTCTTTAGAACAACCGGCAAAGAATGAATGGAGTCAATTCGACTGTTAGAGTTTATGGAGATTCGCCAAATTCATACGACAGTTGCCGTTACATTACCGGTTTGCTTGGACATAAACGCGATCGCCGGGCAACAGCTGATAATTAGTTCGTGTGCCGCCGGCCTGTGTCACTTCATTCCAATTGACCGGGAGGATCTGATCGGCGCCATCGGCGTTTGGCGGCGCCGGACGGGCCACCCAGACGCGTTGTTTCTTCACTGCCGGTACAGCAAAATGTACGTGAGCAACAGCGTCGAGAACCGTTTCGTTGCCGGTCGCAATGAACCGATGGACAGTTTCGCCGAGGCCAGCGACGTTGACTACGACGTAGTAGTACTTGCTGTTGAATCCTCGAACATCGAGGCTGACGACGGGCTTACTGAATCGCCGGCCGAGGTGCGACTCGATAGCAGTTTTGGCATCGTCTAACGTCATTCCAGCGACGAAGACTGAGCCGTAGTCGCCAAGTCCGACCGTGCCGTCCGGTCGAACGATATGATCGCCTCGAATCTGCTTGACGGCATTGGTTTGGGCCAGCGAAACGCTGACGTGTCCTTTGCCTGTTCTAGCAGCCAAATGCTTCTGCACGGCTTCTTGTGCATGATCGAGTGAAAGGTCGGCGACCGCCACAGTACCGTTTTTGGGCCCAAGATCGATCTGGCCATCCGGTGTGACATGAAACACGCCGGCAATAGAATCTGATTGGCCGTCCAGGCTTGTGATGACCAGCGCATCAAGCGGTTGAACCTGATACGCTCCTTTCGGTAGGGCGCCAATTACGTCAATGGTCACAACATCCGGCGCTTCGATGACGTATGGGGGAAAGCTGACTTTGAGCTTCTCCGTCGGAAGCGGCGGAGGTGCAAATTCACCATACTCCGGCGGCAACATTTCGCTGAACGATATTCGCTCGTGTTCGGATCGTGGCGGCGGCAATGTCGGGATGTTCGGACGACCGGGACCGGCGGGTTGGGTCGAAATCAAAGGAGATCTTGGGCCGATCGTAGTGCGCCAGCCTTGAGACGAAATGCAGCCAGAAGCTGCACCAATTGCACAAAGGCCGGTAATCGCCCAGAAAAACCGCCGTCGAATGCGCATGGAGTCCCCTCCCCGGATTGGAACGGCCACACGCAGCGCAGCGCGCCCGAACAACTGCTTTGATCGGCAAAGACTACCCGGATTATTGAGAAATAGCCGTCAATTCACGGAATTGTCAAAGTACGTCGACTGAAAGCAAGCAGGAGCTTTAGAGTGGCGAGTCAAAGTGAAATGCACAACCCACGGATGATCCGCGAGTTGTGACGATCAACGCCAAAGGGTGAGTGACGGGATTCGAACCCGCGACGTCCTGAGCCACAGTCAGGTGCTCTAACCAGCTGAGCTACACCCACCAATCATCTCCAATCATCATAAATCGGCACTTGCACCTTGGCAAGTTTGTCGAATGCACGAGCAACACAACGAGGCCATCCGTTTCAATGTCTCACAACCTGCCCTGGATTCACGTCACTGGTAGAATGACTACGATCCAATCGGAGTATTGACGTGAACACGCCTCCCTGGGTTCGGTGGTCGGTGTTATTGATTCTGCCCCTCTTACTCGTGGTTGGAGTGTACTTTCTTCTGCGAAACGCCGATGCGCCACCCTTGCCGAGCCGCGAAAAGCCCGAGCTTCCGGTATTGCGCACAACAGCAGATCCTCGACTAACGTACAACGGACCGTATCGCAATATCCACCCTGACGTGAAATATGTCGGCGACGCCGCATGTGCCGATTGTCACTTTGATCAGGTCGAGACATTTCGTCATCATCCTATGGGACGTTCATTATTCCCGATTGCCGAAGAGCCGAATCCGGCGCCGCTCGATCCAGCAAGCCGGCAGCCGTTTCAGGCCCTCGGTCGCACTTATCGCGTCGAAAGAAAAAGTGGCCGAACGTGGCACCACGAGTCACGCCTGGATGATCGTGGCCAACCCATTGCAGAGAACTCGTTCGAGGTGAAATACGCGATTGGCTCTGGCACGCACGGACAGTCGTTTCTACGCGAGCGAGATGGTTACGTCGTGCAGTCGCCGATTACTTGGTACGGCCAGAAGAAGATATGGGATGTGTCGCCCGGCTGGACTGAAGCTACGGGTCCACGCCCGGTCGAAGGCAGGTGCCTATTCTGCCATTCGAATCAAGTGTCGCCGACCTCGGGGCGATACAACCACTTCGCGGAGCCGCTGTTTCGCGGCCACACCATCGGATGTGAACGTTGCCACGGGCCAGGTGAGCGTCACGTGGCGAAGTGGTCCGGCAAAGAGCCCGTCGAACCGGGTCAGGATTTTTCGATTGTCAATCCGAGGCACTTGCCGTGGCAGCAACGCGAAGCGGTGTGTCAGCAATGTCACCTGGAAGGTGAGACGCGCATAGTCCGAAGGGGGCGAGCGCTGAACGATTTTCGTCCGGGTTTGCCGCTGGAGAACTTCTGGACGGTCGCAATCCACGACGAAGAAGATCACAAGGTGGTCAATCACGTCGAGCAGATGTATCGGAGTACGTGCTTTGAACGTAGCGGTGCGGAGAGCAAGCTTGGATGCATTTCGTGTCACGACCCCCATGTGAAGCCGTCTCCAGAACAACGAACCGAGTACTTTCGTAAGTCGTGTCTCAAATGTCACAAAGACGGAGGATCAGAAGCCTCGAAGGAAACGCACTGCCGTTTACCTCAGTCGGAACGCCTGCAAAGGAATCAAAACAGTTGCTTTGAATGCCATATGCCCAAACAGCAGGTATCCGACGTTCCGCACGTTGCGGGCACGGACCATCGCATAACTCGCGCACCGCAGCCGATTGCCGCGCATGTGCCGACTGAGCATCGATACCGCTCCGGTCAATTGCCGGTTCGACTATTTCATCGACGAGCGACGGATGTCTTGATCGGCGAGGATCGGCGCGACCTTGGCGTGATGCTCGCAGAGTGCGTCAACCACAACAAAGTGCACGTACGTTATTCGGTCAGCGCGATTGAACTGCTGGACGCTTCATTAAGCGAAGTGCCAGCCGACGTGGACGCGTGGGAGGCGAAAGGTGTGGCGATGGTGCGTGCCGGAAGGCCTCGAGAAGCGCTGGCCGCGTTTCATCAGGGTTTGCAGACCGATGCGAATCAGGAGATGTGCCTGGTTGGAGCGGGTCATTTGTCGCAGCGACTTGACCAGAACGATGAGGCGATCGAACTATGGAAACGAGCGGTTCGAATAAACCCTTTTCATCCACTTTATCACGGAGCGCTCGCTATTCTTTATGCCGGCAAACAGCAGTGGCAGCAAGGCAAGGAGTACGCTGAAAAGTGGGTGGAATTGGATCCACTTGGCATTGAATCAAGGCGGCTTCGAACTTTGTATTTGCTGCGGCTCGGCGATCGCACTGTGGCTCAACGAGAATTCGCGTTGATCGAGGCGCTCAAGCCGCCCAACCTCCCGGAATTGCAGAAATGGTGGGCGACAGAATCGAAACGATGATGCCTCAAACGGAGTAAACGAAGAGTGATCCAGTTTCTGTGCCTGCCAGCAAGAGTCGTTCATCGGGCGACCATGTTAGCGCGCTAATCCCAGCATTCAACTGCAGTTGTGTAACGGGCCGCTGGGATGTGATGGGCTGCCAGAGAATGATTTTGCCATCCGCCCCACCTGAAGCGAGGATGTCGCCCTTCTTCTGATATGTGAGGGCGGTGACGAGCTTATCCTCAGCATGCCCTTCGAGCATCAAGGGTCGAGTGCCTTCGGGGCCCTTTCCGGAACAGTCCCAAACGAGGGCCCAGGCGCTGCCGCCGGTCGCAAGGAATCGACTGGTTCGATCCCATGCAGGCGGACGGACTTTCGTTGGGTAGCCACCCATTTGCAGGTCGCGTCCGCTCTTCCAAATCCAAAAGTAGACGGAAGCGTCCTGAGCGCCGGCAGCCAGGTATTTTGAGTCGGGCGACCATGCGGCACACAAAAGCGACACAGGCTTTTCGAAAACACGTTTTGGTGAATCGCCCTCGGGGATCCAGACCGACACGCTGCCGTATGATGTTGTCGTCAGGTCGTTGGATCCGGGGCGCCAACAAATGTCAGCGACAGTGCTCCCTAGCGGTGGATAATCGCGAAGCATCGAGCCATCGGGTCGCCAAAGCCGAACCTTCTTGCCCGCGCCGCTCGCAAGAATGTCGCCAGCTTGGTTCCAAGCGAGACACTCGACCCAATTGGCCCCGCCTGACAATTCACCAATCTTCACACCTCGATCTGCGTCCCACAATCGAACGAAGCTGTCCTGGCCGGCGGACGCCAGCAAGTTCGAGTTTGGCTGCCAGGCAATCGCCGACGTGCCAAAACGATGGCCGGGCAAATCGAATTGTCGCATGCCGCTTGCGGAATCGAAGACGGCGACTAGCCCGCTGATCGCCGCCGTTGCGATTCGCTTCCCATCGCTGCTGAAACCGGCAGCGATAACGTGATCCGGAATCTCGCTGTGCCAGCGTTTTGTCAGTCTGGGCGTTCCTCTCCTGAGCATAGTTTCCTCAGCGCAGGCAAGCACGAAAACCGAGTATTAGTTTTTCTCGGTCGAGATTGCGTCCGATAAAGACGACTTTGTTGACTCGGCGATCTTTGCCCCAAGGCCGGTCGGACCGGTGATCGACCATCATGTGCACGCCCTGAAACACGAATCGATTTGGTTCGCCTGCGATGCTTAACACACCCTTCATGCGAAACAGATTGGGTCCGTCTTCCGCCAGGAGTTTTTGGAGCCAGGAGTTCAGCTTTTCGTCGTCGAGATCGCCTTCAAGTTCAATGCCGACAGAGCTAATGTCGAGGTCATGCGTATGATCATGAGCGATGACGGCGTGATGATGATCGGGGTGATCGCAATCCGAATCTGCGCACGCTTGGTGCACCAAATTGAGGCTGCTCCGACCCCGAAGAAAGTCGGGTTCAAGTTCGAGGACGCGGTCAAGTTGAAAGCCGCCGACGTTGAGCACGAGGTTCAAATCGGCCGCAGCGTTTTGAGTGCGGTAGATTCGGGCCGCAGGATTCATCGCGGTCAACCGTCGTTCGAGTCGGTCCGCCTGTTCAGCGGTGACGAGGTCCGTCTTGTTCAGCAAAATGACATCGGCGAAGGCGATTTGTTCGCGCACTTCGCGAGCGTCGTCGAGATGCAACAATACGTGGTGCGCGTCGACGACCGTGACGATGCCGTCGAGTCGCAGCTTGTCGCGCATTTCATCGTCGACAAAGAACGTTTGGGCCACGGGCCCTGGGTCGGCAATTCCGGTGGTTTCGACCAGTATGTAGTCAAATCGGTCGCGCCGTTTCATCAAGTTGCCGAGTATTCGGATGAGATCTCCGCGCACGGTGCAACAAATGCAGCCGTTGTTCATCTCGAAAATTTCTTCGTCAGCGCCGATTACCAGCTCCTGATCAACTCCGACTTCGCCGAACTCGTTTTCGATGACAGCGATTCGTTTTCCGTGCTGGCCGGCCAGAATGTGATTCAAGAGCGTCGTTTTGCCGGCGCCAAGAAAGCCCGTAAGCACGGTGACCGGCACGCGTGTGTCAGCAGAAGGCATGAATTCGCCCCATGGAAACTACCGAACCAATGGGAAGCATCCTATTCGAGATCGATGGACTTGCCCTTGCCGGACGTATGGCGAGCCGACAGAATAAGCGTTTTGCGACATCTTGTAAGCGAACATGCCGGGAGGCGGCCCATGGCCAAGAAGAGTAAAGACGCGAGAAGCTACATCAAATTGCAAAGCAGCGAAAGTGCTCATTGCTACTATGTGCAAAAGAACCGCAACAACACCAAAGAGCGGCTGCAGATCAAGCGATACGACCCGACCATCCGCAAGCACGTGATGTACAAGGAAGGCAAAATGTAGTTCGATATGCGGCCAAGAAACAGAAACACCGGCAGTTGAATCCTCGCCTGCCGGTGTTTCTGTTTTTGAACACAGATTCTTCGCTTACTTGTCTTTCTTCTTCTTGCCCATTTGGCCGAGGGTGACCGTCGTCACTTCGTTCTTGTCATTCATTGCAATCGTGACGCGAGCGCCTTCTTTCAATAGTTCCGACTTAAAGCCGTCTTTGACTGACAATTCCTTGCGCTCTTCGCCCATGACGACGACGAACTTGGCGCTTTCACCAATCTTGAATTCCTTGTCTTCCATCGAGTCCTTGGTGCGGACCGTAACGGTAATCGTGGACTTCTCGGCATCAATCTTCTTGACGACGCCGCCGGCAAAGTTGCCCTTTTTCTTCTTTTCCTGGCCGACGACAAGGCCGGCGGACAGCAACAACGCGATACTTGCACAAACAATCGTACGCAACATGGAGAAAACCCCTGAAAGAACCCGATCCCGGAAACGCCTAAACCCAGGGCCCAGTGCCAAGGGTGTTTGCTCCAGGTGAACACGGGCAGGACAAGCGCTAGTATAGGCGCATTGAAATCGTGGTTAGTCAAAAAATTCGCTAGTTCTTCTGATTCTCGATTTTCTTGCCTAGCAGCTCAAAATGAAGAATAGAAGAGAGCGCAGCGGGACTCAGGCGATCGAGATTCGTTTCGAGTTTTCCAAAGCGTGGGAATGGAATCGGCTCGCGCCGAGACCGTTCTGAGTCTTGCGCTCAAACTACTATCTCCCGCCCTGAAATCGGCCTCTTGTTCGATCCTGAGGACGCGGAGGCGGTTCCGTAGCCGGGAATCTGATTTCGTTGCCGTTACGGTCGTGGCTCACTATTTCCAGTTGTTCCGGGGCGCCTGCTGGGCTTCCACTAATCAGGATCTGCAGTTCGCCGGCGCCTTCCAATTGGGCAATTTCTTTGCGCTTGCGATTGAGCAGATAACTCGCGACTTCGTCGTGCACGCGCACTTGAATGCGAGTGATGCCGTCGCGGTGCGCCGCAAGCTGCAGGAGCCGCATGACTTCGATGCTCATGCTTTCGCCGGTCTTTACCAATCCGGTTCCCGTACAATGCGGACACTCGTGATAGACAGAGCGTTTCAGCGACGGTCGAATGCGTTGCCGTGTCATCTCGATCAAGCCGAATTGCGAAATCTTGAGGATCTTGGTTCGAGCACGATCGCGCCGGAGGGCATCGCGAAGCGCACGCTCGACGCCGCGTTTGTGTTTCTCGTCGCGCATGTCGATGAAGTCGTTGACAATCACGCCGCCGAGGTCGCGAAGCCGAAGTTGCCTGCCGATTTCTTTTGCAGCTTGAAGGTTCATTTGATACGCGGTTTCCTCGGCGTTGTTTTCGGCACGGAAGCTGCCGCTGTTCACGTCGATGGCTACCAACGCTTCAGTTTGTTCGATGACGATGGAGCCTCCCATCGGCAACGGAATCTTGCGCTGCTGAATCCTCGCGATTTCCGCCTCGATGCCGTATTTGTGAAACAACGGCTCCGCTTCCTGGAAGTGCTTGATGCGGTTCGCGTATCGAGGCATCACAATCTGCGAGAACTCCTCAGCATGTGCGAAGGCATTGGCTTCGTCCACCCAGATCGTGTCGATGTCGGCTGTAAACGTGTCCCGGATTGTCCGCGTGATCATGTCGCTTTCTTGATAGATTTCGGCCGGCGACTTGAGCTTCTTGATGCGGCGCACCATGACTTCCCAAAGGCGCAGCAAGTAATTCAAGTCATTCTGAAGTTCGCGTTTGTTTCGATCGATGCCGGCAGTGCGAATAATGAAACCCAGGCCGTTGGGCGGTCGAAGGTCAGTCAGGATTTCCTTTAGCCTTCCGCGGGCTTCTTCGTCTTCAATTTTCCGAGAGACACCGATTCGATTGAGACCGGGCATGAGCACGAGGTAGCGGCCAGCAATGCTGATATACGTGGACAGCGTCGGCCCTTTGGTGCCGATGCCTTCCTTGATGACCTGAATCAGCACTTCCTGCCCGCGACGGAAGACGTCCTGAATCAGCGGTTTCGGCCGGCCGAATCCAGGCCTCCCGCCACGTCGCGGACCCCCTCGACCTCGGCCCGGTCCCCGGCCTCGGCGGTCGCCCCGGTCGTGCGACCGGGCGCGGGGCTGCGGCACCTCGCCGTCTTCGAGTTCCATGTCAAGCAGATCAGCAGGCTCGGATTCGGCTTCCGGAGGCCGTAATTCCTCCGACTCTTCCTGACCATCATCAAACTCTTCGAATGATTCAGCAGTCGCCGCTTCAGCCGAGTCGATTTCATTAGCAGCGCTTTCAGGTTCATCCCATGACAAATCTTCGGCTGCCATCGCCTCCTCACGACCTTCGCTCTGCTCAATGGCTGCCGAAGTCTCGGAGGCCGCGGCATCCTGGTCGAGGATACCGGCGCCAAAGCCGCCGGTCGGAGGCTCCGAATGACGTTCGATTGCCGGCATCACCTGGGGTTTGGAAATTTCCTCAGGTCGTTCTGACTCGTTCGAGTCCGAAGTGCGATCATCGACGATGGCAGAAGAGTCCTGTGTTCCATCCGGCTCCCACTCAGGAACTTCGGCATTCGACGGCATAGTGTGCGGCAGTGCCGAGATGGGCTGCGGCGCATCGGCCAAACCGAGAATCTCCATCGCAGCGCCCCAGACGCTCGAGGTCTCTGCGGCATTGGAAGGAGTGGACAAGGGTTTGGGCTCGTCAACGACCGTTGGCGGGTATTCGATCGGTGCAGATTCGTGTCGGTCGCGGCGGCGGCCGCCTCGCCGATCCTGATCGCGATCCCGGCCGCCGCGTCCGCGTCCTCGACCACGGTCTCGATCCCGATCCCGATCATCGTCTCTGCGTTCGCCGCGTCGCGGAGTCAGGTGTTGGTAATACGCTGGATCGACATCGGAAATGTGCAGGAATCCGTTGCGGCCGATGCCGAAATCGACAAACGCGGCCTGAATGCTCGGCTCGATATTGACGATTCGGCCTTTGTAGATGTTGCCGACGTAGCTCTCTTGACTGGTTCGTTCGACGTAAAGCTCCTCAAGCACGCCATTCTCAATAATCGCGATTCGGCATTCTTCTGGCTGCAAGACGTTGATCAACATTTCCTTCTTCATGAGTTCATCCTTAGGTCAGTGATGAGAACTGCGCCGGAAAATTCCGAGATGCCGCTCGAAACAGCGGCTGGCGCAGCACCCGTTTGTTCAATTTCTTCGTGCAAGTGCAAGTGAGTGCGGGACAATATGAATCCCTGCTCAAGCAAGTCCGACGCGTCAAGAAGTTTCAGCACTTCATCGGCACGAGCGGTGCCGTTTGCCGTAACCAGGAAATCGAGTTTCAACGATGAGCCGTCGACTCGCAAGTCAATCATGTACGGCCGAATGTCAACGTCTCGGGCGTGTGGCTTCTCGCGGCGTGAGATACAAGACGATTGAGCCAAGAGTTGCTTGCAGCGGTGCGACAGTTCGTCCGTTCGTTCCGGCGGCACGTCAATGGAATAACCGGCTTGACGAACTTGCGCCGATGCGTTTTTCGCCACTTCCCGGATTGAAAGGAAGGTCAGTCCGTCCGGCGATTGCGCCTGGATTCTTGAAAGCACACTAGATGCATCCATTGGCTCTGTCAGTTCGATTTCGACTACTTCGTGGAGACCTTCGACGCCCAGCGGCAACGAAAGTGCAAAAATGACGCGAGGGAGTGGATGAAATCCGGAAGTCGATCGGAAAGGTAATCGCGCGCGACGAAGCATTCGCTCCAGCACACGCATCAAGTCATGATGGCTGACAAGACGCAGTAGGCCGGTCTTCTGAAACCGCAGGCGGAACTTCACGAATTCCATCGTGGCGTTTCTTGTTCTCTGTTCATTGTTCGGCGGCAAGCCGGCGCTGAGGTTTGGTGGACCATCGTCAGCCGGCGATTGAGCCGCGGAACGCAGAACAAAAAACGCATGTTGCTCAGTCGGCGCTGCCGTGGAGCAGCCGCCGAGTCTGATCGCGTAGGTAGTTGGTCACGTCACGGGCGTTGTCGAAACGAAACGTTTCTTCCGCCACATGCGTCGCAGCCGTCCACGTGACGGCGCGGATTACTCGCTTAATCTCCGGAATGTTGTGCGGCGTAACACTGAGTTGCCGCATTCCCATCCCAATTAGCAGCAAGGTGAAGGCAGGGTCGCCGCTCATCTCGCCGCAAATGTTCGCCTGAATATTGGCTCGACTCGCCGCATCAATCACGGTGCGAATTAGTCGCAGCACGGCCGGGTCAGCCGGGTTATACAAGTCCGCCACCAGTTCATTCGTCCGGTCCGCTGCAATCGTGTATTGCACCAAGTCGTTGGTGCCAATCGAGAAAAAGTCCACTTCGCGGGCCAGCATGTCCGAAATCAGGGCAGCCGACGGCACTTCGATCATCGTACCAATTTGCAGCTGGCGGTCAAAGCCAATTCCGTCGCACAATAAGTCTTCCTGCACCTCGCGAAGGTGCAACTTGCATTCGCGCAACTCTCGAAGAGTGCTGATCATCGGGAACATCAGCCGAACTGTGCCCTTGGCGCTGGCTCGAAGGATCGCCCGCAACTGCGTCTTAAAGAGAGGCAGATTGCGCAGACAAAGCCGAATGCTCCTTTGGCCAAGTACTGGATTCCTTTCGGGTTCGTTCGTCCACGACGGCGAAGCGAATTTGTCGGCGCCTAGGTCGAGTGTACGAATGACCACAGGCTGGCCTTCCGGCAGCGCGTTGATCACATCGACGTATGCGTTGTAATGCTCGTCTTCGGTTGGGTCTGAGTCGCGTCCCAGGTAAAGGAATTCAGTTCGATAAAGCCCGACGCCTTGCGCCCCACGTTGTCGGCAGTGTTCGATCTCATTTGGAAACTCGATATTTCCCAGAAGCGTGATCGGCACGCCGTCCTTGGTGATCGCCGGTAGATCACGAAGCTCATCTAGTTGCAATTCCAATGTCTGAAACGATCGGCGTTCAGCCTCGTATCGTTCGAGGGTTGCTTCATCCGGATCGATGATCAGCGTCCCGTCGTGGCCATCCACAATCACCAGCACGCCCTCACTGACTTCGGCCAGAAATGTACCAAGCCCAACGATTGCGGGGATTTCAAGCGCACCGGCCATGATCGCCGTGTGGCTGGTTTTCCCGCCTGCTTCAGTTGCGAAAGCAATGATCCGCTTCGAATCCAAGCTAGCGGTTTCGCTCGGCGTCAGGTCGTGTGCGAATAGGATCGACGGCTTCTCAAGGTGGCTCAGTTGTTGCCGTCGTTGTCCAAGCAATTGCCCGAGTACGCGCTTCTCGACATCCAGCAAGTCGGAGGTTCGACTTGCAAATCGCGACGAATCAACCGATGCGAGTGCTTGCGCCAACTTCGAGATGCTCTTCGAGACGGCGTACTCGGCCGCGTAGAATTGATCGCGGATCAACGGGATCGCATCGCGCGTGATGACAGTGCCTTCGAGAAGTTGCGCATGTGCTCCTAGAATGTCTGCGACGTGCGAGCCTAATTTGTCGGCAATGGCATGTTGGCTGACCCGAGCTTCCAGCGCAGCCATCGACAGAGATTCACGAAGTCTTTGCAACTCCGATTCAACCTGCGAGGGCTCAATATGGCGCGGCGCAATGCGGTAACCTTCAGTGTCCAGCACGACTGCAGTGCCGATGGCCACGCCAGGTGATACAGGAATGCCGCGAAAAGTCAGCATGTGCGAGTGCATGTGTGGCGTGTCAAATTCAAGCGGTTCCCTTGGGCCACACACGGAAGCCGGCTATTTCTCATCCGGTGGAACGGCCTCTAATTGAGTCGTCAGTACCTCAATCGCCTCGTGTGCGTCCTGTCCTGACACCTCGATGGTCAATTCGGTGCCGACTTCGGCCGCCAGCAACAACAGTTCGATCCAGTTCTTGCCATCTACGGACTGCGCGTCACGACGAACTATCACCGTGCATTGAAATCGGGAGGCCGTCTCCGAAAAAGCTGCCGCCGGACGCATGTGCAGCCCTTGCGGATTGTTGATTCTCACGATGCGCTGCAACGATGGATTCATTTCACGTCGAGCCTTCCGGCAACGATTCCCAGCTTCTGCTTGTGCCTCCAGGACGGTAGTCGGTTTTCAATTTCATGCAGTGGCAGCCGGCTGAAGCGCCTGCCAGATTTCATCGCTTGTTCTTGCGGAACGCAGTTTCTGGACGAACATATCATCGCGCATGCTGCGAACAATGTTCTCGAGCGCTCGCAGATGATCGCCAGGTCGATCTTGTGGGGAAATCAACAAAACCAGCACGTGCACCGGCTGCCCGTCGATGCTTTCGAACGGCACACCGTTCTGCGAGAGCGCGACGGCGCCCACCAGGCGTTCCACGCCGCCGTGTTTCGTGTGCGGAATGGCAATATGTCGACCGATGCCGGTTGAGCTCAACTGTTCTCGGCGAAGAATCGCTCGAACAACGTCGTCGGTATCACAACCGGAACAAGGGCCGACGGACTGCAGTTTCTGCACCATTTCACGGATGACACCATCTTTGGTCGTCGCCGTAAGGACGGGTATGATCGCGTCTCGGACAACGAATTCAGCCATGCGGCACATGCCGGTATGTCCTCCGGTGAGAAGATGCGGATAGGTCACTCCTCATCCGCGTCGTTGTCTTTCGCTAATCCGGCAATCTGGGACGTCGGTTGATCACGACGATGGTCCTGGAGACGTTCTTTGTACTTGTGAATCTGGTGCGATACACGATCCAATGCCAGATCGACGGCGGCCATTAAGTCACTGTGACGATCCTTCGCGACAAACTCATGTTTGTGCTCTGCGCGCGCGTGGAACTCGACTTCCTTAGAGTTCTCGTCCTTAAGGTCGATTGTTACTTCAATAATGGTTAGACGATTAAAGAAATGCAACAGTTTCTCGGCTTTGGCACGAATCTGTTGTTGATGATTGTCATTCAGGTGTCCATGACGAATGGAAATCTTGATCTGCACTTCGTAAGCTCCTCGTCGCGCGGCCGACATTTGCCGCTGTATGGGGCTGGTCGATCCCAACAGTTGACTTTGCAATTGTATTTCCACGTTCAATATTCTGCAATCAGCCTGGGAAAAGGCCGATGGCATTGGCCGACAAGGACATGCTATTTTCATGTACACCATGTACAACGGATTTTGTCGATTGGGAGGGCGTTGTTGCCGGGCGATGGGGTCGTTTCGGACTGGAAATTCACCAACATTTTGCGTCCCACACGGTTATACTGTGGGAAGAGCCAACCCGGACTTGGCGTGCCGCGGTTAGAATGGTGCCTTGTGACGGAATCGATGAGGACGCCGACAGCGTGGCGAAGGACGGCGACAAGCTCCTGGCCGAGGAGCCCGAGCTGATCCGAGAAGCCCAGAAGGGTGATCGTTCCGCATTTGCAGTCCTTGTCGAACGGTATTGGGACCGGCTTTATCGCTGGCTGTATCATCTGACGCGAGATCGCCACTCCGCGGAAGACCTGGTACAGGAAACGTTTCTCAAAGCATTTGCCGCACTCGCACGATTCCGCGCCGACACGAACTTTCGGGCCTGGCTCTTCCGCATCGGCCACAACAACTTTGTCAATCTGCACCGGACGCGCAGTCACAGTCGGCAGACCCTGCCGGCGGACCTCGCAACCGGGGAAGACGGCCCGGTTGAGCAAACGCTGAGCCGCGAGGCCATGCAGCAGCTGACTATGGCCGTGGCAAAGTTGCCTTCAGAGTTTCGAGCGGCGTTCCTCTTGCGAGTCGACGAAGGAATGTCGTTCAAACAGATGGCCGCCGTGCTGGACACAACGGAAGAGACGGCGAGATGGCGGGTGTTCAAGGCCAGGCAGAAGCTCTTGCAGTGTATGTCGCCGGAACTGTTCCCGGCGGCCTACCAAGACGAACCTTGGCATGAAAGCGAGACGGTTGCAGAACCCAAGCCGCCCGCAAGTGGAAGAAGTTAACCCAAAATGTTGAGTTGAACATGAAGTGCAGGCAGATTCAAAAGACGTTGCTCGCAACTTCGGGACGGCGAAAGCTGTCTTCCGAAGTCAGCGCACACGTTGATGCTTGCGATGATTGCCGGCGCTGGCAAGATCGACTGACGGAGATCGATCAGGCCGTCAAACAAATACGCGTCCCGACGTCCGCGACGGCCAGGTCGAATTTTGTGCAGACGCTGTTGAGCGAAACAGCCACGCCTTCGTCGAAATGGTACCACCAGCTGCCCGGCCGGCCTTGGCAGCGAGTCGTCGTAGCGGCTTGCGCCAGTGTCATGTTAATTCTGGTTTGGTCCGGTGCACTGACGCGAGAAGGGCCGGCCGGTAAACGCGAATCGGACCCGGCCGATCCACTGCTTGCGACGATGATGCAGCGCCATAACGAATTGGCGACGGCGCCGACGACCAATATGAGATTGCAGACACTTACGAGACTGTCGGAAGACCTCGATAGCGAAACACGAAACGTAGCACGCATCGCCGGTACCGAGGATTTACAGGCGTTGGCAAATCTGTACGAGGATGTCGTGAAGAAGGGAATCGTCGTACAGGCAGACGACGTGCCTGCGGACGATCGCCCGAAGTTGCTTACCGAGATTGCTGACCGCTTGTTCCGTACGAGTCAGGCAGCGGAATTGCTGGCTGCCGATGTGCCGCCCGGATCGGCGGATCCGCTTCGCCGAATTTCCCGCATTGCTCGAGACGCGAACACGTTGCTGCGAACGAAGGCCAGAACGGACGTTGCAATTCAGGACCCGGAGCCGGTCCGCCAGACACCGGCTGGGGGATGAGTTGTGAGACGATTTGCCGCCATCATGATCCTCTGTGCCGGGTTCGCCGCCTGGGTCGGCGCGCAGTCGCCTCGCCGGCTGCTTCCGTCGGAGCAAATCAAGCTTCTCCAACGCAACCAGGCTCTGTACCGAGTCGCCGTCAAGAGCAGCATTGAAACCACCGCCCAGTTCGACCCACTTGAACGAACGCGAAGCTCGATGATTCTGGCACGAGAGCTTTCCGGCGAGATCAAGTCAGCCGCGCAGAATCAAGACGCTGCCCGAGTAGCCGAATTGGGACGATTGCTCGCTCAGCTCATCGATCAGGGCGTGACGCCGAATATTCAACTGGCACGCACGCGCATCCCGGCCGGTTCCGAAGCCGAGCGGTTGCTGTTCCAACGGCGTGACGAGGTGTTGGAGATTCTGAAACCGCTCGAAGAGTCTGTGCGGACGAACATGAATTCCAATAACCGCGACGTGGCAGGCATGCTGCGCGACCTTTCTGCAGGGCGAGAGAAACTGGAACGCTCGGCGAAGGAGTAGCGGCAACGACGTCTTGTTGTAGAATCTGGGAATGGATGCCTATCGACTTCTCTTCCCACTCATCCGACTACTACCCTCCGAATTTGCACATCGATTGGCCCTCGCGGCGCTGCGCCTGCCCGTTCGTGTAGCAGCGCCTCCCAGCGACGCTTACACCTGGCAGGGGCTGACGTTTCGAAATCGCGTTGGCGTTGCTGCAGGCTTCGACAAGAACGCAGAATGCATTCCCGGCATTGAGCGGCTCGGCGCCGGTTTCGTCGAAGTTGGAACTGTTCTCGTCTCTCCCTGGGCCGGCAATCAGGTCTCGCCCCGAATGTCCCGGCTCGTTCCGCAACGAGCCCTTTGGAATCGCCTTGGTTTCACCAGCCTTGGCGTGGAACGCGTGAAACACAACCTGGCAGCCACGCCGCGCGCTGCTCGCCGCGGAATGGTGATCGCCTGCAATATCGGCCCACATCCGGGCAATCTGAAACAAGCGCCTGATCGTGCCGCCGCGCTCTTGGTCGCTCGCGAAGAGATGATGCACCTGGCGGGCGAATTGCACGCCGCTGCCGATCTTTTCGTCGTCAATTTGAGTTCGCCAAACACGCAGGGGCTGCGCAGTTTGCTGCAGAGTCCGGACATTAGCGAGGCGGTTCTCAGGCCGTTGCGAGATAGAATCCGTGAGCTGGATCGACAGTCGAACCGCAAAGTACCGACGCCGGTGCTAGTCAAGTTGCCGCCGGAAGTTCAGGAGCGCAATCCGTGGACCGAGGATATGCTTCGTGCAGTGTTGCTGCCGATGCTTGCAGCAGACGTGTGCGACGGGTTCGTCGCGACCAATACATCCGTGCGATTGACTTTCGAACACATGCCTCATGCGGACCTGAACCTGCCTGGTGGAATTTCAGGCGGGCCTTTGCGGCCGGAGGCATTGCGATTAGTGGCAATGGTTCGCTCGATCATCGGCGACCAAAAGTTGTTGATCGGCTGCGGCGGCATCGTCGAGCCGGAACATGCCGTTGAGTTCATCCAGGCAGGCGCGGACCTTGTCGAAATCTATTCGGGAATGGTGTATTCCGGCCCTGGGCTCATCGCAAGATGCGCGGTCACGGCGGCAAAACGCCAATGACCGCGCAAACGAATCACGCCGACTGCTTCTTTGGCGGGTGGAAGAACGCCAACAGGAACAACGACGCGATTAGCGCAAGACCGCACGGAACCAGGAAGCAGTTTCGAAACTGCTCCTGTGCGTTTGCGGGGGTAAGGAATGCGCTGAGCGCATTGTGGCCGAACAGTTTGTCAAAGCGATTCGGATTCACGTGATCGACGGCGAACAAGCCGGTCAGCCAGATCGCCATTAAGTTTCCGATGAGCGGCCCAGCGCCCAGAATCAGCAGGTTAAACAACCCTTGCGCGCTCGCGCGAATGTCCTTCGGGAAATGCTCGTCGACGAAGATGTATACGGTCGCAAAGAAGAACGCGTAACAAATGCCGTGCAGGACATTGACGGCGATGGCTGGCGCGGCCTGCGGGAAGAAGGCGAACACACCGAACCGCACCGCATGTCCCAGAATGCCGATGACCATTGTGGCGCGCCAACCCAGTGCTTTGAGTACAAACCCCAGCAGGGCCATTGTGGCGATCTCCGCGACCTGACCAATGCTCATCACCGGCATGACCCAGTTGCCGGGTATGCCTGCCGCCTTCTCCAGGTAGGAACCTGTCCAGAAGAAGTACATTTGATGGATCGTGGCATCAAAAAATGTAACGATGAACAGGACCAAAACGAAAGGATGCCGAAGGAGTTTGAGCGCTTCGAACCATGCTAGCGCGCCGCCTGACTCCGCCGATGGCTTTGGCGGTGTATGCGGCAGAATGATGCTCAAGGCGGAAAGCAACAGCGACGCAATGCCGGCGGCCGCAAACGTCGTGCTGGTCGCCTCCCGGAGCGCATCACCGCTCTTTGCGGTGCCGAGCGCTTTGCCCAGCCATTGCGTGAAGCCGACATCGCTCATGGACGGGACTTTGGCCCAATCGACGAGGATAAAAACGAACGGCCAGGCTGCCGCAATCCAGCCGATCGTGCCCCACAAGCGAATTGGACCGAACTCCTTCGTCGGATCTTTCAGATTGGCAAACGCAATCGAGTTCGTGATCGAAATGGTCGGCACATAAAACAACGTGTGAATCGCCATCAGCAGGAAGAACGCCCAAAAACTGAGGTTGACCTCCTTTCCGCTGACATTCGCCGTCCATCCTGAGCGAATCCAGAACAGGGCGAAAATGGATAGACCACCGATGAAATGGCTGACGCCGAGAAACTTCTGCGCCGCAAAATACCGGTCAGCAAACTGGTTGCTGAAGAACATCGCAATCACGGCGGAGATATTGAATGTCCACAAGATTGCAATCTGCTCGTTCTCGCTGAAATTCAAGCTCGGCAAGTAACCGAAAATGAGCGGCAGCCATGCGCCCCAGATGAAGAACTGCAGAAACATCATCGCAGACAATCGAGTGCGCAGAAGCATCTTCGCGATCTCCAGTTGTGCGTCGGCTCATACGAACTTGGTGAAGTGGAATGTAAAGACCCGCACGCTCCAGGGCAAATACAAAACGTCGGCCGTCTACAAATCTGCCGACCTGACTCGTGTACCGTTTCGCCCTGATAGTCAACGACTCGCTGTTGTATTGACACGGAAATCGCCGATAATGGCAGAGTCTACCCCGCCTGATCGATGATTCCGCCTGCCGTTTTGGATCGAAATAATGTCCTCTGTGTCTCCGACACGACGTAACTTCCTGCATGGCACTGCAGCCGCAGCTGCCGGAGTGTTGTGGTCGAGTTGGCAGCGAACCGATGCCGTACAGGCCGCCGTTCCTCGCGGCAAGGCGAAGTCGGTCATCATGATCTTCAATTGCGGGGCGCCGAGCCACATTGACCTTTGGGACATGAAGCCGAAGGCTGCTGAAAATGTCCGCGGTCCGTTCAAGCCGATCGCAACCACCGTTGCTGGGATTCAAATCTCCGAGTTGATGCCAAGTTTGGCGCCGCTCGCCGATCGATATGCAATCGTGCGTTCGGTGCACCATCATCAAACGCAGCACAACACCGGCATGTATTTTTCGATCGTAGGCCGACCGTATCCAATCGACAGCACCTTGATCAATCCGAGCCGGCGCGACTACCCGAGCTTCGGGACGTTGGTCGGTTGGTTGGCGAGGCGCGATGGATATTCGGGATCACTGCCACCGTATGTCATTACTCCCTCTCCGCATTGCGACAGCACGGTTTACCTGACGCCGGGTCAGTATGGCGGTTGCTTGGGCGCTCAAAATGATCCGTTCGTGCTGAATGCAGATCCGAATGCAAGGGACTTTCAAGTGCCGGCCATCGGCTTGCCGGACGACATGCCTCAGCCGCGCGTGAACGGTCGCCGGTCATTGCTGCAACAGATCGAGGCGAACGCCGTTGCAACAATGCCGACATTCGACACGAACCGCGACAGGGCATTTTCGATGGTCGCATCGCCGGAGGTGCGTGCGGCATTCGACCTGTCGCGAGAATCGCCGCGAGTCCGCGATCGGTACGGCCGGCACAGTTGGGGCCAATCGCACCTGCTGGCGCGACGGCTGGTCGAAGCCGGAGTGCGATTTGTTTCGACGGTCAATGGTCAGAGCATCGTGTGGGACACGCATGAAGACAACGCCAACCGATTGAAGAACCGGCTGGTTCCGCCGACGGAGAAAGCGTTTTCCGCGTTGTTGACCGATCTCGAAGAACGCGGGTTGTTGGACAGCACGCTCGTCGTGTGGATGGGCGATTTCGGCCGTACGCCGATCATCAACAACAAAGGCGGCCGCGATCATTGGCCGCAATGTTACTCGATGGTGCTTGCGGGCGGGGGAATCCGCGGCGGTCAAACGTATGGTGAATCCGACGCTTCCGGCGCCGCTCCGAAGAATCATCCGGTGACGCCGGCCGATATCCATGCGACCGTCTTTGCAGCGTTAGGCTACGATCCGCATGCGAACACCTATCTGTCGCCGGAAGGCCGGCCGTTTCCGCTGAGCGAAGGGCAGGCGCTGCGAATGCTGATGTGATTTTCCTGAAAGATCATGCCGGTAATCGCCATTTCTCTCTCAGCCCTACTTGAATCCGGAGAATCCACATGCGCCGAGCACTGGCCGCCATGGCTGCGCTTGTTGTCGTGACAGCGGCAGCCGCACAATCGCTGGACGAGAAAATGAAGCCCGTTCTCCCGACTGAGGCTGAGGATCGGTGGTCGAAGCTCGGTTGGCAGACGAACATATTTACCGCGCTTCGCGAATCGGGCCGGCAGAATAAACCGGTTCTCTTATGGGTCATGAACGGCAATCCGCTTGGTTGCGGCTGAAACAACGTGCTGCGGGGCCGTGTTGCCCTGTCCGACCCGAAAATCGCCGGCTTCATCGAGAAGAACTACGTCGTGGCCGTCGGCGAGCACATGCAATTGACGCGCGGCGAATTGCGCGACTGGTTCTTGCCGGAAGTTCGCCGCGCCAACCCGCAATATGCTGGCGCTTCAACGCAGGGTTATTACCTCTTGACCGCCGACGGCAAGGCATACGCTTTTGACAATTATCCTCCGCGGTTGCCGACCTACCTGGAAACCGGCGTCGCCCGCTTTCGCCGCATGCCGAAAGTCGAAGCCGGCATCACCGACGCCGACATTCGCAAAGCGGCCCCGAAGGAACCGCCCGCCGGCGCGTCGGTGCTGCGAGTCTACTCTCGCGCTTGCGCCGACGGCAGCAAGGAATGCATCGCCGGCACCTACCTGGCCCGCGACTACATGTGGGTGCTGCAGGATGAAGTCCGTGCCATCGTTCGCGCCGGCGAAACCGCCCGCGAGTTCGCAATGCCGCCGGCGCTAGTCGGCCGGCTGGTGACGTTTCACATGGTCGATGGAACGCGCGGCCAGGTCTGGCCATGGAGGCCCGACGCCACGAGCAAGGCCGTCTTCCGAGCCAAACCCGCCGGCAACGACGGGAGCGTCCGCAAATTCACATTCACCGGCGGCTATGCCAAGCAAGATTCCCACCCACCGCAATGGTCGGATCGCGGCGATGAAGGCACGCTCGAAGGCGAATTCGAGATCGACACGCGCTCGATGCAGTTCACGCGTTTCCGTGCTTATGGCGAAGGCAAAGCTTGGAGCGACGCAACGTACAGCCCCGTCTCACCACCGCCCCGCGGCCGGTACACGATGCTTCGGGCAATCGTCGAAGCCAACGACGAACTGGCGAGACAAGTCACGCCGGAGCCGGCCGGAACGGGACAGTACTACTTGCGCGGGGGGCGGTGAAATGCCGCTGCATTAGCGCAATGCGTATTGGAGCGCTCACCGAGTTGCCAAATCCACGCAACTCCTGTCATGTAAGCAACTGAAATGAACTCAATAGTAGGTTTCAAGTCATCCTCAATGAAGTAGTGATCACCATCGTTGTGCGCACCTGCCAACAGAGCAATCGCCTTAAAGAACATGACTATCGAACTCCATGCAAATAAAGGAGTACTTGTCAGGCGCGACAACCACATCGACCTCACGATGATCGTTATTGGATAGAGTCCCATCAGCAAGAGTGATGCGATACGAAAATAGAACCAGAATGGTGAAGCCATGTAGGCTTCGACGCTGATCAGGTTTCCCTTCAGGAATCCATGCAGCAGAATCACAAGATTGACAAGGGCTAGCGCGCCCGCGATCCGTCGGTGTATGGCCATGCGCGTCATCACCAATCGCCAATCTGAATTCTTCAATCTCAATTCATTTCTCCACTCGCAGCAGCACGCTTCCCGCCGCGTGTTCGGTGTTCTTGCCTTCGCGTTTGGCCAGCACGACAATTGGGTGCTCCATTGGCTTGACCCACGGTTCCGCGTAGATGCGAATCTCGCGGGCGGTGTCGCGCTCGGTGATGAGGATGCCGTTGAGGCCGATGTCGAGCACGCGGACGCCGTGCGGCAGGCCGGTGACTTCGATGGGGATTCGGCCCTTGAAACCATTGCGGCGTTCGACGTGGACCAAAAGCCGGGCTTCCTGACCGGGCCGAATCTTCACCGCGGACGCCGAGGTGGTGGCGACAATATCACCGGGGTCGACGACCTTCGGCATGCCGCCGGCGATTTCCTTCGTCACGGTTTTCCCGCCGATGGTCGCGGTTGCGATCAGCTTCAGCGGCGGCTGCTTGGCGTCCGGGTTCTTTGCGGCTGCGTCGGCGAAGAGCGCAAACGAAGTACTTAGCTGGCCGGCTTCGACGAACGTCGCCGGGGCGCTAAATCCAGGCGGCAAGTTTTCGAACTTCACTGCAATCGGACCATCGAACTCGTCTAATCGTTCAACGGTCACTGTGATCGGCAGCGCGCCGCCGCGCCATACGGCCGGGTTCGTCGGGTTCATTCGGACCGTGAAGTCGGGTCGCGGTTCGCGGATGGTCAGGCGAAAGGCATGGTCCCCGCCGAACTGCCCGCGAGCATCTCGGACTCGTGCGATGTAGACGCCGTCGGCCGGCGGCATGAAGATCAACTTGGAGTCCTTGCCGTAGCCGGCGCCGCCGTCGTCGTTGCGCCAGTAGACGGGGAAGAGCGGCATGCCATTGGATGGAAAAGTCGCGCCGGGCGGATGGATGCCGACCCGAAACATGGGCGTGCCGAGCGCGTGGTGCGACGGCGTCGTGCCCAGGTAGCCGGCCCGTTGTCCTCCGAGCGTGTAAAACTGGCAATCGTCGTCCGGGTTTTTCGGCAAGGCGCGAATGCGCATGAGTTCGTTGCCGACCAGAACATAATCGTCGATGCTAAACTCGTTCCAGGTGTCCATACGGATGCCGGAGCCGGCCGAATCGTGATCGCGGAATGTGACATTGGTCTTTGCCATGCAACGAAGCACAGCCCGTTGCAGCGGCTTGCCGGTCGAGTCCAGAATTTCAAGTACCGGATCAAGCGGCGAACCGAGTCGGCGGGCTTCGACGTCGAGGACAACCGGTTGGCCTTTCGTTGCGGGAAACTCCGTATCGGCGCCGGTCGTGTCTGTGACAAAATGATTGTTAGTGGAGCTCATCGGAAGGCGACGAACGCCAAGGTGCTCCTGAAACTCGCTGACGATGATTGTCGGTGAACCGAGCGGAGTGCCCAGCTTTGACTTAGCAGGCACAGGCAATCGGCTGCCGATCGAAGCGGTCTCTGGAACGGTCACCATCGCACGTCGATCGTCCAGGAAAACGCCGTTCAGCGCCACCGCTGCTGTTGTTCCGCGTTGAAGCCCCAGCGGGAATACTCGCGTCACAATGGGTATCGGTCCGACATGCAACCGGTACGAAAAGTCGTTGCCGCCACGATATTCGCGATCGCGCAGGCTCACTACATATACTCCGGTTGACAGCGCTTTGAAGCCCATCGTTGCGTTGCCGTCGGCGATCGTTGTCCCAGTTGGACCCGTCGCCATCAGCACTGGATCGAGTTTCGACCCAGGCGGCACAAAAGCCTGTACGCCGACTTCCTGTCCCTTCTGAACGTCGATTCGGAAGTGAACGACGTCACCGGCACGCTCAAGCTTTCCCACGACAGTGCCCGGCGTTTTCAATTGAGTCCCGAGACTCGGTGAATCGTTGTCCGGGCCTACTGTTTGAAGTCCAAACAAGTCCAGCATGAACGGTATCGGGTCCAACAGACCGCCGGCGTGCCTGAGCCGCACGTTGTACGTGCCTGCCGATGCTGTTGCTGGAAACATCACCTCCGCATCGATGCGATCCGGCTTAATCCCGTTCGGAACGATTTGCACGACGGCCCCGGCGGGCTCGACGACGATTTCGGAAACATCCTGCAGATTCTGGCCGGTGATGGTCAGACTTAGCTTTTTCCCACGAGGACCGAACGTTGGTTCGAGTTTCGTCGGCTGCGGTTTGGCAGGCAGCGGCTCCGACATCGTTTTGCCGGACTCAGGATCAATCAGCACGCAAGCGCCGTCGAAACGGCCCAGCGCAAGTTGCTTTGCGTCGCCGCGAACGGCCATGCTGAGCACCGTCTCCGGCTGTGCCGGCAGAACTTTGCGTTCATTGAGCGCCTCGGCATCCCAAACTTTGACAATTCGATCTTCGCCGACGGAGAACAAGGTCTTTCCGTCGGTCGAATACACGAGTTTCAGCACGGGCTTTTCGTGTCCAAACGCAGAGTGCACCAATTTGCCCTCGCGCGCGTCGGCCTGCCAGACGCGAATGCTCTTATCGACTCCGGCAGCCACAAGGTGTTTTCCGTCGGGACGCCATGCAACCGCGTACACCCAGTCGGTCGAATCGCCGAGCGTGTACAGTCGCCTGCCGCTGGCCACTTCCCAAACCTTCACGGCGCGGTCGGCTGCTGCGGTCGCGAGCAGTTTGCCATCCGGAGAAAATGAAACGCCATAAACCGAATCGCTGTGATCTTTGAGTTCGCGTTCGAGTTTGCCGGTCGAAACATTCCAAAGTTTGACCAGGCGATCGTAGCTGCACGTAGCGAGCAGTTTGCCGTCGGGGCTGAACGCGAGGTCGTGAATCAAGTCGGCGTGGGCGGCAAAAGTCTTTTCCGGAATCGCGCTGGACGTCCCGCGCGGCGGGAGTCCATATAGGCGCACTTCACCGGACTTCGCGGGAGCACCGTCGGCGACGGCAAGCGAAGCGCCGTCGCGGCTCCATGCGAGCGCCGTCACATGGCCGGTCTGACCGGCGATACGACCAGTGATGGCGCCGTTGGCCGGATCGACGAGCACGACATCGCTGCGCTGTGCAACGGCGAGCGTCTTGCCGTCCGGACGATAGGCGATTGAAGTGACCGGCGGCGGGGCGCAAATGCCGAAGGTCGTTGCACAAAGTGCGAGCACCAAGGCTCGAAAAGTTAATGGCATTGGCCAACCCCTGGAATTCATCCATGTTTACGTTTCGCGTTCGATCGCAATTGCCGAACGTGCAGCGTGAGAGCGAAACACAAACAAATCGTTATCGATTAAACAAAAACTCTCGGCCGGTGAGCACGGCCCAGAACAGGTCTTCGAGAGCTTCGCGACGCGTGGCCTTCGGATCCTGTGCCGCTTCGGTCATGATGGTCCGAAACTTTGCAAGTTCCGCCGCCGTGGGAGGCCGGCACAATCCTGCCAGGAACACGCGCCGAATTGCATCCTCATCACTGATTTTTTCCTTCAGCCAAGCCTCGATCAGCGACTTGTTCGCGCGCAATTTGTCATTGAGCGTCTGGCCATTGTTCAGGTGCAGCGCCTGGCCTACGGTCGCCTCTTGCTGGCGCTCGCACGAACATGTCTGTAGACGCTCGGGTCTGCCGAACGCATTGAGAAAATTGGATGCCACCTGCGCGTCGGGAAGCTGCAGGGCCCGCACACCGGCGGGATAGCTCGACGTCGCCGCCGTGCCGCCTTCGACGCCGGTGTAAATCTTGTCAAACTGCGTCGGCACGCCGGTCAACTGCGAATAGGCGTCGAGGATCACTTCGGCCGATAGACGCCGCACCAGATAGCGCGAATAGAACCGATCATCTGCCGTGTTTTCGGCCAGCGGCTGACTCGAACGCTGATAGGCGGCCGAATTCATGATCGTGCGCATCAAGTGCTTGACATCATACTGGTGATGGAAGAAGTCCTTCACCAATGCATCGAACAACTCGCGGTTGCTTGGCGGATTGGTTTCGCGGAGATCGTCTTCGGCTTCGACCAACCCACGGCCCATGAAGTTGCGCCACACGCGGTTGACCAGCGCCTTGGCGAAATACGGATTCTCCGGCGCCGTCAGCCATTGTGCAAACTGTTCGCGGCGGTCGCTTGGGTCATCGAGCGACAGCGGCTTGGCGTCGAGGCCGGCCGGCGCCATCGCGGTGCCGCGCCGCGGGTGGGCCACATCGCCGTAGGGTTGTGCCTGCACGAATATCTCGCCGGCCCGCTCGCCGTTCTTGAGCGTGACCCGTGAAAACAGATTCGCGAAGCTCCAATACTGATCCTGCGTCCATTTCTCGAGCGGATGGTTGTGACACCGACAGCAGGTAATCGATGTGCCCAGAAACGTGACCGATGTCGCTTCGGTCAGTTCACTAATGTCCTTGTGCAACACAAAAAAATTGGCCGGCCCGTGCGTCAACGTGCTGCCGCTGGCCGTGACTACCTCGCGGGCAAACCGATCCCACGGCTTGTTCTGTGCGACGCTCGTGCGAATGTACCGATAGAAGGCCCACATCGCCGGCTGCGGCAATTTCTTGGACGACACCAGCAACAGGTCTGACCATTTGTACGACCAGTAATCGACAAACTCCGACCGCTCCAACAATGAGTCGATGAGCCGGGATCGCTTATTCGGACCAGTGTCCGACACAAATTTTTCAACCTCGTCGGGCGTCGGCAGAATGCCGGCTGCGTCCAAATATGCCCTACGGATGAATTCGCGATCGGTGCATGATCCAGACGGCGGCAGCCCCAAAGCCTGCAACTTCGCGAGGACATGTTCATCCACGAAATTGTGCTTCGCGGCGGTTGCGAATACCGAAGCATTCACTTTGTTTGGATACGGCACCGTGACGGTGACGCCTGCGACGCGCGTGCCGAAGCCGACGTTGATCGCCGCCTCGCCCGGTCCGGCGACTTTCACGGCGCCTTCTTCGTTGACCGTCGCAACCAGGTCTTCGCTGCTTGTAAAACGGGCCCAGCGGGTCACGTCCTCGGCGTGGCCGTCGGTGTACCAGGCGCGAACGATGATGCGCAAGCCGTCGCCGGGCTTGAGCAGTGCTGCCGGCGGAAACACTTCGATGCGATCCAATTGTGGATCGTTTTCCTGCGGTCCGATTGCACCGCCCGCAATCCAGTCGCGTATCAACGCATAGTCGGCTGAATCATCTTCGAATCGCTTCCCGCCGCCGTGCGGCAACTTGCGTGTCGGCTTAAGCAGTAACAGACTCTGTTCCGGCTCCTGGCGATCGACACGCCGGGCCAGCGTTTGTCGCGTCAAGACAAAATGATCTGACTCTGGATCGTAGCCTCGCAGCGACAACTTCAGTCCGCCTTTGCCGGCCAGCGCGCCATGGCACGCGCCGGAGTTGCAGCCAGCCTTGGTCAACACCGGTTCAATGTGATTGCGAAAGCTCCAAGCCGACGGTTGTTTCATGCCAGTGACGCGGATTTTCGCGACTGCGGCCCGTCCATCTACCGCCGCCGTGATCGTGGTCTCGCCATCGCCGACGGGACGGACGACGCCGGTCTCATCGACAACCGCAATCGATGAATTGGCCGAAACAAATTTCGCTTGCCTGCTGCGGTCGGCTGTGGCTTTGCCGCGGTCGGTATCAACGACGATGAGTTGCTGCCGGGAATTGTCGCCGGCAAGCGCTACGTTGGCCGGGTGGACGGTCAGCTCGGCAGCAGATGCCACGAGCGGCAGAATCAAGAACAGCAGAGCAGACAAACGAGACACGTCTAGGTTACCTGTGTTGTGCCGGCGAACGAGAAATGTTAACAAAACCATTTTTAGAACAACTCTCCAATGGGTTGCACGTTGAAGTCGGCCAATGGGATAGGCCGGCTCTGCGGGCCGGGGAGTTCTTTGTGCGGGTCGAGGCCGAGCGCCTTGTAAAGCGTCGCGGCGACTTCGCCGGGCGTGACCGGCCGCGTCTTCGGGATATAGCCGAGTTCGTCGGATTCGCCGACGACGCGGCCGCCTTGAATCGGGCCGCCGCCCATGAGAATGCTCCACACGCCGGGGTGATGGTCACGGCCGCCGGCCGGGTTGATCTTCGGCGTCCGTCCAAATTCGCCGAGCGCCGTCACGACAGTCTTTTGATACAGCCCGCGATTGTGCAGGTCTTCGAGCAGCGCCGAAAAGGCCTGATCGAAGTTCGGCGCCACGAGTTTCGCCATTTCGACAATGTCGGTGAACGGCTTCGATCCGTGAATGTCCCAGGTGATTTCGTCAAACACAGTTTCGAACATGTTGACGGTGACAAATCGCACCCCGGCCTCGATGAGTCGCCGCGCCATCAGGCACGACTGGCCGAATCGCGTGCGGCCATACCGATCGCGCACCGATGCGGGTTCTTTCGCAAGGTCGAATGCCGCTCGTGCCTGCGGGCTCGACATCAGGCGATAGGCCAGGTGAAAATTCTCATCGAGTTGCTTGGCTTGCGGGCTCTTTTCGAATGCGGAGGCTGCGCCGTCGACGGCGTCGCGCAATCGTTGCCGGCGCTCAGCACGATTGGGCGCGATGTAGTCCGGCGGCAGCAAATCGGGCACTTTGAAATCGGCGGCATTCGGGTCAGCATTCAGGATGAACGGATCGTATTGCTTGCCCAAAAAGCCGGCGGCATGACCATGAGGCAAGTTGCCGCCGGTACGGCCGATCGGCCGCGGAACCAGCACGTTTGCCGGCACTTCGCCGCGCTGGCCCTTCAAGTACTGCAGCACGCAGCCGATGTGCGGGTACTCGATGCCGCCCGCGAACAGCCGGCCGGTCTGCATCATCTGATGCCCGGTGTCATGCACGGCCGTTGCTGTGTGAAACACCGAGCGGATGATCGAAAACTTGTCTGCATGCCCGGCGACCTTTGGAAAAATCTCGGTGATCCGCATGCCGGGGGCTTTCGTCGCAATCGGCTTGAACGGCCCACGCACTTCAGCCGGTGCGTCGGGCTTTGGGTCGAATGTGTCGATGTGACTCGGCCCGCCGACCAAGAACAGCATGATGCAATTGGTGTCCGTGTCGGTCTTCGCGCCTGCTTCGCCGGATTTCTTTTCTGCTGCATGAGCGAAATAACTGGGCAAGCCGAGTCCGAGCGGCGCCAACACGCCCGCATGCAAAAAATCACGACGGGAAGAACCATCACAAAAGCGTACGGGTCGCGGTGCATTGAGGCGGAACATGGCTACCTCTCCACAGGCAGTTGTCGATTCGATTACTGATGAATTTATGCTGCTGCCGGGATTATCTCAATCGCAAGCACGAAATACTTCGGCAGATCGGCTTCCTTTTCGACTGGAGCCAGCGCCCTATCATTCCCGCAATCGATTCATCAACCTCCGAGGCTGCCATGTCGCATTTCCCAAACGTGTCGAAGATTCGTTTCGAAGGCCCCGATTCGACGAACCCGCTGGCGTTTCGACATTACAACGAAAACGAGATCGTCGAAGGCAAGTCGATGAAGGAGCATCTGCGCTTTGCCGTCTGTTACTGGCACACGTTTCGCGGCATGGGAGGCGACCCTTTCGGCCCTGGTTGCGCCGTCCGGCCGTGGGAGGATGGCTCGAACACACACCGAATGGACCTCGCCCGCGTCGACGTCGCTTTTGAGTTCATGTCGAAACTGGGCGCGCCCTATTACTGTTTCCATGACCGGGACATCAGCGGCGAAGGAGACGACCTGCGCGAGACGAACCAACTTCTCGACAAGGTGGTCGCCAAACTCAAAACCAAACAACAAGAAACCGGAATCAAGCTGCTGTGGGGCACCGCGAACCTGTTCAGCAATCCGCGCTTCGTCCATGGGGCTGCGACCAGCTGCAACGCCGATGTGTTTGCTTATGCCGCCGCTCAAGTGAAGAAAGCGATTGAGGTGACCAAGGAACTCGGCGGCGAGAACTACGTTTTCTGGGGCGGCCGCGAAGGCTACATGAATCTTTACAACACCGACCTGAAGCGAGAACTCGATCATCTCGCGCGGTTCTTCCACCTGGCGGTCGAGCACAAGAAGAAGATTGGATTCACGGGTCAGTTCTTGATCGAACCGAAACCGAAAGAACCGACGACGCACCAGTACGATTTTGATTGTGCCGCCGTTGTCGCATTTTTGAAGAGCTACGGGTTGGCGGATCATTTCAAATTGAATGTCGAAACGAATCATGCGACGTTAGCTGGGCACACGATGATGCACGAGCTGGCGTATGCCAGCATGCACGGACTGTTGGGTTCCATCGACGCCAACCGCGGCGATCTGCTATTGGGGTGGGACACCGACCAGTTTCCGACGGACCTCTACCTGACCACGCAGTGCATGCTCGTGATTCTCGGCCAGGGCGGACTGGCGCCGGGCGGCGTCAATTTCGACGCCAAGGTTCGGCGTGAGAGTTTCGAGCCGGTCGATCTGTTCTACGCGCATATCGGCGGCATGGATGCGTTCGCACATGGACTCAAGATCGCAGCAAGAATGCGAGCCGACGGCGTGCTTCGCGATATCGTCAAGCAACGGTATGCAAGTTGGGATGCAGGCATCGGCGCCGACATCGAAGGCAAGAAGGCCGGATTCGAGCAGTTGGAAGCCTACATTCTGCAAAAGGGCGATGCGGACAAGAACGTGTCGGGGCGACAGGAGTTGATTGAGAATATTGTCAATCGGTATGTGCGGTAGATTGGAACAATTTGCCTTGTTTACTTTTCGCGCTCGCAGGGCCTGTCAAGGGCTGCTTCTTGCGAGCGCGAATCGTAAACTTGGCCGTTTCCTGTTTACGTGTCGAAACGTAAACCAGAGTTCATGTCCACTGCTGCTCCGAAGCCGCCATCAACGTTCCAGAACCGACTGACGGTCGTGGCGCTTAGCTTGTTGTTTGTGGTACTCGTCATCCACCTGCTGCAATTATTCGCTCCGATTTTGCAGCGGCTGCTCATCGCTGTATTTGCCGGGTATGTCCTGTTGCCGATCCAGCGGGAATTGGTTCGCCGCAAAGTTCCTTCCAAGCTGGCGTACGTACTGTTGTTGGTGCTGCTCATCGCGATGCTGATGGTGCTCGCACAAACTGCGTTCAGTGGTTTCAAGGTGTTTACGCCGCAACGACTGGAGCAGTATCAACAAAAACTCGATCGATTTGTGGACCGAACCGCGACGACGTTGCGCATCGAACGTTCCGAACCTGCGTCTGTCTGGCTGCGTCGCAACCTTGGCTCTCGTGAGAACCTGACGCAAGATCTGCTTCAAACGGCTCGCGGGGTGCTCGGCACGTTCCTGGATTTTCTGACGTCGGCGCTGATCGTATTTGTCTATCTGATCTTCCTTTTGGCCGAGAAACTTACGTTTCCGAAACGGATGCAGATGGCGTTCGGCGATCGGCAGGCGGGCCGTGTGCTCGAGATTGTGAAACATATCAATGACGCCATCATGCGCTACATTGCGGTCAAGACGTGGGTGAGCTTCGTAACCGCCGTGTTGTCGCTTGTGATTCTGCTGGCGTTCGGAGTCGAGTTCTCCGTCCTTTGGGCGCTCTTGATCTTCGCCTTCAACTTCATCCCATACATTGGCAGCCTGGTCGCGATCGCCCCGCCGATCCTTCTCGGATTCCTACAGTTCGACAGTTACTGGCGAGGCGGCGTCATCACGATCTGGCTCATCGGCGTACAGGCGTTTACGGGACAGTACCTTGAACCCAGGCTCGCGGGCAAGTCGTTGAACCTGAGTCCGCTGTTGATCCTGATTTCCCTATCGTTCTGGGGTTTCTTGTGGGGAATTGTCGGCATGATACTCGCGGTGCCGCTTACGGTCGTTTGCAAGATCGTGCTGGACAACATCACCGAGACGAAGCCGGTCGGCACTTTGATGTCGAACGTGTAGTCGCGGGCTATTCTTCCTTGCCGGCGAAGCCTTGTAAACGTGCCGAACGCACGGGCTGCCGCAACTTCAACAAGCCGCGAGCCTCGATCTGACGGATGCGTTCGCGAGTGATGCCGTAGATTCTTGCAACCTCGTCGAGCGTGTGCGGCTGGCCGTCTTTGAGGCCGAACCGCAACTCAATCACTTCGCGCTCTCGCGGCGCCAAGGACTTGAGCACCTCGCCAATGCGCTCCCTCAAGAGCACTTGATCAACGCTTTCGCCGGCACTGTCGCCGCCCTGAGCACTGAGAAAATCCTCAAGGGCTCGCTCTCCGTCGCCGCCGAGTGGTTCATGGAGGCTGACCGGGTTACGGCCGACGGCTCGCAATGATCGCGTCTCTTCCGGCTTGAGGCCAAGAATGTTTGCGATTTCTTCGTTGGTCGGTTCACGGCCGATTCGCGCCGTCAGTTCATTGCGCACGCGCTCCATCGCGGCGAGCATGCCGATTTGATGGCATGGCACCCGAACCGTGCGGGCGTGATCCGCAAGCGCTCGGGTGATGCCTTGGCGAATCCACCAAGTCGCGTAGGTGCCGAACTTGAAGCCGAGCCGGTGCTCATACTTGTCGACGGCGCGCATCAGACCGCGATTGCCTTCTTGAATGAGGTCTGCGAACGGCAAGCCACGATTGCGGTAGCGTTTGGCAATCGATACGACGAGTCGCAAGTTCGCTTCGGCCAGCTCGCGCCGCGTGCGCTGGAAGGTTCGGCGGCGCGGCATCATTGCCGTCACGAAAAGCTCGGTCTCTTTGGGCGTAGCCTGTAATTTGGACATGGTGTCACGCATCAGCTTGCTGCGTTTGCCGCGGTCGCCGCCAAGACCCGAGGCCTCGAGGCGGCGGGCAAGTGCAGACAATTCCGCCGCGTGCTTCATGCACTCCTCCGACCAGTGCTCTAACAGATCGTTGCGAGGCGACAACTCCGCAGCGAGGGCGGCTGCCTTGTGCAATATTCGCCAACGCTGCCGTCGAAGTTCTCGAGCCGACGCACGATCGGCTTTCAGATACGCTTCAAACGCCGTTGTGTGTTGCTTGAGTAAATACTTCAACGTTGGCAGATGGTGCGGCAGTCGGCGCAGGATGGTCTCGCGCGTCAGATTCAGGCTGGTGACCACGTCGATGACCGGATCGGGCGCGAGCTGTCCGAGGAGCACTTTCTCGAAAGTAGCAAGTACGCGTTGCAGAATTCGTGGTGTCAGCAGGCAGGCTCTCCGGAGTCGGTTTCGAGCCTTTTCCAACGCCTGGGCAAGCTTCAGCTCTTGTTTTCGATCCAAGAGGGGGATTGCGCCCATCTGACGAAGATAAAGTCCGAGTGCGTCGTCCGGACCGCTGATGTCGTTGTCCTTGCTCGCCTCAACCTCTCCCTCTTCGTCTTCATCCAGCTCAGTGTCGTCGAGTGCCTCCTCGTCGGCGGTTGGGTGAGAGTTTTCGGCAACGGCGGCAATGCCAGTGTGCCGTTCCTTCGCATCCGTGTCGGGACGGCCGATCAAACCAGGCATTTTTGCGTTCCGTTTCATGATGAAAGTCCATGTGCAAAAATAAGTTAGCCAACGCTCCGTGCTGTTCCGCTCACCCCTGGTCAGTCAATTCGAACGCACCAACGCACTAATACAGGTTCAAATCAGGTAGGCATTAATACCTATTATACGTGACTCTTCGATTGAAGTTTCCCGGAAATGATCGGAAATACAGCCTGTGAACCAGAACGTTCTTTGACGGATGCGATCCAGGTATTTCAACAGGTCTATCCCGCTTCCGGTACAACGTCATATCCGATACATTGTGAAGGATGGCACAATGTGCAGAACCGCTAGAATTCTTTCTTTGATCCGGTGGATCAGTTACTTTGGCTTAAGTCTCCAAGCGAGCATGAGTTGCCGGGCCGAAATCATGATTCGCATTCGCTACTATGTGTTGGCGGTATTCGCACTGTGCGGCAATTCGCTTGTCGCCGGAGCGGACCCGCTGATTGAGCCGCCGTTGCGGCCGGAGGACCGAGCCCATTGGTCCTTCCGGCCGCCACAGCGCCCCGCCGTGCCGCGAGCGCGTGCCCGTACATGGGTTCGCACTCCGATCGACGCGTTCATCCTGGCCCGTTTGGAGGCTGCGGAGCTCAACCCTGCCCCGCCCGCGGACAAACTCACGCTGCTGCGTCGCGTGAGTTTCGACTTGACGGGGCTGCCGCCGACGCCTGAGGAAGTCGCTGCATTCTTCGCAGACGACAAACCCAACGCCTTCGAACAACTCATAGATCGGCTTTTGGCCAGCCCGCACTATGGCGAACGCTGGGCGCAACTTTGGCTTGATGTCGTTCGCTATGCCGAATCGAACGGTTATGAAGCGGATGGGGAACGTCCGCACGCGTGGCGTTATCGCGATTATGTCGTAAACAGTTTTCGCGACGACAAACCCTATGATGCTTTCTTGATCGAGCAATTCGCCGGAGACCTTCTTGCCAAGGACCGCAACCCACGGGACGCAGTCGATGCACTGACTGCTGTCGGTCTGCAGCGTTGTGGTCCAATGCATTTTGTCGGCGGCAACGTTAATGCCGAAGAACTGCGACAGGAGCAGCTCACCGAGATGATCGGCGGCGCGGGTTCCGCCGTTCTCGGCATAACAATTGGGTGCGCTCGCTGCCACGATCACAAATTCGATCCACTCTCTCAGGCCGACTACTATCGCCTCCAGGCGTTTTTCGCCGGTGTACAGTTCCGCGACCATGATCTAGCGACGCCGGCGGAAAAAAAGGAACAGGCCGCATTCGTCAAACCCATTGCCGATCGTATCTCTGCGCTGAAGAATCAGGTCGCTCAAATCGACGCACCCTATCGGCAAGCCATTGAGAAGCAAAAACGAGCATCGCTGGAGCCGCAATACGTCGCCGCATTGGCGGTGCCGGCCGATAAGCGAACGCCCGAGCAAAAGAGACTCGTCGACCATGCCAACATTCTCATCAAGGTCACATGGGATGAAGTGATCGATGCGCTCAATCCCGACGATCGGAAAAAACGGCAACAGCTGCGGGACGCCACTCACGAGCTCGAAGCAAAGCTGCCGCAGGCGCCCTTTACCTTGTGGTCCATTGGCGAAGACCCCAAGCCGCCGGCAACGCACCTCCTGCATCGGGGAGAGGTCAAACGCAAAGGCGCCGCCGTGCAACCCGGTTTTCCACGTGTGATCGTTGCTGACGGCACGGCCGCTCCCAAAACGCGGCTGGACCTCGCTCGATGGATTACGAAACCAGATCATCCCCTGACGGCTCGCGTTTGGGTCAACCGCATCTGGCAAAGGCTCTTTGGTCGCGGTTTGGTGTCGTCCCCCAATGACTTTGGCACACGCGGCGCTCGACCGACGCACCCGGAGTTGCTCGATTGGCTGGCCACCGAGTTGGTTCGATCCGGTTGGTCCACCAAATCTATCGTGAAATTGATCGTTCTGTCGAATGCGTACCAGCAGATTTCAGATTTCAGATCGCAGATTTCAGATTCGAAAGACGGTCTGTCTTCTTCCCAATCTGAAATCGCAAATCTGAAATCTGCAATGAAAGTCGATCCCGACAATCACCTTCTTTGGCACATGAATCGCAAGCGCCTACAGGCTGAAACTCTTCGAGATGCGATGTTGGCCTCGGCCGGTACACTCAATCGGCAACTGGGCGGCCCGATGGTGCGAGTGCCCCTTGAACAAGAGGTTTACGACCTGATCTTCACGGAAGGCGAACCTGACGGATTGTGGCATGTCACGCCGGATGTGCGACAGCATGCAAGGCGCTCTATCTACCTATTTACCAAGCGCAACGTTCGACTGCCGCTCTTGGAAGCGTTCGATCAACCTGATCTACTCAATTCCTGTGGTCAACGGCCAGTCAGCACGTTCGCGCCGCAGGCGCTGATTTTGATGAACGGCCCAATCGCACGCCAACTGAGCCAGGCGTTTGCCGACCGGCTGCGCGGCGAGTGCGGAACGGACCAAGGCCGCATCGTCGAACGCGCCTTCAATTTATCATTTGGCCGCCTCCCGCGTGACAACGAGCGGGCGGCGGCACTAGCGTTCCTTGCAAAACCGGACTCGCTGCCGGACTTTTGCCTGGCGCTATTGAACCTGAATGAGTTTGTGTACGTGAAGTGAGTGACGCACCGGGCGCGGACGGACGACCATCGAATTAGCGGTTCGGCGGCGAGTATCCTTTCATTGCACCACTGATGCGCAACCGCTCCATGTGTTTCTCCATCTGGGTGCGGCCCCAATCCGAATCCGGAAACGCGTCGCGGTAGAACGCCTTCGTACCGGGCGTTGGAGACGTTAGAAATTCCAGAATGGCCTTGGCGGCGGCATCCTGGCCTTGGAACTTGTCCATCTGCACCGAACTGCGAACCGTGGTGCGAGTGACCGAGCCTGACGTCGACGTGGATTTGGTGATCGTGTCGAACTGGATCACGTACCATGTGCTTTCTTTGTCGCCTTTGATCGGCAATTTCGCCTTGATGGCGTTGAGTGCGATTCGTTCGGCCCGCTCCTGCTTGGACTCGGCCGCGAATCCGCCGACGCCGGTCGTCATTGCGACCACGCTTAGGATCGTCGCCCATCGCCATTTTGTGCTGCGTCGAGTGTTCATCTCGGCTCCCGTAAATCAGCGGATTCGGCTCGTTTCCGGAACATACGCACTGCGCCAGGCGTTTTTTCACACGAGGGGACCGATTTTGAGATTCGATGCCAAATGGTGTGGTTTTCTGGAGTTGCTGCTTTCGGATCAACTCGAAATTGTGTACATTTGTCGCGATTCGTCGTTCTGGAGGATCGAAAGTGAGTCCGAATTCCGGCCTGCCTGAGCCCGTGTCCCGAAGGCAATTCGCTCATCTCGTAGCTGCCGTGGCGGCTGCCGTGACTACGTCGAGCGTTTGTGCCGACGAACCGAAGCCGGCCGAAGCTCTGACCATCGACAAGGCGGCCGAAGCCGTCGTCCGGCAGCGTTTTGGCGAGCACTTGACGGATGCGCAAGTGCAGCGCGTCGCACAACGCGTTGCATCAGCCCTGCAGTCGAGCAGCTATCGCAAGTGGCCGCTCAAGAACAGCGATGAACCAGCTTTCACCTTCTTTGCGGATTAACATACATGCTTCCAGACGACATTGTCTTCGCGCCAGTGCGACGCCAGGCTGAATTGATTCAAGCCAAGAAGCTCTCGCCGGTCGAACTGACCGACGCCTACCTCGATCGCCTCGACAAGTTTGGCCCGAAACTTGGCGCTGTCGTCACGATCACGGCCGAGTTGGCGAAAAAGGAAGCGAAGGCAGCGGCTGACGAAATCGCCGCCGGCAGGTATCGCGGCTTGTTGCACGGCATACCCTATGGCGTTAAAGACTTGATTGCAACGAAGGGTATTCCGACGACTTGGGGTGCGGAGCCGTATCGCAATCAGGTTTTCGATTATGACGCGACAGTTGTCACGAAGCTTCAACAAGCCGGCGCTATTCTCGTCGCCAAGCTGGCGATGGTCGAACTCGCCGGCGGCTTTGGGTACGGCAACGCCGACGCGTCGTTCACCGGCCCGGGCCGTACACCGTGGAACCTTGACTATTGGTCAGGAGGGTCGTCGAGCGGATCGGGCGCTGCTGTCGCCGCCGGGCTCGTGTCATTTGCCATCGGGTCGGAGACCTCCGGATCGATCATCACGCCGGCAGCATACTGCGGCGTCAGCGGTTTGCGGCCGACGTATGGGCGGGTGAGCCGTCATGGCGCGATGGCGCTTTGCTGGTCGCTTGACAAGCTCGGCCCACTGGCACGTTCGGCCGATTGTTGCGGGCTTGCGCTTCAGGCCATCGCCGGCAGGGACGAGAACGACCCAACATCCATTACAAAGAAATTGCAATACCCGGAACCTTGGAAAGAGGGATTCAAACCGAAGATCGGAGTGCTGAAAGATGCCGCCAAGGGCATGCAGAAGGAGGTGAAAAAGAATTTCGAAGAGTCACTCAAGGTCCTGGCAAAGTTCGCGGACCTTGTCGAAAACGTCGAACTGCCGAATCTGCCGTTTGGGCAAGTCGTCGGCACGATTGTCAGCGCCGAGGGGGCTTCTGCATTTCGGGAATTGATCGAATCCGGTCGATCCAAAGAGCTTCGCGCTCAAAACGACAAATCCGGCGGTTACTCCGGCATGTTGATCCCAGCCGTCGATTACCTGCACGCAATGCGGTTGCGCGGCCCCATGAAACGTGAAATGGCCAAACTCTATTCGCAATTCGATGCAATTGTCGCTCCGTCGCGCGGCACGGTCGCCAACCCGATCGCCATCGACTTCTCCAAATCGTATCCCGGCGTCGGCGGCAACTCGACGATCATTTCAGCCGGCAACGCCGTCGGCCAACCGGGAATTTCGATACCCAACGGACTCGGCGAGAACGGCATGCCGACGGGCATTCAGTTCACCGGCAGCGCCTGGAGCGAATCACGAATTCTGGCGCTGGCCGTACAATACCAACGCGCGACGGACTTCCATACCAAGCGCCCGCCGTTTCCGAAGATGGGGTAAAACGTGTCTCGTCGATTTCGAGTAGTCATTGGCGATTTTCTGAGCGACGAATTGGCGCCGGAACGCCGAGTCTTGGGCGACATTGCGGATATCGTTGCCTGCAACGCGGCGAATGAAACCGAGTTGCACGGCCATGTCGAGAACTGCGATGCGCTGATGATGTATCACTGCATCGGCATTTCCAAAGCGACAATCGACCGACTGTCGCAATGCCGCATCATCGTGCGTTGCGGCGTCGGCTATGACAATGTCGATTTTGCCTATGCCCGCACGCGCGGCATCGACGTCGCCAACGTGCCTGACTACGGTACGGAAGAAGTCGCCGACAGCGCGATCGGCATGATGTTGACGCTGACTCGCGGCATCCACCTGCTCAACTCGCGATTGCGGGATGCGCGAGGCCCTTGGATGTATTCGCAGGCGGCGCCGGTGCATCGCTTGCGCGGCAGGGTCTTCGCGATCATCGGGCTGGGTCGCATTGGCACGGCGGCGGCGATTCGCGCAAAATCGCTGGGCATGGATGTGGTTTTCTATGATCCATACAAGCCCGACGGGTATGATAAGGCCTTGTGCATTCGACGAGTCGAGTCGCTGGCCGAGTTGTTGAAGCAGGCTCACGTACTCAGCGTTCACTGCCCGCGTACGCCGGAGACAGTGGGCATGATCGACGCGGACGCCATCGCACTGATGCCTCGCGGTTCGTACCTGGTCAATACGGCACGAGGCGCCATCGTCGTGACGGCGGCCATCCCGGAAGCAATTGCGTCGGGTCAATTGGCCGGCGCCGCGATCGATGTGCTGGCAACGGAACCGCCTGCTGAAAACGATCCGTTGATCCAGGCCTGGCGCGACCCGGCGCACCCGGCATTTGATCGGTTGATCGTCAATCCGCACGCCGCCTTTTACTCGGAGGAAGGCCTCCTGGACATGCGGCTCAAAGGGGCCGACGCGTGCCGCAGGGCGCTGGTGGGACAGCCATTGCGAAATGTCGTCAATCGTTGATCGAGTGCCACGAGGTGTTGCTATGTCAAGCGAACATCCGGTGCCGTTTACGGTCAGCGAGGCGTATCAGCCGCGGCCGATCCACTTTCGGCAGATGCTCGAACATGCCCACTGGCGGCTCAAGGTATATGAGATCACGTATGGGTGGCGTCGCTCGATTGGAAAGTGTTTGAGGCCGCGTTGCCGGAAATGCTCATCATGCTGCCTCAGCCGGCCGTCAAAGCCCATCGTCCCGGCGTCGGCTTTATCATCGCGCACCAGGGCCGCGGTTGGCACTATTTCCTTCTTCATTGGTGGAATCAGGAAAACGAGCTCTGTCAGAAGATCTTCGTCCGGCGATTCGGCCCAGGTGAGAGGTGGCGGCCTGCCGGCGAAGAATCGTTCTGCATCTGGGACCTCGAAGTGCTCTGGTTCGAGCGCGAGGCGTATATCGCACACGTACTCAGCCGGCCTGCCTCGCCGGATATCGAGGGATACCTTCAGAAGCATCTGAAGGTTAATTGAAGAAGTCCGTGTTTCCTGTCGTTGTTTACGTTTCGCGTTCGATTCACACATACGACAACGAGCACCGCATTCGCGAAACGTAAACTGATCTGCTTTTTCATTGCTCCGCCCGTACTCGTTGCTATAAACTCCCCCTACATACTCGCTTGATTCTGTGTCCTTCACTCAGGAGTTTGCAACATGGCGATGTTCATCGGTGAAGCTTTGGCCGGCGACGGCAACGAAATTGCCCACATTGACCTCTTGATCGGCGACAAGGCCGGACCCGTCGGCATCGCCTTCGCAAACGCGCTGGCCAGTCAGACTCACGGGCACTCGAACTTGCTTGCCGTTTTGACGCCAAATCTGATCTGCAAGCCGGCCACCGTGATGATCACCAAGGTGACGATCAAAGGCGCCAAACAGGCCGTGCAAATGTTCGGACCGGCTCAAGCCGCCGTCGCCAAAGCCGTCGCCGACAGCGTCGCCGCCGGCGTCATTCCGAAGGACAAGGCTGACGAATATGTCATCGTTTGCGGCGTTTTCATCCACTGGCAGGCTGCCGACGACACCAAGATCTACCAGTACAACTACGACGCCACCAAGATGGCCATCGCCAACGCCATGAAGGGCGAACCGAAGATCGACGAAATCACCGCGAAGAAGGACTCGGCCAAACATCCGTTCTCGCCGAAGTAGTTCGTAGTCAGTGGTCCGTAGTCAGTAGCCAATAGTGGAAGCGACCATTTTCGCTACTGACTATGGACTACGGACCGTTGACTAACATGGAAAAAAAGAAGCTCCTTCTCCAGCTTGACACGGACCCGCAGTCCAGCGTCTTCGACCGCGTTGTGGCGATCGATGCCGGCGCCGAGCACATCTTTTCCCACGGCAGCGTGAAACCCGATCAGGTCCAAGGGCTTGTTCACGGCTGCATTTTCACGCGCGGACCCAAAGACCTGAATCGAACCGCGATCTTCATCGGCGGTAGCGACGTCGCGGCCGGTGAAACGCTGCTCGCAGAGGTTAAGAAACATCTGCTGCCGAATTGGGGCTTGCAGGTATCGGTGCTGCTCGATTCAAACGGCTGCAATACGACGGCAGCGGCCGCAGTTCGTGCTGCTGCCCGGCACATCGCATTAAAAGACGCGAAGGCCGTTGTCCTCGGCGGCACCGGACCCGTCGGCCAGCGAGTGGCGCGCTTGCTCGCGCGAGAAGGCGCGGATGTGGTCGTTGGCTCACGCCAAGCTCAGCGTGCGGCCGGCGTTTGCAGCAACATTGCCGCACTGGTGCCCGGCGCAAGGTTGACGCCGGCCGGGACCGGGACGGCAGATGAATTGACTAGCGCGCTGGCAGGCCGCCAGATCGTTGTCGCTGCGGGAGCTGCCGGCGCGGTGTTGCTGCCGAAATCGGTGCGCCTGGCTTGCGCTTCATTAAGAATCGCCATCGACCTGAACGCCGTGCCGCCCGTGGGCGTCGAAGGCGTCGACATCGGCGACAAAGCGAAGGAGCGCGACGGTGTCATCTGTTACGGCGCCATCGGCGTCGGCGACACCAAGATGAAAATCCATCGCGCCGCCATCGCAAAGCTCTTCGAGCGCAACGACCAAATCATGGACGCGGAAGAGGTGTATGCGCTCGCGGCGGGGGTGTAATTGTCTTCCAGTGGCCGAATCGCGAAATCGCGCAGAGTGATCGACCAGTTCGACTTAGCACCATCGAGCACAACGCGAATCACCGTCTCGGTCGCGATCGGCACCACCATCAGCGCCAGGTTGCGCGCCAACGGATAATCGCACACGTCGCGGGTGGAGTCGGCCCTTGATCGAGGCGGACGAATGCCGGATCGTCGATGCGGATGGTTTCGAAGATGTGCTTTGGCCAATGGCTCGGCTTGATCGGCTCCAGGATCACCGCCTCGCCGTTAGCGTTAAGCCGACATGTGCGACTCTCACGTCGGGCTTACGCCTCGGCGCTTGCCGTTGGATAATCTGCCGGCAACCCAGCCACAATCCGCACCTTCTTCAGGCTCACGTGCACCACCTGCCCTACGAGGCGCACGGTTTATTCCTGAATACATCCGAATCAGTGAGTGAATCTCAGTCACTTAAACAGGGCATACTCGGCGAGTAAACGTTGGCTCATTCCGGGTTTTTCGCGGTTCCCGATGTGCATTTCCCAACTCGGATAGTAGCTTTGGTTCGGTTGATTGCAGAGGCGCGATGTCGCGTTTGCGTTCGTGGTGCGCGCTGGTGGAGATGCACCTGACAGAGAATGACACAAATTGACATGTCAGTGTGCGTTTTTCGAAAACTCCGGGTCGCCGACGCGTGAAGTGGAATGGTCATGAGAACCGTTCCACAGCGGGAAACTGCCAGGCGTCAAGTCGGCAATCGGGATTCACGGAAAGAAGAATATCAAGATGTGTTCTTGGTTGCTCAGATCGGGTTTAGACTGTCGGCGGGCGTCAGACGTACCGGTCTGGACTCGACGACCGCACTTCCCTTTGCACTCACTCACTCACTCACTTACTCGCATACTTGTTCACTCGCGCCTCCACACTTTGCACACTTTGTTTTCGGGCTCGTTACAAACGCAGCAAATCGCGATTGAGCATCGACTTCCGGCGATTCGACGCGACGGAGTTTCTCGCCGAAGCGAAGTTTTGTATAAATCGGCGCGACGGCAGTGCGACGGGGAAGCGAGCGTTTGCGGTTCAGTCGTGCCGGGGAATTGGTTGTCAACCCAAATGCCAACTGCTAATCTGGCGGCACTTTAACAGGAGACTATCAGAGATGTGCATTCGTGGAATCATCTGCTATCTGGCCTGTTTTGGTGTTGGGTCGTCCCTGTTTGCCCAGCCGCCCAAACCGGAGTTCAAGCTTGCTCCCGCCATTGCTGTCGAGGCCGAGGACTTCACCGTCGAACGCGGTTGGAAGGTGATCAAGAACGGCGAAGGCAACTACATGGTGGACATAATCGGCTTCAACCACATCTCCGGCGAACGTGTGCTCGGAATTGACGAAAGAGACCCGACTGCCAGTGCCTTCTATGACGTCACTTTGCCCGAAGCCGGCGACTATCGCTTGTGGGTGCGTTACGAATGCCCGTCGTTTTGCGAGGTTCGATTTCAGGTGCAAGTGCACCAGAACGGCCGCGTCGTGGTCGACAAAATGATGGGCGCGAAGGACAACCCGAAGTATTGGTTCGGCGAAACCAAACCGAGGCCGCAATACGATCCGCCGTGGGGCAGCGAGGGCCTGTTCGAGGAAGTCGTCACCGTGCCTGGCCTCGCGGCCGGCAAGGCTCGCATCTACTTGAAGGGCGCTGAGCAGCCGCAGATTCCGGGCGTCAGCGCAAAACGCAACATCGATCTGGTATACCTGACGCGCGACACGGCCGACGCCTGGCTCGACTATTACCACAAGCGCACGAACTTGTACCCGATCCTCGATGCCTTCCGCGACACGCGCGGCCCTCGCTGGGAGGTGCGTTTCACAAATCGCGGCCCGAAGCCCGACAGCTACAACGTCAACCACACTTACAACCGCTTGCCGTGGTATGTGAATGAGGGCACCGTCGCGACAAACGTGAAACCGGGCGAATCGTCGCCGTGGCGCGGTCTGGTGCTGCAGGACACGGTGCATTTTCATTACGTCACATTCAAGTCCGGCACGAAGCAGCCGTTCGACATCGAGATTCGACCGATTGGCGAGCCGGACCCCGTAAGGGGCCGGAGTGAACGAGATAAATCCGAATACGGCTTCTACATCCCACCGTATCCCGGCAAGGGCGACAAGATCACGACGCCGTTGGAGCAAATTACAGCGGCTCGCAAACTCCTCGCATCGACTAAAGCGCCGGGCAAGAAGCCGACGTTGCCGCTGACCTACGGCGGCTGGATCCACACGGGCGGCGACGATGAAACAGGCCGAGCCTATGCACAGTTGTACGCCGACCTTGGATTCCGTTCGCTGCACCCGGCCAATGGCGATCCGAAGATCGCGATGAAGAATCAGCAGGCGGCCGGCATCGCACCGAATCGCAGTTGGATGGCGATGAGTTATCGCAACCCGCCGACGCCCGGCAACATCGCTGCCGCCAAAAAGCAACTCGACGCCAACGGCATGGGCCAGTATCTGCAGTGGTTCGACTACGGCGACGAGATCGGCTTCGGCGAATGGATCGGCATGATGCTGCACGAGGAAATGGAAATTGCCAAAGCTGCGAAGCAAAAGACGACGCCGCAGGAGATTCTCGCCAAGAAGTGGAGCGCGTGGTTGACTGCGAAACGACCTTCGATCAAACGCGAGGAATACTGGCTGCTGGCCTGGGGCGCGTTCGACGCCGCTAAGCTCAAGCCCGATTCGAGCGCCAAGGCGGCAGCGGCGAACCCGCGATTGTACGTCGATTCGTTGATCTTCTACGAAGAAACGGCGATCGACTTTGCCGCCAAAGGCATGAAGGCGGTGAAGGCCGCGTTCGGTGACCACGTCTGGTGCGGGGCGAATTACTCCGGCCATCCGTTCTATTACCCAACGACGAACATGTACATCAAATGGTTTCGCGGCGGGGCGGCCGACATGGGCCGGCACAGCGAGTACTTCTGGCAGGTCAATCAACTGGGCCCGATGATCAACGGCTACTTTGCCGAGCATTTCCGGGCCGGCATGCGCGACAACCCGAATGCGGTGCTGCGGCAATACACGATGCCGCACGCGCCGGGTAACTCCGACGCCAGCTTTATGCGATCCGCGTTTTCGCACCTGGCCCATGGCGCGAAAATGCTCGACTACTTCGGCATCGGCATGAACGAGTGTTTCACCGAAAACCACATCGACCACCGCGCTCATTCGCGCTACCTGGCGATGCGCGACATCAACCATTGCATCGGCTTCGTCGAGGACATGCTGCCCGACTCGCACGTAGTGCCATCGCAGGTGGCGCTGTTGGTCAGCGAAAGCACGGAGCGCTGGGACTTCGCCGGTATCGCAACCGACCAGGCCGGCCACGCCCATTTCGGCCCCGATTTCCGCAAGACGCGGCTGCTCTACCACATCGAGCGCCTCGGCTGGTGGAAGACGCTGACATTTGGAGTGACGTCACCAGATTTGGTGATCGAAGATGACCTTACGCTCGAACGATTGAAGAACTACAAGATGCTGGTGCTGATCGGCGATCACCTTCCGCCGGAAAAAGCGCCGGTGCTCGAAGCGTGGGTGAAGGCCGGCGGCACGCTGGTCGCGACGGCCGGGGCTGGCTTGTACGACCCGTACCACAAACCGATTGACGATTACACGAAGCTGTTCGGCCTCAAGAGCCGGAAGACGGAGTTCAAGGAGACGTTCTTTCGGCCGCGGCAGGAGTTGCCGTTTATGAAGCCGCTTTCGCTGGCAGCGACGAACACGCGCAGCTTTCCGGTTATTGGAATCGCCGAAACGATTGTAGGCGGCAACGACGGCGACCAGATTCCAATCAAGCCCGGCAACCAACTCGCTCCGATTGGCCATCGTCGGCGAGTAGGCGAAGGGCGAATGTACTATTTCAGCGCCTTGGTCGGAGTCGGTTATTTGTGGTCTGCAACGCAACCGGCGATCGTTCCGGATCGCAGCCCATCGTCACACCTGATTCCCACGACTTTTGACGATGGCGCCAATGAGTTGTTGGGTTGGATCACTGCCGATTTGCAGGTTGCGACTATTTGGGCCAATGACCGATTTAAGATCGACGCTCGCTTGATCAAAGCACGAAACGGCTATGTGGTGCCGATTGCCGGCTATTCAGGCAAGGAGGAAGTGGACGTGAAACTGCTGTTAGGCTCGCAAATCGTCGCGGGCCGACCGGTTGTGGTAACGAGCGCTTATTTTGGCAAACTTGCCGTCGAGAAACACCCGGAGGGACACCTTATTGTGACCATTCCGAAACTCGGCTACGGCGACATCCTGCGGATTGAGTGATTCAACGAGTTGTCTCGTTTACTTTTCGCGTTCACTGGAACTGCCGGCGAACGCGAAAAGTAAACAAGAGATTGTGACATTATCCAATCGGCTTGCCGATGTTGACGAAGCAGTGCACGTGCGGTAGCACCCGGTAGTTCCAGACAAAGCCTGGGCCTTCGAGACGCCAGAAGTGCCATTTCTCGTTCTCGTCAGCGCCCTTGTCACGGAAGAACGCAAGATGCACTTTGTCCATGCCGCCGTTGGCTTTGACGATCGACATAATCTCGTCGGCGTCTTCCTTGCGATACGGCGACAGGATGGTGCGCATCACTGTTTCAACGGCGGTCTTCTGATCGCTCGTCAGGTCGGCCAGCGCGATGCCCGGTCTGGTTTCGGCGTCCTTGCGGAACTTTACCGAGCCGGCTTGCTCGCCAGGGTTGCCGACGACGATGGCCTTCTTGCGTTGCTTTTCGTCGAGAACGTCGAAGACTTCGAGGACTTTCTTGGTCTGATAGAAAAAGATGTTCTTGTCGCTGTAGCCATTGGGCGAGTGACCGTAGTACATGGGGCCGCCCCAGGCGACGTTGTCCTTGAAGTTGCCGTCGGCGCGAATAGTCAGATGGTGGCCGGTGAAGAGCCAGGCGTATTCCTTACCTTCGCCGGGTTCGCCAAAGAGAACGGCGCCGCATTTGCCGAAGGTCTGGCTGGCATCCCAAGTGCCGCCACGGCTGATTTGGCGGTAGCCGTCGTCTCCGGAGCAGGTCGAGCGAACGATGCGGTCGATCAGTTCAATTTGCGGTTTGGTGTAGATCTTGCCGATCTCTTTGCCCAGGACCGCGTTGTTGTACATGCCCATGCGCGTAGGCAGGCCGCCTTTCGGGCCGTGGTTGAACGGCATGACGACTTGCGTTTTCTGGGATGCGGAAAGCGAGGCGTGCAGTTCCTGAATCAGCGACTCGGCGGGCTTCGGAAGGGGTGCTGCCGGAACCTCGGCCATCAGTCGCGGGGCGGTCTTGGCGGCGACGGCGACGGCCGCTCCCGCGCCGACGACGCGAAAGAAATCACGGCGAGCCAGTGTCGAATCGGGATTGGTGCAATCGCCACAGGGGTTTTCGATCGGCTGGGTCATGGAAGAGTCCTCGCTTCGGGTCGAAAAAAGAAGACGGTGGGTGTCGGTACTACTATTAGACGCATCGCACCCGGTAGGAAATTCACTGAACGTACGATAACCGATGGCGGCATGAGATGCCAGTGAGTACCTGCGGAATTTTGTATTCGGCCGACCGAAGCGTGTGTGCGTCAGGAGACTTCCTGCAGCTCCGGAAAGACGTCGGCGGGAAGGCCGGCAGCGCGAACGTGGTCGCCGAGTTTCTTCATTGCGGCAAAGCGAATATTGGCGACTTGCTGTTCGCTGATTTTGAGCTGTTTGGCGACGTCACGATTGGGCATGCCGCGAACGAAAAGCAGTTCGAGCACCTTGAGGCGGTCGAAGTCTCCATTCGTTTGCCAAGAGCGGATGATCGTGCTCAAGCCTCGGACGATCGCACCGCGCTCCAGTTCGATCTTCTCGTGCCCACGAGCGGCGCTCGATGCGGTGACCTGTTTCGAGTCGAGGTGGTTGCCGAGCAAATCCTCGCTTGCTTCGGATCTCGAATGTTGCGGCCTCCGACTGCTCTTTCGAAGTTGATCGGTGATCTTGTGTGCGCAGATTGTAAAGAGATAAGTCTGGAGTTCGCGTTTGTCGTCGTAGTTCGGCAAGCTGGTGATGAAACCGACAAAGGCCTCTTGGACGACATCCTCGGCCGTGGTGCGGTCGTGAAGCCGTTGGCGGGCGAATGCGAGAAGCCGACCCTCATAACGCGCAATGAGCTGCTCCCAGGCGCCGGGGTCGCCGGAACGGATTCCTTGGATCAGAAGTCGATCGCTTTCGGAGGACATCAGTCGCGCCTGATGGTGAACGGATGTAGAGACAACTCTAGCAAACAAATGGCCCGAATGCCACCGATTCACAAGAAAAGCCTTTGGATGACGAACCTCGACGCCAATCCGCCCTTGCGATGTATTCGGTCGGCTGGGCAAATTCTTTTGCAGAGAGAATGCCTCTTGCTGGTGATGCCGCTGGGTTTCTATAATTCTCTCTTGCAATTGTGTTCGTGTGAACCGCAGGTAAACCATGAAGAAAGATATTCATCCCAACTATCGGCCGGTCGTGTTTATGGACGCGTCGGCGAACTTTTCGTTCCTGTCTCGTTCGACGGTCAAGACCAGCGACACGATCAAGTGGACCGACGGCAAGGAGTATCCGTTGGTCAAGCTGGATATTTCCAGCGCGTCGCATCCGTTCTTCACCGGCAAGATGAAATTCCTGGACACGACGGGTCGCGTCGAGAAATTCCAGAAGAAGTACAACTGGGACAAGCGAGCAAAGAAGGAACAGTAGCGACATTTCGATCGACTTGGAACCCTGCGCGAGGCAGATTGCTTCCTCGCGCAGGGTTCTGCAGTTTCACGTTCGACAAATGGACGCTTTCAATGGTGACGCATGTGGGCGACGCTCGATACGCAGTTGTCGCGATTCCATGAACTGGAATCGCAGATGTCAAATCCGGCTGTGATTGCCGATCAGGGACGGTTTACGCGCGCCGCCAAAGAACACGGCAAGTTGGCCCGCATTGTCCGACCGTATCAGGAATTTCAGAAGATTGAGTCCGACGTCGGCCAGGCGACTGCAATGCTCGCCGCGGAAACCGATGCCGAAATGCGCTCATACGCAGAGGAAGAACTCAAGTCGTTGACCGCGAAGCGCGACGCTCTCAAGTTGCAGCTGGAAGACATGCTGCTCGAAAGCAGCGAAGAGGATTACGACAGCATCATTGTCGAAATTCGGGCCGGGACGGGAGGCGACGAGGCGGCGCTGTTCGCGGGCGACCTCTACAACATGTACACGCGATTTGCACGCGAGCGGGGCTGGCAGGTCGAAGAGATTCAGTACAGCCCCGGCGAGGCCGGCGGATTCAAGGAAGTGGTGTTCGGAGTCAAAGGCCCCGGCGCCTATCATTCGCTGCGTTTCGAAAGCGGTGGCCATCGCGTGCAGCGGGTTCCCAAGACCGAGACTCAAGGGCGAATTCATACCTCCGCCGCCACAGTCGCTGTACTGCCTGAGCCGGACGAAGTTCAGATCGACATCAAGGATTCCGACATCAAGTGGGAACGCATGCGGGCGGGCGGCGCCGGCGGTCAGCACGTGAACAAGACGGAATCGGCCGTGCGCATCTGGTACAAACAGGGCACGCCGGACGAGATCGAAGTGAAGTGCCAGGATGAAAGAAGCCAACATAAGAACTATGATCGTGCGATGCGTATTCTACGAAGCCGTGTATTGGAACGCCGCGAGCAACAAGCGCACAAGCAACGCGCCGAACAACGCCGCACGCTGATCGGCTCCGGCGACCGCAACGAGCGCATTCGCACATATAACTTCCCGCAGAACCGAGTCACCGATCATCGCATCAACCTGACATTGTACAACCTCGACTTCGTCATCATGGGCCGGCTCGACGATCTCGTGACGGCTCTAAAGCAATTCGACAAACAGCAGCGATTGAGCGGAGGCAGCAGCGGCATCGCCTAATGCTAGTCTTTGGATCGGCCCAATCCTATCAACCCCAGCCACGGCCCGGCGGCAAGCAGCCAGACGGTCTTTGTTCCGAGCGAGGGCCATTGCCAGGCAACCAACTGAATCGCTGCCACAGTGATCAAGAAGCCGATGCCGTTCTGTACCGCCAGAGCCGCGCCGACAATTGGTTTTGGGCATGCGGAAGCCGACAGCGCCGAAAACTGCGGTGAGTCGGCGACGACGGCAACGCCCCAGATCAACAGTAGTCCGAACCGCAGGAATGCCGGCAGCGGGCCGAGCACGGGGAAGATCAGGCAAGCCATGCCCGAAATAACGAGCGCCGCTTGAGCGACTCGCCGGCTGCCGACGCGGCGTGAAAGCAAGCCGCCGCCGATGCAGCCGATGGCTCCGGAAGCGACGACAAGAAATGCTGCGAAGGCGTCGCTCATGCCGGTCGGAATGGTCTTCACGAGTTGCGGGACAATGTACCAGAATGCATAGAGTTCCCACATGTGGCCAAAGTAGCCAAGCGCAGACGTACGAAAATCTCGGTTTCGAAACGCGCTGAACACGGCTCCCCATTGAGGCGGCACCCGCACCGGTTTCGATGGTCCGTCGCCAAGCCAAAGGATCATCCCTGCCGCGACGAGTGCAAGTACCGACGAAATGAGTACGATCGACTGCCAACTCAAGCCTCCGCCCACGGCGCGAATCAAATGTGGCGACGCCGTGCCTAAGGTCAGTGCGCCCACCAGCCAACCGAGTGCCGAGCCGGCGCGAGTCGGTTCCCAAGTTACGACGAGCTTCATGCCGAGCGGGTAGATGCCGGCGAGGGCTAGGCCGGTGAGAATTCGGAATGCAAAAGCTGTGATGATGTCTCGACTGAGACAGGCGAAAGCGGCATTGGCGACGGCGCCGAGAACGGCAGCTACCGAGAATATGCGACTGGCAGCAAACGCGTCGGCAAGTCCTGTAAGCGCGATGCCCAACGTTCCGGCGATGAACCCAAGCTGTACAGATGTAAGCAGCAAACCTCGCTCCGTGTTGCTCCAGTGGAGCGAATCGGCGAGTTCTCCCGCGGCGCTATTGCCGCTGAACCAAAGCGACGTGCCGAAAAGCTGTGCGATCACAATGACGGCAAGCGGTCGGGACATGCAGGTGAGTTTCTGCGACTATTCTTTGACGAGTTCTTCAACGAGGCCGAAGAGTTTCTGCTCATGCACGTTGCGGCCGCGAATGACGCCCTTGGCATCGATGACATATAGCGTATTGCCGTCGCTGCGCCAATCACGGCCGATTCGACGGCCGTCGTCGTGCCATGATCGCCAGGTGATCTTCGACGCTTCGACGTAATCCTTCGCGAACTTGGCGTTTTCGCTGCTGACTCCAATTACAACCAACGGCTTGCCCATGTGTTTTCCGAGGATCTGCGCCATCTCGGAAAGCGACTGCCCATGTTTGGGGTGCTTGCTGTTCCAGAACAAGAGCACCACGACTTTACCGCGATAGTCCTTGAGCTTGAAAGGCTGCTCGTCGAGGTCGTTACCGCTGATGTCCGGGGCCGTTTTGCCGACGGAGAGGTTTTGCAGTTCGTACTGTATGTCACGCGCTTTGCGGACATAAGAGCCGCGATCGACGAGGGCGAACTTGTTGATGAGGTCCGTGACCTTCTGTTCGGCCTCTTTGAGCATGCGAGCAGAGTCTTCCTTCTTGTCGGCGAGTTCGGCCCTTGCTTGCAGAATCTCGGCCCAAACGAGAAGTGCTGCCGCCTGATTTTCCGCGTACTTGCTCTTCTCGGCGGCCGGCTTAAGCAGTCGTTCGACGCCGGCAACTTCGGGCTTGAGCCCACTGAGGATCGGCGTCAAGGCCGCCGCATTAAGGAAATACTTGACGAGCATGTCCATTGCTTTTGCCGTTGTTGGGCTACTCACGTCGTACTTGAGAATCCATGCCAATGCCTGGCCAGCTACTGGTGACTTGGGCGACTTCTCTGCGATGGCGTAAAACTTGTCAGAATATTCCTTCGCAAGCTTTGACTGGGCGGCCCGAATTACTTCCTTCTCATCTGCAGACTTGGCAGTGCGAAGGCTGTCGACGAATGGTGTGTTCGCTTGCCGATGATCCTCGATCAATTTTTCCAATTGGTCGGATAAGGTCTTTGTCGCCTTTGGGGTTTGTGCGAATGTCGTCGTAGCTAGGACGATTACGCACGTCATCGTCAACAGCAATGAGAATCGCATGATGAATTCCTGGCTGGAGCCATTCGGTTTTGGTTAGAGTATCATCGTCGCCGGGCCGTTACAAGTTGGACGGCGTCGAATGGCCGATAGTTCAACAATTCGACGCAATCACTTGCGATCCGTCGCCGCTTCTGCCAGCAGTTTTCCGAATTCGCGGGCGCTCCAGGCCGACCGGCCGACTCCCCACGACTTGTCGATTGCCAGGTTTGAATCGATTTCAGCGGAAATGAAGTCTTCGACGTGGCGGCGGCTTCGCACCAGCATTTCGCCGTGAGGATCGACAACATAACTGTCGCCATAGCCGACGCCATCGTATCGCGAAATGCCAGTGTCTTTGCCAATGCTGACGTTGTTGCCGCGGACAAAGTACACGCGATTCTCAACGGCTCGTGCTGTATGGTCGGCGCGCACGGTTTGAAAATGGCCGAGCAGGTGCTCCTTGGTGATGTAGTTGTAATGTGGGGCAAAGATGATCTTGGCGCCCTTCAGCGCCAAAATCCGCGCGGGTTCGATATAGCCGCCGTCGGAACAAATGATAACGCCGAATGGGACGCCGTTGCGTTTGAAGACGGGGAACTCGCGGCCCTGTTTGTGGAATTTTTGATAGGCCGAGCACTTGCTGTACGTGCCGAGCAAATGCCCCTTGTGAATGATAGCTGCCGTGTTGTATAGGTCTGTGCCGCGCAGTTCGTTGAAACCGATGATACAGGTGGCATTGAACCGGTTGGAGCGATCGAGCACTTTCATCATTTGCGGCGAATCAACGGCGAATGCCCCCTTACGCGCTTCCTCCTCGACATCCGGGTAGCCGGTCAGGTAGCACTCTGGAAAGGAGACAATTTCTACTCGCTCGCGGTCGGCCCATTCGAGCCCCTTGACGAAATTGGCGAAGTTGCTGTCAAAGTCGCCGGATTTGGATTCGAGTTGGCAATGGCCGATCTTCATGATTGCGCTCTCTGAATGGCATTCTTCACTTGCTTGCGCAGCGTGCTCATCGATACTGTATTGTGTCCGTTGCGATGTTCATCGGAGTATTGCGTGCGACTTATCATAACTGGCGGCGCCGGCTTTATTGGATCGCATTTGTGTGAACGCTTTCTGGCCGATGGCCACGATGTGCTGTGTCTCGACAATTTCATCACGGGCACTCGCGAAAACATTGAGCCGTTCCGTTCGTCGCCTCGATTCACGTTCGTCGAGCACAACATTTCGGAGCCATTTTTTTTGTTCGGGCCGGTCGATGCCGTGCTTCACTTCGCGTCGCCGGCCAGCCCGGTTGATTATCTCAAGTACCCGATCCAGACGCTCAAAGTCGGCTCTCTTGGCACCTACCACTCGCTTGGTCTTGCCAAGGCAAAGGGCGCTCGATTTCTGCTCGCAAGCACCAGTGAGGTGTACGGCGACCCAGACGTTCACCCGCAACGCGAAGAATATTGGGGCAATGTCAACCCTGTGGGAATCCGCGGCGTTTATGACGAAGCCAAACGCTTCAGCGAAGCAATGACGATGGCCTATCAACGCTCGCACGGTCTCAATACTCACATCGTTCGCATCTTCAACACGTACGGCCCGCGAATGCGGCTCGACGACGGACGAGCTCTGCCGAATTTCATGGGCCAGGCACTTCGCGGCGAACCGATCACGGTCTATGGCGACGGCTCGCAAACTCGCAGCTTCTGCTACGTGGACGATCTCGTTGAAGGCATCGTGCGACTGCTAATGGCCGACTACCACGAACCAGTCAACCTTGGCAACCCGAGCGAGATCACGATTCTTGAATTTGCGAGAGAAATTCAGGCGATTGCGGGCAGTCACTGCAAGATCGTTTTCAAGCCGTTGCCGCAGGATGACCCACGGGTGAGACAGCCGGACATAACGTTGGCCAGGAAGCTCTTGGAGTGGACGCCGAAGATCGAACGGCGTGAGGGGCTTGAGCGAACGATGGCGTATTTTCGGGGCGTGATGGGCAAATGAATCGTCACAGTCGCACGACTTCGCCCTCGCTCAGCCGATTGCGCCGATGCTGAAATTCGTCCACATACTCTAACGTGTGGTCAATTCCAAGGTGGTGAAGGATCGTCGCGGTCAGATCGGCCGGCGTCACCGGCTTATCGCGAACGTAGCCGGCGTCGGTCGTCGTTTCGCCGAAAACTTGTCCGCCGCGGATGCCGCTGCCGGCCAGGATTGCAGTGAAAGCATGCGGCCAGTGGTCGCGGCCGGTTTTTTGCGTGTTCGAGCTCTGTGTGAACTGCCCCAGTTTCGGGGTACGGCCGAATTCACCGACCGCCACGACAAGCGTCGTGTCAAGCAACCCGCGCTGGTCCAGATCTTCGATAAAGGCGGGGAATGCACGATCGAAGATAGGACAAAGCAGGTCCTTGAGCTTGGCGAAGTTATTCTGGTGTGTGTCCCAGCATGTATTGACGCCGTCGATTTTGGTTTCGTCCTGCCAGTTGACCGTGATGAGTGACGCGCCGGCTTCGACCAAACGGCGGGCCATCAGCAAACTTTGGCCGACCGTGGTTTGCCCGTAACGTTCACGGACGGCGGCTGGTTCTCGGCGCAGGTCGAATACCTCGCCGGCACGGTTTTCGAGCAGGGAGAAAGCGCCGCGTGTATTGACCGACAACGCTTCGGTCGCGGGATCGACGCGCGACTGATCCATTAGTTCGATAAGCGAGTGCCGGTCGCGAAGTCGCGGCAGCGGCAAATCCGGTGACGGATTGAGCCCTTCGATCTCAAAATCGGATTTGCCCAAGTCGCCGTTCACCAGGAAAGCGTTGTATCGCTCGCCCATTCGAGCACCAGTTTGACCGGCAATTCGCTTCGGCTGTCCCGGAAATTGAAGGTGCCATGGCAGCACGACAGAGGGCGGCAAGCCTTGATGGCCGCGGCCAAAACGTGCGACCAGCGAACTCAGCGCCGGCCAATCTTCGCGACTGGCTTGATCCGTCGTCGGCGCCTGGAAATACTCGCGGCCCGTGAAAACTTCGCTGCATGCCGGGCCATGTACGTTCATGCGATGTGTCATCGAACGCACAAGGCAAACCCTGTCCATCACCTGAGCAAAGCGCGGCAAGTGTTCACAGACCTGAATCCCCGGCACGCGCGTGGCGTTGGGTCGAAAAATACCGCGCACTTCCGTGGGCGCGGCTGGCTTCATGTCCCACAAATCTATCTGACTGGGCCCGCCGAACAAGAAGAGGAAGATGCAGCTGTTTTGCTTACGTTTCGCGTTCGCCGGCCGAATCGGCTGATCCGCGCGCAATTGCTGAAGGTCCAAACTTCCGAGCCCAAACAAACTGAGCGCCCCGACGCGCAAAAGTTCACGGCGAGTCTTACCGCAGAGCAGCCGAGAATTGTGAATCGGGTAGGGCATGATCGATCCCGATTCTACCACGAGGCGTCAGCCGATGGAATCCGTCACACTTCTTTCACGGCGGTCCACTTGCCGTCTTTTGCCGAACCGAGGATTGCATCGAGCACATATTGAGTGCGCAACGAGTCGCGGAAGGTCGGCATCGCTGGCTTTCCGTTGGCGAGTCCGTCGATGAAGTCGGCAACCTGGTGCGTGAAGGAATGCTCATAGCCGATCTGCAAGCCGGGCACCCACCACTTGTCCATGTAGGGGTGATCGCCGCCGTTGTCGGTGACGTGAATGGAGCGCCAGCCGCGCAAGTAGCCGGCGTCTTTGTGCTGCTCGGCGCCTGGGACTTTGGCTTCCTTCGCGGCCTTCACCAAGTCGGCCAGTGCACCGTCGCGATACTCGAAATACTGCAAGCGGTGCAGGTCATGCAGGTCCCAGAAGATGCTGGCATATTCGCCGTTGATCTCAAACGTGTACAGCGCTTTGTGGCCGCGAGCGTAACGAGTCGATTCGAAGTTGGCGAGCGATCCGTTTTTGAATCGGCCCATGAAGATACAGGCGTCGTCAATGCCAACTTTCTCGACCTTGCCCGTCAGGTTGTGCTTGCGTTCCTTGACGAAGGTTTCCGTCATTGCGGTGATCGTATCCATGTCGCCGTTGAGCCAGAGCGCAGTGTCGATGCAGTGGGCGAGCAAGTCGCCGCTGACACCGGCGCCGGCTGCCGCAAGATCGAGCCGCCATAGCCCCTGGCCGCCCTGAGGCAAGTCGGCGCTAATGGTCCAATCCTGCAGGAACTTTGCGCGATAGTGGAAGACTTTGCCAAGCCTACCTTCGTCGATGAGCTTCTTGGCGAGCGTAACGGCCGGCACGCGGCGATAGTTGTACCAGACCATGTTGGGCACTTTTGCCTTTTCAACCGCGTCAACCATCTTCTGGCCTTCAGGACCGTTCATCGCCAGCGGCTTTTCGCAAAGGATCATCTTGCCGTTAGCGGCGGCCGCCAGTGCGATTTCGCAATGCAGATTATTCGGCACACAAATGTCAATCGCGTCGATGTCTTTGCGATCGACCAGTTTGCGCCAATCGGTCTCGGTCGATTCATAACCCCAGTTGTCGGCGAATTCCTTGATCTTGCCGGCGTCACGAGCGCACGCTGCCTTTAGCACCGGCCGATGCGACAGCTTGAAAAACTGACTCACTTGCTTGTAAGCGTTCGAGTGAGCGCGGCCCATGAAACCGTAACCGATCATGCCAATGTTGAGAGGCTTTTGCATAGTGCGAGTCCTTGAAGTAGCGTCATCGAACTTTTTCGTAATAGTCAAACACTGCTTTTGCAGTTTTCGCGCAAAGCAAGTTGCCGGCACTGTCCGGCTTCCACGTCTTGTCAGTGTTTTGGGCAGTCAGGACGCAAATGGCAACGGGGCCATTCTTCAGATACAAGATACCCGCATCGGTTCTTGCGTCGCTCACGGAGCCGGTTTTGTGCGCCACTTTGACGCCGGCCGGCAAGAAACGCGGGAACTTGTCCTTGTCATCGCATTTGTGCATGTGCTCCAGCATCTCCTTGCATGCATCAGCGCTGACGCATTTGCCTTCGTGAATCATCTCCAAAAGCGTTACCATCTCGCGTGCGGTGGTCCGACCGAGGCCGAACGACTTTGTGCCTTCCGGATCTATCGACGTTGTACTGCCCCTGAACACCTTTGCATGGATCCTTGTATTCGGCAACTTGAGCGATGTCATTCGTTCATTCACCGCCTTGATGCCGATTTTGTCGAGCACCAAATTAGTCGCAGTGTTGTCGCTGAACGCAATCATCAGGCGAACGGCATCACGAAGTGCGAACGAGGCGCCGTCGCTGAAATGCTCGGTCAGAATGCCGCTGCCGGGAACCTTGTCGTCTTTTCGAATGGCGACTTTGTCGCTTAGCGAGATTCTTTTTTCGTGCGCTTGCCAGTAGGCTTCGATCATTACCGCGAGTTTGATCAAGCTGGCCGTGGGCATCGGCTCGTTGGCGTTCACGTTGCATACTTCGCCAGTGCTCAGGTGCTTCACGGCAATCGCGACCTTACCATCGTGGGCTTTCGCCATAGATGCGAGCGTGTCTTCGAGCGATCCGGCAATGCCGATGCCATGACTCAACAACATCAAGCCGGCGGCGATGATAGTGCGCATCACGTCACTTTCGAAACGGTTCGAGAAACCTCTTCGCCGAACCAATTGTTGTCCAGGCATCGTCCTGATAGCACATGTCGATCGTCCACCATTCGACATCAATAAGCCCCGTAACATCGGGCAACAGTCTTTGGAAATCGATGCAACCTTGACCGAATGGCAGGTGCCGGCTGATCCCGCATTCGTCCTGTGTGCCGTCGGTGTCGCACAAGTGCACGTGATTGATGTAGCGGCTAAATTGCCGCAACAGTTCGTGCTCATTGCCGTTGGACGACACGTGGGCATGAGCGACATCGAACATGATTCCAAAATTCGTGTACCCAAGCGAGCGAACGCCTTGGGTTACCGCGAGTATCTGCTCAGCCGAGTGCAGCGGCAAATGCGGCTCAAACTCCCAGGCGACGCGCATGCCTCGGTCAGCAGCCAGGCGTGAACACTCCGCGAACGCTCGCGTTGCTCGGTCGATCATAACGGCGACGGGAATCGCAGCCAAATGTACAAGCGGCTCGACAGTGTCCACGCGAATCGTAGGAGTTCCGATAGCAGCCGCAAAATCAGCGAACCGCGTAAATGCACTGAGGTACAACTCATGGGAATCGGTTGACACGAGTGAGTGCCCACGTAGATTCGGCGCCATGCCCGAAAACGCAAGCCCGTGCTCGGCAACCTCCACACGTACATGGCTGCACCGATCGACCGTGTCATGCGTGTCTGGGTTCGGGTGAGGGCGACAAGCGCCAAGTTCAACTCCGTCATACCCGGAGTCTTGCAATCTGTGCAGCAGCTTGTGGAAGCCGACAGGCTCGTCGCGGTAAGCCCCGTGAAGAAATGGCCAACTTCCGAACGACAGTCGCTTCATCGCTAGTTCCAGCCGTGTGCTTCGCGCACGGCAATCATCGCTGCCAGAATGCTGTTCCACGTCTCCGGCTTCATCATGACTTCATTCGGGAACATACAGCCGTCCCAACAGACGTGTTTGAACTTCTGCGTCAAGTTGCCGTAGCCGTCGCGCATCCAAAAGCCGGAATGGTGTGCGATCTTCAACTTGCCGTTCGGGTCATTCGGCAAACAATGACGTCCCGTCTTGTCATGGCTGCCTGATCCTTTGACCGTTGCATCGTTTTGCGCGATATGGAAGTCGATGGTCCATGGCCGCAACGCCGCAGTCAGTGTGGCCAACGCAGCGTCGAGCTTCGCCGAGTCGTTCCAGTTGAAGTTCTCCGGCAGAATCCGGTCTTCGGGCGCGTTGTAGCCGAGCGTGTACATAAGCGTATGGGCCATGTCGGCCTGAAAACCAAGCGTACCAGGTCGATCGGTCAGTTCAAGCAGTTGCAGCATGCGCTTCCAGCTGTGCATACCGGCCCAACAGATTTCGCCCTCAGCGGCCAATCGCTCGCCATGATCGGCGGCAATGTCGCAAGCCTGGCGAAACGTCGCAGCGATGCGTTTTTGATTGCCTTCGGGGTCTTTGGCCCAATCGCCGGGGCCGGATGCCGAGTCAATACGGACGATGCCATACGGACGCACGCCGAGTTCGCGAAGCCGCTCGGCGATGTGGCATGCGTGGTGCACTTGATGTAAGAACTTCTTCCGTTCGCTTTCGTCGCCCATGGCGGAACCGCCGCCGGTCGGCGGCCAAACTGGCGCGACGACAGAGCCGACGACCAGGTTCTTTGCCTGTACCTTTTCAGCGAGCCGCTTCAGGTCGTCGTCCTTGGAATCAATGGCGACATGAGGAGCAAACAGAAAAACGTCGATGCCATCGAATTTGACGCCGTTGACGGACGCTGCGGCAGTGAGTTCGATCATCTTGTCGAGCTCAATGAACGGTTCGCCGTCCGGGGAACCCTTGCCGACAACACCGGGCCAGGTGGCATTGTGTAGTTTCGGAAACGCGTTCATGAATCAATCCTGATGAAATGGAACTAGTTCCAATCGCCCCGTGGCGACCGATCATAACGCCCGTTGTATTGATCCAATTCGTCGACCGGTTCGACTTCCTGGATTTCGTTGTAGCTTTGTTCAAGTCCTGACGGCAGCGGCATGTTGTTGCGGACGAAGTACTCCGCCAGCACCTCCGGCGGCAGTCCAAGTTCTTGCGCCAAACTAACGGCTCGCTCCGCGCCTGGCCTCGTCAATTTGTAGGTCACAAAGAAAAAGACGATCATGCCGACGCCCAGCGGCAGCAAAACCGCGGCCGGAAGAATATCGCGCTGAGACACGCTAATAACGCCAACGATTATCGCAGCAATCCCGCCTAATATCAAAAACGTTCGCAAGTAGGCCATCAGTACGGATTTACCAGACATGCTGATCTTCATGCCGCGTTCGCTGCCGTCGTCCAGCATGAGAGTGCTGCCCGTGGGAACGAGCGGCACGAATTGAATGTGAAAGAACGACGACACAACGTAGAAGAGTCCCGGAACATGATCGACCTTGCCGCAATTGCGCGTGCCAAAGAACCAGATCATGAATCTCCTCCTGCGACGTTTTCTGAAGCGTCGCTAACCCTTCTTGTGATCGCCCACCGCAGGCGCTTGCGGATTCACGTCCGGACCAAAGTAGCGCAAGGTGACGAGAGGTTCGTCGCCGGTGTTTTCGAATGTCACTCCATTTCGGGCGGCATCGTAGGTGACGAAATACTCGTCGGTCGTCAACTCGCCGAACCGAATCATTGCCGGCGTCTGCAACGGTTGCTTGCCGATCTTGCCGCAACCTTGCACCGCCACGAGGCCGTATGCGCCGTTGTCTTTGATGGTAACTTTTCGGCCCGGATCGACCGTGAGTTCTTTCGCGCTAAACAGCTCCTTGCCCTTTACCTTGCCGTAAACGATCCACTTGTCGATGAACCCTTCTTTGCTCGAGTCGTTATCGGCGATCGGCTCCAGATAATGATGATCTTTGAAGTTCGGATCGACATTGCCTTCCCAATCGAGCGCATCGACCAGATACTGCAGATCGCCGTGTTTGTCTTTGGGGAAATCCTTCGTCAACAAACTCCACGGTACCGGCCGGCCCTCGACAAGAGACTGATACATACCAAAAACGTCAGAGCCCCATTGAGGCTCATAAGTCACGAGCGAACCCGGTGCGTGCAACACGCACGGCGGCACCAGCCAGCCCGTGCCCGGCTGAAGGCGATACGCCTTCGAGAAATTCAGAATGCCGTTGTCGCCATCGTTCCAGCGTTCGAGGCAGCGCACAATGTCTTGTTTGGTTGTGCCCGGCTCCAGTCCGAAAAACGTATGCGGGAAGTTGTTGCCCAAATTGTTTAGCTGTGGCGGAAAGTAATACGACTCCGGCTTACCTTGCTGACCCACGAGTGCGGCTTGTTCGTCGCTCTGATGCATGTGGTGCGGAATCGGGCCAAGATTATCAAAGAATTTGGAGTATACCGGCCAGCGCTTGTACTTCGACCACATCGGCTTGCCGACAAACTTCTCGCCTTCCAAGCCAATTGCGTCCTTCAGCGTGAACGCCTTGCGGCCGTCAGCAACCACATAACTGAGGCCCTCGTCTTCGGTACGGTTCTCGTTTGCAGCCGGTGTCGTCGAAGCGAACCAGCGCTCGTCGATGCCGCCGCGATGAGCGCCAAATGCATACGTGTCCTGCGGCGCGAGCTTGATTCGCCGGCCCGGCATCAAGAACGATCGAGGCACCCAAGTCGGCGCTAACCGCAAAATGCCGCCGGATTCGTCAAGGACCCGCACCACGTGTGCAGCCGAAGGACCAGTAACGCGAACCGACACAGGCTTGGCGGCTGAAGTCTTTGCAGGAGCAGCTTTTGCAGCAGGTCGGGCCTTCTTCATCGAGCACTCCAAACTAGTGGAACCTGGAAAAGTCCTCGGCCCATGTACGGCGAGGCGGAAGTTCAAAAAGACTCTCGAAGTTTCAAAACAACCTACGGAAAATCGAAGTTGCTTCAAGCAACTGCAATTGGGTTGTCGTGCGGAATTCGCTTGCAGTATGATTCTCATAGCGATTCCATCCGTCTGATGCTCAGTGAGAACTCCCATGTACCGAATTGCGGTTCCGTTGATCGTACTGTTGCCCGGCTCGCTGCTGGCGGATGACGGCACCGTGACGTTCATTCCGAAAGCCGGTGAATCACCGCCGCCGGAGTATCGCCTGGATCGTCACGAGTTTGCGTATCATTTGGAAACAGCGAAAGAGCTGCCCATCGCTGGGGTCTCGATGTGTCGAGTCACGTTTCCGTCGCCGGTCGAATCTCCGTTTGCAGAAAACAATACGGTTCACTGCGAGTATTATCGACCAAAAGGCGCCGGACCGTTCCCGGGTGTAATCGTGCTCGACGTACTCGGCGGCGATCAAACGCTGGCCCGAAGCATGGCTAGGCTGCTGGCCCAAAATCAGGTTGCGGGCCTGTTCGTGCAGATGGCGTACTACGGTCCGCGCAAACCCAAGGGTAGCAACGTTCGATTGCTCTCGACGGACTTGCAGCAGAGCGTCGCTGCGATTCGCCAAACCGTCCTCGACTGCCGCCGGGCGAGCGCTTGGCTTCAGTCTCGCTCGGAAATCAACAGCGAAAGACTCGGCATCGTCGGCACCAGCCTTGGCAGTTTCATGGCGGCGCTCACCGGCGAGTTCGAGCCGAGTTTGCGAAAAGTTGCGGTGCTTTATGGCGGCGGCGGCTTCGTCGACGCCTATTACGAACATCCACGCGCTCGCCCTTATATGGACATCTTCGAGAAATTCGGCGGCACCAAAAACATGCTCAAGCACGTTATTGCACCCGTCGACCCATTGACTCATGCCGATAAACTCAAGCAACGCGACCTGCTGATCGTCGCCGCCAAGAACGACGACATCGTGCCGCCAATCATGGCGAAGCGACTATGGGAAGCCAGCGGTAAGCAGAAGATCGTGTGGTTCGACGCGACGCACTACGGCGCCATACTCTACATGACTTCGACAATGCGCGAAGTGCTGCAGCATTTTCGTTGGGAGAAATGAGCGCGAAGAGAACAAGTCTTTTCGCATTTGCGCTGAGTCGGCTCCGGAAACCGTAATGCTCAAATGGCTGAATCTACTGACCGACGACGCGCCGACGGCGGAGGCGGATCTTCTGCGTGACTTGTTGAAGGAGTCGCCTGAAATCCCCGATTGGTCGGCGGCCGTGCAGCCGGTGCTCCATCGTTTGTTGGAATACAATCCAGTCAAGCGTGCCGTGGTTTGCCGCGTATTGGATATGCCGATGTTCAATGCTCTAGCGCTGCCGCACAAGACCGTGGTGCTGTCGCAGTTGCTTGTGGAGTTCTGCCGGGACCGCAGAGATCAGATCGCGTTCGTACTTGCTCATGAGGTTGCACACATATACCTCGGTCACGTTCGGAAGCGCGATTTGGCCAACACTGTCATGGCAGTCGCTCCGGTCGCCAATCCTCTTTTGGGAATGGGACTTCGCTGGCTGTTCAACCGGGCATACACCCGCGAGCAAGAATTCGAAGCGGATAACTGCGCTTTTCGGTTTTGTGTCCGAGCGGGCTTTGATCCGGAAGCATCGATTACATTGCTCGAAAGGCTCGGATCGACCGAGCCGCCTGGTAATTCGGTCACACAGATTCTGGCAACACACCCGCCTGTAGTTCAGCGTGTGATTCAGCTAAGAACTGCGATTCATTCTTGGAAAAGCGGCAATGCCAAGTCGTAACAACACATCTTGCGACATCAGGCTGTTATTTTTTTGTTGACAATGCACTCTTGCATCAGTTTGACGATATCCGTTGCCCTTGCAAACTGTCGTTTGGACAGGAGCCGCACCAATTTCGCCCTGCTCGATCCAATGCCGACATATGTCCGCCATCGCGACAATTGCCCAAGCGGCAATCGCGGTTGTTCGGGATCGAACTCCCACGGGTGGAAGTACAACATGCCGGCCTTGTACCCCTGGAGTTCTAGTTGCTGCAATCCGCGCTCGAGGATCGTCAGCGGCAATAGCCGGAAGTACCCGCCGCCGCCCACCGGAATGTTTTGGCCAAACACGCGCCAGGTTGCAGGGGGCAGTTCCAGAAGCTCGTGACGAATACCCTTTGCGATGAACGGGCCACGCGGTGCATCAGGGATGCCGTAGCGATCATGCCTAACCGGGAAAATCGACGAGTCGTACTGAAATCCCAACTCTGCCAAAACGTCGACGGCCCAAATCGTCTCGCGCATGATGCTGAATGTCGGGGCACGAAAACCTACGACTTCAGCGCCGCCGGCTTGCTCGAGTGCAACTTTACTTTTGATAACGTCTTCGCGAAAGGTCTGCGGCGTAAATTGGTGTACGCGTCGGTGATCCCATGAATGGCTCGCGATTTCGTGGCCTTCGTCGACCATACGGCGAATCAACTTTGGAACTGACTGAGCGATCTTGCCAACGACGAAAAATGTTGCCTTTTGATAGTGTTTCGAAAGCGTGTCAAGCAACCACGACATGGAGTCCGCCATGCGGTGCGCATAATGAAGTTGCAACTGCGGTGGACATGAAATTGCGGTGGCCGCCTCGATTCGGAAATGTTCTTCAACATCAAACGTGAGAGCGACCGGCATCATGGCCGGTCAGAGTACCGTATTGTAGCAGGGACTTGGAAGAGCAATGTGAAAAACAGGAACGAGAAACCGGAAGCTAACTGATGCTGCCGGTTTCTCGTTTCCGACCTTCTTATCCGACCCAGATGCCACGCGTATTCGCTGGATCGCCGGCGAGGAAGCTGGCGAGCAATTTGCCATTGCGGTAGACGTTTAGGTCGCGACGGCCGTTGCCGGTGCCGACGAGAATCTCCGCTTTGCCGTCGCCGTCGAAATCGCGGGTCGAGACACGAACGCCGCCGGTGAAAGTCGACAGGCTGCCGTAGAAGCCGTACAGCTCGGTTGCGTTGATGCCATTGAACACTCGAACGTGCGGGCCGCCGCCTGCATCGGCGCCGGTGACGATGTCGGCCCGGCCGTCGCCGTTTGCATCACCGGTTGCCACAAACACACCGCCACGGAACGCGGTCGAGTAGGCGTTGAACGCGTGAACGAGTTGTCGTGTGACGCCATCGAATACAAGCACGGTCGGCACACCGCCGGCGCCGGGGCTGACAACAATCTCTGACCTACCATCGCCATTCACATCGCCGGCTGCAACGCGAACACCGCCAGTAAATGTGCTGGCATAGGCAAAGAAGCTGTGCAACAGCGCGTTGGTTCGGCCGCTGAACACTTGAACGTGTGGTCCGCCGCCGGTATCAGCGCCGGTAATGATGTCGGAAACGCCGTCGCCGTCAACGTCGCCGGTCGCAACAAATGCTCCGCCCAGGAACATGGGATTGTACGCTTGCACTGTCTTGAACAACTTGCCGGTGACGCCGTCGAACACTTTCACCAGCGCACCGGCGCCTCGGCCAGGCGTAACGATAATGTCTTGGAATCCATCGCCGGACACATCGCCGACGGCGACGCGAACACCGCCGCGGAAGGACGCGTCGTATGCCTGGAATTGGAACTTCACGGCGCCGCTGGCGGCATCGTAAACCGTAACCGTTGGAGTGCTGCCTGCTTCCGATCCGGTGGCGTAGATCTTACCGGCCTGACCTTGTCCAGCACCGTAACCGCTGGGCAACGAAGTGTTCGGCGGCGGTGTCGTTGACGAGGGCGGCGGAGTTGTGTTTGTCGGCGGAGGAGTGACGGCAGTTGGAGGCGGCGTTACGGTGGTCGGCGGAGGAGTCGAAGCTCCGGGCGCTGGGTTTGCTGCAGATACGGTTCCAGGTTGCGGGAAGCCGAACGCCTGCGCGAAATACTTAATCGTTCCGTAACTCTGCACGCTGACGCCGATTTGCGTGAACATCGCGTTGAGGATGTTGGCACGGTGTCCGGCGGAATTCATCCACGCGGCGACGACTTCCTCGGCGGTGTTGTAGCCGAAGGCAATATTCTCACCCAACGCATAGTATTCATAACCGGCCGTGGCGGCTCTGCTGGTCAGCGTCGGCTGAAAGGTGCCCTGGAGAGTATGGCTCATCGCGGCGCTCAAGCCGACCACCGGGGCCATCGCCACCATATTTCGTGCCTGTACGTCGGCGGCGCCCGTCAACTGAAAGCTGAACGCCAAGGGAGGCAGGCCGGCTTTGGCACGCTCAGCATTCGTCAATTCGGCAATGCGCTGCGCAATTGCCGACATGTTCTGAGCTAAGTTCGGGCTGCCCGAAACCACAGTCGCACCGGCCGGACCGGTGACGGAGTTGGTGCCTGCACCACCGTAAATCTCGTCGCTACTCGAACCGCCTCGCAGTGTGTCGTGCCCGTTTCCGCCGTAGATGTGGTTGCGGCCGCTGCCGCCCTGAATCGTGTCATTGCCGCTGCCGCCGAACAGGTAGGCCTCGACGGTGACATTTGAGGACAACGTAATGTTGTCTGCGTCGTCGCCGGCGTCGACAACGATCGCTCGGACCTGACTGGTGGAATACGCGCCGGCAATGCCGGACACGGTCAGTTGTCCGTTGTTTTGATCGATAAAGATCTGATCCTGGCCTGAATTTCCGAATACCGTCAAAACTCCGTTGACCAGGCTAGCCGTCGCAGGCGTGGCTCTTTCTTCAAGTGTCTCGAACTGCAACTTGGTGCAGACGTTCCTCGTGGGGGCGCGCATAGCGTCTCCTGGAGGGCGAGCACGTGGGTCGGCTTCGCCTCGATTCGTGGCTTCTAATTGGGCCAACGGGATGCGGACGGTCGGTTGGGCGAGTTCAGCGGGGACCTGAACTTGGGCGTCGATGGGGCGGTCTGAGCGACAGACTTTTGCTTCGAACAACCGAAACCTAGAACGCTTTTTACGCCTGTCAAATACATTCGCTACGGTTCAACTATCCGTTTCAACCGTCAAAATGCGCATTATGCTGGACTGCCGCGTTTCAGCAGTTACACTGACCCAATTGGCTGTCTCGAAATGTATTCAAATGAACACTGAAATCGCGAAGTATGCGCTCTAAATCTAATCATAAACGTGTCTTATGTCGAACACCAACGCCGGGTAAGAAGCCGACCCGGATCGATTCTTGGAAGTTCGACGCCGTGAGAAAGGCCATATTGAAAATTGTGCCTCGAAAAGGCGAGGGAGTTTTGTTTTCTGAGCTGGCGGATATGGTTGCCGCAGCTTTGGGGGAAAGCGATTGTAGCCGGCTCGGGTCTGTGCCCTGGTATACGGTCACCGTGAAGTTGGAACTCGAGGTGGCAGGCGAGCTAAGGCGCATACCCAATGCCGGCCCCCAACGATTGTTGCGAATCTAGCCGTTTCTTTGACTACCCGGTCGATCACCTAGTGACATAGAATTGATATAAAAGTTTCGAAATGTCCTCCTTGGTTGTCTGTGCGGAAGGAACATTATGGCCATCTCGGCAAAGAATCTGGTGGAACTTCTCGAAGAAGGTCAACCGGACGACATTCGAAGTTCGACGGCCGTTGTTGTCGGCGAGCTTGGTCTGCGCGATGCTGCGATTCAAAAAGGGTTGCTGAAGGCTCTCTCCGACAAGAATCCCGGCCTGCGAATTCGGGCGATTCAGGCGATTGGCAAACTGAAAGTCGAAAGTGCATTGCCCGACTTATTGGATCGCATCAAGCACGGCGGAGACGAAGCCGATGCTGCCGCACATTCCGCGGCCAAGCTCGGCCCGAAAGGGCTTCGCGGATTGCAGGATCTATTGCCCAAGGTCGCACCGGGTCTGCGCCGTTACATCGCCTCGGCGCTGGCAGCGAGTGGAACGGCCGGGTCACAAGCGGCCGCCGCTGTCCTGCTCCATCATGATCATGGCGTCGTCGAAGCAGGTGCTCACACCATTCTCGAACAGATTGCGGGCATGACCGCAGCCCAGAAGAAACACTGGGTACAGCAGCTCTTGGAATTGCTTCGCAACAAGAAGAAGCCGGTGTCGCAGTTCACGGAGTCCCAGGTCGTAAAACTGTTGGCAACCTTGGACGATCCGTCGGCAGCAAACGTACTGTGGGAGCGTGTGCTTCCTATCTATTCGCCGGATGTTCGGGCGGCGGCTTTGCATGCCGTGAGCCGGTGGCTGCAGACCCCGTCGAAGGAACAGTGGCAGCGGCTGTTTGCTTGTGCGACCGAAGGCGATTTTCGCATTGCGTCGCCGGCGCTATTGATCCTGCAGCGTTTGCCGGTCCAAGAAAAGGCCATTGAATCATGGCTCAAATTGTTGCGAGCGCCTGACGTCGCCTCACGCAAACTCGGCCTGGAAAAGTTGGGAGATCGCGACTCTGCAGCGGTAGCCGAGGCATTGTTGGAACAAACCAGTCACGCAGACAAGGCATTACGTGACGGAGCTTTCGCGGCGTTGGCAAAGACTGAGCATGGACGGCACGCTCTCGTTGAGGCACTTTTGTCGGCTGACACGTCCGATCGTGCCTGGTCATTGGCGCGTGCCCAAGTGCCGTTCGCCAGCGATTACCCGACGAAATTGCGTCAAAAAGTGTTTCACCAGGCGTGCGAGTATCTCGACGCATCCGATAAACGCGCCGATCCGCTGTTGTTCCTGCTTCGCGAATCCGATCCAGGTTTCTTGCGGGAACATTTGCATGATCGCGCCGTCGCATTACGCAAGAAAAAGGACTACCAAGGAGCATTGTCCTTCCTCAAGTTGATGCAGCGCGATACGTCGCTTGGATTTCCTGTGCGCCTTGAGCTTGCGGCCTGCGGCCTGAAAGTGTCCGGCAAGGAGCTGGCCCACGAACTCCGGGAAAACGACCCATGCCTTTACCACTTCGGACTCCTGGCTCAACAGGATGAAGAAGAACTGCTTAAAGAAATCGGCAAGATGAAGTGGCTCGATCCCGAGGATCTGTACTACCTCGGCTTCCACTTTGCCGAGCAGGTGGGCAAATTGCAGAAACTCGGCGGCGACGTGCTGCACTTGCTGATTCAGCGCTCGCCGCGCACGAAACTGGCTCAGGCGGCAAAATCAAAACTCAATACGTCCGCAATCGATTAGGTGCGGCCAGTTTCAATCGCTCCATTCTGCCAAGGTAGTTTGGAGCGATTCCATCGTCATGTCGCGGATCAGAAACTTCTTTTCACGTGATGTTGCGCCGCCAACCAGTGAGACCTGGGACCGCTTCAACCTCAGCTGTTTTCGCAGTAGATTCAACAGGGCTTCATTGGCGCGACCGTCTTCGGGCGGGGCTGTGACGCTCACCTTGAGCGAACCGTTAATCACGCCTTGAATGCCGTTCTTGCGCGCTCCAGGTTGTGCGCGCAAAGGCAGGATCACGCCGTCAATATGCGTCGCCAATGCGATCATTAGCCTCTTATTCCATGCGAAGTAAGAATCGGATCGCGACAACCCTCGAAGAGTGCCGAACCGATGCGAACCATCGTGGCACCTTCTTCAATCGCGACTTCAAAGTCACCTGTCATACCCATCGACAAATGCGGCAAAGATGCCGGATCGCCCCATTTGGTGCGAACAGCATCACGCAGCCGGCGTAATGCACGAAAGGCGGGCCTTGCCTCGTCGGGATCGTCGGCAATTGCCGCCATGGTCATGAGGCCCATGATCTTCACATTCGAAAATCGTATCAAATCGTCAGAGATCGCAGACAGTTGATCCAGTCGAAACCCGTGCTTGGCAGGCTCGCCGCTCGCGTTCACTTCTAGAAGCACCTGTGTCGTCGTTCGTCGCAACCGCGAGACCTCGTCGATTGACTGCAAGAGTCGGATTGAATCGACCGAATGGATCAACGTCGTCATTGGAATCGTGCGTTCCACTTTGTTCCGCTGCAAGTGACCGATCAGCTGCCAGTGTGCGTCTGGACACAACATCGCTTTGCGCCATAGCTCCTGGGGTCTGCTTTCGCCGAGGTCTCGAACTCCGAGATCGATCAAAATTTCAGCAATCTCCGGCGGCATGGTCTTGGTAACGGCGACCAATGTCACATCGTGCCGCTGCCGGCCGGCCCGCTGGCACGCGATTGCCATGCGTTCTCGCACTTCCAACAGGTTTTGCAGAATTCTCTCACGCAACGACATTGATGGAAACCGCCTTCATACGAGAGCCATCCTTAGTAAGATACTCCCGCGCGGCAGTTTGGTAAACGACACTCTTGCGATTGGTTACAGTATGGCGGAGATTCAGCCGTTTAGGGCGTTACGTTATGATCTGGGCCATGTCGGCGCTTTATCAAGCGTCGTTTGCCCTCCGTATGACGTTATTGGCCCGGAGTTGCAGCAACAGCTTTACAACCGCAGCCCCTACAACCACATCCGATTGGAATTCAATCGACCGGAATCGAATGACAACGAATTGCACAACCGATATTCACGAGCGTCGGCATTGCTGCGTGAATGGACAGGCGCTGGTGTGTTAGCGCAGGATTCAGCAAGATCGCTTTATGTATTGCATCAGGAATACGAGCTTGATGGCGTCCGCATCAATCGCCGTGGGTTCTTCGCCCGGCTCCGCCTGGAACCGTTCGGCGGCGGCATGGTGTTTCCGCACGAGCAAACGATGGCGGGACCCAAGGCCGACCGTCTAAGCCTTCTTCGAGCGACCGGCGTCAATCTCAGCCCGATCTTTGGCCTCTTTCCCGATCCGGCGAATGAGGTGCAAAACCTGCTGGATCGAGCAACCGAGCGTCAATTGCCAATTGAGGCAAGCGACCATCTCGGCGTGGTCAGCCGGCTCTGGCCGATCTCTGACCAGAGCGTCATCAGCCAGGTGGCAGGCTTAATCGGTCCTAAGCCGATCTTCATCGCCGACGGCCACCACCGCTATGAAACAGCGTTGCGTTTTCTCGAGGAACAACGTGCCGCTGGTCAAGTCGCGAACGACCTGTCTGCCGCGAATTATGTGTTGACAGCGCTCGTTGGAATGTCTGACCCCGGCCTGCTCATCCTGCCGACGCATCGGCTGCTGCAAAAAATACCGGCATTCACCGCCAACGAGGTTCGATCATTGTTGGCGCCCCAATTCGACGTTGAAATAGTGGGTGAAGGTGAGTCCGGCATGCGAGAAACTTGGGCCCGCCTTGAACTGAGCGGCGATCAGCACCGACTCGGGTTTGGGACTTTTCGCGATGGCGTCTGGCAGATTGCGTCGCTCCGTGATCACTCGGTCATGGCGAAGCTGGCGTCGGATCACAGCCCGGCTTGGCAAAGCCTTGCCGTCAGCATTCTGCACGTCGTGGTCATCGATCACCTGCTTCGCGAACGCGGATTCCAACCCGAATGCAGATACGTGCATCTGCTACAGGAGGTCAAGGACTCCGAAGATCACGAACTGGCAGTACTGGTTCCCACTGCGACGATGGGACACGTTGAGCGAATCGCAGGCAATCACGAGAAAATGCCGCCGAAATCGACTTACTTCTATCCGAAACTGTTGAGCGGACTGGTCATGCACTCCGTGAGAGGCAGCTAGGCGCGGGCGACGGCGAAACAAGAGGTGGCGCAACATGTCGATTCGCATCGGTATTGTCACTGTCTCTGATCGCGCCAGTCAGGGCATCTACGAAGACAAGGGCGGCCCGGCGATTCATGCATTCTTGAACGAAATCCTTAGCTGCGTCTGGGAAGCTGTGCCTCGACTCATCCCGGACGAACGGTTTCTAATCGAGTCAACACTCAAAGATCTTTGTGACGTCGAACAATGCTGCCTGGTGGTCACCACCGGCGGCACCGGTCCCGCCCAACGCGACCTGACCCCGGAGGCGACGACATCGGTTTGTGATAAGCTCCTCGACGGCTTCGGCGAGTTGATGCGAGCGGTGTCGCTCAAAGTCGTGCCGACCGCCATACTGTCGCGGCAGGTCGCAGGCACGCGCGGAAACTCACTGATCGTAAACCTGCCGGGGAAGCCCAGTGCGATTCGCGATTGCCTGCTGGCAGTGTTTCCGGCCATACCATATTGCATCGATCTGATTGGCGGTCCATATTTGGTCACCAATGAGAGCATCGTCAAGTCGTTTCGACCGAAGTCAGCTTGACCGGTGAATTCGCTCGGAGACATTGCGATATGCATCGAGCTTCACTTCTCTTGTTATGTGTGTTGGCCGGCTCGGCTGATGCACAAACTGTAAACCGCGTTACCTCCGACGCCACGTTCAAGCAGCACTTGCAATGGTCGCCGGACGGCAAGCAGTTCCTGTACACACGCATCCACGAAGGAAAAATGGCGCTCTGGACTTGCAATACCGACGGCAGCAACATGAAGCGAGTCCTGCCCAATCTCAACACGCCACATTTCGACGGCGCATGGTCGCCGGACGGTAAGGCTATTCTCTATGTCCATGACATGCTGCAGGGAACGGACGGAAAACTCCATATCTACCGAACGACGCCGGACGGTGCGGAACCCAAAGTCGTCATTCCAAACAAGGCCTTTGAAGAGTCGCCGCGTTGGGCCCCGGACGGCAAGAGCTTCTTGTTCCTCAGCACGCGGGACGGCAATCAGGAGATCTATCGCGCCCAGACGGACGGTTCTGGGATCCAACGACTAACGAACGAAATTGCTGCCGACAACAATCCTTCATGGTCGCCAGATGGAAAGCGCATCGCGTTTTCCAGCCAACGCAGCGGCAACCTGGAAGTCTGGACGATGGACGCAACCGGGCGCGATCTGAAGAAGCTGACGGATCACGATGCAATGGACTTCTGGCCAGTCTGGTCGCCTGACGGCAAACAGATCGCCTTTACGACCAATCGCGACGGCAATTACGAAATCTACCTGATGTCGAACACCGGCGCAAACGTCCGCAATCTGACGCGCCATCCGGCTGCCGACTCATGCGCCGCCTGGTCGCCCGACGGGTCGCGGCTGGCGTTTATTTCAAGCCGCGGCGGCGGATCGGACATCTACATCACTTCGATCGCATCGTCGCCGTGAACGATCCGCAGCACGTGCCGGCCGTCACTTCTTGTTGAGCCGGCTTTCAAGCTGATCCAGGATCGCTTGTTCATCCGGGAATTGACCCGTTTTCAATTTTGAATACAGCAATTCGCCGTCGGCCTGCAATTCGAAACAGCCGCCGCGACTGGGGACCAACTTCAAGTCCTTAATTCGTTGTTTGAACGTCGTAAGAATTCGGGTCGTCAAACTGACGGCCCTCGGTTCGTAGTTTCAGGCAGCGCAATACTCAAGGTTCAACTTCACGTTACACCTCCCCGTCGTTGAAAACTCTCGTTGACTCAATTCCATCGTACGCGGCATCACATCAACGATCAAGGAACGGACAGTTTCACTGTCGCCGGCAGCAGGCACACCTTGGTCTTGTCGTTGCACGCCAGCAGGCGAACGCTGACTTCCACCGATTCCTTGTCGCCGGGCGCCCGTTCGATCTGCACTTTGATTTCGACTGTGCCTTCGTAGGTGCGGTACGAGCCTACCAACTTGTCCTCGACTTTTTTGCCCGGTGGGTACTCGAACTTCAACGCCTTGGGCCCGCCCTTGCCAGCAATCCGGACTTCAGTTTGAGCCGATTCCTGCATTTCGTTTTCGACCGGATTGGCGTAGATGTGCCAGTCTTTTTCAACTTCCAAAGATACCGTAAGCGTCTGCTTATTCGCGGCATCGACGGCACTTGCCTTGACCGCGACCTTGACGACGGAGTCGGACTTCTTGGCGCCGCCTCCTCCGGGCAGTTTCGGCAGCCCCGGCTGCTGGGGCGACGATGTGAGTTCGAGCCAATCGGACATGCCAACCAGCATCATCGCCAACGAGGTCGGTGCGCCTTTGAGTGTTCCTGCAAATGTCTCAAGCTGCTTTTGGGCAAGGGGAGCATATTTCGCGTTGGCGATCTTCTCCGACAATCGAACCAGGTTTCGGGCCGCCATGCTGTTGGCGGACGGCTGGGCGCCGTCATATTGATCCTTGGACCGGGCAAATAACTTCTCATGATCATGTGACGTGTAAAAGAAGCCGCCTCGTTCCTTGTCCCAATGCAAGTCGATCATCAAGTCCGTCAATCGCTTGGCGTCGTCCAGCCATCGTGGTTCTTTCGTGGCGTCATGGAGATTGAGCAGTCCGTGAACCACGAATGCATAGTCGTCAAGGTATGCGTTCAACCGTGCCTCGCCTGTCTTGCCTGATTCCGCGAAGTACACGCGCATGAGCCTGCCTTCTTTGGTTTGCATGTTCTTCAACACGAAGTCGGCCGCTTTTCGCGCAGCGGCCAGATAACTTTCGTCACGAAACACTCGGCCGGCCTTGGCGTATCCCGCTATCATCTGGCCGTTCCAGGCTGCGAGTATCTTGGTGTCGAGAAATGGGCGTTCTTTCCTCTCACGAGCCGCCAGCAGCTTGGCCTGCAATTTCGACCATCGATCCGCTAGTTGTGCCAACGGCGTTTTCTCGTCAGCGGCAAGTGCATCGAGCGGGCGATTCACTTTGAGAATGTGATATTTGCCTTCGAAGTTCGGCTCACCGTTCGTGCCGCACCGTTTGTCGAGCAACTCGCGCTCATCAGCGCTGAGCTTTGCGGCGGCAAGGTCTTGTGCCGTCCAAACGTAGAATCGGCCTTCTTCACCCTCGCTGTCGGCGTCCAGGGCGGAATAGAACCCGCCCCCCGGCGCCGTCATTTCTCGCGCGATGAAGCCCAGAGTTTCGCGAACTGATTGCTCATAGAGCGGCTGCGGATCGAGTTTGTACGCAGCCGAATAGGCTTCGACCAACTGGGCGTTGTCATAGAGCATCTTTTCGAAGTGAGGCACGGTCCAGGTTCGTTCCGTGCTGTAGCGGTGGAAGCCGCCGCCAAGCTGATCGAAGATTCCGCCATGCGCCATCTTGGTCAACGTTACCGTCAGCGCTTTGGTCACGTCGGCATTCTTGCCGGTGCGGGCTGCAGCGAGCAACAGTTCAAGGTAACTCGGCATCGGAAACTTGGTGCCGCGAAAGCCGCTGGCACTACGGCCGAAACCACCGTGCAACGGATCGAACTCGGCGAGCAACGTCTTCACGCCGTCGTCGATGATCTCCCTATCGATTCGGACGATAGCACGGCCGCGATCGCTTTCGCTTAGTTGTTGCTGAGTATGCTTGGCGACCGATTCGGCCTGCTTGGCGAGGTCGTCGTACTTGTCCTTGTGCAAGTCGATCATGATCTTGAGGATTGACTTGAACCCGCGAACGGTTTCGCCTTCGATCATGCGATCGTCGGGCGGCCAATACGTGCCGCCAATGATCGGTTTGCCGTCCGGCATCAGGAACATGGAAAGAGGCCAGCCGCCTCGTTGCCGCAATACTTGCAGTGCGGTCATATAGATTTCATCGACATCGGGCCGTTCCTCGCGATCGACTTTGATGCAAACGAACGAGGCGTTCAGTATCTTCGCGACTTCGGGATTGGCGAACGACTCACGCTCCATCACATGGCACCAGTGGCATGAGCTGTAACCGATCGAAAGAAAGATCAGTTTCTTTTCCTTTTGCGCCTTGGCGAACGCCTCAGCGCCCCACGGATGCCAGTCAACCGGGTTGTGCGCGTGTTGTCGCAGATACGGGCTCAGTTCCTTCGACAATCGATTGACTGGCCCGGCTTTCGGCTTCTCGGCGCCGCAAACAACCGCAATGGTGAGGAGCGCCGTCAGGCCGACTGCAGCAAATCGTTTCATGGTGTATTCCCATCGCATTACACTAGTCGCTCCGTTAACTATCCTTGGTTTGCAACACTTCGGCAAGCATCAATTGTTCAAGCTGATCGTGGTGGGAACAAACTGCTGTACGGCTGCGTCGAATGTTTGGCCAAAATCATTGACTTGCGGCGATTGCAGGGCCAGCCTTCCAAGTTGTATAATGACCGCTCCTGCCGGACGCTATTTGAAATCGCAAACGGGAGATTTTCGTGAAGACACTTCATTTTGGCGTGATCATCGCGACGCTCTTTGCAGCGTCATCGCTAACGGCGGATGAGAAAGACGATGGGTTGGCGAAACAAAAAGAAGTCGCCGGTGAACTTTGGAAAAAGATGGAGTTCACGAAAGAACCGACTCTGGTGGAGTCCAAGAACTTCCTCTTGTACTCGCGATTGCCGGAGGCACGGACAAAGAGCCTCAGCGGCACATTAGAAAAGCACCTTGCAACGTTGCACAAGGCGCTCAAATTTGAAGCGACCGAGTCGGTGTGGAAAGGCAAGTTGGCGGTCTTTGTTCTTCCGGATCGCAGCGACTTTGTCAGTTTCATTCGCAAATCGCAGAAACGCTCGCCTCGCGACGGCGAAGTCACGTTCGGCACCATCGCCGGCAACGAGCCGTTGCTGGTCATTGGCGAACCCGATCAACCACGGCAGACGCCGGAGAATCTGGCGACGTACGAGCTTGCGGTGAGTCTGCTCAAGCGCAAGATGGGCGCCGGCGAGCCCCCGGATTGGGTCGCCGACGGCCTCGTTCGCGCCACTGCATATCGCGTGGCGAATCCCGGTCTGAAGACACGGGGATTTAAGGCGCCTGTCGCCCCTTTTTCGACGTTATGGTCGGAACAGGCGTCGCCGGAACTGCGCTCCTCATACGCCGCCTACGTGGTAGATTACCTGGTGTATGGCCCAGGTGCTGACCTTCTTTCCAATTTCCTTTCGGCGATTCGGCCGGGAGAAAACGGCGCCACGCCGAGCGGCGACGCCATCTTCAAGACTTTGACCGGCGATTGGGCGACGTTCGAAGTGTACGCGCGCAAGTGGATCAAACCGGCAGCGACCAAGCCGACGACGCCAAAGAAGAAATAGCAGTCGTCAACTTGGCTTTCGCAGAACGACGGACCACCCGAGGTGCCGGTGGCCGTCTGATTCCGATTGATCAAAACGAAACTCATCCAGGCTGACGATTTCGAAGATCGATCCCAGTTCCGCTCGTATGATGGCTTCGGTCACCACGGGAGGGCCGGGTTTGCGTTCTTCTTTCGCATTGCCGGTCAAGACAACGCCCATCGCATTTGGCGAGGAGTGTCGATCCAGCGATTTGAGTATGCCTGTCGCGTTGCTTCGACGCACCGCGTGGTAGCAGCCTCGGTCAAAGAAAAATGAGAACGGATCTCCAAGGTCCGGCGGGGCCGCGACATCGGCCGGGACAAATCGGATCGACACGCCGGCCTGCGCTGCATTCTGTGCGGCGCGGGCGAGAGCAGTCGGGCTGATATCGATAGCCGTTACGTCGAAACCGTTTTGTGCAAGCCAGATCGCGTTGGTGCCGGTGCCGCAACCAAACTCGACGGCCCGGCAGGGCTGAATCTTGTACTCGGTGATTCGCCGCTGCAATTCGAGCGACACACGCCCGGTATCCCACGGCGGCGGCTCATTCGCATTGTAGCGCCCTTCCCAATGGTCTCGTTCCGACGTGTTGTTCATGATTATTCACAGCCGTTTGACGAGCCGGTCGCTATCATGGAAAAGCGACCTGCACGCGAAAAACTCGGACTCACGCCATGACACGCCCGGTTATTCTATGCCTTGCGAGTTATCACAAGGGCCATCGATTCATCAAGCGATGCCGGTTGGAAGGTTGCCGCGTCTTCCTGTTGACGACGACGTCGTTGTTGCAGGAGCCGTGGCCGCGTGAGCACCTGGAAGATGTATTTGCGCTGCCGTCGTTCACCGATCGCCGGGGGCTCTTGAATGCAGTGAGTTATCTATCGCGAACCAGGAAGTTCGATCGTATCGTGGCGCTGGACGACTTCGACGTCGAATCCGCAGCGGCGCTTCGAGAGCATTTCCGCATGACGGGTATGAACGAGTCGCAAGCGCGGCTGTTTCGCGACAAACTGGCCATGAGGACAAGAGCCCGTGAACTTGGCATCACCGTGCCCGAGTTCACCGGCTTGTTTCAGGTTGACTCGATCAAGGAGTTCCTGAGCAAGGTGCCGCCGCCATGGCTGCTCAAGCCTCGCTCCGAAGCGTCTGCGGCAGGAATTCGAAAGTTGATGCATCCGCAAGAAGTCTGGCGCGAAATTGATCGCCTTGGAGATCGGCAGTCGTTCCATTTGCTTGAGCGATTTGTCGCTGGCGATCTCTATCACGTCGATTCCCTTGTGCAGGATGGCACGGTGATTTTCGCCGAGGTCAACGGCTACGTTCGGCCGCTCCTGGACGTGTATCAGCAAGGCGGCATCTACGCGACGCGCACGGTGCCGCTCGATCGGCCCGAAGTGGCGGAATTGGCTTCAGCCAATGAACGCGTGCTGACTGGGTTTGGATTGCAACGAGGCGCTTCACATACCGAATTCCTGCGCAGCAAAGACGACGGCAAGATTTATTTCGTCGAAACAAGCGCGAGAGTCGGCGGCTCGAATACGGCGGAGATGGTTGAGGGCGCCACCGGCGTCAATCTGTGGGAGGAGTGGGCGGCGCTTGAAATACGCAGCGACTACAAGCTGCCCGAAACGTTTCGACGGTATGGAGGCGTGGTCGTATCGCTGGCACGTCAGGATTGGCCGGACTCGTCGCCATTCACGGATCCCGAGATCGTCTATCGCATGAACATGAAGCAACACATCGGGCTGGTGCTCGCGTCAGATTCACCGCAGCGCATCGAGCATTTGTTGGCCGACTACACCAGACGAATCGCGAAGGACTATTTGGCAGTGCTGCCGCCGGCGGACAAGGTCTCCCATTAGCCCGCATTATTCAGAGGAAACCACGAAAAACACGAACTACACGAAAAAAGACAAAAACAGCTAGGAGATCGTTTTTGCACTCTGTCAAGATTCGCACATATCATCTTGGGTCATTGTTGTTTGGTCTTATTCTACTTTCGTGTTTTTGGTGTATTTCGTGGTGAATAATCTGGGCAAGTCCTGCGATCAGGAGGCACGTATGCCGGAGTTTCCCATTGTTCGCCCGGAGGTCATCGGCGTCGATACCGCACGTTGGCAGCGGGTGCAGGAAACCGCCCGTCGCTGGACTGCCGACGGGAAGCTGCCGGCGCTGGGTGTCGGAGTATGTCGTCGCGGCAAGATGCTCGAACCGATACTATCGGGCACGGGAGCGCCGGATGCTCCGGCAACTTTGAAGCGTGACGCGTTGTTTCTCGTTGCCTCCCTCACGAAGCCGGTGACTGCAGCGGCTGTGATGCTGCTCGTCGAACGTGGCCAGGTCACCCTCGATGAACGCGTGGCCGCAATTGTTCCTCGATTCGGCGCGAACGGAAAAGAGGATGTTCGGGTACGGCACCTGCTGACGCACACGTCCGGTTTGCCGGATATGTTGCCAAATAACTTCGAACTTCGGGCGCAACATCGGCCGCTTGCAGATTTCGTTTCCGGAATCTGCGAACTCAAGCTCGACTTTGAACCTGGAACGCGCGTGCAGTACCAAAGCACTGGCACGGCTATGCTGGGCGAAATTGTGCATCAGGTCAGCGGCGTTTCGTTGCCCGAGTTTTTGAAGAAAGAAATTTTCGCTCAGCTTGGAATGAGCGACAGTTCATTAGGTTGGAACACGGAGAAAAAGGGACGGATCGCGGCGGTGCGTCTGCCCAAGGAGCAGCAGGGCAAGAATTGGGGTTGGAATTCGCCGTATTGGTTGGGGTTCGGCGCTCCGTGGGGCGGGCTGATTACGTCGCCTGCCGATTACTTGCGATTCTGTGTCGCCATGCTCAATGGCGGTGCGATTGAGTCATCGCGCGTATGGAGTCCGGCGTCGATTCGGGCGATGACGTCGAATCAGCTTGCGGCGATGCCAAAGATTCCTGAAGAAGATCGACGCGGCCGGCCGTGGGGACTGGGCTGGCGATTAAACTGGGCCGGCGATCCGGCGACATTCAGCGATTTCCTGGGACCGCGTGCGTTCGGTCATTGGGGGGCCACGGGCACGATGTGTTGGATTGATCCCGATTTGGAAGCGGCCGGAGTGTTATTCTCCACGTTGCCGCTTGATATGGGCAGCAACCTTTACCTGGTTCGTCTCACCAACATGATCCTGTCGGCGATGAAGTAGGCGCTAGCGGTCGCTGGGGATCGAAGCAACGGTCGGCGCCGCCGGCGGAACGTGCCTCCAGGCGAGTACAAGCCAGCCACTGTCGGCCGATACCTGAGTCGCGAGCAGCGAACCGCCGTTCTTGACGTTCTCAGGCAGCTTCAGGTCTTCGACTTCGATCTTTGCCTTGAACACTTTGCCGAATTTCTTCTCCAGGATCTTGCGCAGTAACTGTTCGCGGGCGCCTAGCTTGTCTTTGCCGGGGACGAATCCGGGTGGGAATATCTGCAGGTCGCCGACGCGTTCGAGGATGAAGCCCTTCTTGGTCAGGACGATGCGATAGGTAGAGGTCGTGTTCATTCCGTCGAAAACGCGATCTCCGGACATGAATTCCTCGCCGCGCAGCGTCATGACGATGTTGCCTTTGTCAAAACGAAACTCGAATGGCTTTTCTTTGGGAAACGTGATCGAGAACGACTTGTCGTCTGGGTCGATCGTCTTGAGTTCTTCTTTTTGCACTGGTTTAAGCAACAAGTTGAACTCCTTGTCCAACTCCTCGCCGGAGAACTTCTTGCCGGCAAACGCCGGTTGCGTGAAGTTGTTGAGCAGCGATTCTTCGATGCGCACGGCGATGTCGGGCCAACCATGGATTTCTGGAACGGCCGTGAAATTCTGTGTTTTGCCCAAGGGGTCGAAAAGCAACGCTCGAATCCCAAGTTGATGCTGCGATGTCAGGATGCGAACTTTTTGCGGGAACACGCCTCGCTTTTCCAACGGCTGTCGCAGTTCTTCGCAATATCGCCGGTTGGCCTCGGCAATCTGTTGCGATGCCAACTCGTCGAACTTCGTGCGTATGGTAGTCCCAGCGCTTTTTGTTGCGTCGCGTTCAATTTTGGGCTGTTGTTTCGTGTAGACCTTGTAGGCGATGCGGCGAACCAATGGGTCGAGCGGCCCGCGAAACTCGGTGCCAATGCAGTTGAGAACGTTGTACTCGAGCTTTGGGCAGGATTGTGCCGGACAGGCGCGGATGCCGTCAGCGTCCACGACGATGCGCTTCGAGCCCGAGAATGAGAAACCGGTGCTCAAGTTCAGGGACACTTTGCCCTGCTGTGCGGTGGTGTTTGCGTCGGTGGTGCCGCTGAGAAGTAGATCGATCACTGCCTGATTGGCGGCCGGCACGAAATCGACGTTCAGCTTGCTGACGGTGTGCGTTGAACCAGTGAGTTTCATCCGCCCCTTTTTTTCCTGCATCGGGTCGGTCTGATCCATCGATTGGCCGGCGAGAGTGTTGGCGAGGTCGCGGCTGATTTCGACGAGCAGATTGGGCGTGTTCTGAGTTGGCGGCGTGGGTCGTTCCTGTGCGAATGCGCCCGAAGCTGCAAATGATAGAATCAAGACCAGCGCCGTACGACGGACCGTTCCTCGGTTCATGACCTGCTCCTGCCTTGGATCAGTGCTGCGATTATCGACCTTATTTCCCTCAACGTACGCATATCCCGCAGTTCGGGTACGGCACCTGTCCTGTTTTGCCCGCTACGACCCATTGCACTGGCACACGCGTCACCAACATGTTGAACGGCGCGATCGGCAATGGCGTCAAAATCGTTGCAATAAGTTCGAAGAGATGACTACCTTCGCACTCCGGTCAGGAACTTGAGAAATTCCGTGCCGTTGGAGTGAGTTTCTCAAAATAAGTCTCACTTGAAAAACTGAAGGGCTAACAATCCTAAAGTTAAGGCGATTCCAAGTGCCAATAGTGCAAAGAGGATGATCAGGCCCTTTGAGGATTCCTTTTTCTTAGTGGGCGCCGTCATCGGAACTGCTGCAAACTTTCCCGAAACCGGCGGCGGCATTGATCCTGGCCGGTAGCGTGTCGGCGTTGACGTGTCAACCGGCATGGCGACGGTTGATTCTTGATCCGGAGTCGTTCGGACCGGAACAACGGTCTTTGGGCCGCCGGTGCCGTGTGGAGTGGATCGAGACGATTCTGCATCTGTGACAAAAAGGTCGCGAAACTCATTGCAACTGCTTAACGGCTGGAATGGCCCTTGCTTTGTGCGAGCCGCACGTATGTTTGAAGCGTCTCCGAGGAGCCCGTCGCGAAACGCCTTCTTGATGTTGTCGGTGGTGCCCTTGACCGTATGCATCGCGCCTTCTTCGTCCTTGTAGACCATGTACCAAAGGTCTTGAGACGACATTGCACCGGTCGAGCGGCGATTCCCTTGCGCTGTCAGGTCCTCGAAAAAGTCACGGCATGAAGCGGGCCGCATTTCCGGATTCGCGCTCATCGCGCGCAAGATGGACCCGTCGATTCGTTCCGAAATACTTGCATCAATGCTTCGAGGAGGCAGAAAGTCGTTGTTCGATTTTTTCATCCAGGCGTCGAGCGGTCCGCAACCGTCAAACGGCATTTTGCCTGTTACCATCATGTACAGTGTCGCGCCGAGGGAGTACACGTCGCACCGTACGTCCGCGTTTTTGGCGTTACGGAACTGCTCCGGGGCCATGAAGTGCGGCGTTCCCAACCCGCGTCCGGTGCGAGTCAGGTTCATTTCTCCTTCAACGTCTTTGACGAGCCCTAAGTCCGTGAGTTTGGCGGTGCCGTCCTTGGTGAGCATGATGTTGTCAGGTTTGACGTCGCGGTGGATCAGGTTCTGCTTGTGTGCGCGATGCAACCCTTGGCAGACTTGCGCCATGATGCGAATCGCTTCCGCTTCGGTGAGTTTTCCCTCTCGTTCGATGCGCTGGCCCAGCGATTCACCCTCGACAAACTCCATCACCAGAAACGGCGTTGGAACGGTGTCGCAATATTCGATCGCACGGACGATATTTGGATGATCCAGCTGGCGGGCAGCGTTGAACTCTCTTTTGAAGCGTTGCAAGAGTACAGGGTTCTTGGCCGCGATGGCCGGCAGAATTTTGATGGCGACGACAAGTCCATCGGAGCGGCGGCGTCCCTTGTAAACCGTGCCCATTCCGCCTTCGGCTACTTTTTCAAGAATTTCGTACCCACCGATTTCTTGCAAGGGTGGATTGGATGCATCCACGGGCATTGTCATCCTCTGCACAGGCGGAATCGTAGGCGATGCCGGGCGCAGTCCTGCAACGGTCGATCCGCGCGAGGGGTTTCTGCAGCTTGCAACAATTCTACTGTGTGTTCCTTGGTCGTGCCGGACTAAAATGGATGAAAATGCCGAGTCTGCCCCTGCTTGATGCCGAAAAATGCCGACTCGACTTCCGAATATCCTACTGTGGCCCGGTCGCGGCGGTGAAATTCGCCCGAATTACCAAAACTGACAGGCAATTCGCTTGTCAACGCCGCCGGAATCGGTCAGAATCAGAAGGATAGCAACCTGAGGCCCCGAAGGGCCTGTGGGGTTATTGCGCAGCAGCGAGGCGATCCATGGCAACGTTCGGCAAAGTCTTGTTGTTCCTGAACGTACTGCTTGCAATCATCATGTTGACGTTGTTCGGCCTCAACGTTGGGCAAGAGAAGCGTTGGGCCGTCGCAGTTCTGGTCCACGAGTTGCATCCGACCGGCTTGCCGATGGATGCGGATGAACTTGACCCGCAGGACCCAGCGACCAAGCGAGTAGACCGGCTTACTCCGCCTGTAATGAAGGGCTTTTTTGACGGGCTGTCGGACAATTCGGCACTTGGCGGCGGACCTGTCAAGACGGTGCTCGAAGAGCTCCAACGGGTGCACGGAAAAGCCTTCGGCGAAATTACCTCCGCATCGAACGATACCGAGAAGCGCAAACTTCTGGCTACCTATCTGGTCCCGCAAGCGAAAACCATGATCGAGCGGGAAACGTTGATTCGCCGAATCAACGACCCGAAGGAAGAAGTCAAGAACCTCATTGCTGAGTTAGATCGCCGATTCACCGAAGCCAAGACGCCGCCCGCTCGCTCGAGCGCTGAGCAGAGCCGGCAGGAACAACGGCTCAATATTGCCACTTTGCTTTTTAACATGCTGATCGACGGCAATTGGCGTCAACGCCTGATGCGCATCGTCGGCATGGAGACCTATGTTCAGGCCGTCGAGCGTCAGGCTGGGTACGTTTACAACATGGCGCGAGAGTATCGAGCGCTCATCGTTCGCGATCAAACGGGCTTCGAAAAAAGCTACGCTGACCTCGTTGAAGTCATCATCAAAGAATCCGAAGAACTGTATCACCTCGATTCGTACTTGCGGAATCTCAATGCGACGCTCGCCGAACGCCAACAACAAATCGCGCTTCGAACCACCGAAGTGGAAAAGGCAACGACTGCGCTGGACGTTACGACCAAGAATGCCCAAACAGAATTGAAGAAGTTGAACGATGTCCAATACGACTTGTTTCAGTTGCAGCAGCGCGTGGGCATCGCGATTCAGAAGAACCATGAACTGGAAGTCGAGTTACGCAATCTTGAAGCGAAGAAGCCAGGCCTGTAGGAGTTTTGGCTGCCGCCTGAACAGGATCGCACCATGACCAAAGTTGGAAAGCTGTTTGTATTCGTGCAGTTCGTTCTAAGCATCGGCGCGCTTGTCGCTGCTACCGTGAGTTTCTCGTTTCATATGCGCGGCCGTGCGCCAAAGGAAAACTACTTCCAGCCCGAGATCAAGAAACAGACAGAGATCATCGCCCGCCTGGCCGAGGCGCGAGACCGGGCCGAAGCTCGCTGGATGGATTCAAATACGCAGGTCCGAATGGCGGAGTCGTTCCGCCCGCAGGCGCAAGCCTGGTACGACGCCAAGTTGAAGTTGATCAAGGATGGAACGGACAATACCGGACAGCCGGTCGCAAACCCGGTGCAGGCGCTGGAATATTCCCAGCCGGAAGCCAACAACTTAGAGTCACGTGGATTGGCATTCACTAACCTCGTGGGGCCGACAGCGATTGAGCATCGCGGCGTCAAGTTGACCTCTTATGTCGCCGTGCAGAATTCGATTCGCGCCCGAGGTAAGCTGATCGAACAGCAGCAAGAAGCAATCAAACAGGCCCTAATCAAATATGACGAATTAGGAACGCAATTGCGTGGCGCTCAGGGGGTCAAGGGTTTGTACCTGGAACGCGAACTTATGGAAGCGTCCCGAAAACGAGCTGTGGAAGAACGGGAATCACTGAAGCCGGCGCTGGCAAATCGTTATTCCGAAGCGGTGCTGGTGTTAAAGCGACAGGGCGCTTTGTTGACGCGCAAGCAGGAATTGGAAAAAGTTGGTGTTGCTGCGGGCAACAGGCCTTGAGTTCCTCCGGCGAAATCCGGCGGAATTCCCTTGACGAAACGGTAGTCGATCGGCATTATCCCCGCCCGCGATTGTTGGGGAAGTCCGATCCGTACTCCGGCTAAACTCGGTTCGAGTTCACTCGTTGCGGCGGTTTGGGTAATACTCGGCCGCTGAAACGTTCGTGCTGGGAGGTTCGGCGATGACAGCTTTGGGCAAGACTCTGGTATTCTTCAACTTGCTGTTCAGTCTGGTGATCGGCGGCTTGATCGTCACGGTCTATGTCACCCGCACCAATTGGAAGAACGGCTACGAAGAAGCCCTCAAACAGCGTGATGCAGCGATCTCGTCGCGCACGGCACTCGACAAGCAACGCACCGACGAAGCGCAGAAATTCAACGCCACGATCAAGCAGCTTCAAGGCGAGCTTGACGTGACCACCCGCAACCTCAACGAAAAGACCACGGAACTCGCAAACCTGAATACGCAGCTGAGCTCGTTTAAGGCCATTTCGTCCACTGAAAAAACGAATGCCCAAACTGCCACGATCGAAATCGGCAAGTTGCACAACGAGCGCGACCAGATGGCTTCTCAGATGACCGAGCGCAATCAGATCATTCTCAATCTGGAAAAAGAGCATGTGACCCTGCGGAACCGCGCCGTGTCGGCAGAAATCGCCCGCAACGCCACCCAGGAGCGGCTTGACAAGTTGATGATTTCTTATGAGCAAATGGTTGCTCAGATCAATGACCTCCGCTCGCGAGGCATCGTTGCAGGTCCGGCTCAGGGCAGTCGATCCGCCCCGGTAGAAGTTCGCGGCAAAGTGCTGGGTACAGCCGACGACCTTGCGACAATTTCGCTCGGCAGCGACCACGGCTTGCAGACGGGCAACTTGCTTCAGGTGTATCGCATGAGCCCGGCGCCGACATGGGTCGGCACTTTACAGGTAATCAAGACCGAGCCGCATTACGCGCTCGGCAAGTTTACGCCCAACGGTCGAAACGTGATTCGTAAAGACGATACGGTCGATTCCAAGATTCTTCTGAAATAGGGTCCAGGATCGGCGACGGTTTTTCGAGGAGTGTGACTATGGCGACCACCACTCGCGGACGGCGATTTGACAACACCGCGAAGCCGCGTAACGACGCGTACACCGGCTTGTTGTTCATTTCGTTCCTGGCGATGATTGTAAGCTGCATCTTGCTGTTCCTCGATTACAGCGAATACGGCGCGACCGCGCCTGGCAAAGTCGCTGTAGCTCCGGCCGGTAGCTCGACTCCGAAGCCGACGCCTTCCGCTCCTGTGCCTCCGCCTCCAGAGGGTTCGGCCCCTGGAACTCCTGAAGCGCCGGGCGGCGGCGCTCCGGGTGGTCCCGGCGCTGGTATGCCTCCAGGCGCACCGGGAACGATTGGACCAGGCGGCGGCGCTCCGGGTGGTCCCGGCGCTGGTATGCCTCCAGGCGCACCGGGAACGATTGGACCAGGCGGCGGCGCTCCGGGTGGTCCGGGCGCTGGCATGCCTCCAGGCGCACCGGGCTCGAGATGAGCCTACGATTACGAAATTCTCAACTCGCAGCCTGCCGTCTCCGGCAGGCTGTTTCGCTTTGTGAACCCGTTCCAACTTCGACCTGTCGCAAGTATGATAAGCGCCTGCGAATTGGAGAGTAAGTGTGGCAAAGCGTGTCGTTTTGGCGATGAGCGGAGGTGTCGATAGCTCCGTCTGCGCCTTGCTGTTGAAGCAGCAAGGCTACGACGTAATCGGGCTATTCATGCGCACCGGCACGCATGCAACCGACGAGCTTGCTCCTGCACACAAGAAAGGTTGTTGCAGCGCGATCGACGCCGGCGATGCACGTCGAATTGCTGATCGCCTCGACATCCCGTTCTACGCCTTGGACTTCGAACGCGAGTTTGATCGCATCATCGACTACTTCGCCGACGAGTACCTAGCCGGCAGAACGCCCAATCCTTGTGTCGTGTGCAACAACTGGTTGAAGTTCGGCAAGTTATGGTCGTTTGGCAAGCAGCTCGATGCCGACTTCATTGCCACCGGTCATTATGCTCGTATTGTCTCATCGACGTCCGGTTTTGAATTGCATCGCGGCGTCGATCCGGACAAGGATCAGTCGTACGTGCTGCATGGACTTCGAAAAAGCATTCTGCCGCATCTGTTGTTCCCGATTGGCGACATGTCCAAGAGCGATGTTCGTCGTCTGGCAAGTGATGCAGAACTGGGCGTCGCCTCGAAACCAGACAGCGTTGAAATCTGCTTTGTCCCCGACGGCGACCATGCGGGACTGATTCGCCGTCGTCGGCCGCAGTTGCGGACAGCCGGAGTGTTCGTCGATACAACCGGCCAAGTGCTTGCCGAGCATGACGGCTACGAGCGGTTCACCATCGGTCAGCGTAAAGGCCTGGGCTATGCCGCGGGACAGCGTCGATATGTTCTCGATATCGTCCCTGAAACTCGAACGGTCGTGCTCGGTGACCAAGACCAGCTTTTGAGCGCCGGACTTACCGCGATGCGAGTGAACTGGCTGGTCGATTCACCGCCGACCGCACCTTTCGCGTGCTCGGCGCAGATTCGGTATCGGCATGCCGGCGCGTCGGCGGAAATTGTTGTAGTTGGTTCGGGCGGCGCCGAAGTGCGATTCGTTGAACCACAGCCTGCCGTAACGCCGGGTCAGGCCGTCGTATTCTATGACGGCACTCGCGTCATCGGCGGCGGATGGATTGATCGGGCGTTGTGATTTTCCGGCTCGTTCTTGTGCAAATCGACTGATTGTTCATAATGGTCCGCATGGATCAGCATACGTCGATCATGATCGACGAAGGGGCGCGGCGCCGATTTGAGGCGGCGTGGCGCGGCGATGCATTTCCGGTTTTGGACGAGTTCTTGCCGGCGTCGGGTGATCCTGCCTGGCTTGCAACTCTGACCGAGTTAATACTGATTGACATCGAAATGCGCTGGAAGCGTCGAGATGAGAGGCCGGGCGGCGCGGATCGAATCGAGGATTACCTGCGCCGTTTCCCCAAGATCGAGTCGCCGCGAATTCTGCGGCAGCTGATTCAGCACGAGTTCAATGTCCGCAAACGCTGCGGCGACTCGCCGAGAGAGGCCGATTACGCCGCCCGTTTCGTCAAGTACTTCGACACCAGCATGACCATTCAATCGACCGGCAGCGACCTCTCAAGTCAAATGGGCTTTGCCGATGCGATTGCTGTGCCAAACATCCCTGGATACGAGATTGAGAGCATGTTGGGCCGAGGCGGCATGGGAGTAGTCTTTTTGGCCAGGCAGATCAGGCTGAAGCGCCCGGTCGCAATTAAGATGATTTTGGCTGGCGCGTATGCCGATGCCGAAGATTTGGCGCGTTTTCGCGGTGAGGCCGAGGCAATCGCACGATTGCAGCATCCGAACATCATTCAGATCTACGAAATCGGTGAGACAGGCGATCGCCCCTATTTCTCGATGGAGTATGCCGGCGGCGGCAGCCTTACACAGCAACTCGACGGCGCGCCGCTTGCCACTGCACACGCGGCTGAATTGGTGCGCACGTTGGCGCAGGCCGTGCAGTACGCCCATCAAAACGGAATCGTACATCGCGACCTCAAGCCTTCAAACGTGCTTTTCTCAGCGCCGCCTGTCGAAGCCGCGGCCGTTGCGAGTCGTTCGGTTGAAAGTCACGATACGTTTCGAGATGAAATGGAGATTGTGGGAAACGCGGAAGTATTGTGCGAAGAAACTGCCACAAGAGGCGGGCCGCGGATTCCGAAAATCACCGATTTTGGCCTTGCCAAACAGCTCGACGACGACAGCCAACGGACGAAAACTGGGGCAGTCTTAGGCACGCCAAGTTACATGGCGCCCGAGCAGGCCTCCGGAAATTGGCGACAAGTTGGAACCGCAGCGGATGTTTACGCGCTCGGAGCGATTCTCTACGAGTGCCTGACCGGAAGGCCGCCTTTCAAGGCCGCATCCGCAATCGAAACACTCGAGCAGGTTCGAAACCAAGAACCGGTCGCACCGCGAGTGCTTCAGCCTCGCTGTCCGTGTGATCTCGAAACGATTTGCTTGAAGTGTCTGGAGAAGCAGATAGAGCGTCGCTATTCGACGGCAGCGGAACTCGCGGAGGAACTCTCGCGATTCCTGAGGCACGAGCCGATCCTGGCGAGACCGATTGGACCGGCGGGGCGCGCATGGCGTTGGTGCCGGCGACAACCCTATCAAGCAGCGCTTGGTCTGACGATCATGGGGGGGCTGCTCGCCGTCGTTGCGGGCTTGTTTCTTTGGCAAGGGGCGAACCATCGAAAGCAGCAACAGATTCTGTCGCTGCGGTCTGAGCAGTCCCAGGAGGCGATTCGCCAGCTATCGTTGCGTCAGCAATCCGTCGAAATGAATCAGCAGCGAGGATTGGAAGAAGCGGCAGCCGGACGATTCGAGTCCGCCGAGCTGTTTCTGCGACAGGCCGTTCATCATGCCGGCGACGGCAGCGGTTTCGAACGTTTGCGTGCGGTGGTGACCGAGCAGCACGATCGCGTTGAACGATTGAAACACTTCTACCAATTGTCGCAGAAGGCGGAGTTGCTTGCTTTCATCGAACGAGACGACCGAGCCAAGCAAATGTGTGAAGATGCTCTGCAAAAAATCGGCATCCTGGGCGACGACTTGCAATGGTGGAAGAAGCTGCCAATGAAAGAGTTGTTGCCGGATCAGATTGAGCGGCTACAACTGGATGCCAATCATCAATTGCTGCTCCTGGCCGCATTGCACATGAAGCATGCACTGTTCAATGTCCGAGGCGAAGACGCCAAGGAAGCGTATCGCGCTGCTGCGCCTGTGCTGCAGAAGGTGCATGCGTTCCACGAGGCGAAGAAGCTGCCGCAGTGCGTGTCTGCTCAGATTCTGGAGAACTACTGTTACTATCAGCTGGGGCAACTCAATCGCATCAAGCGAATCGAGAGCAAGCAGCCGGGGACCGCATCAGATTGCTACTTCCAGGGCATTGCATTCTATTGGCTGGTCATGAGTCCCAAGGGACCGATCACGGACTCGGTCAAATTGGCGTTTCGCCTTTTCGGATTCGATACGAGCGATCCAGCAAATACCGCACAGGCGATGTTGCGGATGTCGTTGAGCCAGGATCCGTCGCATCACTGGAGCTATTTGTGGCTGGGATGGTCAATGCAGTCGGTCCAGGACTTTCGTGGTTCGGAAATGGCGTTTGCTTCGTTGATCACTTTGAAACCCGAAAGCGTGATCGGTTACGCAGAGCGGGCCCGCTCGGTGGCCTTTCAAGCGCGAGATCTGGCGAACCAGAAGCTAGATCCGAAAGTTGAAAAAATCAAGCGCGACGAGCTTTGGCATCGCTGCCGACTCGACCTCGATCGTGCGTCGGCCCGGGACTCTGCTGACTGGTACATCCAACTGCGGCGCATCGAGTCGTTGGCTTTATTCCAGGAACACGAGAAATCGCTGGATGCCTGTCGTGCGATGATGGAGGCGATGCCGCCGCCGAATCGGCTAGTTGGGCTCCCGGCCAATGAAACGGAAGGGTTCGTCCGCGAAGTCCATGACTATGTTCAGCGACTGTATGGGGCTGCTGCGAATCACGTCGAGTCGCAGTGCATCATCGCGCTCGTTCATCTGCGTAATGGCCGTTGGGCGGACGCGGAGGCCGCTGCCGCCAAAGTGTTGGGAGGATCGGTGTCAAACGAACGAGCGGTTATCTCCCGATCAGTCGCGCACCTCGTTCGCGGCCAAATTCTGCTGAGTCGTGGAAAAGCCAGTGATGCCCTGGCTGCTTTTGACGAATCGTTGCGGCACCGTCCGACCTATTTCCACGCGGCACTGGGTCGAGCGACGGCATTGGCGCTTGCCGGAGACCGCGACGGCGCCTTGGAAGCATGTGATCTCGCCGCGAAACTGGCCGGCAGCGACTGGCAGATGCTGGAATTGCGCCTCGAACGGATCGCTGCCTATCTGACCTTGGGGCGGCGCGATGATGCGCTTGCCGAAATGGAGAAGGCGCGTTTGCTGAACTCTTCGATTGCCGATGAGTATCGTCGCCGCTGGTTCGAAGACTGAACGGCTTTTTCGTCACGAGATGGATTGCAGTGTTTGCTGTAGTCGTTCCTGGACGCGTTTGACGATGCGGCGAACCGTGCGCTCCGAGCAGCCGAGCTTATCGGCGATTTCTTCGTGCGTGCATTCCTGCAGTTTGAGTTCAACAATTTGACGTTCTTCCTCGTCCAAATCGCCGAGAAGCTGTTGAAACTGATCGGAAAATGCAGCTGCTTCTGCAGGAGTCGGGCCGGCAGCTGCCTGTCCTTGAAAATCGGCCCGGCCAATCGTCGAAAGCTCGGCGGCACGAACTTCTTGATCGAGGCCGCGCTTTTGCCTCATGTGAAATCGCGTTTGTTCACGCACTTTGGTCAAGGTGATCGCACATAACAGTCGCCACAGACTGTCAGCGTCGGCCAGTTGGAATTCTCCCACTTGCGCTCGTCGAAGGAAAGTACGGCAAGCCGACTGAACGACGTCTTCGGGACCAACGCGACGGCGTACACCTGCAGCGAGGTGTTTCTCCGCGAGCCGATGCAACATTTGCCCATACTGATCCCAGAATTGCCGGGCGATGTTGGCGTCGCCTTTCCGTAATCCTTCGATGAGCAATTGCCAGCGTTGTTCTTCGGTCATGGCTTTTCACAAGTCGTTGAGCCGACAAGTTTGAGTCGACGCGGGAAGCGCAGATATGGTACACCGGTCGGTGCAGATGCGACAACCGCGAAATTGGTAATGTCGAGCGCGAAAAAAAGTAACAGGAACAAGTTGCAATGTTGTCGATCTGCAACTCGTTCCTGTTACGGATTGACCAGGAGCGTTATCCCTTTTGGGGGAGTTTCTTTCCCAATTCAAGGTTCTGTGGAAAGCGATACTTGAGCGCTTTCAAGAAGTCCATCACTTCCCAAACGTCTTTGATGTGGATCGGTGGATCGCCTCGGCCACGCGTTAGATAATCGACGTCCTTTTTACTGCACCAGTCGATGGCAGACTTCAGAATCGTTTCTACCGCTTTGAGCTTCTCGATCGATTCAGCCACAGTGCTGCGCTTGATGCCGAGGAACTCGGCAGCATCTTGCCAGCGACGGGGTTCGTCTGGGTCTTCTTTCCATTTCTGAAAGGCAGTTTGGAACACGAACTTGGCGACTTCGTCGTAAAGCTCATTCGTGCCGGTGTTGGGTTTGCCTTTGTTGCCTTCAATCGCATCGCGTAATCGTGCCGCCTCAGCGCGTCCGCGGGCCGTGAGGCGGTAGGTGTTGGGCCGTAGTTTTTCCATGAGCGCCAGGAGGACAGGATTCGTGGGTTTCTTGCCCATGATCTCCATCATGACGCGTTTGTGGTCGGGATAGTTTTGGGAATAACCACGAAGACCGAAGCGCAATCGATCACGATTCCACGTCGCCACCGTAAGGTCCCATTCGCTGAATTCGACGGCGCCGGCGGCCATCAGGTCGTCGGCTGCAATTAGGATCTCCTGCGAAGCCGTCCATCGGTGGGGTGGCTTGAGCGCGGATTGAACCATGGACTTTTTCTCCCCGAGTGTGTGTCAGTGAACGTGTTCCGGCATTTGGCGTCCTCCTATGACGAGTTTCCGAGACTGACGTTCGCGAATGAACAGTAACGTATTTGTCTGTCCCCGCAATTGTAAGAGCTTTTCTGTTGACGACCCGCGAAAGTCTCAACAACAGCTCACTACAACCCGAATTCACCGCAGTCTCGTGGGGACTTCCATCCAAGACGGCGGCGTATGAATCTCCATCGAGAGTAACTTCGAGCAAACAACGAATCGACAAAGCGCCAACGCGCTTTCGAACACAACAAGTTTCCGGCCACGGTCAACAAGTTTCATCTAATTCGCGGGTCGAAGAGAGAGGTTAACGACACGACGCGCAGATTGCAAGAGGCTGTTTGACTACTTTTTAAGAACGTCATTTTCTCCCTCGACAATCGCGATTTTTTTTCTTGCATTCGTTGCGCCGATTCCGGACGTGTTTTCAATCTCCGCCTATACTATCGACGCACTCCCGCCGAATTCGGTGTTAGAATAGTTGCAAGCATCCCGCCGTGACGCCGTCGTCCAACAGCTTCTTCGTTGAGGAATATGAATGCGCAACGTTCGCGCGATGGTCGTGCTGATTTCGTTGTCGGCTTGCGCTGCTGTTTGCGCCCAGACGCCGCCCGTCAGGCCGGCGACGGATTCTTACGTTGCAAATGTGCAACCATTTGTGAACAAGTACTGCATCGCGTGCCACAATGGCAAGAAGGAAGCCGGTGGGCTGGACCTGACGCTTTTTCGTGACACGGCGAGCGTCGTCAAGTCGAGCGCCAACTGGGCCGCCGTGAAGGACCGACTCGACGCACGTGAAATGCCGCCGAAGAAGCACCCGGAGCAGCCGACGGCCGCCGAAGCCAAAAGAATCGTCGAATGGATCGACCGCGAATTTGCACGAGCGATTGCCGCGACGCCACGTTCTCCTGGCCGCGTCACGATGCGCCGACTTAACCGCGACGAGTACAATCGTACGATTCGCGACCTTGTGGGAGTCGATTTTCAGCCGGCCAACGATTTCCCGACGGACGACGTCGGACATGGGTTTGACAACATCGGCGATGTGTTGTCGATGCCGCCGATTCTTCTGGAAAAATACCTCAATGCCGCCGAGAGCATTGTTACACGCGCGTTCGAAGGCGAGGCGGCGCCGCAAGTGACTCGGCGATTTGGCGTCAAAGAGTTGCAGACGACCACGGCAAAGACCGACGTCGTCGACGTTCGGTTCGAAAAGGCGCGTTGGCTGGCGGTAGCCGGGACCGTGTTCATCGAGTGCGATATTCCGCGGGCCGGCGAACTCATTTTTCGTGTGCGCGTCGCGCCGAAGAACCTGAACGACAAAGAGTCGCTTCGATTGGCGTTTCGCGTGGACGACAAGGATGTGCGAACGCAGCCTTTCCGCAGCCAGAACAACAATCCGAACATCCTCGAAACGAAGACCACGGTGACGGCCGGCCGGCACAAGATCGCGGTCGCACTGCTAAACCCCGACGAGTCGGATAAGCCGTTACGTGAGAAGCGCGGCGCCGCCATTACATGGATTGAGGTGCTGGACCCGCCGTTGCCTCGCCAGCGACCGGCGTATGACCGCATCATGATCGGCAATGTCAAGGACGAGTCCAAAGATCGAGCGAACGAGATCTTTGGCCGATTCGCGTTTCGCGCTTGGCGCCGGCCAGTGACCCAATCAGAGCTGGGCCGCCTCGTCAGTCTTTACGAGTTAGCGATAATGAATGGTGCGACATTCGAACAGGCGATCGCTTCGGGATTGCAAGCGGTGCTCGTGTCGCCGCATTTTCTCTTTCGTGTCGAAACAGACCGCACGCCGGATCGGCCCGACCGAAGTTATTCGTTGAACGATTGGGAGATTGCATCGCGGCTCTCGTATTTCCTGTGGAGTTCGATGCCGGACGACGCCCTGTTTCAGTTGGCGAAAGAAGGCAAGCTCCGTGACGGGTCGGTCCGTGCCGCACAGGTGAAACGGATGCTGCATGATCCCAAGGCTGCTGCACTGGCCCAGAATTTTGCCGGTCAATGGCTGAACCTGCGACTGCTGGCCTCGATTCAGCCGGCTCGACGCGATTTTCCCAGCTTTGACGAGTCATTACGCATTGCGATGCAGCAGGAAACAGAGAAGTTCTTTCACTCGGTAGTCGTTGAGGATCGAAGCGTGCTCGAGTTTCTCGATGCAGATTTTAGCTTCTTGAATGAGCGACTCGCCAAACATTACGGCATCAGCGGCATTTCCGGCGAGGCGTTTCAGCGCGTGATGTTGACCGACGGGCGTCGCGGAGGAGTGCTCACTCATGCCAGCATCCTCACGTTAACTTCCAACCCGACGCGAACATCGCCTGTCAAACGCGGCAAATGGATTCTGGAGAACATCCTTGGCACTCCGCCGCCTCCCCCGCCGCCGGACGTACCCGATCTGGAAGAAACAAAGGAAGCGATTGCCAAAGGCACATTACGGGAGCGAATGCAGCAGCACCGCGCAAATCCGAATTGCGCCACCTGTCATGAACGAATGGACACGCTCGGATTCGGATTCGAGAATTTTGATGCAATAGGCGGCTGGCGTTCTAACGACGGAAAGTTTACGATAGATGCGTCGGGTGTCCTGCCGGATGGAAAGAAGTTCAGCGGCCCAGCCGAGCTCAAGAAGATTCTCAAGAGCACCAAGGCAAACGAATTTCGCCGTTGTCTGACAGAGAAACTTCTGACATACGCTCTGGGTCGCGGAATCGGACCTGGCGATCGGCCGACTGTCGAGGCCATCAGTCAAACAGTTGCGGCAAATGGAAACCGGATGGAGCGGTTGGTGTTGGAAATCGTGCAGAGCGACGCATTCTTGCGCCGATCCCTAAAGCAGTAGCAGCCTGGAGAATGGTCATGTTTCATGCCGAGATTACGCGACGCACCGCCCTTCGGGGATTTGGCACCATACTGGCATTGCCGTGGCTGGAGTCGCTGGCAACAAACTCCGGCATCGCCGCACCGGCGCCGTCGGGTCCGCCGAAGCGATTGGCGTTCTTGTATGTGCCGAATGGCGCGCACATGGCCGACTGGACTCCGAGTGCAACGGGCAAAGAGTTCACGTTGCCGCGAATTCTGGAGCCGCTCGCACCCTATCGTAGGCATTTGAATGTTCTTTCCGGCTTGACCTGCGACAAGGCGCGTCCGAATGGGGACGGGCCCGGCGACCATGCCCGCAGCCTCGCGGCGTTCCTGACGGGCAGACAGGCACGCAAGACTGCTGGGTCGGACATCAAAGTCGGTGTATCCGTCGATCAGGTCGCGGCCCAGCACGTCGGTTCGACCACGCGGTTTTCGTCTTTGGAAATCGGCATCGAGCCTGGCAGGCAGGCAGGCGGCTGTGATTCCGGCTATAGCTGTGCGTACTCCACGAACATCTCGTGGCGAGGCGAGTCGACGCCCAATGCCAAAGAGATCGATCCAAAGCAATTGTTCGAACGGTTGTTTGCGGGCAAGGATTCACGAGAGTCCGCCATCGCTGCCGCCAAGCGCGAACAGATGCGGAAGAGCATTCTCGATTTTGTGAGAGAGGATGCCAAGCGGTTGAAGGGTGATCTAAGTGCGAACGACGTTCGTAAGCTGGATGAGTACCTCGAATCTGTCCGTGAACTCGAGGGTCGAATCGAGCGATTTCGCCAACCCGTGGATCCGAAGTTGTCCGCCGGCGTAACCAAGCCCACGGGCGTTCCACGCGACATGGCCGAACACCTGAGAGTGATGGCTGACTTGCTTGTACTCGCGCTGCAAGGCGATCTGACGCGCATCAGCACCTTTGTTTTTGCCAATGAAGGAAGCAATCGAAGTTATGCGTCGATCGGAGTGCCTGAGGGGCACCACGACCTGTCGCACCATCAGGGAGACAAGGCCAAGCAGGAAAAGATCAGCAAGATCAATCGCTTTCACGTCGAACAGCTTGCGTACTTCATTGGCAAGTTGAACGCGGTCAAGGAAGGAAACGGCACGCTGCTCGATCAGATGATGATCGTCTACGGATCCGGCATCGGCGACGGCAATCGCCACAATCACGACGACTTGCCGATCCTGCTTTTGGGCGGCGGCGGAAATTCGCTGAAGTCCGGCCAGCACATTCGGTACTCGCGAGAAACTCCGCTGACCAATCTCTATCTGTCGATGCTCGACTTGTTTGGCGCTCGCGCCGACAAACTCGGCGACAGCACCGGGAGGCTGAGCGGCATCGTTTAGGATGCCTGTAGTCGCCGATCGATTCGCCACTGGCAGCCGTCACGCGCATTCGGATCAACCAGCAGTTGTGCTAAGAAATGTGTTCGTCCCATGCGGTTGCGGCGATGTACTGTGCGAGTGACCGATTTTACTTTCCCGTGACTGATCATTGCTATGAGGCCATGACTCGAAGCTGACAGGAATTCTGGCTTTGGTCAGTACGGCGCCTCAACAGGCGAAAAAGTCATCGCATTGAAATCGAACAGTGTCTTAACGTCCGCTAAGCCATTGGTTGACAGTCTCCCGGCCCCAAGACACCCATTCTCGGCCCAAACAAGGCGCTTGGCATCAATTTCTGCCCATTCCCAACTGGGGAACGCCATCGACTTTCCAGTGGAAGTTTTAATAATCGCGTGCTCATCCCAGTAACATCCCTTGCCTGGTGGGGATCCGAGTTCTGCATGCGCGATTTTTCGAAGCACCCATCCGCCTGGACACGGTTTTTCAAAAATGACTTGTTCCTTGTGCTTTCCGACACAAATCATCTCTTTCATGGTCCAACCATCTCGTATGAGACGCGGGTAGTAGACCCTGGGGCACTCTCCGCCGCAATTCACCGGCGGTTCCCATCCGATGTTGCGATGAAATGCAGTTGTGTTTCGCAGCACCTTGTGGCCGCGTCCCTCGTTGAGCCAGTATTGTTTCTTTCCGGTCCACAAGCCGCCGCCGTGCCAACAATCACCTTTCGGGAAGATTGCGAGCGCCTTCAGGTACGGAGCACGGGAGATTGCAGTCCAAGAGCCAAGGGCTTCCGTTTTCCAATTCCCGTTCATTGCAAAGTACAGCAGGTGCTTTCCGTCGGGAGAAAGATCGCATCGTCGCTCGTAAATTCGGCCTCGAAGCCATTGTCCGAGTTGGAATTCATCGGACTTCCTATTCCAAAGCAGTGTTGCGACCGATTTCGACGGGCCTCGCCGAATTACGAGGCCAATTGGTGCTTTGTTGGCCAGCAATACATGTATTCGAGCAGCGACTCGAGGCATATTGCAATGACGGTAAGAATATCTTTCCAGACAGCTGATTACTACTTGGGATTACTCGAAGGAATCCTGCACTTTCATCAGAGCAGTAACTCAATTGACAATCTCGCTATTTTGCAAGCCGAGTACCGTGATGACTGAAGCATGACTTGCACGCAATGGCGCGAATGTTATCCGAGTTCTTGATGGACTTCAAGTGAGAATCGCTGCTTCGGCAGCGACGAGCAGGTCCCAGGCATCTTGAGCCGCGCTTGCTTGACGCAGTTCATCAAGTACGCCGGGCTGGCGCAAGATTCGCGCAAGTCGTGCCAGAACGCGCAAATGCATGCCGTCTTCGTGGCAGCAAACGAGAAAGAACAGGTCCGTAAGGCCGCCGCGATCAGCGCCAAACGGGATACCCGAAGAAGTGCGTCCGAAGGCAACGACCGATTCGCCTAGTGAGTTGGGAAGGCGGCGGCGCGGGTGAGGCATCGCATAGCCTTCCGGTCGAGCGGTCGTGTGCGCGTTTTCGCGGGCTTCGACTGCTTCGAGAATGCCGGCGGAGTCCCAAATGCGATGGGACTTCTCTCCGAGTGCGACAAGTTCTCGCAGCACCGAGTGACGCGTACGAGCAGGCAGTTCCAAGTCGATGCACTCGATGGGAAGCAAAGTCGATAAAAATGGAGTGTATCCGGCTTCAGGACAGGCGGGGTCAAGGCTGCGAAGTTCACGGTCGGTCAGTTTCGGCATCGACGCTTCAATCCAGTGGTGAATTTCTGCACTGGCGAAACGCCACTCGCCGCCGACCCTCCGGCCTGGCAGGTCGCCGCGATGGGCCAGTTTGCTCAATTCGCGGGCGTCGCGCCCGAGCAAACTGGCCAACTGATTCAAGTCCAAGGCGTCGTTACCCATTCCCATTCGCTCCGAAACACTCTCGACACTGGCCACCATCGGCAGCACAATGACTTCGACCGAAGCAATTCTGCAGGTCGCGGACAGCTCTTTCTAGAAGGTGTGCCAACTGTGGCTACCCGTTATCGGCTCGTCATTCCTCGCGACCTGTACGAAAGTTTACTCGTTCAGGCGCGGTTTGAACTGCCGAACGAGTGTTGCGGCCTATTAGCGGGTCGAGTTGTAGGTGAAATCGGCCGAGTCACCCTTCGACTTCCGCTCGTCAATGTCGCAGCGAGCCCGAAAGAATTTCTGTCCGAGCCCCGATCGATGCTGCAGGCGGAGAAACAGATGCGTGCCGGCGGGTTGGACCTGCTGGCTGTGTACCATTCGCATCCGACATCGCCGCCGACTCCGAGCCGCACCGACCTGGAGCGAAACATTCACGGCGTGGGCGTGATGCATCTGATCATTTCACTGGAAAAGTCGCAACCCGAAATGCGCGGATGGTGGCTGTTGGAGACCGTTGCCGATCCCGCTGAATGGGAATTCACCGGCTGACATCGCCGATCGATTCAGTATGCGCGAAACTATCTCCACGAATTCTCCAACCGTATTTCGAGGGCGTTGTCATGGCGGTCAAACCAATTCCAGATGGTTATCACACATTGACGCCGTACCTGGTCGTCGACGACACGGCGAAAGCGCTTGATTTCTACAAAAAGGTGTTCGAAGCCGTGGAGTTGTTTCGCATGCCGATGCCGGACGGCCGGATCGGCCACGCAGAATTCAAGATTGGCGATTCAATCGTCATGCTTGGCGACGAGATGCCCGAGATGAATATCAAGGGCCCGAAGTCCCTTGGGGGCACAGCCGTCGGAATGATGATATACGTTGTCGATTGTGATGCAATTTTTAACAAGGCAGTTGCGGCCGGGGCGACGGTTCAGCAGGCGCCGACGAATCAATTCTATGGCGACCGAGCGGGCACCGTGGTCGATCCGTTCGGGCATAAGTGGAGCATTCACACGCATATCGAAGACGTGCCGCCGGATGAACTGGCCCGGCGTGCCGCAGAGTGGGGAAAGAAGCAGGCGTCTGGTTGACGAATGCAGACCGGCTCAATCGATAAACGCGAATTCGTTGCTCAGCAGCAGCACTTGGGCGAGTTGCGTCCAACGGCCGGAGCGTTCCGATGAATCACCATTTCGGACAAACGCATGGGCGATCGAAGTTTCTTCAGCATCCGGACCACGGCCAAGGATCGACCGGTAGAGTGAATCGATCCGAGCGGTGTCGGTCTCGCCGATGGCGCGTTCGACGGCATGCACTGCTTGTTGTTCAATGAAGCGGCTGTTGAGCAGAAACAGCGCTTGTTGCGGCACCGTCGTTTCGTGGCGTTGCGGGCAATGCGTGTCAGGGCTTGCGAAGTCGAAAGCCCGCAGCGTTCCCGGCAGGTTTTGCCGATCCACAAACCCATACAAAGTCCGGCGTCGGCTAAACGGTTCTTTGAACAACTCAACTGCGGGCCCGCCAACGCTCTCGTCAAGCCGGCCGGATGCGAAGAGTATGCCGTCGCGCAGCGCTTCGAAGTCGAGCCGGCGTCGGTTCATACGGCCAAGCAATCGGTTCTCGGGATCGCCTGGTGGCGAGGAATCGGAGTTGCTGGATTGACAGTAAGTCGCTGACAACAGGATCATTCGATGGAGTTTCTTGATGGACCAGCCGTCGGCAACGAAGCGAGCCGCGAGCCAGTCAAGTAGTTCAGGGTGCGACGGCGTTTCGCTTCGGACGCCGAAGTCACTGGGAGTTCGCACGAGGCCGGCGCCGAAATGATGCATCCAAACGCGATTGACGAAAACGCGGGCTGTCAGTGGGTTGTTCGGCGCAGTGATTGCTTGCGCCAGTTCGAGGCGGCCGCTGCCGGACTGAAACGGTTTGCGTTGTGGTCCTGCAACGACTTCGAGGAACTGTCGTGGCACGCGTTCGCCGCGCAGGCCGGGGTTGCCGCGAGTGAACACGTGCGGCTCGACTGGTTGCGGCAAGTCAGTAAGCGCCATCGCGCGTGGAGGCGAGCCCGGATGGGACTGCAAATGCCTGTCGATGTCCTTTTGCAGTGAGCGTAGTTGTTCACGGACCTTGCGGTTATTGGCTTTCAGTTCTTTGTCATTCTCTTTCTCGAACTGAGATTTCTTGTCTTTGAGCCGTGTCAGTTCCTTGTCGAAGGCGGCGGTCGCGGCGGTTTGTTGCGAAGTTCCCAGCAGTGGCAGGTCCTTTGGCTCGACCGAACTTGCAAATACGCCGTAGAGCGAATAGTAATCGCGAGTCGGAACCGGGTCATACTTGTGGTCGTGGCAGCGAGCGCATGAAACGGTCAGGCCGAGCAAACCGCGCGAAACTACATCGATTCGGTCGTCTATGATGTCGTGCACGTTGTTCAAAAAGCGACGGCCTACAGTTAGGAATCCGAGCGCTGCCAGCGGTTGTGGGTCTCCGCCTTTGACGAGATGATCCGCAGCGATTTGTTCTTGAATGAAGCGGTCATAAGGCAGATCCGCATTCAATGCCTGGACGACGTAATCGCGGTAAGTGAACGAAAATGGAAAACGGCGTTCCTCCTGAAACACGTAGCCTTTGCTGTCGGCATATCGAGCGACGTCGAGCCAGTGCCTGCCCCAACGAACACCATAGCGCGGCGACGCCAGCAGCATTTCCACCTGGCGTTCGTAGGCGTCAGGCGATGGGTCAGCCACAAATGCAGCGATCTCGTCGGCCGTTGGCGGCAAGCCGGTCAAATCCATGCATAGGCGTCGCAAAAGCACCGCGCGATCCGCAACGGTCGCCGGCTTGTGATTCAGCGATTCCAGTTTGGCCTGTATGAATCGATCGACCGGAGTTCGTGGCCAAGCAGCGTTCTTGACTGTGGGCTGTGCCGGCTCTCGCACAGGCTGAAACGCCCAATGGTTTCGCGGATCGGCTGCGTGAGCGGATACTGAGGCAATGATCAGTGCGATGAACAAAGTTTTGGTTCGAAACATCGTGCAATGAGCCGTCATCGGCGTTAGGCGGGGTTAACTCTCACTTGTAACGATATACCATGAACAGCGGTGTGGATACCCTGACGCGAAATCGGAGACAAGAATGTCAGATCCTTTTGCCGAGGCGGTACAGCATCATCGTGCAGGCCGGCTCGATCGTGCCGCAGAGATTTACCGTTCCATCTTGACGGTGGTGCCCGAGCATTCAGATAGTCTCAATCTTCTCGGAGTCGTCCTTCATCAAAAGGGCGAATCGGCCCAGGCGGTTCCGTTGATTGAGCGGGCGATCGCGCTGCGTCCGGAACGCATTCCCTATTACGTGAACCTCGCGGCAGCGTTGCGGGCTGTCGGCCGGCATGAAGAAGCGATTCGGTGCTGCACTGAGGCGCTCGCGCGCGATCCGAGCTTGTACGAGGCTAATCTTGCACTTGCCATGTCGCAGATTGCGTTGAAAAAGCTCACGGAAGCGGAAGTGGTGCTTCGCAATCTGACGGAATCCAATATTGGCGACAGTCGGGGTCCTCAGTTGTTGGGCAAGTGCCTTCGTGAACAAGGCCGAACCGACGAAGCAATCGCGAGTTATCAGCGAGCTTTGGAGCGAGACCCCAATGACGGCGCGGCACAATTGGAGCTGGGAACACTTTTTCTCGTTGACATGAATTCGATCCGCGCTGAGCCGCAATTGCGTCGAGCGACGGAGTTGTTGCCGGGCGTCGTGCAGGCATGGATTAACTATGGATCTTGCCTGGTGAAATTGTCTCGGGAACGCGAGGCAATCGCTGTGCTCGAAAAGGGGTTCGACCGATTCCCAGATGACGTCGGGATCGCAGTCAATTTGGGTCAGGCGTGGTTGGCGTGCGGCGAGAATCGAAAAGCGGAGAACTGCTTTAGTTCGGTATTGAAGATTCGACCAAATCTGCCGGAGGCACTTTGCGGACTTGCGGACGTTCATAGTGCGGAAGACCGCATCGAAGAGGCGATGCCGCTGTATGAAAGGGCGATAGAGCTCGACCCTATGTGCAATGGCTACAAAGGGTTGGCAAATGCACATTGGGAATCGGGCGCTGTTGAGCGGGCCGTCGAAGTGCTTAAGAAAGGCATTCTGGACCACCCTCGAGACCCGGAGAATTACATTCGCCTGGCCGTAATGTACTCGGCTGGCGGCGACTTGGAGGCGGCCGAAGAGTCCTATCGAACGTCTTTGCAGATTCGGCCTGGTTATCCCGTCGCGCTAGTGGGCCTGGCACAGACAATGCGATCGAAAATGCCGGCCGAAGAGGCCGCACAGTTGGAGCAGTCATTGACCCGGACGATTCCAGAACCGATGAGGGCCGGAGTTCATTTTGGTTTGGCTCAGGTGGCTGAGGCGCGTGGTGATTTCGCCGTTGCGGCGGACCATTTGCGAAATGCGAATGCATTGACCGCGGCCTACAACAAGGCGCGGAAACATGGATATGATCCAGCGGAGTTTGGCCGTGACATCGATCGAATTATCGCGACATTCACGACTGAGTTCTTTGACCGGGTTAAAGGATTTGGAGTGAGTGACGAGCGCCCCGTATTTGTTGTGGGGATGCCGCGTTCCGGCACGACATTGATCGAACAGATACTTGCCAGCCATCCTCAAGTTTACGGGGCCGGAGAACGCAGGTTCGCGTATCAGTCGCTGCTTCGGTTGGTTCAAGAGAACAGCCGGCCCGGCGAAGAGCGACTCGACTGCATGGCACGTTTGTCCAGGGAAATGGTATCGAAATCCGCGAGCTGGCATCTCGAACAGATGCAGCGACTGGACGGTGGACGAGCCGCGAGAGTCGTGGACAAGATGCCGGAAAATTACATGTTGTTGGGTTGGTTGGCGGTTCAGTTTCCAAAGGCGAAGTTCATTCACAGTCGCCGAGATGTAAGGGATATTGCAATTTCATGTTGGATGACCAACTTCTCAATGGCTCGGTGGGCGAACGACCTGGAGCACATCGCAAGGCGAATTCGCGACTACCAGCGAATGATGGAGCACTGGCGCAAAGTGCTGCCAGTGCCGATGCTCGAAAACGATTACGAGCAGTTGGTAGCCGATCAGGAAAGTGAGAGTCGCCGACTCGTGGACTGGATCGGACTGGACTGGCATCCTAAGTGCTTGGAATTTGATAAGTTGCAGCGACTCGTCAAAACTGCAAGCGTCACGCAAGTACGTCAGCCAATGTATTCACGTTCAGTAGGCCGTTGGCGACATTACGAAAAGACGCTTCAACCGCTAATCCGGCAGCTGCAGATGAATTAACATTCCAGTCATCGGAACTTCAAATCAGGGAAGGTTTTAAGTAAAATAGCTGAATTCGAGTTTGTTGAATTTTGTGCAGGTCTTGCTGGCATCGGCGCTTTGAAGTTAGGCTGCGGAACCGTGTGTAACCGGCGGCCGTCTACTTCGTAGTGCCATGAATTGGCGCTTACACAGTGCCAGCTGCCTTGGCAAACCTCAGAAACTTAAATGAAAACCGAGTGCAGGGTGAGATTCAACTTGTTGCTGCGTCCAGTTTTCCGACAAGGTAGGATACTATCAACAATGCCGTCGCCGACTGTTAATCCGCGTGGTCCGAAAGACTACCGAGATAGTACAGATGGAATTTCTGTCGGAGGTTGTCCGGTAGTGCAGTCGGAATGGTATATTCCTGTATGCGTAAACCCGTGGACTGTTCGCGCGCTCACTGCAAGAACTATTTTCGTTCGATCCGTTATTAATCGCCGATGCCAGGACATGCGGTCCGGTCGGAACTGAGACATACCTAGGAGTTTGCAACCCATGGCGACCAAGACGCTTAACAGTTGGCTGCCGGTCAAGGCGAAGAAGACGCGCAATGCGAATGAAGCCAGAATTCAGGTGGAGAAGCTTGAAGATCGCACGGCGCCTGCGATTTTCACCATCACGTCGGATGGCGTGACCAATCTTCCCGGTCTTAGCCTGCAAGAGGCTATTGCTGCCGCGAATGCAAACCCCGGTGCGGACGAGATTCGGTGGGACATATCGGTTGCTAGTTCAATCGTCAATTCGGGCGTGGCTGGTCTGCTGCCGGCGATCACGGAAACACTGACGATTGAAGGTCTGTTGGCGGGCGGCGGCAATGCCAAAGTCTTCCTCGAAAGCGCCAGCAAAGCTGACCCGATTTCTGGGTTCTATATCACGGACGGCGGCGGTACGTTCGGCCTGAACTCCATCATTCGTAATCTCGACATCACCGATCAGGGCGGCAATCTTGAGTTCAATGCCATACCGACGGAATACGCGGTCAAGATCGACGCAGTCGGCGGTGGCTTCAACCTGCAGAACGTGACGATCTCGAATATCGACGGTCCAGCAGTTCAGATCATTAATTCGCCGAACAACATAATCGGCGGCGCTGGCGCCAAGCAAGCATTTACATTCTCAGTCAACAACAGCCACGGCGTGCGCGTCACTGGTGCAGCCTCGAAGAACAACCTGATCCAGCAAGGCACTATCTTCAGCAATGCCGGCGACGGCGTGCTAATCGACGGCGGCGCATCCCTGAACATCGTCGGCGGCTTTACCGACGCTCCGAACTCCGGCAATTTCATCTTCCTGAATAACGGCAACGGTGTACACCTCGACAATAGCGACGATAACCGCATTCAAAGAAACACGATCGGCACCAACTCCGCCGGCGAGCCCAGCAAGGCCAATGCTCTTAACGGCATTTTCATTGACAATGGCTCACGCAACAACATCATCGGTGGAAACGACCTGACAGCCGGCAACAAGGTCTCCGGCAACACCGAACACGGCATTTACATTCGCGGACTCACGTCCGACCTCAATCAGATTCAAAGCAATATCATCGGCCTCGATCCTACCGATACCGGCAATGCCAGGCCGAACGGCGGAAACGGCATCCTTGTCGAAGGTGCGCCGAACACCAAAGTCGGCAGCACGACGACTGCGGCCAACTACATCGCCGGCAATAACTTGCATGGCGTTTCGATCATCGGTCTCGATTCCAAGGGTTCCATCGTCGTCAACAATCGCATCGGCATCACCGGAACGAGCCTGAATCAGTTGGATACCAAGCGCGGCAACGTGCAGGACGGCATCCATCTGAGCGGCGTCGACGGCGTCACTGTCGGCGGCAGCGGCACCAACGCTCCAAATATCGTCGGCGCCAATCGCAACGGCGTCGCCGTCGTCAACGGCTCCAAGAACGTATTTGTTCGCGGCAATCAATTCGGCATTCACAAGTTGGCGTCAGGCCAGTATCCCAACCTCGGCAATTTGCAGGAAGGCGTACTGATTGATAGTTCGTCCGCGGTGACTGTCGGCGGCACGCAGTCTCTCGAAGGCAACAAGATTTCCGCCAACCGCAACGGTATTCGCGTGGTCAATTCCGACAACGTCACGATGCAAGGAAACTTCATCGGCACGAATTTGACCGGTACGATCATACCCCTCCTTGTCGGTTTGGTTGAAGATTTTCAACCGATTGCACAGGCCGAAGACGGCGTCCTCGTCGAAGGTTCGACGAACATCCGTATCGGAACGGCGGCGCAGAATGGCGGCAACTTGGTCAGCCGCAATCGCCATGGCATCAGCGTGACGAAAGGTTCAAGCAACGTTTCCATTTACAACAACCGCATCGGTCTCCAAAGCGCTCCTCCGACATCAAAGACGCTGCACGACCTCGGTAATCAGGATGACGGCGTATTCGTCGATGCCAGCACGAACGTGACGATCGGCGGAACGGGGCCATCGGAACCGAATCAGATCGCGCGAAACTTGGACGGCATTCAGATTTCGAACAAGTCTTCAAATGTTTTCGTTCGCGGCAACGTCATTCGCAACAATATTCAGAGCGGCGTCCGCATTGAAGACAGTTCGTTCGTCACGGTCGGCGGGACAACCGCAGCCGCTGCCAACCAGATCTTCAATCGCCGTTTGATCATTGACACCGGTTTCTCGGTTGACGGCGTCTTCATCGTCTCCGGTTCGACAAACAATATTGTCCAGGGCAATTTGATCGGCACCGATGGGACGACGGCCACGAATTTGGGCATGACGGCAAACGGCGTTCTGGTTGACGGTTCCTCAAACAACTTGATCGGTGAGCAGTTTGCCACGGATCCGACCGCCGCAGTCCCGCTGCAATCCAACACGATCGCTTACAACGCCGCGAACGGCGTCGCTGTGGTCGAGAGCACTGGTACGGCCGTCGGCAACAAGATCACCGGCAACATCATCTTCAACAATGGCCGCTTGGGCATCGACCTGGGCAATACCGCCGGCTTCGTGACGTTCAACGACCTTGGCGACGGCGATGCCGGCGCGAACATGCAGCAGAACTTCCCCGTGCTGACGCTGGCCGAATCGGATGCGAATATCGGCGTCCGAGTTCAAGGCACGTTGAACAGCCTGGCGAACACAACCTATCGCATCGAGTTTTTCCACACACCGACGCCGAATCCGACAGGTAATCCGGTCAACTACGGCCAAGGCAAACTGTATCTGGGTTCGGTGGACCGTACGACCGATGGAGCAGGCGATGCGATCTTCACATTCCAGAATGTGAACATCGTGTTGCCGGCTGCCGAGTTCATTTCGGCCGTGGCCATCGATCTGACGACCGGCGACACTTCCGAGTTCAGCTTGTCGAAGGCAATCGTTGGCGCTCCTGGACCGGCGACCTATGTCGTCAACAACGATGGCAACATTTTCCTGAGTGAAGGCGCCGATCTCCTTATTCCGCCGAACGGCACCATGACGTTGGCGAACGCCATTCGGCTTGCCAACGAGCACCCCGGCGAAGACCGCATCGTATTCGCGGAGCACCCGCAATATACGATTTCGGGCTCGTCGATCAACTACTATCAAGAAAGCCGAAACTTGCTGACGAACGGTGATCTGCCCGACATCACGGATTCGCTCATCATCGACGGCTCGCCGTTTGCCTGGCCGCAGGTCAAGGGCGGAGACAAGCGATTCGACCAGAACTACGGCGTCGTGTTCAACAAGTCGTCGCATGGCTTCGTCATCAGCGATAATGCTACTGCCCAGGCGAAGTTCTCGAACCCGTTGGGCGCTGCGAAGAACGTCGTCATTCGTCACTTGAGTGTAACAGGTGGTCCGGGTGTTGGCATCGACATCACCACCAAGTACGGCGGCGCCAATATTCAGGATGTTGTCATCAGCGGTTTCACCAGTGACGGCATCCGCATCAAGAATTCGCCGAACAATATCATCGGTGGTTCCGGTTCACTGCAAAGCGTGTCGATTCAGAGCGTGCAGGGCTCCGGCGTCAGCATCATCGGCGCTGCCGCTACTGGCAACCTCGTGCAACAGACGCAGATCGGCACCGTGTTCGGCGCCGGCGGCAACGGCATTTGGATACAGGGCGCCAACAACAACACCGTCGGCGGCTTCGTCGGCGGCACCGGCGTCCAGATTCAAGCCAGCGTCGGCCACGGCATTTACCTGGTCGACAGCAGCGGCACCCGTATCCAACGATCGACCATCGGCGATACAACGGCGAACAAATTCCCGAACCGCCTCGACGGCATCCGCGTTCAGGATTCGCCGAATACGTTAATCGGCGGTGTGTCTGCCGCGGCCGGCAATTTGATTGCCGGCAATACCGAGCAGGGCATCAACATCCTGAACGTCGCCAATGCTGCTGATAAGGGCTCTGCTGGAACACAGATTCAGAGCAACCAGATCGGCACTAATGGATCGCCCAACTCCGGCAACGGCATTCTGGTCGACAACGTCAGCAATGTGCTCATCGGCAGCACGATCACCGCAGCCAACAACGTTGACGGCAACAACTTGAACGGAATCTATCTAAAGGGACCGGGATCAAAGGGCGCCCGCATTGTGAATACTTCCGTCGGCAGCGGCGGCGGTAATATTCTTGACGGCATTTTAGTCGAAGGCACCAGCAATATCGTCATCGGCGGCTCCAATAGCAATATGGGTGGAACGATTACCAGCAACCGTCGCGGTGTTAGCGTGATCAACTCCACTCAGGTCACGATTCAGCAGATGACGATCAACGGCAACTCGGAAGAAGGCATTCGACTGGACAACACGACAGGCGTCTTGATCGGCGGCACGCAGTCCACAATCGCCGGCAACAAGATTAACTCCAACCGTGACGGCGTTCGTGCAATCAACACAACCAACTCCGTCACTTTGCAAGCCAACACAATTCTGAGCAATTCGGAAGACGGCGTCATCATCGACAACGCCGGCAGTGTTGTGGTTGGCACACCGGCCCAACAGGGCGGGAACTTGATCGGCGGTAATCGAAACGGCGTCCGAGTCATCAACGGCTCCGCCAACTTCTCGATTCAGAACAACATCATCGGCACCAACGGCGCCGGTGTTGGCATTGGAAACACGGACGACGGCATCCGCCTCGACGGCATCGTGAATGCTTTGGTTGGCGGTACAGCCCCGCTTTCACCGAATTTCGTCTTTGAGAATCGAAACGGCTTGCATTTGGCGAATGGGACGACTGGTACGATCGTTTACGGCAACTTCTTTGCCAACAGCAAGGAAAACGGCATTCTGTTGGAAGGCAGCTCGAACAACAAGATCGGTTTCCAGAAAATTGCCGAACGCAACGTGATTTTTTTGAACCAGATCAACGGCGTTTACCTGAAGCCCGACTTCACAAACCCGCTGGTCCCGATCTTCAGCAACAACAACACGATTCAGGGCAACTTCATCGGCACCGATAAGAACGGACTTGGCAACTTCGGCAACGACAACGCCGGCATCTACATCGATGGCGGCAACAACAACCTGATCGGCGGCACTGTCCACGATGTCAACGCCAAGCTCGAAGAAGGCAACGTAATCGGCAATAGCGGTTTCAGTGGCGTGGCGATTGTCGAAGACAACGGCCCGGCCGCGGGCAACCGCATTCTGGGCAACAGCTTGTTCGGACACGGCAAGTTGGCCATCGACCTCAATGGCAACATCGGCCTTGTCGATGACAACGACGCCGGCGACGGCGATGCGGGCGCCAACGGCACCCAGAACTTCCCGGAACTGACCTTTGCCGAAGCGGGCCTGGTCTCCAGCCTCGTTCAAGGCAAGTTGAACAGCACGGCGAATACGACATTCCGAATCGAGTTTTTCGGCGACGCAACGGCGAATCCGAATGGCTTCCCGACCGGATACGGTCAGGGCAAGACTTTCTTGGGTTCGATGAATGTCACCACCGACGGCACCGGCAATGCTGCGTTTGACTTCTTCGCGCCGGTTTCGTTCGCTGCCGCCGGGATCATTTCTGCGACGGCGACGAATCTGACGACGAACAATACCTCGGAATTCGCATTGGCCAAGGCCGTCAACATTGCTGTCGGCAGGATCGAAGGCAAGAAGTTCGAAGACCTGAATGGCAACGGAGTCTTTGATGCCGGCGAACCAGGCCTTCAAGGCTGGGTCATTCAGCTGGAAGTCGCAGACGCCAATGGCGTGTTCGATGGAAAGGTCGATGCTAAGGCCACGACCGACGCATCCGGCAATTACTCGTTTGCGACTTTGACCGACGGCAAGTATCTGCTGTCGGAAGTGCAGCAAGCAGGCTGGGTGCAGACCGCCGGCCCGAACCCCAATCCGATGCAAATCACCGGCGGCGCCACGATCAGCAATGCCGACTTCGGCAACTTCAAGATGATGAAAGTCTTCGGCGTCAAGTTCGAGGACAAGAACGCCAACGCCATCCGCGACCTCGGCGAAGGTCCAATCGCAGGCATCCAGATCAATCTGTTGGATGCCAAGACAAATACCGTACTGGCGACCACCAAGACAGACGTCAGCGGCAACTACGTCTTCAAGAACCTGTTCGTCGGTCAGTTCGGCAAGGCCGACACCGGCTTCTATCGTGTACGCGAAGTGGCTCCGGGCTATACTCAGACCACGCCGAACCCGGCTGACTTCCAGATCGTCAGCGGCAAGGACGTTGGCCCGCTCGACTTCGGCAACAAGAAGGGCGGCGGTGGCGGCGGCGGCGGCGGCTCTGGTCCGAACATCATTGTCGCGGGCGTCGATGCAGGACGAGCTCCGCAAGTCAAGGTGTTCAGCGCACAAAGCGGCGCGACGTTGTTCAACTTCTTGGCGTATGATTCTCGGTTCATCGGCGGCGTTCGCGTGGCCAAGGGCGATGTGAACAATGACGGCAACCTCGACATCATCACGGCTCCAGGAGCTAACGGCGGCCCGCACGTCAAAGTGTTCGACGGAACTTCGGGCCTGGAAATCCAATCCTTCATGGCCTTTGACCAGTCCATGACACGCGGCCTGTATGTTGCTTCCGGCGACGTCAACAACGACGGTTTCGACGACATTATCGTCGGCACCGGCAGCGGCATCACGACGCGAGTTAAGGTCTTCGACGGCCAGACGCAGATCGAGTTGTTCGACTTCACGCCGTACAATCCGTTCTTCCGAGGCGGCGTCACGGTGGCTGCAGGCGATGTGAACGGCGACGGCTTCGCTGACATCATCGTGGGTGCCGGCCCCGGCGGCGGCCCGCACGTTCGAGTGTTCGACGGTTCGCAGTTCGGTCAAGGACCTGGCTTTGTGCCTACCGAACTTTGGGGCTTCATGGCTTACGATACCAGGGTGCGGACCGGTGTGTTTGTGGCCACGGGCAACATCACAGCCGACGGACGTGCCGACCTCATTGTCAGCCCGGGTGCTGGTTTGGGCGGCAACGCGCAGGTCAAAGTTTATGATGGTGGTACGAAGGTCGAACTGTACAACTTCTTCGCCTTCGCTGATGAAAAGACCCCGCTGCCGAGAAGCTTGTTCCTCAGCGATCCGCGTTATCAAACCGGCATTCGTGTCGCTGCGGTCGATTTCAACGGCGACGGCATCGACGACATCGCCACGGCTCCTGGCAAAGCCAAGGCGCCTCGCATCAAGGTTTACGAAGGGTCGGTTGCCGGTACGCATGCCAAACTATGGGACGCTCTGGCGTTTGACCCGATATTCCTGGGCGGCGTATTCGTCGGCTAGTGCCATCGGATAAACGAGCAAGGGCGGCCGGAACTCTTGAAATTCCGGCCGCCCTCGTGCTTTTGGTTAGATAGCCTTACTTCTTGATCATCTTCTCAACGGCCGCGGCGATTTCATCGACGTTGGCTTTGGTCAACGACTTGCCTGTCTCTGTCGTATAAGCGTAACGAGCGATCACTTTGTGCCGATCGTAAACCACAACCGTGACCGCGTCTTTGGCGCCGATGCCCCAGGCGGCGACTGGCTTCGCTTGTGGATGTTCGAGTCCGATGGTCACTTCTTTGAGTTTCAGATTGGTCACCATGCCTTCCAACTGCACGATTTTCGCTTCACTTCCCTTATCGATGAGCGGATCCTTCTCGGCAGTCAGGAAAACGGCATAGCCCCCGAGCTTTGCGGTTTTGTGCTTATTCACGAGTTCTTCGACTTTGGACAGGAGGGCGCCGACCGGGTCATCGGCGTTTTGCGGCACGACCGTGGCGAATACTGCAATCACTGGGTTCAGTTCATTTTGAACGACCAGGCAGTGAAACTTCTTGGCGCGGTCGCCGTTCACGTTGTAACACGGAAAAGTGCCGGGAACGAGTTGCCCGACTTGTCCGGTTGATGGCGTTGTGCCAGGCGCCTGACCGAACGTAGTGTCAGCAAGAAGCAACAAGGCCACAAGACATATCGAAGATCGCATTCCACAACTCCCAAAGTGGCAGTTAAGTCGGCTTCGACCGATTTCGATATTGCTCAGCGTGCGAATATTTTGAACGGATGTCAAGGTCGTTCAGTCGTTTGTAAAAAGTCCGGTGCTTCATTTGAAGTCGAGGGTGATTGACGCAGCTACCGCGAATCTTCATAATGCCCGCATTCCCTTCGCTCTCAATAGTTGAATTTGCACTGGGCTCCGCATCGATGAGAAATCACAAACTCAAGATCTTCTCAGGACGAGTCAACCTTGCGCTGACGGAGAAGATTGCCCATGCCTTGGGCGACAATCCTGGCAAGCTGCACATATCGGATTTCCCTGACGGTGAGACCAAGGTAGTTGTCGAAGAGGACGTGCGCGGCCGAGACATTTTCGTCATTCAGCCGACGTGTCCTCCGGTCAATCAGAATCTGATGGAACTCCTGATTATCCTCGATGCGTTCAAGCGTTCGAGCGCTTCGCGAATCACTGCGGTGCTGCCGTACTACGGATATGCCAGGCAGGATCGTAAGGACGTTGGCCGCGTGCCGATCACCGCGAAACTCGTGGCCGACTTGATTGAATCAGCCGGCGCGAGTCGTGTCCTGACTCTTGATTTGCACGCCGCACAGATTCAAGGCTTCTTCGATATTCCCGTTGATCACATGTACGCGCTGCCCGTGATTACGGAGTACATTCGGTCTTTGAACGTGCCGGAAGCGGAATTTGCCGTGTTGAGTCCGGACGAGGGCAGCATCAAGAAATCGCTCTTGTACCAGAAGCGGCTCGGCGGCCAGCTCGCGATCGTCGACAAACGCCGCGACAGTGCAACTGTCACGAAACAAGAAAATGTCATCGGTGAGTCGCTTGAAGGCAAAACCGTCTTCATCTTCGATGACATGATTTCGACAGCGGGAACCGTTTGTGGAGCCGCTAGAGTCGCCAAGCGTTTCGGTGCGAAGAAGGTCTATGTATGTGCGACACATGCCGTCCTTTGCGGCAACGCGATCCAGAACCTTCGCGAATCGCCGTTTGAGGAGATCATTGTCACCGACAGCATTCCGATTTCGCCTGAAAAGATGCTGCCGAACATGCGAGTGCTGTCCGTGGCAACGTTGCTGGCGAATGCGGTTCGTAGCATCCACCTCAACGAATCCGTCAGCAGGCTGTTCGAGTGATTGATTAAGAAACAATGAATCGCGAAAGAATTGCTTGAACCGGCAATGACTTGCGGGTAATCCTTACGCCACCCACAAGCGATAGACTGCATGCCGTACCTCCGGGTGCTCTATGGACCGTTTGCGCTGGTCTGTCCTTGCTGCTGCATCTATCTTCGTGGCAATCGCCGCGAGTCAACCGCCGGCCCAATCAAACAATTCCGTCGCCATAACGAATGCGCTGATTCGTACCCAATCGGACCAGGGCGATTTCGTAGGAACTATCGTAATCCGCGATGGCAAGGTGGCTGCATTGGGCCGAGATATCGCCCCGCCGCAAGGCGCTGTAATAATTGACGGAACTGGCTGCACCGTAACGCCAGGTCTGATTGATGCTCACGGGACTTTGGGATTGAACTCAGCGGCAGCCGGCGAAGGCGGCCGCGACGCGGCATTGAATATCCTCGATGCGGTTGATCCGTTTAATGACGATTGGCATGCCGCGGCGAGGCAAGGTGTGACGGCGGTTTACGTTCAACCTTCGGGTTCCGGGAATCTCGGCGGTTCCGGCGCGGTGCTGCGCGTTTGCGGCGCTGAGTGCGCCGATAGCATGTCGCTGCGATCGCCGGCGTCAATTCAGATGGCGCTAGGCATTCCGCCTGCCGCGCGCGTAGGTCAGGGACCGCAACTCCCTGAAGGATTTGGGCGAAGGGGCCCGCCGATTCAATTGCCCGCGGCTCCTCCTGCTGCAGCTCCGTCAGCCAATAGCCTCACGCGATACGCGCAATTCGAACAGGTCCGAGCTCAATGGGCTGCTGCCAAGGCTTATGGCGAGGGAAAACCGAATCGCCGCGAGCCGGCGAAGGAACTGTTGCTTCGTGCCATCAAAGGGGAAATTCCTGTTCGGGTCGAAGTCTATTACGAAGACGACGTTCAAAACGCGATGAAACTGGCAACGGAGTTCGGGCTGAAACTGCAGTTTGAGCGAACGGACCGTGTCGGCTCGTTGCCTGCTGAGTTGAGTACGGTCCGCTCTAACCTCGTATTGGGACCTTTTGCAAGCGGTCGAATAAGTCCCAGTCTTCGCGCGCTGGCTTTGGATGGCCGGGGAATTGCAATTGGTACATTTGGCGTTGACCCCCGCTCGACGGCAGGACTTCGACTTCAGGCGGCATCGGCCGTTTCGACTGGAGTGCCGCGAGAGCGCGTCCTGCATGCGCTAACGCGAGGCGCCGCCGAGTTGTTGGGGATCGATGATCGGGCCGGTCGAATTTCCGTTGGCCGAATCGCTGATTTGGCTGTATTCGCCGGCGATCCGCTTGATCCATCAGTCTCGGTTCGGCTCACGATCAGTCAGGGCACGATTACGCATGAATCGCCCATTGTCGAGAAAGCGATTGCGGCAACTCCAGTTAAGTTCGAGGTGCCGGCACAACTGCCATCCAGTTACGTTGTTCGAACAACGCGACTGTTAACTTCTTCCGGCGAGTTCGCTGCCGGGGAGTTGTTCATCGTCAGCGGTCGGATCAGTTCGCGACCGACAAATGCGGAATCGCTGCCGGTGATTGACGTCGGCAATGCTCCGGTGTCTCCGGGTTTGGTTGCCGCACACGTGAGTTCGGCGACTGAAATCGGCCCAGACGCAGATGCGGCTCATATTCGCGCGGTCGATTCGATGTTTTCAGAAGACAGCCGAATGCGCAGTTTTCGCGATGCCGGATTCCTAAGGGCGGTTGCGTCACCTGGATCCGGCAATGTATTGGCGGGAATGACGGGTCTTTATCGTGGTGAAGCCGCGGTCGATGTGGCGCAGAAGTTCGTACTTACAGCGGCGGCTCGCAACAGCGAACGCTATCCAATTTCATTGTCTGGCCAGGTGCAGTTGATTGAAGATCGATTGCGAATGACTCCGGCAGAGACGAATCTGTTTGTCCCGGAGGCGGTCGCATTGGTGATGTTCGCTCAGCGGGATCAGGCGATGCAGTCCGTGCGCGAGCGTCGCGTGGCGGCATTATTCGAGGTGCAGACAAGAGCCGAAGTTCGTGCGGCGCTCCGATTGATCGGTGAGCACAACCTTCGCGGAATCCTGGCGATGCCGCGAGAAGTCGGCGATCTTGCGAGCGAGATTCGGCAGGCAGGCGTAGGAGTAGTTGTCGGTGCGATTCGCCCGCAGGATGCCGATCGCATCGTACAAGGATTGGTCGCGCTGGGTAAATCAGGAGTGCCGATTGCCTTCGGCGCTGAGCCGGCCGAAATGAGATCGACGGCAGCATGGCTGGCGAATGCCGGAGTGCCGCGTTCTGTGGTTCGTCGAGCCTTAATGAGCCAGCCGGAAGAAGCGTTTGGTTTACCTGCCGGTTCGAGCAGGCTGCAACAGGGCGATTCGGCGGATTTTGTGGTTTGGTCCGGTGATCCGCTCGATACGTCAAGTCGGGTTGTTGCCGTTGTAATTCAAGGACAGCGAGTTGTGCTTAGCGGCGGCGACGATGCGTCCACGAGCTCCGAACGGCGCGCTATTCCAGCGACAGGTCGAACCGGCCGCCGTGGCCGGTGAGTCCAATGACTATTGAATGCGAGCAGTGCCTATGAGATTTCGACGATACGCATTCTTGATGCTGATGGCGTCCTGTGTGCCGGCATGGGCCGATGAGATTGTCATCAAGGCCGCTCGCGTCTACACGCAAGACGGAGCAACGTTGGTGCCTGGTGCAGTTCGGATCAAGGATGGCAAGATCGCGGAAGTTGCGGCGACGATCACCGTGCCGGCAGGTGCAAAGGTCATCGACTTGGGCAATGGAGTATTGCTTCCCGGTTTGATCGACGCACATTCCGGAATCGCGATTGAAGGCGGAGCCTCCGAGTCGACATTAGAAGTGACTCCGAAGATTCGCATTGTCAATTCGATCGATTGGTCGTCGCTTGCATTTCGTCAGGCCCGAAGCGACGGCATCACGTCGACGTGTATTGTTCCAGGCACCGACAATGTGATAGCCGGCCTGTCTTGTGTTGTGAAAACCGCAGGCGATCGGCCGCAACGAATCATGAAAGCAGATCACTCTCTGGTGATTACGCTGGCGTCGGACCCTGGTAGCGGCAATTCATCGCGAAATCGACCTGACTCGATCTACACGCGTTTGCCGACGAACCGAATGGGCGTCGTGTGGATTTTGCGCAACGAATTCGGCCGAGCAAGAGAGCCCAGGTCGGCGGATTCGATTCTGCAGGAGTCGTTGGCAGGTAAGCGGCCTGTCGTATGTGTTAGCCGGTCTGAATCGGACATAACGGCGGCACTACGACTTCGCAAGGAATACCCGATGACAATGACCATCGCCGGTGCTCACGAGGCGTACAAGGTTCGGAAGGAACTGTCAGCCGAAAAAACGCCGGTCTACCTGGCCCCCATCGTCGGAACTGCCGGCAATGGGCCTGAAAGCACTGAAACGATTTTGAATCTCGCCGGGGTCATGCACGATGCCGGCGTTCCGTTTGCGCTGACCGGCGGGAAGTTGCTCGATCAGGCCCGCCTCGCCGTCAGATTCGGCTTGCCAAAGGACGTCGCGCTAGCGGCCATCACAGCGGCTCCGGCAAAACTGCTGGGTCTTGAGACGAGAATTGGCCGCATCGCCGTTGGAAGCGACGCGGACTTGATTGTCCTGAGCGGCGATCCTTTCGAACTGTCAACGACTATTCGCTGGACGATGATTGACGGCGTCATTCGCGCCGAGGAGTGATATTCAATGAAGACGTTTCGATTTGCGCTGTCGGTTGCCGCTGTATTTTGCGGCGCGCTGACTGCCCAAGAAAGAATCGCCATCAAAGCCGGCCGGATACTGCCGGTTTCGGGCCCGGCAATCGAAGGCGGCGTCATCCTCATCCATCAAGGCAAGATTGAAGCCGTCGGGAAGAATGTAACGATTCCTGCCGGTGTCAAGATCATTGACGCGTCCACCAAAGTCGTGGTTCCGGGCCTGGTCGAGGCCCACAGCATGCGCGGGATGGATCAAGTAAATGAAACGAATCCCAATGTGCCTTTTCTCTCTGTCATCGACGCGATTGATCCCAGCCAGGAATATTTCGAGGAGTGCCGGCGACAGGGAATTACGACGATCGCAGTCGTGCCCGGAAATGCGACGATGTTTGGCGGCCAGGCAGCCATCGTCAAGCCGACGGGAAGCATTGTGGAGGACATGATTGTCAAGAAAGCCGTCGGAATGAAGATTTCGCTGCGGCCGACAGCGGATCGCAATCGTATGGGACATGTCGCTGCGATCCGCAAGGAACTTGACGCAGCTCGTGACTCATTGGCCTCACCGCCCAAGAAAGACAGTGTCAGTCCCTCGGCGCCGGCTCCCAAGCCTGCCGAGTCGCGGCCCCCGACGGCGTCGAACGATGAGGATACCCAGCCGCGCCGGCCTCGTGGCGGCGGCGGCCGCCCCGGCGGCTTCTCGGAACAGCCCGATGCCGCTTTGGTGCGCGAAGCGCTTACGAAACTGCTCAAGGGCGAAATGATCTCCTATGTCTATTGCGATCTGGCGATGGATGTGCCGCAGGCTCTCAACTTGATCAAAGAGTACAAACTCAAAGCGGTGTTGGTGCTTAGCCAGGATTGTTACAAAGCAGTGAAACAGATCGCGGCCGCAAAATTGCCGGTGGTTCTGGATTCCACACTTGCCTTTTGGGAGGCCGATGCACGAACGGGACAAGAGCGTCAGGTTGTCGTTCCCAAGGTCTTCCGTGATGCGGGCGTACCGGTGATGTTTCAAGTTACCGGAATCGCCGCCGGGACGTTGTTTCGCGCGCCAAGCCTTCCTCCGACGATCGGCACGAACTACCTGTGGTATCAAGCTGCCACGGCCGTGAAATACGGTACCCCGGCGGACGAAGCTCTGCAAGCGATCACATTGCGGTCGGCGCAAGCGCTCGGTGTGGGCGAGTCAGTGGGGTCCATCGAATCGGGCAAGAACGCAGACTTGGCCATCCTTACTGGCGATCCGCTGAAACTCGACACTTGGGTCGACAAGACGTTAATCGGCGGCAAAGTCGTTTATGAGCGTGAGAATGACCGAAAACTGAAGTCTCTCCTGAAACCGGATTAGTTGGTCGGCATCGAACAGGGTCCAGTCGAATCATGAAACTTCGATCTCTTGCAACTTGGCTGTTGATTGCGTCGTCGGCGATCGCTACGGAACCGCATGCCTACCATGCGGCGAAGCTCTGGCCGGGAAACGGCCCGGTGATTGTCGATGCGACGCTAGTGGTGCGCGATGGCTTGGTTGTGGCCGTCGGCAAACGAGCGGAAGTGCCGATTCCGGCGGGCGCCGTTGTCCACAACCTCGGCTCAGCCACGATCATTCCCGGCCTAATCGTTGCAGAATCGAGTCTTGCGGATGGTGGGCGTGATGATCTCTTGGCGCTCACGCCGCACTATCGTGCGATCGACGGATTCAATTGGTACGCCGATTACAGTACTCTTCTTGCAGGCGGCGTTACCACAGTGCAAATCGCCCCCGGCGAGCGTCGATTACTGCCTGGCCAAGGCGCCGTTGTGAAACTCTTCGGCGACGACATGACCGCTCGCACTCTGCGAGAATCAGAGAGCCTGCGCGTCATCCTCTCGGACGCATCGCGCACTCCACCGCGCATTTATGAGCCGCCCGTCGGCGCCGTTTCTGTCGATCGGCCCTTGCAGCCGACGCAGCCGCAGTTAGCTGCAAGCCTTTCCCAGGCGATTGCCGGATTGCGAGCGACCTTTGCCGCCGCTCGCGGCAATGCGAACAGCCGCGATCCGTTTTTGCGAGCCGTCGCACAATTTGTCGAGAAACCACAGGCGGTTCGAGTTGCTGCGACAAGTGTCGCGGAGGTACAGGCGGCGCTGACGTTGGCCAGGGAGTTTCAACTTCGTTTGATCCTGGTCAATCCGCCAGTGACGAAGGACAAACTCAGCGCCTGGAAGGCCAACGTCGCCGGTGTTGTCCTCAATATTGGAGTCAGACCCGGATCGGTTGCCGACAGCGCAAGTGCGGCGCCGATTCAAGCCGCACGTGATCTGCAAGCAGCCGGCATTCCGGTAGCTCTTCGGATGTCGGCGGATGCGGATATCAAGGAGACGCTGTACCTCGCAGGACAATTCACCCAACGGCTCGCGCCGGTTGATGTCATGAAAATGTTGACGTCGGACGCCGCAACGGTTTTGGGCGTTGGAGATCGGGTTGGCACGCTCGCGGCCGGCAAAGATGCGGATTTCGCCGTCTTGACGGGCGATCCATTCGCAATGCACGCGCGGGTACAGTCGGTGCATGTTGAAGGCGAACCGGCCTACGTTGCGCCGTCCGGCGGCAACAAAGTGATTCGCGCAAGTCGTGTCTTGACGGGCAAGGGCGAATCGATTGCCGACGGCTCGATTCTATTTGAGAATCGGACGATTCGTGCAGTCGGTCGAGAAGTCTCGATCCCAGCCGATGCGGAAGAAGTGTCATTCCCAGGTGCAGTGATCGTACCCGGATTTGTGGATATGGGAGTGCGATTTGGAGTCGGTGGTCCACTGACTGCGCCGATTGCAGTTGGCAGCAAATTGGGAAATCGATTGCTACCTAGCGATCCAGCGATTCGCTCAGTTCGTACGTCCGGCACAACGACTGTCCTGCTTTCCGGACCGGCGCCGTCTTCGGTCCTGGCGTTTAAACTGACCGACTCGCCGCGCGTGATTGCAGAACCGGTCGCGTTGCGCTTTGCAGTGCGAGGAAACCTGACGAGCGCCGGGGCGAGTCTGCGCGAAACGCTGCGAAGCGCCAAAGCATATGACGCTGCCTGGCGGAAGTACGAGTCGGACCAGCCGGCATACGAGGCGAAAAAACGCGAGTTCGATGCTGCAACGCAAAAAGAAGGTTCTGGAAAGAAAGACGAAAAGAAACCGGAGCCGCCGAAAGCGCCTGAAAAGCCGGCGATGAACGAAGCGATGGAGCCGTTTCGATTGCTCTTCGCTGGCAAGTTGCCGGCCCTGGTAGAAGCACAACGCGAGGACGCAATTCGGCTTGCAGTTGCCATCTGCCGCGACGAGTTCAATCTTCGTACGTTGCTTATTGGTGCTGACGACGCGAGATTGGTTGTCGACTTGCTTGTCGCGAAGAATGTAAGCGTCATTGCCGGCCCGGATTTTGTTCGAACGGTCGATGGCGCCGAAGTCAATTTGCCGATTGGTTTGGCTTTGCGAAGCATCCCGTTCGCCTTTCACTCTGAGGCGGCTGCCGGCGCAAAGAATTTGTACTCGGCTGTCGGCTTTGCCGTGCACAAAGGTCTTAGCCCAACCGAAGGACTGCGCGGGTTGACGGCGACGCCTGCGGAGGCGCTCGGGCTGGATATTGGCATGCTTTCGGCAGGCAAAGACGCTGATCTCGTGGTGCTATCAGGAATGCCGTTTGAAGCGTCGACCCGCGTCCTCGCGGTGATGATCGACGGCAAATGGGTGCATCGGAGCGAATAACAATTTGATGGAAGGATGTGTTGCGATGGCAAGATTTTCACTCTTCTCGATTGTGCTTTGCGTCGTTCCGCTGGCGGCGACATTCGGCGAGGAGAAACCGAGTCCGCTGGACAAAGATCGGAAGGCAATCCAGGGAATCTGGATTGTAGAATCGGCGCACCGCGACGGAAAGAAGATACCGGATAACGAACGAGTGGAAGGTCCGGTGCTGTACGCGATCAAAGTGATGGAAGACAAGTTTCAGATTTCGTTGGAAAAATCGGGAGAGGAATACAAATTCGCTGGTGAGCCGATTCCGTTTTCGCTCGATGTGAGTGCCAGCCCCAGGATCATTGAGTTTGATTTCTCTCCAAGTGAAAAAGGGTACTGCATTTATTCGATCAAAGATGGTCAGCTCTCACTTGGATTCAACTATAAGGACGGTCCGTTGGGCGATGCCACGAAGGTGCGCGAAAAACTGCCGAAGTCGTTCGAGACGAAACTGGGCGACGGAAGTTATGTCTTCGTGCTCAAGAAGGCCAAGTAGACATCCGACGTGGGGTTTTCGAACATGCGAATGCAAGCAATGATATTCACGGGAGTGCTGTTCTGCTTCTCGGCTTCGAACGCAGCCGAGAAGCCAAAGGTAGCGATTCACGTTGCCAAGGCGATAACTTGCGCCGGCGAGCACATCGACAACGCGACGATTCTCGTTGCCGACGGAAAGATTAAGGCGATCGGTCCTCGCGCCAAGATCGCGACGCCTGCCGGGTACGAAGTGATTGACCATGGCGACAAGTGGGCGATGCCGGGACTGATCGATGCTCACAGCCACGTCGGCGGCACTGGCGACATCAATGAAATGGTTTATCAGACCAACCCGGAACTTCGCGTTCTGGATGTGATTCGGCCCAACAACGATCAGTTGAAGACGGCTGTCGCCGGCGGCGTAACGACCATCACGTTTATCCCTGGTTCCGGCACCAATATGGGCGGCTGGGGTGCCCTGATGAAAACCGGACCTGGCTCACTCGACGACGTGCTGATTCGATTTCCGGGTGTTCTCAAAATTGCACAGGCCGGCAATCCGGAGCGCCGCGGCGGCGAAGTCGGCAGCGGACGCATGGGAATGAACCATGTCATTCGCGAGCAGTTGCGCGAAGGCATGGGCTACGTTCGCGACTGGGACGAATTCGAAGCCGGTCGCCGCAAAGACAAGCCGGCGGTCAACCTGCGGCTCGATTACTTCAAACCGTTGTTCCGCCAGCAAATTCCTGTTGTAGTACACACTCAGGGCTATCAGGTCATCATGAGCACCCTGCGTATTTTGCACGATGAAATGAAACTAAAGGTCGTCATTGATCATGGTTGTTTCGACAGCAATTTGCTTTCCGAAGAAATCAACAAGCGGGGCATACCGGTGATGGCTGGGCCCCGAGGATTCCGCTATGACGCGGCTGTGGGGCAAGTGAAAGGGCAAGTGGCAGGCTTTGCCGATCGCGGCGTCAAGGCGCTTGGCGTCAATACCGATGCACCCGTTGTGCCGCAGGAAGAGCTTGCCTTTCAGGCGACGATGGCAGTCCGTTTGGGCTGGTCCGATGACGCGGCTTATCGCGGGCTGACGATCGAACCTGCGAAAGCTCTGATGATTGACAAACGAGTCGGCTCGCTGGAAGTCGGCAAGGACGCGGACATTCTGATCACCACGGGCTCGATCCTCGATCCACGACACTACGTCGTTCAAGTGTGGATCGACGGCAAGAATGCTTACGATGTCAAGAAGACCAGACGAAGGTTCTAACATCGGCAAGAATCAGGTGCTCCATGCGCGGTGTTATTGCAATTGCGTTGCTTGTACCGGCAGTCTTGACGGCGGCCGATTCGCCGTTGGCGATTCGAAATGCCGTCGTCGAGACGATGGCGAGCACCGGCCGGATTGAGGGCGCGACGGCTGTCATTCGTGACGGTAAGTTCGCTGCGATCGGCAAAGAGGTAGCGGTTCCACCGGATGCAACCGTGATCGATGCCGCCGGCGGCACGCTGATGCCGGGCATAATCGACCCGTATTTCGAATTCGCAATCACAGGGGCTACTACGGACTCAGGGCCGCGAACGGTGGTGGTGGGCGGCAGGCAGATTACGTTGCCAGGTGGCGGCGGTCGAACGGGAAGCGGATATTCGCGAGTTGCAGATAGCTTTTATGCGTACGACGCAGGGTTTAAGCCCTTGCCGAGAACCGGCCTCACTCGTCTCGGCGTTGTGACGAACGGCATGGGACAGGCGGCAATTGTACGTGTCACGCCGAAAGACCCTCAGCGTATGATGGATCAGCCTGACGGATTTGCATTTGTCTCCGTCACAAACTCAAGTGAGAGTCTCGACCAGGTTCGCCAACGCCTATCGTTTGCCGCACGAGGCGGGAAAGAAGCAGCGGGAGGCAGCAGGCCCGACGGCTTTGGCGCCAGCGCGACACAGGGAGCAAAGCTTTGGGCGGACGTTGTTGCCGGCAATGTTGCGCTCTTCGCTGAGTGCGCAAACTCGGCCGCTGTTTTGCACTTGCTCAAGGCGATTGAACCTTACAGAAATGTGAAGCTGGTGCTGTTCCTTGGCGGCGATTCAATCGCAGAAACCGTCACGGCGATCAAAGACCGAAAGGCGACAGTCATTGTGCGACCGGGGCTTGAATTATTGCCCAACACTCGGGATCGATTCAACCCGGCTCGGCTGCTTTACGAAAACGGCGTCGAAGTGGCTTTTACGCTGACTGGCCGGCCGCCGCAAGCTGGTGGTGGTGGCGGCGCTGGAAGAGGATTGGGCGGCGAAGAAACGCCGTCCGTTCGAACAATCGATTCCGAGTTTCCGCTTTTTCCAGTCGCGATAGTCGTGAAGACCGGAATGCCTCGCATAGCAGCGCTCGAATCGCTGACAAAGAAACCGGCTTTGATATTGGGGATCGAGAAGACTCATGGCTCGATTGAGCCCGGCAAGGCAGCGGATGTCTTGCTGTATTCCGGCGATCCACTTGACCCGGCTAGCCGGTTGCTGCGAACCATTGTCGACGGGAGGGTCGTGCATGCGAACTAATCGAATCACGCTGGCTGTGATGTTGATCATTGGCAGCATTGGAATTGCACAAGAACCCAAGAAGGCCGGGCCGATCACTGCCATCGTCGGCGCCGACGTGTATCCGGTGTCGCAGGGCGTGATTAAGGGCGGCACGATCCTGGTTCAGGACGGCAAGATTTTGAAGGTTGGAAAAGACGTGCCGGTTCCGGAAGGAGCAATCGTCATTGACTCCAAAGGCAAGTCGGTCACACCAGGCTTTGTAACGGTAAGTGCAAGCGGAGTCGCCGTGCGTGCCCAGGTCGGACCCGGCGGCGGTCAAACGCCTGGGCAGGGCGGCGCAACGCCAGGTCGGCTCGCGGACTCGCTTAATCCATTCGACCGCAACATTCAGATCTGCCTAGCTGCCGGCATCACAACCGCTTGCGTCGAAGTGGGCGGCGGCGGCGGCGGACGATTTGGCCGTGATCCAGCGCCGGATGACACAAATGTTTGCCCGTGCTGCGGGTTGACGTTCCTGCCAACGGAACCCATCGGTCCGACCCCGCCGGCCGAGCGCACTGCTCGCCGTCACGCGGTCCTTCGCATGACCTTCGGCGACATGACGCCGATGCTCGTTAAGGAATCGCCGTTCTATCATTTGCCTGCCGGCTCATTTGTCGGGGCGATGAATCGCCATCAATGGCGCGAGCAAATCCAACGTGCGAAACAGCAGGTGAAGGATCAGGGCGATGCCGATCCGGCTGAGATGCCGTTCGGCGTGCCTGGCGGCGGCTTCGGTCGCAGCGTGGTGCCGGAAATGTTGCGTTTGGTCAAAAAGGAGATTCCGCTTCGCACTGATGCCGCCTCGAAGGAGCAGATTCGCGACATGATCGCGCTGGCGAAAGAACTTGATTACAACCTCGTTCTGGAAGGCGTTCAGGAGGCATGGCTCATTCCCGATGAGATCAAGAGCAGTAAGTCGCAAATCATTTTGACCCCGCGCAGCCGACGTCGACCGACGCCGGGCAAGGAGGACACAACCGGCAGCTCCATCGAAACCTCCGGCACACTAGCCAAAGCGCAAGTGCCGTTTGCGGTTGCGCCACTGAGCACCTCGATCAGCCTGGACGGCATTCCAGGCCGCGATTTGTCGAGTCTGATGCTCGAAGCGGCTTTTGTGGTTCGCGGCGGCGCGAGTGAACAAGATTCCTTAGCGGCGCTGACCATCGTGCCGGCGAAGATGTTGGGAATGGACAAACGAATCGGCTCGATTGAAGTAGGCAAAGACGCTGACCTTCTGATTCTTACTGGGCAACCACTTGATTATCGCACGCTGATCGACAAAGCTATAATCGGCGGCAAGGTTTATTACGACCGTGTACGTGAAAAGATCTATCCCGACATGCCGAAGCCATAGTTCATCTGTGGGTCGGAAGCTGGGCTATTGAAGGCGTCGAACGAATGAACTGGGACAGGATTCTTATTCGACGGTTCGCGGGAATTGTTTGCAGAAACACTTCGAGTCTGCGATGATACTTTACGGCTTTGTTGATGGATTGCCTCTCCCCACAGGAGTCCGACCATGAAAAGTCGAAACCGTCGTGAGTTTCTGGCCGATGTCGGCCGCGGAATGTTGGTCGCCAGCGTCGGTTCGGTGTTGGCTGCCGATATGGGCTTTGCGCCGGCACAAGCCGGGGAGGCGCCCGATCGACTGACTTTTGGAACGTTGGAGCCTCTGGTTGCGCTGATGCAAGAGACCCCGGCCGACAAACTGTTGCCGATTGTGGTCGAGAAGCTGCGAAGCGGAACCGAACTTCGAACAGTGGTTGCGGCAGGTGCTCTGTCGAACGCCCGTACTTTTGGTGGACATGATTATGACGGTTACCACACGTTTATGGCGATGCCCCCGGCATTTCAGATGGCGAGCGAACTTCCGGAAGAACGTCGCGCCTTGCCAGTGCTCAAAGTGCTGCATCGCAACAGCCGGTTCATTCAGCGTTTTGGCGGCACAGCGAAGGAGTCGTTGCACCCAATCTCTCATGAAACACCCGCTGAGCCAATGACCGAGGCCTCGACACGCGAAGCGACTCGCAAGGCCGATCGGTCGATCGCCGAGCGCACCCTTGCAGCAGCCGCAAAGAAGTCCGATGAAGAAGCGTACAACCAGTTGTTGATCGCCGTGCAGGACGATATCGATGTTCACCGCACTGTATTGGCATGGCGAGCTTGGGCGACGCTGGAGCTTACCGGCCGCGACCAGGCGCTGACGCTTTTGCGGCAGTCTGTCCGTTTCTGCGTCGATTCGGAACGAAACTCGATGGAGCGCAAACGGCCAACGCCGGGAGTGCGCACTCTGTTGCCCAGGCTGCTCGATCAGTACAAGCTGGTGGGCCGCAAGTCCGGCGATCGAAAGGCCGAGGATGGCTGGATGGACAAACTCAGCCAGACGATCTACTCGGGTTCACGCGATGCAGCGGCAGAGGCAGCGGCATCTGCGCTAGCGGAAGGCTTCTCTGCAGAGGATGTGGGTGAGTCGATCGCGCTTGCAGCGAACCGCCTCGTGCTGCGTGATCCCGGCCGCGACCGCCCATTTGACGGCCGGCCGGCAGGAACAGTACATGGCGCTTCCGTCGGCGTGCATGCTTCGGACGCCGCGAATGCATGGCGAAATATCGCACGCGTCAGCAACCAGCGCAATTCGGTGGCGAGCCTCGTCATCGCGGCGTATCACACGGCGGGGCAGGCCGGAAATGCCGGCCGCGAACCGTTGCCTTGGACCGAGCATCTTCGAGCGGTCAAAGGCACTGATGAGAAATCGCTCTTAGTGGAAATGGAATCTGCCATTCGAAATCGCGACCAATCCGGCGCCAGTGCCGTAGCGCAGAGATACGGCGAGATGGGACTTCCATCACGGCCGCTGTTCGACGTTCTCTTGCGATTTGCGGTCAGCGAGGATGGGGCATTGCATGCTGAGAAATACTACCGAACGGTTGTGGAAGATTTTGCATCCTCCCGTCCGGCATTTCGATGGCGGCAACTGGTGGCGCTTGCACGCGTCACTGCCAGCGAATTCGGCGTCCCTGCGCCTGGATATGCCGATGCATGTCGCCTGCTGAAGGTCTGATCAATTTCACAAGCTTAATGCGGTACTTTGCGTCCCCGGAATGCAACATATTCCGGGGACGTTTCAGTACGTCGGTACGGCTTCAACTACGGCGATCAATTCGTCGCCCTTTCTCACTTCGAGAGGCGAAAAGAACGTTACCCAACCTTCATCGTCGGCGATGCCCGATGCGATCTGCTGCTGCACGCCCGTCGCTGCATCGACCTGATAAACGTTCACTCGAACGCCTGCGACGCCTTCCAGATGGAACCGTTTGATGATCCGGTCGTCCACGAACCGAAACGTGAAGTGAGGCTCGTGAAAGACCGGCGTCATGCCGGTCAGAGTCCGTAAGAGATGCCCATTGCACTGACGCACCGGTTGCGGCGGGTATTTGGGATAGCCGGGATCACGCGTGGACAATTCGCAAAGAAGAAACCGCGATCCCTTCGGCGTATTGATAACTCGAACGTGCGCGCAGGCTTCGCATAGGGAATTGCTCATAATTCTCCTTCCGACTGCACTCGCGGAGTGATCCAACAGGACTCGTGTCGGTTCATGCCGATGTGCGGGTAGTAGGCGACCGCGTTCGGCGCTGCAAGTAAGATAAGAGATGTTTTCAATCCGGCAGCTTCGTGTGTGCGGCGAAGCAATTCGCGGCCGATTCCTTTCCGTTGATGCCGTTCATCGACCGCCAGATCGGAAAGATACGTGCAATACGCAAAATCCGTGATTGCACGTGACACGCCGACGAGTTCAGAGCCAATGCGAGCGGTGAAAATCACGTCCGCATGTCGCAGCATCTTTTGTATCGTTGCAAGATCATGCACCGGCCGCCGCTCCGCCAGCGTCGATCGCCGAAGGATGTCGACGAATGCCGCGGGCGACAAATTCGGTTCAAGTTGGTAGTCGACGTCCGGCATCGTGTGAAACCTCGATACGTGCGAACGGGTATTTGAACAGTGATCAATTCCGTTGTCGGTATACTGACGACCAGGGAACGAGCACATTGCCATCGCATTCGTCAAATGTCGGAGTCAACGATGCCGCATCGCCGAGCTTGCCGCCAGATGCCGATCATTTTGTTCTTCGCGTTGACGGCGGCTTCATTGCAAAGCGCTGAGCCGGTGCGCATCGTAGTGCTCGGCGACTCGATCACGAAAGGCGTGCGATCCGGCGTCAAGGCGGAGGAAACGTATGCAGCCCGACTGGCAGACACTCTCAGGCAACAAGGGCTGATCGTCGAAGTGTTCAACGCAGGGGTCGGCGGTGAAACCACGTCGGGCGGACTCAAACGACTGGATAAGGCCGTGCTCGAAAGACGGCCTCACATTGTCACAATCATGTACGGTACGAACGACAGTCATGTTGATGCTGGCGCGAAAGCGGAGCGTGTCTCGGCCGCTGATTTTGAGTCGCATTTATCGCAGTTGGTAGACCGCATCACTGCTTCTGGCGCGATGCCGATCTTGATGACCGAGCCCGGTTACGCAGAGAACGGTCCAAAGAACGGCCTCGGCGAGGATTGCAATGTGCGACTTGGCCGATTCATGGAGGTTTGTCGATCGGTGGCAATCGCAAAGAAGACGCCAGTCGTCGATCATTTTTCTCACTGGATGGCCGTTCGAAACAAGGGCAACAAGCTTCAGTCATGGACGACCGACGGATATCATCCAAACCCCCGAGGTCACGACGAGATCGCATACCGAATGACTCAGGTGTTGTTGCCGTATGTTCAACAGACGGCTGATAGGTGCGACGCCTGGTCGCCGGACAGTCTTTATCGAACGAAACTGGATACACTGTCGAAGGGCTACGACGGGAAGATGTGCTGGGTGCACCCACGTGCCGGCGCGATTCCCGGAGCGGAACCCACGGTCGTCCTGACGATGCAAAGGCTGCTGCTTACAGGCAGCGACGTCTTCTATGCACTAAACGAAGTTCGATCCGACAATTTCGGTCGGAAGTGGTCTCCGCTGACGGAACATGGAGAGACGCTTGGCCGGCGTAACGAATCCGACGGAGTCATTGTTGCTGCATGCGATTTCACGCCGAAGTGGCATGCCAAGTCAGGAAAGCTGCTGGGAATCGGGCACACGGTGCGCTATCGCAACAACAAGGTGATTGCCGACCGGCTTCGAGAAACGTGCTATTCGGTGTACGATTCAGTCAAAGGGACCTGGACGCCTTGGACAACCCTGGCAATGCCCAACGAGGCGAAGTTCGAAAATGCCGGTGCAGGCAGCGTGCAGCGCGTCGATTTGCCAAACGGCGACATCCTGTTGCCAATCTACTTTCGATCCCGCAATGAGAAGCATTATCGAGTCACGGTTCTGCGCTGCACTTTTGACGGCAAGTCGTTGCGATACGTCGATCACGGCACCGAACTGAATCTGTCGGTCGGCAGAGGACTGTACGAACCCTCCCTTACTCGATTCGGCAGCAAGTACTACTTGACCATGCGAAACGATTTGGCCGCTTATGTCAGCGTCAGTGATGACGGGCGCTCCTGTTCGGAACCGCGGAAGTGGGAATGGGACCAGGGCGGTGAGATCGAATCGTACAACACTCAGCAGCACTGGGTATCACATTCAAATGCGCTCTATTTGGTGTACACCCGCAAAGCTGTGCATAACGACCATGTTTTTCGCCATCGTGCTCCTTTGTGGATGGCGCAAGTCGACCCAAATCGACTTGTCGTAAATCGGAAGACGGAACGGATCTTGGTGCCGGCACTTGGCGCACGCCTCGGCAACTTCGGAGTGGTCGATGTCAATGCGAATGAATCGTGGATTACCGTGGCAGAGTGGATGCAAACGTGGCCGCCGGAAATCGTCATTCAGCCCGGCAACGCTTATGGCTCGGACAACCGAGTGTATGCTGCTCGCCTTCGCTGGTCGAAGCCCAATGAGGCGTGGGATAAGAGATAGGACTTCAGTCCTTTTCCTCAAGCAATGCCACGATCTTGCTTCGCATAACCCGTTCGCCCTCGACGTTTCCCCAGTTGAGCTCGCCGTCCCATCGATACCGAACAACGCCTTTCTTGTCGATCAAGTAGACGCTGGGCCACCAGCGATTGCCCCATAAGTTCCACGTCTCGGCTCTCGCATCAACTGCAGTCGGGTAGCTCAAGTCCTGATCGATGATCTTCTTTCGAAGTTGCTCAACATTTCTTTCGGCAACGGTTTCGGGAGTGTGAACGCCAAGTATGGTGACGGCCTTCTCAGTAAAATCGCTGTGCCACTTCTTGTAATGCGGGTAATTGCGAATGCAATTGACGCAGCCAAACGCGTAGAAATTCAGCACGACGACTCGTCCGCGAAGGTCTTTGAGAGTCATGGGCTTGCTATTGATCCACTCCGTAATGCCTTTCAATTCCGGCGCTGGAATGGACATCGCCACCGGTTCCGTCGCCTGAATGAAGTGACGAAAGTTCGCGCACAAAATCAAAGTGAGCGACACAGCCATTGCCGAAAGCTTCATGTTTCGCCCGCCTTGTCCGTGGAGTAGATCGTTCGGCCGCCATCGACCGGAAGGCAAACGCCGGTAACAAAATCATTGTCCCAAAAGGACAGCACGGCTTGTGCGATATTGGCGGGGCTGCCTTCACGTTTCAATAGTGTGGCATGGATCGCGGTGCGACGTTCACTTTCGGGTAAGTCCGCCGGCAGCATTACCGGTCCGGGCATGATGCAATTTACGCGAACATGCGGATTCCGGTGTGCCAACTCAACCGCGAAACTGCGAGTCATCGTTGAAACGGCGCCCTTCGATGGAAAGTAAGCGGAGTAGTCTAGGTATGGTCGAGACTCGGCCCAGTCGCCGATGTTGACGATGAGCCCGCCCTCGGGCTGCTGGACCATGGCCAATCCCGCATGTTGACTGCAAAGGAAAGTTCCGACAGCATTGGCCTCAAAGTGAGCGCGTACATCCGCTGCGGTAACGTCTTCCAGCCTCTTGCTCTCCCAAATAGCGGCGCAGTTGACCAGCAGATCGATGCGGCCGAATCGTTCCAAGATGCCGCGAATCATGGTTCGAACGGCGAGTTCGTCGGCGAGGTCGGCCTGAAAGGCAGCAGCCGATACTCCTCGTTTTGCGAAATCCGCAATCGCTTCCGCTGCAGCGCTTGCAGACTTGCGATAGTGAATTGCGAGCGCGAAGCCTCGCGCCGCAAGTGCTTGAGCGACATGCCAACCGACGCGCTTGGCGCCGCTGCCGGTCACAAGAGCAACAGGAGGAATACTCATTCGTATTCAACTTTCACAATGGCGATTTGTCTCATCTCAACTTGGATGCCGACAATGTCGCGACATTCGCTAACATCCAGACGGACAGCAGTAAGGTCAAAATACTGGTCCATCGTCGGCGTGTCACCTGGCCTCAAAGTCGATCCAGATTTGCGATCGTCCGCTCGCTTTGCACGTTGCCGGTATTGAGCGTTGAGGGAGGCTCGAATAGAAGGACGTGAGCCTCCTCGTCGGCGACCGGCCGGTGTTTGACGCCACGAGGGACGATGAGAAACTCGCCCTGCTCCAGCCAAACGTTTCTATCTCGGAACTCCATCCGAAATCGGCCTTTTACGACAAGAAAGAGCTCGTCCTCGTGGTCGTGGTGGTGCCAGACAAACGGCCCCTGGAACTTGACCAGTTTCACTTGCTGACCATTCAGTTCGCCAACGATCTTCGGCCTCCAATGATCGGCGAACTGTGCCAGTTTCTCGGCAAGGTTGACCTTATTCATGGAGCGAATTCCCGTTTGCCTGAGAAAAGGAGCTTCCACCCCCACGCGAACGAACTCATTCGATGAGTTGAAAACGAAAGCACTCGACAAGATGGTCGTTCACCAAGCCGACGGCTTGCATAAAGGCATAGCAAATTGTGCTGCCGACAAATTTGAATCCCCGTCGCAACAGGTCTTTGCTCATTGCGTCCGACTCTGCCGACTTTGCCGGGACTTGTTGCATCGCTGTCCAGGCGTTTCGCTTTTGCTTGTCTTCAACGAAACGCCAAATGTATCTGTCGAATGATCCAAAACTTTCTTGAATCTTCAGAAAGCACCTGGCGTTTTGAATCGACGCATCGATCTTGAGGCGATTACGGACAATCCCTGCATTCGAGAGCAAACCTAATCGCTCCTTCGTGCCGTACTCGGCGACGATAGCCGGGTCGAAGTTATCGTATGCAATGCGATAGTTCGGCCTTTTCTTCAGTATTGTCTCCCAGCTCAATCCAGCCTGTGCGCCTTCGAGGATCAGGAACTCGAACAGGAGCCGATCGTCGTGGACTGGCACACCCCATTCGATGTCGTGATACGTCGTGGAAAGGTCGGTCTTGGCCCAGGGGCAACGAATCATTTTTTGGCCCGCGATGAATTTGCTCGGAGATCAATCCGAGGGTTGTTTGAAATTGCCGAAGGACAGAAGTTCATTGTTTCATCTAGCTGAAAACGACAGTAGCCGCAAGTCCTTGACCTGCGGCTACTTCCTAGCGAGGGCGACGGGACTCGAACCCGCAACCACCGGATCGACAGCTTGCCCAGTGTCAAATTCCGAACTCGCGCATTCATAAGGATTTACGACGCCTAATCCGGTGGTTGCAAGGACTTGCGGCGTGAAGAGAGTCGATGGAGTCGATCCTCTCCGATGCCCGTTTTCGGCGGATTCGGGTACATTATTGAGAATTCTCAAAATGCACCTGAGTCAATCCAGCGTCGGCCCGGCCTCCACGAGCAAAGCCACCTTGAGCGAGCCGAGCGTTCCATGCAGGACCAGCGCGTTGCGGTGCATTTCCCACCCCAAGCCCGACCAGGCATCGAACGCCCGGAGAAGCTCCGGGACCAGAAGGACGGCGTGGGTCGGTCGGTCGTTGTCGCCGTGGAAGCGGACGCTGACGATCCAGGTGCCGGTATCGGAACCGTAGCTGATCTCGTGACTCGTCCGGCCTGGCACGCTGTCCGTCCAGCGGCACGCCTTGCAGCAGCGGTCAACGAGTGTCGTCAGGATCGGTGGGTGTGGAGGCATGGCAGGCCACAGCCCTCCTTCTTCCACTCGTCGGGGATAGGCCGCTCCTCGCCGAAGAGGTCGTTTGTCTCGGCCAGTCGCTCGGCCAGTACGAAAGAGTCGATGGTGGCCCTGGAGTCCTTGAAAACGAACAAGGCATCACGGACGACCGACTGCTGTTCCTGATGCCGGACCTGGAACGGAAAAAGGGCGATCCCGCGCCAGGCTTTGTCGTACACCACGATCCCCAAGTTCAGCACCTCATTCAGAGCGGCAATCGCAGCGTTCATGGCCTTTTCAACACGGATTCGGAGATCGTCCTGCTCCTCAGCGGTCAGGGCCTTCTTCTCCTTGCAGTGCAGGTGCATCATTAACACGTACTGCTCGCGCAGCTTGGCGAGGCACCGCCGCACGAGGGGGATCGCCTCCGTCGCCTCCTGCCCGGTCCAGTTCTTACTCTGCCTGCTCACCTTGCGGTGCCTCCGCTGTCGGCCATTTGAGGTCAAGCGAGTGATTGCACCAGTGCAGCCCTGGCACGATGAAGTTGACGTGATTCGCAGCAGCCCGCAGCGCGCCCTTGCGGGTGCCGCTGGCGGCCCGGCAGTGCTTGACGAGCAACTGGCCGATCCTCCACAGCGTCTCGTGCCAGCCAACACGCTGCACCAGCGACTCCAGAGAAGAAACGTCCTCTTGCGTGGCCCTAAGTTCTGTCGGCGGGTCTGGCATGTGCAGTTCGTCGTCCGGCGTCATGGTGTCACCTCGTTTGACCTTTTAGCTCGCTCCCGAAGCCCCGCCAGATAACCACGCCGGTAGGCTCGTGCGTTCTTGGCGGCGACCTTGCCAGAGAGCGACCGGCCTTCCTCGGCGTCCCGCCGACCCCAATCGAACCAGATCGCCTTGACCTGCTCAGCGGTCAAGTCCCTCGACCTGATGCGGCAGCGGACGATCTTGTGGGGCAGAGCGTCCATGAGCCTCCTGGCGAGCTTCACCGCCTCGGCCTGGGTCGGAGCCAGACCCTCAATGGCCTCGGTCCAGTCGGCGCGCTCGGTGACGATGACGAGGTGATAACGCATCGGTGTTGCCTCGCTCGGTGGGGCGGCTGCCACGGGCTGGCCGCTCCTCATTTGCGTTCAGAGTCCGCCTGGAAGCAGTAGTAAAGACGAGGTGAGGGCCTGAACTCCATCGACCCCCGGACGCCATCGGTCTTCCTTCTGACAACGACGAAGGGTGCGAGGAAACCGATCACGTCGAAGTCTCGCCTCAACTCCTCGGTGTTCCAGACCTGGCCGTAGCGTGCCTCCAGGTCTTCTCGGCTACCGGGTTCAGCTTGCAGTTCGGCCAGCCTCGCTCGGCGTGCTGCTTCGGTCGGGTCACTCATGGTCGCCTCCTCAGTATTCTTCGCGCCTGAGCAAACAGGTCGAGGCCCGCTGTCCCTGGTCGTTCTCGGCCTCGGTGATGCAATACAGCCTCTCGCCGGTGGGCAATGTGAAAGCGGACACGATGCGGCTGCCATCTAGCACGGCCTCATCGTTGAGCCGCTTGTCCTCGGCGTCGAGGTCGCCCCAATCTCCAGCCAAATGTCGCGCGAGCAGAGCGTCGGCACTCAGACCGGCAGCGGCCAGAGCTTCCAGCGCGCCGGGCGTGGCGACAACCTGGCCGAGCGAGAACTTGGGTGTGGTCATTGGTCCTCCGTCGTTGGGGCTGCCTCGAAGCCGAAGTAGAGCAACGGCTTACCCTGGAACCGGAGCTTGCCGACCAAGTTGTTGTCCTTACGCCTGACAACCACCGTGTCGCCAATGATCGACGTGATGATGAACTCGGCGGCCAACTGGCTCGCATCCCACACATGCCCGAACTCGCGCCGGAGTTCTTCACGGGTCTTCGGCGGAGGGATAACCTTCGGGGCCTTGCGGCGTCTTTGCATGGTTGTGTCTCCAGAACTGCGTTAGAACCTGGGGATCAGGCCGACCGTCCTCGCTGCCTTCCTCATGGCGAGAAGATTGACGGTCTTAAACCAGTCGAGGGCGGCCTGGGCCAACTGCGAGATCGGCCTCCAGTCCCCAGTCAGACCGGCTAACGTGCGGCACCCGCTGGTCAGGTTGCAGGCTTGAGTTGCGAAGAACTCGGCCAGATTGTCCGGCGTGACCCGGATGGTCTGCTCCTCACCGAACACGTCGCCGCACCTGATGACGAGGTAGGTCTTGCCCGCCTTCACGACGAAGGCACCGACAGTCTCTTTCGCCTCGGCGGTGTAATCAGTCGTCACCATCGTTGGCCCTCCAGGTCGGTCAGTCATCTCGCACGTTAAGCGTTTTGACGACCTGCGCGATTGGCCTACCTTCCACTTGCAGGCAGACGATCAAAAACCTGCTTCCGTGAAAGACGCTGCCTGGCCGCGCTGCCTTAACGAACCGCTCGACACGACGCCGAGAGAATCGAAGGGCGGGCGTGAAGCTGGTCAGCACGAGCGGCAACGTCAGCGGTGTGGGCTGGCCGTTCAGCGGGCGGTTCCACTTGCCCTCGCCGCACTCGATGCAGGCGTGGATCGTGTCGGCGGCGGCGTAAAAGACTTGAAACACCTTCATCTGAATCTGCCTCATTACGGGGCTGCGGTTGACGAGCAGAAGGCCCGGTTCAATTCCTCAGCGCGCTTGATCGCATCGGCCTTGCGGCGATACCAGCCGACCGTGTTCTGCGGCCCCTTCGCCCAGGTGATCGACCGTGGGGCCTTGATCGAGTAGCCGTACTTTCTGGTGAGCGACTTCACGACAACGAACCTGCTGATGTGCTTCATGGTTCCTCCCGGATGGCCGGGAACCGTTCGGCGTCGTTGCGGCAATCGCCGTCGAAGTTCTTCCGGTGGCAGCCGCCGCAACAGCCACACTCCTCGACTTCATCCCACCGGATGTAGGGCCGCAGGTCGTCCCTCCACTTGGCGGGCTTGATGCCCTTGATGGTCAGGGCTTGGTCCAGCTTGTCGTGCGGGCACTCGTACCAAGACCCTTGACGGCCCCAGGAAAAGTAACCTTGCGTTCTGCCGACCAGCCGATGCAGCTTCTCTCTAGCGCGGTGGCTCGTGACTCTGACGATGGTTGTCATCGGCTCTCCTGGTTCCTCACGCCTCGCAGCGGCGGCTCAAGAAGGAATCCTCAAGTCCCGCTCGAAGGTTCCGTGGAGTCGTTGAATCCGAATCACCACAGGACGGGCGACACCATGAAGTTTGCGAGCGACGGCCTTTGCGTTTCTCACCGCTTCACGGGCGTTTCGGCCTGCCAGCGAGAAGTAACAGTTCGCAGGCTGTCGGAAGTAAACACGGTACGTCATGGTCGGACCTCACGGCTCTAAGTTGTCAACGATAACGGTTGGAATCAGGCCGAGGTCGCGCAGGGCTTCCAGGATCGCTTCTTCATCGGCCCACCCGCCCTGGTCATCCCGGCTCTCGATGTAGCGGTCGAGGCCGTGGTCGCTGAACCACGAATAGACCTCGGCCTCCCAGCCGTTCGGCAAGTTGTTGTGACGCCACATCTCGTGGCCGTAATTGAGAAGGGTCGCCTCCAGTTCCCTTTCCGAAAGGTCGCTCTCGTCTAACAGGGGATACCCGTCGAGGTCGTCCTGGATGCGGCACCACTCCTCGAAGGCCGGGGTGATCGAGCCGTCTGACTCAAAGACCCTGATGCTGAACCCCTCGATGTAGCCGTTTGCCCAGTGGCTGTGCGTTTCCGGGACGACAGGTGGATCATCGCCCTCCATGAAGGGGGCGAGTCGCTTGGTGATTTCGGCGTGGTTGCTCTGCGCGAGCAGCCCGGCATCGCGCCCGGATGAATAGACAATGCACCAGTCGCCGGGTGCATCCAGTTCCCTCGACCTGAACCAGCAAAAGCAATCGAAGTCCTGCCAGTTCCCGGCGAGTTGCCGAGCGGCGTCTTCAACGTCGGACCAGTCGATTCGTGCGGCTGTCGCCATTGGTCGCCTCCGTTGTTCGGGCCAGCGACCTTAAAGCGTTTTGACGACCTCGGCTCAGTAGGCCAGCCGCTCGCTCGCAACGGCGAGGTCTTCTGCGGAACGCTTCGTGTAGCGCGCCGTTGTGTTCAGCGACTCGTGACCGAGTACCTGAGCCAGCCCCACGAGGTCGTTCTGATTGTCAGCGAGGTACTGATGGGCCATCGTGTGTCGGAAGAGGTGCGGGTGGAGCTTCACGCCGATCAGGGCGGCGTACTTGTCGCAGATGGCACGAATGCCTCGATCCGTGAGCGGCCCGCGCTCACCGACGAAGACACGGCTGGTCTGCACCGGAGGGCGAGTGTCCAAGTACGCTTGCAACGCACGGCGGGCCTGGAGAGGCAGCGGCACCGACCTCTGCTTGCCGCCTTTGCCAAAACGGAAGACGACCGTGCCGCTCCGCTCGCCGATCAGCAGGTCGTGGAGTTCGAGATTCACGAGATCGCTGACCCGGCATCCGCAGTAGAGTAAAAGGTGGAAGATCGCCGCAGCGCGCACGTCCTGGCGAAGCTCGATCTCCCGCAAGAGGCGGCGGACCTGGGAGCGGTCGAGGCCCTTTGGTGCCAGTTGAACTCGCCGAAGCTCTTTGACCTTCTTTGCGGGGTTGGTCGGAACGTGGCCCTGCTCCGCCAGCCAGCCGAAGTACCGCCGCACTATCACGAGCGAGCGGTTTACCGTGGCGACCGCTTGGGCCTTGTCGCGCCGAAGGTGGTCCCGGAAGTCGCCCACGTCCCGGATCGTCACCCTGGCGACGGTGAACGGCTCCCTGTTCGCCTCGGCGAACCAGGAGGCCAGCTTGCGAAGGTCTTGGACGACGGCGCGCCGGGTGTTCGGGCTGAAGTCGTGGGCGTCGAGGTACGACTGGACGAGCGCGGCCTCGTCCGGCCCGACCGGGATGCCCTTGAAAACCTTATCGCCCCAGTTCTGACTGCCTTGCGGACGGAAATCTGACACCATGTTGACGCTCCTGGCCCGCAACCGGGCTGATAATGAGTAGTATCACCCCTCACTACCGGAGGAATTCTGACGGCGACTACCCTCGATGATCGCGTTTACGACCGTGCCAGGGGCGACGCCATCGGCCCCCTCCGGGTATTTTCTCTTCACGAATTCCTCGACCTGGGCAATGGTCATCGTTCTCTTGACACTCGCCAAGAGGTGGATTACCTCGGCGTACAGATCGCTGCTGACCTTGGGCTTTGCTGGTCGAGACGGCCCTTTGGCCGTGCCGAGGTCACGACGCCGGCTGTAGAACAGAATCGGTTGTCCGTCCACGCCACAGTTCCGCCGCCGTGCCTCAAGTATCTGCCGCTGTTTCTCCTCGAAATAGCATGGCCGGGCAGTCACCGCATCCTGATCCGCCGGCGGGAAGGTTCCTCGCCGCACAAGCTGGTAGAACCTCGCTCGGCTCAGGCCGACCATTCGGGCCATCTCGGTGACGGACACGGCAGATTTCGTCACGATGTTGTCAATCATTGCACAACTCCTCGACGCGAAGTAGACACCGACTGCCCGACGTGGTCCCGGCCTTCAGCCGTCAGTTGCCGTTTCCCTTGATCGTCCTTCACGATCAAGCCGGCGCGGATCAGGAACGGTTCCGTGACCTCGGCGACAGTTCGCGTCGGCAGGCCGAGGCGACTGGCGAGCATGTTGAGCCGAGTCGGTCCCTCCTGCAAGATGCCCAGATACTGCTGCTCGGTGGGACCGAGGCCAAGGCGGTCGATGCCTTCAAGCGAGCAAGCGCGTTCGAGATGGGCAACGGTCACGGCATCTTCGGCCTCGGCCCTGGATACGCGGTGAGCAGCCTGAAGAAGCCGCAGGGCGAGCCGTGGCGTTCCTCGACTCCGCTGGGCGATCCTCGGGAACACGGCATCTTCGACGTTCCATGCGAGAGCAGTGGCACGCATGCCGGCGATCTTCTCCAAGTCTTCGAGTTCGTAAAACTGGAACCGCAGCGTGAGCCGCATGCGATCTCGCAAAGGTTGGAGCAACTGGAACTCATCCGTACTGGCAAGCAGCAGCGTGAAATCCTGAATCGGGATGGCAACCGGCGTGCTGCCCTTGCGACTCCCTTGCAGAAGAATGCGCCGCTGGTCAAGGGCCAAGTAGAGGGCCGTTTGCAGGCTCTTATCCAGTTCGTGTGCCTCATCCACGAACAGGACCGCGCGATAAGTCGCCTGGAGAAGTGTGGCGTTCAGATCGGCGACGGTGTTGAGCGACTGACCCATAACTTCGATGAACTCAGTTCCCATTTCGGCGGCGATGACCTGCGCCGTGGCCGTCTTGCCCGCGCCGGCGAATCCGACTAAGGCGGCGTGGTCGAATTTCTTGTTGTCCTGCTGGGCGCTGTCGAGTGCCACGATGATCTGATCGCGGACTCCGGGCTGTCCAATCAGGTGATTGACGGAGGTCGGTCTTGCGTCGTTGATGTCAGTCGGACGATTCTCGTTCATTGCTTCTCCTCACTATGCGGCAATCGGCGCGACAACGCCCATCTTCTGCACCCAGCGCCGAGCCTGGGCCATGTTCTCGAACGCAGCGTGCATTTCGCCATCCCGAAGGACATCGACCGTCAGAATTCGGCCATTCGGCAGTGTGACCGGCTTGGCTTTCGAGCGAATCTCCATGCTGCCGGAGTGGTAAGCAGGATGCTGCCACAGGACTCGACCGCCGGCACTCAAACGGATGCGGACGATGCAGTGGTCAAGGATCGCGCCACCGCCAAGGCTACGGCGGTTGGCGACGAGCAGCGGCACTTTGATCGAACCCGTAGAGCGACCGACGTACCCGTGACTGTCGAACTCTTCGAGCCAGTCCATGCCGACTTTGTCGCCATCCGTGTAGCCCAGGCTGATGTGCAAACGAGTCCGATTCAGGCGGGCCTGCTCAAGCACCCGGATGACCTCGTCCGGCGTGCGTGCGTAGTAGCTGGTCCCGTTGATTACCTTGTAGTTCTTCATGCCCACTACACGCCGCAGGCATGGCCGTCTCGGAAACTCACCCTCTGCCAATCCAGAAATGCGGGTCTTGTGCTTCCGCCAGCACCTCTTCGGCCTCTTCCGCCGTGAGCTTCTTCAGGGCATTTCGTGCATCACGCACAAGGGCCGAGCGGATGGACTTCTCCACGTTGGCGGGCTTGCCGACCCACAAGTCGCTCTTCTGGTCCTCGCAGTCCGTCTCGAAGTAGCCGACCTCCACTGCGAACGGCCCGAGAGCAGTGATCTTGTCGTCAATGTCCGATGCCGTGCCGTAGGAGCAGTGCATGCCCCCGTTGAGAGTGACCGTGAACGTCTTGTCGTCGTGGTCCTCGACTTCGGCCTCGATCTCGCCCAGGCCGTCCGTCAACTCGGCAAGCACCTTCCGGCTTCGCCGTGAATCGCGGCACTTCACGCTCCCCTGAACGCCATACCAAACGCCCATGATGAACCCTTCTGTGTGTCGTTGATCGTTACAGGACTACACGCCGCCACTCATTTCGACTCGGAAACCGCGATAAACACCCGCAAGGCGTCGATCTCGTCCGCCAGTTCGACGCCCCGCCCGCCGTGTTGAACTCTGCTTCCTTCTCTTTCAGTTCCAGCTTCGACTCGGCCAGGGTAGCGTGCCGTCCGTGGTGCATGTCGATGGCGGCTTGAATGGTTTCGTCGTCCACCTCGTAGCCCAACGCTTCCGCCGCCGTCCGCTGCTTGTCGCTGATGTGGGCCTTCTCAACCGTGATGGTGAAAGGCCGCTGCCAGTTCTGAACCCATTCCGGCGCGGCTTCGTCGCCCATCAGCACGTCGTCGCGGTCAAGGAAGTAGCCGTCGTCCTCGATGGCCTTGTCAACAATCGCCTTCAACGCCGGGTCTGCTTCGATGAAGGCGGTGCAGTCCCAGGTCTGCTCACCCTCGGCGTCAACCGTAGTGGCGTAGTCGTAAATCCAGGCTTGCGCGTCGAAGTGCGCCTTGTACGACATTGCTGATTTCCGTGAGGTTCAGATTGAACGGGCAACCCTACACGCCGTTCAGTTCGGTGTCTCGGAGGACGTGATCTCTTTCGGGGAACTCGGCCAGCATCAACGGGAAGTCGGGATGGTTCAGGAGCTTCGGTACGTCGTCCCAGGTCGCCTCAAAGCAAGTCGGGTCATCCTCAACGGGGGCCATGATGAGCGCGAAGTCTTTGTCCTCGATTCCGATGGTGGGGATGAACGAGTGGTGTCCGCCGAAGCTCTTGGCAAAGGTGTAGAAGACGATTGCATTGCGCTTCAGGCTGATGACACCTTGATCCGTGTCGCCCCAAATGACGTGAACGAGGTCGATGTCTTCGCGTTTCATGGCAGTTCTCAGGTCAGTAGTAACGGGCAGACCTACACGCCGCGCGATTGCCCGTCTCGGAATCCGGCTTGTCTCAGAGGTTGCCATCGCCCGGCTGAAACTTGGCAAGGATGGTGTCGGCGATTTCTCGAAGTTCATCCGCCCATTGTTCGTTGCCGTCGTCGTCATCGTCGCCCATGTCGTAGCGGCGAGCGGCGATCATCACCGACTTGCCCAGCGCCATTTCCGCCACGGCCAGCCACTGACCACGGGTCAGAGCTTCGCCCTCCGAGATGTCGAACGGCTCGAACGAGAGCGAGCAGATTTCCTCCCACTGCTTGGCGGTGAAGTCGATGCTGTGTTCAATCTGATATGCCTTGCGTCTCATTCCTTATTCTCCTTGACGACGCTGCTTGTCGGGATCGGCGGCTTTTCGAGCGTGACCGGCAAGGAAGATGTTCACCAATGCCTGCCAGTCTTCCCGGCTCGTCGCCTTAGCCGTCACGGTCAATTCACGAATCATCTGACCACGGGGCATCCGAACGCCCCCGTAGTTGACTTCCTCCTCCAGATATTCGCGAACCATGTTCACCTTCGCCATGACGCAGCCCTCAGCTAACGAACATCAGCCTCTACATGCCACTGGCGCTTCCATCTCGGAAACCGAAATGATTTCGAGCTTGTCCACAGGAACGATGTGAACGGGCTGTAACCCCGCAGCGTCCCATACGGTGCGAAAGAAGACGCTGCCGAACACGATCATGTGGTCGGCATCGCCAGGAATTGGCTCAACGTCCACCGTGCGACCACTGCATTTCAGGATCGCTTGCATCATCGCACCCCGGTTCGCACTCGCCTTGCCTCTGCCCGTCTCGCTTCGTGATGGTGTTGAGAGGCCCGTCTGATGAGCTTGAGCTTGTAACCGATGCGGGCCAGTTCTTTGGCGAGATCGGCAGCTTCTTCCGGCTCAACAGGTTTCGTGGCAGCGATGACACCGAAGTAATCAGCGCCGCCGTGCTGGCCGACATGCTCATAAGCTTCGCAATACCAGCCATTCATGTCAGACGGGATTTCGGGGAACAGGGCGATGATGCTGCCGGTATCGCGCCAGCGGCGAAAGATGACTAGCGTTTTTTGCTCGTTCATGGTTCAGCCCGCGTCGTGTGGGGATCAAGCTCTGAATCCACACGACGCTGGCGATCCCCGTCTCGGAAACCGGGGCGTGCCAGCAACTAACATGCAGTAGCCACAAGAGGCGACTCGTCGGCTTTGTCGCTGGCTTCGGCTTCCTCGGGGCGGACGAATGAAAGCAGGTAGTCGGTCGTCTTGCTTGCCATTGCGCACGCCTTGAAAATGAACGACGCCGAATCCTTCATCCCATCGCACCACGACTTTAGGTATGCAGCGTGCTGGTCGAGCGTGATCGGCATCCCCAGTTCGGTGGCGACGTAGGTGGCGGTGAGTTCGGCGACAAGCTCGCCCATGCTGTAGCCGTGCTGCTGCCGGTCCCAGCCGACCCGCACCTCACTATGGTGAGCCAGTTCGTGCAGGCACGTCTCGAAGTAAGCTTCGGGGGAACTGAACCGGCTCCGCTCGGGCATCACGATGTAGTCGCCGCTCTTGTGGTTCGGCCAGGAACCCGCCGGCAACGGCAGAGAATAGTATGCCTTGTCCCCACCGTGCCGAATCTCCGCACAAGTCGCCGCGATTAGTTCCTCGACAGCGGGATACGAGTTGCCGTTGGCCGGCTGGAGGACTGGAGCAGCCTTCAACTTCTCGACGGCGTCACCAGTGACCTGATCGGCGTTGAAGACGACGAAGGAGCGCAGACAGAAGAAGCTCGACTTCTCTTCCTCTCCGGTGTCCTTGTCGATGACAGTCTTTTTGACCGGCTTGCAAAAAATTACCGTGCATCCCCACTGACCTGGTGGGACTTCTGCCGGTCGCTTCTTCACTTGGCAGCCAATCGCCTCCCACTGGCGAAAGGTCGCCCATCGGTTCGATGAGAGGCTGTGCATCAGGTTGTGCATTTCGAGCAGCAGCGGATTGACCCCACTGTACGCGCGGTTCGTCGCGAAATTGCGATGTCGCCCGCCGCTGCCGCCGGCCCACGGACGCCGCCAGGGCAGGATGTTCTTGGACATTGCCTCGATCAGTTTCTGGTTGATGCTTTCGCGAAGCTGTTGGCTGTTCATGTGACTGAGCCTTCGTTTCGGTTGATGTGTCAGGTCCACAGAACTACACGCCAGCGAAACGCCCGCCTCGGAAAACGAGTCGGTGTTCCGGCTCGATGGCAGGCGGTCGCTTCCCGGTTTCCGAGACGCTCAAATCGGCGGCGTGTCAGTGGGAGGTCAGTCGATCAAAACGGAGGCAACGCGATGGCTCGGCTCAATCTCACAGTCCTTGCGAAGTCCCTGGCCCCGGCCTATGCCAAGGCAGCCGACGCGGACGTGGAAGATGACGTGAGTCTTTGCCTCTGGGTCCGCAAAGAGGCAGGTGAAGAACTGACCATCAAGCAAGCCGACAGACTCCGCAAGCTGCTCGATGCCGAGATCGACAAGATGCCAAGCGGCGAGGTTGCTGCCAGTGGCAGCTATCCGATCTACATCCTTGATCTTGGTGGGAAGGATTACAGCATCGTCTTTCCTGAAGGCAAAGTGGACCTCGATCATAGCGCGTTCTGGGAGCAAGTCGTTGCCCGCATCGTCGCCCGTCATTTCCACCTGCCGCTCGAAGAACTCGTCAACATGCCCTACTGCCAGCGCCGGGCGAGGATTAACGGCAAGATCGTGTACTACGGCGAGAAAACCACGAAGAAGTTGCTGAAGTTGATCGAGAAGGCTGTCGGCGAGACGGGGCTGAGGTTCGGGTACGACGACCATGAAAAACGTCTCAGCTTCTGTGTGTCGGCATTTGCGGCCCTGTGTCTAGGGTCGTGAACCGCCTGACTTGGTGCATGTCAACCGAGGACGCCAATGGGCGATGCGTGCGTCCGGGCCTTGGACATCGTGTGGAAAACGTTGACTGACCTCGGCCTCACGAACGGCAAGGTCAAGCCGCTGGTCGGCATATTCGCCGCCCCCATTGACTGCCAAGCGGCGGGCTTGAATCGACCCGAAGTCGGGACGGTCTACGTCAAGGCGGACTTCGCGGAGAGCCTCACCGAGCAACTGATTTTCATCGTGGTGGAACAGGTCATCCATTATGTTTCCGGCGGGGCCGGCTACAGCCGAGAGTTCCAGGCAATGCAAGCGCAGGTCATCGGTCGGCTTGTCCAGACCCGGTGTCTTGAACCGCACACTGGACGGCAAGCGAACCATCCGTGATCGGACTCGGTCTTCTGAGAGCGTCGAGATTCCAGCGTCACAAGGGGATGAACATGGCAGCGTTCATTAAGTTCAAGAGCATCGAAGAGATGGCGAAGCATCTGGCTCCGCCATTCCAAGAAGACATCGACGCGGGCCGCGTCGAGCGTCGGGGCGACGACGTGGGGCTGTGGATGTGGGTCAAGCGGCAAACGGGCGAAGGACCAACGCTTGCCCATATCAAACAGTTGCGATACTTGCTGGAAGCCGAAATCGACCGCTTCCCCAAAATCGTGATCTACCTCAAGGACGGCGTCGTTGAAACTTGCATCGCGAATGACAAGAGGCTTCGCGTCTTCATTGTCGATCTTGACGTGGCGACAACGGTGCAAGCCGAGAACGAAGCAAGGGTCGGAGCCGAGGATTGCGGCCAAGTCGTGTACAGCGATCCCCATCACACCGGACGGACGCACCGTGCGGATCTCGAAGCGGAACACGGGAAAGTCTGGGACAATGGACAGGCATATCAGGACTTTGAAGTAATCGGCTACATGCTCCCACTCACGATAGTTCGGCGAAGGTCCGATGGCGTGATCGGGACGCTCAGTTCAACATTGGGATGCAGTTTCTACTTTGACTGGCAGCCGCGCGAAGAGTGAACACTGAGCAGGCATCATTTCCGAGACGGATTCCTGACCGACGTGTATTTGCGAAGAGTTGATCAAGCACGTCGGATGGGAAACAACATGCCTGCTTTTTTGAAGATCGAAAACGTCGGCGTCTGTCCGCCAGAAGGATTCACCGTCCTCGGTGTCTCGCTGGCGGACACCAGCAACAACGACGGCGTCATCGGCCAGTTCGGCAGCGGTAACAAGCACGGCGTTGCAGTCTGCCTTCGCGCCGGCCTCACTCCCATCGTTTTCGCTGGCACGCTGAAGCTGGAGTTCTCCACGAAGCCGCAGACCGTGACGGACGGGCTGGCGAGCAAGGACTTCGGTCGCGTCGTCGTCAAATACGGCGGCTCTGATCCCATCACCGGGGCAAGCCGATCCAGCACGGAAGATCTCGGCTTCGTCCTCGATTACGGCAAGCAGGACTGGCAGGAAGTGGCCCTGGCCTTGCGTGAGTTCGTCAGCAACGCCATCGACCGTTCGATCCGTGAAAAGGGCGACTGGTCCGGCGTGAAGATCGAGATCGTGGACGAGGCCCAGGTGCGTGCGAAGCGCGATCACACCCGCGTCTTCGTGCCGATGAACGGCGAAGTGCTGGAGTTCTTCAACAACCTCGGCAAGTGGTTTCTGCATTTCTCGGAACCCGAGTCGTTGAACAAGGCGATTCTGACGAAGCGAAATCGTAACCTGGGCGAACGCAAGGCAGCCGTCATCTATCGCCGTGGTGTTCGCGTCAGGGAGTTCGAGAGCAGTGACACTGAGTCCCTCTTCGATTACAACCTCAACGATCTCACGATTGACGAGGCTCGCAAGGCGTCTGACTGGGACGTGAAGCACGCCTGTGGCAAGGCACTCGCCAGCGCCGACAAGGACATTCTGGGCTGCCTTTTCGACCGGCTCATCAACACCGACAAGGGCGTCTGGGAATTCGGCTTCGACACCTATTCGCTCCAGCCGAGTCATCGCGATTCGACGCAAGACGAGATTCGCAAGCGAAAGAACTGGACGGAGGCATTCTTGTCCGTGGCCGGCGACGATGCGGTCCTGACCGGCGAGGCCAGCGTCGATCAACTCGAACGGAAGGGCTTCAAGCCGATCAAGGCTCCCGATAACCTCGTCCGTGCTGCGGAGCAGTACGGCGTGCAGACGCCGGGCCGCGTCTTGTCGGCTGACGAACTGTCGGGCCGGGAAATCTCCGACGCCACGCCGGATGCGCAAGCTGCCGTCGATCTCGTCTGGGACTGGCTCGAAGAAACCGGCTTGACCAACGGCAAGGAAAAGCCGCCGGTCCAGTGCTTCACTTCGATCTTGGACGGCGGCACGATGCTCAACGGCTATTACCGGGAAGGCGTCGTCTACATCAACCGCGACATCGCCGGGGTCGGCTCCGTCGTGGGCGGTCGTTCGGCTGTCTCGCATCGGCTTCTTGTCGTCGCTTTGGAGGAAGTGGCTCACTTCGTCACCGAGGCCACGGACAACAGCCGAGACTTCCAGAATTTCTTGCTCGATGTGGCCGTCAAACTTGCCGCCGCGCGGGTCCAGCATGCGATTGTAGCGAACGTGTAAGACCAGAAACGAGGCAACTCCAACCTTAGAGGGACCGGACATGATTCCCGATGGTGATCTGCACACTTCTGATGGGTTTACTTGGTACTGGTACAAGCTTGTTGGTGGAGGGTTTCTGCGGGTATCGAGGGAAATTCTCGACCGGCACAGGGCCGACATTCTCACATACCTCAACTACGCCTTGGAACACATGCCATCGTCACAATACCACCGTGTCGAAAATGGCGAAGTCGCCATTTTTCGCTTCCCGGTTGGCGGGCATGACACGGTAAGCATCGACACCATCGACGGAGAGAACTTTCGACGCGCATCGAGGTCAGTGGACGATGGACCCCATCGAACGAGTATTTCCACAAAGCTGGCGTGACCCAATCAAAGAACAGTGTGTACGCCCCAGGAGCAAGTAGATGAAGACGTATGAAGACCTTGCCAAAGAGTCCGTCAAAAGGATCGAATGGGCTGTTTACATCAGGTCTTATGCGAATGTGGTCCTTTGGATCGACAAGCGCATCCTGAAACAACTCGGACAGACTCTGCCCGATGGACAGGATGGTGTAGGACCAGAATTGTTTGCGCACTTCGTCAAGCTGAGAGATCACTTGGAGCCAGGAAGCCAACTCGAATTCTTCCTCCGCAATGAGCATGGCCCAACGTGTACGGTGTTTTGGGCGAACATCGCGGGAAACATCTATGCGAGTGCAGAACCGATGTTTCCCTTCCCCTGCGACAACTGACCTCCAGCCGTGATTTCCGAGACGCCTCGACGCCGAGCGTTTAGAGGCGGGAACCACGACTGGAGGACAAGGAAATGGGATGGCTGTCCGGCTGGCACAATCGAGGCGATCTCGTCCGTCACTTGAAGGAAGGCACGGCCCGCACGTTTCGCCCAGTGGACGGGTGGAACAAACGTCCCGGCTGGTATGAACACCGGATTTTGGCCGCTTGCTTCGTCGGCAACAACATGTGGACGGTCCACCGGATCGTTCGCGAATTCGCCGAGACGCCGGAAAGCCCGATCATCGAGCGGAACGAGTCGGTGTTCATCGTCCTTTTCCTTCTGAGGAAGTTCCTCGGCGGAACGTGGGGTTACAAGGACATCGATGAGAGCATGGGGCCGTGCGAGGTCAACTGTCCGCTTGCCTATCTCGAAATGGCCCCCGACCCAGACGGCGAATACGGCAAGGCTTGGCGGGACCGCGTCCGTCAGCACCATGCCCGCGTCGGATTGAAGCTGACTGTCGGGGATCGAGTGAAGCTGCGAAGCAGCAGCGTGAAGGAAGTCGAGATCACGTCAGTGCGGCCCTTGCGTGGCCGCGACGACAACGGGCGGACGTGGCGCATCCCTCGGAAGCTACTCGACGGCAAAGTTGAGCCGGCGACAGTCTGAATTCCGAGACGGGCAACCCTGCGGCGTGTGGGGTTGTCCTTCCAATGATGTCAATTTGCCAGGGCAAACAAGATGGTAGATCTGAAAAAACCGCTCTTCAATCCAGGCAAAGTCTGTGCAACCCCCGGCGCACTTAATGCCCTTCAGCAGGCGAACCAAAGCGTCTGGGTTTTTCTCGCTCGTCATATCGCCGGGGACTGGGGAGAAGTCGATGCCCATGACAAGTCAGCGAACGACGAAGCCTTGAAGGACGGCTCCCGCCTGTTGTCGGCCTACACCCTCAACACCGGCGCGAAGGTATGGATCATCACTGAAGCAGTGGACGACAGTGGCATTCGGCCATATTCGACGGCGCTTACGCCTTCTGAATACTAGGCCAATCCCGCCGCCGAGACGTTTCCGAGACACGCCTTCGCCCGACGTGTCTTGACTGAAGAAGATCGAATCAGCAACGACAATTACCCCGAGGACAAGACCGTGGGCCTTACGATTCACTATTCCTTGAAATCGAAACTGACCGACGCGGATCACGTCAAGCAGACCGTCCATCAGATGCGCCAACTGGCCCTCGACCTCCCGTTCGAGGAAGTCGGCGAGATCGTGGACCTCAAGGGCAAGCAGTGTGACACCGAGGCCCGCCGCAAGGAACTCCAAAACGGCGACGAGAAGAACGAGAGCCTTTTCTGGCTGATGATCCAGGCGGGCCAACACGTCCAGTGTCCGTGGAACAAACGCATCAGCCGCACCGTCAATCCGACCCGCATCATCGGCTTCGAGACGTGGCCGGGCCAGGGAAGCGAACCCGCCAACTTCGGCCTTTGCCTGTATCCCGCCGAGATCGATTGGGAATACACGCCCGAAGACGACGCGCGATTCGAGGAAACGCCGAAGGATGGCGGCTGGAGCAGGTTTTCGTGGAACAAGTGGCTCCGTCATTGCCGGCGGCAGCGCAACATCATCCGCTCGCCTGCGGCCTACAACGCGATTCGCACGGTTCCGACCAAGTTGGCGGGCTGGTACTGGAGTTCGTTCTGCAAGACACAGTACGCCAGCAACTCGGAATGCGGCGGCGTCCCGAACTTTCTCAAGTGTCATATCAGCGTCATCACCTTGCTCGAACGGATGGCGAAGTTGCCCGGCCTGAAAGTGACCGTTGATGATGAGGGCAAGTACGGCCCCAGCATCTACAGCGACGATTACAAGGAAGCCTATGAAGCGGGCCGCAAGCCGACCTACACCCGGCACAAGGGCAAGTACAGCCCAGTGGCCCTGGCGAATGAAGTCGGTGAGTGGAATTCAATGATCGCCGGGCTTTCTGGCGCACTCAGCGATGCCCTGGCAGGAAGCGGGGTACAGATGGAGGCTCCCATCAAGGACTTCCCCGATTTCGAGAAGTTGGAGTTCAAAGGCCAAAACCTGAAGTATCTGAAACCGTTCCTCCAGGCCATGAAGTCGCTGGCCGTCCGATCCTCGACGGTGGAACTGCAAGTCGGGTGATGATGCGTGAGGCGCGACGAACGTGAGAGGTATCCCCATGAGAGCGATGACCGACAAGGACCGGGAAGAAGGATTCATCGAGCAGATGATGGTTTACACCTATCCCGGCCACGGACGAGAGAAGAAGAAGGTCGTCACTCTCCAGGGCTGGATCGCTCTCACCCAGGAGGAATGGAACAACCCCATCGCTGCGGATCTGACGCCGGAACGGCAAACATGGTGGCACGACATCGTGAAGCATCCCGCTCCCGGCCAAGTCTACCGCTTCGTCTTCAGCCCGGAGAAACAGGTTGTAAGAGCGAGCATCGGCTACGTCGGCCTTTGGGACCATCCTGAGCGGGTTGCTTGCTGGCGGCGGGAACGAGATGCCTTCGAGCAAGGCGCGCAGGAGAAACGGCTTGCCGAAAAAGACAGGAAGGATGATCCGCTCGCCGAACACTTCGCGGCCCTGCGAGAAGAGTATCAACACCGTCACGGAGCAGCACGTCGAGCGTTGCTGGTGCGGCTCATTTACGAAGTCACCGGCAAGTAAGGGAAAGTCACGATGAACAGTCTGACTGATGAACTCTTCAACGCGCTGGTCGAGTGCGAGGCCGTGCTGTCGCAGCTTCAGGATCACATGCCGCTGGAGGGCGAAGCCCAGGCAATCATGGCGCAGGGTTACACCGGCTCGGCCATCGGAAAAGCACGCCGGGCCATTGCAAAGATCGCAACGAGAGGAACGAGGAATGGCGTCGGAACGCAACAGCTTACCCGGTGGTCCATCGAAAAACAGGATCGCCCAGGTGCGACAAAGCCTTCGACTGTGGGGAATCCGGCCAGCGAAGGACAGTCCTCTGTGGATTGAAACCTGGCGCTGGGCGTGGGAAGTGGCTCGAAGCTACAACACGCTGGCGCTGCCTGGGATTCCTCGGCATCGTTGGCCGTTGCCGTCAGAAATCGCCAGCCAGTACGTCTTCCTGATTCTGCTGGGCATGGGAAAGACATTGCGACTTCCCTTCCGAGCAGGCCAGCATTTGACCCCGTTCTTGCAAACGAAGCTGGAAGCCTTGGAAAACAAGAACGGCATTCCGCAACTCACCTTGGAACTGAAGGAGGAGCAGTAACGTGAACGAATGGTTTTCTGTGGATCGTGACGGCCTCAGCAAACAGGCCGAGGAACACCCCAAGGGCCGGCTGATCGGCGAATTGGTGCAGAACGCCCTGGACGAGCCGGGCGTGACGCAGATCGCCGTCACCCTGGACCTCGTCCCTGGCCGTCCCTTCGCCGATCTGACCGTTGAGGATGATGCACCGCAAGGATTTCGTGATCTCACCCACGCATTCACGTTGTTCGCCGAGAGCTACAAGAGGTCCAACGCCGAGCAACGAGGGCGCTATAACATCGGCGAGAAATTCGTCCTGGCGGTGTGCGAGCATGCCTCAATCGCCACAACAATCGGCACGGTCATCTTCGATCCCACCGAGGGTCGCATCGAAAAGCCCCGGCAGAAGCGGGATCGAGGAAGCGTTGTTCAGGGACGGATCAAGATGACCAGGGACGAGTATGGCGAGGTCGGTGATTACGTCCGGTCCCTGCTTATTCCCGGTTCCCCGACCGTGACGTTCAACGGCATCCGGCTAGTCCCCCGGCAGCCTCTTCGCAGCTTCGAGGCGAGCCTGGAGACGCTGGTAGCCGACGACCAGAGCGTGATGCGAACGAAGGTTCGCAAGGCCCAGGTCGGCATCTACGACCCGCTGCCTGGAGAGGTTCCCGGCCTGTACGAAATGGGCTTGCCCGTTGTCGAAACCGGCGACAAGTGGCACGTCAATGTCCAGCAGAAAGTGCCGCTCAACCGGGACCGGGACAACGTGAAGCCCGCCTATCTTCAAGCGGTTCGGGTTGCAGTTCTGAATGCCGCCTTCGATCTGCTGACGGTCGATGACGAGGCATCGGCTGGTTGGTGCAAGCTCGCCGGGGCCGACCCGCGTTGCGCCGACGACGCCATCAAGCACCTTGTCCGGCTCCGGTTCGGCGAGAAGATCGCCGCGCCTGATCCGAGCGACATCGAGGCGATGAAGGCATTCCAGGCTCAAGGCGGCGTCATCGTGGCGGGACTGTCGAAAGGCGAGTGGGCCAACGTGAAGCGTTCCGGGGCAGTGCTTCCCGCCGGCAGGATTTGCCCGACCGCCAAACCGTACAGCCTGGACTCGAACGCCGATCCAATCAACGTGATCGTGGAGGAGAAGTGGACCGACGCCATCAGGAACGTCGCCGCCTATGCCCGGTTCTTGGCGAAGGAGTTGATGGGCGTGTCGCTAACCGTCAACGTCGTCCACACCACCAACAACTTCGCTGCTTGTTACGGCCTGGGGCGGCTGGACTTCAATTTGCTTCGCCTCGGCCACAAGTGGTTCGATCAGGGAGCGTCCGAGGATGTGGACCGACTGTTGATCCACGAATTTGGTCATCAGTTTTCTTCGGATCACCTTAGCGAGGATTACCACGAAGCTCTCTGCCGGCTCGGCGCTCGCTTGAAGAAGCTGGCGATGGAGAAACCGGAGGAATTGAGGCGATTCATTTCCAAGTAGGTGAGCGAACCACCCAGATGCCTCCTACATAGTCGAGGCACAAATTGCATTCCTTGCCATTTGCTGCCGACTACTGCGGCACGATTCTGTGCCGATCTGAGAAGGAGGCATGAACATGGGTGTGACCACCATTCGTTCGTTGGCAAAAGACATCGGGGTGACGTATTGGCAGATCCGGCACATCATCCGCGCGGGCTACGTCACCGTGAAGCGCTTTCACAAGCATCGCAAACTGTATTTGACGCCCGCCGAAGTCGGCGCGATCAAGGCGTTTTTCGGCGTGATTGAGAGAGGTGAGAATCGGAACTGAACGTGATTCCTACTTCTTCGGCAACGTCGTCACGAACTTGATCGCCCGTGCGATCCAGTCCCTCAACTGATCGTCGTCTTCGACGCCTGCCGACTCGACGGCCATCCAATTCCTCATGGGCCTGCCGGTAATGTCGAACGCCCGGACGTGTGGCTCCAGCAGCGCCGCTTCCGCCTCGTCGGGGCCGAGACGGGCAATGAGCCTGTCCTTCCAGACCCCGACGAGAGCATTGCCGTTGATGAAGAAGCAGGTGCAGCCGAACATCCTTTTCTCTTCGATGTTCTTCTTGCGAGCGAGGGCATCTCGGATGCGACAGGCGAGGGTTTCATCGAATGGCATGAACATCTCTCTTTCCCCAAAATCGTCGTAGCACTCGACCAAACTGCCTCCGACCTCGACCGACTGGGGGCCAGGGATCACCCCTTCGTTCCTGACTGATGCTGAGGGCAACGTCCGTCCACGCCAGCGGGAGGATCGACCAAGACGATGCGGAGCCGAACTTCGGTTTCCATTTTCGCCCACCCTCTTTTCGGTTGAATGCGCAATCCGGCGCAAACGGGAATTCAAACCTCAACTTTCAACCGTTTTTGCGCCAAGGCTGCGTACTGGCCGTTGAGTTCTATTCCGAGAAACCTTCGTCCCGTGCGAGCCGCCGCAATGCAGGTACTTCCGCTGCCTGCCATCGCGTCCAAGATCAGGGCGTTCGCCAGCGTATAGTTGTCGATGATCGCCTCAAGAACGTCCACAGGCCGGGGACAGGGGTGCTGACTGGCGAGCTTGTTGTCCAGATGAGCCTTCCAATCGGCCACAAAGAAGTCGAGCGGTTCCTTTCTGCCGTAGGGATACATCGGTCGTGGCCCCGGTTTCCATTTGAACACGACCGGCTCCCACCCGTAACTGCGACCGTTCCGCTGGCGAACCTCGTCCTTGCAGGCGGCGAAGATCCGAATGTCAGTGCCAAACCACTGCCAGAAGTTCGGGAAGTAGACGTGGGACTGCCAGCAAGCCCACAAGCCTCCTGGCTTCAAAACCCGCGTCGTTTCCTTGTAAATGGGCTGGAACCACGCCCAGTAAGCATCGGGATCGTTGTTGCGTTCCCGCTTCTCGTCATGTTCGTAGTTGATGCCCCACGGCGGATCGAAGATTACGGCGTCAATCGACTTGCTTGAGATCTTCGGCAGCAAGTCCCGGCAATCTCCGCAAACGATGCTGTTTTCTTCGAGGGTTGTTCCTGTGGGTACGGCTTTGTGTTCATCCATCAGTCGAGTGACACGAAGCTGCTGGAAGAACTTGTTGACCTTGCCCGTGGCGTCCATCCGCTCTTTGAATTTGCCGAAACGCTCAGGATCTTCCTCAGCAGCCTCCACGACGGCCTCGACTTTTTCGAGCGTGACCCCGGAGATGCCGACGCAGCGGGAGATGATGTCCCTCGTCTTTCCTTTTTGACCATCGTGGGGCAAAATTTTCCCCACGGAGCCGTTTAGGCCGGAAATCTTGCGGGCCTTCGCCTTGGCCTCGATCACGGGTCGGAGTTTTCTGGCGATGGCAGCAACTTCAGAAAGGGTGAAGTCTTTACGGCAGGCGTTCTCGGCGAACTCACCCTCAACGATTTGCTCCAAATCCACGACTCGGACAGGGATCGTCGTCCATCCGAGCTTTTTACACGCCTTCAGGCGACGGAAGCCGGCGATCAGCTTTCGGTCAGGTGTGATGACGATGGGCTGCAATAGACCGGGACCATCACGGATGCTTTCCGCCAACGTGTCGATGTCGCCGAGGTCACGACGAAATCGTTTGCCAACCTTGACTGAGGAGATCGGAACTTCGGTTATGGGAGGCATGGGATTTCCCCGGTTCCTACAATCAACGCCTTCTTCAACGGACACCCTTCTGAGGCCGATTCTCCCCGCCGATACCGCTCCAGCAGTTCGTGTGATCGCCGGGCCAGCATTCGCCGAACCTCACGGCGTTTGCCCTTGATCCTGGGGATCACCATTCCGTCGTAGCCAGTGGTGCTGTGCCGCATCCAGGCGATTACAGCGGCTTCGGCTCGCTGCTCGACTGGGATTCTCTTCGTCCGGGCCACCGTGCCGCTCCCAATCGGCGTGGCGTGATCTGTCACGGCCCGCGCCATCCGCTGGGCAAGTTCAGCGTAATTCCCATGAAAGCCCAGGAACGCCACGACCGCCCCGTGGAAGTCTTCGACGTACTCGGCCTGGGCCTTATCGCGGCGTCTGGCGTCGGCTTCCTTCTTCTTGGCGAAGCCTTCCGTTGACCGTTCGGCTTCCAGTTCTGCTCGGATGCGTTCGATGGTCGCTGCCGAGGTCCACACGCCACGGGAGAAAGTCTTCCGGCCCTTTTTCTCTTGCACGACCCAGTGATCGCCCGCTGCCTTCACCCGTCGAGTCAGGGCGGCATCACCGGGCGGCAGCAGTATCCACCCGTCTGGAACCGTCAGGACTTTGCCGCCGGAATCTCGAACAGTATTTGGCGTGGGGCCGGGGCTGAACGTGTTGCTCATTCGGTTCCGTCCGCTAGGGACGCCACTCTCCATCTGCCGTGCCGTCAGGACTCGCCAGCACGACCTTATAGCCATCGAGGTCACGAAGCCAAATCTCCCAGTGGTTCGGGCCTCCATCTCGGAAACCGGAAGCGGATTTTCTTAGAATATACGAATGCGCCGATGTGGAGAACAATCGTGGCAAGTGGGCCGACCCAGGAGGAAAAGCATGATGCATCGCCGGCCTCGGTTCACGGCGCTTTTGGTTGCATTGACCGACACAACGTCGGAGGCGACCTCTTGGCCATCCCGACGCAGATGTCGTTTTCAACGCCGGCCCGCCTTTGGTCCGGCGCTTTCGGTGGGCTGGTAGCGGTCGCGGCACTTCCGGTACGCCTCCTCCACCGCCGGATGAAGCCCCTTGGCCTTGTCGAGGTCGTTCGCCAGGATCGCGTCCCGCAGTTCCTCCAGGCGTTCGCGGAGGTCTTCGGTCGCCTTACCCGTCTCGGCGTCCATGTTGCCGGTGCGGATGAAGACCGCTCAGGCGTCGGGAGCCGGGGGCTTGGCGTCCGGCGCGCCACCCCCGGAGGCGCGGGCGTCCCGCCGCCGCCGAAGCCACACCAGCAGAATGACCCACGCAGCAAGAACCCCCGCAACAAGGGCCGTCTTCAGGAACCGCCCGCCGGTCGGGGTGACTGGCGGTGCCGTACTGTCGGGCCGGACCTCCAATTCCACCGTGCGATTGTGGTCGCCGAACGCCCGCACGGTCAGGGTATACCGCCCCGGCGGCGGGAGCGGGCCGACCCATTTCCCGTTCGGGTCCGTCTTCCCTTCCGCGACCAGCGCGCCGTCGGGTGTGCGCACCTCGACCGCCGCGTCGTCGGCGGGCAGGTCGTTGTTGAAGGAGGCGACGACCGCCAACTTGTCCCCGACCGTTTTGTGTTCCACGGCGAGGACGTGCGCCGTCGCCACGGCGGGACCGCACATGACCACCGCCAGGGTCGCCAACAACTGCCGAAACTTCATGGCCTCACCCCTTCCGGCAGGCCTCCCCCGATCCGACCATCTACGAACGCCTGACGAAATTCCCTGAACGATGCCTCCAGCGGCGGGATGAGTTTCTGAATCTCGGTTAGCGGCATGCGCTCGTCCCGTACCGCGTCCCTCAGCGCCTCGATCCGCAGCCGAAAGTCCTCTCCCCGCTTCCGCGCCGCCGCATCGACCTGCCATTTTCGGAGGTACGAACCCACCTCGGCACGACGAGCCAGCGTGTCGAGCCGTTCGAGGTTCCGGGCCGCTTCCGCGCGACTTCCCGTCCGGGCGGCGACGACCGCATCCGCCTTCACCTGCACCATCTCGTCGATGAGCGCCGAGGGGGCGTCGTAATACTGGTACACGCCGACGATACTGAACAGCAGCAGCCCGATGGCGGCGATGACGACCAGCGCCGGGCCGGGGATTGGCCGTTCCCAGAATCGGGCGTTCGGTCGCAGAGGCCGTTCCCCGCCCCGCGTCAGCCACGCCTCGACCCGGCCTCGGCGGTCGAACGCGGAGAGTACCCCGCCGAGCAGCAACAGCAAACCAATACCAGCCAGCCCGAACACTTCCAGCACCTGAACCTTCGCCCCGACGCGCTGCCCGGCCTCAGTCGCGCCTACGGGCGAGCCGCTCGGAAACGGGTTGGAGAACCCGTCGAAGGCGTGCGTGTGTCCGCCGGTGCCACCCTTCGGTGGGGCGAGCGGGATTTCCAGCCCGTACCCCAATATCACCGCCAGGGCAGTCACCATCCCGAGCCACGCCAGGGTTCGGCGGGGGCGGAACACGACGGCCAGCCATGCGATCAGCCCGAGGTTGATACCGATGCCCAACTCGTACAGCACGAAGGCCGCCCCGACCGAGTTCCCGTGGTCGAACATCAGCCCGAGGACCATCATCCCCTGGAGCGGGGCGTTGTACCCCGGTACGGCAACAGCGGTCATGACGAGAGGCGCGGTCACATCGTCGGCGTGCATACTATTGCCAAACATCCCGAATGGGAGTGCAGCGGACAACAACCCGGTGCCGACCAGCCCGGCCAGGATGTACAGCGACGACGGACCGCACGCCTCGCGGGCAGCGGCGTGCAGGACGGTGGCGAGCCGCTTCAGACCGTGCGGCGGCATCGGCTCGGGCGGCGGTTCGACCGTCTCTCCTGGTTTTGCGAACGCCATGTCCCACACCGCTCCGGCCCCGAGAGCCATGACCAGCGAGCAAGCGGCGAAGCCGAGGAGCGCCAGCGGACTCGACATCGTCAGCCCGTAGAGGAGCGACAGCGGGTTGATGTGCGGGGCAGCCAGGACGAACGCCAGAATAGTGCCGCTCGGCACCCCGGCCCGCCGCATCTCCCGCGCGATGGGGATGACCCCGAGGGCGCACACCGGGAGCAACATCCCGATCCCCCAGGCCCGGAGCAGCCCCCGCCACCCGCCGCCGCCGAACGCCCGCCGAACGCCTTCAGGCCCGGCCATCCGACGGAGTACCCCCGCGACGACGAAACCGCAGAGGATTGTCGGCGACGCTTCGGCCAGGGCTTGCAGGGTGCGAACCACGAACCCCCAGAACAGCACGGAGATGTCGATCATGATGAGGACACCCCTTTTCGCTTCGACGGCTCGGCCATGACGCGACACTCCGTGAATAGGGCCGGTCAGACCGGCACCGGGACGGTTTCGAGTAGTTGGTTGAGGACGCTGCCGGCAGCGTCCGGGGCGAGGCCGAGGCGGACGCCCAAGACCGGCACGGCAACTTCCTGCACGTCGTCGGGGGTGACGAACGGGCGGTCCTTCAGGTAGGCCCACGCCTGGGCGACCCGTTGCCAGATCAGCATCCCGCGCGGGCTGAGGCCGAGCGTGACCTTCGGGTGCGCCCGAGTCGCCCGCCCCAGATCGACCAGATACGCCTGCACGTTGGGCTGCACCGCGACCCGCGACACCCGCTCTTGCAGGGCTGCGAGTTCGCCGTCCGCCAGCACGCCTTCTTGGCCCAGAGCGTCGGCGACGTGACCAATGGCGGCGGCGAGCAATCCAAGTTCGTCGCCACGGTCGGGGTAGCCGACCGACAGCTTCATGGCGAAGCGGTCGAGTTGCGCCTCGGGCAGCGGGTAGGTGCCGTGGTGTTCGACCGGGTTCTGGGTGGCAATCACGAAGAACGTCGGCGTCAGCGTGTGCCGGACGTTGTCCACGGACACCTGTCGCTCGGCCATCGCTTCCAGCAGCGCGCTCTGGGTGCGGGGCGTGGTGCGGTTAATCTCGTCGGCCAGCAGCACGTCGCTGAATACCGGGCCGGGCTGGAACTCGAACTCCCTGGTCTTCTGGTTGAAGATCGAGAACCCGGTGATGTCGCCTGGGAGCAAGTCCGGTGTGCATTGGACCCGCGAAAATCGCCCCCCAACGGCGGCGGCGACCGCCTTGGCGAGCGTCGTCTTACCCAGCCCCGGTAGGTCTTCGAGCAGCAGATGCCCCCGCGCCAGCAGGCACGCCAACACCTTCTCGACCACGTCCGCCTTTCCGCGCAACGCCCGGTTCAGGGCGGCGCGTAACCCTTCGAGTTTGACGGCCTGCGTGGCGACTTTCGGCTGGGAGTTGTCGGTCACGGTCTGTATCACGGTCAGGCTCCCATCGCGGAAATCGGGGTCGGGTCGCGCCACCGCTTCAACGTCCATCTACCCAAGACTCGATGGCAAACGGCCAGTACCTCCTCATCGGACCAGGGCGGCGGCGCGTCCGGGGCATAAGCCGCCCACTCGGCCATGCAGGTAAGCCGGTCGAGGTCGGCGTCGGCGGACGACGGCTTCGCCAACGCGCCACGAAGCCAGGAGAAAATCGTCTGCCGGCGCGGTCGCGGTTTGCCGGCCCAGCGGCCCCGGCGTTCGAGGACCGCCACGGCCCCGCGCACCTGTTCGCGCCACGTCTGCCCCGGAAACAACGCCCACAGCCGGACGGCCAGGGCGTCGATCAGTTCGCGGCGGTGAACCCAGACCGCGACCAAGGCGGCGAAAAGGAGGGCGAGTTCTACGGCGTGTCGCCAAGCCCAGGCCGCGACGGCGGCGAGCGCATTCAGGATGCGTTCCGATAGGGGGAGCGTCGGCCCGAGTACCTCGTAGCCGGGTGTCGGCTCGACCACCAGCCACTGCCCGTCGCGGAGCAGCACCTCGGGCCAGAAGTGGAGGTCGGTCTGGCGCACCGGCGTGTGGGCCGTCTCCGGGTCGTAGGCGTCGGGCGCGGCGTAGTAGCCCAGGCAGATTCGGGTCGGGTAGTCGAGTGTTCGCAACATCAGTGCGGCGGCGGTGGCGAACAGGTAGTCCGGCCCGCGCCGCGACTCGGTCAGGAACCACAGCACGGGCGCGGGATGGTTGGCGGGGGACACGGCCTCCCGGTCGTGGGTGAACTCGGTTCGGAGTTTCGTGAGGACGGCCTCGACCTGGGGCCAGCCGCGCGGCGTGTCCGAGGTCCATTCCCGCGCGATCCGTTCGATCTCGGGGCGGATCGCTTCCGGTACCTCGCCGAGTTCCGGGGCCGAGCCGCTGGCGGCTCCCGCACGGCGAAAGGCCGACTCGGGAAGCCGGGGCGGGTCGAGCGTCCGGCAGTCGGTGGTGACGATCACGCCCGGCGGCGTCTTCTTGCGGCCCGCCAGAGTGAGGACGCCTTCGTAGTCCCACTCGTAGTAGTCCGGCTTGTCCACCTTGTTGATGCGGAACCGAGTCGTCATCGCTGGCGTCGGGACGAGGTTCGACTTCATGTCTGCCGCCTTCAGGCGGTGCCGCTCGTCCGCCAGATACCACCCGGCGTGCTTGAAGTGGCCCGGCTTCATCCAGTCGCCGCCTTCCGGCTCGATCAGTTTGTAGCCCGGCTTGCGCGCCTCCAGCCACCGCTTTTCGACGGGGTCGTAGCTCTCGTAGGCCACCAGCCGGACGTGCAGCGGCGTGCGGCCCTGCACCTCGAACAGCCCACGGGCCTTCTGGCTCTCAGGTTTTCGGTCGCCTTTCGGTCCCTTGCGGCTGGTGTCGAAGTCACGGCTCGGGCGGCGGTTGTCGGGCAACTTGCCGTGGTTCTCGATCACGTCCACCTTGCCGGCGGCGACCATCCGTTCCTGATCCTTCGGCGGCTTGAGCGGCGGGCCGTACATGTCGTTCACGGCGTCGATCAGCGAGTTCTTGTTGTCCTCGATCATCTTGTCCGTCTCGACTATGCCGGCGGCTTTGGCGTCGTCGCCCGCCGTCTCCTCCGGGCCGTCGCCGATGCCGTAACGGGCGAACGGGTCCGTCTCCCCGGTGCCGCCGGACGTGGGCATCAGTTCGCCCAGCGCGAACGCGGCCCGCTTCGGCCCGACCACGACCAGGGCCACCGCCCCGCCGAGCAGGATGATGAGGAGCGTCAGCCCGAGCCACGGAACCCGCTCGCCGCCGGCCTGGACCTCGACGGCGACGGCCTTCTCGGGAGCGACAAACACCGACCGCAGCCCCGCCCAGTAGACGAGCATCAGCCACACGCTGCCGGTCGCGGTGTACAGGCCGAGGACGGCCATCACCGCCGGGTGGTTGGTCATCGCGGCGGCGAACAGTATGAGGAACAGGCTCACCACGCAAGCCAGCCGCAGGCAAAGCAGCCAGCCGGCGCATGCGGCCAGCCCGAGGCCGACGTTCCGCAGGCCGCACACCATCTGGAGTTCGAGCGGGTAGCCGTCGCCCGTCCAGTTCCGCCGCAGCGGCTCGACCGCGAACGGGGCCGTCGCCAATGCGACGAGCAGGAGGAACACCCACACGGGAGGCTTCCGTCGCGGGTCGTCGGGGGTCGGCACGAACCGGGCGACCAGGGCGGCGACGGCGACCCAGATCGCCGCCAGCCCGACGCTTTGGACGACCGCCCGACCGTCGCTGGCCGCGATCTCGACGGCGACCGCCGCCAGGGCGAGGAGGGCGAACGTCGCGCGGCGCACCAATTTCGACAACTCAGGAGCCATGTCGCGCCTCCCGCCAGCCGCCTTTCAATAGGGCCGGGACTGTTTCCGCCGACTCGATCAGCAGCCACGGCGTCGGGCAGTGGCCGCAGGCGACGACATCGACCGCATCGGCGAACGCCCCGGCCTTCAGTACGACCCACCGCTGGTCTTCCACCTCGCACGCCCCGCAGCCGCCGTGGGCGTGGGCGCGGTCGGTGGTGACGATCACTTGCAGCCCGTCGCGGAAGCCCCGGCACCTCGGGCAGGCCAGCACTTCGGCCAGCGGTTTATCGCACTCGTCGGGCAGCCCGGCCAGCGCGTCGAGGATCTTGTGCAACTGCGCCTGCCCGGACGCCGGCGGGATGTCGTGGTCGCCCCAGGCCAACCCGACCTGCGCGCCATCTTCGAGCCACCCCTTGGCGAAGCTGGCGACGACGCGGACGGCCCACTCCCGCGACGAGTCCGGGCCAGTGCCGACGTGAACGCGGGGGTCGGCGTCGAGGACGATCTGGATGACGGGCCGGGAGTTCGACTGGAGTTCGCAGACGATGAGCCGGTCGTGCCGGGCGGACTGCGCCCAGTGGATGCGGCGGGGAGAGTCGCCCCGGCGGTAGGGCCGCACGCCCAGCACGTCGCCGTTGGTCCCAACCTTCGACCGGGAGACGTTTCCTTCCACCTGATGAGCGCCGCTGACAGGCGGGATCGGGCCGACCGGGAAGGTACGCGGCCACACCACCAGCGGCGTCTCGACTGTCAGCGTCCGGCGGTTGTCCCACAGGCCGAACGGGAAGCCGGTGGTCAGCTTCGGGGCGGCGAGCGGGTAGACGCCCCGGCAGAGTGGCTTGAACGACCAGCGGCACAGGGCCGTCCGGCGGCGTGGGGCCGACACGATCCCGGCGACCGCCTCGGACGAGTCACCACCGAACCCGCCGCGAACGGCCAGCCCCCACGCCGGCCACGGGAGGCGGTTGCGCAGCGTGAGTCGGGCCTCGACGGTATCCCCTTCCGAGGCCCGCGCCCGGTCGAACGCGACCGAACCGGCCAGCCCACGCAGCGACAGCCACGGCCAGATCACCCCGAGGGCGACCACGGCCAGGACGCCCCCGCACAGCACGAAGCCCTGCGAGTGGAGGAACAGGCCGCACAACAACGAAGCGAGGGCGGCGAGGGTCAGCACGCCGAGCGGGTGGTAGACGAACCGGCGGACCTTCGCACTGAACCGGGGCGAGAAATCGTAGGTTGCCAGCGCCCGAACCCACGTCAACAGCCGGGAAGTCGTTGTGGGGTTCGTCATCGCGCGGGTTCCATCAGGGGTCTGCACCACGGCTACACTCAAACAAGGTATGTCTTAGTAATACTCCGTGCGTGCATACGAAGTCATACGTCCAGCCCCGACAGCGGGTTCGGCCATCTGTTCAGAATGTCTTGGGGCGCTGCGTTCCCGACCTGCGGCAGGAGGACTTCTGGAAACAAGAACACGTCAGATCGCATACACGGCGACTTCGCCGGCATCCGTGCCGACCGCGATCCGCGCGTCGTCGCCTGACCATGCCACCTGGGAGACGCCGTCGCTGAGTTTCGCCTCGGCCTGCCGACGCACCCCACTGACGGGCCTCCACAGCAAGACCTTCCCGTCACCGCCGCCCGACGCCAGCAGCGTACCGGCCCGCTGGAAAGCCAGGGCGTTCACGGTCGCCGCCCCGTCGTGGCCGTTCAGTTGCAACGGGGTCGTGCCTTCCGGCCCCTTGCCCGAGCAATCCCAGACAGTCACCTGGGAGCCGCCGCCGGTCGCCAGGAAGCGGCTGGCTTTGTCCCAGGCCAGTTCTCGCACCTTCATCGGGTAGCCGAACATGTGCAAGTCCTGGCCGGTCGCGTTGATCCAGAAATGCACCGTCGAGTCCTGATCGCCGGTGGCGAGGTACTTGCCGTCCGGCGACCACGCCAGCCGCAGCACCGACCCCTTCCACTCGAACTCACGCACGGGTTCATCACCATCAGGCGACCACACCCGGACGCCGCCGTATGCCGACGCCGTCAGTTCAAGACTGCCTGGTCGCCAGACGATGTCGGTGACAGTGCTGCCGTGGTCGGGGTAATCGCGGATCAACCGGCCCGCCCGGTCCCACAGCCGCACCTTCTTGCCCGCCGCCGAGGCGACGAAGGTGCCGCACGGGCTGACCGCCAGCCGCTCCACCCACTTCGCCCCGGCGTCGAGGGCCGACCGCTCGGCCCCGGTCGAGGCATCCCAGAGGCGGACCCGGCCATCCTGGCCGGCACTGGCAACCGTGCCATCATCCGACCATACGACCGACGTGGTGCCGAATCCGTGGCCGGGCAGGGTGTGCTGCACCGCGCCCGAGCCGGCCTCGATCACGGCGACCGGCCCGCTCACGGCAGCGGCGGCGAGGTGCGTACCGTCCGGCGACCACGCCAGGGCGATGACGTGGTCGGACAGCGTGGAACGCCACTGTCGGGTCAGCAGAGGTTTGCGACTCATGCCAAGCATGACCGGAAGCCCTCCGTCAGCGCGTCCCGGTCGAGGTTGCGACCGATGAAGATGAGCTTGTTGGTGCGGGCCGACTTGCCCCACGGGCGATCAGGCTGGCCGTCGAAGAGCATGTGGACGCCCTGGAAGACGAAGCGGTTGGCGTCCCCCTTGATCGCCAACACGCCCTTCATTCGGAAGATGTCTTGCCCCTGCGTCTGGAGCAGGTTACCCAGCCACTTGTTGAGCTTCTTCTGGTCGAGGTCGCCGGGGATGGTGATGCCGACCGACGACACCGCGTCATCGTGTTCGTGGTCTGGCTTGTAGGCGTGCGACTCCTTCGCCTTCAGCACCCCGGACGGACCACGCAGTTCGGCCCGGAACTCGTCCGGGTGGTGTTCAGTGAAGAGGGCATAGTCACCAGCTTGGGGGACGCGGACCGGAATGCGGACCTCACCACCGGGCAACGTCGCTTCCAGTAACCGCTTTCCCGGCTCGATCACGACCGTCACCGCGACCGGCTCCCGCTCGCTGAAGCACCACACCGCGTCCTCGACGGCACTCGCTAACCCTGCGGGCGCGGGCAGAATCGCCAGCTTCATCGCCGGGTCCGGCCCCTCCTGCATGACGAGCGTGTACTCGCCTGGCTCCAGGGCGAACACGCCGCCCCACTCGAACGGGTACTCCGGTTCGAGGAACTGGGGGTCGGTGACCATCGCCCGGTCGAGGTCGAAGCCGCCGACGTTCAGGATGCGGTCCATCTCGATGACACTGTTCCGGGTGCGGTACACCTTCGCCGCCGCGTTCATCCCCTTGATGCGGGCCTCCAGGGCGTCGAGTTCTTCGGGCGCGACGAGATCGGTCTTGTTGAGCATGATGACATCGGCGAAGGCGATCTGCTCCTGCACCTCGTTGGTGTCCCAGTGCTGGTGGACGTGCCTGGCATCGACCAGCGTGACGAGGCCATCGAGTTTGGTCTTCTCCTTGATCTCGTCGTCGACGAAGAACGTCTGAGCGACCGGGCCGGGGTCGGCCATCCCGGTCGTCTCGACAAGGATGTAGTCGAAGCGGTCGCGGCGTTTCATCAGGTTGCCGAGGATGCGGATGAGGTCGCCGCGCACGGTGCAGCAGATGCACCCGTTGTTCATCTCGAAGATTTCCTCCTCGGCGTTGATGACGAGGTCTTGATCGACCCCGACCTCGCCGAACTCGTTCTCGATGACGGCGATGCGCTTGCCGTGGTTGGCCGTCAGGATGTGGTTCAAGAGAGTCGTCTTGCCGCTTCCGAGGAAGCCGGTCAGGACGGTGACGGGGACGCGGTCGGCGGTTGCATTCATGGCTGGTTGTTCTCCGGTTGTTAGAGTCCGATTCATCGGGCTGAAAGAAGTCTGTGCTGCGTGACCCTGATGGTGGCGTCCGGCGTGTGGATTTCCGCCAACACCTCGGTCTGGCCCAGGCGACCCCAGACGATACGCACCGGGCTGGCGCGGAGGGGGCGGTCGTCCCACCCCATAGGGGAGGTGGGCTTCGGGCGGATGGCCCCGTGAATGTAGCGGGCAACATTCTCGTCGAGTTGTTCGAGGTAGACGGCGTCGTGGGTCACGATGATGAGTCCTTGTCGGGTGACTCCTCCAGACGACACCTCCACCTCCGCGCGATACTCAGTGAAGGGGTTGCAACCGGCTTTGAACGCGGGCTGATTCCGGTCGGCGGAATTCGGCGACTCATCAGAGCAGGCGACCGCCGCGCCGACCATCAGGGCGAACAAACAGAGGGACGTGGTCATCGGTTTTCCTCCGGGGTCGATTGCCGCATCGCCGCTGCGAGATCGTTCCGCGTCACTTCGGCCAGCGGCTTGAGGACTTTGAACTTCCGTTGGCTGCCCGGTTCGAGGACGCCCACGACCGTTTCAACATCCGGGCAGTCCTCCTCGGCGCAGTTCAACTCCATCACCGTCACCGCAACGTCGTCGCCCAGGCCGAGCAACTCCCTGGCCCACTCCTTGACGCGCAAGGCGACTGCCGGGTCGTGAGTGGGCTTTTGGCCGAACAAGTTCATCATGACTCACCCTCACTCGCCGCTTGTCCGGCCATCGCCTGCTCGGGCGTCGGCCACTCGGGCAGCGGATCGGCGAACGACATCCACGCCTCGGGACCGCCGGCCATCTCGTCGTCCGTCAGCAGGCAGGCGTCGAGGGCGGTGCGGATCGCGGCCTCGTCCAGTTTGCGCCCGATGAAGACCAACTCCTGACGGCGGTCGCCGTACTCGCCCTCGAACTGGCAGACGATGCCCATCCGGCTCTCTGGGTCGTCGGGCCATTCGTCTTGCGGGACCGTGTCCCACCAGACGGCGTGCGGAGAAAGTTCGGCCACCTGTCCGGCCTGCGACCAGACGCCGATCCAGTCAGGCCGGGTGGCGAGCCAGCAGAACCCTTTCGAGCGAAGCAGCCCCTTCAGTTGCCGCTTGCCCTGGATGAACTTCCAGAACCGCTCTGGGTGCAGAGGGCGGCGGGCGCGGTAGACGAACGACGTGATGCCGTACTCGGCAGTTTCGGGCTGCTCATCGCCTCGCAGCACGGCCATCCAGCCGGGTGCCTCGGACGCCCGGTCGAAGTCGAACCGCTTGGTGTCCAGCACCTCGGTTAGCGCCACCCTGCCGCGCTCGGCCCGGAGGATCCTCGCCGAGGAGTTGAGCGACCGCAGAATGCCTTCGAGTTGGTCGAGTTTCCTCGGCGTGAGGAGGTCCGTCTTGTTGAGGACGATCACGTCGGCGAACTCGACCTGATCGACCAACAGGCCGACGACCTCTCGGTCATCTTCTTCGGAAAGGGCGAGGTCGCGGTCGGCCAAGGCGTCGGCGGACAGGTAGTCGTTGAGGAAGTTGCGGGCATCGACCACCGTCACCATCGTGTCGAGCCGGGCCACCTGCGACAGCGATTGACCGGACTCGTCCTCGAAAGTGAACGTCTCGGCGACCGGGAGCGGTTCGCTCACGCCGGTGGACTCGATGAGCAGGTAGTCGAAGCGGCCCTCCTCGGCGAGCCGGGCGACTTCCTTGAGCAAGTCTTCTCGAAGCGTGCAGCAGATGCAACCGTTGGACATCTCGACCAGCTTCTCGTCCGTGCGCGACAGGGCCGCGCCGCCGTCCTTGACCAGCGCGCCGTCGATGTTCACCTCGGACATGTCGTTGACGATGACGGCGACCTTCAGCCCCTCACGGTTGGTGAGGACGTGGTTGAGCAGCGTCGTCTTCCCCGCCCCCAGGAACCCGGACAGGACCGTCACCGGAAGTCTGTCTCTCATGCTTCACTCCTCGAAGGGACGTTTCAGAAATCCAAAATCACGCACAGCCGCTTGCCACCCGGCGGCACCGGCGGCGAGCGGTGGTGGACCGCGTCGGCGTGAGTGGGGTGCTTGTGGCCCTTGAGAAACACCAGGGCGAACCCCGGTGCGGCTCGCACCTCCTCCGGGGCGTCGTCGAAAACGTACTCCGTCGCTGGGCCGTGGTAGGTCGTCACCAGACGCACACGCACGTTGTCGCAGTGGAACTTCGGGCAAGTCGTCTTGTCCACCACTTCGACCCGCAGCGAACCTTCCGCCGCTCCGAACTGGGCGAGGAAATCACGGGCCAGAGCGGCGATGTCCTCTGCGAGCATGGGGCAGTCGATGTGCAGGGCCGCAAGTGATTCGGCGGCGAGGGCGTGAGCGCTCGCAGGCGTGACGACGGAACGAAAATCGTGGACGCGGGCCGACGCGACGGCACCGGCGATCCCCGGCAGGGGTGGCCGCTCCACGACCAGAATGTCGTCACGGCCCAGGTCGAACACGGCAACCGCGTCCCGATCCCATGCCATCACGTCTGTCGGGGCGGCGAGCAGGATTGCCGTCATACCGCGACCTCCTCCGTCTGGAACCTCTCGAACCGTAGCGACTCCAACTGATCGGGCAGCGGCACCACACGGCCCTCGGCGTGGCAGGACCGCGCCCAAGTGACCAATGCCTCGTACACCGCTTCGCCCTCCATGCCGCCGAGCCACACGTTGTCTTCCGGCAGCATGACCAGGGCGACGTTGGGCAAGTCGCAAGGGCCGAGGCAGCCCGAGATCGTCAACTGCACCGAGCGGTTGAGCTTCTCGTCCTTCCAAATCTGCTTGAGTTGCTCGACCGGCAGTTCCGGCCTGCCGCGATCCGTGCGACCGCAACAGCACCCCTTGCAGAACACCAGTTGGGCCAGCGCCACCCGCTTCGTCGTCAGTTGCATCGGGACACCTCCTCTGGCGGGGCGACCGCGTTCGATTCATCCTTCTTCGCCGGCTCCCCGGCTGCCGGTCGGAACTGCTGCCACGTCGAGCGGGCCGCGAAGGCGACAACGAACGCGGCGGTGCAGGACAGCACGATGGCCGCGCCCGACGACGTTTCGGCGACGAAGGAGAGCATCAGCCCGGCGACGGAGCAGGCAGTCGCCAGCACGGCCCCGAGCAGCATCCGCCAGGGCATACGGTCGGACAGCAGCGCCGCCGTCGCCGCCGGGGTGATGAGCAGGGCGCTGGTCAGGATCACGCCGACCGTCTGGATGCCGGTGACGACCGCCAGGGCCAGCAGGCCGAGAAGCAGGAACCGCATCAGGTCGGCGCGCAGCCCGATCACCTCGGCGTGCGTCGGGTCGAACGCGGTCAGTTCCAACTCCTTGTGAAACAACGTCAGCACCAGCAGCACGACGACCGCCACGCCACCGATGAACCACAGGTCGCGGGTCGTCACGCCCAGGACGTTGCCGAACAGCATGTGCGTCAGGTCGCGGTAGGAGCGGGTGCGGCTCATCAGCAGCACGCCGAGGGCGAACATGCCGGTGAACACGACGCCGATGGCCGTGTCCTCCTTGACCGCCTGCCTCCGCGACGCCCAGCCGATGAGCAGGGCCGTCGCCAGCGCCGCCCCGAGTCCGCCCAGCGACAGGCTCCAGCCGCACAGGTGGGCGATCACCAGCCCCGGCAGCGTGGTGTGGGCCAGGGCATCCCCGATGAAGGCCATTCGCCTTTGCACCACATGCACGCCCAGCACGGCGCAGGTGACACCCACCAGCACCGCCGCCAGTAGGGCGTGCTGCATGAAGGCGTACCGGAACGGCTCGGTCAACCAGTCCATGCCCGCTCCTTCTCCGCGACGAGGCAGCAGGGTGAGGCGTCGGGCGGCGAAACCAACTCGCCGGCCTGGAGATGGACGGTCGCGTCGAACGCCCCGCCCAGCCGGCTGAGGTCGTGCGTGGCGACGACCAGCGTCTTGCCCTGGCCGCGCAGGTCGCGCATCGCGTCGTAGATCGTGTCCTGCGTCCGGGCGTCCACACCGTTGAACGGCTCGTCCAGCAAGAGGAGGTCCGCCTCCTGGGCCAAGGCGCGGGCCAAGAGCGCCCGCTGCTGCTGCCCGCCGGACAGCTTGCCGATCTGCTGGCCGGCGAGTGAAGTCAGGCCCAGGCGGTCTATGGCGGCACAGGCGATGTCGCGGTCGCGGCGTCCGGGCCACCGCAGCCAGCCGAGGTGGACGTAACGCCCCGTCAGCACCAACCGCTCGACGGAGATCGGGAACCCCCAGTCGATCTCGCCCCGTTGAGGCAGGTAGGCGACCCGGTGGTGGCACGCCCCGACCGGGTTGCCGTGGACGCGGACGACTCCCGAAATCACCGGCAGCAGCCCGGCCACCGCCTTGAGCAGCGTGCTTTTCCCCGATCCGTTCGGGCCGACCAGCGCCGTGCAAGTGCCACACGGAAGCCGCACGCTCACGCCGCGAAGGGCCGGGCCGTGCGCGCTGGGGTAGGCTACGACCAGCACCTCCGTCAAGAGGGCGGGAGCGCCGTCCACCGGGTCGGCGTGCCGACCGCGCGAATAGGGTAGCCAGGGGTCGTTCATGGTTTCAGAGCGTCCACGATGGTGGTGACGTTGTGGCGGACCATCTTCTCGTAGGTGTCGCCCTCGCTGCCGGGCTTGCCCAGCGCGTCGGTGAACAGCGGCGGGGCCAATTTCACGCCCGCCTCGGTCGCCAGCCGCTCCATCAGCTTCGGGTTGTGGACGTTCTCCGCGAAGATGGCAGGCACCTTCGCCTTCTTCACCTCCCCGACCAGCTTGGCGAACGTGGCCGGCGATGGGTCGGATGCCTCGGTCGAGACGGACGCCAGGACGGTGCCGACGATCTCGAACCCGTGCCGGTCGGCGAAGTAACCGAACGTGTCGTGGCTGGTGACCAACTTCCGCCTCTCCTTGGGCAGCGTGGCGACCGTCGCCGCGACCCAGGCGTCGAGTGCGTTGAGCCGGTCGAGGTAGGCGGCGGCGTTGGCCCGGTATTTGTCCGCATTGGGCGGGTCGGCCTCGGCCAGCCGGTCGCGGATCACGCCGACCATGTGAATCGCGTTCTTGACATCGTGCCAGACGTGCGGGTCGTCTTCGTGTTCGTGCTTCTCGCCCGGTTTGTGGGCGTGATTGCACTCACCCTCCCGCAGTTGCAAACCCTCGGTGACGACGACCCGCTTGGCCTTCGACTGCGAGGACGAGTGCAGCTTGTCGAGCCACGTCTCGAAGCCGACGCCGTTCTCGAAGATCACGTCGGCGTCGGCGAGGGAGATGCCGTCCTTTGGCGTCGGGACGAACGTGTGCGCGTCCCCGTCCGGGCCGACGAGTGTCACCACTTCGGCGCTGTCGCCGGCGACGTTCCTGACGATGTCGCCGAGGACGCTGTACGTCGCTACGACCCGTACCTTGCCGGGACGCCTCGTCCCGTTGGAGCAACCGCCGAGCAGCAGTGGCGCGGCCACCGCCGCGACGAGTATTGACATCCGCACGAAACGACTTCTCATGACGCACCTCCAGACTTGATCGAACCAATCCCCCTCGACGCGCCGTCACTTCTTCGACGCTGGCTCAATTCTCGCCGTCCACGACCTCCTCGCCGGCGCGGGTGACCATCGCGGCAAACACCGGGTAAGTGAGCGACTCCTTCAAGAACCGCACCGACCCGTCCGCGAACAGGCAGTTGGCCCCGCCGGTGTGCATGCTGTAAATCTCCCACTGGTTGGTGCAGTTGATGGCGCACTGCCCGCCGCTGCTGGCGTTGCCGTCGTAGGTGCAGACCGGGTCTTGGCCGTCCGCCGGGTTCAGGAACGTCATGACCGAGGTGATGGCGGTGGCGGCGAGGGCCGGGTTGAACGTGCCGAACGGGGCCGAACCGAAGAACAACTGCTGGGTGTTCGGGACGAACGCCTTGCCCAGCGGTTCCTGCTCGATGTACGGCAGGATGAAGGCGTGGACCGAATACCCGAAGGACGCGACGGACGAGCCGCTCGGGGCCGGCTGGTAGCCGGGGAGCCTGCCGTTCGCCGACTCGAAGTTGTGGCAGGCCAGGGCCAGTTGCTTGAGGTTGTTCTGGTCGCTCATCCGGGCTGCCGCCTCACGGACCTTCTGGACGGCGGGGAGGAGCAGGCCGATCAGGACGGCGATGATGGCGATGACTACCAGCAACTCGATCAGCGTGAAGGCGGTGCGGCGCGGTCGTGCGGTCATGCGGACCTCCTGAGCGGAGCCTGCCACGGCGCTCCGGTCAAACTTAGTAATACAACAAGAGCCACTGGTATGCTTTTGTAATACCTCTGCCGAGTGGTGCCAAGGTGCATACGAAGTATTACTGGAAAAGGGTTCTCTGGAAACGGGCTGAGGAGCGGCGGTGGCGGGCGCTGCCACGCCGCCGAGTGCGGACGGCAAGCCCGTGGGAGGCCGAAATGTGTATCCCCGGCGATTGCCCCAGGCTACCGGGCGAAAGCCTCGACGAAGGCGACGGCCACCACGAACTCATCCCGGTATAACAAGGGCATACGACGGAAGTGGCCGCTGCCTTCCCCGTGACGACGGGGATTTCCACAGTGAAATTCTTCAATCGCCGGATCAGGAGAGGCGTTCATGCACAAGGCTGATACTTCGCGGTGGCGCGATGCCCACGACTTCGATTCGGGCAACCCGGTCGGCGAGCGCGGCACTCGGCTGGTCGTCCTGCTGACGGCGGTCATGATGGTAGGCGAGATCGTCGCTGGCTGGCTCACCAACTCGATGGCGCTGCTTGCGGACGGCTGGCACATGGGGACGCACGTCGCGGCCCTCGGCGTCACCGCCTTCGCCTACTGGTACGCCCGCCGGTACGCCGCTGATCCACGGTTCGCGTTCGGAACGTGGAAGGTCGGCGTCCTTGCCGGCTTCGCCAGCGCCATCATCCTCGGCCTCGTCGCACTGTACATGGCCTACGAGTCGGTGGTTCGGATGATGCACCCGTTGTCGATCCAATACGATCAGGCCATCGCCGTGGCGATCATCGGCCTGCTGGTCAACCTCCTCAGCGCGCGGCTGCTGCACGGCGGCAGCGGCCACAACCACGACCACGGTCACGGACATTCGCACGGCGACGGCCACCATCACCACGACCTGAACCTGCGCGCGGCCTACCTGCACGTCCTGGCCGACGCCCTGACCTCGGTCCTCGCCATCGTCGCGTTGGCGGGCGGCAGGCTGTTCGGCTGGGACTGGCTCGACCCGGTCATGGGCATCGTGGGTGCCACCGTCATCACCGTCTGGGCGTGGGGACTGTTGAGGCAGACGAGTCGGGTGCTGCTCGACCGTGAGATGGACGAGCCGGTCGTTCAGGAGATTCGTGACGTGATCGAGAGCGATGGCGAAGCGGTCGTCGTGGACCTGCATGTCTGGCGGGTCGGGCCGGGCAAGTTCGCCTGCATCGTCGGCGTGGCGACGGCCAACCCGGAGCCACCAGGCCACTACAAGGAGCGACTGGGAGTCCATGAAGAACTCGTCCATATCACGGTCGAGGTTCACCACTGCCAGGGTGAACACCCGCACGCCGAGGAACTCGTAGCGAGCCACTGAAACGAAGTCAGGCATCCGTGGGATCAGGTGACGCGGCGCGGTCCGGGGCCGCCAGTGGTCCGCACCACGGGGACGTGGAGGCAGTCGGCGCACTTGGCGTCGCGAACGAATTCGCGACCGGCCAGCCTGGGGCCAGGCAGCCGGCGGCAAGGCTCTCGATTTGTACGCGACTGAGGAGATCATCCGACTTGCGAAGCGATATGAGGCCGAGGCTGGAGGCCGCCTTAACGGTGAACGGGCTTCAGGTGTCTTGCAACACGTCGCACGCCTTGCACACGGCTCATTGGGCCGGCAAAGAGTACACTCGCCGCCACCCGGCGAGGTTCATGCTGTTCAAGCGGTGCTGGCTGGCGTCGACGTCGTGGGAACGAGGGGGACGACAAACCGGCGGAATGGTCCTTCACGGGTGAAGGAGATTCCTCGCTTCCCGAACCGGCCTTGCGGCTGATCGTGGAGCGGGAGCGGGAGCGGGTCGAACAGTGAGACAGACCGTTTCGCGCGGACGAAGGAAGACGGCCCCCGTCTTTCAGGCGATGACGGGGCCGTTTTTCCTGGCCCGGATCAGATTGGGTACACCGGCGGTGACACCGGAGGATTTTTCGAGGAAGACAGCCAGCGGGCAGAAAAGAAGAAAGCCAGAAACAACTGCTTGTTTTGCTTGCAGTTGCGTCTGGCTCTTTTTAGCGAGGGCGACGGGACTCGAACCCGCAACCACCGGATCGACAGTCCGGTACTCTAACCAATTGAGCTACGCCCCCTCGTTGGGCTGTTGGGCAATTCTAGAGCTCGGATTGCTCGCAGCAAGTCCATCGGCTCGCACTTTCAACCTGGACACGAATCATCGGGCCAAGGTTCTAGGATGCGACGCGCCTAGTTTTGCCAGCCGCTACGGTCAGCAGCGTCGGCACAACCTGTGCGTCCGGCTTCGTTTTCCTACATGTTGAGGTCCATCATTCTCTTGTGTTCAGTTCGGCACCCATTATAATCGATGTAGCTTGGTAGACACTTGCGATTGTTTTTGGGCTGCTGACGTTGCGCGCTCGTGCAAGCCAAGCATGCCCGCAAAGCCGAGATTCGCCATGCCGAACACAATGTCGCTGGAAGAAGCCGCCGTCAAACTTGGACTGACGCCCGAGCAGTTCAAGGTCAATCTCAAGACACACAAAGACTTTCGCGCGGTTCGCCCTCTTATGGGCGGTTCGACGATGCATTTTCGCTCGCAAGACATTGATGAACTCGCGCGAAAGCTTGGAATGGGCAGTGATCCCGAGTTTCCAGGGAGCGCTTCGTCCGATGCCGCCATCCCTCTGGCCATCGACGATGACCAGGTTGAAATCGGCCGCGAGCCGCCGCGAACTGCTGGTTCGTCCGGCACTAAGTTGGGCGGCGGTTCGAGCAAGCGATTGAAAGCCCCAGTGCCGTCGGACGAAGCTCCGCTTGAGATCGAAAGCGACGAGTTCGTTCCTCTGACCGCGGAAAAGGCGAAAGCGTCCGACAGCGACATTCGACTCGGCAAGAAGTCCGGCGATTACGGCACGCCGACGGAAGAAATCGATCTGTCAAAAGAATCGAAAAAGACCGGCAAAGCCGAGGTCTTCAAGATTGCCGATGAAGGCAGCAAGTCAAAAGGCAAAAAGCCGCCGGCAGATGAAAGCGACAGCGACTTTGAACTGACTCTGGCCGACGGCAGCGACGAAGTCGATCTCGGTTCGATGCCGCGTGATGTCACTGGCAAGAGCGGCAAGAGCGGCGTGAAGCTGAAATCTCCGTCCGACAGCGGCATTTCGCTGGAGAAAGAAGCAGAAGACAGCAGCAGCGAATTCGAATTAAACCTCGACAGCAGGTCGTCGAAGAAGTTTACCGGACCGAAGTCAACCAAAGCCGCAAAGCCCGATTCCGACAGCGAATTCGAATTATCGCTTGACGATTCCAGCAGCCAGTTGGCGCCGCCTCTCGAGAAGGCCGGCGAGCAGAAGGACATCTTCGAAACCGACTTTGACATTCCGGCGTTGGACGACGAATCGGCGTCGGAAGCCGTTGTGCTCGAAGAAACCGACACCGACTTGGAAAGCTCGGACTTCGACTTGGCTTTGGAAGAAGCGTCGGCCAGCGACGATAGCGCAAGCGCCGTCGTCGAACTCGAAGAAGACGTTGATGGCGTCGAAGCAGTCGATGACCTAGACGGCCCATCGGCGGCGGAGGACCTCGCCGGCGTTGAAGACGAGGAAGATGAACGCCGTCCGGTATTTGCCGGCCCGCCGCAACCGGCGAAGTGGGGAGTCCTGCCTGCGTTAGTCCTGTTCCCATGTGTGTTCTTGTTGTTCATCGTCTCACTCATGGGCTACGAACTTGTCAAAGGCGCTTGGGGCTACCGACAGCCGAATAAGGCGACCAGCCCGATCACGAACACAGTTGCCGGCTTGTTCTTCGAAGACCTTCCCAAAGAAGGCGGCGACAAGTAATGTAGAACATTGGAACTCGATTCAATAACCAAAGCACAGTCACAATGACTGTGCTTTGTGCGTTTTCACAGGTTGAATATCCGCTGCACATTGTCACGCAGCAATGCTCGGGCCAGTTCGACGGCTTGCGACTCCGTTAGGCGGCGTGTTTCGACGAAGTCTTCAGCGAGCGTTTCCGCCAAGACTCGTCGATACATGTTGTATTTGGGCAAAACAAACTCCAGCTTGTACGCGTCGCTGTAGTAGCCGAGCTGCTTAGTTTTGGGCACGGCCTGCAGTCTCGCCCGCAAATCCGGTGCGATGTACGCAGGAATATTGGAATACCACCAGTGCCCGCTGGTGACGACGTTGGGAAAGATCCAGGCGTGGCTGACGAGCTCCTGATTCATGCCGCTGGACAACACTGAGACGCAAAACGTGACATCCGGAAACGTGTTGAACAACTCCTGGTATTGAATGAGCGAACAACGATTGTCAAATAAGTCGCGGCCTTGGTGGACGCCGCAGCGATAAACGTTGCGATTGACGCCGATCATCAAATCGAAAGGTAGCCGGAACTCGCGACACAGTTCCGCGAGCATCCAAAACGCGGCATTCGAGTCGGGCCGGGTCGGCGCAAAATCTGGCGGCAGCGAGATCGCACATGCCTTTGCCCCCTTGTCGACAAAATGCTCGAATAGTTTCCGCAGGGCTTTGCGAAGTGCAGGCAGATCGCCGACGTCGACGCCCGACGCTTTTTCAAGTCGATGTTTGATCTCCGGATGCTTAAGGTGAAACACCAGTGCATCGGTCCGCAGGCATGGCACATACTTATTCGTGTCGAACCCGGTCAGCGGATCGTCGAATTCGTTGGTCAAAAATATCTTTTCGAGATTGGATCGCTGAAAGACCTGAGTCTCCCAATCGGGCTGACGGAAGACGCGCTGGGCCGAGTCGCAGAGTCCATCCGTATCGGCTGCGGAGACGCGCTCGCCTGAGAAGCCGAGAAATGAGCGGACGATGTCCAGGAACCACGCGTACTGTGCGGTATTGTCGTATCTATCCATGTGCGCAACAATCGCCCGCACGCGTTCACGCGGCGGCACGCCGGGCTGCAACGGCGCCTGGCTCATGCCCGCGGCGTGCGCCAATTCGGTGTAGTAATGGTAACCCAGGATATCGTCGAGGTGCTGTGAAACTGGGTGATGCGGATCGATGTGCGAATGCGGGTCGATCAGCGGGATTCGGCAAATCTCCTCGTAGAGGCATTGAACCAGTTGAGTGCTAGCCATTTGCGGTGCTCCACGAGCGATGTTGGCAACTCTTACAATTCGAAGTTGGAACTACTTACAAAGTTGTAATAGCGACCGAATGCACGAAATCATGTTGGTCCCACGTCCGAAAAAGGCCCCTCGTTGTAAATGAATGCTGTATCAGTCACTTAGATAGATTCCCGAATTATTCTTTCCGGATTGGCACGAACGGCACTGCGGTTGCTCTATCTGAATAACGAAAGAGACGAGAGCGACGCAGTTGCAGCCGGCCCCGTATACGATGGCGGCTCCTGCCGAGTCTCTCAGGGAAATTGGAGCGGCTTCGACCCCTCGGAGCCGCTCAGCATGCGACGAACCTGGCTTCCCTCGCCGAGCGCGTCGCGACAGGGTCTGCCTCCTCCAACAAATGGTTCCCCCCGAACCAGCCTCCTGCGGCCCGCCGTCCCCCGGCGGGCCGTCTTATTTGCTACGGCTGCCATTTGTGAAATCCAATTTGCGTCAATCCCGGCGGATTACTTGAGTAATTTCTTGATCTCTCGTGTCGCGAATTGTCGCACCGGGTCGTTGTCGGGATCGTCGAGCGGCAGCGGCTCGCGGCTGTTCCCAGGCCGCAGTATTATCTGTGTGTACCAATCTTTCAGCTGTCGCTGAAGGTCTGGCGGCACCGGAAGCTCAAAGCCCTCGCTCGGGCGAACGCCCCAGTCGTCATCGGTCTTGCTGTCGGGAAATCGGTGCAGGTTCTTGCCGTTCGGGCGCGTGAACAATCCTGTGGTCAACTTGAAGGCATAGCCAAGTTCCGGTATCGGCGGCGACCGCTGCACCGAACCTTTGCCGAAGGTGCGCTGGCCGCAAATCTTGGCGACGTTGTGATCCTGCAACGCGCTGGCGATCATCTCGCCGCCGCCCATCGTTGCGCCGTTCACCAGCGCAATGATCGGGATTTTCCCCAATTGGATGTGGCGGCCGCTCGTTTGATGCCGTTGCTGTCCCTGAGTGCGATCGCTGACCGTGGCAATTGTGCCCGACGGAACGAACATGCTGACGACTTCGACGGCCGGATCGACGTAGCCGCCGGGACAATCGCGCAGATCGACGATGAGCCCCTTCATGCCATTCGATGCCAAATCGCGAAGCGCGTTTTCGAGTTGTCCCGGCGCTCCCTGGTCAATGAAGCCGATTCTGACATAGCCAATGCGGGCTTGAGAATCGAGCATGAAACTCCAGTGATTGTCCGCCGTACGACGTACGCCGAAAATCCACTCGGGCGCGAACGCGCCTGCCGTCAGTGTCGCGTTGAGAGGCTCCGTGCGATCGGCTCGCCGCACCGTGACTTCTAGCGAGCCGCCTCGCCCCTCGCGTGAGTAGAAAGTAATCCGGCGCAGCAGTGCCGGTCCAAGGTTGCCGCTGGTTGACTGACCGCCGACATGCGTGATCATGTCCCCGGGCCGCAGACCCGCACGTTGGGCAGGGCTGCCGGCGTGTACGGTCAATATGCGATACGGCCCCGGCGGCGCGTTCTGATTCGGTGCGGCATTGTCCGCCGCAAGTGGATCGTTGATGAACGGAAGCTCGACCGGTAAGTCGAATTCCAGTCCCAGACCATAGTCCGGCTCACTCATCTGATTGCGGCGCTGTTCTGTTGCAGTGGGCACGCCGCAATAGGGATCGAGCGTGCGAGGAAGCGCCTTCATGCTGATTAATAGAGCACGATGATCGCGAAGAATATCGCTGTCGCCGAGGTGCGCGCGAGCGGCCGCCAGTAGATACTCGAACTCTCGATTGCTGCGAGCTCGGGCGAGGTCATTGCGAATACCGGCAGGCAGCGGCTCGCGCACGGCTTCGAACAGACCGGCAATGGCCGCTTCCACCAAGGCAGAACGCTCGACGGGACGAACATACTGAGATTCGATGGCAGCCAAGACTCGCGACATTAGTTGTGCGAATCGCGCGGCATCGGCTCGTACCTGCGGCGATGCCTGCTCCAGCGACTTGAGGTCGGCCGCAAGCGCGGAGCCGGACAAAACGAGCAAGGCAACGATTGCCGTCATCCTCGACATGACCGCATGCTCCTTCACCAAAAGCGTCCCCGCATTGACATCTTTATGGTAATCGAGTCGCCGCTTCAAAGATAGTCCGCGTCGAAAGCGCGTTGCCGTCTCGCTCTTTTTTCGAAAACAGGTCTCCGACATGTCAATTTGTGTCATTTTATGACACTTGTTTCTCAAACTGCGCGCACGACGAACGCAAACGCGAGATCGCGCTTCTGTAATCAACCGAACCAACGTTACGATCCGGTTGGCGATTGTCAAATGTCCGGGCGGCAGCAATGCAGAATTGACCCGCCGATCCGGCTCATAACGGCGCGCCAAATGCCTACAAGCGTTGCCAAGACGCATTGAGGCATCAATGGTCTTGGCGCCGCTTCTCGTCGAGTTGATCGGCACAAGTCGTCAGGAGCAGTTCCGCGCACGGGCAGCACGCGTCTCGGCCAAACGATGCTGAACGATTGGAATCCGACTTGCTGCACGCTTCGTCAACGTGCTGGCTGCAACTTGCTTGAAGGCGAATTTGCATGCTCCGCCAACCGGGAAGGGGACGGTCCCCTGCATTGTGGAGAATTACTGCAAGAATCGATTTGCTGGAAGCGGTCCTTTAGGAGCACCCATTCGAAACCTCCGGTGAGTTGTCTCCGCGCCGAGGCGCGCGAACGATTTGAGTTGTAATGTACGCAATCGTCGCCGTTTCCCCGTCGAAAAGGCTCGGGACGTTGCCGAGGATACGCGCGCCGAATCGTACGGCCTGCCGGGCGACTTTGGCGTCCCGAATCGCACCGATGAGCACCGAGTATTTCTCCAGTCCGATAGCAACGCTGTCCCGAACGGCCTTGACGGCGGACTTCGTCGCCCGCATGTGGGGCGCAATTCACAGACCGAAAAAGCCGCCGCTCATCACCGGCTCAAACCATGCCGCGAACCAGATCCCTTGATCATCGACTTCGTAGACCCGGCGGTCGAAAGCACTGAAAGAACGCGCCCACGCTTGCGTGGACGACGCTAAATGCTCGCTCCAGGTCCATGGTATCTTCCATGCGTGTCCACCATTCCAGCAGAAGCAAATCTGCTTGCGGACTGCCGTCGTATACGGTCATATTGCGGTTTCATCCTGGTTCGCTACTCATGATCGGCCACTTGAACTGGTACACGAACACGACTGCTGCGATCCTTGCAGGTTACGGTCTGATTTGAAGATCCGGCCCTTGGCCGCGTGACGAATCGCCGACTTTTTCTACATCTCTCGTCTATGCAAGCACGTCGTTAACCAGCTGGCCGTGAACGTCGGTCAGGCGGAAGCGGCGGCCTTGATACTTGAAGTTGAGTTTCTCATGATCGATGCCGAGGAGATGCAGGATGGTCGCATGAAGATCATGGATATGTACGGCGCCCGGCGTGAACGAATGCTTGTCCGGCTGAATCGGCTGACCGTGTGCGTCGGCAATGTTATAGCCATAGTCGTCGGTCCTGCCGTAAGTGAAACCGCGACGGACGCCGGCGCCTGCCAGCCAGATCGTGAAGCAACGCGGGTGATGGTCGCGGCCATAGTTGTTCGCGGACAAATGGCCTTGCGAGTAGCTGGTCCGGCCGAACTCGCCGCCCCATATCACGAGCGTATCTTCGAGCATGCCGCGCTGCTTCAGGTCGCGCAGCAAAGCGGCTGCCGGCTGATCGGTTTCGCGCGTCTGCGTGCGCATAGCGCCAGGCAATCCGCCATGGTGGTCCCATCCCTGGTGATACAGTTGGATGAATCGCACTCCGCGTTCGGCGAGGCGTCGCGCCATCAAACAGTTGGACGCAAAGGTGCCGGGAGTCGCAACGTCCGGGCCGTACGAATCGAGGATCGATTTGGTTTCGCCGGTGATGTCAGTGACTTCCGGGACGCTCGTCTGCATTCGGAAAGCCAGTTCATACTGAGCAATTCGAGATTCAATTTCAGGATCGAGTTCTCGCGCTTGTTGAATGCGGTTGAGATCATTGAGCTTGTTTAGTAGTGCACGGCGGCTCGCCTGGGTAACACCGTCTGGATTCGTCAGGTAATAAACGGGGTCCTTGCCCGCGACGAACTTCACTCCCTGATGCTTCGAATCGAGGAAACCGTTGCCCCAGAGTCGAGAGTACAGCGGCTGGTCCCCTTTGTTCTTGGTCACGAGCACGACAAATGCCGGTAGATTTTCGTTCAGCGAGCCGAGACCATAACTCATCCACGCGCCAAGTGAAGGCCTGCCCGCGATTTGCGATCCTGTTTGAAAGTACGTGATCGCCGGGTCATGGTTGATTGCCTCGGTGTACATCGACTTGATGAAGCACAAGTCGTCCGCAAGTTTCGCAGTGTGCGGCAATAGCTCGCTAAACCAGGCGCCGCACTTTCCGTATTGGGCGAACTTGAAGGCGGAGCCTGCCAATGGCAACGACGCCTGATTGACCGACATGCCTGTGAGCCGCTGCCCGCGCCGGACATGGTCAGGCAATTGCATGCCGTGTTTTTGGTTCAACAAGGGCTTGTAGTCGAACAGGTCCTGATGGGCTGGGCCTCCGCTTTGAAACAGATAGATGACTCGCCGGGCTTTGGCAGGGAAGTGCGGCGCCCCGAGTTCGCCGGTGGTTGCGGCGCGTGCGTCACGAGGCAACAGCGTAGCAAGCGCAGCCGCTCCCAGCGACATTGCCGAACGCGTGAGAAATTGCCGGCGGCTTGACGGGCCTGTAACGGAACTTGCCTGTTGAAACAGGTCATTTTGATCAAACATTTTCTCACCACCTTTTGCTCAATCAGCGCATCATCACGGCCGCGTCCAGGTTCAAAATCGCGCCGGCAGTTGCAGCGGCGGCGGCCAATTCCGCGGCATCGACGCCGCTCGCCGGCGCCTTGTCGCCGATGCGCAGAAATTTCTTGGTGCTCTCGGGATCGCCACGAAACAGGGCGAGTTGCTCGCGGAACAGAGCCGACAGCAGCTTGACCTCGCGATCTTCCGGTGCGCGAGTTGCAGCCAGTCGAAATGCGAAGGTGACGCGCGACTCTACGGTAGCGCCGCCTTCTTTGAGCATTCGTTCTGCAAGGCCGCGAGCAGCTTCGACAAACTGCGGATCATTCAATAGCACGAGCGGCTGCAATGGCGTCGTCGTTGACTGCCTGCGGACGTTGCACACTTCGCGGCCCGGCATATCAAAAGCGAGCATGTTCGGAGGAGGCGACGTACGTCGCCAGAACGTGTACATGCTGCGGCGATAGAGGCCTTCGCCCTTATCGGCCACATACTCCGGCAGGAACGCGTTCATGCCGCGCCACATGCCGGGCGGCTGATACGGTTTGACGGGCGGTCCGCCGACTTTGTCAACCAACAGGCCGCTGTTGTAAAGAAACGCGTCGCGCAGCATCTCGGCGGACAAGCGTCGAGCCGGCGCTCGGGCTAGCAGCAGATTCTCCGGATCGCGTTCACGAGTCGAAGCAGACGTCGCCGACAGTTGCCGATACGTTTCCGAAAGGACGATCTGTCGGCACAGAGCTTTGACGTCCCATTTAGACGAGATGAAGTCGCGAGCCAACCAGTCGAGCAATTCGGGATGCGTGGGAAGCGCGCCTTGCGTGCCAAAGTTCTCCGCAGTCGCCACGAGTCCACGGCCAAAGAACATCTGCCAGTAACGATTGACGGCGACGCGAGCCGTCAGCGGGTGCGACGGGTCGGCGATCCATTTTGCGAGATCGAGTCGCGACAACGCCTTCGAGTTGCCGTTTCGGATGGTCGCGGCAATCTGTGCCGGCATAGCGCGCGGCGCTGGCCGATCACGTGGAGCATCGTACGCACCGCGAGCGAGGATGTATGACGGCCTTTCGCTGGGCATCTCTTGCATCGCCATAATCTCGAACACGCCGGTCTGTGCGGCGAACCATTGGCGACGTGCGTCGGCTAATGCAGCACGCGCCTTCGCAACTTCGGGATCGACGGCGGCGAAGTAGTATTTCCGCACCGATTTTTCGTCCTTGCCAGTCAATGCTTCGACCAGCGAACGATTGTCGAACAAGTGCGCCGCCTCGATCTCGGTGATCGAGCGATCAAAGATTCGAACTTCATCCAACAAGCAGTCCTTGAGGCCGGTGGAGCGAAAACGTTCGCCGAAGGTCAGACCGCTTGAACCAGCGCCATGTCCAATCTGACTCTGCAAATCCTTGTCGAGCGAGTCGCGGAGTATGTCGCAGTCGGCAGCTCCGCCGTCGATGTAGAGTCGCAATCCGCTGGCGAGGCTCGACCCATCATAGGTCGCGGTGATTTGCACCCAACGCTTGGGCGATATGGGAGCTTTTGTTTGAATCGCGGCCATGTTGCCGGGCCAGTACCTGACGAGTGCGAAGCGCAATTTGCCGTCTTCGAACGACATCTCGACGCCGTGAAAACCGGTGTCGGTGCCGCTCTGGCGGTGAAAGACGATGCCTTCTTTTGGTGAGTCGGGCAGATGAAGCCAAAACGACACGCTGAAGGACTGCCATCGTTCGATGCTGCCGAGAACGTTCGGAAAGTGGGCCGGGTCATCGCCGGTGAATTTCAGCGCCTTGCCTGCTCGCCCGTCGACGAGTGCGTTAGCGCCCGACGAACTGCCGGGCGCTTTGGCGTTGGCACGATTGATCAGTTGGTTGCCGTTGCGTTCATCGAGCGTGTAATCGCCGACGAGGCCGGGGATCAGAGGCTTCGCGGTAGCAGCATTGGCGAGCCATTCACGAAACGCCGATTCGCGCTGATGGATCGTCTCCAAGAGGCGAGCCGCTTTGGCTTCGACGTCTTTCTGAAGCGTCGCGATGGATTTGTCCTGCTCCGGCGTGGAGAGTCGCAATGTCGGCGTCGGCCGAAATGCGGAGTTGTCGTACGTGCCCCACTCGTCGATGTTGTTGAAAAACGCCGACAAGGAATAGTAATCGCGCATCGTCAACGGATCGTACTTGTGGTCGTGGCAACGCGTGCACTCGAACGTCAGTCCGAGGAATACAGTGCCAAACGTGTGTACGCGGTCGGCAACGTATTCAAGCCGCCACTCTTCCGGGATGCTGCCGCCTTCATTCGTCATGCGATGCAGCCGATTGAAGGCAGTGGCGATTCGCTGCTCGCGCGAGGCGTTCGGCAACAGGTCGCCGGCGATCTGCCAGGTGATGAACTGATCGAACGGCAGGTTGCGATTGAACGCTTCGATCACCCAGTCGCGCCAGGGCCATACGTGCGTGTCGCCGTCGGCCTGGTAGCCAAATGAATCGGCATAACGGGCGACATCGAGCCACTCCATGGCCATGCGTTCGCCGAATCGGGTCGATTTCAAAAGCCGGTCGACGACGTTTTCAAACGCTGTTGCCGTTCGGTCCGCAAGGAAGGCATCCACTTCGGCCGGTGTCGGCGGCAGCCCTGTCAGGTCGAACGTCACGCGGCGAAGCCAGTCTTCCCGCCGAGCCGCCGCTGCCGGCGTCAGTCCCTCACGTTCCAATCGCGACAGAATGAATTGATCGATTGGATTTCGCGGCCACTTCACCGCACGAACCGACGGAATCGGCGTTTCTTTCGGCAAGGGCTCAAACGCCCAGTGCGCTTTGTACTGCGCCCCTTCAGCAATCCATTGCCTTAGAACTTCTATCTCTGATTTCGACAAACTGAGATTAGAACGTATCGGCGGCATTCGATCCGACGGGCCGGCGGTGATCTTCGCAATCAGTTTGCTCTCGTCGGGCTTACCCGGCACAATGACGTTCTTCGCCAGCGCTGACTCACGATTATCGAGCCTCAAGCCGGCTTTGCGCGTTCGTTCATCCGGACCGTGACATACAAAACAGCGGTCGGCGAGTATTGGGCGAATTTGAAAGTTGTAGTCGATCGTTGGCGGCGCCGCTTTGATCGCAACTGCGAACAACAGCGCCAAAACGCAACTTGCTACTTTCGTGTGCGAAGACATTGTCAGGACCTCAAAGGGGCCCGCTGCGAATGAGCCTGGCTGGGAGTGCGTTCAGCTTGAGATATTCTATGAATCGACACGGCGTCGTTGAACTACGTGTATTCGATGCCTAAAAGCGTCATTTCATCGGCTGATTCAGTTTCTTTCACCCGGTCCTGGGCGATTCCATCGAGCCAGGCGCTCAGCGACCGGTCGCGATGCCGCACTACGGCCGACAGCAACCATTGCGCGGTTTGGCTGTCTGTATCGACAAGGCCGTCGGAGTAGAGAAGTAGCCGATCGCCGGGTTGCAATCGAATGGTCAACGGCTCGTACTTGAACTGCGACAATCCAAGCATGCTGCCCGAAATCGAATGCAGTCGCGGCCCTTCTTGACGCGGCACTTGTACCGGCATTGTTGCTCCGGCCGAAGCAAGTCGTACATCGCCGGTTTCACCGGCAATCGTGCACAGCGTCAATCGCACCAGCGGCGATTCCGCGTCGTTCAACTCGGTCAAAGTCCTGCTTAATTGTCCGAGCACTGTTTCGGGCGGCTCGGCATTCCAGTTTTCAAGTTGTTGTTGAACCAACAGCGACAGCAAACAACAGTGCAGGCTGTGGCCGAGAGTGTCGCCCAAAAGCACGTTGACAGATCGCGAGCCTACGGGCCGGATGCCCATGAAATCGCTGCCGACCGGAGTTGAACGACGGACGGTCGTTGCGATTTGAATGCGGTTCGAAGTAAAAGATTCTTCGGTTCGCATCCTCTCTTGCATGAGCCTGGCTAGACGCGTGTCGGCATCAAGCTGTGCGTACAACTGATGCACCGTTCGATTGAGAAGACTCGATTCGTTGGCCCAGGCAGAGAGCCGTTCGCTTTCCAGTTGTCGATTCAACATTACCTGAACCATCGCAGCGAGTTCTCCCAGGCCAAAAGGCGGCGACAAGCAAAGATCGGCGCCGGCGCCCCACCCTGTGTTTCGCTCTTCGGTATCGTTGGCGATCCATAACAGCGGCCGCCAACCAATAGCCTGAATTTGCCGCCATTGCCTGACTAACAAAGACGCCGCTTGTGTGTGATCGGCGGCGGCTATGATCGCCACCCGGTACTTTGCCAGATCGTCCGGATGCGGACCGGGAAACTCAACGGTCTCGCAAGTGATGCCTGCGCCACCCAAAGCGATGCCGATCGGCTCGGTCTGATCCTTCGGACCCACAATTAACACGGCGATCGAAACTGTCATGGAACTGCCTCGATTGTTCGGCCGGCAGTATAGCCGCACCGGCGAAAGGATGCGAGTCGAAGCGAGGCGTCGCTTGACCTGCTTTGGACAAAGGCCTTAGAATGGACGCTATCACACTTATCGACGTTGAAAGCGAGATCGCCGTGCCTGTACAGATGGAGCTCAAGCGAATCATTATCAGCGAGATTCACGAAGAGCAGGTCATCCTGCTGCGCGAGATCGACGGCGAGAGGAGCTTTCCGATCGTGATCGGTTTCTACGAGGCGATGCACATCGACCGCAGAGTTCGGAATGAGAAGAAGACGAGGCCGCTGCCGCATGATCTGGTAGGCAGCGTTGTAGAGCAGATGGGCGGCGAGATTCAGGACGTGATCATCAGCGAATTGCGCGACCACACCTACTATGCGCTACTGCGCATTCGATATGAAGGTGAGTTGATCGAAGTCGACAGCCGGCCCAGCGACGCGATTGCGATTGCAATGACGGCTCGCGTGCCGATCTATGTGAACGAAGACGTGCTGAATGAACTCGCCAGTGACTGAATTCGGCGCGAACGCAAGGGCATGCCGCCTTGTCTGACATTTGCGTGCTGATTATCATTGGCTAAAGCGACTGGGGATTGGTGTAACGGTAGCACGACTGACTCTGGATCAGTTAGTCTAGGTTCGAATCCTAGATCCCCAACTCCACTTCGAGCGGCTGAAAATTCCAATTACAGAATGTTGTTCTCATCACGGGGACTTGCGCCGAACTCTACGCGTGCCGCACGAATGCGAATCGCGGCACTGGAGGTGGATTTCATGGTGGATCGTTTCTCGACGACGACGGCAACGCCGAGCCCGTTGCCGATCGGGAAGTTCGCACCTGGTGTTTTGGAGCCGAGGAAACGGTCAACCTTGAACGTGCTTGATTTGCCGAACTCAGGCTTGAACTCGGCCGTGGCGAGGATGTCCGCCTCACGCGGGTCTTTGTTCATGTCGCAGAATCTGATCAACAACAGCCTGCAGGCGAAGTTTGCGAGGAATTGTTGCTCGAACTGGGCTGCGGTTGCCGCTTCTCCGGTCGCTTCGATGGCGAACGTGTAGTGCCCGCCGCGGGCATTGCGAATTTCTTGGGCGAGAATGGCGCGATCGTTGCCGTCTCTGAGGCGGATGACGACCGAACCGTTCTCTTTTCGCACGGCGATGCCCTTGGATTCTTTCGTCCATAGCGGGAAGGCACGCCAGCCTTTGTTGCGGCTCGGCGGCGACGCTGGAACCAGCGGCAACGACGTCGAAAAATCGGCGTCGAGAAGCCAATTCGCGTCAAACTCCGGCACGAATGTCGGATCACCGGTCGCCACGCACCTCTCGGCCGTTGCCGGCGTCGTGCCCAGTGCCGCGATGATCGGCTCGCCCTTGGTAATCGGGTGTGGGCGGTTAGCCTTGTCGCGGAACATGCCGTTCGGGTCGATGCCGAGTAAATGAAAGATCGTCGCGGTGAGGTCGCCGCCGCGAATCGGATCGGTAACTGGATAGGCGCCGTTTTTATCGCTGGCGCCGATCACCTGCCCACCGCGAATTCCGGCGCCTGCAAACGCACAGCTGAACACATGGCCCCAGTGGTCGCGTCCGCCGACTTTGTTAATTCGTGGCGTACGGCCAAACTCACCGATGACCACAACAAGCGTTTCCTGCAACAATCCACGATCCTGCAGATCGTCCATCAGCGCCGCAAACGTGACATCGAATTGCGGGCACAAGCAGTCCTGCAATCGATCGGCGTTCTGTGCGTGCGTGTCCCATAGCGGATTATCAACGGCCGAGTCGCCTGGCTCCCGCGCCCAGTTGACGTGCACCAGCCGTACACCCGCTTCGATGAGCCGCCGTGCCAACAGCACCGACTGTCCCCATGTGTAACGGCCGTATCGATCCCTCGTCTTGGCCGATTCCTTTGAAAGGTCGAAGGCTGCCCGAGCAGCGCCGGAAGTCACAAGGTCGAACGCATATTGGGACTGCTTGCTCCAGGTGTCGAGCGCGTCGCTACGGCCGATGGCGTCGAGATTTCGGTCGAGTTGCTGCAGAAGTTCGCGGCGGCGGTCGACGCGTACACGAAGCATATCGCCTGAAAGGTCCAGCCCCTCGATGTGGTAGTCCGGTGCTGCAGGGTCGCCGACGAATCTTTCCGGCTCCCATTGTTTGCCAAGGAATCCCGCGGTCTGACCGGCCGGCGTCACGTTGTCGTTGAGCCGCATCAGATCGGGAATCCACACGGATGACAGAGCCGGCAACCGCTCGCTGGGCTTGAGCATTTTGACGATGGAGCCGAAGTAAGGCCAATCGACGGGCTTGATCTGCCGGGCGCTGCCTGGGCCGTACGGATAGCCCGTCAGCAGCCAGTAACCGCTCACGTCGTGATTGTCGTCGCGAGTCGATAGCGATCTCACCACCGCGAGCTTGTCAGCGTAGCGTGCCGTTCGCGGCAACAACTCCGAGAACCGAATGCCAGGCACGTTGGTGGAAATCGGTTTGAATGGCCCACGAATATCGACAGGAGCATCAGGTTTAGGATCAAAAGTCTCGTGTTGCGGCGGACCGCCCTGGAGCCACAGGTAGATGCAATTTTTCGCTTTGCCGAAGGTCGAGCCAAGGTCGCCGGCAAGAGGCGGGACTTGTGTAGGCGTCGAGCCGCGTGCCGAAAGTACATCCGCGAGTGAAACGCCGACGGCGCTGAGCCCGCCGATGCGCAGCCAGTCGCGGCGCGAGCAATCGGTTGATCTGTGCATGTCGGCGATGGAGAGCATCGCGCGTCCCATTTCAAAAGGCAATCGAATGCGAGTTCCGGCAGGTGCATAAACTGTACCGTAGATAGGCCGGCGGCTCAAGCCGGTTCAAACGATTTTGCAAAGCCGGTGGTAGGGTTTCGAAATGCCAATACTCGGACGCCTCGCAGCGGCGTGGACCGTGGTTGCGATTGGCAGCATCTTCGCGACGGTGCAGGCTCAGGAGAAACGGCAGCCACTGCCAATGGCGCCCTATTACGCTGACCATTCGGACCTGCTGGCTTTGCAACTTTCGGCAGATCGATCCGTGCGAATCACGACTGTCGAACAGTGGAAAACGCGACGGCGCCACATCATTCAGAATCTGCAACTTGTCACCGGCCGTTTGCCCGACCCGCCGCAGCGTGCTCCGCTGAATATCAAGGTGATTGCCGAAACACGTGTGGGAGCGCTTCTGCGGCGTTCGATCACGTACCATTCGGACGCGAAACACCGAGTGCCCGCGTACTTATTCGTACCCGCCGGAACCGAAGCGAAGAAGCTGCCGGCGATGTTGTGCCTGCATCAAACGACGGCAGTCGGAAAGGACGAACCGGCGGGCGTTCGCGGCGACCCGCAAATGCAATACGGCCTCGAATTGGCGAAGCGCGGCTACGTCGTCATTGTGCCGGACTATCCGTCGCTGGGTGAGCACAAGTTCGATTTCAAGGCCAATGCAGAGTTCGCCAGCGGCACGATGAAAGCGATCTGGGACAACATTCGCGCTGTCGACGTGCTGCAGTCGCTCACCGAAGTCGATGCCGAACGTATTGGCGTGATCGGCCATTCTCTCGGCGGACATAATGCGATGTTTACAGCCGTCTTCGAGCCGAGGATTAAGGCGATCGTGTCGAGTTGCGGATTCACGACGTTTCGAAAAGACGATATGCCGAGTTGGAACGGACCAAGGTACATGCCGAGGATCGCGACCGAGTATCAAAACGACGCCAAGAAGGTACCGTTCGATTTCCATGAGATTGTCGCGGCATTCGCACCGAGGCCCTTCTTGGCGTGCGCGGCCGAGAAGGACGACGACTTTGACGTGACCGGCGTTCGTGATGTGATGGCGGCGGCGAAAACCGTGTACCTCCTGCTGGACGCGGAGAAGAACTTATCGGCTGTCTATCCGCCGGGCCCGCACGCTTTCCCCGATGCCGCCCGTCAGGCAGCATATGAGTTCCTGGATCGGCATTTGAAGATAAGGAAATAGTGCGAGAACGTGATTCAAACGGCGATCAGTGCGGCAACGAAGAGAGGGAATCGATGAACGGCGACATTCGATTTGCGACGGTGGACGATGCTGCGGCAATTGCTGCAATCTATTCGCCGTTCTGTTTGAACACGTCGATCTCATTCGAGGAAGTCGCGCCGGACGCCGCTGAAATGGCTCGCCGTATCGAGCGGATTCTGCCACGCTGGCCGTGGCTCGTGTTTGACGACGGAGGCACGGTGCGCGGCTACGCTTATGCCGGCCCGCACAACGAACGCGCCGCGTATCGCTGGTCCGTCAGCGTGGCCGTGTATGTCGGCGACGGCGCCCGGCGGCAAGGAGTCGGCCGAAGGCTCTATGAGACGCTCTTTCGACTGTTGGTGGTGCAAGGATACTTCAAAGCATTTGCAGGTGTCACGTTGCCGAACCCTGCTAGCGAACGGCTTCACGAATCCGTCGGCTTTACCCCCGTCGGCACCTATCACGGTTCGGGCTACAAGTTCGGCGCCTGGCATGACGTGCGCTGGTACGAGCGCGAATTGCAGCCGGAACGTGCGGCCCCGCCGGAGCCGACGGCGATTGGCGAGGTAGTGGGGACGAACGAGTTGCGAGAGGCGATTGGCATGTAGGGTGATACGTGCGGAACACGGCGGGAGTGGCTTTACAACCGACTATCCTCGCCCTAACAGTGCCTGACGGATTGTTTGTTCCGGCGTGACGCCCGTAAAACGTGCGGCGACCTGGCCGTTCCTGAAGATGAGCAGTGCCGGTATCGACGAAATGTGAAATCGGGTCGCCAGTTCCTGGTTGTGGTCGACGTTGACTTTGCAAACTTTGAAGTCGGCCGCCAGCGATGCGAGGATCGGGTTCATTGCTTTGCAGGGCGGGCACCACGGCGCCCAGAAATCGACAAGCACCGGCTCGGTGGATTCGAGCACTTCTTTCTTCCAACGAAATTCTTCCAGCAGCATCTTCGCTCCTCCTTGTCGGTCCATCCCGACCGCCACATTCTACCCGGCAGCACCGGACTTCAAGATGAGATTCTTCGTGCGATCGCGACCACTCGAAACATGCTTGGGCAATCGTGTGCAGCTCGCACAAAAAATTTCGCATGGCAACTACGTCTCGCTCGCGGCGGAGGTTTTTGCTAACGTAACGAAGTGAAATGGACTGCACCTTTCTCTGATCGAGGATTGCGATGAATGCCGAGTTGCGCCGCCGAACTGATGAGTTGACAAGCCGTTTGACTCAGCTACGGGACTCTCTTTGACATCCCTGCCAAAATCGCGGAGCGCGACCGCCTGACAAATTCGATGGGTGAACCGTCCTTTTGGGACAATCAGGACCGGGCCAAAAAAGTCATTGCTCAACTGAAGCCGCTCAACGCATTGTTGAAACCTTATCAGGATCTTGAAACCGGCGTCGGCGACGTCGGCGCCTTGGCGGAGCTTTGCGCCGAGGACGAGAGTCTGGTACCGGAGCTAGTGCGTGATTTAGGCAAATTCGAACATCAATATGACAAGTTCGAATTGCAGGCGATGATGAGCGGGCCGGCCGACGCCAGCAATGCGTTCCTGCGGATTCAGGCGGGCGCCGGCGGCACCGATGCCTGCGACTGGGCGCAGATGCTCATGCGCATGTACATGCGCTGGGCCGAGAAACAGGGCTACCTGGTCGAGATTCAAGACGAACTGCGCAACGAGGAAGCCGGAATTCAGTCCGCTCAGTTGCGTATCGTCGGCCCGCATGCCTATGGCTACCTGCAAAGCGAGACCGGCGTACACCGGCTCGTTCGCATCAGTCCTTTCGGTTCCGGCGATACGAGGCAGACGTCGTTCGCCGCCGTTGACGTCACGCCGGAACTCGACGACGACATCAACATCGAGGTCAAAGAGTCCGACCTGGAAATGCAGACGTTTACGAGCGGCGGACCCGGCGGGCAGCATCAGAACAAGACGCAGTCCGGGGTGCGGCTGATTCACAAGCCGTCTGGAATTCGAGGCGAAAGCCGGACTGAACGCAGCCAGCACAAGAACTACGACAATGCGTTGAAACTGCTCAAGGCCCGGCTGTATCAGATTGAAGAATCGAAACGGCTTGCCCAAGTCGAACGCTCGTACGACGAGAAGGGCGACGTGGCCTGGGGCAATCAGATCCGCAATTACGTGATGCAGCCCTACACGATGGTCAAGGACGTTCGGCTCGGTGTGGAGACGTCGCAGGTACAGCACGTACTCGACGGCGAGATCGACGATTTTCTACAGGCGTATTTGAAACAGAAGACGGAGCGGGAGCACAAGAGGCAAGGAACGAAATAGCTTGGCACTCGTGGCGAGCGCTCGCAGCCCCGCCACAAGCGGCGGGCCACATGATGCATTTTCCATCACCTGAGGAAATGACTGCGTTTGGCCGTCGCCTTGGCGGCGTGCTGTTTCCAGGCGCCGTCATTGCGCTGGTCGGGCCGTTAGGCGCGGGCAAGACTTTCTTGGTGCGGGCGATCGCGGAAGGGCTCGGAATCGCAGATTCGCGCACGGTGTGCAGCCCGACATTCACATTGGTGCATGAGTATCCAGCCCGGCTGATGATTTATCATTTCGACGTGTATCGTTTGAAATCCACTGCAGAATTCCTGGATCTAGGCGCGGTGGAGTACTTCGACGCCGGCGGCGTGTGTCTCATCGAGTGGGCCGACCGCGTCTCAGACGTACTGCCTGCCGATCGGCTGGAAATTGCGATCACTTCAACCGGGGAATTCAGTCGCAATCTGACGTTGAGGTCTCACGGGAAGCGGCACGATATAATTGTGAGTGCCGTCTCATCGTGGCCCGCAGTTTATGCTGAAGGCATATTCAGTTCGCAGTCGAAGTAGTGTATGCTGACGCGTGCAATTCTTCTGGGAACATGGCTGTGAACGAAGTCACACGGATCTTGGCTGCGCTGGACCAAGGCGAGACACAGGCGGCGTCTCAACTCTTGCCGCTTGTCTACGACGAGTTGCGCCGACTGGCCTCGCATCGGCTGACACAGGAAAAGCCAGGCCAGACCTTAACAGCAACCGCGCTCGTCCACGAGGCGTACTTGCGATTGGTCGGCCAAAAGGTGCACGGCGAATCAACGGAAACCAAGTGGCAGGGCCGTGGACACTTCTTCGCGGCGGCGGCTGAGGCGATGCGGCGGATTCTCGTCGAACAGGCGCGCCGACGAAAGGCGCAAAAACACGGCGGAGAAATGCATCGCGTCGAATTGGCGGACATCGCCGTGCCGGCGAATCGCCCAGATGAAGACCTGCTGGCACTGGACGCGGCACTGGACCAGCTGGCTGCGGAAGACCCGATCAAGGCCGAACTGGTCAAACTGCGCTACTTTGCTGGACTGACTGTAGAACAAGCCGCGTCCTCTCTTGGCATTTCTCGAGCGACTGCAGATCGCTACTGGTCCTACGCAAAAGTCTGGCTCTTCGAGGCGATTCAAAGCGAGTCGGTTGAAAAAGAGTGACGATCGCGCGATGATGAGTGAACATTCGTCCCAAGAATTCAAATCATTCATAGATTTCGTGAGGCGCGCGAGGCGTTTTTTTCGCATGATTGGTCAGCAGAGGCACCCCGGAGCAGTCGTCATGCAGCGCAAGTCAATCGACCAAATCTACTGGGAGGCGTCGCAGATTGAACGACCCACCGACCAGCAGCATTTTTTGGAAGAACAATGCGGCGAAGACAACGTACTGCGTTCCAAAGTCGAGCGTTTGTTGACGCTGCGAATAGACGCTGAGAGCTTTTTGGAGTCGCCGCCCGTTGCATTGATGCAGTCGGCCGAACTTGGTCAGGACACTGTCGGCACTGCAATCGGACCGTACAGGCTGCTGCAGAAGATCGGCGAAGGCGGCATGGGTACGGTATGGATAGCCGAGCAATTGAAGCCGGTGCATCGCCGCGTTGCAGTCAAGATCATCAAACCGGGGATGGATTCGCAGCAGGTCATCGCACGATTCGAGGCGGAGCGCCAGGCACTTGCGCTGATGAATCACCCGAATATCGCAAAAGTGCTGGACGTGGGAACAATGCCATCTCAGATTTCAGATTTCAGATTTCAGAATGTAAACGCAAATTCCAATCTGAATTCTGAAATCGACAATCTGAAATCCGCGGGTCGGCCCTACTTCGTCATGGAACTCCTCAAGGGCGTGCCGATCACAAAATACTGCGACGAACAAAAGCTGACGCCCCGGCAGCGAGTCGAGTTGTTCATCCCCGTTTGCGAGGCTATTCACCATGCCCATCGCAAGGGGATCATTCATCGCGACATCAAGCCGTCGAATGTGCTGGTATGTCCGTTTGATGGCAAGCCGGTGCCGAAAGTGATCGACTTCGGCGTCGCCAAAGCGACGGGACATCGATTGACCGACAAGACGCTGTTCACGGAGTTCGGCCAGGTCATCGGCACGCTCGAGTACATGTCCCCGGAGCAAGCGGAGCTAAACAACCTCGACATCGACACGCGCAGCGATATTTACTCGCTGGGCGTGCTGCTTTACGAGTTGCTGACCGGTTCGACGCCGATCATTCTCAGCAAGACGAATGAAGTGCTGTTGATAGAGATTTTGCGCACGATACGCGAGGTCGATCCGCCGACGCCGAGCAATCACTTGAGCACGACTGCGGAACTTCCGCAGTTGGCGAGCAATCGCAGCCTGGCGCCGGCGCGGCTGCCGGTGCAGATTCGCGGCGAACTCGACTGGATCGTCATGAAGTGCCTGGAGAAGGACCGCAATCGGCGCTACGAGTCTTCGAACGAGCTTGCCGTCGATCTGCAACGATACCTGCGCGACGAGGAAGTGGTTGCGTGTCCGCCCTCAACGGCATATCGGCTGAGGAAGTTCGTGCAGCGAAATCGAGTCGCGGTCACTTCCGCCGTCGCCTTGTTGATCGTGTTGCTGGCCGGCATCGCCGGCACTTCGATCGCCTTGGCGATGGCGTTGCGATCGGATCATCGTTCGCGACTCGCGGCGATTCGGGAGAAGGATGCTGCGGACGCAGAACGGATTGCCCGTGCCGGCGAAGTCGCTCAACGTCGCCAAGCCGAGGAGGTCGCCACGCTCGTCGAGTCGTTGTTTCGCAATCTCGATCCGGTGACGGAGCCGGAGGAGTTGAAATTCCGACTGGTCGAGCAACTGCAAGCAATGGCGACGAATCTCGAAACCGATTATCGCGGCGATCCACTCGTTCGGGCGCGTATGCGCGCGACGCTGGCATCCGTACACCACAAGATCGGAAATCATCGGGAAAGCGTTGCGCTCAATGAGAAGGTCCTGGCCGAGCGAAGGGAAGTTTTGGGCCCCGACCATCCTGACACCTTGGCCGCGATGCATGCCCTGGCCGGTTCTTATGAGTTTGCCGCCTCGCGTGGCGATACCCACCTGCGGACAAAGGGGTCTGCGCTATTAAAGGAATGGCACGAGAAAACACTCGTAGTCAGCCATGCGGACAGCGAACAAGCTTTGAAGGCGCGAACGAGTCTGGCATTTCAACTCGGCCGGGCGGGCGAGGTTCGGACTGCCGTGCAAATGCAACAAGATGTGCTGGAGCGTCGTCGCGAAATGAATGGGCCTGATCATCGCGACTCGATTCAGGCATTGCGCGACCTGGCGCATATGCATGGATTTGCCGGCGACAAAGCCAAACAAATGTTGATGCTGGAAGAAGCGTATGCTAAGGCGAAGCAAAAGATAGGGTCGGACGATAAGCTCACTGCTATCCTGTTGACTGACCTGGCCGCGAACAACATTGTGCAAATGAAATATGATCGGGCGATCGAGCTCTATGCCTACTACCTCGAGACGCTTATTGCCAAAGGCCAATCGAAAAGCATCGCCGCCTATACAACGATGAATTCTTTGGCGGACGCGTATCAAAGAGCCGGCCGGGTCGAAATGGCGATTCCGTTGTTTGAACAATCCCATGAAGGCCTCAAGAAACACTATCCCTTGGCGGTCGAATCGATTGATCGAGCGTTGAGGGGGCTGGCGTCCGCATACAATCGGACGAGCCAATTCGACAAGAATTTGGAAACACGCAAGGAGATCCTAGAGCAAGTCCGCTCTCGCAAGGGCCCCGATGACCCGGCCACGATTCAGGCGATGTTTGTCCTTGCCTCTGCGCACGTGCGTGTCGGCCAAAACGACAAGGCGATTCCCCTATTCGAGACGGTATTAGCCAAACGAAAGTCCGGCACAATGAATCGCGGTTTGCCGGATGCTCAGGTTGCTTTGGCAGCCGCCTACCAGGATTGCAATCGCACCGGCGAGGCGATCACCTGTTATCGCGATGGCATCGCCGGATTCCGAGCGGTGTTTGGCGAGGGTGACAACCTTAACATCGCCTTCAGCCAGGGCAGCCTTGGAGCGCTGCTGGTGCAACAGAAACAGTTCAAGGAAGCGGAGTCGGTGTTGCGGCAATCGCACGCTGTTTGGGCAAAAGTGCGTCCGGACGATTGGTCGGCTTCGTATGTCGAGTCGATTCTGGGCGCTGCAATTGCCGGGCAAGAGCGATTCGCGGAGGCCGAGAATCTACTCATCAACGGATACGAGGGAATGAAGCAACGAGAATCCAAGATGGAGTTGAAATCTCAGTCAAGGTTAGCTGATGGGTTGGAACGGATCGTGCAGTTCTACGAGAAATGGGAGAAGAAAGAGCAGGCTGACGCCTGGCGTGCAAAGCGTACCGCCGCCAAAAGCCCATCTCCAGGGGCAACGAAGCCATGATCGCGAGTTATTAACGGCGGACAAAAGTCGTAGCTCCTGACAATCGAAGCGGCTTCAAAAGGGCCGGGAGTACGCGGTGCGCGCATGGGCGCGTGATTATGAAACGGGGATTTGATTACTCAAGATTTGGGAGGCTGGGAAATGAAACGCAGTCGTCGATCAATTCTATCGCTCGAACAACTCGAACGCCGCGATGCCCCGGCCACGCTCGTGGGCAACAACAAGGTCACCTACCAGGATGCTGACGGCGACAACGTGGCCGTGACCTTCTCGAAGCCGATTCTGAATGCCGGCAACGTCAATGCGGTGTTCACCTTCGACGCCGGCACGGTGGACGGCAGTAACGCGACCAAACAGCAACTGCGAACGATCGACCTGACCGGCGTCGGCGCGGCGGCGGCCGGCACGACGATTACGACCTCGGCCGTCCGCAGTGCAATCAACGGCGGCGACGGCTTCGCCGCGCTGGGGCACATCAACGCCACTGGCATCGACTTGGGCGCTGTCACCATCGACGGCGACCTGGGCCGGGTCGTGGCCGGCGACGCCACGACGACGACAAGTGGGCTCAACGGGCTGACGGTCCACTCGATAGGCCGCTTCGGCACGAGCACTGGGGCGCCGGACCTGGCGTCTTCGATCACAGGAGCGCTCGGCGCATTCAATGTGAAGACTGATTTCAAGGAAGCGTTTATGAACGTTGCCGGAGGCGTCGATGGAAAGATCGGAGTGATCAACATCGGCGGGTCGGTCATCGGTGGCACGGCCGGTTCGTCGGGCGAGATTCAAGCGAGCGGCGACATGGGGCCGGTCACCATCGGCGGCAGCATCTTGGGCAATGTTGGAACCAACTCGGCGCGAATCGCCGCTCAAAAAGTCGGAAACGTCAGGGTCGGCGGTTCGATTTTCGGCGGCGTCGGCGCCGCCAGTGCTCAAGTTTTTTCGGGCTCTTCCATCGGGTCCTTATCTGTCGGCGGTTCGGTGATTGCGGGCGCTGGCATTGGCAGTGCCAGTGTGTCGGTCGTCGGAAGCATCGGTCAGGTAACGCTCGGCGGCGATCTGATCGGCAATGTCGATGATTCGGGAAAAATCGCTGCGAACCTCAGCATCCTGGGCGTGCGGATCGCCGGCTCCATCAAGGGCGGCGCGGGACTTCGCACCGGCCAGGTGCGGGCCCAAGGCAACATTGGTCCGGTCAGCATTGGCCGCGACATTGTGGGCGGCGGCAATACCGATGCAGGAACCGTCGTTTCTGGGGCTGGCAATATCGCTTCGGTCTCGATCGGCGGCAGCGTGCTGGGTGGAGCAGGCAAATCGAGTGGCCGCATTCGCTCCTCAGGCGACATGGGTTTAGTGACCATCGGCGGCAACCTGACCGGCGCGGGCGGCGCAAGCTCCGGCTCGGTGGAATCCTTTGCCAAGCTGTCGGGCGTGAAGGTCGGCGGCTCGGTCACGGGCGGCGCCGGCGACTCAAGCGGCGTCATTCTCTCCTCAAGCGACATAGGGTTCGTGACCATCGGCGGCAACCTGCAGGGCGGTGCCGGCACCTCGACCGGCTTCATTGGCTCCTCAGGCGACATGGGGTTCGTGACCATCGGCGGCAATCTGACCGGCGCGGGCTTCCTGTCCGGCCAGGTGAATACCAACGCCAAGCTGGCCGGGGTGAAGGTGGGCGGCTCGGTCACGGGCGGTGCCGGCAACCTCAGCGGCCGGATTAGTTCCAGCCGCGACATGGGTTTGGTGACCATCGGCGGCGACCTGACCGGCGCGGGCGGCTCAGGCTCTGGCAGGGTGTCGGGCAGCGCCAAGCTGGCGGGGGTGAAGGTGGGCGGCTCGGTGCAGGGCGGTGCCGGCGACTCGAGCGGCCAGATTTTCTCCTCAGGCGACATGGGGTTGGTGACCATCGGCGGCGACCTGGTTGGCGGCAGCGCCACCGGCGCCACGAACCTGACGGAATCCGGCTACATCCAAGGCAAGTCGATCAATTCGGTCACCATCGGCGGCTCGCTCATCGCGGGGAACAACGCTACGTCCGGCACATTCCGGAGCAATGGCGCCATTCGTGCCGTGGACGATATCGGTACGCTGCTCATTAAGGGCAGCATCATCGGCAACGCGACCAACTCAGCGATCATCTCCGCCCGCGGCAAAGCCGTGCCCACGGCGACCAGCGACGTAGCCATCGGCAGCCTGCGCGTGCTGGGCCGTGCCGAGTTCGCACAGATCCTGGCCGGCGTCGACGTCAATGGCGTTGCCAAGAACGCCGACGCCCAGATCGGCGCCGTCACGGTCGGCGGCGACTGGATCGCGTCGAGCATCGCCGCCGGCGCGGTGCCGACCAACGCCTTTTTCGGCGACGGCGACGACGCCAAGATGGCCGGCGCCGGCGTCAAGGACGTGGCCACCGTGTCGTCGAAGATCGCCAGCCTGACCATCGGCGGCCAGGCGATCGGGACCGTTGGCGGGGCGGATCACTTCGGTGTCGTCGCCGAGAACGTCGGCGCCGTCCGCATCGGCGGCACGCCGCTGGTGCTGGCGCTTGGCAACTCGAACGACGACTTCTTCGTCGGCATCACCGGCGACTTCAAGGTGAATGAGGTGTGAGTAGCGTTCCTATCGAACTGATGCTACGAACTGGCAAATTGGCGACGTCAATTTGTTTGACGCGCCGATTTTATTTGCTAACACACTGCCCAGCTACAATCTCCCGAATTCTCATGCTTCTGGTGTCAAGATGCGAGGTTCCGTTTTCCTGCTCGTAACATTCGTCGTCGTATTCCCTGTTTCGGCGCAAGAAGCCCCGCTTCCTGCGGGCCTCAAGAACGCGCAGTCCCTATTCAACAAGGCAGTTGACAAAGCAAAGGCGGAGCACGACCTCAAGATTGAGATGGCCGGAAAGGAACTTGAGAAAGTCATTCAAGAGGCCAAGAAGGCATATCTCAAGCAGCTGGACGACTCGCTCTTAGCGGAAACGAAGAAGGGAAATTTGGACGGCGCAAATGCCATCAAGGCGGAGCGAGATCGAGTGTCAGGTGGCGACGGCAAGGCGAATCCGCGTGACATCAAGATTGCCCTGAAGATTGACAATGAAAAGTCCATCCGATCCGCATTTGAACCGGAAGGAAATTGGCGAATCGAAAAGGGTGCGATTCATCTCTTTACTGGGGCCGCCTTGACAGGAGTGCATGACCTGACGGGCGACTTTCTGCTGACAATGAGTGCGGCGATCAGCGTTGAAACCGGGCAGTTCTACCGTGTCACCTTGTCGGCCTGTGGTGAGTCGTTTGTAATAACCGAATCCGGCGCGACTACCATTCGGCTTGAACGCAAAGGCGAAAAACTCTCGATGCGCCTCGGCGCCTTGCCGCCAAGGCAGTTGACGCTCAAGGAAGCCAACAAGGACAAGGAGTTTCGCATTCGCATTCACTGTGTGCCAAATGGGAATTTCGCCGGCAAAAGCGAAATATTGATCCGATCACTAAACTTGACAGCGCGCACCGTTGCGCCGAAGTGATTTCTTTTCGGAAATCGTTACTCGTACCAAATACTGCCGTTTACGAGGCTTGGCTCAACGTGTGAGTGCCTTGGCCGTTGAACGCGCTTGGCTGCGCCACCTCGGCCGATATGTCTGCAGGTAGCCGAGAACGTCTTCTTCCTGGTACAAATGGTCGTATCCAGCGGTGAAGACTTCCTGCAGCGCCTCCTCGTTGTCCCAGCGGTCGTATTCCATGCGAAAAATGGCGCAATAGGCCCCGGTGCGATGGGCTCCTGCGAAACAATGCACAAGTACCGGATGATGCTTGGGGTCATCCAAGACTTCAAGGAACTTCTTCACATTTGCGGATGCAGGAACTGGGCCTTCCGGCGACCACCAGCACTGCGGACGCAGGCGGTAGTGATAGAGTTCTTCCTTTCGGCAAAACTGTTCCTCTTCCCAATCGGGCGGTAATGCGTCTGGTTCATCCGCGGCCCGCAGTGTAATGACAGTGCGGATGCCGTATTCGTGAATCGCGCGTTTCAGGCCGTCTCGCGAAAGCTGCCCGCTTCGGTAGAGCACGCCTGGCCTTACGGTTCGAAAATTGCGAAAGTGCTTGCGGTGCTGGCCGTCGTACCAAATCGGTACGCCAACGATCATCGCAAAGATGGCCAACGCGAAGCACGATTGCACCGGTCGCATCCAGAGCCTCCATCTGGGTTGGGCGAGGAAGACAAGTACCATGTGAGGAGCAATCTTGGCAATGCGAATTAGCGCCGGCGATCAAACTCGTGCGACCGAGTCGGGCGATTTGAGAAAACGTACTGCGCCGTCGGCGAGGCGCTTGCCGAGCCGCGACGGCCAATTGGGCAAAGGAGGCGGCTGCGGCGGAACACGATCCGTCAGGTTCGGCCGGAAGATCATCAGCACCACGAGCGGCAAATACCACAGAACGTACACACCGCCTTGATCGGCGTACCAGAATTGAATGCCGATAAGAACCGCCGCACAAAGCGCCACGAGGTGGCCAAGGTTCTTCGGCGATGGCCAGAAACTTGTCGTAATGACAAAGGCGATGTAAAGAATGAAGACCGGCAGCCGATATGCACCGTGCACTCCCATCCAGATGCTGTCCAAGTTGCTCTTCATCCATGGCTGCCAGTCCGCCGTTGTCCACAAAGTGTGAAGTGTCCGGGCGAACTGTCCATCTGCCAAAAGCACGATGCTGGTAATCGCAAGGCTCAGACCGACCGCAAGCAGGAACGCCGTCAAAAACCTTCCGACGCCCCGCTTGCGATAAAAGCTGATCCAGACAGGCAACGTCAGTACAGGGAAGAAAAAGCTCCCTGCTGCGAGACCAAGAAGCACACCGGACAACCACGGCCGTCGGTAACAGAAAATTGCCCAGACCAACAGTGCCGACGGAAGAACATGATGCACCTGGCCGATGTGGTAGGCAGTGTAAGGCAAGAGTAGATAAAACGCCGCCGCCGCCATGCCACTCGTCGTGTTCTGAAAATGGTAAGAGCCGATCAACACGAGTGCCGTTATCACCGCGAAATGACAGAGGATTGCAATTGCGCGTGCGACCCAGAATCGCGTTAGAGCAGCATCGCGTTCGCCGTTGCCGGCCAGTTGCTGCACTTGCCCGACGGTCTGGCTGCTGGCCTTGTCGATTGCCTCCATCGCTGCGGGTCGTTTGCCGACCGGTGTTTGCAACTCGATAGGCAGCCGAGCTGCGACCGGAATCATCCCGGCGAACAAAGCGAAGCTCAGTGCCGCCAGTCCCGACAGGTTGAGGTTTGGAAATAGTGCCGGCCTGCTTACGAGAATCAGATCGATCAAGCAGCGGATAAATAGACACACCGAGCCGATCATCAGCCATATGTATCCGTATTGCTTCAAACGCCGGGCCTCATCGAGAGTGCCGGCCGCAATGCCGCTGAGCCGATTCGCCTCGAGCAGAAACAAGAATCCCGGCACTAACAGAAAGAGCGAAAGCAAATCCCAATTGCGAACGCTGAAGAAGCGATTGAACTTGAAAAACAAGGCGACGGTTAGCATCAACGAAAAATAGAACCACGATGCCGCGTTCGGCAGATTGAAGTCCAGAAAAATAGCGGCGGCCTGATTCATGATGGTTGCAACACGGCATCGATTCGTGCACGGGCCGGTCCTTGGCCGCCCAACAATTCCGCCAACGAACAGAGAGGGGATTCGATACAGAGTAAGACGAATCGACGGCCCGTGTCAAGCGTCGAATGGCTCGAATCGGCTTTTTCTTCGACCGCGACCGCTGGCTTAGCCGTAATACTTTGCAAATTCGCGGCACGAGACCGGTCTGATCTTGCTCGCCTGGCCGGCCTGGCCGAACGCGACCATGCGCTCCTTGCATACTTTCTGCATCGCTTCACGAGCGGGCTTGAGGTAGTCGCGAGGGTCGAATTTCTCCGGGCTCTCGGCAAGAATCTTGCGAACTGCTGCCGTCATGGCCATTCGATTGTCCGTATCGACGTTGATCTTTCGCACGCCGTTCTTGATGCCTCGCTGGATCTCTTCCACCGGCACACCCCATGTCTGTTTCATCTTGCCGCCGTAGCGATTGATGAGATCCTGCAAGTCCTGCGGCACGCTGCTTGATCCGTGCATGACCAGGTGACAGTTCGGCAGCCGGCGGTGAATCTCTGCGATTCGCTCCATCGCTAGCACTTCGCCGTCAGGCTTGCGAGTAAACTTGTAAGCGCCGTGGCTGGTGCCGATCGCCACTGCCAGTGCGTCGACTTTCGTCTGTCGGACGAAATCTTCGGCCTCCGCTGGGTCCGTCAACAACTGCTCGCGCGACAATGCGCCGGAAGCGCCGTGGCCGTCTTCCTTTTCGCCGTGACCGCTTTCAAGCGAACCGAGACAGCCGAGTTCGCCTTCAACGGATACTCCAAGGGGATGCGCCATGCGAACGACTTCGGAAGTAACGGCGACGTTGTAGTCGTAGTCGGCAGGCGTTTCCCCGTCTTCCTTGAGCGACCCGTCCATCATCACAGACGTAAACGATTGTTCGATGGCGCTCTTACAGGTTGCTGGGCCGTTGCCGTGGTCCTGGTGCATCACAACTGGAATCTTCGGGTACAATTCGGCGGCCGCAAGCATCAGATGCCGCAGATACGCGTCCTGCGAGTACTTGCGGGCCCCTCGGGACGCTTGGACAATTACCGGAGCGTCGATCTCTTGCGCCGCCGTCATGATTGCTTGAATCTGCTCCATATTGTTGACGTTGAACGCGGCGAGACCGTATCCGTTTTCAGCGGCGTGATCGAGCAACAGTCGCATTGGCACCAGTGGCATTCCTGCAATCTCCAAAGATCATACTGCGGGCGATTCCAACCGTTATCCTAGCGATTGTCGCCAACATGGCCCGCAATCCCGCCGCTTGCCCGAGCACGCAGCGCTAACAAGTGAATCATCGATTGAAGATTTCCGTTTGGAATTGCACGTTCGTCAGCAACCGGCGGGTTACGCAAAGCACTCACGCGCCCTGCGATTTGGAATACGACGCTCGCCGAGGAACTTGCTTTTTCCGATCCGGATCGGACACTTATGCGGCCCGGTGCGCGCGGAATGGGCCGTGCGGGTCGGGGCCGGCGTTTAGCATTGTCGAGACCTGTCATGCGGGACGAATTTCGACGTCAGTTCGCTTGGGAGATGACGCGAGCCGAGCGTGCGCTGGGCGACATCGCGCGCTGCATCACCAACACGAAGACCAGCACCACTGCGCATTGCACTACGTCCAGCGACATAACCACACGATTTCACGGTTTTTCATCACGACTCCACAACTATCGCGCTTTGTTTTCGAGGCCGTTACAATCGGCCGATCGGTTGGCTCAATCAGGAGTTGCGGAAAAGCTACGATGCAGGTTTGAGTCTTCGCGCAATATTTTGAAATGTATCGGTGATGCATGGCGCGGTAATGTTTGGATCAGTTTGACGTGGGTCGGTGATGCAGGGCGTGATGCCGTCGGGCATATTTTGACATGGGTGCGCGATACAAGGCTTGACTCGGCGCGGTTTGCATGGCGTCTGATGTGCCTGGAAAGGACCCGCCCCCGGCGTGCCGCCGCAGGGCTCACCGACGATCTGACGATGCACTTCGCTCCTTGCAATCGGCACTTCAAGATGCGAAGATTCTGCCACTATCTGATCTTGTCAATTCTCTCTGCGATTGAGGAGCCTGCCATGACGCGTGCCATTCTGGTGTTGCTGTTTCTTGCAGCGATGTGTTGGGCCCAGCCGCCCAAGCCGCCGGAGAAACAGCCGGGCGACGACGATATTGCAAAATGGCTGGCGGGCCAAACGCAGAAGCTCAGTCAGAAATTTCTTGACGGCGCGAAGAACAAGGACGAGTGGGAGAAAAAGCTGCCGCGTTTGAAACAGGAATACTTCGCGATGCTCGGGCTGTGGCCGCTGCCCGAAAAAACGCCGCTCAACTCCAAGATCACCGGCACGATCGAACGCGGCAACGTCGTCATCGACAAGCTGCATTTTCAAAGTAAGCCTGGCCTGTATGTGACGGGCAACCTGTATCGACCCCAGGGCAACGACAAGAAACTGCCCACAATCCTCTACGTCTGCGGGCATTCGGGCCGGGGTCGCGACGGCAACAAGACCGCGTTTCAAGATCACGGCATGTGGTTTGCCTCGAACGGGTACAACTGCCTCGCCATCGACACGCTGCAACTTGGCGAAGTCGCGGGCAAGCATCACGGCACCTACAACCTGAATCGCTGGTGGTGGCAGGCCGCAGGCTATACGCCCGCCGGAGTTGAATGCTGGAACGGCGTTCGCGCCATTGATTACCTGGCGACCCGCTCGGACGTCGACGTGGATCGCATCGGTGTCACCGGCATTTCCGGGGGCGGAGCGGCGACGATCTGGATCGCCGCTGCCGATGAGCGCGTCAAGGTCGCCGTGCCGGTGAGCGGTATGAGCGATCTCGAAAGCTACGTCACGAATCGGATTATCAACGGACACTGCGACTGCATGTTGATGATCAACACCTATCAATGGGAATGGACGACCATCGCGGCGCTGATCGCGCCGAGGCCGATGCTCTTCGCAAACTCTGACAACGACCCGATCTTTCCCATGGACCGTAATCGCCGCATCGCCGAGCGCCTTCGCTCGCTGTACGGCATGTATGGAAAGGCGGAACTATTTGACGAATACGTCAGCAAGGGCGGGCACGACTATCGCCCCGACCTTCGCGTAGCCATCTTCAAATTCATCAACAAGCATCTGCGGAACGAAGCAGGCGTCGTGACGGATGCGAAATTTGAGCCGCTGCCGGGCAAGGATCTGAGGGTGTTTGCTGAGGATTCGGACTTGCCGAAGGATCAGTTGAACGACCGCATCGATGAGACGTTTGCGCCGAGGGCAAAAGTGGAGTTGCCGGAGCCTGGCAAGTTCGACGATTGGAAGAAGGCGTTGATGAAGGAGCTTCGCTCGAAGAGCTTTCGTAGTTTCCCAGATCGCATCCCAAAGGCACACTTGCCTGATCGTGTCAGCGATCCGAACAACGGCTGGATGTGCACGACGGAACCAGGATTTCGCGCTCGCGTCACTTGGGAGGATGGCGACGTCAAGAAGCCGGTGACGTTTGTCGTCCGCAGTTGGAACGACGCAGAGAACGGCGTACCGGCGTGGGCCAGCGAGGAGCGATTCCCGGGCGAGGTCTTCTGCATATCGCCGCGCGGGCATGGGCCGACTCGCTGGACTCGTAAGAACCCGCCGAACTACGTAGAGCGCTCGCATGCGCTCTTGGGTCGAACGGTTGAAGAGGGCCGCGTCTGGGACATCATCGCGGCGTTCCGTGATTTTCACGCGGTCGGCGGCGACAAGAAATGGCAGATCACCGGCGAAAGTCAGGGCGGCATCCTCGCGGCCTACGCAGCGCTATTCGAGCAGGACATTCCCGAGATCGTGCTGCTCTATCCACCGGCATCGCATCGCGATGGCCCAGTCTTTCTGAATGTGCTGCAAGTCCTCGACATTCCGGAGATGCTGGGAATGCTTGCGCCGCGGCCGCTGACCATCGTCAGCAAGAACCCCGCTTTTGACCGAACCGCCGAAATTTACAAACGAGCCGGCGCCGCGGACAAGTTCAAGCGATTGGAGAAGTGACCAGATGGCGGCACTCGCATCATACCTTCAAGAGCGATTGAATCGCGGCCGAGAGTTCGCTCTCCGCGACAGTCGACTCGGTGCGACTGGCGAGATGTTTCAACTTCCAGGTGCCTTGTGCAAACTCATCGGGGCCGGCGATCAATGCAATCTGGAAGCCACGCTTCTCGGCGTACTGCAACTGCGGGCCGATCTTTTTGGAGTCGGGATACACTTCGGCGCCAATTCCCGCAGCGCGCAGGACGCGGGCAATGCGATGGTAATCACCCAATCGCTCTGGAGTGAATTGCACGACGAGCACCGGGGCGGCGGTACCGACTTTTGGCAACCGGCCCATCGCTTCGAGGACGGCGAGCAACCTGTCGAGACCGAGCGAAGCGCCGACGCCGGGCAGTTCCTGCTTGGTGTAATTTTTCGCGAGGTTGTCGTATCGTCCACCGGAGCAGACGCTGCCGAACGACTCCAGACTTTTGTCTTTGCCGTTCTCGACACCGGTCCCCAACAGAAAGGTCTCATAGATTGTGCCGGTGTAATAGTCGAGTCCGCGACAGATCGACAGATCGATCTTGATGCGGTGCCCAGGAATACCGGCCGCGCTCGCGACGTTCAACAGTTCGCGAAGCCGAGCGATCCCCTCGGCGGCCTTGGCGTTGCGGCCGAAGTCACGTTCAACCTGGGCAAGGACCTCGTCGTTCGATCCCGTGAGTTCTGCGAGGCCGATGAGCCGATCCGCCTGCTCGCGGCTGATTCCCGATCCTTCTTTCTCGGTTGCCGTCATTTCAGCGACGACAGCATCAGGGCCTTGCTTGGCGAGTTTGTCCAGCGACCGCAACAGGCCCTCCGCTTTTTCAGAAAGGCCAAGTTCGTCGAGCAGGCCGTTGAGCACGAGTCGATTGTTGATGCGAATCTCGAACTGGTCGAGCCCGAGCGCTGCCATGAGGTCGTGAATGACGAGGGCGGTTTCGATGTCGGCGCCGTTGGCCGTTGTGCCGATAATGTCGAAGTCACACTGCATGAACTCGCGGTACCGGCCGGACTGCGGGCTTTCGCCGCGCCAGACGGTTCCGAGCGCATATCGCTTGAACGGCGTCGGAATCTGGCCGGGATTTGGGCCGACGTATTGAGCGGCGAATCGGGCAAGAGGCACCGTCAGGTCGAAACGCAGGACTACGTCGTCTTTGCCGGGTGTTTGAAAGCGATACAGTTGCCGATTGATCTCGGCGGTAGCACTCATCTTGGCAAGCAGCACTTCTTGCAGTTCGACTGCCGGCGTATCGATGGGTGCATAGCCATACGACCGAAACACCCGGCGAGCTTTTTCCATCAGCTGTTCGCGAGGAATCATCCGATCGGGCAAATAGTCTGGAAAGCCTTTGAGGGTTCGCGGTTTGATCAGGGACATTGCTATTGAGTGGTGATTAGTGAATGATCAGCCATCTGGTTTTTCGCACGGTGAGGAGATTGTATGGCAGCGGAATTGGTTTGCCAAACGGACGTGACGAGCTTGATTTTAGCCTTGTTGGCTGGAGTTCTTGCGTTCGGCGCTAACGCGTGTCAGAAATCGCAGTTCCTCGGGCGTCAGGGCCTGTTTGCCGTGCTGATGGATCTTTTCGAGAAGTTCGTCGAGCCGGCGTTCTTCGGCGTCGCGGCGTTCGAGTTCCCGCTGCAGGCGTCTTTCGGCGCGTTTTTGCTGCCAGCGTTGGAACCAGGTCGGCGGCTTGGGCTTAGGCGGCGCCTGCTCCTGTTCCGTAGATCCGTACGGAGCGGAGAAGTCGTATCCCTCGGCTGCCGGCTCCTCGGTCTGCGCAAGGTGTTCCAATTGTTGCCGGCACTGCAGATACACGACGACAGCGACGATTGCCGGCAGCAGATCGTTGACGGCGATGGCATAAATGCCGACGACGAGCATGACGAGAAAGCCGATATAAGCGATGGTCGCGGTCGCAGGTCGATAATCGCCGTGCCGCCAAAGCGCCGCTTGAAGCACCCGCGCAGCGTCGAAGGGAAAAGCCGGCAGGAGGTTGACACAGAAGAGGAGCCAGTTCACTGCGAAAACTTGCGCCAGCACAATGATCCAGCGAGATAATCGAGCTTGATCGACTCGAACATTCTTCTGATCCCGCAAGAACAACACTGGGCTTTCGCGAGTGCCGCCCAATTCGACGACTGGCTGGCTTTCGCGAATTCGAAACGTGCCGTCTTTCTGCCGGTCGAGGATAATCTCAACTTGCTTGTACTGATTGGTTGCCGGATCGAGGTAGTAGTACATCGACGGATCGTTCGGATTCGTGACGCTGCCGTGCCAGAATCGGTTCTTCCACGAATACAGTTTTGGATTGAGCGGCGACGAGAGCGGGTTCATCGGCGGGACGAACCCAAACCCAACGAGCACGCCGCCGGTGAGAATCGCTATCGAAAGGCTGACAAGTGGACCGCCGAATGCGGCTCGCAAGTGGGCTCGCGGCGTATGAGCCAGGTCCAGCTGCGCCAGTCCGCCGAGCGGCCAGAGCACCAGTTCCTGGGCGTCGCCGCCGGTCTGGCGAGCGGCCAGCACGTGTCCAAACTCATGAGCAAGCACGGCAAGGAAGAGCAACGCGAGGACGATGCAAGCCTGCGGCCAAAGGCCGGCCGCAAACTGCTTCGCCGTTGCGACCCACAGCACGACGCCGATGGCCACACACAGGAACACGATATGCACTCGCACCGTGATGCCTGCGATTCGCCAGGGCAACGGGATCGACCAATTGAGCGGATCGTGTTCGCGCATCGTCGCAGGGCCTATCGAACGGACCTTTGTGGTACTCGACTATCATAGCACGGCGGAATCGACCAATCAATTGACCGGAGAATGAGAAACTATCGAAGGGGCCGGACGATGGGGGCGACGAATTCGACTGAGGAATCGGGCGGCGGACCGCGGAACACTTGCGGCTCTGGAATTGCGAAACGCCAGAACTCGGCGGCCACGGTGCGAAGCGGCATTGCCTCTGCACGAACGCTTTGCGCCGAAAAGTCAGTCGTCGCATCTTCGAGACTTGCGCGGTTGAGCGTATGCCGAGCCTGCACCGGCAGCGCGGGAGGCGTGACCGCATCCGGAGCACGTTGGCTAAGCAACGCCGTTGCCGGCAACTCGACGCGATGCGGCAGCGACAGATCGGCACTGTATGATTCCAGTGCAAATGATTCAGGCAACGCGGATGGGCGTGGCGGCTTCCTGCTCGCGACAGGCAGGCGAGGTAGTTCAAGCGGCGGGCTGGATTGCGGGATCTCCGGCCGCTCAATGCTTGCAATTCCCCTTCGATTCAGCGGCGACGATCGGAATTCGGGCCGGGCGATGCCGGAGGCTCGCGGCGGCAATAGAGTTTCAAGTATCTTGCCGCCGCGGTCCTTGGGAAACTCAAAGCCAGGAGCGTCGGCATCGATTGGCTCGACTAGATGCGAGTCCGACTCGACAGAGTCCGACGGATTCGGCGACGCAGTCTCGCACGTCAAACACATTGCGGGTCGGCAAACTGTTCCGGCAATAGCGACCATTGCCAAAGCCATGGCAACGGCGAATCGGCGACCCTTGCTCAATGCAGGCTGTGAAATTCGCAACCTTATCAAGATCATCGCCATTGTTTACCTCCCGAACCAACTCCGAAGTCCTCGTTCACTTGCCTGCTTCAATGATCAGCTTCACCGCCGTCCCCTCCTTCGGCAGTTGCTTCTTGTCGGTTTCAAGTTTGACGTATTTCTCGTCCTTGAAGCTCATCGTCGATTGAAGAACGCAACTGGCAGTGACCGGAAACACGGCGATCAGCGTGCCGCTTTTGTCAGCGCCGTACATTTTCTCGCCCGGCCTATTCGGGTCCTTTTCGACAATGTCCGAGCCGGTGAAACGGAACTTCACGGCCTTGCCGAGCGCCTTGCCCGTCTTAATGTCGAGAAGCAGTTGGCTGACCGGCGTTCTCTTGACTCCGCCGCCCTCGCGTTCAAATTCAAGGTAGACCATCAGTTCCGGCCCTTCAGAGGGCTTATCGTTCTGATTATCGGCCGGTTTGCCCGGCTTGAGGCCCAACGACTCGATGGCTTTGTGCACGTCGCTCGGAGTTACTTCGATCGTGACGACGGTCTCATGCGCCTTCTGTCCCTTTGGTGCAGCGAAGCACGCGACTACTTCAATTGGATAGATCTGTTCCAAGTTGGGCAGCTTACGAGGAGCGACTTTGGCATCGATCGTAACGGTCTTCTTCTCCTTATCCACGGCGATGCCTGCCGGTTCAGCGCCGTGAAGAGTTGCCACGAGCGAGAACAAGATGAGCGCGACAATTCGGTAAGTCATGGCCATGATTCCTCCTGCAAGTATCTTCTCAATTCACTTCGCTCCGATGCACACAACAACGGTGGGCTGACGGATGAACTCGCCGTCGAGATTGCAAGTCGCAACATACAGTTTGCCGCCGTGTACGACCGGCCCGGCGTAAATCATGCCTGGTGCCTTGACTGCAGGGTCGCTGCCGAGATCGAGTTTCCAGATCGGCTTTCCGTCGGCAAGTTGAACCGCATGAACGATGCCCTTCAGGTCGCCGGCGTAGACGACACCCGCGACGACGGCAGGCGGCGCGAACAGCGGCGACTTGGCGTCGTAGAGCCATTTGCGTTCGCCGCTCGCGACGTCGAATGCTCGCACTTTGCCGTCGGTCGCGCACACAACGGCAGTGCCATCGGCGAGTGCAACGCCTCCAACTACGCCGCCTGGCAGATCCTTGCGCCACTTGGGTTGGCCTGTCGCAAGATCAAACGCAGCCAATTCGCCCTTGGCGCCTTGCAGCGATTTCGGGTCATAGTTGACTGTACTGCCCGCAACAACGACTACGTCCCCGATAACGGCTGGGCCTCCCCACGGATTGAGCGTCAGAGGCTGACGCCAGAGAGTCTTGCCGGTAGCGGCATCCAGACACAAGATCGCGCGGTCGCCCACTTTCTCTTTGTCTAGAAACGCCGACGCGACGAGTACTTTGCTGCTAACGACCGCAACGGGTGCATCGACGTGCCACTTTTCCTGCCCCACCTGCCAGACGCGAACCGGCGACGGTTTCGGCAGCATGTCTTCATTGGGCGGCACCGCAAAGTCGGGATCCTTCTTTTTGTCTTCTTCGTACTTAGCCTTCAACTCGGCCCACTTCGCGGTAAGTATCTTTTGAATCTCTGTTGCACCCATTTCTTTGCCGTTGAGCATCACGCGGTCGCGTTCGACGCACATGACCCCGGCAGCGCCGCCGCCAACAAACACTCGGCTCCCGGCAACAGTCGGCGCCCCTTCAATGTGGACGAGAGTGCCCGGCACGCCGAGCTCCCAGAGCGGCATGCCGTCTGAGTTTAGGCAGTGCAATATGGCCCCATCTGTCTGATGCATGCCGTCGCCAAACACCAGTTTCCCGTCGGCCACGGCAGGCGACGAGACGATCGGAAGCTTCAACAACGGCGTCGACCTGGTCCACGCCGGTTGCGGCTTAGAATCTGCGGTGAGAGGCAAAGCGTGCAGCGCGGTCGTATTCAACGCACCGATGCCTGCCACATAAAGGTGAGCGCCCGCCGGCGCCGGCGTCGCTACTACATGCTCCTGGGAGCGATGCACCCATAGGACTTTGGCGGTTGCCGGACCTGCCTGTTGATCGATGCAACCGGTGCGGGCGGCGTTGCCTCGTGCGGTTGCCCACGGCTCCGCGGCTCGGACCGACGGCAGCATCGCAACAAAATACAATGCAATGCCGAGAGTCTTCATTTTCGTCCATTCAACTCGCATAATCAGTTCCGTGGATGGCGCGTTGCTTCTTCGAATCGGACTAATCGACGATAACGCGCATGGGCGTGTCTCCGACTGTGATTTCTTTCGTTCTGGCCTCGGCGGCACTACAGCGAACTTCAACTTTGTACTTGCCCGGCGGCAAGGGGAAGCGGGCTGTGGTGTAGAATTGTCCCCCTCGACCGCATCCGCCGGATGCCTCATGCACCGCGATCAGCTTGCCGTTCGCGCTTCTGATCGATGTCTTGCTTCCTACAACGCATAGTCCTTTGCCCAGGCTGACGGAGACGGCGGCCTGTTTTGCGGCGAGTCTTGAGTCGCCCAAGAGCAGAACCGAGTCTTGTCCGTCGTTGACGAACACGACATCGAGAATGCCGTCGTTGTTGAAGTCGGCCGCGCCAACAGCTTGCGTATTGAATCGTTTTTGAGCGAGGCCGAGCGAATCGGTTTGATCTTCAAAACTGCCATCTGGTTTGCCGCGGAGATAGCGATTAGGCCCGCGCAAACAACCGATGAATACGTCGAGAACGCCGTCGTTGTCGAAATCCCCGAAAGCAGCGGATGTAATCTGGCCCATCGGTTTGCAAAGGTCGCCGGTTTGGGCAGATACATCCGCAAATTTGCCGCTGCCGTCGTTGCGAAACAGTTTGCCGGCGTCTCCCTGAGGGACAAACAGATCTATCGCGCCATCCTGGTTGAAATCAACGAAGACCGGACCGACCTTCCCCGTCTTGAACGTGATGCCGGAGTTGATGCTCGGTACAAATCCCGTCGGAGTATTGAGAATCAAATGACCGCTTTCCGACGAATAGACGAAGTCCGGTCTGCCGTCGTTATTCACATCGGCAACGGCAATAGCGTCGCCTTTGGCAGCCGGCAGAGACGAGATGCCTGCCGCGGCGGAAACATCCTGAAACCACCCGGTCGCAGTCATCTTTGGCTCGCCGGGACGGAAGTAGAAGGCCCATTCGCCAAATCCCTGACAGATCTTAATCAGCAATTGATTCTTGCCGGGTTTGAGTTTCAACACGATTTGATTCTGATCAGGAGCTGCGGGGCGATAGACGTTCTCATGCAACAATCGTTCGCCGTTGGGCCAAACGGAGAGCGTGTCATCGCTGCCCAGGCTGATTGGCATTTCCGTTGCAGAAGCTGCCTCGATCTCGCGGTAGAGGTAACAGCACACGTCGTCGTTGTGCCGAAAATGTTTGAGGTTATGCACCTGGCCGTCGGGGAAGTTTCCTTTTCGCCACCTGGCTTTCTCATCGTTCTTGCCGGTGTATTCCTTGGTGAGGTCTATCTCCTGTTCCGGCTGGTACTTCGTGTCGAAGCCGCGCTGGCCAGCGTTTTCGAAAGGACCGATGAACTGCCAATCGCTGAACTTCGGCGGCACGAGTTTCGCGGCCAAATCCTTCGGCGGGTTGTTGCGATAAAGCCTCAGGCCGTGATAACCGTTGCCCAACAGGATGTCGGGCTTGCCGTCGCCGTCGTAGTCCAACCATGCGGCCGCCGTCAGGTTCCAGTGCGGTTCCGTGGGAAGCAAGGTCGAATCGTCGCGGAACTGGCCTCCGCCCAGATTTGTAAACAACTTCGGTCCTGAGCTCGTTGCGAGAAGCAAGTCGGGACGGCCATCGCCGTTGTAGTCTGCCCAAACAGCAGCTCGGCAACCGGTCACGCCGGCTAGTGACACTTCCGAATATGCGTCGCCGCCGTTTTGCAACAGCACCACTTTCCCAGCGCCGGCGAGACAAACATCAGGCCGGCCGTCGCCATCAATGTCAGCGATAGAAATCGCTTGCGCCTCCGAATCGATCTTCGTCAACGGCGCAATATGGGTGAATCCCGGCATGCCTTTCAGAACGCGCAAGTCCTCGCCGCCCCACCCGACGAAGTCGCGCTTCGGGTTGTAATCCTGAATCTTTAAGCTGACCTTAAGACGCTGTACTTTGGCGCGGCGCAGGTGCAGGTCGTCTTTGTTGCCGTCAATCATGCACGGCGCGACAGTTTCACGGCCGGAAACCATGTCGCGGATAATCGGGATCAGCTTCTCCGGCTTGCCGGCAAAGCTGCGGAGCATAAACGGTTCGCCGTGGCTCATCGACCACCAGTCGCCCGGGTAAATCTGATACCAGTAATTGTTGATGCAGCATTCACCCGCGCCGCCGTTGTGGAAGAAGACGGCTGTCTTGCCCGGCTCAGCCCATTCCATGATCGCCTGCCACTCTCGCGGGTGGAAACCGGCTTTGGCGATGTTATGTTTGACCACGTCGGTCGGATGTTTACCTTTCAGATCTTCGATCTTCTTGAAGATGATCAAGTTCTTTTCTTTGTCCACCTTCTCGACGACTAAGACCATGATGTTCGTCGACTGCTGCACTACTGACCCTAGGCTTTGCGGCGCTTCGACATATGCATGTGTCGAAAGAAAGCAAACGAACAGACATATCGCGCCAATAAGAAACCTGGCGCCGATCCATCGACTCGACATCGCAAACATCGTCGACCCTCCGCAGCGGGACGGAGCAAAACTCGGCATCATGTTCCCGTGTTCTTCCGGAGCAATTCCAATCGCTCTTGTGCGACCTTGGCCCAATCACTAGCGGCGTGATCACGTACGACTCGCAGCAGCAGTCGTTCGGCCTGTTCGCGATTCTTGAGTTCGACATAGCAACGAGATGCTTCACACAGGGCAGCCGCGCTCAGTTCCGGGAAGTCGAAAGTGTTCGGAACGATCAGCAGTGCCGCCGCTGCTTCCGCGAATCTTTTTTGCTCAAGCCGGCAAAGCCCGATCTGCAACTGAGCTTTTGCGGCGAGTTCCGTTGTGGTCGCATTGACGACTTGTTGATACGCGGCGACCGCTTCTTCATATTGCTGCAAATTCTGCCGAGCCCAACCAATGTTGTATCGTGCTTCGTGAATCCACGGACTTCCGGCGAATCGCTGCGCCAGCACATCGTTGGCCTGACGGGCCGCATCCCATTGCTTGCCGAGCGAGTATGCAACGCCGAGCCTCAATAGCGCGCGATCGGTTAGGCCGGATTCGTTCTGAAACTCCTGCTTGTCGCGAAACAGAATCAACTTAGCAATCGCCTTGTCGAGTACGCCCAGGTCGATGTAGGCCTCGCCGGCGCGATACACGGCCTGGGCAAAAGACGGACTTTTCGGGTCGCTGACAAGTTCGAATTGCACGATCGCGTTCTTGGCGTCCTTCTTCGCCAAAAGGCAAGCGCCCAGCCGAAGTCGAGTTCGATCCGTCAATTCCTGTGGCGGCTCCTTGTCGATGGTCTCACGCAATAGCGCGATGGCGGGGTCGAATTCATCCCGTTGCGCCAGCACTTCCGCAAGTTCGAACCGAGCCTCGTTGGCAAGTGGCGCATCGGCAAAGCTCGAAATCAAGGCACGATATGCGTTTCGAGCCTTATCTTCAGCGGGTTGCAACGGTATCAAGCTTCTCGCGATTTCCGGCACTGGCACCGGTGGAATCTTTGTTCCGGGCGGCGCTTTCTTGACCGCTTCGTCCTGCCGCTTCTTGTGTTCGTCTTGCGTCATTCGCTCACGTATTGCTGCAACTTCAGCATCGGCTATCTGACGATACGCCCAAGCCGCATCGTAGAACATTCTTGCACGAGGCTCCGCGTTGGGAGCGACAGCTTTGAACGCTTCTGCCTGCTGTTCGAGGTACTTGGCAGCGTCCCGCACGGTGTTCCATGCGTCGTCTAGTTCCTTCTGCGCTGCGGCCTTAGCTTCGGGTTTGGCAGCAGCGACTTTTTGTGTGGCAGTTTCAATTCGTTGTCGGCCTTCGAGCATCCGGCATTGTCCGCCTCGCAAAGCCGCTTCGGCCGCGACAGTTTTCTCAACGGTCGGTTGCGCTACTTGATCAAATAGACCGCGTGCATCGCTCAATTTTCCGGACTCCATCAGCGCCACGCCGTGGTGATAACGCAAGAGCGCCGTCCACCCGGCACGACCCTTATCGTTGGCCAGCGCCGGTTCGTGCCGCTTGCGGCAATCGTCAAGCGCCTTGGCTGCCTCAGCCGGCTGATTTTGTTGCCGTAATAGTGAGGCAAGTCGAATGACGGCGAGTGGAGCGATCGCTGCTTCCTGATACGTCCCGGCGAGGAATTGTCGCAGGTCGTTTTGTGCTCCGCCGACATCGTTGGCCAATAGTTTCACCTTCGCCCGCTCGAACGCAGCCTGCGGCACGCGTGCATCCTTTGCATACTGTTGCGTGAATTTGTCGTAGGTCGCACGGGCAGCTTGAATCGCTGCCGCCTTTTCCGGGGGTTGGGCCAGAAGTTGCCCCAGCCGCTGCTGGCAATAGCCGAGTTTGAGCATTGCATCGGGCGCTTCGGCAAGTTGTGCATTGGCGCCGACGAAGCCGTCCAAGAGTGCCGTGGCAACTTGCAGCATTTCCAAGAGCTTACCGGCAGCAGCGGCGTCTTCCGCGTCCGTCGGCATTAGTCGCAACAAACAGTCCGCCAGCAGATACGGCGTCAGTGTCAGGTCGCCAACACGGTCAGGGATCGGAATCGTCTCCAACACCGTTCGTGCTTTTTCATAATCGCTCTTTTGGATGTGGCACATCGCGAGGCTGTAACGAACAAGCTGGACTCGCTCGAACTCCGGGAATTTGTCGACAACGAACTGAAATCGCTTTCCAGCTTCGTCGAATAACTTCGGCAACTCTTGCGCCCGGTTCGGAAAGTCGGCACGTTTCGATGCGACCACCGCGACGAAGTAAGCGTTCTCGGCTGAGCGAAATGAAACAGCGCCCCGCAACGGGCCCTGTGGGAAGTCAGTCATGAATTTCGCGCAGACTTGATCGGAGCGGACGTAATCGCCGGCCAGATGAAGCGCCGTCGCCAGCCGTTGCGTGACCTCCTCGGCGCGGGTCGGCAACATTTTCTCATTCAGCAACTGCTCATAGATGCCGGCCGATTCGCGGTACTGCGTCGCCGTTTGCATCGTATCGGCAAGCTCGAGCATGATTTCAGCGCGTCGAACCTTCGCCCCTGCGTCAGTATTAGCAAGTTGATTCGCGTGGTTAGCTGCTTGTTTCAGCGTGTTGATTGCAGCCGTCAATGCCGCGATGCGCGACTGCGGATTGTTGGCGTCAAAAACTTGCGCTTGAGCCTTGCCCAGCCACAGAAGCGACTGATCGGCAATCTGCGGATACTTCGCTGCCAGCGGAGTCAAAGTATTGACGGCTTCGGTGAACTGCTTTGTCTGCACCTGGCAGTATCCCGTGTGCAAATGCGCCTCGGCAACTCGCGCTGCATTGGGATTCTGCTTGGCGAAATCCTGGAATCTGCTTAGCGCCTCTCCGAACTTACCGGCGTCGTACAGCAGCATGGCCGAGTCGAGCGTTGCGGAGAGCACATAGTCCGGCGGCGACTTGATCAACGCGTCGAGGCGAGCTCGCTCTTCGGGGTTGTCGCGAAACTGTTCAGGTCGTTTGAGCGATTCGATCGCCAACGCTTTTTGCTTTTGATAGTCGGCGGTAACGGCGTCGTATTGTGCGGCGGCTTCAGCGGCTTCGCCGTCCGCGTGATGAATGCGAGCCATCAAGTAGCGTGCGTGCCCGCCAAATGTCGCATCGTCAAAAATCTCCTTGCGATTAATCGCTTTGACTGCACCTTGGAAATCTCGCAACAAGTAGCAGGAATATCCGTGATAATAGTGTCCCAAACGCAGGTATCGGCTTTTGGCCAGCACCGGGTCCTGTATGAAACCTTGCGTTGTCTCGCGCGATTCTTTCGGTTTAGCCAGACGCAAGAGCATCTCGGCATGATCACAGCGAGCGCGAGCATACCATTCGATGTCCAGCGGCAATTCCTTAGCCAGAGGGTCTGGCTTGACTCGAGCCCAAAACGCTGCGGCTGCCTCGGCGAAATTTCGCTCGGCCTCGGCGAATCGCTGATTCGCAGCTTGACGCCGTTGCGGCGCTTCATTTGGTTTCGCTGCGATTTGTGCGATCTCCCCCAGACCCAACGCCCGCCGGCACAGTCCCAAGTGATACTGTGCAAGCGCGTAGTTGGCTGAACCCTTGTCATTCCCAATTGCCTGCAATTGCTCGGCGGCCTCTGAGTACTTTCGTTCGGGCATATCAATCAGCGTTAGCGCTAGACCGTAACGTGCTGCTGGTGCATTGGCATGACCGCCGAATTTCTGCAGAAACTCGCGAAATCGATCGGCGGCGAAAGGGTAATTACGTTCGTTGTACGCTTTGCGGGCGGCGCCCAAAAGGAGGTCGGCGACTTGTTCGGCGGGAAGCTGCCCATAGGCCGGCAAACTTCCTGCCAGCATGATCAAGAACGCTGCACCGATTGCGAGGCGTACGCGCATCTGAAATCTCCCAATGACCGAGACTGCGACTTGCCAGGAACCGCATGGGGCAGGCGGGCGATACCTTGCACAGACAGCATCCGTGCAACAACTGACATTCGTGGTCGCTGAACTGCGTTACATTGACACATTGAAAGCGCCATTGAACATTGATTGTGCGACAAGTCCGTGTCGCCGTCAAGAACGTGCCTGACGTAAAGTCCATTTTGGGAGTTCACAATTCTGAGACGAAATTCTGATTTGGAACGCCGCACGACAACAATTGGACCATCTCGAACAAATTTGGTAACTAACCAAATGTCCAGTGTCGAATGCGAGTCGTTCGCAAGGAGCTAGCGACACTCGGCCTAATCGCAAACGACTACGGAGAGAATGCAATCGCCGCTTGATCATTGCCCAGTTTCCACAAAGCTGCCAGTTTGAAGGTCAGTTGCTCGATTCGATGGGACGGAAATCGCAATGTTGGACTTGAGTGAAAATCGGTGCTACGAATGGAATCGGAACCTTGACTTGGCCGTCTACAATGGTGGCGTAAATGGTCCTGGCATAAGTTTTGCAAAAAGGATTGTCAAGAACAGGATACCGGCACCTACCAAGGAGGGAATATCATGTTAGTACTGTCACGTCGGATCGGCGAAGAAATCGTCATTGCGGGCAATATTCGTGTGAAAGTTGTCGCGATTCAGGGCAATCGCGTTCGCATGGGAATCGTTGCGCCTGAAGATGTTACGGTGAATCGCGAAGAAATCCATCGCCAGCGGATGGAGTTCTTCACAGTACCGGCGACTGAAACTGCATTAGCTGTAAGTCAGTAAGCGACGGTCGTTCGCACTGTACTAGAAATGACCATCGCCTGTTGCAAAGTGCATCAGATTGACACACTGCTCACAATGAAAAATCCCACCGCCATCTTACGTGTTATCGTGGTCTCACCGGGGGCTCGTCTTTGAGCACCAAACGGGTTGCACCAGCTACCCCTACCGGCAAGAGCAAGAGGATCGCCCCCGGGACCATCGAAACCAGCGCGCTGACCGACCCGAAGACCATCGTTGCCGATAGATTGCGCCTCATCCAGCGCAGTCTATCACGAATGCCCAGCCCTCGTAGTCCCAAAGGATAGTCCAAAAGGTCCCAAGCCAACATCCACGCGGCCACGAGAAACTTCATCGGTACGGTGACGACCGCCGCCGGCGGGAACATCAGACTCACACTGAAACGCACCACCAATGCCAGTCCGCCCCCAATGAGCGCGAAAAGCATCGCTCGAACGCTGATCCAAATGGACTTCAGGAGTCCTTGACTCGGCGGTTCAGTCGTTGTCAATTGCCTTTGCTGGGCGATCGAGATGCGCTCGAGCGCCGGACCAGACAACGGCTGCGTCAATCCGAGGGAAGCCAAGGCGGCCAAAAGCACGGCCAATAGGCTCAATGCGACCGCCAAAGTGACATAGCCGAATTGCACCCAACCGGCGCGAGGCGCCGGTACCAGACTTGTGCTCAGTTCGATCGCTCCCCATATTCCAAGAGCCGTCAACACACCACCCAATAACGACAGCACGATCACCGGCACGGCAGCAAGAGGCCATACTCGCGGAGTGGTGAGAACGAACACCGTACCGCCCAGGAATGCGGTGATGCCGTTGGCAGCCTTCAGCGGCTCATAAGAGTCTGGAATCGAGTACATGCACTCTCAATAACTGCACACGAACTGTCCATTAAACAGAATATGAGTCAGCGCAAATGAGGCTGACGAAAACGTGAATCGTCGAATCCGCTGTCGCGATGCGTCATCGTTGGACTGGTTGCGATGTCGCAACTGCACGAAACACGCAATTAGGTGAGCCGGGGAACCGCTCGACCGAATAACCAGCACCAACTAGAAACTGCTGCGTTTCGACATTGCTGACTTCAACAATCAACGTAGGGTGGTCGCGGTCAATTAGCTCCTTCATGCCGCGCAACACTGATAGTTCGTGCCCCTCGGCATCGATCTTTACCAATCGCACGGGCTGCGGCAGATCCAGTTGATCAACGCAAATGCACAAGACCTTGAGCGCCGCATTCGGCAGCAGATGCGCCAGGTATGGGCCGGTCGAACCATCTGGCACTTCAATTCCCGTTAGAGTGGCGGCATCAGACGCAGCTGCGTTGAACAATGTCACGTTCGGGTGTTGAAACAGTCGGGTGTTCGCAGCGAGAAGGCGGAACGTAGCCGGCACCGGCTCGAACGCAAGCACTCGGCCGTTGGGGCCCGCCAGCTGCGACAATCGCGAAGTGTAATGGCCGACGTTGGCGCCGATGTCGAGCGCCCAGTCGCCAGGCCTGATCCAGTCGCTGAGCTTATGAAATTCCGGTTCATGGGTGGCAAAACGGCCGCGGCGAAGTTGACGGGCGTAGTGAAGACGCTGCAGTTCGTGGCGCCAACTGGCCGGCAGTCGTGCAGCTAACCGCTTCATGAAGCCGAGCATAGGTGTGCATCCTTGCTCAAAGTCCTTTCAGGCGAGCCGTCAAGATACGCGAAAACGGAAGTTTCAGGCAAGTGAAGCTGCTGATTACCGGTCATAAGACGCGAGCACGCAGGCAATGAAGACCCGAGTGAACCCCAGACAGCGAGCGGCACTCCAACATCTGGAGGTCCTGTTTGTATAATCTCCAAAGCACTTGACGTTGTTGTGAAAGGAGCATCATGGCCGAATTGCCGTACCGCATCGTCGTGGGCTTGGAAGTGCACGTCCAATTGTTGACGAAGACCAAGCTCTTCTGCGGCTGCTTGACCAAGTTCGGCCAACCTCCCAATACAGCGACGTGCCCCGTGTGCTTGGGGATGCCTGGTGTCTTGCCCGTGATGAATCGCCGAGCATATGAGTTGTCGATGCGGGCGGCGCTGGCGATCAATTGCAGCATTGCGCGATACACCAAGTGGGATCGCAAGAACTACTACTATCCGGACCTGCCCAAAAACTATCAGATCAGTCAATATGAACTGCCGATGAGCCACGACGGCTGGCTGGAAATCAATGCCGCCGCCGATCCCAAAAAGGAATACCAGCCCAAACGCATCGGCATCATCCGAGCCCATCTGGAAGAAGATGCCGGCAAGTCGCTGCATGATGAATCGGGCGGCGGCGCGGAGAGCCGTGTCGACCTCAACCGCACTGGCACGCCGTTGTTGGAGATCGTCAGCAAGCCGGATATTTCTAGCGGCGAAGAGGCCGTCGCGTATCTGACCGAGTTGCGGCTCCTGCTTCGCGAGCTTGGCGTTTCCGATTGTGAAATGCAGGAAGGCAGCCTGCGCTGCGACGCCAACGTCAACATTCACATCCCGCAAGCCGATGGCAGCGTCATCGCGACGCCGCTGGTCGAGGTTAAGAATCTGAACAGCATTCGAGCGGTTGAGCGCGCCATCAAGTACGAGGCGGACAGGCAGTTCAAAGCGTTCAATGATCCGAGCGACACGGCTTACTACCACAAGAAATTCGGCGAGGTCGCCAAAGCAACGGCCGGCTGGATCGATGAGCGCGGCGTCACTCGCGTTCAGCGGCGCAAGGAGGAAGCATCGGACTATCGGTACTTTCCGGAGCCTGATCTGGTTCCGGTTGAAGTAGATGATGCTTGGATCGATCGAGTTCGAAGCGAGATGGGCGAACTGCCGGCGCAGCAGAGGCAACGGCTGCAGTCGCAATACGGTCTGTCTATTTACGATGCGAACGTACTCACGAGTCAAGGGCGGCCGTTCGTCGCCTACTACGAAAACGTTGCCAACGAATGCGGTGATCATAAAGAGGCCGCCAACTGGGTCACGAATCAAGTTCTGGCGGCGCTCAACGATCGCGGCCAGACCATTCAGGAATTCACACTGAAGCCATCCGGTTTGGCTGGACTCATTAAGGAGAAGTCCGCTGCCGGACTGAATGCTCAACGGGCTCGCGACGTATTTGCCAAGATGCTCGAGACCGGCAAAGACGCCGCCCAGTCAATTGCCGAATTGGGTTTCAAAGCCGTCACTGACGAAGCGACGCTTCGCGACCTGATTCGACAAGGAATCGACAAGAACCCCAAAGCCGTCGCTGACTACAAAAAAGGCAACTCCAAAGCGGTCGATGCGATCAAAGGATTTGTCATGAAGGCCACCAACAAGATGGCCAAGATGGACCTTGTCACCAAACTGCTCGAAGAGGAACTTGCCAAGCTCACTTGACCGGTGGCTATTTTCCGCCAACGAGCCGAACGCGAGCCGGCGAGTTTGCAATGTCCTCCAATTCGACCGCGAGCGGCCCGCGGCGATGTTCCAGATCGATTGCGATCACGACGTTGTGAATTCCCACTGACAGATCCAACGTCGTCTCCGTCTTGAGCGGCACTGCCGTTCCATCTAGCCACAGTTGCAACCCTGTCACCGAGTCGAATTTCAATCTCGCTGCGCCGGCTGCCGAAACGTCGAGCCGAAATCGAGTGAATCCCACAGGCGTCTTCACATCCTGAAATCCCTTCCGCAATTCGAATCGCGGCAGTTCTCCGAGCGCCAGCGCCCCGGCAACGCTGCTATATGCCGGCGTCCACGTCAACGCCGGCTCGTTGCCGGCGACGGCGTGCATGCCGACGCGCGTCAGTGGTGTGTATGCCTCTTTGGTTGCCTGCAGCACCTGCCAAGTTCGTACGCGGCGAGCCGCGCCGACGGAATAAGGTCCCTTGCCAAGTTCGGACAAGAACCGCACCAGGTCCAACAGTTCGTCTCGGGTCAAAGGGTCGATCAGCCCTTCGGGCATCAGCGAACCTACGTTTGCCGAATCGTCAATCTTGTTCTTTGGCACGACCACTTCGCGATCTTCGGCATCGCGCAGCGTTATCTCCGTCGGCGTCTCGCGCAGTTTGACGCCCGACACTTGTTTGCCGTCCTTGAGATCGATGCGAACCGCGTTGTACCCTTCCTTGACGTTCTTGTTCGGTAGCAATACCGAGTCGACGATGTACTCCAACTGAGCGCTTGTGCCGAGGCTGAGAATGTCCGAACCGACCTGGCCGCCGGACCCACCGATCGAGTGGCACTTGAAGCAGAGCATGTCGGCACGGCGAAAAATCGCCTCGCCGCGAGCCGGGTCGCCCTTAGCCTGCACGTCGGCGATGAACTGCTTCATCTCGTCGGCCGAAAGCGAGCGCTTTGGCGCAGCTAACGCGCCGGCCTGCGTCAACACGGCGACGAGTTCCGGCGAGTTCGTGCCGGAAAGCCGCAACGTCCGCATGCCGACTTTGGCGATGTCGACCGGCAACTTGACGCCGGAAAGCGCCTTCGCAAGCAAAGCTGCGCCGCCCTTGCGTTCGAGGAAGGCGGAGAACAGAGTCGCTGCATCACCAACGGCCAGTTGAGGCAGAATCGTTTTCGCGTATGCCGCCGCTTGATTCAGTTCGATGCGAGCAATCGCGAGGACCGCAGCATGTTGTAATTCCAACGGCTGCCCATCCGTCGTAAACGAAGCGAGGGCCTCCCGTGCTGCGGGAGTTCCAATTTCCGCGAGAGCATCGGCTCGGGATTGCCGCAGTCGAGTCGACTTGGACTCTCTGCAGAGTGCCATGAGATCGCGTTGAAGCGACTCGGCTTTCCAGGCGCCGGCAAGACGAGCCGCACTCATCGCAAGGGATTCCGATGACGCTGAAAGCAGCGGACGAATACGTTGCAGGTCGCCGGCAGGCCGCACGTTTCGTTGCCGCGCCGCCGGCTCCAGCGCATCGAGCAACTCGGCCGCCTGTACGGGAGAACTGGAAGCATCGACAAGTGCGCGATCGATAATGAGCCCGTGTTCGCCGGCGCCGCCGACTCCCGCGAGCAACTTAAGGACCGGCAATTCCTGATCGGCCGGAAGGCTCTTGCCTTGAATCAGCTTGACGAGAGTCGGAACAGCGTCGCGAGAATTCACGGCCTGAAGTGCAAACAACAGATGCCTTACATTTCCGCCGAAAGGCACCTGCCCGTCGCGCAAGGGCGTCATCCATTCCTGTTCCAGGTCGCGGGCAGTCAGCCACAGCGCGTAATCAAGCCAGCGATCCACCGGTTTGTCGAGCGCCTTCATGGCCCGTTCGGCGCTCGCAAGCGACGGCATCGCGGCGCTCGCACGAACGGCTTCAAGCCGTACTCGTGGATGATCGTCGCGAATCGCCTCGTCCATGAGTTTGCCAGGGTTGTTGATTCGATGCTGCCAATGTGACAGCACTCGCACGGCCGCTGCTCGAACACGGTGATCTTTTGAACCCAGCAGCGTCGTCAGCAGCTCTGGGCTGACGACATCGAGTGACTGATAAACCCATAGCAGTTCGAGCATGAGGTGATCAGCGCCGCCGCTTTGGTACTCGGGCTTTAGCAACCACTCGGTCAACTTAGGTAGCACCTCCGTGACGCCGCGCTCCTTCAGCACTCGCTTGGCCTGATGCCGAGTCCAATCTTCGGGCGATTTTAAGTGTTCGAGCAACTCCGGCACGGTGGCGTCCACAAGCTTTGGCTTCGGCACGAGCGGCCGGCCTTTCGCCGTGATGCGCCAGATGCGGCCATGTGTCTTGTCGCGGCGCGGGTCGCGAAAATCGACTTCGCCGTGTTGGATGATCGGGTTGTACCAGTCGGCAATGTAGATCGCGCCGTCGGGGCCCATTTTCACGTCGATGGGCCGGAAGGCCGGGTGCGTGCTGCGAATTAGATCGGGCATTTGCTGCGACAGGTACGCAGCGCCGTCCTCCTTGAGTGCGAAGCGGTTGACTCGATGGCCGCGAAAGTCGTTCGTGATCAGGTTGCCTTGCCAGTCGTCAGGCAGGTGCCTTCCGCTGACGACTTCGAGTCCGCATTGTTTCGGCTGACCGGGATTGAGGCCCGACAAGATTCGGCCCGCTCCGACGGCCGAGACGTAGTAAGCGCCGGGCAGCACGTAGTTGATGCCTTCGCCGTAAGCGCCGTCGGTGGCGAACGACTGGCCCCAGCGGTCGAAGTGATGGCCCCAGGAATTGACCCAGCCGCGTGCGAACACCTCAAGGCGGTTCGTTTCCGGCCGATATTGCCAAATGCCGCCGGCATTCAAACGGCGCACGCCATACGGCGTTTCGATGTGGCTGTGAATATAGATGGACTGATTGAAATACAAGTTTCCATCAAAGCCCCAGCGGAACGAATGGATGATGTGATGCGTGTCTTCGGTGCCGAAGCCGGAGAGCAGTACCCGAGTCGCGCCGGCTTTGCCGTCCTTCGTTTCGGCGATGTGCAATAGCTCGGTGCTGTTGGCCACGTAAACGCCGCCGTCGCCCGGCTCGATGCCGGTAGGGATAAAGAGGCCATCGGCGAATACCGTGGTCTTATCGGCCTTGCCGTCGTTGTCGGTGTCTTCGAGGACGATGATCTTGTCGTTGGCCTTTTTGCCCGGTTCGATCTGCGGATAGGTTTCGCTGCTGGCGATCCACAGCCGGCCTCGCGCATCGAAGTTCATGTGGATCGGCTTGGCCAAGAGCGGGTCGGCCGCGAACAGGTTCACCTCGAACCCCGGCGGCAACTGAAACGTCTTGCGCTCGATCTCCGGATCGGGGTCCGGAATCTTAGCGTCGCGCTGGGCGAAGACCGAATGAAGAAATACAACTGCGACGAACGATGCTGCGATGTAGCGTTGTTGTCGTTGCATAGGACCATTCCATTGATGTCGGCGGCTCACATGCCGCGTGTTCTTTACTCAAGCCTGGATGTCGAACATCATACATGGCTCACGCATTGCGGGAAACATTTGCAGCGGACTATCCGAGCGCGATCTTGAATGATGCGCGCCCATATCAAAGCCAAACGCGCACTGTTGATGGTTCGCGAGGCCAAGCCGAATGTCGGTAGTGCGAAAACAGATCTGGGGTTCGCTGACTCACCCCAAGGCTATGGATGGCCGTCCCTTCGGGGCTTTGAAGCTCCAACCGAGCGTCCGTGAATAGCCGGGGGCGAGGCATTGCGAGCCCCTGGATTTGGCATGCCCGGCCCGGTTTTCCGAAAAACACCGCCAAACATGTCATTTTGTGTCATTCTCTGTCACCTGCTTCTCGAATTGCGCGCACCGCGTACGCAAACGCGAGATCGCGCTTTTGCAATCAACCGAACCAACGCTACGATCCGGTTTGGGAATGTCAAATTTCTCGTATGAGCCCGCATGAGCCCGCAGCGCGAGCAAGGGAAATGGCGATCTGTGATTTGTGATAGATGATTGGTGAATTGTGATTGAAAAATGACCGCATGAAAATGCTTGCACTATGTCATGAGCAGCCGCTACAGTACACATTCAGATGGAACGGTGAGTGATTGAATGGGCATTACCGGTGGTTGTGGCGACGCGGTTCGGTTAGACACAAGGCGATCTGCCCGCACTTCCTGCGTGTCGCGGCGTTTGCGGCCAATCGCGGTATGCGGTGTAGGTCCGATTCCTTCCGAGAGTCCGGGCAAAAGGGCGAGTGTTATGGATGGGTATTGGTTATTCAACACCAACGAAACGTACCGGCCCGACACGCGTTGCTACATGGTCGAACACTCCTGCATCTGTGCACAGTATGAGGCCAAAGATTGCGTCGGCCAAGTTGCCGAAGGCGACGTGGTCTTTATCTACGAAAATGGTACAGGGATTATCGCCTACGGAATCGCGGACGGCCAAGTTCGCGTGACCAACTACGAGGGACACGTCGGCGAGCGCCACCAGATGCAGCTTAGTCCCTTCCGCGAACTTGAATCGCCGATCGCACCCTCAGTGATCTCAGAGGCGGCCAAGGATCTCGACGGTTCAGGAGTCTTCTACGCAAAAACTATCAGTCCACTCAAGAAACGCACCGGAGAACAACTTCGAGAACTTGCCCGCACAATTTCACAAAGTGGACCTGTTTGACTCCAATACCGTTTAGATTGGAGCGGGCTTCGTGTTTTTGTAGAGGCGGCGTCCAGCCGCTGTCTGGACGGCGGCTAGCAGCCGCCTCTACGAATACTTGAAGTTCGCGTTAGCATCACAAGAGACGTAACCTGCGTACCGAAAGCGGTGCCGCGGCGGCGAGGTTGTTTTTTGCATCGTTGATTTCCAGAACCAGTCTGTTTCATTCGAGAGGATCGGCGATGACGTTCCGGTTAGCCCCGGTGATTCACTTCGTATTGACCCAAGTGGCACGCCCGGATGAGAATGCCGACCGAACGACCAAGGAGGAAATCAGCAGTGAAACACGGTACCCAAAGCCAGAGTGGTGTCATTGAAACATCCGAGGCAGCGTGGGAGGGAACTCAATGCATCCGAATACTCATGCCATCGGTTACGATCCGGAATTCGTGCCGCCAGACGACCCGATCCGGGAATCTTGGGAAACTTTTTGCAACGTCATCGACCGGCTCTTAGCCGAAGGCCATGAAGGGCGCTACGCCTTCATCAAGGGCAGCGAAATCGTCGGCATATGGGATAATATGCGCGAATTGGTCGATGCCACGCGTCATATTCGCGATACAAACCGAACCCCAACCCTGGTTCAACGAGTGCTAAAGGAGCTGCCAAAGGAAATGGCATTACATCGGACAAGCAACCTATGGCCGATCAAACTCACCAAATAACATCCAATGGGCTTGAGACTCCGGTTCTGATCGGACTCTCCGGGAGCGATGTACACAGCCGGATTGCCGCCAATTTGCCGCTTCGGCGACCGCAACGCGGAATAGGCTTGATTGACACCGGTACGAATGTGACGGCAGTGGCGGCCAGCGTGCTGCATCGACTCGGGATCGTTGCAAGTCGAACGGTCGGCACTCAGACGTTTGGCGGTCTTATTCAAGCGAGTCTATTTGACGTGAGTCTCACCATCACCAATGCCGGCTGGACGGCAGGTGATGAGTTTACGATTTCCAATCTGGAGGTGATGGAGTTTGTTCAGCCCATTAGCGGATTGGATGCGATTATCGGAATGGACGTGGTGCGGCTCTGCCAACTCCACATCGACGGCCCGGCACGTCAGTTTACTCTGACCTTCTAATCATTTCCCAATGCAATACAGGTGCTTCTTCGTGCGCACGTAGATCGCGTCGAGGGCAATGGCTGGCGTGGCCATGCAGCCGGCGTCGAGCGTGTTCGTCGCCAGGAGCTTGTACTCGCGCGACGCAGCCACGACATAGCCGCGGCCCTCTTCGTCGAAGAGATAGAGCTTTCCGTCGGCGAGGATGGGAGAGGAGCACGTCGCCCGGCCGACGCGTTCCTGCCAAATCTGCTTGCCGGTCTTCGCGTCCAGACATGAAGCGACGCCGAGGTCGCTGACCATGAATAGCAGTTCGCCGTACAGCACCGGCGTGGAGCGGGTTGGAGCGCCTTTCGGTGTTCTCCATGTCACTCCGGTCTTCGTCAAATCGCCGGTCTGGCCGGCCTTCACGGCGAGGATCGACGGCGTGTGCCCGCTCGAAACATAGATCAGGTCGTTGCCGAACGACGGTTGCACGGCCTCGTTCATGCCGCCGTGATAAACGCGCCAGATCTCTTCGCCGTCTTCGGGTTGATAAGCGATTGTCGCCATCGCGGCCGGGCTTACCAATTGCGGTTTGCCGTTGATTGTAAACACGGACGGAGTGGAGTATGCCTTCTTGTAGTCGCCGTTGTCGGTGCCGTATTGGATGGTGCGGTCTTTTTTCCAGACGGTTCGGCCCGTGGTTTTGTCGAGGGCGGTGACGTATTGCCGGTCGAAACCGTCGAACGTCAGGAAAACCAGGTTCTTCCAAACAACAGGAGAAGATCCGGGACCTCGATGGTGGTTGCAGGGTAGATCGCGTCGCAGCCACAACGTCTTACCGGTGTTCGTGTCGAGGCAGCCGCTTCCATACGAACCGAAGTGGAAGTAAAGCCGATCTTGCTCGACGGCCGGCGTCGGCGAAGCGTAACTGTTGTACGGATCGCAATGAGCGGGCTTGTCGACGGTGAACAGCTTCAGGTCGTGGATGATCTTGCCCGACGAGCGTTCCAACGCGATCGCAAAGTATTCCTTGCCGTCTGCGGTCGCTGTCGTGACCCAAATTTGCTCGCCCCAGATCACCGGCGACGACCAGCCTTTGTCATGGATCGGCGTCTTCCAACGGATGTTCTCGCTCTCGCTCCATTTATCGGGCAAGTTGCGGGCGCGAGAAAGACCGTCGCCATTCGGTCCACGAAACCGCGGCCAATTCTCCGAGTCGTCGCGCTTCGGGTGCTCTTCGACGCGAATCAGTTCATCGAAAAGCTCGCCTTCGGCGCCGACGACGATCGCGGCCATGCAAAGTGAGACCGAAATACTGACAAATGCACGCGTCATGGATGCTCCGAGAGTGACTGCTGTTATTTCTCTTGCACAGCCTGCTTGCGCAACTTCGCGATCTCTTTTTCCTTCTCGGCGATGAGCGGGTCGAACTTCGGAATCTCGACTGCGTTGTTGCCTTGCTCGCGATTGCGGAAGCCGAACAGGTAAGTCACGTTTTGCGGCCGCCAGCGATGAAAATAGAGTTCGTTCTTGGCAATGATCGTTTGACGTAGCTTCTCGGCATCGCGTGTGCGCCAACGGGTGAGCGCCTCCGGCGTGCCCTCCCAGGGCCGGATGCCCAATGCGCCAAGGAAATCCTCGTGCGTCATCCGGTAGCCATACTCGGTCAGGTGAATGCCATTGTCAGTATTCGGCGGCAGAACCGCCATCGTGTTTGACCGGCGCGATTCGATCCGACCGCCGACGTCGGCGAAGTAGTGTTTGTGCTTGGCCGCAATTTCTCGAATCGCATCGACGTATTTCTGTCGATCCGAATTACGATCCGCCGCCGGGCCGAATTCATACGGCACAGGCGTGAGGAGGATGAACCGCGCCCTCGTTGGAGCTAGATCATTGAGCAACTTCACGTACTGAGCCGTAAATGCAGGAAGGCCCTTCGCCCCGGCGAAGCACTCATTTGTGCCGTAACCGACGATGATCACCGTCGGCTTTTCCGCCAGTGTGTGGTCGATCAATCGCTTGTAGCCGACGGCCGGCGAATCGAATATGGCTCGAGCTTCGCCCCAAACGGTGTCGCCGGACCAACCGAGATTGCGAAATGTGATGTTCTTTTCCGGAAGTGCTGCGACGAGGGCTGCTTCCCAATGGCCATAACGCTGTTCGCGCTCAATCAAGGTCGAGCCGATGAGCACAACGCGATCGCCGTCCTTGAATTCGAATGCGTCGTCAGCGCGAAGGATCAACGACCCAATGCTTGCGACCGCGATAACCCACGCAAAGCGACGCACAGGCATCCCTCCTGCGATGTCATGGTTCTGCAACAGGGATCAATAAACCGCGCCGCAGCGGTTAGGGGAAGGGAAAAAACAAAAAACAGTGTTCGTCACGAATATGGCCAAACAGACCGCATCAGATGCCGGTGCTCAAGAACTCCGTAGGCTCTGCGGTCGGTGGCGGAGTGTCGAGTGTCCGCCATGAGTAGCCGAAGTGCGGCTGTTGTTGGTTCCAGTACCGAGCCAATGCGATCTGTGAACAGCGCTCTTGAAACTGTGCAGGCGTCTCTTTGAGTCCGGGGTTCATTTCGATGAATGCAAAAATCTGGTCCAGTTCGTCCGGGTAGTCCGCCAGGATGCGTTCCGCAAGTAGGCGCATTTCCGTCGGCTTCATATAGCCGAGCTCGATGGCCTTGTCGATTCGACCGGGCCGAGTCGAAATGAATTCGAGACCGCCGTCGGGCAGACGCCTCGGCTGGCCGAGCGCCGGGTCGATCTTGCTGATGTCGTTCGTGGTAATGATGGTGAAGATGCCGTCGGCGCGATCGACACCGTCGAGACAGTTCAACAAGCAGTCGAACGTCAACGGCGGACCGAGAGTCGTTTCTGCCTTCTGCTCTTCGCTGTCCTCCTTCTTGGGTGCATACCACATCGGCGTCATGTGTTTGCGCGACACATTTTCTCGGCCATGGAATACGTTGTCGATGTCTTCGAGCAGTGCGATGCATGGAACGTTCGCTTGAAGAGCGACCCATGCCCGCAACAGGCTGCTGTTGCTCATCACCGCGAGATTGAACACATAGATCGGCATGTTGAGGTCTTCGGCGAAGGCTCGCGCCAGCGCGGTCTTACCGGTGCCGGGCGGACCGAAGAGCAGCCAGCCGCGCTTCCAGGGCAATCCGCGCCGGCGATACCAGTCTTTGCTGCCTTGCCATTGCTCAATCTCTCGAATCTGCTTGCGGACATGTTCCGGGAAGACGAGAAAATCTAGCGACCGGCCGGGATGCGTCGGCGCTTTGCCCAAGTCATCGGGTTGATGGGAGAACACGCGATATCGCGGGATGTGATACCAGGCCAGGTCGTGGCTAGTGTCGCTTCCATCCGATTCATCGCGCTCCGGGAAATAGCGAATGCAAAACCGGCGACGTTCGTGATCGTCGTCGACCGCCCACGACGCGTTGTTGCGGAACATGCACGCTTCACGAAAAATCTCTTCGACGTCGATCGTGCCGCGCAGGAATGTAAGCGTCGAAAATACATCCGGGTGATGATGGCCGTAGGCGGCGGGTGTCTCGGCGCTCTTGTTGTCCTTCTTCTTCTCGGCGTTGGCGAAGATCATGGGCCACCAACCCGACCAGAACAAAATGCTTCGTTTGCCGAATTCCTCATACGCCACCAGGCCGTATCGGCCATCGCGCATGTGTTCGTAGCACGCGGCATACAGCCGATCGTAATAGCGTGATCGCGGATATTTGGCGATGAGATACGAAACGACGGCATCGTGCCCGGCGTGCGTCGGTATTTCCACCTGCTGAATGAACAGGTTGGCGATGCGCCAGACGACGGCCTTGATCTTGTCCCAGGCGCCAGCGATGACGCCGAGCGCGGCGCCGCCGAACAAGAAACTCCAAAGGCTCGAACCGGATTCAGTTCCAGGGTTTTCCATGGAACGCAGACAAGCGAAACCGCCGCCGGGTTCACGGGTACCTTGAAAAAAATTGCGGTCAAACTTCAAATCACGGCTGATCGCCGCCGTAGCCCAGCGCCGTGTCGTGCCGGTGAACGCCGGCGCCGACCTGGCCTAGCTTATTGACATAGATTTCGTCGCCGGCTACCCCGACTCGAGTCGAAGTGCAAAAGCGAACGTGACCATCGACGAACAGTACATTTTGACCGTAGCGATGTTCGGGGCTGACGCCGTTGCCGGTTCGTTCCAGCGGCCGATCGGCAAGTATTGGCAGAAAATCCTGATCGGTCATGGTGTTGTCGCGATTCATGCCGATGAGCTGGCCGTTTTCGGTGCGGTAACCCAGCGTGTAGGCATATGTCGCCGGCGTCTTCACGTTGCCGGGGCATGAAAACGTCACGCTCGGCGGTACCACACCCGCTTCTTGCAAAATCGGCACAACGGACGCCACTGTGTTGTACGGAGGCTTTTCCTGCACCTGCGGATACTGGCCGTCATGCACGTCGCTGTAGGCAACCAAACCTGCGTGCAACTCGCGCATTTGGTTCTGGCAAGCGAGTCGGTCCTGGCGTTGTCTCAGAAACGGCGCCGATGCCAACACCAGCCCAAAGCCCAGAACCAACATGCACGCGACGGCAATGAAGTCCCATCGTCGCCACCACGAAGTCGAAGGCATCGCCCCGCGATCCAGCTTCTCGACCAAAGACTGCAAATTGGAAGAAGCCGGCTCGGTGACTTGCACCGCCAGGGCGGTCGGCGAGTGCGACAGGACAAAATCGATCGTCCGCTGAGCCAGTTCATGCGGGACCGGTTCCATCTCGGCGTCCCATGCCAGAGGCGCTGCGAGCCGCTTCCACGCATTTGCCCGACTCTGCAAGGCCGGATCGTGCCGTAGTTTTTCTTCCAGACGTTCTCGTTCGTCCGGTTCCATCGTGTTCAGCGCAAATGAGAGAAGATCGTCGTTCATAAGTGTATCTGATCGTCGTGTCGGCGAAGATCAGTCCTCCGGAGTCGCCGGTTCGGTCGTCCACGCTTCATGAAGCCTCGCCATTGCCGCATGTAAGCGTGACTTAACGGTGCCCACAGGGATCTTCATGATCTGCGAAATATCGCGATGCTTCAGGCCCTGATAGTACGCAAGGATCACCACTTGCCGCAGGAACTCCGGCAGCTGATTAACGGCGTCCCGCACTAACTGGCGACGCTCCTGAGCCTGCACATGCTCCAATGGTTCACTCGCGCTCGATTCGAGCATGTCCAACAAACTGTGAACCTCCGCGTCCTGCGACTCGCTCACGGTCTGATCGAGGCTGACTGCGGTGTGCCGGCCTTGCCGTCGCATCGCATCGACGGCCGCGTTGGTGGCGATTGTGTAGAGCCACGGTCGGACCGGCCGGCCCTTCTCATACTGGTGCGCTTTGGAAAACACCTGAAGGAAGGTGTTCTGAAAGACATCGTCCGCCAGGTGGGCGTCGTCGAGGTAACGGCGGAGATAGCCGTACAACTCACGCTCGTAACGGCGCACCAGTGTTTCAAATGCCGCCCGCTTGCCCTTGCGAAAGCTCAAAAGCAATTCTTCATCGCTACAGTGCAAGTAAGCGTCAGGCACGTCAGCACTACCCTCAAATACGCAGCACAACCTGCGGAAGTTCGCGCATTTCGCAGTCGTTTACTGTAGCAGATGCGAACCCGTTCGGCATACGCCTAGTCGTATCTTGCGTCCGAAACGGATAACTTGTAGGCTAACGTTCAACTCGGGCTGTGGCGCAGTTTGGCTAGCGCGCTTGAATGGGGTTCAAGAGGTCGTGGGTTCAAATCCCGCCAGCCCGACTCTTATCAGAAACCAGCCCTTCGGCGAGAACGTCGAAGGGCTTTTTCGTTTCAGCATCAAAATTCGTCGCGTCAACATGTGATCAATCGAAGCCGCAAACCATTCTATCGCTCACTCGCCCTCGTTCGACGCAGCCGGCATTGGGAAGCGTTGTTGAAACCATGCGTCCCAAAGCGGTTTTTCCCTGGCAACGGTGCCGGCCGCTTGATCGCCGTATAGATAAAAGTTCACGGCCACCATGCTCGGTCCGCCCATGGTGAATGTGCCGAGGGCGGCGACTCCCGGTCCCGGCTTTTCGACCCGCAACAGGGCGTCGTTCGGATTCTGGGTGAGGTACTCCACCAAGCCGCTGAATGCCGGGACGCCGGCCGGCGCCTTGCAATGCTGCCCGACGCTCAGACCGTTCAATCCCAATGCCATGGTCAATGCGTCCCATGCCTCGGCTTCCGTTCCGGCGAATGGGGCCATCCACTTCATCATCGTCGAGCGTTGGCCTCGGAAGTGTGTGAGGTAGATCCGCAGCGTGCGCAAGAATCCAGGCCAGCCGGATTCGGTGCCTTCCAATTGGTTGTCCCAATCGTCGTTACTGGCGAAAAGGCTTGTGACAATTCGGACGATGCACACTCCGCCGGCACGCGCTTCCACGCTCCACTCGTTTGCGAGTGACGGCATGCCGGGCACCCAGCCCTCAGACTTGGTGGACCATTTACGCGGCGGATCCCATGACGTCACCTCCGAGCATGACTCCATGCCCGGGCCGAAGTTCAACTTTGCCGCGACCGGCTTCCCGTCGCGCTCCTCAATTTCCGCCGGTACAAACCAAGACGAAATGCCTGGCCCAGTCGCAATGGCTTGCCAGACTTCCTCCGGCGTGCCAGGAACCTCGACTTCAACCTGGATTGAACGGCGACCTGATGGTTCTTTCTTTACACTCACGATGTTGGCTCCTTGAGTAAGCGGTCAGCGATCAGTGGTCAGCAGTCAGCAGTCAGCTAAACCTGTTTCTGTTGTTGGCTGATAGCTGAACGCCTCTTGGCGCCTGTTGAGCGAACGACCACCGATCCGCGGCCGACGCGTGCGAACGGCACGCGATTGCGAGCAATTGCCTCTTCGATCAAGCGTGCGACGTCCGGACGCTTGAGTCTGGATGCGCCTTCGATTTGAATCCAGCGTGTCTGGCCGGACCCCCGCAGTAGTTTCGCGGGATCCGGCAGGTCTTTACCTTGATTGAAGTAGAGCTTAACGCCATTCGCATCCCCGCGGATTGCAAGTACTCCCTCGTACCCGCGCTCGGTCGGTGAATAGCTGATCACGAACCAATCGCGGTACTCGTACACGACCTCATGGGCGGTGGGCAAGCGCTCTCGCAGCGACCGTCGCATTCCGTCGATGAGCCGGAGATGTGGGGGCGCGAACCTTGTAATCAGCGAACGCAGCTGGGCCTCTGCCGATCGTTGCGCCGCCGCTGACTGGTCGCTGCCGGGGACTTTGACTTCGTTTATTTTCACCCTCATCTTGACTCCTTTTGCGTCAGCCATTTCACAAAGAACATGAATCACAAAGGACACAAAGAGCACAAAGAAAGACAATCAAACAACGAGACGTCTGACGTTTCACTCTTCTTGGTGCACTTTGTGGTTCATTGTCTCCGGCATTGGATGAGCGACGACCATCAGGCGATGCACGCGGCCGTCGGGTGCGGATTCATCGTGATATTTCGCAACGAGTTTCGCGACGGCCTCGGTGAGCTCGCTCGTGAACGCCGCGCGCTCCGCCGCCGACCGGAAGCGAACTTCGGAATCCACCGCTAGAGTCGCTAGACGTTTGCCCAATTCTGTCGCACGACGAATGAGGTTGCCCACTTCGCGGACGATGCGAGCGCCCAATGCGATGAGATAACTCGCAGAGAGCCGATCGACTTCCCGTTTTGGATCAACGGCGACGGGGCCCAAGGCGCTCGGCGAAACGACGTAAGAAGCGGCCGTCGCGACGAGCAGCCGCTCCGTAAGCCCGCCCCACTTGCGTTCCGCGGCCAACTTGACCAGCCCATGCGCCTCGAGCGTGTTGAGATGGTAATTGACTTTCTGGCGAGCCAGGCCGACCCGCGATGCCAAAGTCGCCGCCGATGCCGGTTCAGCCATGTGCGAAAGAAGGCGGCTCCGGATTGGCTCCAAGGCCACCGTCGCGGCTGCCGGATCATCGATCACTTGGATGTCGAGCATAAGGAGATCGTATCATTGACAACTTTTGTTGTCAATAGTCATCCAATGATTCTTCTGTTAGATTCTGGAGTCCGATTGGGTGTCATTGAATTGTGGAGTTGCGAGGAGGTCCGACATGTCCGTTCACTCTGTGAACCAATCTACTTCCCCGCCGACGTGTTCAGCGCCACGGCAGCGAGAATGAGTGCTGCGAACGCTTTCTTGTCGATCGTGTCTCCCTCACGCAGATCAATCGCACGCCGGGTGTTGCCTTCAAGGCTGGAGTTGAAGAGGTCTGACGGGTCCGGGAGCATGGCCCCTTTGGCAAAGGTCAGCTTTACGATGCTTTTGTACGTCTCTCCGGTGCAGATGATGCCGTCATGTGACCACACCGGAATGCCGGCAGGATTCGTCGGCTTTCGCCATTTCACTTCCTCGACAACATCGGGATCGGCTTGTTTGATGAGCGATCGGATTCGCGCGAGTGTCTCGCCGCGCCAATCATCCAGGTCCTTGATCCGCGATTCGATCTCGTGAGAAGAAAAGTCCGGTCCTTCTGCTGCCTTCGGGCTGCTTTGTTTCTTTTTCAAGGCACACCTCGAACTAGCCGCTCACATCCGTTCGCCGGGCAATTGGCTGGCTTGCTTCACCCAGGCAGCAAATTGGACTTCGTCGATCTGGTCGTTCTCGTGAATGTGAAAATAACGGACTTCCTTTTGCTTGGATTCGACAGGCGGAGGCGGATTCAACGACTTGCCGCGAAAGAACGCCACTTTGACATACTTCGTAATGCAGTGAAAACCGAGGAACCAGCCCTGGCCTTCAATGCCATAAAAGGGAGTGTTCCATTTGACGGCCTTCTGCACATTCGGAACGGCGCGATCGATGATCGTATCAATGAGGCGGCCGACATCGTGCTTCCAGCCCGGCATCGCCGCGATAAAGGCCTGCACGGGGGCGTCGCCGTAGCCCAATGGGACTTGGGGGTTTCCGCCGGAAAGAAGTTTCACGGGCTTGGTTTTCGCGCTCCGCTTCGAAGGCTTCGCGGCGCGGCTAACCTTTGCTTTGCGCTGGTTCATTTCTTGTCCTTTGAGACACACACCAGCCGGTTCGCGGTGCGGATGTAGATTTTGCCGTTCGCCATTGCCGGTGTCGCATAGCACTCTTCCTTGAGTTCGTTCTTCGCCACTACGTCGAGTTTTGGGCCGGCTCGGAGCACGTGCGTCGTGCCGCTATCGTCGAGACAATAGATGTATCCGCCGGCGGCGAGCAGTGACGCACTCGTGTGTTTTGCAATTCGTTCAGACCAATGCCGCTTGCCGGTTTTCGGGTCGTAACAACTGCCGATGCCCTCGTCGGATACGATGAAGAAGAGGCCTTGATACGCGACGGGAGAAGGAACATACGAAGTTGCCTTGTTGGTTCGCCACAGGATGTGCGTGTCGGTGATGTCGCCGGCGCCGTCTGGCTTGACGCCGAGTATATGGTGCTCGGGAAAGCCGCCGGTGATGAAGAACACGTCTTCGGCGAACACAACGCTAGCGACGAACTGTTCCGTTGGTCCCTGCATGATCCAATGTTGTTTGCCTGTGGCAGGATCGTAGCTTGCAGTGCATTTGCTGCCCGTAAGGACCATCTGCGTCTTGCCTGCAGCTTCGACGATGAGCGGGACACAGTACGATCGCGTTCGATTCGGCCGGTCGGTGCGCCAAATTTCTTTGCCCGTCGACTTGTCAAACGCAACTATGAATGCTTCTTGATTGTCTTGATCGCAGTTCACGATCACAAGATTCTGATACAGCACGGGCGAGCTGCAGAAACCGTGGGGAGAGTTAAACTTGCCCGGCGACGCTCGCCAAACCTCGTTGCCGGCGAAGTCATAACAAACGACGCGGATGCTTGGTTGGTCCAGGAACGTCACCCAAATGTTTTTGCCATCGGTTGCCGGCGTCGAACTGGCGTAGCTATTCAGCTTGTGCTTGCGTTCGAGTTTGGATTGCAAGACGGACTTTTGCCAGACGATCTTGCCGTCGGCGTCGAGGCAAATCAACAATCGCTCGCCGGTCTTATCGACGCAGGAAGTGACAAAAATCCGATCGCCCCATATCACGGGTGAAGAGTGCCCGCCGCCGGGCAGTGGCGTGGACCAGGCGATGTTCTCCGTCGCCGACCACTTGACCGGAAAGGCGTTCGATTCATGCGAAACGCCGTCAGTGCGCGGCCCGCGAAACATCGGCCAGTTCTCGGCGCACGCTTCCGTGCAGAGGCCAACCCCAAAAATCAGAACGAGGAATCGTCGGTACACGAGAGTTGCTCCGTGCAGTTGGGTGCGGATGGCATGTCACATTCCGAAATCAGGCGGGGACCGCAATTACTTCACGCGGCCGTTCGGCAACTTTGCCATATTATCGAATAAGTGAACGAGGGACGCCATCAGTTTCTTGAAGTCGCCTTCGTGCAGACTCTCATTCGGTGCATGTGCATTGCTCAGCGGATCTTCGATGCCCAGCAGCAGCGCCGGCGCGTCGCCCAGGAGTTTGGCGAGTGGCCCTACGAACCCGATCGAACCGCCGCAACCAATGCCGACGGCGTCGCGGTTGTAGCCGCTGCGAAGCGCCGCCATTGCGGCCTCAAACGCCGGGCCGTTCGGATCGGTCATCCACCAGTTACAATGCGCACCGGCCGACTTGACGGTCACCTGTACGCCCCACGGCGGGTTCGCCGTCAAGAAAGCGGCCATCTGTCGCTCGACCTCGGCAGGGTCTTGATCCGGAACGATTCGGCAACTCACAATAGCCGAAGCCTTCGGTAGAACTTGATTCGACGCACTCTTCAGTGAACTTGCTTCCTGTGCGATGACCGTGACAGCCGGAAGCCGCCAAGTTTGTTCGTACGCATGCATCCCCGATTGGCACGCATTGCGCACTTCGGCAGGGACGCCGAGATTGGCGCGCCACGCCGCTTCATCGTACGGCAAACTGCGAAACGTTTTGCGCTCCTTGTCGGTCAACACGCGCACCTTGTCGTAATAGCCCGGGATCGGAAGGGCGCCGTTGTCCCAGAACAATCGGGATAAAATGACATTGAGCGCTATCGCCGCGTCGGCCACTGCCCCGCCGCCCATGCCGCTATGCACGGGAGTTGCGGCGCTCTTGACCTCGACGGTCACGGCAACGATGCCGCGCAAGGAGTACGTCACGCTGGGAATGCCGACTTCGATGTTCTCGGTGTCGCAGACAACAATGACATCGGACTGAATCTTCTGTTTGTGCCGTTCGAAGAACTGCAGCAAGTTTTTCGAGCCGATTTCTTCTTCACCCTCGACGACCATCTTGACATTGACCGGCAGCGAGCCGCTTGTCTTCAAGTACGCCGCAATAGCGCCAAGTTGAGCCGAAATGGCGCCCTTATCGTCTGCCGCGCCGCGGCCGAACAAACGATCGCCGACTCGAGTCAATTTCCAAGGATCGGTCTTCCAGTCGTCCTTGGGATCGCCGACCTTGTTGACCGGCTGTACATCGTGATGAGCGTACAAGAAAACGGTCGGCTTGCCCGGAGCTCCGAGCCACTCGCCATAGGCGTACGGCAATGAGTCGCCGACGCGAAGGATTTCGACGTTGTGCAAGCCGGCTTCGCGCATTTGAGTGCAAGTGAGCTGTGCCGTACGGTCGATTTCCACCTTGTGTTCGCCGTCGGTGCTGATGCTTTGGATTGCCACTTGGTCGGCGAGTCCGCGAACGATCGTCTCGTGATTCTTCGTGAGCCATTGGAGAGCGGCTTGCATCGCGATGTTCCTCAAAGTGTGTGTCTTGCGGAAGTGTATCCGATGCGCCAAGGACCGGCTACGACTTTCGTCGTGCGATCACCCATGGGCCTTGCGAGCCAATCTGATACGGCTCGCGGCTGATCGAACCGTAGGCGTTTAGCACTTCGAAACCGGCAGTCGCAAACATTTCCATCAACTGCCGAAAGGTGTAGATCCGATAATGGGCTTGCTTCCTTTCACGCTGGTTGTTGACCAGTGAAACATATGTCGAAGTGAGAATGGACGTCGCCGGATCGTATTCCGTGTCGTGGAGAATCGTCATATTGTTCAATTCGAACCACCGTTTCTGCAGCCTCTGTATGAAGAGTCCTTCAGCACAAAAGTGAGTCTCCAGGGCAAAGGTGCCGCCCGGCTTCAGCGCCCGCCCGACGGCCTTCAGAAAGGCGAGATCGCCATCGTCGCCCATGTAAGCGAAACTATTGCCCCAGCAGTACGCATGGTCGACGTGACCGATCCACGGCAGGTTGCGCATGTCGCGCTCTTCGAATTCCGCATTCAGATTGGATTGAGCGGCCGCCCGTCTCGCGTCGGCGAGAAACTCCGGCGTACGATCCACGCCTGTAATGCGAAAGCCCCTCATTGACAGCGGCAGTCCAACACGCCCGGTCCCGCACGGCACATCCAATATTCGTGATCCTGGGGCTGCCTGCAGTTCCTGAACGATGAATTCGATCTCGGCTTGCGACGGCGCCGGCATCGAACGCTGCATGTCGACCATGTGGCCGGTGAACAAAGTCTCATACCAGGGCGTTGGAATCATGGATGGCTGCCTGATTGGCGAAAGAGTTTTGCAATTGACAATACAACCGCCGAAAAGGTTCGCACCCTGAACAAATTGCTCGGACCAACGACAACTACGCCAGGACTTCCTTCACCAGCTTGCCATGGACATCGGTCAGGCGGAAATCGCGGCCGGCGTAACGATAGGTAAAGCGTTCGTGATCAAAACCGAGTAGGTGCAGCAGTGTTGCATGGAGGTCGTGCACGTGTACCTTGTTCTCGACGGCTGCGAATCCAAATTCATCGGTGGCTCCGACGATTTGCCCGCCTTTGACGCCGCCGCCTGCAAGCCACATTGTGAAACCGTAGTGATTGTGATCGCGGCCGTTGATCTTGCCGGCGTTGGAGCCGGGCTGCGGCAACTCAACGGTCGGCGTGCGGCCGAATTCGCCTCCCCAGATAATCAATGTTTCGTCCAATAGTCCGCGCTGCTTCAGGTCGATCAGCAACGCACCAATGGCACGGTCGCATTGCCGGGCGAGCCGCCTGTGATTCACTTCCAAGTCGTCATGACTATCCCATGGCTGGCCTTCGCCGTGCCAGACCTGAACAAAGCGAACGCCGCGTTCGATCAGGCGGCGTGCAATCAGTATCTGGCGAGCCTGCGTGCCGGGGCCGTACATTTCGCGAATATACTTTGGTTCTTTGGAAATGTCGAAAGCGTCGGCAGCTTCGATCTGCATGCGATAGGCCAGTTCGAACGACTGGATGCGAGCTTCGAGCTGTGGATCGTTTGGTCGTGTCGCCCGATGCTTTTCGTTCAGCTTCTGCAGCAAGTCGAGTTGCTGGCGCTGCTCTTCGCGGCCGAGTTTGCGATTGCGAATGTGCTCGACCAGTTTGTCGATATCAGTGTGTTGCGTGTCGATGTATGTGCCCTGGTAGACACCGGGCAAAAAGCCTGCCTGCCAGTTCTGCGATTCTTGAATCGGGTAGCCGCCGGGACACATGGCGATGAAACCCGGGAGATTCTGATTCTCGCTTCCCAGCCCATAGGTCAACCAGGAGCCCATGCTGGGACGAATCAGACGAGCTTCGCCGCAGTTCATCAGCAACAGCGATGGTTCGTGGTTCGGCACGTCGGCGTGCATTGAGCGTATGACGCAGATTTCGTCAATGCTTTGAGCCGTGTGGTGGAACAGTTCGCTGACTTCGATGCCGCTCTTGCCGTACTTGCGAAATGCAAACGGCGACGCAAACGCAGCGCCAGTCTTTCGCTCGGTGCGCAGATTTGCGGTCGGCAACGGCTTGCCGGCGTATTTCTCCAACGACGGCTTCGGATCAAAGGTATCAAGATGCGATGGGCCGCCGTTCATGAACAGGTGAATGACGCGTTTTGCTTTGGCGCCAAAATGCGGGCCGTGCGGCGCGAGCGGATTCACTTGCCGATTGTCTGCCGCCAGTGCCCCCGCCTCATGCATCAGTTTCGCAAGAGCGATGCCGCCCATCCCCATGCCACATTGGCGCAGCATGTCTCGCCGTGAAAGCTGCGGTCGATCCGTTAGTTGAGCGTCGTTCAAGATCGTGCTTTCCCCTGTGAGAGTTTTTGCACAAATACGGCGTGCTCCGGTGATGCCAGGCCTTTACGCAGCACTGCCATCACGCGCCTTGAATCGAGTTTGACGAATGCCGCCGGGTCGAGCCACAGGCCCGGAAATGTCTCGGAACGATAGATGCCGTCGGCGCCGGCTGCGAGATCGACGAACTTCTTACCCTTGCGAATCCACCAGTAGACGCGCTTCATTCGAACGGCAACGACGATGTATTCCTTCACGCCGGCTCTCTCATAGTTGTCTCGCTCGGCATGCAAGTCGATGGACTCGGAGGAAGAGGATATCTCCGCCAAGAGTTCTGGAGAACCGACCAGGAAATCCTCTTCGTTCACATAAGTGTTTCCGTCAGTTATGATCAATGCTCCGTCCGGCTGAGGTTCGCTCGATCCGCTTAGAATGAATGTTGTGTTGTCGAGTCCTTCGACTCCCGGAGTCTCGTTCTCATACATCCCAAGCCAATTGATCAGAATGAACTGTGGTCGGCAATGTGGACGTTTGACGGACGATGGTATGTGGACTACTCCTCCGATCAACTCGGTTTTCACGCCTTCAGGCATCGCCTCGTACCGGCGGTGAAACTCCGGCTGCGTCAAGCGGTCGCTGTTCTCCAATGGCGGAATCGCCTCCCGCGGTTGCACCTTGCGACCTCTCGGAATTGCCGGCATCATTGACACGACTGACTCCATCGTCCAAGTACATCGTCATTCTACCGGAAAAGGCCGTCTTTCGGGAGCCGGTCAATGACGCAGCCGCAGGCTGCTCGGCGCCCAACCACCGAACCGCCCGCGGCTGTGTATCTTCAAACAGGACCTTACATCAATTCTGCAATCGGCCTTCCGCCGGTGATCATTCCTGTCGGCCGGCCTGTCGGATCCTTGTAATGTAGATCCTGTGGGACGCCCAATACGTGAAACACCGTCGCCATCAGATCCTGCGGCGTAATCGGCGTCGTCTTCGGCACCTCCGCCTTGGCAGACGACTCACCGATGACTTGCCCCATCCGAAGGCCGCCGCCGGCCAAAGCCAGCGTCGACAGCGGCGCCCAGTGATCGCGGCCGGCACTGCCGTTCACGCGAGGCGTACGTCCGAATTCACCCGTGATGACCAGCAGCACTTCATCTTCCAGTCCGCGGTTCTTCAAATCGTCGAGGAACGCCGCCACGGCCTGATCGACGCGCGGGCCGAGGTTCTTCATCGCGGCGGCGATGTTGCCGTGCATGTCCCACCCGCCGAAATGAATGGTCACGAAGCCGACGCCCGATTCTGCCAGCCGGCGTGCCATCAGCATCTGCTCTCCCAGCCCTTTGCCGTACTTCTCGCGAAGCCGAGGCTCTTCCTTATTGATGTCGAAGGTCTCCCGCGCCTTGCTCGTAATCAGATCAAACGCTTGTTGATCGAACTGATCCAAACCCGACATCAGCCCGCTGCGGTCGATCTCGCGATTGATCGTGTCGAAGCCTTTCAGCAATTGCTTGCGATCATCGAGCCGCTCGGTGGAAACCTGCATGTTCATGTTCTGGCGAGCTTTGCCGCCGACATCGAACGGCGAGTAGGTCGCGCCAAGCCAGGACGGACCATCGCCCAAGATGCTGTTCAGCCGCACATATGTCGGCAACCCGGTCGCGGGATTGTTGGCGCCGCGATGACGAGCGAGGATCGAGCCCATGCCCGGCTTGTTCGGCGCCGCGCCGTTGTCGGCCGCGGCAAAGTCGTACCCAGTCATGACCCAATGAGTGCCGCCGCCGTGGCCCGAATTGCGATGCGCGAATGACCGCACAAACGCCATCTGATCTGCCCGTTGTGCCATCAACGGGAAGTGACTGCCGAGTTCGACGCCGGGAATCGTCGTCTTAACCGCGCCGGTCGTGCTGCGGAATTCGGCCGGGGCCGACATCTTTGGATCGAACGTTTCGATATGCGTTGGACCGCCGCCGAGCCACAGCCAAACGACGGAAGTATTCTTGGAGTTCTGACCGGCACGGGCTCGTGCGCGGAGCAGATCGGAAAGAGCGAAGGCGGAAAGACCCAGCGCTCCGACCTTCACAAAATCACGGCGACTGACGCCATTGCACTGACCTGCGGTGCGGGAATGAGACAGCGTGAACATGGAAAACGCTCCCTGCGTCGTGGAAACCCTAGGTAGGAGTTTGGCGGGCTTCCGGTGGGTGTGAGTAACTAATGAGAGTATCCTGTGCCCAAGCCGGTTTGTCAACGGAAATTGAAGAAGTTCCACGTCAATGGTTGCGCACGTTCATTAGACGGTTGATGTCGGAATGGATAGCGGAAGGTACTTCATTGTGTCGGCCCGCGGATTCGCATATGATGCGAGTGGCAGTGATTCTTCAACCATAATGATGAGCTGATGCCGTGCTTCCCATCTTGTTGGGCAGTTTGTTGGCGATCCTGTTGGTCGTAGTGGCCTGGCACTACTCGCGCAAATCGGTCCGCACGCTTCAAACGACGACGGCTGCATTCGAGATGTTGCCCAACGAGCGCCGCTACCTCCGGAGGCAGGCATGGCGACGGCTAGTTAATAGCGCTCTTATGACTCTGTTGGCGATCCTGATGTGCACCTGGTATGCCGCCGGCATCAATGAGCGTGCCGACAAGCTGGCGGACGAGCGTGTCGCTCAACGAGTCAACGGCAAAGCACCGCCCATGACTGAGGAGCAGAAAGAGAACAGCCGTTTCTTCGCTATCTACGTTATTGTCATGTTGGTGCTTCTCGGTGCGATTGTCATGTTGGCGGGACTCGATCTGTTCGCGACCCGGCTCTACGGTCTCAAGGAACTGCGAAAGATCAACACGGATCGCCGGGCCATGCTGCAACGGCAACTCGACCGTTGGAGACAAGAACGCGACGGATTGGAATGACGCCCGCACAGCTTTCATTTCGAAGCGTAACTTCACGCGAATCCTCACGATTATTTCAATGCATTCGGCGTCCATTTCATTGAACGGACTGTTCCCGAATCTCGACCTGCGAATAATGCCAACATCGACCATGTGGTTCCGGCAAGACACCGATGCGATCCATCACCACCGGTTTTGATTACATTCTGGACTTGGCGTTTCAGGTGGACGCACCTGCATTGGCAATATTGGGGGAGAGCGGAAGGGATCAGGCTTGTCGGGTGGCGCCGTTGAACGAAGGAACGATGGACACCCGGTTGATCATGCTTGCAAGGCGCGGCAATCCGGCGCTCTCGGCAAATGGCCGGAGAGTCGCATTTATTGACTGGCAATACAACCAAAGCAACCCGGTGTGTTTGGATCTGATCAGTGACCAAAGAGATCGCCTGGACTGGATCAGCGACTCAGGTCGACTTATTTTTTCCCCCGATTGCAAGAATCTGTTCATCGTTGAAGGAGATTCCGGTCCTCGAAGTGCCGTTATCCGTTGGTCTATCGGGGCAGACTCTATGCTGAGAAGGGTGCCTTCGGTCTCGTACATGTTTGGCATGGCGGCGCACCCCGATGGAAGGCGATTGGCATGTTGCAATATTGAAAGACTCGACATTGTCAGTTTCTCTCCTGATGTGGATTCCGGCCAATGGCATATTGGTCTGAATGCATCAGACGCCAAATTCGCATGTGATGGCAAAACGCTCGCCCTTGCGGCCGGCTCAAATGTTGTGCTGTGGGATCCGCAATCAGGTCAGCAAAGACTGGCTCTGATCGGACACGAGGATCGTGTCATGGCGATGGCGTTTACACCGGACGGCAGGCGTCTTGCCACCGCCGGCAGCGATCATTGCGTGAAACTGTGGAACGTCGCCGACGGCCGACTGCTGCGCACCTATCGTTGGCCGATCAACGGCATCTCAGCCTTGGCGTTTTCACACGATGGACTCACGGCCGCGGCAGGCAGCAACACCGGCGATGTTTTGATTTGGGACATGGACCACGATTGACCGCTACGGACTTTTCGTTCTTCTCAGGAAAGCGTTCATGCGGCTGATTCAATCTTGCACAGGCTTTATCTGCGACCTGCGTTTCACCCACGACCCAAATGTTCTCATGGCCGTTTGGGGAAATGCCAGGCATCCCAAGGGCATCCAGTTCCTCGACGCCGAAACTGCGACATCGGTGCGTGAGTTTCCAATTCCCTTCGGCGAAATGGCCGTGTCGCCTGGTTTGACCGAAGTGGTGCGCCTCGGATTTGATGTGCAAGCCCGGCCGCAATATTTCGATCTGGAAATTCTGGATTTGATCAACGGCGGTTTGAAAAAGACGCTTCCGCTTCGATTGAATCTAACATCGATGGCGTTCTCACCTGACTCACAAGTACTGATCGTGGCGGGTGTCAACTACCAATCCGGCCAGCCGGTGTACGAAGTCGCGCGCTGGCTCTGGAGAAACTCGATCGAATTGCAGACCTTCCCTGTTCCATGGGCAATTACGGCCTTGGCCATGTCGAACGATCGCAAGACGTTGATTGCCGGCGGTCTCGATAATGCTGTTCGCTTCTGGCGCGACTCTGCGGAAGGCAACGTTACATGGAAACACAAAGCTGCAATTCGAAAACTGTTGCTTGCACAGAAGGACGACATCCTGATAGCAGCTGCGGGCTGTTCGGTGTCTCTTTGGGATATGCAGCGCCAAGTGCAGATTGCCCGATTGCGACCGCATCGCAAGCAAGTCAACGACATCGCAATTTCACCCGATGAGCGGCGACTTGCAACCGCGAGCAACGACGGTTCCGTGCGCGTCTGGGACCTTGCGAAGCATCGTGAATGCGTCTCTTTCGACTGGGGCATCGGAAAGGTCGGCGCCGTCGCCTTCTCTCCCGACGGCCTCACGCTTGCCGCCGGAGGTGAAGACGGTCGCATCGTGATCTGGGACGCCGAATAGCTGCGCAAACGCACATCGCCGTTCGGCCCGATCCAGGGCGTGAAGAAGACTACGCATCGATACAATATCCTCCTCGCGACTGATTGCATTCGGCGCCGATTTCAAAAGGAACACTCAATGGCTACTTTCATCACAACGATTCGGTTCACGCAACAAGGCATCAAGGATATCGATCACACGACCAAGAGAGCGACGGCTTTGCGCGTGTCCGCCAAGAAAATGGGCGTCAAAGTCAAGGACATTTATTGGACGATGGGCGAGCATGACGGCTATTTGATCTTTGAGGCGCCGGACGATGAAACAGCCACCAAGTTGCTTCTCTACCTCGGCGCGATGGGCAATGTGCACACAACGACTTGCCGGGGCTTCACCGCGTCGGAAATGGATGCGATACTGGCTGACGTTCACAAGGGCTGACGCCGAAACTCGCGAGTCTTTTGATGAACCCTGATTTCTTGCGCAAGGCCATCCGCCTTTCGATCGAGAAGATGGAGGCGAATGAGGGCGGCCCGTTCGGTGCGGTCGTCGTGCGGGACGGCATCGTCGTCGGCCTTGGCTGGAACCGCGTTACCTCCGCCAACGACCCGACCGCACACGCGGAAATTGTTGCGATTCGAGATGCTTGCTCGAGGCTGAAGTTGTTTTCACTCGAAGGTTGCGAGATCTATTGCAGTTGCGAACCGTGCCCGTTGTGCCTCGCCGCCGTCTATTGGTCGCGACTTTCGCGCATCTACTATGCGGCCACGTGCGACGACGCGGCAGCTGCCGGATTTGCGGATCGCGAGTTCTACGACGAACTACGAAGACCGCTGAGCGAACGGTCGATCCCAATGACGCAATCTCTACGTGCAGAGGCGCTGGCAGCATTTAAGGCCTGGGCAAGGAAGCAAGACCGGATGCCGTATTGATCGGAAGGCCACGATGCTGACCAATCTCTTTGCGACAATTCCCGAAACGGCCTCGGAAGAAGAATTCAAGTTGCTGCTGGCGTCCGAGGCCATGCGCGTCGCGCGGATCGTTTCGCATGGGCACGCTTCGCCCGACGAATTCTGGTACGATCAGGATCATGACGAATGGGTCACAGTGTTGAAGGGAGCGGCTCGCCTCCGCTTCGAGGACCGCGTTGTTGAGATGGCTCCGGGCGACTTCTTGAACATCCCGGCGCATCAGAAACACCGCGTCGATTGGACCACACCACTGGAGCCTACGATTTGGCTAGCCATCCACTATTGCATCGACCGATGAATTGCGATTCCAGCGGTTGAGACCGAAGCATAGAATGGCGCTCTGCCAAGTCGCCGTCGTTCCGCTTGGCCCAGTTGCCCACCAACCGAGCAGCTTATGTTTCAGGTCGTTCGAATTTTCGTTATTGCCTTGTTCGCAGTGGGAATCTCAGTTCCGTGCGGAATCTGCGATGAGGTGATGATGCCGACTACCGGCTGCGCCGGCGCCGTGGATAACTATTTCGAGAACGAAGTTTGGGCGAAGGTCGGCGCTCAGGTTTGCCTTACCTGCCATCGGAAAGGCGGCGACGCCGAAGACAGCAAGTTCGTGTTGGTGGACCCTCGTAAGACCATCGGCGTCGCACGTGACCAGGCGATGCGGCACAACCGTGAAGCGTTTCTCCGCATCGCCTCGGTGAAAGAAAACGGCAAGTCCGCGATGCTGCTGAAAGTCGTCGGCGATCTCGATCACGGCGGGTCGGCAGTGCTGAAGCAGGATACGCCCGGCTACCGCGTGCTCGCGGATTTCGTTCGCCGCTCGAGTGTAGCCGGAAAAACGCCCGCAGTTGCGCTGGATCCAAAGTCGCCGCCATTCTTCGACGGCGTCGTGATGCTCGACGACCGCCGCCTTCTTCGCCGAGTGACGCTTTCTTTGGCGGGCCGGCTGCCCACTGAGAAAGAACTTGCCGCGATTGCCAGGAGCGGATTGAAGGCGATGCCGGCGATACTCGACGGCATTATGATCGAGGACGCCTTTTTCGATCGGCTACGTGAGGGGTTTAACGACATCTTTCTGACGTTGGGAGTTGACGGAAACGCCGATCAAACCTGCCTGTCGTACGAGCATTTTGAGAAGACACGGCACTGGTATCAGAAACATGACTTGAGCCACATCAAAGACAAGAATGAGCGGCAGCGAACCGAGTGGAAGATTGCAGCCGAATATCGCAAGGCCATACTCGGCGAGTCGATGAAGTTGATTGAACACATCGTCCGAAACAACAGACCGTTCACCGAGATCGTGACTGCCGACTACATCATGGTCTCGCCATACTCGGCTCGCGGCTACGGGGTGTTCGAAGAAGTGAAGACGAAATTCAAGAACCCGGACGACCCGTTCGAGTATGTGCCCGTTCGCCTCAAGTCGCTCGTCGGCAGAAACAAATCGGAGAATCAGGAATCGACGACGGGGTTTTATCCGCATGCAGGACTGTTGAGCACGTTTCAGTACCTGACGCGATACCCGACGACGGAGACGAATCGCAATCGTCTGCGTGCTCGAATGTATTACCAGCACTTCCTTGGCGTCGATGTGCTCGAACTGGCAGCACGTGTGTCGGACGCTGCGTCGGTCACGGCGAAATACAAGGTGCCGACGATGCAGGCGGCCGAATGTGTCGTTTGTCACAGAACGCTCGATCCGGTCGCGGGGCTGTTTCAGGACTACTGGAAATTTGCAGACCAGGGCGTATACGGCAGACGCAAGGGCGGCTGGTTTACCGACATGTTCGCCACCGGCTTCGAAGGTGAAACGATGCCGGCTGACGAGCGCTGGCGGTCGCTGCAGTGGTTGGGCGAGAGAACGGCGAAGGATCCGCGATTTGCAGTCGCCATGGTCGAGCACGTCTATTACATTCTGACCGGCCGCAGAGTGTTGCTGCCGCCAAAGGACGTTGACGACCCGCTATTTCCCGCTCGGCTTCGCGCCTATTCGGAACAGCGCCGGCTGGCGGAGGCGATCGCGGGCCGATTCTCTCATGCAGGCTTCAATCTCAAAGATGTGTTCAAAGAGTGGGTCGCGTCAGAATTCTATCGAGCAGACACGCCTGCGACGGCGCTCAAAGACTCATGCCGAAAGGCAGAACTGGATGACGCCGGCCTGGTACGAATGCTGTCTCCGGAACAGTTGGAACGGAAGATCGCAGCCGTTTTCGGCGAGAAATGGGGCAAATTGACCGACCAGCTTGCGACGCTGTACGGCGGCATCGACTCGAAGGAAGTGACCGATCGCGCCGCCGATCCCAGCGGGGCGATGGGCGCGATTCAACGCACCATGTCGAACGACGTTGCCTGCAAACACGTAGCGCGTGATTTTGCCAAACCCGCATCGCAGCGGAGGCTCTTTCCCGGCATCGAGCCAACTGTGATTCCAAGCACGTCCGCCGACGGCGATCAGTCGATTCGCAAGGCAATTGTGTATTTGCACGAAATGATTTTGGGTCGATTCGATTCGATTGATTCGACGGAGGTCGAGCGTACGTTTCAGTTGTTCGCCGGAATCGTCAAGGATGCGGGTGAACAAAAGGGCCTCGACAAGCGCGAGAGCTATTTCTGCCGCAACAATCGGGATGCGCCCGGCGCCATTGCCGAAGATCCGCATTACACGATCAGGGCTTGGCGCGGTGTGGTGACCTATTTGCTTCGTCGTCACGAGTTCCTTTACGAGTGAGTGATATGCGACGCGACTTTCTGAAGATGTGCGGCCTCGCCGGACTGGGATTGGCGCTGCCTTGGCGCCTGCCGTCCAGCGTCGCTGCCGAGAAGAAGGACGAGCCGTACGCCGGTCCTTATTACGTCGTGTTTAACGCGTCAGGCGGGTGGGACACGACGTACCTGATGGACCCGAAGGGCGTGAACGAAATCAATCGCCTTTACAAGGAAGGCGACATCCTGACCGAAGGGGCGCACAAGCTTGCCCCGATCAAGAAGCACGCACAAGGAGGCATGTGCAACGAGGACTTCTTCACAGAATTCGGCAAGGAGATTCTTACGTTCAACGGCCTGGATTACTCGGTCAACAATCACTCCCCCGGCGCACGCTACATGGCGACGGGCAAGCTCGATAGTCTGGCGTACCCGACGTTCGCGGCACTGGTCGCCGCATGCAAAGGGGCGGAATGTCCGCTCGCGTATTTGACATTCGGCAATTACTCGGCGACCGGCAACCTGGTGGCCATGTCGCGAGTGCCGTACCTGCCGTCGCTTCAAAAGATCGCCAACGCTGATGCGGTGGAAGGAAACGTTCGGTCACCGTATCACGATGCGTTCGCGCTCGACCGGATCGAACGCACGCTGCGCGAGGGACACGAGGCGGCTGTGTCGCACCAACGTTTGCCCCGAACGGAACGCAGCGAGAACATGCTGTACGCTGCGCAAGTGAATTCCAAGGCGTTGCAGCGAGTGACGCAGTACATTCCCAAGACCAGCCCCAAGGAACGGCTGTCGCAACAAGCCGAGATTGCATTGGCTTCGTTCAAGGCCGGCGTCTGCGTGTCGGCGAATTTGGACATCGGACAATTCGATAGCCATGCGAACAACGATCGCGACCAGATGAAGTTGATTCCGGAGTTTCTTGCCGGCATCGCCTACCTGCTGCGTCGGGCCGACGACCTCAAGATTCGCGATCAGATGGTCGTGATCATTCAGAGTGAAATGGGCCGCACTCCCAACTATAACGCCGGCAACGGCAAGGATCACTGGTCGATCGGCTCCGCCATGTTCATCGGCCGCGGCATCAAGGGCAACCGCGTCATCGGCGCCACCGACGAAAAACAGTTTGCCGTTCCCGTTGATCCTCGCACTTTGAAGCTCGACAAGGCCAACGGAATTCGCATTCGCCCGGAACACGTGCACGAGTCGCTGCGAGAATTGGCCGGCATCGCGGAGCATTCGCTTAGCAAGAAGTTCCCGCTCGGTGTAACAGAAAAAGAAAAACTCAAAGGATTCTGGGGGATGTGATGAATCGTGCATTCGCAGCAGTGTTGGCCTGTGTTGCGGCCGGCTGTTTCTCGAATTTGGACGCCGCAGAAAACCCTGCTCCGATTCCGCCGGAGCGATTCGACAAACTGCATCAGATGATTCGCGTTCAGCCGGATGAACAGAGATTCTGGCAGATTCCTTGGAAACTGACGATCTCGGAAGCTCGGGTTCAGGCCGCCGTCGAGGGAAAGCCCATCTTCGTCTGGGCAGGCGCGGGCGGCGCGCCGATTGGAGTCTGCTGAGCGGCGGCCTCTGCCGGCCGTGCGCCGGCTATCTGGACCGAAGAAGTGATCGAGTTGCTGAAGTCGAAATTCGTCTGTGTCGCCGTGGACGCCCGCAAAGAGCGCGGCGAGTACAAGGACGCTGACGGCGACTTTGTACGTGCCACGAATTGTGTGACTGTTACCGCGTCGGGCTCGATTTGCGTGGTAACGGCCGGCGGAAAGGCCCTTGGTCCATACAGCGGCCCCGGCCGCGAAATGGTCAAGTGGCTGCAATCGAAACTCAAGGCATGGGAAGCGTTGCCGGAAGCCGACCGAACAACGGACCGCAGTGCCGTCAAGTCGGATCAGAACGTCGATCCCAGGCGAGCCGCCTTGGCGCTGCCCAACGGCGCACTGGTGATTCGCGTATTCAACCGACACCTGGGCTGGGATGAGAAGAAGTCGATTCGCTACGCGATTGCAGACGACTACTTGCCGGGAACTTCAAAGGTCGAGGCAGAACGCTACGCCATGGCACAGAACGACTTCATGTGGGTCCCCGAGAAGGAGTGGCGGGCATTGATCCCCAGCGATCCACACATGGGGCAGAGCGTCGAAGTGCCCGCGTCGTTTGCCTTGCGCCTATTCCGTTGGCATCTCGATCCGGCTCGCGGTTTCACCGAAGGTGCGAATTTTGCCGCTTCACGCGCAGCGGACGGCAAGTTGACGATGACAGTCCAAGAAGTATCGCCAAACAAGCTTCGGCTCGCACTTGTCGGACATGCCGACCTGAAACAGACGGGTCGTGACGAGGTTGCAACCTTTCGGCCGGCGCTATTTGGATATATCGAAATCGACCGACCGAGTTCGATGTTCACGCGATTCGATGTCGTCGCACTCGGAACCGCATCGGGATTGCCGACCGACGCGAATGGCAAGGTCGCCTTCAGAAAGGGCGAATACCCAGTCGGCATCGCTTTTGAACTCGTCAAGAACCCAACGCCGGCGGAGAAGCTGCACCCCAGAGGCGCAAGAGACAACCCGACCGCATACCTGGAACCGAAAGAACGCAAGTGACCGCCGGCAGCTCATGTTGCTCTCCTGATTTCGTTCGTACCCACCTCACTGCCAGAACGACAGGAGCACTTACCTGGGGCCGAAGAACTTGGCAGGGAACCGCATTCTCGCTGGCGTGAGCCATTTCATAAGATTATTCAAGCCAACAACTTGCGAACATGTCTTCCGCCTGGGCACAGGACTTGCATGAATTGGGTGATCATCGTGATCAACGACTCGTGCAAGTATTTGATTTCGGAGTAAACATGAAGCTTCGTCCATTGGGTGATCGTTTGATTGTGCGTCGGTTTCCGTCGGAAGAAAAGACAGCCGGCGGCATCATTCTGCCGGACAATGCGAAGCAGAAGCCGCAAAAAGGCACTGTGGTCGCCGTTGGCCCCGGCAAGCTCGCGAAGAACGGCGAGCGGACGCCGTTGCAGGTCAAAGAAGGCGACACGGTGTTGTTCACATCGTGGGCGGGCGACGAGTTCAAAGAACGAAAGATGGATGACTCCATTCTCGTCATGCACGAAGAAGACATCCTCGCAGTACTGGGATAATCACTCGTTTACTTTTCGCGTTCGCCGGCCATTGCAGTGTACGTTCGCCGCTGGCCGCGAAACGCAAGCACAAGTTACCACCGACTGACCATTGATCAATAAGGGAGCAACATGAGCGCGAAACAGATTGCATTCGATCAGGAAGCCCGCGAAGCGATGCGACGCGGCGTCGGCAAGTTGGCCAAGGCCGTCAAAGTGACCCTTGGACCGAAGGGCCGAAACGTCATCATCCAAAAGAGCTTTGGCTCGCCGACCGTCACTAAAGACGGCGTCACCGTAGCCAAGGAAATCGAACTGCCTGACCATTACGAAAATATGGGCGCTCGCATGGTCAAGGAAGTTGCTTCCAAGACCAGCGACGTTGCCGGCGACGGAACCACGACCGCCACGGTTCTCGCCGAGGCCATTTACAACGAAGGCCTTCGAGCCGTCGTCAGCGGCGTCAACCCGATGCTGATGAAGCGCGGCATCGAGAAGGCCGTCGAAAGCATCGTCAACGTTCTCACCAGCAAGAAGATCGAGGTCAAAGACAAGAAGGACATGCAGTCCGTCGCAACCATTGCCGCGAATAACGACGACGAGATTGGCACGATCATTGCCGAAGCCATGGACAAAGTCGGCAAGGACGGCGTGCTTACGGTCGAAGAAGGCAAGTCCACCGCGACCTCGCATGAGTTCGTTGAAGGCATGCAATTCGATCGTGGCTACCTGTCGCCTTACTTCATCACCAATCCGGAATCGATGGAGTGCGAGCTCGAGGACGCTTACGTCCTTGTGTACGAGAAAAAGATCTCCAGCAACAAAGACCTGGTGCCGATCCTCGAAAAGGCCGTCGTGCAGCAAGGCAAGCCGTTGCTCATCATCTGCGAAGAAGTCGAAGGTGAAGCCCTTGCGACGCTTGTCGTCAACAAGTTGCAGCGGCCCGGCATGTTCAAATGCTGTGCGGTCAAGGCGCCTGGCTACGGCGATCGTCGTAAGGCCATGCTCGAAGACATCGCCATCCTGACCGGCGGCCGCGCGATCTTCGAAGACCTCGGCATTCAACTCGAAAACGTTCAGTTGAAAGACCTCGGTCAGGCCAAGAAGGTCAAGATCGACAAGGACAACACGACGGTCATCGAAGGCAAGGGTAAGAAGGACGAGATTGTCGGCCGCGTCAAGATGATTCAGCGAGAGCTTGAGAAGTCCACCAGCGACTACGACAAGGAAAAGCTGAGCGAGCGCATCGCCAAGCTGTCGGGCGGCGTAGCCAAGATCAACGTCGGGGCCGCGACTGAAAGCGAAATGAAGGAAAAAAAGATGCGCGTCGAAGACGCCATGCACGCGACTCGTGCCGCGATTCAGGAAGGCATCCTGCCGGGCGGCGGCGTGGCGCTGTTGCGTTCTGCAGCCCTTGTGAAAGTTCCGGCGGACCTCAGCCACGATGAAAAAGTAGGCTTTGAAATCGTATTGCGTGCCTGTAGGTCGCCGCTGAAGCAGATCATCGAGAACGCCGGCGACGACGGCAATATCGTCGCTTCCAAGATCCTCGAAGAGAAGAGTTTTGGTTTCGGTTTCGATGCACGCTTGGGCAAGTACTGCGACCTGATCAAGGAAGGCATCATCGACCCGACCAAGGTGGTTCGTAGCGCGCTACAGAACGCCGCCAGCGTTTCGACGCTGCTGTTGACTTCCGATGCGTTGGTCGCCGACTTGCCGAAGGACGAGAAGGGCAAGAAAGCGGCCGGCGGCGGCTACGACGACATGTACTAACAATAAATAACTGACCACGAAAAACAGCAAAGACACGAAACTCCATTTCGTGTCTTTGCTGTTTTTCGTGGTAGCTCAGTCTTAGTTCTTCTCAATGTTCGCCACTGGCGGTTTTTCTTCGTCCGTTTTTTTCCGTTCCGGCATCGTGATCGTAATTCGCGGCAAGTTCACATCCTCGGTCGACTTGCGGGCCTTCTCATTCAGCTTGCGCGCCACCTTTTGCAGCCGCTCCGGGTCTTTGCCGTCGCAGCCGGTCAACACACTCAATGCGAACATCAGCAAGACGGATCTCCATCGTGAACGGTTCATTCAGGCCTCCTGCGCGTCCTCACTTGACATGATCATCGCGTATCCGCTATCTAATGTCGATCCCAATCTCGAACGGTAGAGGCGGCCGCTTGCCTGACGTACCACTTGCGCACGATTGCAGCCTGGACCCGCTCCGGATCGATGGTGTGCGCCTCGCGCCGTTAACGAAACATGTCGACGATCGCGGCGATTTCACTGAACTGTTCCGGGCAGAATGGACGACCGGCGTCCGTCCGGTGCAGTGGAACGGCGTACGAAGTCAAGCAGGCGTCCTGCGCGGTGTTCACGTCCATTTGACCCATGCCGATTATCTCGCTGTTGTTCACGGTTGTGTTAGCGTGGGCATGCACGACCTTCGGCTGGGATCGCCTACGTGGGGTGTTTCGCAACTCATTACGATGAGTGACGACTCGCCCGCGGCATTGAGCATTCCGCCCGGCGTAGCCCATGGATTCTACTTTCACTGTCCTTCCTATCACGTTTATGCAGTCAGTCATTATTGGGACCCCGCCGACGAATTGGGTTGCCGTTGGGACGATCCCGCACTCGGAATTCCGTGGCCTGCAACACAAGCGCAATTGTCTTTGCGGGACCAATGTCTTCCATCGCTGCGGGATCTGCAGGATCAGTGGTCAGCGAGGTTCACCTACCAAGCAACTTTCGGCGAATCATTCGCAACGTTCGAACCTGTCGCAATGCCCAACGCTCGGCGCGCCGCTGCGTGACTGCTCGCACTTCTGCCAATTCGCGTTGGGCGGTTTCTAGATCCAATCGTCGTTGCACGTACTGGTCACTGATCTGATTCAGTTCATTCTGCAGCCGCTCTAGATGCGCTCGCAAGTTTCGCTGCGTATTCCACAAGAGCGCCGCTTCTTCGACTTTGTTCGCACACAAGAATTGGATCAACCACGGAGCGAAGTCGGGTTGGCCAATGCGCGACGCCCAAGATGCGAGTTCGGTTTGGCGCTGCCTGATTGACCAGCCGATGCGCCACGGACTTGGGAAATTCAGCGCGGTCGGCAGATGACACGCGGCAAACCGCATTTCGGGACATTCCAGAAACTGCCGGATCATGTAATGGTCCGTTGGGATCCCTGGCGGCGTAGTCCGCCAGCCATATGGCAATCGCCGGAATGCGGCCATCGTATGCGCCATTGTCGTCAACGGAATTCGGTTTACATCGGTTCGCAGAAGTTGTTGAAAGTCGCTTAGGCTCAAGTCGACGTGAATTGAATCAATGCCGCCTCCTGGGTGAATGCGCACGGGCAAGCTGTGCGCGAAGTCCGCCGACTCCAGCGTGGTCAGCATTTTTTCGATATGGTCCGGGAGCCAAAGGTCGTCATCGCACAGGTAACAGACAATCGCGCCGCTCGATTCGCGGAGCGCGAGATTACGAAAGGTCTCGCCGTGCCGTTCGCCTTTGGGATTGTCGAAGAAGCGAATACGACTGTCGGCACAGCGATGCTCTTCAATCACCGCGCGGGTGTCGTCTCCGACGCCGTCGCCGATGATCAACACCTCAATCTCTGTAACGGTCTGGCGAAGGGCGCTTGCCAATGCAAATCCGAGCAGCGGTGCATGGTCATGCGTCGGAATTAAAACAGTCGCCTGTGGTTGGATTCGCGCCATGGATTCCTCAGGCTGCGCGTGCCAAAGCAGCCTGCCGCGCAAATTGCCGCAATTCATAGATGGTTTGCACGATTTGTGCGCCTTCAAGAGCGGTGCTGCGCGGCGGCGGCCCACCCAAAACATGATCGACAAACGCGCGAAGCTCGCGGAGCAGCGGCATTTCCTGCGAAATCGGCCGTTCCTGAATTGACATCGTGGTCGAGTCGTCGCGAGCGATGCGAATGTTCGATGCATAAGCCTCATCCAACCACGCTACGCCGTGTGAGCAGTGCATCTGAACTTCGCGCCGTTTGACCGGAGACCGCGCCGATACCTCGATCGTTACGGCGGGAGTCGTTCCAAGCGTTGCGACCATGCCGATCGCGGCGCCCCGAAGATGCTCGATCATCGCTTGCCGCGGCGGTGGAACGGCGCCAAGCACTTCCAACACGATCGACAGACAGTGCGGCGCCAAGGTCCAAATCACGTCCGCGTCCGCGTGCGGATTGCCCCACCCAATGTGTTGCAGACGCAACCCGGTCACGTCGCCCAATTCCCCAGACGTGGCGATCTCGCGGAGCATTTCGATTCCGGGATGATAACGCCACTTGTCCATGACAAAAACGCGATCGCCGGCTTGCTCGACGATTTGCCGCGCGCGTTGAGGATCGTTCGTCAACGGCTTCTCGCAAAAGATCGGGACGTGCCGCTTGCACAACGAGTCGACTACATCGGCATGACGACTGGTTGGGACGGCAACAACGATGCCGTCGAGCGCAGGCAGGTCGTCGCAGTGTGCGACAATTCGCTCAGCACCGAGTGAAAGCGCGTTTTCAATGCTGCTGTGTGACCTGGCAACGACTGACACACTGCATCCCAAGTTTCGCAAATCGCGCAGAATGAACCGCCCCCAGTTTCCGCAGCCGACTAACCCGATCCGTGGGAAGGTCATAATTTGTCTCGAAGCCATGCTGGAACTCGCCGGCCGCAAATATGCCGCAAATTCATCGCACTAGGCAAGAGCAAATCAAAGGAGACCGACATGCGTTTTCATGAAATGACAGCGCCTCAATTGCGAGAAGTCCCGCGCGATCAGGTTGTGCTTGTAGCGCCGATTGCGGCGTGCGAGCAGCACTCGTTGCATCTGCCGACGTACACCGACACGCTTTTGGTGACCGCGGTTGCCGAGGGCGCCGAGAAGATCGCACCGAATCAGATGGTCCTGCTGCCGAGTCTTTGGTTCGGCGCCAGCCATCATCACCTGCGCTTCGGCGGCACTCTGTCGGCGTCCGTCGATACGCACATCGATATGCTCTGCGATCTGGTGACTCCGCTTTTCGATGATGGCTTTCAGCGTCTGCTGATTCTGAACGGCCACGGCGGCAACATCGACACGATGCAAACCGCGTTGCGCCGCATTCAACCTCGCTACACCAATCGTCTGCTGACCGCGGCTTCGTATTGGGACATTGCTCAAGCGGAATTGGCCGCAATTGCAGAGGGCCCGCGAAAAGTGATGGGGCATGCGTGCGAATTCGAGACTTCGATGATCCTGGCTCTTCGCCCCGACTTAGTACGCAAGGAACTGATTCGCAATGATCTCGAAACGACCGATCCAGCGCTACGCGGCCTGTACACTGCTGCCGACATGCGCCAAAGGACCGACCATGGCGCTGTCGGCTACTGCGAACTGGCGACGGCCGAAAAGGGCAAGCGCATGATCGCCGCGGCAAGCGCCAGGGTCGTGGAAGTGGTCCAAGGACTGCTGCGGCAGAGGCTGCCGGGGTGATGTACGCGGCATTGAAAAGCTGGCGCGTGAAACGGTAAACTGTAGGCAGACGCGTAGGGAGCCCATTATGATCCGAGATATTTCTATTGTTGATCAAGGTCGCGGTTTGCAGCTTTCGACCAGCCGCGTGACCGTTCAGGATTTGGTGCCTCACTTCCAAGAAGGATGTTCAGTCGATGAGATCATTTGCTGGATTCCGTCGCTAACGGTCGCAGAGATTGAATTGGTCAAGCGATATTACCATGAGCACCGGCAGGAGCTGGACGAGCAGGATCGTCGCATTCGCGAACGCAACGCGATTCGAAAGAACCCCGATTGGGTTGAGCGTATTGCAGCCGAGGCGAGAGCGGAGCGGATAAAGATTTCTGAATGGAGCGCCCGTCGCAATACTCGTTGAAGGAGGACGCCCGATGAGCGACGCAATTGAATTGGGGTATGACCCCAATGGCAGTGGGAAACTAATCCCGAAGGGGAAGTCGTCAAAGAAGATGCTAACACGCGCAGAATGGGAGGCTCTGCCGACGGTTGCGATCACAAACATGGTGAATCGCCACGATCGTGATGCAAAGACCTATCAGGTATGGAAGGTTGGCATTTACGACTCCCCGGATGGGCCGTTGCCAATTGCCAGTATCGAAAGTGCGACCGGTCCCATCGAACATAGGTTGCCAGTGGAGTTCGTGCCTTGGGTCGAGCATTGTATTGGCATGGCTATGATGGGAGCGAACGCATTTCCCGCGCAAGTTGAATTTGCTAAACTCAATGGCGAATATCACGTGAGAATGAAATAGATTTTGTTGCCCGGCCGTCCTCGCCAATGCTGGGGATTTTGTCTTGACGGCCATAAAAGGCCGTCTAGGATGGTCGCGAGTCTCCTCGGTTGTCCCAAGTAAAAAAGGGGCATCGCATGTCATTCGTGGCCATCGACTTTGAAACTGCTAATCCTTGCCTGTCCAGTATTTGTCAAATCGGAGTTGTCAGATTCGATAACAATTCGCACTCGGAGATTTGGCATACGCTCGTAAATCCAGAAGATCAATTTGATCCGGCCAACATAAGAGTCCACGGAATTACCGAAAACACCGTCAAGAATGCGCCGAAGTTTCCACAGGCTTATGAAGCCGTGCGAGATCTACTGCAGGACAAAGTCGTTGTTCATTATTCCCCGTTCGACAAGACTGCCCTTACTCGCGCCGTTAACAAGCATCGCCTGCAAATGCCTGAATGTAAGTGGTTGGACGCACTTCGAGTCGCTCGCATGAGTTGGCCCGAGCTTGAATCACATTCACTGAAGGCGGTTGCTCAAGTGCTCGGAATCACATTTCAGCATCACAGCGCCTATGAGGATGCGAGAGCCGCAGGTGACATCCTTTTGCAGGCGATTCGACATACTGGCACAGCGCTCAGCGGTTGGTTAAGTCAAGTCCAATCCCCTATTTCCAGTGCAGAAAGAGCGTCGCATGCTAGGCGAAACTACCCAACGGAAGATTTCACTCGACAAGGTAATCCTGACGGTCCATTTGCCGGCGAAACGATTGTGTTCACGGGGTCACTGCAGATCCCGCGAAGAGAAGCGGCGGACTTGGCCGCAGAATTGGGGTGTGAGGTTGCCAATAGCGTGACTAGAAAGACGACCTTGTTAGTTGTGGGCGATCAGGACATTCGCGTTCTCGCCGGCCACAAGAAAAGTAGCAAGCATCGCAAAGCAGAGGGTTTGATTGCTGAGGGACAGTCAATCAGAATCTTAGGTGAAAGTGACTTTCGAGATTTGATAGGCCGTGAACCTCTGTTTGCTAGAGAGTTTTGATCGGGGCTTCATATGAACCACGTGTTGTTTCGTTCAATCGCCGAACCTGTGCGAAGTGGACTTGATTGGAGTGGTCGTTGGAATGGACCAGACAATGGGCTGATCTATTGCTGGGAGCGTGGTCGCGAGATGCGAGAATCCGACCCAATTCTAGCAGAACGTGCTGTACACGGGGAACTAGTTACGCTGCCATGGAAAGGTGGGACCGAGGGAATTGACGAGCCAATCGATGGCATGAAACCAAAGACACAGAAACGATATGGCACACTGAATTACTTGGCGACGTGGCAGGGTCTGCGAGGCGAAGACTTGCAAATTGAAGTTTTCGCTGAACGACCAATCGTCTGTTCACGTCGAAAGAGAGAGGTCATTTTTCGGCGGCTGCCACCTTCAAAGTAAGTGTCATCTCACAAGTTGCCGCCTCCATCGCGTTGGGCCGCGCGACAACTAATTGTCTCGTTTTCCCAAGGACCAACGGACGCCCTGTTGAAACGGGAAGCAAACGAGGAGTTGAGGCGCCTGCAATCCCGCAGAATTGCACCGCCATTTGGATGTCACCACCGCTGCATAGCGCGCGGTATTGCAGTCGATGAAGCTCTGACGATTGCACCCAACGAGAATCTTGCTCGATGTTGCAACCGCCACGAGTTCGGGTACAATCTTCCCTAACGCCAGCGGACGGTGCCGTTGCGTCGCAAGATGCGTCGCGCGGCATAGGAAACATCGCACCGCTTTTCGGGAGGATTGATCATGGTTCGTTTGTCGGTTCTTTGTGCCGGCGCGTGGGCGTGTCTTTCGCTTGCGGCACATGCCGGTGACGTGGACACTCTGAGGCTCGACCTCAAGGGCAAGTCCATGATGTCTGCCGGCGAATTCTCGCACGCGGCGAGGGCCGTCCCCACGGACGACGACATCGAGGACGTGCACTTTCGCTACTGGCGAGGCTACAATCGCGGCTATTACGGCACCGGCTATTACTTGCCGCGGCTGTATGCATTTCGCTCCGGTTATTGGGATGGATACTATGGCGGAGGCTATTCCAGTTACTATCCGCGATATTATTCGTATCCCACCGTGCGATACTATTACCCGCCGGTTTACAGCAGCTACGTGACCTACTACTACCCGTGCAGCGACAGCACGGTGATTTCGACTCCGACGATAACTTTGTCGAAGCCGCGAATGCCCGAAGCGGATGAGCCTCCCGCCGCAGAGCCGAGGCGAGCGCAGCCGATGGCGCCCGCAGACGGCGCCTATCCGTATGATGGGCCGGCCAAGCCGATGTATCGTTACAACGGCGACCCGATCACGCCGGTGCCGATGCCTGCCGGTTCACCGAAGAGCACGCCGCAGAAGATCGATCCGAAAGACGGCCGGCTGGTTAGCATTCCCGCGACGACGAAGAAAATTGCGTACCCCGCGTACGGCGATCATCGCCGCGTCGAAAAGCCGAAGGACGACGTCCTGACGGTTAAGCGAGACTAAGATAGTCCACGGAAAACACGGAAAGACACGGAAAAGCGACTTCATTGTCTTCTTCCGTGTCTTTCCGTGTTTTCCGTGGTCTCATTGCTTCTTGTTGCGACGTTCCACCACCGCCAGGTCGCACAGGCCCCATGGCGTTTCGCCGGCCAGCCAATCGAAAAAGTAACCCGCATCGCGATCACGGCGAAATGACACGACTTCCGTAACTACCAGATCGGGCGGCATCACCAGCTTCATCGCGCCCAGCGAATGCCGGTGCGTAAACAACACAGTGGTCCGGTCTCTTTGCAGGCAGTCCTCGATCAAGTCCTGCGACTGCTTGCTGCGTACATTCCTCAGGTCGCTGCGTCCCAGATAAAACGCCACCGAGTCGCACGAACGCGGGAAACATATCACAGCCTGGTTCGGATCGGCACAATACTTTGCCACCTTTTCCGGTTCAGCCATCGGCGAGCGCATGCGTGCGTAGCGAGGCAGGCCGATATGGTGCAAGAACATCAGCGCACTGAAGGTCAGCCCGATCATGACAGCCGGCAAACGCGGCCTCAACGGCCATCGCACGGCAACAAAGTGGCCGAGCGCGAGCGCGAGGAACGGAAACGCCGGCAGAATGTACGTCGGCAGTTTGCTGCCCGATAGCGAGAAAAACGCGACGATCCAGCCGCCGGCAAGCAGCAGAAAGCCGAACTCGGGCGAGCGCTGTGAACTGTTCGCGGGTTTGCTGCTGAGCGCGAATCGCACGAACCACAACAAGAGCAATGCTCCCGGCGCCAGACCGACGGCCAGGATCGGCAGGTAGAACCAGATCGGTTTGATGTGATCGAACGGCGCCACGAACCGCATCACGTTGTGCTTCCAAAAGAAGTACGTCAAAAACTCCGGCTTGCGCAGCCCAATGGCGACATACCACGGCAGATTGACCATGAACACAACGGCGAGAAACACCGCGATCGCCTTCCAGCCGATGCGGCACGTCGGGCCTTGAAACAACCGGTACATCGCGATCGGAATCGCAGTCAGCACCAGGATAACCGGCCCTTTCGTCAAGACGCCGGCGCCGGCGGCCACTGCGGCGAGAAGCCACCAACCACGATGCAACCGGTCGCCGCGCATGGCAAGGAATGCAGCAAACATCGCGACGGTCGTGCACAGCGCCAAGAGTCCGTCGAGGATCAGCAGTCGGCCCACGCTCATCAGGCCTGGAGCGACCGAAAGCAACAAGCTGCCCCAGAAGGCGCCGCGTTCACCGATGAGTTTGCGCCCGAAGCCGTAGCTTGCGAGAATCGTGCCATGGATTGCCAGTGCCGGAATCAACCGTGCCGCTGCCACCGACACGCCGAAGACGGAGTAACTCAACATCACCAGCCAATACATGAGCGGCGGCTTGTCTAAATACGGCTCACTCTGCAAATGCGGCACGACCCAGTCGCCACGCGCGAGCATCTCGCGCGGTATCTGCGCATATCGGCTTTCATCCGGTTCCAGCAGGTGAATCGACGAACTGGGATAAAGCACCAGCGCCGGCAACACGATCAGAACCGCCAACGACAGCCGGCGAACGCGACCATCTGAAGTGCCGGCGCCCGGGAACAACACGCGCGACCAGATCAGCGGCAGATACGCGAATAGCGATCGAGGCCAGGTCGATGCGTGCGAAAGAACGGTCGGTGTCATCGGGCTCCATCCAGTTTCAAAACATCAGATTGAGGCCCAAAAGATGACACAGCCGCCGGTTTTGGTCAATGCGGAAGGCAAATGAGTCTGGGCTTTCCAGGAGTGGTCAGGAGATTACCACGGTCCCAGCCGAACGCGTCAAAGATTGGTGCATTTTCGTCTCGGCATCGGTTTTGCTGCCGAACTTCTCTCGTACAATGAAGCAGATACATCTTTTGCGAGGCAGTTAATGAATATTCGATTCCGTTTGATGCTTGTGGCGGCCCTCGCTGTTGGATGGAACGCGGCCACGTTCGCTCAGCCCGCCAACCAGTGGCAATCCACCGTTGATCGTGGGCTCGGCTTCCTCAAGAAAAACCAGGACGAGAGCGGGGGTTGGAACACCAAACTCAGTCCCGGCATCACCGGCGTTGTCCTCACCGGCGTGCTCGAAGTCGATCGCCTCCCGGCCGACGACGAGATGGTGATTCGCGCCCTCAAATACATCGAGAGCCTGATCAATCCGAAGGCAGGCCACATCGCGGGCAACGACCCGAAGGTGCAACTGCAGAATTACGTCACTTGCGTCAATCTGATGGCGCTCAAAGCTGCGAAATCGGACAAGTATAAGAGCGTCATCGGCGATGCGGCCAAGTTTCTCAAGCAGTTGCAATGGGACGAAGGCGAAGGCAAGGGCCGCGGCGACGATTTCTTCGGCGGCGCCGGCTACGACAGTAAGTCGCGGCCCGATCTGTCCAACACGCAGTTCTTCCTCGACGCGCTCAAGGCGGCCGGCGTGCCGCCCGACGATCCGGCGTATCAAAAGGCGCTTACATTTGTCAGTCGCTGCCAGAACCTCAAGAGCGAGGCGAACGATCAACCCTGGGCCGGGAAGATCAACGACGGCAGTTTCATTTACTCGGCGGCCGGCGGCGGACAAACCAAGGCCGACAATGCGGCCGGCGACCTACTCGGCTACGGCAGCATGACCTATGCCGGCATCAAGAGCATGATCTACTGCGGCGTCTCCAAGGACGACCCGCGCATGAAGAAAGCCATCGAGTGGGTCAAGAAGAACTATTCGGTCGATGCCAATCCTGGCATGCCCAAGGAACTCTCCGGCCGCGGTCTCTATTACTACTACCACACTATGGCCAAGTGCCTCGACGTGATGGGCGTCGATGTCATTGAAGATGCCAACGGCGTCAAGCACGATTGGCGCTCGGAGATCACGGCCGCGCTCGCCAAACGTCAACGACCTGACGGCAGTTGGGTCAACGAACAGGATCGCTGGATGGAAGGCGACCCGAACCTGGTTTCCGGTTACGCGCTGATGGCACTGAGTCACTGCAAGCCGAAGAAGTGACCGACGAGACGGGAGCGTAAGCGACCGGCGAATGGACGGCGAATAACCCAGGCCACACGAATTGTTCGTTGCATCAGATTCTCCGGTCGCTTACGCTCACGGCTCGCCGGTTTCTGTTTATGTCGCGATCTAATTGCTGTCTAATTGCATTCGTCCTCGTCACCGCCCCTGTCGCGGCTCATCCCGTTCCGTCGTCTTCGTACGATCGCACGATTTCCGTCAAGCTGACCCCCGATGCGGTCGTCGTTGACTATCGGCTTGAGGTAAACCCGTTGACGGTTTATCTCGAAATCGCCCGATTGCTTACCCCGGCTGAGCAGGCAAAACTCAGGGGCAGCTCCGAGCGAAAGTTCTACGAAGCATTTACCACTTCAATTGCTCCGATCATTGCCGATCGCTTGGAGGCCTGGCAGGGCGAGGCGCCGTTGACATTCACTTGCGTCAAAAAATCGTTCTCGACCGAGCACAACATTCTTTGCACGTTCGAGTTTTCAGCGCCTTGGCCGCGTATGGATGAAACACGGCGGTTCCGATTTGTCGAGACCAACTTCCAGGATCTTCGTGGTCAGGTCGATCTGCAGTTTGCCGAGACACAGGGCGGCACGCTTTTGGAAATTACTGCACCAGGCAAAGGCCTGAAGGACCGCCCCATCGTCGAACGCAGCGGCGACGATGAACAGAAGATACGTTCGCTGTCGGCGAAATTTGAGCCGGCAGCTTCGCCCAGTCCGATTGCTTCCACCGCAGCCGAAGCGGTGGAGCCGCCGACGCCGACCTTCTGGCAGCGTGTTCGACAGCGCGGTTTGATCGCACTGCTCGACCTTCCCGGCGGGCTCATTGTCGTTCTCATCGGCTCCATCCTGTTCGGCGCCGTGCACGCCCTGCAACCTGGCCATGGCAAGACGCTCGTCGCGGCCTACCTCGTCGGCGAACGAGGCACGGTCGCCCATGCGTTGACGCTTGGGCTGGTCACCACGATCACGCATACCGGCGTCGTGCTCATCATCTCGGTTATTCTCTGGCTCTCCGGCGGTGTCGCTCCGGAACGCATCCAAGCCGTACTTGGCTTTATCAGCGGTGCGACGGTGGCGGGCCTTGGCGTCTGGCTGCTGTTGCGCCGCCTTGCCGGTCGAGCCGATCACCACCATTTTTTCGGCGGCAAGCATCATCACCATGGTCCCGATGGAAGTCACGTCCCGACGCCCGTACAGGGGCCCGTGCGTTGGTGGAACCTGATCCTCCTTGGAATCGGCGGCGGCATCGTGCCCTGTTGGGACGCGATCGTGCTGCAAGTCTACGTAACTGCGAAAGGCGAATTGTGGCTTGGCCCGCCCATCATCCTGGCGTTCAGCACAGGTCTTGCCGCGACGCTCGTTGCCATCGGTATCCTGGTGGTGAAGCTCAAGGGTTTTGGCGCTTCGCGCTGGGGCAAGGGCCGATTCATCAAGGCGTTGCCGATCGTCAGCGCTTTGCTGATCGTCGCTTTGGGCATGTGGCTGATCTTCGATGCGGTGGGGCATTGAGCGTTCCGAAGCTGATTGGCATTGCAATAAAGTTGGTCAGAAGGGCCGCCAGAATTGTCGAAACACTCCCACCAGTTTTGCAAAGATTACATTGCAGACGGACATGGCGGCACGGTAGAATGAGCCGCCCTCTCCATCACGGAACGCTCGCAGGAGGTGTTGCGATGCGGCAGATGGCAGTTGTATGTCTCATTGGTTTCTTGATCACAATCACGACCGTTGCCCAGGAACCGAAGAACGCCAAGGCGCCTTTCAAACGTTCCTATTTCGATCCGAATCTTGTCCAGGTCCAATTCCGCGACGGCAGCCATTTGAAAATGACGCTGCTGAACGACACGATCGAGGTGATGACCAAATACGGCAAGGTGTCCGTCCCAGGATCGGACATGCGGCGCATCGACTTCGGCTTGCGGATTCCATCTGAAACGCTGGAGCGAGTTAATGCCGCGGTGGCAAAGCTTAGCGATTCCAAGCGTTTTGAAAGCGAAAAATCCGAGTTGCTGCGAATCGGCGAGTTTGCCGTGCCGAGCGTTCGAAACGCGGCACGAAAGCCCGACGCTGTTGCGGCGCGTGCCGTGCTTGATGAGTTGAAACAACGTCTTCCCGGCGATTACTTTGAAGCAAAGCTGCACGATACGATTCATACGTCGGAGTTTCCTTTATCGGGGAAAGTCGAAGCGGCGACTTTTCGAGCCCGTTCCGCCTATTTCGGTGAAGTCGTGTTGCGACTCGATGAAGTGCGGACCATTCGTTGGCTGGCGATGCCGGAGCGCAACGAAATCACAGTCGATGCGGCCAGCTACGGCACCGTAGCCCAACTCTGGCTCGATTCGGGAATTGACATTGGCGATTTCGTTCGCATCTCGGCAACCGGCATCGTCGATCTTTATCCGCTCGGCGGTGAAAAGGGCGTGTATCTGGCAACGCCAAACGGCAACGCTCGCGTTGGCCGGCAGACGACGTTTCCAGCAGGTTCACTGCTTGGGCGAATTGGCGCCGACGGCAAACCCTTCCTGGTCGGCGAAAAATACGAAGGCTCGCCCGGGCGCGGCCGGCTGTTTCTTCGCGTGGAGATCGGTCCCTGGCAGGTTCAGCCCCTGGGCAGCTATACGGCCCTAATCGGCACAGACCGATAATAGCCAATGCGCAATTGCGCCGTAACTTGCCTCCATGACGTACGCTGAGGCAATTGACTGGTGGCATTCGTGCATCGATTTCGAGCGGCGATCTCCGCAACCCAGCGAGCTGAAGCTCGAGCAGATGCGGCGATTGTTGCAGTTGCTCGGCGACCCTCAAGACTTGTTGCACATCGTTCACGTCGCAGGCAGTAAGGGCAAGGGGTCAACTGCGGCATTCCTGGCGTCGATTCTCCGTGCTGCCGGCTATCGCATTGGGCTATTCACCTCGCCGCATCTGTGCCGAGTCGAAGAACGCATCCACGTGAACGACGAGGCGATCCCGCGCGAGGATCTCGCGGAACTCCTTACAACGATTCGAAGAACTGTTGAACCGGAACTGGCGCCGACGTTTTTTGAAGTCGGCACCGCCGTCGGCTGGCTGCACTTTCTTCGAGAACGGGTGGATATCGCCGTCGTTGAAGTCGGACTCGGCGGCCGGTTTGATTCCACCAACGTCTGTACGCCGTTATTGTCGCTGATTACGAGCATCAGCTACGATCATGTGAAAATTCTGGGCGATCGACTCGGTCAAATCGCGTTCGAGAAGGCGGGAATCCTCAAGCCGGGCCGGCCTGCAGTCAGCGGCGCTTCCGATGACGAAGCAGTTTCGGTGATTCTGCGAGTCGCAGCCGAACGCGGGGTTCCACTGGAGCAACTCAATCGCGATTTCCGGTTTGAGTATCAACCTGGCTTTGTCGATGTCCAGCGCCCGCGAGTCACCGTAAAGACAAAGCGTCAACTCTGGCCGATATTCGAACTTGGATTGCTTGGCTCCCATCAGGCTGCAAATGCCGCTGTGGTACTGGCAGGCGTTGAATCACTGCAGGACCAAGGGTTTTCGATTCCGGTCGACGCAGTGCAAATTGGGCTGCGCGACGTGAAGTGGCCGGCTCGCCTCGAAGTCGTCGGCCGGCGTCCCTGGGTCGTGCTCGATTGCGCACACAATACTGCTTCCGTGCAGGCATTGATCGAGACCATCGCGGAGTCATTCCCGCCGTGCCGGCGAATCGCCGTTTTTGGAGCATCGGCCGACAAAGATGTGAAACAAATGTTGCGTCAGATGGCGCCACACTTTGATCATTTCATTTTCACGCAATTCCAGAAAAACCCGCGTGCGGTGCCGGCGACTGATCTTGCCGAAGCGTGCCCAGAGATTCGTTCGTTCGACGTATGTCCGAGTCCATTGGAAGCATGGTCAATCGCCAGACTGCGCGCGAGCACGGAACACCTGATCGCCATCACCGGGTCGGTCTTCCTTGCTGGAGAGTTCCGCTCAATTCTGGATTTGCAACCCCGGCGAGATTAAAGGTTGGCTAAGAGGACGCAATCCAGCACAATTCGGCGTCTGCGAACCGTCTTGCATGCATTCGATGTGCGTCATACAATCCGCACCATCGTGACAAGTTTTGTGAACTAAGCAATGGAGTGTGCAATATGCCGGAGACACTGCCCATTCGTGGGAGGATTTACGACGACATCACTCAAACGATTGGCAACACGCCGCTGGTGAGGTTGCGGCGCGTCGTGGGTGACGCAAAAGCGACTGTCGTCGCAAAGTTAGAGAATTTCAACCCACTCTGGTCCGTCAAGGATCGTATCGGCGTCGCGATGATCGAAGACGCCGAGCGAACGGGCAAGATCACCAAGGACACGGTGATCATCGAACCCACCAGCGGCAACACCGGCATTGGTCTGGCATTTACTTGTGCGGCGCGCGGCTACCGGCTGATCATCACAATGCCCGAGTCGATGAGCTTGGAGCGGCGGCGATTGCTCAAGGCGTTCGGCGCCGAATTGCATCTCACGCCCCGTGAACTTGGAATGAAGGGAGCGATTTCCCGGGCGGAAGAGTTGTTCCGAGAATTCGGCGGCGCCGGCAAAGCCTACATCCCGCAGCAATTCCAGAACCCGGCTAATCCCGAGATCCATCGCAAGACCACGGCCGAGGAAATCTGGCGTGACTCCGGCGGTCAGGCCGATATTCTGGTTTCCGGCGTCGGAACCGGCGGCACGATTACCGGTGTTGCTGAAGTTCTGAAGGCCCGCAAGCCATCGTTCAAGGCGATTGCAGTCGAACCCTCCGCAAGTCCGGTGATCACGCAGACCATCGGTCATCAGGAACTCAAGCCTGCCCCGCATCGCATCCAGGGCATCGGCGCCGGCTTCGTTCCGGGGGTGTTGAATCTGAAAATCATTGACGAAGTCGTACAGGTTCAGGATGAAGATGCATTTACGATGGCGCGGCGACTCGCGCGCGAAGAGGGATTGCTTTGCGGCATTAGTTGCGGCGCCGCCGTGCACGTCGCAGTGCAAGTCGCACAGCGGCCCGCAAACGCAGGCAAGATGATTGTCGTCGTGTTGCCGGACCTGGGCGAGCGCTACTTGAGCACACCGCTGTTTCCGGAATGATGATGACGCGACAATCGAATGAGGATAGGCTCCGCCTGTCCTCATTCTGTTTGATAGTCCTTAGTCCAACAACATGCTGATGGTGACAAAGCCGGCGACGAGCGTGCCAATGATCGACAACAACAGGCCGATGATCGCACAGACTTGACTGCCTTGCGTAATGCCGCGACCGCCGCGGTCCATCTCGTGATTGTCCATCTTGCGGATATCGCGGTTGCTGAGCACCCACGTTGAAATGCCGAGGCCAAGTCCCAGCAGATTCGTGATCAGTCCCAGAATCGGAATACAAAAGAGCATCGGCGCTACAATGCTGCCGATCCCGAGGAAAAGCAGCAGTGTGCCGCGATGTGGTTCACTGTCGCGCCGTTCCAAACCTGCCTCTTCCCAAGGTTTGAATTCTTCCTCGGGATCAAACTCTGCTTTGCATTCCGGGCACTGGTTGGCGCCAAGCGGCACAAAGGCGCTGCACTTTGGGCAGAGATCTTCCGTGTCTCGTTTGCGACGCCGTGAGGTGCGGCTGCTCGATTCCCACGATGAATGCGATGCAGGCCGTGAACGAGGCAAGGGCGCGTCGCGTTTGGAGTCGGCGGCGGCTGGTTGCGGCTGCGGCGACGGTTTCGGCAGGCTGCTCCGGATCGATGCCGGATCGGCCTCGGCCGGGTGAAACGATTGCTTGCACGCCGGGCACTGCACGATTCGGTTCAGTGCATCCACCGGGAGATTCAACACGCGCTTGCAAGCAGGACAGGCTATTTGTTGTGTGGTCATATCTTTCCGATGGCAATCTCCAGTCAACCCGAAACCGTCGTCTGGAATGATGCTCGCACATCCGCCTGCAGCAGCATCACAAACGACATGAGTCCGACCGGCAAAGCGATCAGGCAGCACGGAAAGTAACACGTCGTCAGCGTCAGGCAGCATCCGATGATCGACAGCACATACATCTTACCACGCACAATTGTCCAACCGCTAAACCCTTGGACAAGCAACAAGAACAGCGTAAGCGCCTGCATCCCGATCAATAAATGAATCGGGTCGAACGGCGGCTTCGCTGCCGGCACACCCATCATCTTCGTGACCATCTCTTCGGCGGCCTGTTGTTGTTTTCGTACCGGTTCCGGATCGCGCAATACCGATACCAAATCCCAACTGACCGCGATCGCCTGGGTAATCGAGAGAAAGAGTATGGCATAACCGGCGGCCACTCGCTTTTTGACCGCCAGATTGGAACGCGGATCGGCTGTTGAGCCCGGTTCGATGGACGGCATCGACTCTTCGTGGGCCGGCGTCGGCATCGGCGGCGACACATCGCCGGACGAGCCCGGCGGCATAAACAAAGGCGGTGCTGTGAAATTCGTCTGGCACTTTGGGCACTGCACAAAAGTGCCCATCAAGTTCTCCGGCACCCGTAGTTTGTTGTTGCAGGCCGGGCAGAATATCACTTCGATCCGCATTGAGAATAAGCCTTGGTTCGAGTTCCGCAACGATTCAGTTATCTAGGATAGAACGCGTCGAATCGAACCGGCAACTACAAAACTACGATCCGCAGCACTCGACACTTGCATTTCTTGGATTGGAAAGTCGATTCAACTTCAAGAAACTGAAAATTCATGAGAAAAGGCGCTTGACACAGGCCGCGAACGAATATGACATGAAGAACAGAGGAAGGTTGAGTTGCACGAGCAGGAGCTCCCGGCAACGCGGCGCTCGGGTTCGCTGATTGCCGTATTGCCCGCTTTCGCGGGAACTTTCGAGCGCGTGGGAGCGTCGGAAGTCAGACTCATCATGATTTTGCTGTCGAGATCGTCGCCGCGACCGGCGACGTTCGGAGAAGGTCAACGGGGATACTACAAATGGGTTTGCTACGGAGTTCGAACTGGCGTTGGTGGACGCTAGCCGTGTTGGCTGTTGTTTCGATGATCATTCTCGGCGACATGGCGCTCGCACAGGAAGCGGCTCCGCCCGCAGACGCCGCTGCACCGCCCAAAGCCGGCGGCGGCATGCTGGAATTTCTGGTCCATTTCTTCAAGTCGCTGGGGATTATCTTCGGCGCCATCCTGGGCATCATTTCAATCTGCTTGATTGCATTCGTCGTGATGCTTTTCCTGGATCTCCGTATGCGAGTCATCATTCCACCTGGATTCGTTGAAGAGTTTACTGACACCGTCAATAAGCGTCAGTTCAAGCAAGCCTTTGATATGGCGCGTGGCGACAACTCATTCCTTGGCCGCACGCTGACGGCAGGTATGAGCCGATTGCAATACGGGCTCGAAGACGCTCGGGACGCCGCCGGAAACATGGTTGACTCGATCAAGTCCGGCAAGGAGCAAATGAACACGTACCTGGCAGTAATCGGCACGCTCGGACCTCTCTTGGGTCTCGTCGGCACCGTGTTCGGCATGATCAAGTCGTTTATGGCTATGGGCACCGGCGGCCAGATCAACGCCGCCCTTCTCGCCGACGGTATTTCGCATGCTTTGTGCGTGACCCTGGCAGGCGTCGGGCTTGCAGTGCCTGCGATCTTTTTCAACTCGTTCTTCAAGAATCGCATCACACACGTTTCTATGGAAGCCAGCAACATTTCGGATGATTTGCTGACGCAGATGTACCACAACTCGAAGAAGCCGGCGCCGCCGAGCGGCACAACGCCGGGAGCAAGTGTTGCAACCGCGGCGCCGACCAGCCAGGCGGTGACGCCTGTAAAACCGGCATAGTTGTCGTTGTTCTGAGTAACGATTCGTTGGGCAAATCAGGGCGAATGCACCATGGGCGGCGGCGAACAAGAAGAAGTCAAAGAACCGGAACTTGTGCCATTATTGGACCTTGTCCTGCAAATGGTAATGTTCTTCATGGCTTGCACGCGCTTCGCGGTCGAGAACGTACGCGAGGACGTGAAACTGCCGCTGGCTCAATCGGCCAAGCCTGTTTCTGAACTTGGCACCGATATCTTCTATGTCAATATCAACGAGCGCGGCGACTTGCTTGTTAACCGCACTAAGGTATTCCGCGACGGCAAGATTGACGGCATGGTCGGCAAAGAAGTCGACGACTTCGGCAGAGTGCTCCGCCCTGGAACCTTCAGCAAGCCGAGGCGCAACCAGGAAATCCGAAGTTACCTGAATGACATCTACGAGAAGAAGAAGGCCGAGGCGGACAAACGGCCGGACGAACCGGGCAAGGTTCGGACCCTTGTAATCCTTCGGGCACATCAGGACTGCAAGTTCACAGATGTTTATGAAGCGATGCGAATGTGCCGTGAGGCTCAATTCGCCAAGATGCAGATGCGTGCCACGATTGAGAAATAAGGGGTGGGCCGATGTCGTCACGCCATAAACGCCGCAAGTCGTCGCCGCAGATGGAAGTCGCGCTTGGCCGCGTCGTCGTGCCGATGTTGGACATGTCGTTTCAGATTCTTTTCTTCTTCATCATCACGTTCAACCCAAACGAGTTGGAAGGTCAGATGACAATGAACCTGCCCAAGTCGGGGCAGGCCAAAGCACAGGACCCTTCGAATGTTGATATCAGCAAACCTTCCGACACTGAATTGGATATTCCCTCGGACTTTGTCGTGGTGCTGAGAGCGTACAACTCCAACGAGGGCAATCGGCTCCGCAGTGTCACCGTAACGATTCGCGACTCTGAGAAAGTGACGGAAGTCGGAACCGAAAAAGACTTGGACGCCGCGGACCTCAAAGCGACGGATGTCCGCAGCCGAGTCAAGAAGTTGATGGACAAACTGCAGGATGAACTGAAAAAGAAGTACGATGCCAAGAAAGCGACCGACCCGATGAAGGCGACAGACAACGTCAAGCTCGAAGCGAACGGCGGTGCCAAACAAGGCGTAGTCATAGCGGCGATGGATGCATGCCTTCGCGCCGGTTACACGCAGGTCGGATTTGCTCCGCCGCCCGATGCCGAGTAATTCCGCTACTTGAACGCTTCCCATTCCCGTCCGCCAAGCACGTGGGCGGCGATCTTCAGCCGCAGGATTTCGTCCGTCCCTTCATAGATTCGACAGACGCGAACGTCTTGCAAGTGCCTACCCGGACGGTATAGCGTCGACCAGCCTCGGCCGCCGAACACCTGAACCGCCCGATCGGCCGCGTCCCAGGCGGCGTTGGATACGAACAGTTTTGCTTGAGCCGCAGCGATGTCCGCCTGCGTGGCGAGTTCGGCGCTGCCGGGGTTGGCAGCGAGCGCATCCTTCGCCTGGGCTGCTCGCAACACCATCGCCTCCGACGCGGCTCTCGCTTGCTCGATCATCGCGATATGTTCCTGCACCAGTTGATGCTTGGCGATCGGCTTTCCATGTTGCATTCGTTCTTTGGCATATTGGATCGCTTCGGCCAGACAGTCTTCGATGACGCCCAGGCAGCCGGCGGCGACGCTGAGGCGGCCGCTGACTAATGTGCCCATCGCGATGCGAAAACCGTTGCCCTCGTCACCGAGCAGATTTTCTGCCGGAACTTCCAGATTGGTCATTTCATACATCGCAGTATTCGACGTTGGCATTCCCATTTTCGCCAGGAGAGTCTCGCCTTGAAACCCCGGTCGCTTCGTGTCGATCACAAAAGCGCTGACTCGCCGAGGTCCTTCTTTGGGATACGCGAAAGTTACAATCGCATCGGCGACGGCGCCGTTGGAGATCAAATATTTGACGCCATTCAGAATGAACTTGTCGCCACGCCGCTCATACGTCGATTGCATCTCGAGAGGGTTGCTGCCCGCGTCGGGTTCCGTCAGGCCGAACGCCAACACCTTGTCGCCACGGCACGAGGGCGGCAGGTACTTTCGCTGCAATGACTCGTTGCCCCAGGTCAGAATGGGATACTGCCCGATCGAGGTGTGGCCGGAAAAGAATGTGCGAACCCCGGTGCCCTCACGGCCGATGCGTGCCAAGGCTTTTGCGTATGTTACGTTGTCTGTGGCACGGCCTCCAAGCGATGCCGGAACGATCATGCCTAGTATTCGGTGTTTCTGAGCCAGCGGCACGACTTGATCGTTGTGCCGATGCTCGACATAACACAGTTCTTCGATCGGCCGAATCTCCTGGCAGAAGTTTTCGACATCGGCCAGCAGCTTCTCAGATTCATGATTCGTCATGACCGTTCCTCGACAGGCACGCGTGACTCGCCCATTCTATCAATCCTGGGTAATTGATTGGCCCTGCGTTCATGTTGTCACTTTTCGCGCAAGTTTGTTATGCTAAAGCATTGGAATGAATATCCGGAGCACCGATCATGCGAATGATTCCCCTCGTCGTCTTGGCAATGTTGATCAGCAGCAACTTGGTGGCGCAGACAACGCCGCCTCCATCGTCTGTTGACCCGAAGAAACCGACGATGCCGGAACCTCCCAAGGAATTCAACGGCGAAAACCTAGATCAATGGATCAAGAAGCTAAGTAGTAAGGACGCCAGCGCACGCGACGCGGCATTGAAAGTAATTCCGGCGTTCGGCGAGCCCGCCAAGAAGGCTGTCAAGGACATGGTGCCATTGATCAACGATTACGACAACACGGTCAAAGTCTCGGCGATGCTCATTCTGGCATCGTTACAACTCGACGAAGAGGCGATGAAGACGCAACGAACGGCGATTATTTCGCGTTTGCGGGGTCATATTGAAACGCCTAGCGGCATATTGCGCTTGCATGCATGCATGTGCATCGCACGTTTCGGTCCGGACGCAGCCAACTGCATACCGGCATTGTCAACCGCGCTCAAAGACACGACGTCGTTTGAGATTCGCAAGGCCGCCGCACAAGCGTTGGGCGCCGTTGGAATGGCCGAGACTCTCGATAAAGGTCCAAGCATCGTTGCAATTTCAGCGTTGACCAATCAGTTGGGAGACAGCGCAATCGCTGTGCGCGTCGAAGTGCTGCAGGCCTTGGTCGTTCTTGGCCCGCCCATCGATGCCAAAGTTTCAGCAGAATTGCAGAGAGTGTTGTTGTCGCGATTGAAGGCCGAAAACGAAAAGGCGCTGCAGATATGGTTGCGCGTGTGCTTGATGCGACTCGATCCGTCACTGCTGACCGAAGAAAACATCACTTTCATCTCCAAGTTGCTCAAAGATCCAAAGTTGCGCATCGCAGCCGCCGAGGCGCTTGGTTACATGGGCAAGGCGGTGAAGTCGCGATTGTTTGATTTGGTGGAAGGCCTCAAGAGCGACAAGCCCGAAGATCTGCCGTTCGTGGCCATGTGCTTGTCGGCGATTGCGGGCATGGGGACGGACGCGAAGCCGGCAATCCCCGACCTGGAAAGGCTCGCCGCCCATAAGGACGAGTTCATCAAAGCCAATGCAAAACAAGCGCTCGAGTACGTTACCGGGAAGAAGAAGCTGTAACCACGCGTGCCAACACTCCGTCGGCTGTGAGTAAATCCACAAGGTCATTGGCGCGGCCGCGTGAGTAACGGCCTGCCAATCGAAATGGCAAATGTTGAAATGCCGACTCCGTGTTCGTCTCGCCTAAACCTGCTTCGACCTTCAGCCATGATTTAGTCTTTTCAACTGCGCTATCCGGCACTTGTTCGAGTTCGATCGTGAAATCTGCCGGGGCCTGCTCGCGGCGGAAGAGCCGTTCCAAAGAAGCGATTTCCCCGATTACCGTCAATCGATCACCGGGCTCAACGCGAGTACTCGGGATCATCGGCAGCGCCTGCAGGTCTCGTAGTAACGCAACCGGGGCAAATTGATAGTCCATTGTCAGCGCTCGAATAGATTGTGATTTCAGACATGGGTCATCGGCATGTACAGCCAGTTCGACGACCAGCAACATTTGCGTGCCAGCCTGAAACATCGTCATCACGCGGTCGCCATACAGTGCCGCAACATAGGCCGGAGCCGCGAGCTTCGGAAGGGAGACAGCCCAAGGGAGGTTCGCAGCGGCTCGAGCGGTTTCAGCAAGCTGCGGATCGCCCATTCGCAGAACTAGGCGCTGGCGTTGGTTCAACTCACGCGCCAGAAGTGCTATTTCCAGGTTTGCCAGGTCATTCGAAGTGCACGCGATGAGCGCGCGTGCGGCGCCGGCACGGGATTGCTTCAGCACTTCGATGATAGTTGCATCGCCGACGATCACTGCCGCACCCATGCGGCGCGCAGACGCCGCGAGCGAGTTGTCGGAGGCTTTTTCAATTACAACGACACGCTCGCCATGCGCGAGCAATTCTTCGCAAACTCGATAGCCGACGTGTCCCAAGCCGCAGACGATCACGTGGCCGCTGTCGGGGATGCGGCGCATCTCGAACGCGCCGCCTAGCCGCGCACGAATCAGGTATTTGGTGAAAATGGCGGTGAATGCCGCCGTCAGCAATGCGCCAAGAATGCGCAAGACGCTGACAAAGATCTTCTGCCAACCGACGTAATTGTCTGCTTTCATGTCGGCGCCCGTCGCCATTACGCTGATGGTGCGGTACATGCCGTCGGGCAGCGACGTGGACAGCCCGAAATACCAGTAGATCAGCGTGCTCACGAGAATGACGGCCGCCAGCACCAACCCGGTGATTTTCAAAGCAAGATCGACGTCGGCCAGGGTACGAATCAGTACGCGGCCCCACCGGCGCATCTTCCCGGCCCATTGCACACCCGGAATCAGGCGCTCCCAATCTTGCGCCTGGCCAAGCGGCAAAAGCTCCTGGATGCGATGCGGTTCGCCGCAAATGACAATCTCATCGCCAGGTGCAAGGAGATGTGTGACGTCGATTTCGTGGCACTGTTGACATGTCCCATCGCTGAGGGTCAACGCGACCGGCAATACGTTGTACTTTTGTGCAACATCCGCAACCGAGCAATTGACAAGCGGAGCGCCGGCTGCAATCGAGAAGCCGGTCAATTGCCTTCGAGTTTCGTTCGTGGTGAATGCACCTACGGTCTCGCCGGTAAGGGCCGTCAATGCAAGCAGCGGGGCCGTCAACGCGGAGACAGAGAGTGCAACGGTCTTCGTCACTGTCTGTCCGAGTCGATCAAGCAGGTTTTGATTGAACATCCGAACGACGATTCTCGCGTCCTTGTTCAGTTGTCGGACTGTTAGCGCGGCAGAAACGTTGACCAGGTCATCGCTGGCGAGAATGATGGCGCCGCGAGCAGATGCAATGCCGGCTTCTTCGAGGACTACCCGATCACGAAAATCGCCGCGAACGACTCGAATGCCGGCAAGTCGTGGATCCGCTGGATTCACCAATTGATCGATGACGACGACCGGGATCTTCGCAGCCTGCAACAGATCAAAGACGTGCCAGCCGACGCGGCCCAATCCGCAGAGAATGACGGTTCGATCAGCGCCGACTTGATCTTTCGAAGTCATGCCGAAGGCCGTACCTTAAGTTTGGCAGGAATAAGCGCAATCGCTTTTGCCATGCGAACCTTAAGGCCGTTTTATGAACCTCGATGACAAGGTGTGCTACTGCTTCCACGTGTCCCGCCGGAAACTCATCAATTTCGCGAGGCTGCACAAGCCCCGCGTCGCCAGCCAACTTTCCGAATGCGGCGGCGCCGGCACCGGCTGCGGTTGGTGCATTCCGTTCCTGAAACAAATCCACGAGGCGGCTAATTCCGGTTGCGGGACAGAGTTGGAAGTTGTATCGCCGGCCGAGTATGAGCGAATGCGTGCCCGATACGTCAAGGAAGGTAAAGGCACGCCTCCGCAGGGTGCCACGCCGTTGCCTGACGACGAATCATAAGCACAATCGGCATATGCGGCAAATTGAATCATCAGCCGCCTTGGAACCGCCTTGCCCAATCTAGGATTGCCGCTTAGCATTCACAATAGACCCTCCTGCAATGATTCCTTGGCGAAAACTCGCCGGGCGAATTCCATGACCTGTGCCATGAAAACGTTTGCCTTCTTATTGGCCTGCATTGTCTCTGCGACTGCGTTTGCTGATCCGCCGGCGGCGAAGAACCACTGGGCCTTCAAGCCGTTGCAGCGACCGGAAGTGCCCAAGCTGAAGAACGAAGTCGGCGTCAAAAACGCCATCGACAATTTCGTTAGAGCTCGATTAGAACGAGATGGAATTACACCGGCTCCGGAGGCCGACAAAGCCGTCCTTCTGCGTCGGCTGTGCCTCGATCTAATCGGTCTGCCGCCGACACCGGCTCAGGTGAATGAGTATCTTCGCGACACGGCGGAGGGAGCGTACGAACGGCTCGTGGTTCGACTGCTTCGTTCCGAGCATTATGGGGAACGATGGGGCCGCTACTGGCTGGACGCGGCCCGATACGCCGATTCAGACGGATACGAGAAGGACACGGGTCGGCCGCACGCCTGGCGCTGGCGCGATTGGGTCATCGGAGCGATGAACCGAGACATGCCTTATGACCAGTTCATCATCGAACAACTAGCCGGCGATTTGTTGCCCAACGCCGCCATCGACCAGAAAATCGCCACCGGATTCCATCGCAACACGCTGACCAACAAAGAAGGCGGCGTCGATCCCGAGCAGTTTCGAGTCGAAGCGACTGTTGATCGCGTGAACACGACCGGCAGCGTCTTTATGGGCATTACGATCGGATGTGCCCAGTGCCACGATCACAAGTACGATCCGTTTTCGCAGCGCGAGTATTATCAACTATTCGCGTTCTTCAATTCCGCCGACGAGTTAAACGTGCCGCTCGATTCAGGTCAGGCCGAAAAGCTGCGGGAAATGAAAGAACAGCAAAAGCTGGAAGTCGAAACATACAAGCAACGGCAACCATTGGAACAGCCGCGATGGGAGTCGTCTCTGTCGGCTGCCGACCGCAAGAAGATTCCCGCAGATGTGATCAAGGCGCTGAAGATACCTCCGCAACGTCGAACGGAACAAGAGGCCCAATTGGTCTTCAAGTTCTTCGTCGGCAACGACCCGCAGTTGATCGCGTTAGAGAAGCGACACGAACAGGTAGTCCGCAAGCTGCAGGGGTCGCAAGCACTGGCGCAAACCCTTGTCGAGGGCAAAGGCCGAACGACGCATATCATGCAGCGTGGCGATTTTCTCCGTCCTGGAGACGCCGTCGAGCCCGGCGTGCCGGCTTCATTGGGTTCGTCGATCAGCGGCATGAGAAACCGTCTCGATCTGGCGACTTGGATCGCTAGTCCAAGGAATCCGCTGACGGCGCGAGTGCTCGTGAACTGGGTCTGGCAGAAACACTTTGGCCGTGGACTTGTCACGACTCTCGAGGACTTTGGCGTCAAGGGTCATCCGCCGTCGCATCCAGAGTTGCTGGATTGGCTTGCTTCTGAGTTCATCAGCATGAAGTGGAGCATCAAGGACCTGCACCGATTGATCGTTGAGTCAGCAACATATCGACAATCGGCGAACATCCGGCACGAGATGCAGGAACGAGACCCGCTTAACGTCCTCTTGAGCCGGCAGAATCGCTTACGTCTCGAAGCAGAGACGCTTCGCGATTGCGCCTTGTCGGCCAGCGGGTTGTTGGCGCCGACCATCGGTGGACCCAGCGTGCGTCCGCCGCAGCCTGCCGGTATCTCTGACCTGACCTACGCCGGCGCAGTTAAGTGGCAGGAAAGCGCCGGCACCGATCGTTATCGTCGCGGTCTCTATATCTGGTTCCAGCGGACAAGCCCGTTTCCGATGCTGATGACCTTTGACGCGCCGGATGCAAACGTCTTCTGCGTCAAGCGCGAGCGGTCGAATACGCCATTGCAGGCTCTCACGCTGCTCAATGACGTTGCCTTTGTCGAATGCGCCCAAGCGCTCGGCAAGCGGCTCGTAGATTCGCCCGGCGACACGGCGGCAAAGGTCGCACTGGGTGTTCGACTGTGCTTGGGTCGCGAACCCACGAGCGCCGAATCCCAGCGTATCGAACAGTTGTATCGCGATTTGCGCCTACTGACCGTCGCGAATCCGGATGAAGCGGCAAAACTCTTGGGCAAGCATCGGCCGACAGGCGTCAATGTCGCAGATGCGGCTGCCTGGGTCGCACTCGCAAGATCGTTGCTCAATCTCGATGAGTTCTTGACGCGAGAATAGATCCATTGTGCTGTCCTGGTGATATGCCGGAACAACGATCATGACGCATCCACAATTCAGACATGTGCCTCTATCGCGACGACGGTTCTTTACGTCGAGCGCGTCGGGCATTGGCGCGTTGGCGCTGGCGGGGCTCTTGAAAGACGATCGGTTGCTGGGTGCGGACTCGCTCAACCCTCTGGCGTCGAAAGCACCGCACTTCGCGGCCCGTGCCAAGAGTTGCATTTGCATCTTCCTGGAGGGCGGCCCAAGCCAGATGGATCTATTCGATCCGAAACCGAAATTGAATGAACTGAGCGGCCAGAAACTACCGGAGTCATTTACCAAGAACGTGCGGTTTGCTTTCATTCAAAAGGAAGGCGCCGTTGTCATGGGTTGTCCGAGGAAGTTTCAGAAGTATGGACAGAGCGGCATGGATTTTTCCGACTTGCTGCCGCACATCGCGACATGTGCCGACGACATCTGCATGATCCGGTCGATGAAGACCGACGCGTTCAACCACCATCCCGGTCAGTTGTTGATGAACACGGGCTCGACGATGTTCGGCCGGCCGACGCTGGGTTCCTGGCTGACGTACGGCTTGGGCAGCGATTCCGCGAACCTGCCCGGTTATGTCGTGCTGAACTCCGGCCGCGGCACCAGCGGCGGCACGTCGAATTGGTCGAGCGGCTTTCTGCCGACGACATATTCCGGCGTCTTGTTTCGCAACCAGGGCGAGCCGGTGCTGAATCTGAATAATCCCGCAGGGCTTTCCGACGCGATGCAGCGCAAGTCGCTTGACGCAATTCGTGATTTGAACTCGATGAAGCATTCGCAGGTGGGAGACGGCGAAATTCAGAGCCGTATTTCGGCCTACGAGTTGGCGTTCCGCATGCAGTCGGCCGCGCCGGAACTGCTCGACTTATCCGGTGAATCGAAATCGACGTTGGCGGCGTATGGCGTCGACCGGCCCGAACCGAGCTCGGGCGGCCGCGGCGGCGGCAAGGGCGTCTTTCATTCGTTTTCCGCGAACTGCCTCTTGGCACGGCGACTGGTCGAACGCGGCGTGCGATTCATCAACCTCTTCCATGCGTCGTGGGACCATCACAGTGAATTGGACAAGGAACTCAAGTTCAATTGTCAAATGGTGGATCAACCGATTGCCGCTCTGCTCAAGGATTTGAAGCAGCGAGGCCTGCTTGATTCAACGCTTGTAATCTGGATGTCGGAATTCGGCCGCACGCCTCTGGGCGAAAACCGCGCGGGTTTCAAAGCCGTCTCCGGCCGCGATCACCATCCATTTGCATTTACGCTGTGGGCCGCAGGGGGCGGTCTCAAGCGTGGATACATTCACGGCCAGACGGACGACATCGGCTGGAACATCGTTGAGAATCCGGTGCACGTGCACGACTTCAACGCGACACTCTTGCACCTGTTCGGCTTCGATCACGAAAAGCTCACCTACCGCTTCCAGGGCCGCGACTATCGCCTCACCGACGTGCACGGCAACGTGGTGACGAAGCTGCTGGCGTGACCGCCGAGTTATTCATGCTGGTATTTGATGAGCCACGGATCGTTGGTCTTCTCCTGCCAGGCGCGAACTCGCCTTCGCATTTCGATTAGAAGCTGTTGGTTCGCCGGGTCGGCCGCGACGTTCTTCAGTTCATTCGGGTCCTTCGTCAGTTCGTAGAGCTCTTCCTTCGGCCGATGCAGAAACTGTTCGACGGTGCGCTGACCGAGATTAGGCAGTTTGTTCGTGAGCACGCATTGCCAGGATGCCGAGCCGTGGATGTCGCTGGCAAACGGATATTCGAGCTGAGGCGCCAGGTTTAGCAGGTACTTGTGCGTCCGCGTTCGGAGCATCCGCACGGGGTAGTACATGGTGATTTCGTGGAACTGATGTGAGCCGAACACTTCGTCCCAACCCTCCGCCGAATCGCCGCCAAGGAGGGGCAACAGTGACTTGCCGATCATCGCGGGCGGCTGTTTCACGTTGGCGCAAGCAAGTATGGTCGGCGCGATGTCAATCCAGCTTGCCATCGCAGAGGTCGTCGAAGGTTTTGCACCGGGAGCACGAATAATCAGGGGCAGATTGACGCCGGAATCGTAAAGCGTTGTCTTGCCCCCAGGGAACGGCCGGCCGTTGTCGCTCAAAAAGATCACGATCGTGTCTTGTTCATGCTTCGTTTCACGCAACACTCGCAGCATCTCGCCGACGCCGAAATCCAGTCGGCTGATCGAACGATAGTAGTCCGCCACATCGTCGCGTACTTCCGGCTGGTCCGGCAAATGATACGGCACCTCCACAGACTTCGGATCGTACATGACATCCGGCACGCCCTTGATCGGCTGGCCGAAACCCTTCGCAGCGCGATGCGGATCGGTGTAGCCCAGCACGAGGACAAACGGCTTCTCACCGCAATCCTCGATGAATGTTCGAGCTTGTTGCGCCATCTGAATGACGTTGCGGCCGTTGCCGGCAATCTCTGCGTCCCACGGATACACTTCCTTCGGAATCACGTGGTTCTTCGCGATAATTCCGGTTCGGTATCCCGCGGGTTTCAATAGCTTGGGCAAGGAAGGCACATTTGCCTTGGTGTGAAAGTGATGCGTTGCATGAGCCAGACCGTACTGACCATTGGAATGCGTATGTTGCCCAGTGTAAAGTGTCGATCGGCTCGGGCTGCACGATGCGACACAGGCAAAGGCATGCGTAAATCGGGTACTGGATGCCGAGAATGCATCGATGTTCGGCGTCTTGATGGCCTTGTTGCCGTAACAGCCGAGGTCGAGGCCGAGATCATCTGCGATCATCAGGACGACATTTCGGCGAGCGGGTTCGGCGGCAATGCCGAGAGTCCCAAATACCAGGGCGAAGACGATGGCAATTCGAAGGCGCATGTCTCTCCTCGCGGTTTGATTCCCAAAGTACAACTGATGTCGAATGTAGCTCGCCGGAATCGTATCATGCTGATTCGGAAGTTTCGAGGACTATCAATGCAATTTTCCGGAGTCATGCAGCTGGCGCAATCCGTTGCCTTCGTTTGGTCTCGCTTGAGTGATGCCCGTTTCTTGGTCGATAGTTTGAAGAAAGTGGAAGCCATTACGCTTCGTGAAGAGAATTGCGCTGAATGGAAGTTGCGGCCGGCGCTGGCATTTGTTGCGGGTTCGCTCGATTCAAGGCTCGATATCACAGAGCGGCAAGCGCCGGATCGGCTCCATGTCGTTTTGACGAGCAAGGGCATCGGCTCCAGCAGCACGGTCGAAGTGGAATTACGACTCACGGCAACCGCCGACGGAGGCACTCATGTGAATTGGCATGCCGAGATCAAAGCACTCACAGGACTACTCAAGATGGTGCCCAAAGGACTGATTCAATCTGCAGCGCAGAAGTCCATCGAAGACGTCTGGTTGGGCGTCGCGGAAAAACTCGCCGCTGAACCAGTGTGACGCAGTTCCAGTGAAAACTCGAATTCGATATTGGCACTGAGCGAGCGGATACCGTACGATTCGCGCACCTGCCGAGCGATGATGCAATTGAAATGACCGCCAAAACAAAAACCTGGATTGACGAACATCCCTCGCGTCGGGCGGCGCTCAAAACCGTCGGTGCTGGGGCGTTGGGGCTGACCCTGCCGGCCTTGCTTCACGCGAGGGAGGCGGCGAAATCGGCGGTTAAGTCGAAGCCGGCGATTCGCTCGTGCATCTTGATCTTCTACTACGGCGGGCCGAGCCATCTTGACACGTTTGACATGAAGCCGAGTGCTCCGGTCGAGGTTCGCGGCGAATTCAATCCGATTGCGACAACTGTGCCTGGACTGCAAGTATGTGAGCACTTGCCGCGTTTGTCTCGATTGATGCACAAGACGGCGTTGATCCGCAGCGTGCATCACAATGCGAGGCTGCACGACTCCGCGTCGATCCATGCGTTGACGGGCCGGCCGCTCGAAGGCCCGGACCGCGAATTGTTCGCGCCGTTGCCGCAGGTTTTTCCAAGTTTCGGCAGCGCGGTGGCCCACTTCCATCGCGACGATCGGCGCGAAGTCCAGTTCGCGTCGTTGCCTTTTACGTTTCGCAATGTGCACGATGTTCCCTGCCAGGGCGGCGGCATGCTCGGCCTGGCCTGCGATCCGTTGCGTATCGAGGCCGATCCAGCGGCTCGCGCTTTTCAGGTGGAAGTGTTGCGGCGAACTCCGGATTTGCAAAGTCGGCGACTCGACGACCGACGCCGGCTGCTGGAGCAGATCGAACCTCAAATCGGCTCAAGGACCATGCGTGGGCTGTACGCGCAGGCGTACCGGTTGTTGGAATCGGCGGCGTTGCAGAACTCGCTCGACATCACGCGCGAGCCCGCATCGGTCCGCGATCGATATGGTTTCGGCGCCGAAGCAATCGCGGTTGGTGAAGGCGGCGGAGGCGGAAACGGCGCTGAAATGGGCTACTCGCGCCACATGCGCGGCCAGAGCCTGCTTCTGGCACGGAGATTAGTCGAGGCAGGAGTGCCATTTGTAAACGTCTACGATTTTCGCCAACAGGGCCAGAACTGGGACGCACATTTCAAATGTGCGAATCAGCACAAGAAGCACCTGTTGCCGCAGGCGGATCAGTCGCTGTCGGCGTTGATCGAGGACCTGGAAGCACGCGGCCTACTGGATTCGACGCTCGTGGTAGCGATGGGCGAGTTTGGCCGCACGCCGAAGATCAATCGTGAAGCGGGCCGCGATCACTGGCCCGATTGCTATACCGTGCTTTTTGCGGGCGGCGGGGTCCGCGGCGGCGCCGTGTACGGGGCCAGCGACCGCATCGGCGCGTTTCCGTCGACGGACCCAGTCACTCCGGGAGACGTCGCCGCGACCATCTATTGGCGATTCGGCATCGACCCGGCATCCGAAATTCACGATCAGACCGGCCGGCCTTATCGCCTGGCCGACGGAAACGCATTAACCAGCATGTTTTAGATCAGGCCCGCGAATCAGTTGCACTGTTCGAGGGCCCGTTTCATTGCATTGCACCCCCATGCCCTTCCGGCGTTCCAGCATGCAAACCAATGATTCCAGGGTGCAACGAAATCGAATTCCTGCAATGAATACACCGACATTCGCCGGCTGCGAGAATGCCGTGCAACGATGTCCAGTCAATTTGACGGGCCAGGGCATCGAACATCCACAATTCGTGAGGGACCAGTGAAAGACGAGGTATCCCGCTTGTAAATGAGCGGCATCCTCCTTTACTAAGCTTTGTCGATTCTAAGAGCGCTTAACAAAATGGGGTCAGAAGACTCGGAGCGAGACCCCATTTTGTTGGACTCTGTAAGCAAGAACATGTCCCGGCGAGAAGCCGCCGAGTGAATAGGGTTCACAATGGAACTGCCAAGTCGAGCGAAAAACGACAAATACACGCGGCCCGGCCAGTATCGCGAGATCGAGCAGGCGTTGCAGCGGCATCCGGAACATGCCGAAATTCCCTGCATCGTCGCCTATGCGTTCGACATGCGCACGCGCGTCGGGCCGTTCTTATTTGCCGACATGCGCCTGTTGACGGCTGGGCCGCGAGCGGTTGCCTCGGCTTTGTATCACGCCGGCTTCACGCGTACGCGCATCGTCCAGACGCAGTGGAACCCCAACTTTCGACCCAGTGAAGCGAGGCTCGACGGCAAGATCCCGCAGATGTTGTTCGTTTCGAGCATGCAAATTCACAGCGCCAAGGCGTATGAGTTGATCGCCGACGCCTATCGGCTCGGCGAGGATCGGCCGTTCATCTTGGCCGGCGGGGCCAAGGCGATCTATGAACCGTGGGACTTTTTCGGCATCGGCGGCGATCCGGCGATTTGTGCCGATGTCGTTTGCACCGGCGAAGAATTCGTCTTACTCGAATTGCTCGAACGACTCATGGCGGCACGCGGCAAAGACGAGCATCCTCGAAAGGCGTTTCATCGCCTGAGAAAGACCGGCCTATTCGACGATATCCCCGGCTTGGTGTTCCGCGAAGGCGATGAAGAAGCGCCCGTCGAACGGCTCTTTGACACCGGCATTCAGCGCATGGTTCAAGACCTGGACGAGCTGCCCCATCCACTGATCGGCCTCGGACTGTTGGAACCTCCGCACCGCCGTACGACGTTGTCGCGTCGCCCGCTGGAGCCGGGCAGAATCAAGAAACATTCCGGAATGGTGGCGGTGGTGACCACGCACGGCTGCAAGTTCCATTGCAATTACTGTCCGATTCCGGCGTACAACCAATTCACATTCCGCTACAAGAGCCCGGAGCGATTGCGGCGAGAGTTGGAAGACATCGGCAATGCCACCGGCATCCAGAAATACTTCGGCACCGATGACAACTTCTTCAACAACCGCGAGACCGTCAACGACATCTTCACGGAGATGGCAAAAGGCCGCATGTTGGGCAAGCCGTTCCGCGACGTGATGTTTTTCGGCACCGAAGCCACCGAATTCGACGTGCACAAGAATCTTGACCTGCTGCCTGTTTGCCGGGACGGGGGCCTAAGAGCGATTTGGTTCGGCATCGAAGACATGACGGCGGAACTCGTCAAGAAAGGCCAAAGCCCCGAAAAGACGAAGCAGCTGTTCGGCGTATTGAACGACTATGGCATCTGCCCGATGGCGATGATGATGCACCACGACGGCCAGCCGCTGTATTCGAAGGGCGAGCTTTACGGCATTATCAACCAGGTGAATTTCCTTCGCCGCACCGGCGCCGTCAGCGCTCAGATCACGATCCTGACGCCGTCGGTCGGCAGCAAGGCGTTCTATGAGCCGTATCGCAACGGCATGGTCATCGCATCCGCGAGCGGCCAGGAGGTCGAAGATCGATTGTTTGACGGCAATCACTGCATTGCGACCAACGACGCCAAGCCGTGGCGTAAGCAGCTGAACATCTTCCTGTCGTACGCCAGTTTCTATAATCCGCTGAATCTGTTGCGATCGATTCTGTACTGGAAGGATCCGGTGTGGAAGGTCAGAGTCATGTATCAGGCACTGGGCATGGTCGGGTTGGTCAAGTCGGTGTCGAATGGTTATCGTTGGCTCAGGAACCTGTACAAGGGACCGATTGAGAAAAAGACGGAAGTGCCGCAGAAGAAACTGCCGATGCTTTCGGCGAGTTCGACGACATAGCGGCGATTAGCCGCGCCGCGACCCCCCGTTTAGAAGCGAAGCGAAGTGGAGCGGATCGCGCAATTCGGGTTCCTATTCCCAAAAAATCCTCTGATCTCCTTGCAGTCCGACCCGATTGTTTGCTAGAATTGCATGAGTCCGATGGCGGACCACCCCGCGGGGATCGTCGTTCCGTTCCCTCCAAGCCGACGCTCGTTATTCCCTGCAACAGAGGAGTGTATTTGTGTTCGGCCTAGGCTTTGGAGAGATCGTCTTGCTGCTGATCGTCGGTGTGTTGCTGTTCGGCAGAAACTTGCCGGAAGTCGGTCGATCGGTTGGGAAATGGGTTCGGGACTTTCGTCAGATGGTCAGTAGCCTGAGCGATATGGAGTCTCATGATCCGCGGCCGGAGCTACCGCCGCCGCCGCCGATCAAGCCGCCGCAGCGAATCAGTGCGACCGGTCCCAAATTTGAGGATTTGTGAACGAATTGTGCCGGCGTTTCGCCGATTGTGATACAAAATAACTACGAGGCGGCCATCAGGCACGCCTTGCCGCCCCCGAGGATACTTCCATGGCACCGCTTTTTGGTTGGACCCCTGGCTGGCAGGAACTTGTCGTTGTCGCGGTCATCGGGCTTTTGCTCTTTGGCCGCCGATTGCCGGAGTTGGGCCGTTCGCTCGGCAAAGGCATCGTCGAATTCAAAAAAGGCCTGAAGGGTATGGAAGACGAGGTCGAAGGCGGCTTCAACAGCGCTTCGGCGCCGCCTGCCGACACGGCTCGCCCGCCGCAACGGATCACGAGCGCAGCCCCGAAGTTCGATGAAGCGAACCCGTCGGCCCCGCCGAAGATCTAAGTATCAGGCGACGCAATTCGCGCAGGGGCGTTTAACTCAGCGGCTAGAGTGCCATCCTCACACGGTGGAAGTCACTGGTTCGAATCCAGTAACGCCCAGTACATGTCCGTTTGTTCGACGTGCGAAAATCACTTCCTCGGGATCTTCGTCAAACCGGCTAGTGGATGGCTCAGGTCAACCACAAGCAGCAAAAGCTCATCAAGGGACCGAAGGACGCGGTCACGCGCAAGCTCGCGAATAAGAAGCTGCGCGAACTGCTCGACCTCGCCGAATCCAACTCGCATCCCGACGCCGGCCGACAAACCGTGGCGTCGATCATCGAGATTTACCGGGCCCTTGTCGCGCTTTTGCTGCTCGGCCGCGTCCACCACGTCGCCGCTCGGCACGAAGTAGCTGACGAACACGCGGCCGTCGGCGGCGAGCAGTTCATCCGCTGTCGGTCGTAGCTTGCCCTCGGGCGGCATCTCCCCCTGGGCGAGCAGCCGCCGGGCCATCAGCCACTTCTCGGCCACCTTCGCATCAGTAAAGTCGGGAGCGGGCCCGTCGAACCGCACGCCGCCCTTGGGTTTCTCGGCCCCGTGGCAGACGACGCAGTGTTTCTTCAGGAAGGGGGGCAACGTCGCGCTCGAACGCAGACGGCTCGGCCCGGACCGAACCACCCGCCAGGACGGCGACGCACGAAAGGGCGAGAACACAACGGCATCGAAAATACTCCTCGCATCAAGTCAACTCCGAGATCACGGGGGCGTTTTCGATGGCGGCCATCAGGTCGCGGTTGAGGTCCGTCCGCAGGCGGAGTTGCGGGATGTCGAGCAGGTAGCGCATCACCGTCCCGAACAGGTGGGCCGGCGTGTAGGTGGTCGTGACGGGCTTGGACGCGGTGGCGTCGGATTTGCCGACTACCTGCCCCATCTTCAGCCCGCCGCCGGCCACGAGCAGCGGCGTCAGGCTGCCGTAGTGCTCCCGGCCGCCGTTCTTGTTCAGCTTGGGAGTCCGCCCCATCTCGCCCGTCACGACCAGCAGAATCTTGTCGGACAGGCCGCGCTGTTTCACGTCCTCCAGGAACGCGGCCACCGCATGGTCCACCTGCGGGGCCAGCCACTTCAGCCCTTCCATGTTATTGGGGCTGTTCTTGTTCGCGTGCATGTCCCAACCGCAGTCCGACACGGTGACGAACCCGGCTCCGGACTCGCACAACCGGCGGGCCAGCAGCATCTGCTTGCCGAGCAGGTTCGACGTCCGCTTCATGTCGTGCCAGCGGGTCGCCTCTTCCAGCTTGAACAGCTTGCTGGTGTCGTAGAGGTCGACCGTTTTGCGGTCCTCCTTGCTCAGATCGAATGCGTCCGTGACCCCGCGGGTGATGATGTCGTACGCCTGCTGCTGGAACTTGTCGGCCTGGGCGAGCGCCGCGCCCCGGTCGAGGTCGTGGCGGAGCGCGTCGAACCCTGCGAGCAACTTGCGCCGGTCGTCGAAACGCTCGCGTGGCAGCGTCAGGGTCATATTTCGCTTGAGGGTCGAACCGCCGGCCGGGCTGAACGCCTCGTACTGAGAACTCAGCGCACCGGTCTGCGTAAGCGTCGGCAGTGCTTGGGTCTCGAAGTTGCTTTGAAGTTTCAGCCCCTCCTGGACGGCCTCGGGGAGGATGAGGAGGTTCGTCGGCAGGCTGTTCCGCGGGTTGACCCCGCCGGCGAGCTGCGCGTACGCGGCGCTCATCGACGCCTTGGTCTTATTCCCACCGGTGGTGACGGACTCGTAGGTGTGCCCGGCGTTGCCCGAGGCGAACGAGTGGAACAGGGTGAAGTCCTTCGCGGCCGCAGCCAGTCGCGGGAAGTACTTGCTGAACCGGAGGCCCGCGTGGGCAGTCGGGATGGTGTCCACGATCGTGCGGTATTCAGCCGGTGCTTCGGGCTTCGGGTCCCAGGTTTCGAGTTGCGTCGGCCCGCCCTGAAGGAACAGGAGGACGACAGACTTGTGCTGGGTCGAGTCGTTCGACCCGCCGCGGGCTTTGGCGGCCAGAAGGTCCGTCAGCGCCAGCCCGCCGAGCGCGAGGCTGCCGATGCGGAGGAACTCGCGGCGGGTTCGACCTTGACAGGTGGCGGCGTGTCCGCGGTCGTGAATGGTCAACATGACGTGCCCTCGTGTGGTGGGGTCGGCTTGGTGGGAGTTATCTCTTTCTGACGATTTCGGGCGCACCTGAGTTCCCCGAGATCGCAAGTCTCGGTAGGGTTGGTGGGAGTTATCTCTTTCCGACGATATCCTGTGCCTGGACACCAGTTCATGGTGGGAATGCCCCACGGGCGGTTTCCATACTGAACCCCGCTCCCGCGGCGAGCAGACAACAACCACGACGGGTGTCTGGAGGTTGCGGTTCCTGGGGTTCGGTTCTCAGGTTATTACTCCACTCCTCCCCCATTTGGTCTGCTCCGATGTCGCTCCGTTCATTCGTCGTGGTCGTTTCCCTCGTCACCGTCGCCGCGCCCGCGAGTGGGGCCGAACCGGACGCGGCACCGCGCGGTGTGTACACGGCGGAAGTCGTCGAGGGTAGCCCGAAGATGACCGCCGCCGGTATGGTGTGGTGGAAGGATCGGCTCGTCATCGCCGACCGCGGCGGCAAGCGGCTCGTCGCGTTCACCCCGCCGGACAAGTTCGAGACACTTCGCGAGGTGCCGACACCGGTTGGATTGGCGGTTGACCCCGATGGCAACCTCGTCCTCACCGAGCGAGACCCGAACCGGATTGTGCGCATCAAGCCGGACGGCACCAGTTCCGTGATCGCGGAGAAGGACGTCGGCACCCCGCAGTTTATCACCGTTCACAAATCCGGCCGGGTGTTCTGGTCCGGCTTCCCCGACGGCGGCACTCGGAGTGTCGTACCCGGCGGCGAGGTCGAAGTTCTCGCCCCGAAGATCGGCCACACTTACGGCATCGGCCTCAGCCCGAAACAGGACTGGCTGTACGTCGCGTCGAAGTTGCCGAACGCCGACGGCCGCGCTGTGTGGCGTTTCCCGCTCGACGCGCAAGGGACGCCGGGAAAGGGCGAGGTGTTCTTCAAGGTGCAAGACCTGAAACCGCAACTGGAGAAACTGCCAGCCGCGAAGGACAAGGGCGAGACGCTGCTGGGGTGGGTCGGGCGGTTGCAAGGGTTGGCAGTAGACCGGCTCGGGAATGTGTACATCGCCGGTGCCGAGTCGCACACCTCGGGCGAGGCCGTCGCGGTCGTCTCGCCCGACGGCAAGAAGGTCGTGGCCATGATTCTCGGCGTGCCGCGGAACGTATCGGGGTTGGCGTTCGGTGGGAAAGATGGCCGCACGCTGTACATTACCGGGGCTGGAGAGTATCGACTGCATCAGGTTCAGTTGCCCGCCGCCGGCGCTGGGTGGTAACCCGCCTGACCGGAGAGCCATCAGCCGGGGTGGCATGAATGAACCTCGGGACATCGAGCCAACTCCGAGATCGTCGGGGTGCTGTCAATGGCGGCCGGCATCGGCTCGACCTTCCGGTCGAACGAATTGGTCATCCGCCCGCCGTCGGTCACGATCCTGGCCGGGTTCGGCAACGCGACAGCGGCGGCATTCCGAGCGCTCATTTCCCCGTCGTGAACTCGAGCGTGCCCCAGTGGGCGGGTTCGAGCAGGGCTTCGCCGGGGACGTCGGCGATGAGTCCGGTGACTTTGTTGTGCCAGTAGACGCGCTCCGAAGTCTGTCCGGGCGTTCCGCGCAAGTAACCGAGGTCGCCACGAATTTTCGTTCCGTCTTTGACTTTCAGACCGAGCAGTTCCAAGGGAATCGAAACCTCGTAGAGGCGCCGATCCGTCGGTTGGTCGGGAATCGGTTGCGATTCTTTGAACTCGATCGACTTGGTGATCTCGCGCACGTCGTCGAACTCGATGGAGCGCCAGGGCGAGCTGAACGTCTGCTTGGTGCCCGGCGTACTCGATTTCTGGCGATAGAGCATGGCGGTCAGGGTTCCCTTCTGGCCGGGAGTGCGGGCAATCAGGATGCGTTGATCGCCGGCGACCGGGGTTTTTCGGCCCGCCTCGGCGCCCACAGCACCGAGCATGATGTCGAGTGCCGCACCGCTCTTGAAGAGCGACGCCGGAGTTTCCACGCTGTTGTCGAGGAAGTTCGCCCCGTTGCGCAGCAACCAGGCGACGTGCAGCCGGTCGCCGCAGACGCGCATTGCGGCTTTCATCTCCATCGGCTTGGTGCCGAAGTTGACCGGAATGCGCGCCGCTTCAATAATCGCCCACTCCGAATCTTTCCAATCGTCGAGCTTGGCAGCAACGGGCCGCGACTTCTCTTCGATGCGGACCTTGATGCTGTCCTTCACTGCTTTTTGCTCACCGCGGCGGTCAGCTTGCATCTTGAGTGCGGCTTCGAGATCGGCTTTTCCGACGGTGATCGTCTGGCGCGGGAGCCGGCGCACCGAATCGAGGCCTTCGAGGCGGCACAGGCCAATCATCTCTCCGCCGACCGACAGGATAATCCGGCCATCGTCGAGCTGTTGCAGACTGACGCCGAACGACTCCTGCCCGTTGGTGTAGTCGATGACATTGTCGCCGCGTTTGACGGAAGCGGGCCAATACTCCGCGGTGCGGGCGTCGCGCATCACGGTGCCGACGTAGAGACCATCAATGGTGCCGAGATGGACGCAGCCCCAGTTGCTGGAGAGGGCCCACATTTGACCCGCTTCGCCGCCGCGTGGCGTGAAGAGCGGGCCGGGGTTTTTCATGCCGCTGTTGATGTCGCCGCCCCAACGCGGTTTGGGAGAAGCGTGCGACGCATGCACGCCATGCCATTCGCACGGATACGTCCAGAGGCGCTCGCCGTTCTTCCAGCCAACGATGGGTTGGCCAAATTGCATGATGGTGCCATCCGCACCGAGTTGCACCATGCCGCCGATGTTCTTCGTGCCCTCGGCATCTTTGACCCAGGGCGTGGTCTTGTTCCAGTCGTAGATCGGAATTCCCGACTTGGTGAACTCGACCGGTTCCATTCGTTTGCCGTCAGCGGTCAACAAGACGAATCCGCTTTGGACCGTGAAGCCGGCCGTTTTCGCGCGTCCACCTTTGCCAGAAGGGGGTTGATACCAGCGGAGTTCGTTGGGTTGAACCTTGCCATCGTCGTTGAGGTCAGCCCAGGCGAAGGATGGTCCGCCGCCGAAGGTGCCGTTCGGATCGACGCCGGGTGGCAGCTTGCCTTGGAATTCGTCGCTGAGCAGCACTCGTTTCCAGTCGGCGGGTTGGCCGAGGGCGGCGACGGGGACGAACTTGCCGTCCCGTTCCATCCAGATGCCCAGTTCACCGATGCAGCCCTGGAGATACGAGGCGTTGTGATAGTACCGTTTCCCTTGATGCTCGAACGAGGTGATGGGGCCGCTGCCGCCGGGCAGTTTGAGAACGGACCCGTCCGGGAGATCGGCCCAGTGCGTGATGGCTCTCAGCGTGCCGGTTCCTTTGCCCCAATCGAGATCGAAGGCGAGCGTGGCCTGAGCATTCCACGGATCGCCGTGACAGTAGATGACGCTCTTGCCGTCGGGAGTGATTCGTCCGCCGCCGCCGTAGCCGGGCGGGCCGTAATAGGCGCGAAGAAAGGTTCCGTCGGCTTTCCAGCGGGAAATGCGGCGAGGCGTAAAGGAATTCTCCGCCACCCACACTTCGCCCGCGCTCGTGACCGCCGCCTGGGCCGGGTTGAACATCCGCTGTTCGTCGTACTGACCAAGTTGCACGCCGCCCGGCTTGCCGATTGTGCGGAGCGGTTTGCCCTCGGGCGAGAACACCTTCACCTGATGCGTGCCACGGTCGCTGACGTACAGGTTTCCATCTTTATCGAGAGTGACATCCGTGGGTTCGTCGGGGCCGCGTTCCACCAGCACGCTCGGTTTCGGAAGTTTCTTCTCGCGGAGCGTTTTCCCAGCATCCGGGAACAGCAGTAGTTTCGACCCCGACAGCGCGAAGAGATCGCCCTTGGCGTTGAAGGCCAGCCCCCTCGGCTGAACCAGTTCCACGGTGCCGATTTCTTCGCCGAGACTTCCACCGTCCTTGTCTTTCTTGCCTTTCGTGTCGGGATTCTTCTTGGCGTCGATGAGAAGTAATTGGTCGTCACAGACGGCACTCACGACGACCAGGCCGTTCCACGCGGCGATTCCCGACACGGGGCTGGCTCCGGGCGCGACCGCGTGCTTGCCTTGCAACGGGCGATCCTGGCCGAGGACGCGCAGATCCTCGAACGGCGCCTGGCCCTGACCGGCATTCTTCTTCTCGGTGAACGCCATGATCTGCACGCCCACCGCCGGCACGGCGTCGGGATTCTTCTTGTTCTTCTCTCGCTTGCCCTTGATGGAATAGGCGTAAACGCCCGGCACTCCGTCGCTGCCGACGTCGCGTGCCAGCCGCTCGGCGCCGGCGAAGACGCCGCCGGCCCAGCGTTGACCGTGCAGCTTGCGGCCGTCGAGGTCGAGCCACATGAAGCCATCGCCCCATTCGGCCCCGCCCGCACAGAACATCAACTGGGGATCCTTACCGGCCGGCGAACCGTTCGGCAGAAACAGGGCGCCGCTCGGCTGATTGTGGTCGGAGAGCCAGCGGCCGAATTCGAGACCGGTCTTCGGATCGCGTGCTCGCCAGGGCGGATTGCCCGGATTGTAGACGGGGAACTCGTAGATCAGTTTCAGTTCATCGCGAACCAGGCCGCGCACCACATACTTGCCGGGGTTGACGAGCGTCGCGCGGGTCTTGTGAAGGTGGACGTCGGCACCGTCCGCTCCGTCCCAGTAGACCGTATGTTCGCCGGCCGCGAACTTCTCCTCGGCCAGCAGGTTTCGCACCCGCTTCCCGTCGGCGTCCTCGATCACGAGCGTGACAAAGCCCGGCTTGTCGAGCTTGAAGCGGATCGGGATCGGCCCGGCGCTCCAGGGCATGCTGTCGGCGGCTAGCGCCACTTGCGCGAATAGCACAAAGCCCAGCACCAAGCAGCGCCGATAGGTCGGAAACATGCTCGATCCCTCTCGTGTGTCGATGGATTGTTACGCCAGCAATTCCGAAAGCGGCCCTGGCTCGTCGATGCTCTTGCGGGAGCCGTCGAGGTTGAAGTGCTCGCGCTTGTCGCCGGCGGCGTGGAGCAACGTGCAGTAGAGCGCGTTGATCGAGCGGCCGCCCTTCTTACCGTTGAGCGGGTAGTCGATGTACTGGTTGAATTTCAGTGCGCCGCCCGCGTTGCCGACCAGCACATACGCCCAGTCGTAGCCGGTGGAGTGGTGCCGTTCGCCGAAATCGCTGGTGTAGACGATCACCGTGTTGTCGAGCATCGTGCCGTTGCCTTCGGGAACGGCCTGCAAGCGTTCGGCCAGCGCGGCGAGTTGCGCCAGGTGCGCTTTCCGCACGAGCGAGTAGAGGGCCATGCCGGCTTCCGAGCCTTGCTTGTGGCCCATGTCGCCGTGCAGGGAAATGGGATCCTCGCTGAAGCCTTGAAACATGCCGTCGGCCCGGCACAACCCCGAGGTGATGGTCACGACGCGGGTCAGCCCGCCGATCAGGGCCGCTGCGGCGAGTTCGATCTGCGCTTCGAGTTGCGTGGCTTCGATGACGCTGGTGAACTTCTCGCTCTTCTTCGGAGCGATTTTCTTGAGCCGTTCGCTGGCCTCGGCGAGTTGCGACTGGCGGGCGTGCATGTTTTCGTAGGCCGACACGTAGGCGTCGAACTTCTCCCGCTCCGGCCCGGCGAGGCGGGATTGGACGCGCTTCACGTCGTCTTTCATGAAGGCGAGCAAGTCGGTTCGGGCATCGAATTCGGTTCGCTCGGCCCCCTGGAGCACGCTGCCGAAGAGTACCTTGTAGGCGTAGTCGGCGCTGCAGAGAATCGGCGCGTGCTGGTTGGCACCCCAGGCACTGGAGCAATAGGCCACGTTGGTGATGCCCTCGTATCGGCCAACGCCCAGCCCCACCATCGGGAAGATCGCGGGTAGCGCCTTGCCCAGGGCACAATCGATGGTCTGCCCCTGGGCCGTGTCGCCGTGGCGGAAGCCGCCGAGAGCGCCGTAGGGGCCACCATGGTATGGAGCGACGTGCGTGCCGTTGAGCCCTTGCACGATTGTGAGCCGATCCTTGAACTTCGCCAGCGGTTCCAGATCCTTGGCCAGACTGAGCGGCTTCATCGGGCGGACGACCGTCTTATCGACTCCGATGTAGATGGCCGACTGCGAATCACGCTTCTCCTTGCGTTCGACCTCGGGAGGCTTGACGGCCCAGCTTTGCAAGCCCTGCGTTTGCAGGAAGAAGACGAACCGCTTCGGCGGCGCCTTCCCCTCGGCATGAGCTTGAAGCTCGGACAGAATCGGGGCCAGTAATCCAGCACCGGCACCCAGCGAAATGCGTTGCAATGCATCGCGACGAGTGAGCATGGTATGTCTCTCCAAAGTCGGGGCGGGCATCTAGCCGGCCAGGATGTTCGATGTTGCACGGCACGCTAAACGCTTGCCGAACAGGCTTACTTGCCTTTCGGTTTTTTGGGTTCAACGCCGTACTCGAGAACCTGATGATCGTCCTTGAGGCGGGCCTTGAGTTTGTCGTACGGCACATCCTGGACGGCGACCTTGCCGTCGATGGCCAGCACCGCGGCCGTGGCGGCGCTCTGGCCCAGAATCATGAACACCGGCTCCATGCGGATGCTGCCGAACGCCATGTGCGACGACGACACGCACACCGGCACCAGCAGGTTCTCGCACTGATCCTTCTTCGGCACCAGCGAGCCGTACGCGATCGTGTAGGGCGCGATCTTGCCGTAAATGTCCCCCTCGTTCTGCACGTGCCCCTCGGGCGTGACGTAGCGCTGCACGTTATGCGAATCCATCGAGTAGCTTCCCATGCCGACCGAATCGGGCGTCTCCTTTTGCTTGGTCAGGTGATTCTCGGTCATCACGAACGAGCCGATCATTCGCCGGGCTTCCCGGACGTAAATCTGATGCGACCAGTTGCCGTTGTCGGTGAATTCGTCCTTGGGCAGGCCCCAGCGGCGCATCTGGTTCTGCACGTCCTTGGGCACCCGCGGATCGTTCGCGATGAAATAAAGCCAACCCTGCTGGTAGGTGCGGTGTTCCGCCAGAATCTCCCGGCGGCGCTTGTAGCTGGCCTCGGGATAGTCGTAGTTCATGCCGATGTTGTCGGTGCTGAACGGGCCATGATTGTTGGTGTCGGTCTTGCGGTTGGGAATGGGGTCGAACTTCTCGAACGTCTGTTTCCATCCCGCCTCGTAAATGCGGACGAGCAACTCGTATTGTTTCGGGTCGTAGCCGTCCGGCTTGGGGAAGGGGATGCGGTTCTCGGGATGGTCGGTGAGACACATGCGGTAGCAATAGGCCTGCACGCGTTTGTCTCCTTCGCCCTTGTTGCCCGGCGGATCGCTGCTGATCCGCGGCAGCAGGCCCGACTTCGGATCGGCGGGATCGACGTACGGGCTGATGGTCTTGCCCTTGAGAACGCCGAAGTGGTGTTTATGGTGCAGCACGCCGGTCTGCACGCCGTTGAGCGTTTCGCCATAGACCGAGTTCGCCTCACGGCCGAAGTGATAGGCGACGCCGGCGGCCGCCATCAGATCCCCTTCATAAGTGGCGTCGAGGAACATCTTCGCGGAATAGGTCTTGCCCGAGAGCGTGGTGATGCTGGTGATCCGGCCGGCCGTCTTCTTGACGCCCTTGTCGCGGTCGAGCCATTCATCGCGGACGACGGGAATGTCGAATTCGCGGACCAGGCTTTCGAAAACCCGCTCGGCGACACTGGGCTCGAAGATCCACATGGTACGGCTCTCGCCATCGATCGCGGGCGTTCCCTGTCCTTTGTTGCCGTACTCGGTCGATTTCTGCCATTTCCAGGTTTCCGGCTTCTGATACTCCTTCCAGATGCGGTGGTAGAACTCGCGCGACAGGCCGCCGATGACCGCCTTGTCGCCGGTGTCGGTGAAGCCTAGCCCGCCGCTCGACAGACCGCCGAGATGCTTGTCGGGGGAGACAACGACCACCGATTTGCCCATCTGCTTCACCTGGACGGCGGCGGTGATCGCGGCCGACGTGCCTCCATAAATAACCACGTCGTGGTCGGAATTCTGGGCAAACAGCTTCGCATCCAGCAACAAGACCGTCCCGGCTGCGAGGGAGGTCAGTAGTGCGTTTCGACGTGTGATCATGGTTGGTTTCTCCGGAAGTTCATCTGTTGCTCTCGCGCCGATACAGGAACGAATCGGAGGTCAAAAGGGACAGGAGCAAGGCATTCATGCTGCCGTCCTGGGCTTTGTAGGCCTTGAAGGCGTTCTGCAGCGTGGGGGCGTCCTCGGGCGTCTCGTTGCGGCCCATCCAGTAGCGGAAGGCGTGGCGAACGAACACCTGCTGGACGTTCTCCGACTTCGCCAACCGCTGCGTGAGTTCGAGGGCGTTGGCCACTTTGCCGTTGAGCGCGGGGTCGATGGCACCGATCACCTCGCCGCTGGAATCGACCGGCACACCGGCATCGGGTTTCGGCTTCTTGCCGGCCCGCTTATTCCCCTCGCCGGCGCGATCGGCCGGCGTCCGCTCCTTGGTACGGAAGCGGCCCCAGTCGTCGAACATCTCGAACGCCAGGCCCAGCGGGTCCATGCGTTGGTGGCACTGCAAGCAGTACGCCTCTCGCGTGACGCGCATCCGATGGCGGAGCGTCTGATCCGGCTCATCTGGAAGCTGAGCTTCCACTGTGATCGGAACCTCCGGAACCGCATCGCCCAGCAATCGTTCCCGCACCCATTTGCCGCGGCGCACGGCGTCGTTGTCGTTGGCGGCCGAGTGGGCGATCAACCAACTCGGCTGCGTGAGAATGCCCGCCCGCTGCTCCGCAGAGACCGTGAACGGCTTGTCCTTGGCGTCGGCCGGGTATCCATACTCGCGCGCCGCGTGAGACTCGACGGCGGCGACCCCGGGGAGGTTGAAGCTGCGGTTGGTGGTCAGCAGTTCCGCCAAGACTTTGCGGTCGGTCGAAAGGATCGATTCGATCAACAGGTCGGTGTCGGTGACCAGAACCCGCCGTTGTTCCTCGGCGAACACCTTGCCATCCTTGAACACGGAGGAGGCAGCCGTGTAGCCGAAATACTCCTGGAAGAAGCGCAGGATACGCGGGTTCGACCGGACTTCATTCTTCAGCAGCCGGGCCACCTCACGGGCAACGTCGTCTTTGCTCCGCAATCGTCCGTCGCCCAGAGCGGCCAGCAGGTCGCGATCCGGCGGCGCGTCGGTGAGTGCGTAGGAAATCGCGAAGGCCAGTTCGCGAGGAGCGAGCATCACCCGGCCGAACTCGTCGGTTTTGCCGTCCCCCAGTTCCAGCCGATAGAGCGACTCCGGATGCAACACCACCGCCGCGACGAAGTTCTTCAGGCCGACCTGGTTGCCGAACTTGGCGCACTGGGCCTCGATGAACTTGCTGTAACTGGCCGATTCGTCCGCAGCGGGCTCGCGGCGCAGGACCGTCTGGAAAGTCTGTTTCAGCACCGCCTCGATTTGCCCCGCAGACGGCTTGCCCTGAGCATTGAAGATGTCCAAATACGGCTTCGGCGCGCCCTTCGCGGTTTCTCCGTTTCCTTCCTTGTTGCGACTGACTCCGATCAGTTTGTCCGCGATGGCCTTCGCATTGAGAAGGAGCTGCTCGGTCCCCGCTTCGTCGATGCGATAGAGCGCAGCGAAGTCCTGGAAGCCAGTTCCGCCTTTGAAGCTGAACGGCGCGGGGACGAGATCGCGATCCCGCTTGTATCTGGTTAACAAGCCGGCCGCGGCAGCCTTTGGTCATGGGTGCGGGGAAATGACTTTGGCATCCACCCAAAGGGCATCGTACTGCTGAGGCGTCACGCGCCAGATGCGCAGGGGAGACGCGGGTTTGGCTTTGAGGTCGGCACTCGGCCCGAACAGCAATTCGTGCGGAACGAGGTTGCCTTTGTGCGGAAACTCCAGCTCGCTGGCGTGCCCCACGCGAATGAGACTGTCTCGAATCCAGGCCACCACGCGGGCGGCCTGCACGCGATCCGGCCTGGGTTGGCTTTGCGGCGGCATGTTGCCCGTCGCCACACGCTCGAGGATTCCCCGCCACACGTTGGCCGTGTCGCCGGCTTTCAGGCCATCGAGCTTCAGATCGTGAACCGTGAGGTCGCCCCGCTGCTTGTCAGGACCATGACAGCTGACGCAGTGTTCCTTCAAGAAGGGAACAACCGCCTTCGTAAAGGCTTGTTCGTCCAGTGAGCCGCTCGGCTGTGCGGATTTGGAGGCGGGCTGGGCGAACGCCAAGTTCGCTCCCAGCAAGAGCAGGACCGAGGGCAGCACAGTGAAGCGATTCATGGGTGGATTCGCTTTCCCGAGGTTGGGGTGGTATACTTCGTCTGAGCGAGTATAGTCGGTATACCGACTATGTCAAGCTTCCTCCGTCACGGAGTCCTCGATGAATCCCTTCGAACTCGCGCCGGCGGTCCGTCTGCGCTCGGCCTACCTGCACATGCACCGTGCCGTGAACGGGCGGCTGCGCCCTTTTGGCGTCACGGCCGACCAGTTCGTCGTGCTGCGTTTTCTGGCCGAGGAAGATGGCATCTCTCAAAAAGATCTCGTCCGGCTCTGTTCTTCCGACCCGACGACGATCGGCCGCATGCTCGAGCTGCTCGAGGACAAGGGTTGTGTTCAACGCCGCCCCGACCCGGACGATGGCCGCAGCCGACTCGTCTTTTTGACGACCCGCGGTCGCAACCTTTGCAAACGGCTCTACGACGCCACCGCACCCATCCGCCAGGTGTTCGAGAATGCCGTCGAGGCGAATGCGCTGCAATCGATGCTGGACGCGCTGCAAAAACTTGCGGACGCCTTCGCGGTAAACCCCGAACTCAGTCCCGAGTTCCGGCCCGACGAGTCCGGTTCCCTGAAATGAATGCCGAACCGCCTTTGCGACGGCGCGGAGCGAGGGACACCCCGAACCCCGGACCTGGGGCGCGCAGACAACCGGCAACTGCCAACGAGAAGCAGGGACTTGTCTGGCGATGCATCGGCCGGGGTTCAGTAATGTAGTACAGTGCCAACAATGCCGCACTCCCACCGCAAGGTGTTCTCCATGACCCGATCCGAGTTCTACCCACCCGAATGCCGCCGAGCTGACCATCACTTCTCCCGCCGCCTGTTCCTTCAGGGGGTGGGCGCCGCCGCGCTCGGCGGGTTCGGCCGCCTGTTCGCCGCCGACCACGCGGCGAAGGCCGTTGGTCAGGGGAAGCACGTCATCCTCGTGTTCATGTCCGGCGGACCGAGCCAGTTCGAGACGTGGGACCCCAAGACCGGGCGCCCCACCGGCGGGCCGCACCTGAACATTCAGACAACGGTTCCGGGCGTCCGGTTCGACGAGTACATGCCGAACCTCGCCCGACTCGCGGACAAGATGGCCGTGATTCGCTCCATGACCAGCGACCTGGGCGACCATATGGAGGGGCACTACCTCGCCCAGACTGGCCACAAGCCCACCAACGTCGTCGCTACCGCCCCGCATTGGCTGTCGGTGTGCGCGCACCAGCGGCCCGCGGCGGACGGGCTGCCTTCGTATGTCGTGCTCGGCGCGGAGGGCGGCGGGAACATGGCCGTGCCGGGACCAGGCTTCCTCGGCGCCGGATATCAGGGGCTGTATTGCCCGGGCAAAGGCCAGGGGCCGGAAGACCTCCCGGCCGCTGGCGCAAAAGACCTCGACGACTTCCGCCGACGCGCCGCGCTCCGCACGCAACTGGGCGGTGGCTTCTCGCCCGGTCGCGACACGCCCGCAGTCGGGAGCCACGACGCGGCGGTCGGGGCGGTCGAGCATCTGCTCCGCAACCGCGACTTGTTCGACCTTACCAAAGAGCCGCCGAAGCGCGTCGAGAAGTACGGCCCGACCGCTCTCGGTAAAGACTGCCTGCTCGCGGCTCGACTGGTCGAGAAGGGCGTGCCGTTCGTCCGCGTCCAGCACCAGAACGGCTTGGCGTGGGACAAACACCGACGGGCGTTCGACAGCCAGCGGCACATCACCCGCGAGTTCGACATAGCCGTCGGCGGGCTCATCGACGACCTCCGCGACCGCGGGCTGTGGGACAAGACGCTCGTCATCCTGATGGGCGAGTTCGGCCGCACCCCCGAAATCCTCGGGCAGGGGCCGCCGGGCCGCAACCACTGGACGAAGAGTTGGTCGCTGTCGCTCGGCGGTTGCGGCGTGAAGCCGGGCGTCGTGGTGGGGAGTACGAACGAGGACGGGACCGCGGTGAAGGACCGGCCGGTCACCATCCCCGATCTCTTCGCCACCTTCTATACGCTCCTTGGTATCAACTACCGCGCCGAGTTGGAATTCGAGGGCCGGCCGGTCCCGCTCACCGAGAACAGCAAGGGCACTCCCGTGAAGGAGGTGCTGTAACCATGCCCCCGACCAAGCTCACCAAACTCAAGACGTACCACGTCGATGACGGTGCCAAGCGCGGCCCGCTGACGATGTCGCAGGTACGGTTCCACCCAACCGAACGAGTGCTGTTCGCCGCGTGTGCCGACCGCCGTATCGTCGTGTGGAACCTCGACGACAAGGAAGCGACCGTCAAGAACCAGACCGCCGTGCCGGGGAAACTCGTCTGCGCACACGATGCCGGCTGGGTGCGGTGCCTGGACGTGTCGCCCGACGGCAAGTGGCTCGTGACCGGCGGGTCGGACCGCCGGCTAAAGCTCTGGGCGTTCACCGGCGGCAAGCCGGCGGACAAGCCGACCCACGACATCGAGGCGCACGCCGGCTGGGTCGAAAGCGTGGCGTTCTCACCGGACGGCAAGTTCCTCGTGACCGGCGGAGCCGACCTCGCGGTGAAGGTGTGGAACGCCGCCGATCTGTCGCCGGTCAAGACCGTGACCGGGCATACGAACTTCGTGCGCGACGTGGCGTGGCTGCCCGACGGCTCGGCGTTCGTGACTGGTGCCGAGGACGGCAAACTGCTGCTGTGGGACGCGAAGACCTTTTCGCTGATCCGCACGATCGCATTCGGCGGAGCGAACGACCAGTTCGGCCAAAACCCAGCGCTGAGCGGGGTTCATCGGCTACACGTCAGCCGCGACGGGAAGTGGCTGGCGGTTGCCGGTGGCAAGACGCTGATCGTCTTCGACCTCGCCACGGGTGCTTCGGTCGCGGAGGACAAGTCCGACGCGCAGGCGTGCTTCTCGCCGAAGGACGACCTGCTCGCCGCCGGGTCGAACAACGCAAAGGTCGTCGCCTACGACGCCGCCAAGTTCGCGCCCGCGAAGGCCGACAAGAAGGGCAAACTCGGATCACCCGGCCCGCTGACCGGCAAGGAACTGGCGCAGATCAAGCTCGGCGACTTCTCCCTCGGAATGCGGTTCTCCGCCGACGGCAAGTTGCTCGGCCTCGGCCGCGCCGACGGCAAGGTCGAACTCTGGGAGGTGGCCTGATGCGTTCCACGATCCTTATCACGGTTCTCGTGCTGGGCAGCACCAATCCGACCAACGCCGCCGATGCGCGCGACCTGAGCAAAATGATCGACGCCCGCATCGCCGCGGCTCTCAAGGCCGCCGGCAAGGTGCCCTCGGCGCAGGCCGATCCGTCGGAACTCCTTCGCCGACCCTACCTCGACATCATCGGACGAATTCCGACGGTCGAAGAAGCGGCCGAGTACCTGAAGGGCACCGATCCCGACAAGCACCACAAGCTCATCGACTCATTGCTCGTCCACCCGGAGATGCCGGTGTACTGGCGCGGGGTGTTCAATCACTGGCTGAACGGCGCCCTGGACGAGAAGCGGCCGGGTGAAGCCGAGTTCCTCGATTACCTAGAGAAGCGACTCGGCGAGAACGTAGGCTGGGACCGGATCGCCCGTGAACTTCTTGACCCGAGCGAGAGCGACCCCAAAGGGGCAAACGCTTCGTACTTCCTCGCCAGCCGGCTCGCGGGTGGCGACCGCGCGGCGCAACTGGACTCGATGACCGTCGCCGTGTCGAGCGTGTTCTTCGGCGTGCAGATGCAGTGCGCGAAGTGCCACGACCACCCGTTCTGCGATGACTGGAAGCAGGAGAACTACTACGGCCTGGTGGCGTTCCTTAGCCGCACCTCCACGACGAAGGGCAAAGGCAACCTGCCCGCGTTGACCGAGAAAGGCGACGGGGTGGTGGAGTTCACTGGCCGCAAGACCGGCGAGCAAACGGCCCGGCTCCTGTTCCTCGACGGCAAGGTGGTCGATGCGAAGGAGGGTCGGCGCAAGGCGCTGCTCGCCGCCGGGGTGAACGCGGAAAGCCCGTACTTCAAGCGGGCGATGGTGAACCGAGTCTGGAAGCAGCTCATGGGCGTCGGGCTGGTCACGCCGGTGGATCAGATCCACGACAAAAACCCGGCTTCGCACCCGGAACTGCTCGCCGACCTCGCTGCGGACTTCGCAAAACACAACTTTGACCTCCGCCGACTGATGGCCGGCATCTTGCACAGCGAGGCGTACCTGCGGTCGAGCCGGTGGACGGGGACCGGCACGCGACCGGCCGACAGCACGTACGCGGTGGCCACGCTCAAGCCACTTACGCCGCCGCAACTGGCGCTCGCGCTGGCGCAGGCCACCGGGTACGCCGACACCCTGCGTGCCAAGTACGAGCGCGAGAAGGCGAATCGGAAGCTCGACGCCGTGACCCTCGCGGTGGTGCGGAAGCAGTTCGAGCGGGAGCGCGAGTACGCAACGCTCCTCACGCGCTTCAAGCAGGAAGGCGAGGCGTTCCAGGCCAGCGCCTCGCACGCGCTCTACCTGACGTACAACCCGACGGTTCGGACGATACTCGCCCCGGCCGGTCTGGTCGGTCGGCTGACCAAACTCACGGACGGTGCCGAGGTCGCCCGCACCGCGTACTTAACGGTGCTGTCGCGCCAACCGAGTGACGAGGAGGCGGCGGCGATCACCAAACACCTTGCCACTTCCGGCGTTGCGCGCGAGGAACTGTGTCGCGATGTGGTCTGGGCGTTGCTCGCCGGGCCGGAGTTCCGCTTCAACCACTGATCGGACGGAATTTCTCAGAAATTTTGTCTGGAGGTCGCCTTCGCAGGTATTCAGTTTCATGAGTGAGCAATCGACGAGTCGCGACCCACCGGCACCCGAGGCCGATCGTCTGGTCCGGCAAGTGCTGGACGGGGACACGCAAGCGTTCGCAGGGCTCATCCGCATGTACGAGTCGGGCTTGTGGCGGATCGCCTCCACCCTGGTTCGCGACTGGGCGGCCACCGAGAGCCTGGTGCAGCAGGCGTTCATCGACGCCTACACGCACCTGCACAGCTACCAACCCGGGACCGACTTCGGGGCGTGGATTCGGACGCTGACTCGGAACCGCTTGCGGAAGGAACTCCGAAGCCTCTCGCGGGCCGAACGGCGGCTGGCGGTGTATCGGGAAGAGCTGGCCGAGCGAGTCAGGGCCGAGGAATCCGTCCACGACGATTCCGACCTCTACCTCGCCGCTCTGAAGAGTTGCCGTGAGCAACTCCCAAACGACGAGGCTGTGCTCCTGCGACTGCGGTACGAGCGGGGGCTGTCGTTCGAGGCCATTGCCGACCGCCGGGGTACGACCTCGGCCGGAGTGCAGCGAGCGATCTCACGGATCCGGTTCCGTCTCCGGGCTTGCATCGAGGGGAAACTCACATGAACCGTACCGATGAACTCACCGACCTCCTGATCGACGGCACCCTGACGGACACCGAGGCGGTCGAACTGGACTCGCTTCTGGCGGCCGACCCGGGGGCGCAGGCGCGCCACCTGGCCGCTGTCCGGCTGGAATTGGTGCTCCGCGGCCTCCGCACCGAGTTCGACCTCGCCGGGCCGACGGTCGCGAAGATCGAGGGCGACCGGGTCGAGCGCACGACCACGGCGGTGATGGCCGAACTCGCCCGCCGGCCGATCCCAGGTCGGTCTGCGCGCCGCCTGCGTGTCTGGGCCGCGTGCGCGGTCCTGGCGGCCGCGGTCCTCGTCGCGGTCTGGCTCGGGCTTCGGCCCCCAGGCGTTCCTACGCCCACCGAGCCTGAATTCGCGCGTTTGACTGGGGTCTCCGGGTCCGTCGAAGTCGTGGGTGCCGGTGTGGTCCCCGGTCAAACCAACCAACCGCTCGCCAGGGGCCAGACGGTCCGGACCGTCGGCGAGGAGAGCGTCGCGGAATTGAAATTCCCCGACGGAACCCGCGTGGAGGTGTATCCCGACTCGGTCGTACGGCTCTCCACGCCCAACGACAAGACTCACCGAAAGCTTATTCTTGTCGAGGGGCGGGTGGCTGCGGTTGCGACCGAACGGATAGTGGTCGTGGCTGGGGGCACGCAGGTCGAGGCCAACCGCGGCTCGTTCTCGATCTGTTCCGCCGGGTCGGGATCCGCGCGGGTGGAGTCCACGGATGGTGACGTGCGCGTTCACCGTGGCGCGCCGGCGGAGCCGATGGTGCTTGGCCCCGGCCAGGCTACCTTCGTCCCAGACGACGCAACCCTGGTACGGCTCGACTCCCAGTGGCGGATCGACTCGAAGCCCCGAAGTCAGCTTGACTTCAAGGCTCTCGACGTTGGATTCACCACCGACGGAGAGGTCTGGGCGGTGTCAGCGAAACAGTGGGCGCGGTGGAAACCGGGCACCCCCGACCCGGGCCGGATGCTGTTCCCGCCGAAGGTCTTTAACGACGGGCTGGCCGCGTGGCTCACCCCGGATCGAACCGCCGTGGCCCTGTGCCGGGGCGACGACCGCGAGGAGCGGGTCGCCGTTCGGGAATTGCCTTCCGGTGCCGAACGGGGCACGGTTCCCGTCCGCGTCAACGATCCGCGGTTTCTGTGCGTCGGCCCGGACGCCTCGTGGGTGGCGACCGCTGGCGGGCAGAAGCCGAACAACCGGCGGGTTCGCGTCTGGGACGTCGCCACCGGAAGGGAGCGGTTCGCGTTCGACCTCGATAGTTCCGTCACCTGCCTGGCCGCGTCGCCCGACGGCCGTCGTCTAGCGGTCGGTGTGTATGACATGGGCAAGGACGCGGCCAACCTCGTCGCGGTGTTCGACGTGACCACCGGCGAGCGGACGTTCGAGCTGCCGACGCGGCGAAAGCCGATTACCACTCTCGTGTTTTCGGCAGACGGGAAATACCTGGCCGCCGGGTTCAACGGGGCGGTCCAAATGTGGGACGTGCCGGACCGCAGGCTGGTGCGAACGCTCGAAGGGTTCGAACGAACCGTCACGCGCGTGGCGTTCGACACGAACAGCAAGCTGCTCGCCGCAGGCATGGGGGACGGGCAGGTGTGGGTGTGGTCCGCCACGACCGGCCGGCGCACACAGGTGATCGAGACCGGCACCCGCGGCGTCCGATCGCTGGCCTTCAGCGCTGACGGGAAGCTTCTGGTCACCGCCACGAACAAGGCCCCAGTCGCCGTCTGGGAAGTCTCGCCCGAACCGGAGAAAGTCCCGAAGTCAGAAATCTGAACCGATTGCTCGTCTGCACCCCTGCCTCGGCGGGGTTCTCATGGTAGTTGTCCGCGGAGATGGTCGAACATGCCTCGATATCTGTTTCTCCTGTCACCCCTCCTGGCCGCTGCCGTCGGCGTGAACGCCGCGGCCGATGAACCGGCCGAGGTGAAGTTCGCCACGCCCGCCGAGAGCAAGGCCGCGTATGAGAAGTCCGTCGCCCCGTTCCTGGCGAAGCACTGCGCCGAGTGCCACAACGCGAAGAACGCGAAGGGCGACCTCGACCTGACGGCTCTTTCTGCGGACATGAAGGCGACCACCAGCGGCGCCCGTTGGGCGATGGTCGTGGAAAAACTTGCCAACGGCGAGATGCCGCCCAAGAGCAAACCACGGCCTGCGGACGCGGAACTGGTCGCTGTCGGGCAGTGGGCACACGCCGAGGCCAAGCGGGCCGGGCGGCCGTTCACCCGCCGGGCCGCCTACGCCAACGGGAACGCCGTTCCGCACCACGTCCTGTTCGACTCCAAGAACATCCCGCCGTTCGACGGCGGGCCTCGCGTCCGTCGGCTCAGTCCCGAGATCTACGCTGCGTTCACCAACGACCTCGCGAAGGGCAAATCGAGCATCAGCCAGCCGTTCTCGCCGGAGGGGAAGTCCACCTTCAAGGACATGGGCGCACCGAAGATCGACGAGCCGGTGACCGCCCAGCTCATGCAGAACGCCCTCGCCATCGTTGAGTCGCAGACTCAGCACACGATTGAATCCGGCAAAGTCAAAGGTGGCGGCGGCGGGGGCACGAAAGAATTCCTCTCCCTATTCGACCCCAACAGCGCACCAAGCGAATCACAGATGGAAGCCGCCATCGTGAAACAGTTCGAGAACATCCTGAAACGTCAGCCGACGTCCGATGAAAAAAAACGGTTCGTCGCACTGATGAAAAAAAACATCGCCGAGTCTGGTCAGGTGGTCGGTGCCCGCTATGCACTCGCCGCTGTGCTGCTCCAACCAGAGGCAGTGTTCCGCATGGAAGTTGGTACGGGCAAGCCCGACGCCAAGGGCCGGGTCCGGCTTGCACCCCGCGAGATTGCCTTCGCACTCGCTTACTCCCTGACCGACAAGCGGCCGGACGCCGAGTTGCTCAAAGCGGCCGCCACCGGAGGGTTGGACACCGACGAAGGCGTCGCCAAACAAGTGGAACGACTGCTTAAAGACTCGAAGGTCGAGAAGACCCGCATCCTCCGCTATTTCCGTGAATATTTCGGCTATGACGCCGCGATGGAAGTCTTCAAAGACCCCAAGGACAACTCCGAGCACGAGTCCCGCACCCTCGTCGAGGACACCGACCGACTGGTGCTGTGGGTGCTGGATCGCGATCGCGACGTGCTGCGGGAGTTGTTGACCACCAACATGAGCTTCGTCGCCTACAAGTCCGCCGCCGAAACCAAGAAGAGGCGAGCCCAGGAACTTGCCAAGTTCGAGAAGGAGAAGGCGGCCAACCCCGAGAAGTTCAAGAACAAGACCTACAAGCCGGCCGGCAAGAGCATCTACGAAGCGTACGGGCTGAAGGACTTCCCCGACACGCAACCGGTCGAACTCCCCGCGGACCAGCGGGCCGGGATCCTGACGCAACCGTCGTGGTTGGTCGCCCAGTCCACGAGCTTCGACAACCACGCGATCCACCGCGGCAAGTGGGTCCGCGAGCGGCTGCTCGGCGGGGTGGTACCGGACGTGCCGATCACCGTGGACGCCCAATTGCCGGATGCCCCGCACAAGACGCTTCGCGAGCGGATGGCCGTGACCCAGGAGAAGTATTGCTGGCAGTGCCACCGGCTGATGAACGACGTCGGCTACCCGTTCGAGCAGTACGACCACTTCGGCCGGTTCCGCACGACCGAAATGGTGTTGGATCAAGAAGCGACGGCGAAAAACGTGGACAAGAAAGGGAAGCCGCTCGGCCCCGTGACGCGAAACGCTAACCTGGACGCGACCGGCCTGATCGCCCACGTCGGCGACCCGGCGCTGGACGGCCCAGTGAAGTCGGTCACCGAGTACATGAAGCGGCTGGCCGGCTCGGAGCGGGTCGAACAGGTGTTCGTGCGGCACGCCTTCCGCTACTGGACGGGCCGCAACGAAAGCCCCGGCGACGCCGCCAGCCTCCAGGCCATCCACAAAGCCTACCGCGACAGCAACGGCAGCATGAAGGCGCTGATCGTCTCGCTGCTGAGTTCCGAGTCATTCCTGTACCGCGTGCCGGCGCCAAAGGAGCAGGGCCAGTGAAGTCCATCCTCTTGGCGACCGCCGTCTTCCTGTTTTCCGCCACCGGGCTGGCCGCCGCGGACTCCATCGAAAAGGCTGACCCGGTTACGACGGCCACCCCGATGGGCACCTACACCACTGCGTGGCTGCACCTGAGCAAGGGCTGCCCGCGCCTGGACGGCAAGGGAGCCTCAGCGGCGGACGTGCCACTCTTCCTCGGCCTGCGCGAGGGCCGGTGCGTTGTCGCCTGGTTTGCCCATCCGGATTTGGCCGGCCAGCGGATCGTCTGGCTCGACCGCGCGACCCTCTCGGTTGACGGCCCGGCGCTGAAAGGCGAACTCAAGGGAAGGACGAACCTGAACTGGGGCAACAAGCTCGTTCACGACTACGTCTACACCTTCGACGCCAAGTTGGACGGCGGCACCGTTACCGGCAGTTTCACCGCCACCTTCACTCCGGATCAGGGGCCGAAGGTCGAGTTAGCCGGAAAGTTGACGGGCAAGGTGCTGTCCACCGACGCGGCCCGCAAGGGTAACGAGCTGAGTGCCGGCAAGAACTGGCCTCACTACTACGGCGATGGCTACGGCCTGGCCGCCCCAACGTGCGGTGTCCGATTCGTCGACGACCTGGCACTCGCCCGGCCGGTGTGGAAGAGCGAGGCGTTCGTCCCGACCGGTTATGGTTCGGCGCCGGATTCGCGCTACTTCGACCGGGCGGGGCTGACCGACGCCGGCGGCGGGTCGTCTTCACCGGTGGTCGTCGATGGCCGGGTCTACCAGTTCTACTACTACCCGCGCGGCCCGGTCGGGCTCGACAAGGCCTACGGAAAGTACGAGACCGAGGCGGATCTCGTTGCCATCGCGAAGCGCCTCTTCCCCAATCGCGAGGTCCAGCAGCGGGCCGCGGTGAACCACTTCCGCACCCAGGCCGACGAGGTGGTCGTCTGCCTCGACGCCGCTACCGGCCAAACGCTGTGGAAGACGACCCTGCCTCAGCGCGGCAACAATTACCAGACCCACAAGCACCGCGGCCTCTTCCCGGTGCCGCTCGTCTCAGGCAATGTGGTCTACCAGCCCGGGACGACCGGCCGACTCTACGCCCTCGACGCCGCCACCGGTAAGCTCCGCTGGGAGTACCCCAACACCAGCCCGATGCCGTACACCGCGAAGCAGGGTGGCGTAGACTGCCATGCCCCCAGCCCGGTCCTCGTGGGCGACACGGTCGTCTTTGCCGCCGGCAATGGCGTTGTCGGCGTGGACGCTCAGACCGGCAAGAAGAACTGGGAGCAGCCACTCTGGACGCGCAGTTCGCTGCCGGTGTGGAAGGGGAGCAACCGGACACTTGTCCTGGCGACCGACCGCGATCATCAGAAAAAGCAGGACTTCGCGGTTGCGATCGATCCGACCGACGGCAAAGTCCTCTGGCGCCAGCCGGTCGAGTTTTTGACCGGGTACACTTTTCCACTCCTGGCCGGCGACATCATGGTCGGCTACTCGCTCAAATTGGACGGAGTGAAGCCGGGCGAGAATGACGGCCTGGCGGTAGTCCACGCCTACCGCATTTCGGAGAATGGGCTTGAGAAAACCTTGACAACGCCGCCGCTGGCCCCGATCATCGATACGGTGGGTATGTCGATACAGGCCGACCGAGTTTATGTCACCACCGCGGCCGAGGCGTTCTGCCTGAAACTGGACAGCGGCGAACGGCTCGCCTCGGCTAAAGGTGTCGGCGGGGCACGGACACAGACCGCCTTCCTCGCTGACGGTCGGCTGTTCGTCCAGCCGGAAGGCCGCCACGGGAAGCAGGCGTTCCTGATGGCCGACGCTGACCCAAAAAACTTCCGCCTCTTGGGGGCCGCTCCGTGGTTGCCCCCGCATTCCTGGACCACCGCCTATGCCAACCAGCCGATCGTCTACCCGCTGGTGGATGGCCGGCTGTTCGTCCGCGGCTTGGACGCGATTTACTGCTACGACCTCCGCCAACCGGCCCCATAAACAAGGCCACCCACCCCAAGGAGAGATATACGATGTTCCTTGATCGTCGCGACGCCCTGAAGACCCTCGGCCTGTCCGCCGGGGCCACGTTCCTCGCCCCCATTCTCGCGCGGATCGAAGCGCAGGCGGCCGGCAAGCCCGTGACCGCGAAGCGGTTCGTCTTCGTGGTCGAGAGCAACGGCGTCCCCCCCGAGCAGATGGCCCCCTCGGGCGTCAAGCGCAACTGGCGCAAGCAGGAGTCGCGCAACGGCCCGGAATCGTTCCTCGACGTGGCCCTCAAAGACAAGGATCTACCATTCTCGCTGGAGCCAGTGAAGGCCTGGAAGGACAAGGTCACCATCGTGCAGGGGCTTTCGGGTCGCGTGTGCGGCGGCGGCCACTCGAACAACTTCCAGGCGCTGGGGGCGTTCGGGGCCGGCCGCGACAACGGCGGCGAAAGCATGGCCATTCTCGGCGAGACGATCGATGGGGCGCTGGCGAAGGCGAATCCCGGCATCTTCCCGCACATCGGCCTGGGCATCTCCAAGCGGCTCGAAAACAACATCATCTACAACGTGTCGGCGATCGGCCCGAATAAGGGGCTGCCGACGATGGTCAACCCCGCGAACGCGTACGGCACGCTGTTCGGCATCGTCGCCGACGGGGCTGGCAAGCAGGAGTTCGCCGCCAAGAACAACCTGCTGGACTTCCTCAAGGACGATGTCAAGAAGGCGGAAGCGAAGCTCACTGGCCAGGAGAAGGAGCAGTTCGGCGCCTACCTGGAGACGTTCGAGACGCTGCGCGACCGGCAGAGCAAGCTCAACGACATCAAGCACACGCTCCGCGAGAAGGGGCCAGTCGTCTCCGACAAGTACAAGAGTGCCGTCGAGACGGATCGCCTGGACGCCCAGTTCGACCTCGGCGCGGCCGCCCTGATCTGCGGGTTGACCAACGTCCTGACGCTCTCCAGCGCTGCGGGCGTGCGCGACTTCGACATCACGTTCAAGGGGCTGGGCCTCAACATCGACAAGCACTCGATCGGCCACGGCGGGAGTTTCGAGGGCAAGAAGTGGGACGAGCTGTACAACATCATCCGCCGCTACCACTTCGACCTGATCGCCGGACTGTGCAAGAAGCTGGAAAAGGTCAAGGAGGGCGATGGCACGATGCTGGACAACACGGTCATCGTCTACCTCAGCGACGGGGCCGAGGGGCACCACAGCCGGTGCTGGGAGTGGCCGATGGTGGTCATCGGCGACATGGGCGGCAAGCTGAAGACCGGGCGGTACGTCGATTACCCCGGCTACGGCCAGAAGGGCCACCGCACGACCGCCAACATGTACCTCACGCTCCTGCACCTCGCCGGCGCGAAGCGGGACACGTTCGGCATGCCTGACCCGAACCTCAAGGATCTCGACCAGACCGGGCCGCTGGGCGAACTGCTGGCGTGATTCGCCATAGCATCAGATGCACGACCATGAACGCCGCAACCCTCGACCGCCGCACGTTCCTCGCGGGCAGCACCGCACTCGTGCTGTCCGCGCTCCGCGCTGCCGACCCACCCGGCGCCGATTCCCCATGGCCGCAAGCGAACGGACCGTTCGGGAACTTCAACCCCCGGCAGTGGGGTGCGAAACTGGTCGATGACCTGAAGGATGCTCGGAAACTGTGGGTGAGCGAGTCGAACGACCTGGGCCGGGCGAAGGGGAGCGCGTCTGGGTATACGGAGATGCTCGCCGACCCGACCACCCACGCCGGCAGCGCTTCGGGCCTGATCGTGGCGGAAGTGAAAGTGTTCGCGAGTTCGTTTCGGCCGCGCGGCGACGTGTGGGCCGAGAAGCAGGTGCGGGTCGCCCAGGATCTTGGCAAGTTCACTGGCGACCGGCTCGCGGCCCTGAAGCGAAACACAGCGCTCGACGCCGACGACCTGACCGTCGCCATCGACTTGAAGACCGGCAAGACCGCGTGGAGGGCCGTCGAGGAGGGCAAGGGGCTGAACCGCGCTGGCGGCAAGCGGCTGCACTTCCACCTCACACCCGCGTACCACTCCGGCCGGGTGTTCAGCATGGGCACCACCGGGCGCGTGTACTGCTACGACGCCGGCACCGGCAAGAAACTGTGGGAAGACGACACCGGTTCACTTGTGAAACCTGCCACCGCTCTCAAGGAGAAGTTGCTCAAGGAGCGGAACGAACTGCCGGGCGGCGAAGGGATGGGCATGTCCCTGGTGACGGCCGGGGGCGTGCTGGTCGTCCCGCAGTACGGGAAACCGGGCCAGGACGTTGGCCTGCGCGGGTTGCACACCGAGACGGGCAAGACGCTCTGGGAAGTGCCGGCCTGCACCAGCCGCTACGCCACCCCCGCCGTGTGGACGCACGAAGATAAGCAATACCTACTCGTGGCGACGATCAAGGGTGAGTTGCGGCTCATCGACCCGACGAACGGCAAGGTGCTGTGGACGGTCTCCGGACTCGAACCTGTGTACTACCCGCTCTCGCCATCCGAAAACCACGTGTTCGTGAACGTGAAGTCCGAGAAGGAGAACTCGAAGAAGCCGGGCCAGTCATGGGGACGAATCGGGGCTTATCGGATCACGCCGGAGAAAGCAGAACTTGCCTGGAAGACGCCGGACAAGCCCGAGTTCTGGTTCGAGAACCACATGGACATCTGCGCCATGCGGCGGATTCAGACCCGCAACGGCCTGGTGTACCTGTTCACCCAGGGACACACGCTCGACCCGAAGACCAGCGCGACCCACTTCAACATCCTCGACGAGAAGACCGGAACGCCGCTGTTCACGACCACTGACTTGAAAGGCAGCCCGCAGGTCTTCCTCGTCGAGGACCGGATGCTCTACAGCCCGGACGCGGCCCACTTCAAGGCAATCAAGTGGCAGTTCCTCACGCTCGACCCGAAGAACTTCAAGCCGCTGGGCGAACTGTGGCTGGCCCCGCACGACAACACCACCGCCTACGAAGTGTTTATCGAGTTGCCGTACGTGGACGGACTGCTCATGATGCGCACGTGGAAGGGCCAGGTGGTGTGTTACGATCTGAGAAAGGCCTGAGTTGAGATCATGTTTGAAGTCATCACCGGATCGCGATCCAGCCTATGCGACGGCAGTTCTCGTCGCGATTTCCTCCGGGCCGGGTTGTTCGGCCTCGGAGGGCTGGTCGCCGCCGGCGACTCGGGGCCGCGCTCGCCCCCGGCAACCCGAAGAAGTTTGTGTTCACCAAGTGAGGCGAACGGCGCGACGTGAGTCCGTAGGTTGTTGATCGTGTGGTACAGGCTCGGAGGTCGGTGCCACGAAAACCCACCCCCCAGGATCCCTCCCATGCGATTCGCTCTCCCGTTGCTGTTCCTCCTGCCGGCGGTCGTGCCGGCGCAGACGATCACCGTCACGGCCGGCAAACACGACGCCACCAACGTGGTCCTTCGGTTCGCCGAGAAGCCGGGCGGCAACCAGGCGCTGCTCGAACCGGGCCGCGACGTGCGGGTGCAACCGTCCGGCACCGGCGGCGTGATGGTGCTGCCCCATGTGAAGGCCGGCAAGGACGTCACGTTCCAACTGGGGCAGTTTAAGCGGGGAACACCGGCCGTATTCGCGTTCAAGGATACAAAGGGCGAACACGTCGATGTGCTGTTAGGCGAGCTGCCGGTGCTGCGGTATGTCAACAAGCCCCGCGACGAGAAGAACCACTATCTGACGTTCAAGCCGTTCCACCAGATGTTCGACCCGACCGACGGCAAGGCGCTGCTGTCCAGCGGCGCGCACCCGAACACCAAGGACTACCTCTACCCGCACCACCGCGGGCTGTTCTTCGGGTTCAACAAGATCTCCTACGGCGACAAGCAAACGGCCGACATCTGGCACGGCACCAAGAACGTGTTCAGCACGCACGTCAAGATGACGGCGACCGAGGCCGGCGAGGTGTTCGCCACGCACACGGCCGAGATCACCTGGAACGGCGAGGACGGCAAGGCGTTCGCCACCGAGCTGCGCACGGTTACGGTGTACGCCACCAGTGGCATCGGCACGATGCTCGACTGGTCCACCGAGATGACCACCGACTTGCCGAAAGTGCGGCTCGACGGCGACCCGCAGCACTCCGGGTTCCACTTCCGCGCCACGCAAGAAGTGTCGAAGACGACCGCCAAGCAGACGTACTACCTGCGGCCGGACGGCAAGGGGAAAGAGGGCGAGACCCGCAACTGGGACGCGAAGGGCAAGAACAGCAAGACAATCAACCTGCCGTGGAACGCGATGAGTTTCGTCACCAACGGCAAGCGGTATACGGCCCTGCGGATCAACCACCCGGACAACCCGAAGGAGACTCGCGGCAGCGAGCGGGACTACGGCCGGTTCGGCGACTACTTCGAGTTCGACCTGACGCCGAAGACGCCGCTGATGCTGAAGTACCGCGTCTGGCTGCAAGAGGGCGAGATGACGCAGGCCGGGTGCGAGGCGCTGGCCCACGGGTTCGCCGACAAGATCGCGGTGAAGGTAACGAAGTGACGGTCCTACGCCCGGCGTGCCGTGAGCGGCGCGCCGGACAGCCAGACTCGTATCACCTCCCGCCCGGCGGCGGGGCCAACGTGAAACCGGCGATGTAACTGATCTGAGGGGATGACCTGTAATGTTCGATCTCATCACTGGATCGCGATCCAGCCTATGCGACGGCAGTTCTCGTCGCGACTTCCTCCGGGCCGGGCTGTTTGGCGGCCTCGGTGCGTTGGCGCTCGGTCCGCGACTGCGTGCCTCCGACCCGACGACCGCCGGTCCGTTCGCCCGCGAGAAGTCGGTCGTGTTCCTGTTCCTCGCCGGTGGGCCCAGCCAGTACGAGACGTTCGACCCCAAGCCGGACGGCCCGGAGGGGCACACGAGCATCAATGGCCACGTCGCCACCGCACTGCCCGGGGTGCGGTTCTCCGCGTACCTGCCGAAGCTCGCCAAACTCGCCGACCGGCTCACCGTGGTGCGGTCGTTTCGCACCAAACACCCCGAGCACAACGGAGCTCACAAGCAATTGATGACGGCTGACCTGGCCGTGCAGGACGGCAAGCCGATCACCGAACCGGGACTCGGGGCGGTGTACGCTCGCGCCGCCGGAGCCGTGAACCCGAACACCGGCCTGCCGCGACACGCGCTCATCCCGACGACCACCCGCAACGGCAGGGGCCGCGCCGGGTTCAACGGGTCGTTCGAGTCGGTCGTTGAGGGTTGCCAGCCGGCCGGACTCGGGACTGCCTTCGCCCCGTTCGAACTGCTCGCCCCACTGTCGGACGGGTTCGCCGAGGAGAAGAAGAAAAAGCCGAAGCCCGGTGATGTCACGCCGCCCAACCCGTTGGATGTCTTCGAGCCAAAGGTATCGACCCCGCAACTCGACGCCCGCCTCGGGCTGCTGAAGGAACTCGACCGGTTCGACCGCGCCGCCGACTCCGCCGGGGCGATGGGGCGGCTCGACGAGTTCACCCGCCAGGCGGCGGGGTTGCTTCAGACCGGCCGCGTCCGCAAGGCCCTCGACCTGTCACTCGAGAACTCGGCGACCGTGAAGGCCTACGACACCGAGCACTTCCTGAACTGGAACTGCGACGACAACTCGAAGTTCATCCGCACCGGCCCGTCGGTCGGGTCGTCGCTCGGCCGGCAGTTGCTGCTCGCGCGGCGGCTCTGCGAGGCCGGGGCCGGGTTCGTCACCGTCATCAACGCGAACTGGGACTTCCACGCCCGCAAGGGCATCCCGAACATGCCCGAAGGGATGGGCGCGTTCGCCCCGCCGCTCGACCACGCCGTGACCGCGTTCCTCGAAGACGTCAAGCAGCGCGGGCTGGAAGACAAGATCCTGCTCGTCATCACCGGCGAGTTCGGGCGCACCGGGCTGGACAAGAACCTCGGCCGGCATCACCACGCGAAGTTGTGCCCGCTGGTGTTCGCCGGCGGCGGGCTGAAGCACAGGCAGGTGATTGGGCAGTCCGACAGCCGGGGTAGAGAACCTGCCACGGATCCGATCTCCATCGCCGACCTGCACGCCACCATCATGCACACGCTGCTCGACGTCGGCCAGATGCGGACCGCGGCTGGGATTCCCGCGAAGGTCCTCGACCGCGCCACCAGGGGCACGCCAATCCGGGAGCTGTTGTCGTGACCACCCGCTTTACCTTCCTGGTCGGGCTAATCCTCGCGGTTGCGCCCGCGTTGTGTGCGGACGAACCGAAGCAGCCCCGCGGGCCGACGCTGACGCTCAGCGGACACCGGCAACCGGTGTCGGCGGTCGCGGTCAGCCCGGACGGTACGCGTATCGCTTCCGGGGGCGCCGACGACAGGCTCCGACTCTGGGATGCGGCGACCGGGAAGGAAATGAATGCAGTCCGCGCCGGCGGCGAGGGGGTAACCGCTGTCGCGTTCAGTCCTGACGGCAAGCGGGTAGTGACGGGCCACTGGAACAGGACGCTCACGGTCTGGGACGCCGCCACCGGGAAGGAACTGCTCACGCTCCGGGGCCACAAGGAGAACGTCACGTCGGTGGCCTTCAGTCCCGACGGGAAGCGGCTCGCATCCGGCAGCGGTGACGACACGCTGCGCGTGTGGGACGCCGCCACCGGCAAGACGGTGTTCACGCTAGAGGCGGGCAACGACTACGACTTCACCTGCGTGGCGTTCGACCCAGTCGGCAAGCGGATCGCCGCCGGAGACGGCGAAAACGGGCTGACGGTTTGGGACGCGGCCGAGGGGGACGAGTTGCTGTCGATCGTCGGCCATCGCGGCACTGTCTCGGCGGTCAGCTTCACTCCGGACGGCAAGCGGCTGGTCTCGGGCAGCCGCGACAAGACCGTGCGCGCGTGGGACGCGAAGACGGGCAAGGAACTCCTCACGTTGGAAGGGCACACCGCGGAGGTGACGGCGGTCGCAGTCAGCCCGGAAGGCAGCCGGATCGCCTCGGGGAGTGACGACAAGACAGTGCTGGTATGGGACGCGAAGACCGGCAAGGAACTGCTGGCGCTGCAGCACACGGGCGCAGTGGCGGCGGTTTGTTTCACTCCTGACGGCAAGCGAGTGGTTGTTGCCGCCGGGAACGACGTATGTGTCTGGGAGGTGGCGAGGTGAAGCGCGTGGTGCGAAATCGGACAGCGGTCGTCTGGGGTGTGGTCGCCCTGCTTCTCGCGCCGCGCGCCGCAGGCGCAGCAGACGACACGTTCCCCAAAACGGTCGCTCCGTTTCTCAAGCAACATTGTGTGTCCTGTCACGGCGAGCGGAAACAGGAAGGCGGCGTTCGACTCGATCAACTCGACGGCGTGACCGTCGCCAACCGCAACCTGTGGACGATGGTCCACGGCAAAATGGCGGCCGGGGAAATGCCGCCCGAGAGCCGGCCGCGGCCACCCGAAGCCGAAACAAAAGAGGTGCTGAACTGGATGGCGGAGCGGCAGCGAACGCTCGGCGCCGGTGGGGCGCGGCGGCTAAACCGGCGCGAACTCGCTGCGGCGCTCCGCGACGTCACCTGGTCGGCCGTGGATTTCGCCCAGGGGCTTCCGGGGGATGGCACGGTAGCGGGCTTCGATACCGGGGCCGACGCGCTCCAGGAGGCGTCGGACGGGGTCGCACAGTGGCTCGTTGTCACCCGCCGCGCAGTGGACGGGCTGCGGTTCCTTGACCCGTCGCGGGGCCGGCAATTCGCGATGGACTTCCGCGAGGTGAAGGACCTGCGCAAGGCGTTCGACGGATGGAAGGCCGACGGCGTGACCGGCAAGGGGTTGAAAGGGATTGCACGGCCGGGCCTGGGACTGCTCCTTGAACCGCAGGCCGTCGGCGAACGGGACGAACTCAGCTTTAGCGTCCCGGCCAACAAGGAGGGCGTATTGCGCCTGACCCTGACCGTGGCGGTCCTGAAGCCGTTCGAGAAGTTGCCGAACCCGCGGCTGTGGGTGCGTATTGGTGGCCGCGACCTGGACTATCATGAGATCACCGGCACGGCCGAGAAGCCTCAGCGACTGGTGTACGAGGTGCAACTTGCCGACCTGGTGGTTCAGTCCAAGGGGGTAACCGTCGCGCTCGCCAACAAGGTGGAAGTGCCGTACGCCGTCGAGGGGTTCGAGAACGAGGACAAGACCAAGCCGGACGAGAAGAATCCGCCGCCCGGCGGCGCGGGACCCTTCCGACCGTTCTTCGATCGCAGGGCACTGCCGCCCGAGAAGCAGCCAGCTCCGTTTGTCGTGTTGCATACGATGGCGGTCGAGCCGGACGTCACGGTCCCCTGGCCGCCGGCCGAATGGAAGGCCAACTTCGGTGCAGTGAAGGATAATGCCGACTCCGCGAAGCGCCTGCTCGCTGTGTGGATGGACCGCGCCTGGCGGCGGCCAGTGAGCGAGACCGAGCGGGCACCGTTCGTGAAGCTTTACGAGAAGCTGCGGGCCGACGGGCGGACGTTCGACGATGCCCTCCGCGCCGCGTTCCAGTCGGTGCTGATGAGCGCCCCGTTCCGGTACATGGCGTCGCCAGCCGACCCGGACCCGGTCGTGGCCCGGCACGCGGTGGCCTCGCGCCTGAGCTTCATGCTGTGGGGTCAACCGCCCGACGGCGAGTTGCGTGCTCTGGCGGCGGCCGGCAAGCTCCGCGACCCTGCGGTTCTCGATGCGCAGGTTGATCGGCTGCTCATCGACCCCCGAAGTGACGGGTTCGTCCGGCCTTTCGTCGTCCAGTGGCTGGAGATGGAGCAGCCGATCACCATCGCCCAGGCGCACATCAACAAACAAGACTTTCGCTTCGCCCGCTATCTGAAGTGGTCGATGCGCGAAGAGACGGTCTCCTACATCGCCCGGCTTCTCGCCGATAATCGGCCAGCCGGCGAGTTGGTGGCGAGCGACTGGACGATGATGAACGACACGCTGGCGAGGCACTACGGGTACCCGGCCCTCGACGGCGGGGAGTTGCGGAAGGTCAAGCTGCGCGGCGACGACCCGCGCGGCGGCGGCATCCTGGGCCACGCCGGCATCCAGTCGATGCTCTGCTGGATGGGCGACAACTGGGTGATCTACCGTGGGGCGTGGGCCCTGCGGCACGTCCTCGACAAGCCGCCGCCGCCACCACCGCTGGAAGTGCCGGAACTCAACCCGTCGGACGGCAAGAACAAGGGCAAGCCGTTCCGCGAGTTGTTGAAACAACATCAGGCGGACGCAAAGTGCGCCGTGTGCCACAAGAATATCGATCCCCTCGGGTTCGCATTCCAGAACTTCGACCTCAGCGGGCGCTGGCGCGACGTTGAGCACGAAAGCTACAAACGCGGCGAACTCGACGGCCGCATCGCGTGGGTCGGCGAGGGCAAGACTCGCCCGGTGGACGCGGCCGGCCAATTGCCCCGCGGCGAGGAGTTCAAGACCTACGCGGAGTTCAAGCGACTCGTGGTCGAGAAGTACCAGCCGGACGTGGTCCGCGGTCTGATGAAGAACTGGTTCGTGTACGGCACCGGCCGCGTGCCCGGAATCGACAACTTGTCCGAGATCGCTGAAATTATGGCCGCGCATCGTGCAAAGAACTACCCGCTCCGCGACCTGTTCAAGGGCGTTGTCAAGTCGCGGGCGTTCCTCGAACAGTACAACACCATCCCCACTCCCGAAGGGAAGCCATGAACCCCAAGACCCACTCGATCACCCGCCGTACCCTGCTTCGTGGGTTTGGCGCGGCCGTTGCCTTGCCGTACCTCGACATCATGGGCGGCCGCACGCTGGCCGCCGAGTCCGGGGCGAAGGAGCCGCGGCGGCTCGCGTGCTTCTACATCCCGGGTGCCATCAACCGGCACACCTGGTTCCCGAATGACACCGGCCGCGACTACACGCTCGCCGAGGCACACAAGCCGCTGGCGAAGTACCGCGACGAGTTCACGGTTCTGACGAACCTATCGCACATCATCGGCCGCATCAGCGGGCACGTCCACCCGTATAACTGGCTGACCGGGCACAACATCAACCTCGTACCGGGCACGATCACCAACACGGTTTCGATGGATCAGGTGGCCGCGAAGCACCTCGGGCCGACGTGGGTTCCGTCGATGGCGCTTTCGTTCGCCGACGGGGTGGGCACCGCGACTCTCTCCCGCAACGCGATGGGCGTGGACGTGCCCGCCACCGCCAACTACCGCAGCGTGTTCGAGCGGCTCTTCCCCCCAGCCGACAAGGACCGGTTGAAGGACGCCAAGGCCCGGCTGGCGCTGAACAGGAGCGTCCTCGACACTGCCGGCGGGAGCGTCAGGGACATGCAGCGGCAACTGGGGGCCGACGACCGCCGCCGGCTCGACCAGTACCTGGAGTCGATCCGCGAAGTAGAGAAGCGGCTGGACGACAGCGAGGCGATCCTCGAACGCGGGCGGCCGAAGTTCGACGAGGAGGCGGTGAAGACCGTACCGCAGGGCAAGAACAGCATGCGGGAGCACATCGAGTTGATGATGGACCTGATCGCGCTGGCGTTCCAAACCGACATGACGCGGGTGGTGACGCACAGCCTCGGCGGCGAGGGCGGGCCGAACTACGACGAGTATAAGGGCTGGGCTCAGAAGAACGGGGCGCCGGTCCGCGGGGCGCACGACGTCCACCACAAGGGAAGCGGGGCGGCCGACGCGCCGGACTCGAAGGTGCTCGCCGCCCGCGACGAGATGCTGGTGGCCTGCTTCGCCCGTCTGGTCGAGAAGCTGAAGGGCGTGAAGACGGCTGACGGCACCCTGCTCGACCACACGGTGCTGTTGTTCGGCGGAGCGCAGATCAGCAGCCACTCCGGCAAGAGTTTCCCGACGCTGCTGGCCGGCGGCCGCAAGCTCGGGTTCAAACACGGCCAGCACCTGAAGTGGGATTCGAACAAGAAGCCTATGTCGGACCTGTACCTCACGATTCTGCAGCAGCTCGGCTGCCCGGTGAAGTCGTTCAAGGAGAGCACGGGGCCGATCAGTGACCTGCTCCTGTGAGCCAACCACTAGAGGCAGGGGGGACTTGAGTTCGATGCGGACGGATGAACTGGGATTGGTACGTTGCTCGCGTCGCTGTGACGACGCACATCGAGTCCCTTGGTGGTCAAAGCCATCATGACGCTACTGCCCCCGGCGGCTTTCACGGTCCTCCTAAAGGGGTAACGAGTGTCCCTGTTGCCGATGGCCGTTTGGCGATGCTTCATCAACAGTATTTGCGCGCGTCGGTTGGACCCACCAGAGTACGGAACGCACATTTGCGAACCTGCTCCGGTCACATCGTCCGGCGAACTCGCGTTGAAAAAACGGCTGATCGTATGGGTCGTCGTTGAGGCGAGAGGTCAAAAAAGTGCACGCTTCGATGCACGCTACCCTTGAGAAATGTGGGGAAGCATACAATACTTGTAATGTCTAAGTGCTGGTTTCGCAGGGAGTTACTGGTTTCCGGCTGTCCTCACACGGTGGAAGTCACTGGTTCGAATCCAGTAACGCCCAGTACATGTCCGTTTGTTCGACGTTCGAAAATCACTTCCTCGGGATCGACGTCAAGCCGGCCGGTGAATGGCTCAGGTCGTTGAGAGTTCGTTGACGCCAACGGCGGCGTGATCGCTCTGCCGGAACCCAAGTCCGCTTGATCGCGACGTGTGCCAGGACGGCGCAAGATCGACCTGAACTTGGTATTGCTGGCGATCCCATTCCACACCGAGTATGATTCCTGCGGCGTACAGGTACTCGATCGGCTTGCGGCTGAGGGGCCTGCTTCATGAACGTCGGCCGGACGTCTCGCAAGATGAACTGTCGGTTCGAGCATCCTTGGTTCGAGTTCGTTGCACATCGCCCAGCAAGCGGGTATCATCTCAGCCAACCGAGAATTGGAGGACGTTGCCGTGCTCGACCCCATTCCGCCCGCCAAGCCCGGTCCCGCCACACACACGCCGGTTTGCCCTGGCGGAACCGGCTCGGTCGACGATTCGAACCGGATCCCAGACGGCATCAGCGACAGAACGATCGCCAGTGCACCGACGATCTCCGCCAGACGCTACGAGTTGGGAGACGAGATTGCCCGCGGCGGAATGGGCGTTATCTACCGGGCGACCGATACCGCGTTCGCGCGAGAGGTCGCGGTCAAGGTGCTGACGGACAAGTTCGGGGCGGAGTCGGGTGCCTCTCGGCGCTTTAGCGATGAGGCACGCATCACTGGGCAGCTTCAGCACCCAGCCATTCCCCCCATTCACGATCTCGGCATCTTTCCCGACGGCCGGCAGTTCTTGGTGATGAAGCTCATCAAAGGCAATACGCTCGAAGAACTTCTCAAAGTCCGATCCGATCCGTCCATAGAGCGTGGCCGGTTCGTCGCGGTGTTCGAGCAGGTGTGTCAGGCACTGGCGTACGCACATGCGCACGACGTTATCCACCGCGATCTGAAGCCGGCCAACGTGATGGTCGGCAGCTTCGGCGAGGTGCAGGTGATGGACTGGGGGCTCGCTAAGGTGCTCGGCTTGCGCGTAACTGAACAGACAGACCCCGCAGAGACATGCAGTAACACGGCGATCCAGTCGCTGCGCGATTCCGACAGTTCGGTCACACAGGCCGGTTCGGTGCTGGGGACACCTGCGTACATGCCGCCGGAACAAGCCATCGGGGCGATCACAAGAATCGATGCCCGGAGCGACGTGTTCGGGCTGGGGGCGATCCTGGCCGTAATCCTCACGGGCAAGCCACCATTTGCGGCGAGTTCCGTGGAGACGACTCGCTTGCAAGCAGCGCAAGGGAACGTGGAGGAGTGCCACGCTCGGCTGGATGCGAGCGGGGCGGAGCCGGATTTGGTCTCGTTATGTAAGCGATGCCTGAGCAAGAAACCGGGTGATCGACCCGCGGATGCGGGCGAAGTGGCACGGGCTGTGGCGGCATTGCGGGCCGCAGCCAACGAGCGAGCGAGGCAAGCGGAGTTGGATCGGGTGAAGGCCGAGGGAGACAAGGTTGCCGCCGAGTTGCAAGCGGTCGAGCAGCGGAAACGTCGGCATGTTCAGTTGGCACTAGCGGGCCTGGTGCTTTTCGTTCTGGTCGGTGGTGGGATTACGGTGGTTCAGGTGCAACGTCAGAGGGAAAAGGACCGGATCGCCACAGAACGGGCAACCCGTGCCACGTCACTTGTCGATTCGCTTGGCGGGGCGGACACTCCCAGTGTTCCCCGCATCATTGAGGACCTTGCCAATCTCCGCGATCTGGCCCGGCCGAAGTTGAACGAGATGCGAGCGAGTGCAAAGCCTCGACAGCAACTCCACGCCAGCCTCGCCCTGCTGCCGGAGGACGCCGCGCAGGTCGATTACCTTTACCATCGGTTGCTCGATGCCCAGCCGCACGAAGTGCCGGTGGTCCGTGACGCCCTGGCTCCGCACAAGGACGCACTGCTCGACAAACTCTGGGCCGTGGTCGAGAAGCCCGAGAAGGGCAAGGAATCGCAACGGCTCCGGGCGGCGGCGGCGTTGGCGAAGTACGATCCAGCAAGCGAAAAGTGGAAGCCGTGCGGCCTGCTCGTCGTCAGCGACCTCGTTCAGGAAAACCCGGTGTACCTGGGTCTGTGGAGCGAGATGTATCGGTCCGTGAAGAACTCGCTGCTCGACCCGCTGACCGCCGTCTTCCAAGATCATCGCCCGGAGCGGGCCGCCGAACGCTCGCTGGCGACGAACCTGCTGGCCGACTACGCCGCCGACGCCCCGGTGAAACTGGCGGACTTGCTTATGGAAGCGGACAAGAGGCAGTTTGCCGTCATTTACCCGAAGCTCAAGGACCAGGGCGACAAGGGCTTACCTCTGCTGCTCGGCGAAATCGACAGGTCGTTGCCCGCCGAACTGCCCTCTTCCGATGACAAGCGGGAAACAATGGCGAAGCGGCAAGCGAATGCAGCGGTGGCTTTGTTGCGGCTGAACCAGCCGGAGAAGGTCTGGCCTCTCTTGAAGCATAGTCCTGATCCGAGGGTTCGGAGCTATTTGATTCATCGATTCGGCCCACTCGGAGTCGACTTCCTGTCCGTGGTCAACCGATTGGACCAGGAATCGGACATTACGATCCGGCGGGCGTTGATTCTAAGTCTGGGGGAGTATGGCGAGAGGGAACTTTCGTCCGATGTCCGAAATTCGTTATTGTCGAAGTTGCAGGCTATCTACCGCACAGCAGCAGACCCTGGCCTTCATGCGGCAACAGAGTGGCTGCTTCGGACTTGGAAGCAGGAGACATGGCTGAAGCAAGTGAACGAGGAATGGGCGCTGGCGAGCCGGGAGCGTAAGCGACCGGAATTTCCGGCAAAAGCTCCGGTCGCTTACGCTCCCGGCTCGCCTAGATGGTTCGTCAATACGCAGGGTCAGACGATGACGGTGATACCTGGTCCGGTAGAGTTCCTAATGGGGTCGCCGTTGACGGAGAAGGATCGAGGCGAACGAGAAGTTCCGCACCGGCGGCGAATCAGTCGGTCGTTTGCGATTGCCTCAAAGTCGGTGACGCTGACGGAATACCGCAGCCTCACGAAGGACAAATACATACTCGACGAGAAGTACATTCGATATCCCGACCTGCCCGTAGTAGCCATCAACTGGTACACAGCGGCGAAATACTGCAATCTTCTTAGCAAGGAAGAAGGCATTCCCCAGGAGCAGTGGTGTTACGAGACGGATGCGAGCGGCGAAGTGACGAAATTGAAGGAGAATTATCTGGGTCTGACGGGCTATCGCTTGCCCACGGAAGCAGAGATGGAGTACGCGACTCGTGCCGGCGCCGGAACGAGCCGGTACTACGGCGAGACGGACGAGTTGCTGGGGAATTACGCTTGGTACGCGAAGAATGCCGGGGATTTGCTTCAACGAGTCGGTCAAAAGAAGCCGAACGATTTCGGCCTGTTTGACGCGCAGGGCAACTGCTTCACCTGGTGTCAGGATCCTGCCGGCGATTATCCGAAGACGGAAGGCGAGGAAGCGGTCGAAGACAAGGAGGTTGACAAAAGCAAACTGATTGTCGGCAGTAATTATGGCTTTATGTTGCGGGGCGGCTCGTTCATTCTTCTATCGTCGGGCACGCGATCTTCCTATCGCCTCAGCAATTTGATGACGAACCGCGTCGTCAACATGGGGTTTCGTGTGGCGAGGACGATTGTTCCATAGTATCATTGCGGCATTACTTGCCGGTCGGAGTATTTCTTTGCGCCGCATCATGGCGGGAGTTTGTTGGGCGGCAATTGCCGTGGTGGGCGCGCTCGACGCTGCTGACGAACCTGCACGCATTCGGGGCACGATCCGGTTTGCGGGTGAAGTCCCCGCACCGAAGAAAATCACAACTAGCGATGGCAACGTCATCTTGCATAACGATCTCATCGTCGATGCAAAAACCAAAGGCCTCAGGTTCGTGGCGGTGATTCTCGAAGACGCGCCTGCTCAGCCGAAAGCAACGCGTGACAAGCCCGTCGTAGTCGATCAGCGTGAGATGGTGTTTTTGCCGCGAGTCGTTGCCGTGCAACATGGGCAAGCGGTGCGGTTCGACAACAGCGACATGTTCAATCATTCGGTGATGGCGAGTTCGACGAATCCGTCGAATCAGCTCAATGTCTTTGTCAGTCCTGGCAAGCCGATTGAGCATCGATTCGAGCCACAAAAGCGGCCGGTACTGATTGGATGCTCGCTGCATAGCTGGATGCGCGCGTGGGTGTACGTCGTCGCACATCCGTGGTTTGTCCTCTCCGATGAGATGGGCCGCTTTGAGATCTCGAATGTGCCGCCGGGGAAATACACGGTCTGGCTTCATCACGCCGACACCGGATTGCAGGAGCGGCGAAAAATTGAGCTAACGGTGGGCAAGAGCCTTGAGATTTCAATCGACTGGGCAAAGGTCGTGTCGCCTTGAGAGACAATGCAAAAACCAAGTCTGGTGATTCGTGAGCAAGTTGTGGATTGGCAACGACAACTCAATTGGATGACTTTCGCCGGCATCGTACTGGTCGTTGCGCCAGTCGCATGGCTGATGGCAGGTCGAAAGACAAACGTTGACGGCGATGCGGACGCGACGAAATCGATGTGACATCTCTAGGGCAGCCACGTATCTTGGGATAAGATCGTCGGAGAAGGGTTATTCGAAATGTTCCGTGGCATTCCCATTTCGCCTGGCGTCGCGGTGGCCCGGGCGCATCGCCTCGATCAGATCACAGTGCGCCGCTCGGCAGGGCCGCTCGATTCCAACGCGATTACGGCCGAAGTGCTTCGTTTCGAACAAGCGTGTGCTGCTGCGGCAGATGAACTCGACGGCATTGTCGATCGACTTCGCGCTCAGGTCGGCGAAGAGCAGGCCGCGATATTTCGTGCGCATCGCCAGTTGTTGCGCGAGCCAGGCCGCGACACTGCCCTCGTCGCCAAAGTCAAAAAGACCATCTCGCATCAGCGGCTCGACGCCGCTTCGGCCCTCCAATCGCTATTGGATGAGTACACGGCGATGTTTGCACAAATCGCCGACCCTTATTTGCGCGAGCGTTTCACGGATATCAAGGACGTGGTGCAGCGCGTACAGACGCACTTGGCCGTGAAGAACCAATCGTGCGCTGAGGATTTCACCGAGCCGGTGATTCTGGTGGCACGCGAGGTGTTGCCGTCGCAGGCTGTGATGTTCGAACGATTGCCGCTCGCTGGCATCGCCACGGAGTCTGGCGGACCAACCGGGCACGCGGCGATCTTGGCGCGGGCTCTGGGTATCCCATCTGCATCCGGCTTGACGGGGCTGGTGGATAAGGTGAATTCCGGCGACCTGCTGGTGCTCGACGGACGCGAGGGCATTGCCATCGTCGAACCCGGCGCGGAGGTCGAGGCCGCTTATCGTAAGCTGCAACGCGAATTCGTCGTTTTACGTGAACGAATATTTGAGAACGCTCAGCAACCCGCCGTCACTGCCGACGGGCAGAAATTACAACTTCTGGCCAACGTCAACGGCTTGCATGACGCACAAACTGCGGCACGCGTCGGCGGCGACGGCGTCGGGCTCTATCGCACAGAATTCTTGTTCCTGACGCATCAGGCTGTGCCCGACGAAGAGGAGCAGTTTGCCACGTATCGCAGCGTTATCGAGGCCGCACCGAACAAAACCGTTACGATTCGCACGCTCGATCTCGGCGGGGACAAGCATGTCCGCTTTCTCGGGGAGCGTTCCGAAGCGAATCCGTTTATGGGTTGGCGCAGCATTCGCCTGCGTTCCGCCTACCCGGAATTGTTTCAGACGCAGTTGCGTGCGATTCTCCGCGCCGCGAATTACGGCAACGTTTCCGTGATGTTTCCGATGGTTAGCACGCTCGAAGAAACCCGGCAGCTTCGTCAACTCGTGATTGAGGCGAAAACCCGGCTGCAGCGGACCGGCGCCAGACATGCCGAAGAGATTCCTTTCGGCATTATGATCGAGGTGCCGGCTGCGGCGTTGTGCATCGAACATCTGTTGGACGAAGTTGATTTTGTCAGCATCGGGTCGAACGATTTGACTCAGTACGTGATGGCTGCGGATCGCGACAATCCGAAAGTGGCGCATTTGTGCGAACCGTTCAATCCGGCGGTCTACTCCTTACTTCATCGCGTGATCGGAGCATGCGTCGAGCGCAACAAACCGGTCACTTTGTGCGGCGAGATGGCGGCGAGGCCGCGCTGCGTGGCGCCGCTGATCGGCATGGGATTGCGTCGATTCAGCATGAGCCCGGCTTTTGTGCCGTCGATCAAAGAACTGGCGCACTGCCTGACGTTGGCCGACGCCAAAGATATGGCAAGAGCCGTGACGACGCTTCGAACGGTGGATGAGATTCGGGATTACCTGACTCACGGCGTTCGCCGCGTTTGCCCCAATGTAGCGTTTCTCGACACTACTCGATGAGTCACGCAGGCCGCTCGTGTTGTTCAGAATTCGCCTCGCATCGTAGGCTGCTTCGACGTATGCTTCCGACAGCCGGCAGTTGCGCCGCCAGTTGCCTGCACGGTTTTGCTAGAAGCAATCGAGTTTTCGAGTAGCAACTATGCCCGATTGGTCGTATCGAACCGTGTTTCGGCCGCTTCTGTTTCAATTGCCATGTGCTACCGCGCGCAATTTCGCGTTACGTTCCATGGGGCGATTGGCCCGCATGCCTCTCGGCAACTTTGTCATCGACTTGATGGGCCACATGCGGCCCGACGGGCGGCTTCAACGACAGATCCTCGGGCAGACGTTGACATCGCCGATTGGACTTGGACCAGGGCTCGATGTCCATGCTGACGCCATGCCGGCGCTCGCGCGATTCGGATTCGGCTTCATCGAAGTCGGACCAATCACTATTCAGCCCATCGCGGAGATTGCTCAAGTTCAACGAGATGACCAATCGCAAACAATCCTCTATCCCAAGGGGCCGCCCAATATCGGCGCGGCCGCACTTGCAGAACGCCTTCGCCGCGAAGGTGCGGCCGGTACGGCGCGATTCGTCAGGATCGGCTCTACAAGCGTAACGCCAGAACGATCAACTTCCGAGTGCGTCGAAGTCATCTCAACTCTCGCTCCGCATGCAAGTGCATTTGTTCTCGATACACTCAGCGCTGCTATTAGCGAAGGGTGGGAAATCGACGTCTGGTTGGCACACTTGTCCGCCGTGGTGGAAGCAGCAGGGGCCAGGCCGGTGCTATTGTGTGTGCCGCTGGATGCTCCTTGGGAAAGAGTGACTGAATTGGTATCGGCGGGCTGGACTCTGAGCTTGCGCGGATTCGTTCTCGACGGAAAAATCAACGGCGTCTTGGGCGGCCCCGCACGCAACGCCGCGCTCGTCGCCGCCTCACAGATTCGCAGCATGTTCGGCGCAGCGGCTGTAATCGTGGCTGCGGGCGGCGTCCACGAACCGGCGCATGCCCTGCAGTTCCTTGATGCCGGCGCTGACCTCGTACAAATCGACACCGGCTTGGTTTACTCCGGCCCTGGTTTGCCGAAACGTTGCAACGAGGCCGTACTGCATCGATTCGTGCGTGAAACCAGTCGCGTGCCTGCGGCATCGAACGAATCGAGTTGGCTGTGGGCACTCCTGATGGGGCTGTCGATGTTCGGCGGCGGCATACTCGCGCTGCTCATTGCCGCCACCCGCGTCGTGCTGCCTTACGACGAAGTCCTGGGCATCTCCCGCGACCAGCTTTCGGCCATCAACCCCCGCTTGCTTGCGTTCATGGCGCACGACCGCGTATCGCTTGCAGGGACAATGATCGCCGTCGGCATCTTCTACGCAGCACTGACTTGGCACGGAATCCGCCAAGGCGTGCATTGGGCAAAGGTCGCCGTGTTAGCGTCGGCCTTGTCGGGCTTCGCGAGTTTCTTCCTCTTCCTTGGCTTCGGCTACTTCGATCCCTTTCATGCTTTCGTCACGGCAGTGCTGTTTCAACTACTCCTCTTGGCCTGGCATGGAAAACTGGGTCCGCCTCCCGTTCCAAACGAGCCCGATCTACACGACGATGCCGCCTGGAAGCGCAGTCAATGGGGCCAACTTTTGTTCGTCGTTCAAGGTATCGCGCTCATCGGCGCCGGAGTCGTGATTTCTTCAATCGGAGCAACTTACGTCTTCGTCCACGAAGACCTGGAGTTCTTGCAAACGACACGAGAAGCGCTGGTAGCCGCAAACCCTCGCCTCGTGCCGCTCGTCGCTCACGATCGCGCTAGTTTCGGCGGAATGCTGATTGCCTCAGGTCTTGCCGTCTTGTTGCCGGCGCTATGGGGATTTCGACGCGGCGCCAAGTGGGTCTGGCGCATGTTTCTATGGGCGCCGCTGCCGGCATACGTTTCCGCGATTGGAGTCCACCTGGTCGTCGGTTATGACGACATCGTGCATCTCGCGCCGGCGTTCGGCGGCGCACAGCTTTGGCTCATTGGCCTCTTGCTATCGCGGGAGTATTTGACGAAATCATCGAGTATCAGCAGCCTCACCCAAAACTGAAATCTCACTGACGCCGAGTCACATTCCTTTGGATGATTCAGTCGCCGATTTCAACAATTGTTTTGCCTTTTCGTTCTCGGGCTGCAGCAGAAGCGCCTCCTCGAGATACCCGCGAGCGCTGGCCTTGTCGCCTGTCTCCAGCAGCAGTTCGGCGGCCGCCAGCCTCGCCTCGATGAGATTCGGGCGATAGCGAATTGCCATACGATAGCACTCTAAAGCGCCTTTTGCGTCCTGTTGTCGGCGACGGCAGTGCCCGAGGTTGAAATGGCACAGTGCGTCGTCCGATTTGATCTCAATCGCCTTGCGAAAGGCTGCTTCAGCGTCCGGAATTCGACCCTGTTGAAACAACGCCGCGCCCAACAAGAAGTGTGCGGTGACGTATTCCGGCGACACACGGATTGCGTCACGCAACGCCCGCTCGGCAGAATTCGGATCGCCGACCGAGAGATAGACACGGCCGAGATTCAGATGAACTTCATCGGATTTTGGATGCGACTGCGCCAACTGCTTCAACTGGGCCAGCGCCTCTTCGAATTTCTTCGCCGCCATCAGCCGTTCACAACGCTGAATGCGAAACATGAGTCCGGCCTTCCGCTGCTCCTGGGCCTCCAAGTACGGATCGGGCCAGGAGGCGTCCTTCGGAAGCGACTCAATGGCGCGGCGATGAATCTCCGCTTGTTCGTATTCGCGACGCCGATCGTAGATTCCCGCCAAAGTCGTACGTGCAGTCCGTTGACACGTCGGTTCATTGACAAGCGGCAACAGGTTTTGCAGAGCGTCGTCGTACCGACCTTGGTTTGTCGCGATAAGCCCGAGGCCCAAATGCACTCGCGGGTTATTGGGATTGCGAAGCAACAGGTCGTCGAATGCCGTCCTCGCTTCGTCCCAGCGTTCGAAACTCAACAGAGTTTCAGCGCGGCGCAGCCGCGGCGCGAAATTGGCTCCAGCCTTCTGCACAGCCCGATCGAGCGCCGGAAACGCCTTTTCGCGATCGCCGAGAATGTGAATCAGCGCCAAGTAATATGGCCAACGAGCATCTTCCGCATCGATCGCTTCCGCCTGTTCGAAACACGGCGTTGCTTCCGGATACATGGCGTGAGCGAAAAGCACGAGACCAAGTTCGCCCCAAGCGTCGGCAGAGCGAGGCTCCGCTTCGACGCCTCGGCGAGCCTTGTCAATGACTTCGACTACCTCGGGATCAAGGCCGTCGCTCGTGATTGCCGGCACTTTGGGAAGCTGCCACTCGCAGTATGCATAATAGCCGCCGACTGCGACTGCTGTGATCAACAAGGCCAGTGCGGTTATCGTGACTTTCATTCGGCGAGAAAGGGCGCTCATTTTTTCGCCCCTTCGACTGGCCTGCCTGTGCCTCGCTTCAAGACCGAGTATCGGTCGATGCCGACATCCGAGAAAGACTCCTCGAGGCCATCGGGCCAACGAACCATGACCTGATCGATTTTGTCAATGACGCCCAGGCCAAAATGCACACGCGGATCGCAACTTGACAGATAGCTGTAGTTGGGATTGACCATACCCCAAAACACTCGCTTGCCGGCATGTATGTAAATCTCGGCGCCGATCACGTCTCGCTTCAGTTTTTCATCAACGCACCGAAGGCCCAACCAGTGGCCGCTTCGCGGCGCGATGTTGCGATAGATATGCGCAGGTCCAGCAGTTTCGGTGACAACCATGTCGAGGGCGCCGTCGCTGTCGAGATCGCCGAGCGCCAGTCCGCGATAAACAGCAGGCGTACCACACACTGCCGCGTTGGCAGCCGACTGATCCTGCAGTTTGCCGCCGGAACTGCCGGTCAACAACTGGTTTCGATCGTGATACATCGACCAGAATTGCCCGGGAGATGGGCCGCGTCGATCATCGCGTCGTCGCGCGACGCGGCCATTAACAAGGACCAGATCCAAGAACGAATCACAGTTGAAATCGGCAAACGCCGTGCCGAAGCCGGTGCCTCGCCAATCGGTGGCCGCAAGTCCTGCACCGACGGTGCGGTCCTGGAAATAGCCGCGAGGATTCTGCCGCCAGAGCGTGTGAAACTCATCGCCCAGATGCGTAACGAAGAGGTCGAAGAGTCCGTCGCCGTCAACATCGCCGATGGCAACGCCCATGTTAGCCGCCGTCGTTCCCATGCCGGTGACGGCGACACCGCGTTGATGGGCTTCATCGCGAAACTTACCGTCCTTTTGCTGCACCCAGAGGCGATTCGCCTGGCCATCATTGGCGACGAAAATATCAGGGCGGCCGTCTCCCGTGAAGTCGGCGCACAGCACGCCGAGTCCGTTGCCCGTCCCGGTCGCGAGGCCCGATCGCAACGTCACGTCCTCGAATCGCACGCTGCCGGCTTGCGGACCTAGATTGCGCCAAAGCCGATCGACCGTGCCTTTGAACATGCTGGGGTTGCAGTAGTCGGGCGCGCCGCCTTGCGAGCCGCATTTCACCGACGGATCGAATTCGACATAATTCACAACGACTAGATCGAGCCAGCCATCGCGATCGTAATCAAAGAACGCCGCCGAAGTGCCCCACTGCGGATTGTCGATGCCGGCAACTGTGCTGATGTCTTGAAACTTGCCGCCGCCGAGATTGCGGAACAACCGAGTGCGGCCAAACTCGGTGAGGCAAAGGTCGGGCAAGCCGTCGTTGTCAATGTCGCCGACGGCAGCGCCCATGCCATAGCCCGCTACATCAAGTCCTGATCCAGACGAAACATCGCGGAATGAGCCATCCGCCTGCTGCTGGTAAAGACGATTGCGAGCTTCGGATTTTGGTCCGGCATTCTGAATCAGATAGATATCGAGCCGGCCATCGCCGTCGAAATCGAAGAGCGCCAAGCCGGAACCCATCACCTGCGGCAGCGCGAAGCCGCCGGTCGGACCAGCGTCATGGACAAAGTTGACGCCGCGTGCCGCCGTCACGTCCTCAAACCACGCCGGCCCAGCCGCCGCCGATGGCGCTGGTTTCGTCGTGGTGGGAACGCCGCGATTGCAACCGCAAGCAACAGCGAACGAGACGATCACGGCGAAACGAATGGCGAAATTCATGACTGTACGCCGCCTGCAAACGTCGAAAGTTACGAAAAAGCGCCTAACTACCTGCGTATGATCATACTACGTTCCTGCGATTCGTATTGCGTTTGAAAGTGGGCCCACGATGCTGACTACCGTTGTCTGTCCTTGCGGAAAGCGCCTTCGAGTTCAGGAACAGCAATTGGGCCGGCGCGTTCGTTGCCCTGGCTGCGGAAAGACCTTGCAGACACCGGAACCGGCCGAGTCGGCGGTCGATCCATTGCACGATGAACACGTCGCTTCGTTTCGCCGCAAACAGCGTTTGCAAATCGCATTTGTTCCAATTGTGGCCGTGATGATTTTCTTGTTCGTGGTATTGGCCAACTTTGGCTCACTGACGAAGAAGCTCTTTCGCGGTTTCCCCATGGCGGAACCACTGTTATTAGCGATCGTCGTTATTGGCGTGGTCGTCATTGCCATTATCAGCATCATCAATTGGCGTTGCCCAGCCTGCCGCAAATACTTGGGCAAGAATCTGTTTGTTGAACATTGTCCCAAGTGCAACGTGCCGTTTCGTGACGAAGCATAGCCAACGTTAATTGCTACTTCACAGGCAATGAGATCTTCAAAGTCTTGACGAGGAACGCGTAGACATCTGCCGCTTCTTCGATGAGCTTGGCCGTCGGTTTTCCGGCGCCATGTCCAGCTTTCGTTTCAATTCGCGCCATTACCGGCGCGGGGCCATCTTGGCAGTATTGCAACATCGCCGTGAATTTAAAACTGTGCCCGGGCACGACGCGATCGTCGGTGTCGGCCGTGGTAACGAGCGTCGGCGGGTACTTAACGCCCTTCTTCAAGTTGTGGTAAGGAGAATAGGCATATAGGGCCTTGAACTCCTCAGGGTTGTCAGCGCTGCCGTAGTCGTCCACCCAAAATCGGCCGGCCGTGAACTTATGGAATCGAAGCATGTCCATGACCCCGACGGCGGGTATGCAAGCGCCAAACAATTCTGGCCGCTGCACCATGCATGCGCCGACCAACAGTCCGCCATTGCTGCCGCCTTGAATCGCCAGCCGGTCGGAGCGAGTGTATTTTTCGCTGATCAAAAACTCAGCGGCGGCGATGAAATCATCGAAGACATTTTGCTTCTGCAGCTTCGTGCCGGCTTTGTGCCAATCCTTGCCGTATTCACCGCCGCCCCGCAAGTTGGCAATCGCCAGGACACCGCCCATTTCAAGCCAGGCGATTCGAGCCGTAGAAAATTGCGGTGTCAACGGGACATTGAATCCGCCGTAGCCATAGAGCAGAGTCGGGTTGTTGCCGTCCAGCTTTAGACCCTTCTTCGCCGTGATGAACATCGGCACTTTGGTTCCGTCTTTGTTGCGGCAAAAAACCTGCTTCACTTCGAAGTCGTTTGGTTGAAATGCCACGGCCGATTGACGAAACAAGCTGCTGACGCCAGTCAGCAGATCGAATCGAAAGATGCTCGGCGGCGTATCAAAACTTGAAAACGAGTAAAAGGTCTCCGTATCGGTCTTGCGGCCGCTGAATCCGCTCGCGGTGCCGAGGCCGGGAAACTCGATGTCTCGCACGAGTTTGCCTGCCGGCGAAAACACTTTCACTCTGGTGTGTGCGTCATGCAGATAGGTCGCAATGAGTTGATCGCCGACCCAGTCCACGGCTACAAGATTGTCAGTCGTTTGCGCAATGACGTCTTGCCAGTGTTCCGTCTGCGGCTTGCGCGTATCGATGGCGATCACTCGGCCGCGCGCTGCGTTCAGGTCCGTGCGGAAGTAGAAGACCGGACCTGCATTGTCGATGAACGAGTAATTGTCATTGAAATGATTGATTAACTCAACCGGCTGTGCTGCCGTGTCCTGCAAGTCGCGATACACGACTCGGTAGCGGTCGTCTGTTCCTTGCCATATCGTGATCACCAGATACCGGCCGTCGTCGCTGACGCGAGGCATGAAGCCCCAGTCAGGATGATCGGGACGCTTGAAGGCAAGGGCATCTTCGGACTGGGGAGTGCCGACGCGATGATACATGAGCCTTTGGTTGCGGTTGAGTCCCTGAAAGGCATCACCCTTCTTCGGTTCGTCGTAGCAGCCGTAGTAGAACCCCTTGCCGTCTTTGGTCCAGGCGATGCCTGAGAATTTTACCCACTTCAATTCATCGGCAAGCGGCTTACCGGTCGCAACGTCGAGCACGCGCCACGTATGCCAGTCGGAGCCGGACTCCGCGACTCCGTAGGCAACATACTTGGCGTCATCACTGATCGACACGCCTGCCAGTGCGACCGTGCCGTCTTTCGACCACGTGTTCGGATCCAACAACACTTTCGGCTCGGCGTTCAAATTGTCGAGCATGTAATACACAGCTTGATTCTGAAGCCCGTCGTTCTTGCTGAAAAAGTACTTTCCCCCAGCCTTCGTCGGCGCCGAATAACGAGCATAATTCCAAAGCTGCGTCAGGCGTTCCTGGATGCGCTTGCGTTCGGGAATTGCGTGCAAAAACGCGAAGGTCACCTTGTTCTGAGCGTCAACCCATTCGCGCACATCGGCGGAATTACGCACGTCGTCTTCAAGCCAGCGATACGGGTCGGCTACAACCGTGCCGTGATATTCGTCGGTATGATCGATGCGTTTTGTCTGCGGGTACGCTGTAGGTGAATCAGCGCCCGCCGCAATTCCGAAAAACATTGCTGCTCCAACAATGACTAACGCGAACATCGAGAATCCTTGCACAGAACGCTCCGGTCATTGAAATCGCCGTCTTGAACGGCGCCCGAGATTATTTCCAAGAGAACATTCTTACGCCCACCAAGGCGCCGCGTGTAGTGAACATCATCCGAAACCAACAGATGCTCTAACCTGCTCCATCGATAGCGGCAACGCGAACGTTCGCGATTTCGCAGCAATCGGTACGCCCAGTTGTGCGATCATCGCTTCGCTGATGCGGCCAAGCCGTTTTCGCTCCGCCAGAGCCAGATACGGAATGCGATACGGATCAATTCCCATCAGCCGGCAACAGGTCGCATCAACTGCCGGAAGATCGACGCCCATCACAACTGCGCCGACAGTTCTTGCCGTACCATTCAACGGTCCGTCGCCTTCCATGCCGACGATGGCGTCGACGATTGCAATCTGCGGCATGCATGACGCGGTTATGTCCACGATGCTCTCATGGATGCCCCGCCAATGTAATTCGTTTTTGGGCCAACCGTAACAGATGCCCGGCAATATCCCAAACATGTTTTTGAGCGACAGTGTCACACCGGTCCAGTGATGCGTCTTCAGCTTCGGCAGCGAAATCACCACGTCGGCCGAAAGGATCGTCTCAGCAACATACAAGTGATCCAGGCCCGTGCATCGACCCAGATTCAAGAGCGGCGTCGCCTCGTCATGATTCAGATCGACGAAAGACACATCCAGCCGGCGCAAGGCCGCGCCGAGTTGGCTCTGTTCCAATAGGTAGCCAACGTTGCGCCAGTGGCCCGGCCCTTCGGCGACGATCACTTCGGCCGCTCCTTCCAACCGGCACATCTCGACGACAGCCGCGATCAGCCGCCAATCCGTGTTGATGACCTTGTCCAAACGATGCTCGACCAGATTCGGCTTCAGCACCACACGGCGATCCGATAGTGGGACGAATCGGCGAAATGATTCAAACTGTCGTCGCAATATGCCGACAAGGTCCGCGTCGTAATCCGGCGCATCTGCGATATGCACGCCCGGCGAATCGGGCAGGCCTCGCGCCATTCCCAATCCCCAGACGTAAGCTGCTCGCGCTGCCGACGTTGCACGATGGAACCACGAAGGCTTGGGTGGTTCGCTTGCAGCGGAACTCGAATCGCTTGATGACAGTCGCACGGCGTCGCGCAACCGAAATACCTCGCGTCGATCCTCGTCCAGCGCCAGAATCGCCAGAGACATCGCCATTGGCGACATGGTCGTCACATTCGATGGCATCGACTTTCGCAGCCGATCAAGCAATGCCTCGAACGTCGGATCATTGCGTGCGTTTGCGGCGATCGCCGCCCATGCCAGATGCTCGATTTCGTCGCCAGTCAGCGCAACACGATTGAGGTACTCGGCCGCCAGATTGACTCGCGGTTGATCCTCAACTCCTTGTAACGCCAGCAGCATCAGCGCCGTAGGCGTCGGAATGGGTTCAGTCAGTTGTTCCAATACGCGACGATTGCCATAGTTGGCGCCGCCGGCCTCCAATGCACGATCCAAGAGCAGTCGCAACCCCTCTGCAACCGCCGCGTGACTCCCATTCCCGGTTCGCCGAAGAACGAGGCAGGCCCATGCCGTGGGCTCCACCCAGGAGAAATTGCCGATCGCCCACGGCCAACCGGTAAGCTGGGTATCGATATCGACACGGTCACTCCCGACGCGGTTCGGCAAGCGCCGGCCTCGTGCTGCGATGAGTCGCTCAACGGATGCCGGAAACACCGTTTGGCCGCACGCCGATCGCGCGAATAACACGATTGCAGTCGGCCAAGTCGCTTCCGGTCGAGTTTCACGATAAAGTCCGTCGGCGCCTTCGATATTGTCCAAGTATGACCAGGCAGCCGTGCACGCTGCCGCGCCTTCGGATGATCCATGCAGCGCCATCAATGCGAAGGACGACGGCTCGGGATGGGGTCGTGCCCCGGAAACGTAACCCCATCCGCCGTCGATGAATCGGGCATGCGCCAGCGCATAACGCAATGCGGTCTTATCGGCCATGAAATTGAATGTACCGCAAATGCAGCACATTCAAGCCTCGAATGGCGAATTGTTTGAACTGACCTGTTAGCGGATTTGTCCTTCTTTCGGAACGCATTCAATCGCGTGGCCGTCGGAAAACCGGTAACGCCGGACAGGTTTTTTCGTTCGCGATGCAACGCAGGGGTCTTAATGTCATTGCATCAATCGCGAGAGACGCCGCGTTTTCATTTGACAACCTCAAATTGGATCGTACTCATGCGTAGCGGTTTCGTTGCATTGCACACCCATGACCTTTCTCGATTCCAGATGCAAACCAACAATACAGCGTGCAAAGAGAAGATTCGGGGTGCAAATCAATCGCTTCCAGCGTGCAAGGAAACGATCCAGCGTGCAAGGAAACATGCGTTCGTGCAAACAAAGGCTTCAGGCGCGAGGTGCGGCAGTGACTGAAAATCCCAACCTGTTTGAACCATGCTGTTTCGGATCTCCGGAAACACCCGACCTCAAAGTTGAGTGGCTTTGGCACGGTTATCTTGCACGCGGTGGAATCACACTACTGACCAGCCTTTGGAAAGCGGGCAAAACCACGCTGCTGTCGGCGCTGATCACGAAGATGCAATCGGGCGGACTTTTCGCAGGATTTCCGCTGCAGGCCAGCCGCGTCGCTGTAGTGTCCGAGGAACCGGCTCAATTGTGGCACGAACGCAACCCTCGACTCGCCCAAGGAACACACATTCGATACTACTTTCAGCCGATCGCGGGCGCGCCCAGCCTCGAACAATGGGAGCGACTCGTAGCCTCACTCCAGCGCGATCGTGAACGTGACCGAATCGACCTGGCCGTGATCGATACGCTCGGCACGTTTCTTCCCGCCGGCGCCGAATCGCAACGTGATGCGATGCTGCGGGCACTGGCGCCTCTGCAACAACTGGCGGCTACCGGCGCGAGCCTGTTGCTGCTGCATCATCCGCGAAAAGGCGATCCGCCGCTTGGGCAAGCGGCTCGCGGCAGCGGCGCTTTGAGCGGAACAGTCGATATTTCGATCGAAATGAAATGCCTGGTTCGACCTGACCTCAACGACCGAAGACGCCGGCTCGTCGGCTTTTCCCGCTTTGCATCGACACCCCGCGACATGGTTATCGAACTAAATGCCGATCGGGCCGACTACACGCCACGGGGTACGCCGACTGACGAAGAATGCCGCGGTCTTTGGCCAGACCTCACCGAGTTGTTGCAACATTCGAACCGAAAACTGACGCGTGACGAAATTCTCAGTCGTTGGCCGCGCCCAGACACCAAGCCGCACGAGACGACCCTTTGGCGATGGCTGGAGTGGGGCGTCGCACAAGGCCGATTCGCAAAGGAGGGAGACGGCCGGCGATCGCGTCCTTACCGCTACTGGTGGGCGGAACTTGAGGTCGTTCACGGCGAACTCGAAGAACTGGGCGACATTCTCCCCGATCTGCTGAGGCCGAGAAAGAAACCGCGGAAGGAAACGGCGCGAAGCGGTTCATCGAATCCCTATGGCGGTTAGGCGGAAGCGTGAGCTAGCGTGAATCTGTCGCTCCCTGACGCGTCGGTTTCATCGCGACAATAACCGAAGGAATTCTCTGGGATCGAATACTCCTCATCTCGCCGCCAACAGTTTGCCGTGCGGCGTGTTGTCAATAAAAGTGCCGTTACGTGTAGCTGAGCATCATTGGGGATTTCTATCATGCGAAATCGACTGTCCTTTCGGGTCATTGCCGCGGCGATCATGCTGCTCTCGGCGGCTAGTGTTTTCGCTCAGACTCCGGAGGTGGTCGATCAGGTCGAGCAGTCGCTGGCGAAGAAGCGGCTGCAGGGCACTTGGGTTCCGGATTTGCTCGTTACGAAGCAAGGCGCCGAGGCGTATCCGCTGTCCGGCCGGTTGCTAAGTTTCGATGAAAGTCAATTCGCTCGCTTCGAGGGCCGGCGGTGCGTGGCAATCGGAGCGTTCAAGATCGAGGACGGCTTTCTGCGGCTGGAAGCCACGGAGCGAAGTCCATGGGATCTGGAGGCGGGAACCCCTCGAGACAAAACACAATACGCCTTCAAAGTCGAAGGCGACTTGCTGACACTATGTTTTTCGGCGGACAACAAGGGAAAGGCCGGCGATCTGTTGCCCGGCGAAAGCCGGCAGGTGGTTGTGTACAAGCGACAAAAGCCCGAAGTGAAAAAGGCTTCAGGATAGGCGCTCGACTAAGCCGCAGGCCCTTTCCGAACACCTCGACGAAGACCTAATCTGACCCCTTTGCTTGCTGTGCAAGCCGTTTGAATTCAGGCTGATCTCGAATCGCTTCGAAGGCAGAGTCCGTGCGAAGCGCGTCCCTGGTTCGGAAACCTTTCTCAAACGCCTGTCGAAGTGCGTTAATTGCCTCGTCGATGCACGCTTGTTGATCGGCGGCGACAGTTGGCGCCGGTTGTCCTCGTACTCTTCCAAAGACCGGCACGCTCAGGGCAAATTCGCGTGCGACGTTGAAGAGCGTGCCCGCATCTTCCGGCATTTGTGCTCGCCAGTCCTTGGCGACGGCGATGGCATCTTTCGGCCTGTCCGCGTCACGCAGCAAGCGGCCCAGTCGCTGATAATGTTGGCAGAGCCAGGGATAATGCTGAGGCGCCTTTTTGACGACCAGGGACTGATGCTGGATTGCTTCGCGAAAGTTCACCTCGGCTTCCTCCTTGCAGCCAAGTTTGAACCGGCAATCACCGAGCGAATCGAGGTCACGGCCGAGGTTGTGCCGCACGTCGTTGTCCTCGTTCGTTTCGAGCATGAGTTGCCGCCAAATGTCGACGGCGCGAACCAGAGAAGTGACGGCATCCTGAAGCTGATTGGCGTCGCGCAGGTTATACGCGATGTCACGCTCGCTGGCGGCGAGCGCATTGCGGGCCGCCAGATCCTTCGGGTCGATGCGGACGCGATCGGCCCAGAGTCCGTGGCGCTTCTTCAGATAGCCGAGCGATTCTGCTGCCTTTTGCTGCTCATTGAGTCGAATGGAAAGATTGAAGTATGCGTTTGACAATATGCCGGTCGATGTTCGGTCGAATTCGCGGTTCTTCGTCAACGGTTCGTACGTGTCCACGAGCTTGCGAAGTATCTCCAGTTCCAGTTTCGGCTCTTGGTTGCGGCTGTGCAGCGAGGCCAATTGAAGATAGAGCCTTCCAAGCGTCTGAACAGAGCGTGGATTGGCGTCGATTTCATGCACGAGTTTTTCCAGAACGCTCCGGGCCGTTCGAAACGAAGCGAAAGCGTCCGGAAACCGTCCGGCTTCCGCCTGCGCCGCACCGAGTTCGAGGAATTGTTCGCCTTGGAATCGCTGATAATCGGCGACGGCGGGAAATTCGGATGCGAGTTGTTCGGCCGCCATGCAAACCCGGCGTCTCGCATCGATTGCGGCGGGGCGATTGCCGGCGCGAAAATGCACGACGGCGAGGTTCTGAATGCCCTTCATCCAGTCCCTTCGAAATCCCACGTTACGTTTGTTGTTCTCAACAATCGACTCATAGGCTGCAATGCCTCGCTCGAATCCGATGCGAGCCGGTTCCAAGCGGCCAAGGTTGAATTCTCTGGTCGCAACCAGGTAATGATGCTCGGCCTGGTCGCGACGGTAACGCGAATTGTCGGGGTGCTCGTTGACCAGGGCGTCGAGAATCTCGCCTGCCCGGTCGCTGCAAGTCTTTGCTTCTTCGAGTCGGCGAAGTGATGCAAGCCGAATGCCAAGATTGTCGCTTGTCTCCGCCAGCAGCATGCGCCGCGTGGGATTCTTGGGTTCGACACTCAGGAGTGTTTCATGCAGGTCACGCGCTCTCGTGAGTGCGAGAACCGATTCTTCGGACTTGCCGGTCACGCCGTACAAGTGGCCAAGGTTGTGATAACAAGTCGCCAAAGTCGCGAGATGCTTCGAGTTGCCGGGCTGATGGGCAACATATTCCTCGAAGAGGTCTCGCGCCTGCTCAAAGGCGGCGATCGACTCTGCAGGCGAAACGGTGGACATTTCAGCCGTGAGTTTGCCGACGTCAAAACGAGCGTCTGCGAGTTTGCCCGTGAGTTCGCTGGCGCGGTTGAAACCGGCCTCCGCTCGTCGCGATTGGGCGCGGGCGTGAAGCCAAAGATAAGTCACCGTCGTGAATCCGACGGCAACGGTCGCGGCCAGGAGCGTCATGAGCATGGCGACTTTGGGATTGCGACGCGACCAGCGCCATGCTCTTTCCAGCAACAGCACCGATCGCGCCTTGATCGGCTCATCACGCAAGTACCGACCTAAGTCATCAGCAAGATCGACCGCAGACGCGTAGCGACGGTGCGGTTGCTTTTCCAAACACTTCATGCAAATTGTTTCGATATCCGCAGGCGTTGAAGGCTGTAGACGCCGCGGTCTTGCCGGCTCGTCATTCAACACCGCAAGCAAAGTTGCCGCCGAGGTGGCCGCGAGAAACGGCGGCCTGCCGGTCAATAGCTCGTAGAGAATCGCGCCAAGGGCATAGACATCCGTGGTCGCCCCGAGGTCGCGCGTGCGTCCTGCGGCCTGTTCCGGGGCCATGTATGCGGGAGTGCCGATAATGTCGCCTGTCTTGGTTTGGCCTTGCACGTCCATTCTTTTCGCCAGGCCAAAGTCCGTGATCTTTGGAATCCCGAATGAGTCAGTCATGCCGGCGACGTCGGAGTAACGAAGAGTAGCGTCAGCAGGCTTGTAGGAGTCTTTCAGAAGCACATTGGCAGGCTTCAAATCGCGATGCAGGATGCCGCGTTCGTGGGCGTACTGAACGGCGTAAGCCAAAGACTGGACAATTCTGGCCGCAGTTTGCGGCGTTTGCGGTTTGCCTCCACAACGGCGCGAAAGGTTGTCGCCATCGACGAATTCGAGCGTCAAAAAAGGCAGTCCGTCGTGCTCGCCGACCTCGAAGATCTGAACGATGTTGGGGTGCTGAAGCTGGGCAATGACTTCGGCTTCACGTCGAAAACGAATGAGATCCTCGGCATCGGCGCCGCCGCCGAGCACCATCTTTACGGCCACGACTCGGTTGAGCGCCGTTTGTCTTGCTTTGTAGACGCGCCCCATGCCGCCGCGGCCGAGAAGGCCGAGAAACTCGAATCCGGCGATCCTCGGAAATGTGTCGTCGATGGGCTTGCGGTTTTCGAGCGGGGTTGAGCCACGGTTGTCCACGGACGTCGGCAAATCGACGTAAGCGCCCTTGCGGCGCAAACTTTGTTCCTGCTCCGCCAACAAAGCGATTGCTTTCGGATGGCGGAGGATCGGGAAGCGTTGGAGATACGACTCGAACGACGGATTGCTCTCGTCGTTCTCAGGAGCGATTTGTGAGCGAAACTCGATTTCAATGAGCACAAGTTCCGTCAGCGTCGCCAGGTAGCGCGAATCGCTTGGCGATGGAAGGAAATTCTCAATCGAAGGCGGACTGCCTGCCCGCCAGGCCGCTTCAAATCGCCGTCGCGCGTTTTCGTCAACGGTGCTTGGAAAGTCCTCGGGCAAGGCGGCCTCCGGAAATCTCGTCGCCATTGCTGCCGCTCAGATCGGCTTGTCCCATTCTTCGAGTTGCCGCTGCAGGTCGGCGTACGACAAATGCGCTCCCGGCGCCAGTCCCCGTTCGGTGGTCCGCTCGCCGGTCTGGAGCAGGTCGCGCACGTCGGCGATTTCCTCGTCGAGCCGTTGCAGCCAGTCGGGCGGATCGAGGCCGATGCCGATCGGCGTTTGCGTCAGCGCGGGCAGTTGTGCCTGCAGCTTGGCGAAGGCGCCGCTGTTTTCCGGCGGCGCAGCCGCTTCACGCATTGCAGGCTCGACCAGGGCACAAAGCCGGTCGATTGCCAAGGGCTGCACGAATCGCTCTTCCAAACGATCACGAATGGTCCGCAAACGCAAACCATGTTTGCGCTCCAGTTCGGCCAACTCGCCGAGCAGTTGATCGGCCAGTTTCTTCGCGAAATTCGCCATGCTCGCCTGCCAACGGACGGCGGCATCGTCCTGGCCGCGCCGGCACAGCACGGCATGCGCATGCACCAGCGGCCGCATCCTCCAGGCGTACCGGTCATACGAAACTTTCAATTTGAGAAAGTCGAGGAGATAATGCAGGTTTTCGCCGTAGTCGGATTGCGTCGTCGTGCTGTTGTAGTCGCGATACTCTTCGTGATGCTCGATCATCGCGTGAATGATCGTTTCCAGGTGCTGTTGCGCCTTGCGGCGATCGTACTTGCCGCGATTCAGATCGTCGGCGAGTCTCGAAAACTCTTCCGATTCCAGCAGGCCGTCCAGCAAGCCTTCGACGCCGCGGTGCAATATCGACCGCAGGTTGGCTAACGCAAGGAACTGAGGCGTGAACAACTCGCTGCCGTATCGCTTGACGAATTCGCGCAGCGCCCTCCACTCCATGTTGGTGGTCAACGTTTCGAGCACTGACAGCCGGAGCGTCTGGCTATGCTCGAGCCACAACGACAAAAACGAATCGGTGATGCGGCGCAGCAACTGCACGAGCGCTTCTTCGCCCTCCAACTCCGACGAGGTCCAGGAATGCGCGGCATCCAACAACGCGTCCAGCACCGCCTGAAGCGCAGTCGGAAACAGATGATCGAATTCGGAAATCTTGCGGCCTTCCGGCGCGGCGTTCTGCTCCATCAGCCTTGCCGTTCGGATGAGATGAAACGTCTCACGCACCAGCCCGAAGCGGGGCAGCTGTTCGAGCAGGTAGCGCAACACCGTCTGCGCCTGGCGCGATCGGAGAATCTGCTGTGGATGGCCGCCGGCCGACATTGGCACAAACAAAAGCGGCTGCTGGCGGAACAGGCGAAGAAACTCCGGCAATTCCGCCCGCACCTGCTCCGGGTTGCCGGCCCCAATGGCGATTGTCACACGCTGCGCCGACGGTTCCCACGGCGCCTCGGAATCGTCGATCGTCGGCGCGCTGGGCAGCAGACTGCCAAGCAGCCGCAGCGCTTGGCCGGTTTCGAGGCACGTGTCGATTGCGGTTTCCGCAAGCTGATCGCGAAGCAGCCGCCGCCGATCGTATTCCATCACGTCTTCAAAACCGCCGACCGGCTCCGGCACGTGCAGCGAATGCAATCGATCGAGCAGAGCGAGCAGCGGCTTTCGCCATGCCAAGGCTGTTTCACGCCAACTGGTGATGGCTTCCGTCAATTCCGGCACGCCCTCGGCATGCGGTCGCAGGAACGGCGTCACCAATTGCCAAAAACTACCGACGGCCGTCAGGAATTCGAGACGTGCCTCGAGTTCGTCCGCCTCCTGCTCCAAAGGGAAGTAAGAAGACGGTTCATTGCCGGCGATCGCACCTTCTTCGCCGTCGTTGCCGCTGTCCTGGTAGCTCATTTCTTCGTAGGCGGCCTCGAAGATTTCCTCCGATTCTTCGCCGCCTCCAGGTTCCTCCATGATCGCCAGTTCGGGCACGTCCCAAAACTCGTCTGCGTTGGCCTCCAGCAGCGTGAAAAATCGCACAATAATCGGCAGTCGTTCGGCAGAGGCGGCGCGGTCGCCATGCAGTTGCGTCAAAAGCCAGCGCCGCGCCAATGCGTGGAACGAAGCTTCGCCTTCTTCGAGCGGAATCACGGCGCCTTCGCTTAGCCAGGTCATGAGGAGCGACAGACTCGCTTTGCTGTCGCCCAACTGCAACAACGCTTCGATCACCTGGGCGAATGCCGAGGGCGAACGAAAGCCCTCGCGGTGCTGACGCCAATACGCAGGGTCGTTGGCGAGGTCGGCGGAGTTTCGAATGCCGGCGAGCGCCCCGGCGACATGCGTGGCCGCGGCCGCGCGTTCGCCGCCGTGAACTCGCATGAGGTCGGCGACTTCAAAGGTCGCATGTTGATCCCACCACTTGGCGAGCCGTTCGAGTCGCCGCGCCAGGTTCTTGCGAAGGTCCTGGTCGCCGGCAGCGGCAGCGCCCGCCTGCACCTCGGCGTGCAGCACAAAGATTCGCGCGACGGTCTCGACCAGATCGTCGAGGCGAATGTCGTGGATCGAGTCTTCACGCGACGTGAACAAGGGGAACAGCGCCTGATAACCGAGGGCGCACCAAGGGTCAGCCAGGGCGCCGCATTCGATGCCGCGGTGCAGCAGGTCTTCGCACTCGGCGAGCAAACCGGCGGCTTCCACGAACTGGTGTTTGCGAGCCAGGACATGGCCCGACGCCAATCGCGAACGTATGCCCGCGAGCATTCTCACTGAGGCAGCGGGGATTTGCAGCGCCGTCTGCCGGCTCGCCTCGGGGTAGCCCATTTCTGCGAACAAAAGCGCGAGCATGCCGTCTTGCATTTCGACGGCGCGTTGGCGGGCGAGTTCATGGTTGAGGTGTTGCCGCGCCAACGCGAACGGCTGCCGCCACTGAGTCGCCTCGGTTCGCAGCCGTTCGCCGTGTTTGCCTTCGAACGCGGTGATGAGCCGCTTATAGAAGGCGTCGCGGTAACGAGCGATCCGTGGTATGAGTTTCGTTAGAGTGATGGACGAGTCGAACGTCGTGGGCCCGCTGCCGCTGGAACCCGCGGCCATCAGGATCGTGCCGGCAAACACGGCCGCCGCTTCAGCGAGATATTCTTGCCGCTGTTCCGCCGGCTGCTGCTCGACGCGCGCCAGGATTGCGTCCATCGTGCATTGGCGTACGACGAACCTGCGATATCGGCCTCGATTGTCGATGTGGTGCGGGTCCCACTCGCCGAAGATGTAATTCGGCCTTCGGTTGACTGGATGCCCGTGGTCGTATGCCCGAGGATCGATGGCGAGTTCGTCGAGACATGCGGGATCGAAACTGGCTTCTTGCAGCAGGTCCGAATCCGTTTGCTTCAGCAACTCCAGCGCCTGCTCCACGACATGCTGGTACTTCCCTTTGGCGGCGCCGGCCCCTTGTAAGTAAATCGGCACCGGCCGCACCTTCTCATGCAAATAAATGTCGTTCTGAGCGCGTGTTTCGAGAATCGGCACGGGCCGATGGCCGACAAAGTCGTTCAGCTTGAGCACGACGGCAGACACGATGCGCTCGGTCTGATCCCAGGGCGAACCCTGCGACAGCACGGCCTCGCAGACCCTGGCCACGAAATATGCCGTGAACAGGTCTGCGTCTGTCGCATGGGCCAGCAAGTCGGAGTGATGTTTGCGATAAGCCGGCAGCACATGATCAAATGCGATTGCGATTACGGCGCGAACCTGCGTCGTGTCCTTGAACGCAGCGTTCTCGGCCGCTTCGAGCGCCGTGAGTTCGTGCTGCCACCAGTTCCGCAACAGCGACCAGGGGTCGAGCGGCTGAGCAGCGGTAGCGGCCGCAAAAACGTCGTCGAGTTGCCGCTGCCATTTGGCGTCGGGCCGGCCGTCGGAGAAGTTGAGCCAACCCAGGAGCCGGGACGCGGCGACGACGCGGTTCAAATCCGCGAAGAGCGCGTCCATAAGGCAATCTCCTGACCACGTGACCGGCAAAACTCCCTAAGCGCAAGGATAGTAGAACAATGCCGCCGCTGCCACTTCGCGCCTGCATTACATTTTCATGGAATATTCCGTCCGTCGCCGGCATCAGTTTCTGTGAGGCCGGGTTCGGGCTGGCCGGGTGATCTTCGGATTCGTTGAATAACCCTTGAGACGGACACGGATTGGCATGGACCCGCCGGACCTACCTCCCTTGGACAGCCCCCGCAAACGTTGATTCGGGAGCAGTTGCGCCCCATGTTGTTTTCGCCTCGCATTGGCCGATGGCTTCGCATTGCATTGCTCGTCGCGGTTCCGTTGACGGCGCTGGTGGTCTGGCTGTCCATTCAACCGGCCACGCGGATGGCCACGCCCGACGGCGACCGATTTTTCGTGAATTCTCTGCTGTACGATGAATTCGACCTCTCTGCGATGGCGCTGCGAGGGCTCAATGCCGTCAGCGGTCGGCAGGCCGGACGCTTGTCGCCTCCCGAAGACGCCTACGATGAGACCTTCCACGAGAAGCTTTTGACGAAGCCCCCGCTCGAAAAGCGCTACTTCCTTGAATACCCGCACGCGATTCTCCTGCTCTTTCGTTCGGGATGGTGGCTGCAGCCGAGCGAAGCGGCGGCGGCGCAGACCGGAGTGATTCTCGATTCCGACTATCACAACCTGGCGATATTCAGGCCTCATACGCCGGAACAGTCCGTGATCATGCGCGGCTTCGTTCGTTCCAGCCGCTATTACGTTGTCGTAATGGTAATCTGCTTGCTCGCACTGATTGCCGTGCTCGAATGGGGCTACGGCCCTCGCGCCAGACTCCGCGGCGGCGCACTGATGCTGCTGTTGCCGGCCGCGATCTTCTTCACGCTGAATCGCTACGACGTGATTCCGGCGCTATGCACGGCGCTTAGTTTCGCCTTGCTCGGCCGCGATCGGCATCGCGCCTCGGCATTTGCCCTGGCAGTCGGTGTGCTCTTCAAAGTCTACCCGATCCTCTTTGCGCCATTTGTTCTTCGGTATTTGTGGACCGACCGGAAAGCTGCGATTCGATGGGCGACGACATTCGCCGCCACAGGGCTCCTGGCGTTTATGCCGCTGTTGTTCGGCGCCGACTTGCAGGCAGTGTTGGCGCCCTACTTGTACCAGTTCTCGCGGCCGCCGGAACCATCGATGACAATTTACGGATGCCTGCTGCCGGAAGCGGCCGCCGGCGGTGCGTTTGGCGCCATCTTCCGCCTTGGGACGTTGGGCGTCGTGACTGCGGCGCTGTTGCTGGAGCCGATCACGTCGATCGCGAGTATTCTGCGGCGCAGTGCGATGGTGCTCGTTGTGTTCGTGTCGCTGGCGGTGTTCTACTCGCCGCAGTGGATACTCTGGTTTGCGCCGCTGTTGTTGCCGTTGGTCGCACAATCTCGCCGACTCGGTTGGACAATTGGCGCGCTGGACGCGGTGACGTATATGACGTTTCCCATCTGGTACTGGCTGGTGGTGCCGATCGGCTATTGGCTGTTGCAGGAAAACGGCGAGTGGAACATTCAACTGTTTCGCGGGCTGGGCGGCGTCTTGCGATTGGCTCGCTTTGCCGTCTGCGGCGTCCTCGCCTGGCAGTTGCTGAACCTGGAATGGCCAAAGCTCTTTCAGCACACCTGGCTGGCACGACGCGTTTTGCCGGCGCTCGCGCAACTATTCAGCCGGCGACCGATGTAGGACAACTTCACCATTTGTCGATCGGGCCGCTGGGCACAGCTAGCTGCGGATCGGCCGCGTCGCGTTCGACCCAATCGGGTGGAGCGCCGCGCTCGCGTAGTTCAGCGACAACAACTGCGAAATCCGCGGCACTTTCGAGCAGCATCAATCGCTTTTGAATCTCCTTCCCGGTGCGAAGCGTCTTGCAGTACCAATTGGCGACCTTACGAAACTGTAGGCAGCCGAGATACTCGCCGCGCCATTCCACCAGGCGGCGATAATGCACCGCCATGAAGTCGAGTCGATCAAGCCAGGTTGCGCGTGGCCCTGGGTCGCCGGTCCTTTCCCATTGAGTCAGTTGGCGAAAGAACCACGGATTCAAAAGCGCACCTCGGCCGATGGCGATGCCGGCACAGCCCGTTTCCGTCAACATTCGCTCGGCATCGGCGATCGTGCGGACGTCGCCGTTGCCGATAACGGGGACGCGTTCGACCGCTTCGACCACGGAACGAATGCCGTCGAGCTTGACTTTGCCGCCGAATCCCTGTTCCCGCGTGCGGCCGTGAACGGTGATCGCCGCGACGCCGACCTGCTCGAAGGCGCGCGCCAAGGCCGGCGCGGTCAAGTTGTCGTCGTCCCAGCCGAGCCGCATCTTGACGGTGACGGGAATCTGAACGGCCTGCACGACCGTTGCGACCAAAGCAGTCGCGTTGGTCACATCGCACATCAGCGCCGAACCGCCGCCGGTGCGAACGACTTTGCGCACCGGGCAGCCCATATTGATGTCGATGCTCGACGCGCCGTACGCTTCGAGATACTGGGCCGCCCGTACCATCTCGCTCGGGACGGAACCGAAGATTTGCACGGCAAACGGCCGATCTTCGGGCACCGTGGCGATCAGGTCATGAGTCTTCTTGGCTCCTTCGAGCAGAGCGCGAGCGTTGACAAGATCGGTCGTGCCCAGGCCGAGTCCGCCGAGTTCGCGAACCGACAGGCGAAATGGCAGGTTGGTGTACCCGGCCAACGGCGCGAGGTTGAACCGGCTAGGCAATTCCAGCGAGCCGTAACAGAGGGTACGGTTTGTATGCGATGGCAAAGGAGTCAGCATTGAGTACTGGGCACCAAGGTTGAGTGTGGATCGTACCTATTGTATGATGGCAGACGAAGGGCAATGAAATCGAGCGTCGACCGAAATGAGTGAGGTAGCGCAATTATCGTTCGTTTGCCGGTTTCAGCACTGCAAATGCGCGAAATAACGGACTCAATCGAAATCGCTCAGCGGCGTGCGGTGTCTGATCGCAACGCGGCACGGCTGCGAGCACATGCGATCGAGATGTACACCCAAAATCGCGGCAAGGTGATTTGTATTGCCGGCGAAGAGCTTTTCGTTGCTAATACCACCCCGGCTGCGGTAGCTGCCGCGCTGGCATGCCATCCCAGCGATCCAGGTATGTTCGTGCGGTACATTCCTTGCGAGAAAGCAACGCGCATATGCTGATCGAAGGTGAATGGTATCAGACGGACGAAGTCGCAACACGACCAGTACTCCGCGGCGAGGTGCGAAACTACGACGGGGGCTGGACGGCAGTTGAGTTCCTCATCGATACTTGCGCAGATATTACGATTTTCTCGGCGGCGACATATTCGCACTCAGGTTTTCCGGACACCGACGAGTCATCCGTTATCAAAGGAGTTGGCGGTCAAGTCTCGACCACGCCTCTAACTCCCACACTGCGTTTCCGTAGCGCCCACGGAACGGAAGCCGAACGCACAGGTCCGTATGTTGCGGTGAAAGATCAAAAGTCCCTGGACATGTCGCTCTTGGGGCAAGACGTTTTAGATGTCTTTCAACTGGTCGTTGATCGACCCGGTAGGCTGATACTTCTGCTTGCGGCGCCCGATACGTATCGAATTGAACTGTCGTCGTTGGACGCCGGCCATGCCCAATCATGACACTTTCCTTGCGGGCATTTGCGCCAATCCCGACGACGATGCGCCGCGACTCGTTTACGCCGACTGGCTTGAAGAAAACGGCGACGGCGATCGCGCCGAGTTCATTCGCACGCAGATCGAACTCGCCCGCACGGATGAAAAACAAAGCGGTTATGACCGATTGCTGCGACGCCAGAAACTCCTTCTCGCTAAGCACAGAAAAGCGTGGACTGCCCCATTGCGCGTCATCGCCGAACGCATGGAGTTTGCACGCGGCTTTGTGATGACGTTGACGCTTCCCGCCAAGCGATTCATCGACCACGCGGCGATGCTCTTTGAACTCGCGCCGATTCGTTCCGTCGTCTTGACGCACTCGGTCAACTACACCATCGACCTTGCGGTCTGCCCGAATCTGTCGCGGCTCACCTCGATCAGCTTTCAAAGCATCTCTGCCACGGCCCAGGCGATCGTAGCTGCGTTGACCGACCCGCCGTCGCCGCGAGACGTCGCCGTGCCCATCGTCGACGATCGCATCGGCGACACAGGCTTTGCAGAGTTTCTGGCCTCGCCGTATTTGCCGTCGCTGGCATGGCTGCATGTTCCTTCGCAAAATCTCTCCGTTGCCGCCGTCGGGTCGTTGGCGCTTGCGCCGGCGGCCCAGAACTTGCGGCGTCTCGACCTGAGCCACAACCGAATTGGTGATGAGGGCGTTGCGCGGATTTGTGCCAGCACCCGCTTGCAAAATCTCGAATGGCTGAACCTCGCCAACGCAGAGATCGGCGTGACGCTCAACGAGATGCTAGGGTTTTTGCTCAGCCGTGTTCGCCGCCGAGCGACGGAGACCACGGTTTCCACCGTCAGGGCGCTGGCTGACCCAAGCGTGCTGCCAAAACTCCGCTACTTGAACCTGCGCGGCAATCGCGTTAACGAAGCCGATCGCCGGGCGCTTCGTGCCCGCTTCGGCGCCAACGTGCATATCTGAACCGCGAACGATGCGAACGTGTCGAGTTCCGATAGAATGTTGACATTGCCGCTTGCGGCTTAACCGCGAGCGGCCATAACGAGGACCTGAGCGCCAATGTCCGACCGACCGAAATTCTTCATCACCACCGCCATCGATTATCCCAACAGCCGGCCGCACATCGGCACCGCATTCGAGAAAATCGGCGCCGACGTGCAGGCCCGCTATCGCCGCATGCAAGGGTACGACGTGTTCTTCCTCATGGGCAATGACGAGAACACGCTCAAGGTGGCGAAGAAGGCAGCCGAAGTCGGCATGGAAGTTCAGGCGTATTGCAACGACATGGCCCGGCAATTCCGCGAAGTGTGGGACGCCCTCGACATTCAGTACGACGCGTTCGTGCAGACCAGCGAACCCCGCCACCATCACTGTGCGCGCACGTTCATTCAGAAAGTGTTCGACAACGGCTACATCCGCAAGGACAAGTTTGAGGGCTGGTACTGCAACGGCTGCGAGGCGTTCAAAACCGAACAGGAGATCAAAGATGCGGGCGGCGTTTGCCCGAATCATAAGACCCCGCCGATCCGCCGCAGCGAGCCATGTTACTTTTTCGAGCAGTCGAAGTTCCGCGATCGATTGCTCAAGCTCTATGACGAGAACCCGGGCTTCATTCAGCCGGAGAGCCGTCGGAATGAAATGATCGCGTTGCTCAAAGACGGCCTCAACGATTTGAACATCACGCGAACCGGTGAAGAGTGGGGGATCCGCCTTCCGTGGGACCCCGAGTTTACGATCTACGTCTGGTTCGATGCCCTTTTGACGTACATCACCGGCATCGGCTACGGCGCTGATGAGACACAGTTTCGCAAATGGTGGCCGTGCGACACGCACTTCATCGGCAAAGACATCACACGGTTTCACTGCGCCACCTGGCCGGCGATGCTGCTCGCCGCCGGCATTGAACCGCCGAAGATGGTTTTTGGCCACGGCTTCGTTTATGTAAAGAACGAGGAGACCGGCGCCGTCGAAAAAATCTCGAAGTCGCTGGGCAACGTCGTCGAGCCGATGGACATCATTACGAGGTTTTCCAGCGACGCCTTCCGCTATTACTTCATGCGCGAATGCCCATTTCCCGGCGACGGCGAGTTTAGCTGGACCCGCTTCGCCGAGGTCTACAACCCCGATCTGGCGAACAACCTCGGCAACCTGTTTAGCCGCGTCGTCACGCTGGTGACCAAGAACTACGACGGGCGTCTGGCTGGCACGGCCGGCAAGACGGCGGCCGTGTTGGGCGCTGATCGCACCGGCATTGTGAAACAGGTTCAGGCGCACGTGGAAGCCTGCCAGTATAACCAGGCGCTCGAGAAACTCTGGCGGCAAATCCTCGACCCGGCCAACCAGCACGCCGACCAGCAAGCGCCGTGGAAACTCGTCAAGACTGACAAAGACGCGGCGGCGAAAGTGTTGTTCGACCTGGTCGAGCCATTGCGGGCAGCCAGCCTCCTGCTCAAACCGTTTATGCCGCGTTCTTCCGAGACGATCTACCGCAGCTTCAACTTCGCCAAGCCGTGGGAGGAGGTGCGGTACGAGGACGCCGCTGCTCCGGCGGTGCAAGGCGAGGACTTGCGCGTACTGGCGCAACTCGACGGCGGCAAAGTGAAGCCGTTGTTCCCGCGAATTGGATAACTCATGGTGAGCCGGGAGCGTAAGCGACCGGGGTTTTACGTCGTCGCGCACCGGTCGCTTACGCTCCCGGCTCACCGGTTTTCGCGCGAGAATTTCTTACTTCCCCGCCGCCGCGAAGTGCTCCGCGATCTCCTTCGCCGTCAGGGCCCGGTTGTAGATCGCCGCTTCGTCGAGCTTGCCCTCGAAGCCGCGGAACTTGTCGTTGCGGCCGCCGAAGAAGATCTGCGTACACTTCTCGGGCACGGTGACGTCGGCCTCGCCGCTGAACTCCTCCTTGCCGTTGAGGTACGCAGTCACATTCTTGCCGTCGCGGATCAGGACGACGTGATACCACTCCTTGAGTTTCAGGTCGGTCTTGCCGGCGACGATCTGGTTTTTGGCGTTGCCGTTGAAGAAGATCAGTTTGCCGGCATGGGCGTGCGTGCCGCCGATGCCGAGGTGATCGCCGGGCGCGTCCTTGGCGCCATCCTCGCCGCGCGAAAACATGTAGCCGGTGACATCACGGACATTGTTCGGAAAGCCGTTCCAGAACCAGAACTCGACGGAGTAGGTCGGGCCGAGGTCTTTGACGTTCGCCTTCATGCGCCCGCCGGCGAAGTGGACGCAGCGGCCAAATTTGCCGGGCAAGTAATATGCGACACCATCCTCATACGTGCCGCCGACAAACTGCTTTTTCATCGCGAGCACCCAAGCGTCATCCCTGCCAAACTCCTCAAAACTCGTCCGAACTGCCGGATTTGATTTTAACGCTCGGAGAAAGGCTGTCCTGTGTTCAAGGTCGTCGCCGAAACCCCGCCCCGAAAGGCTAAGCCCCATGTCGCTTAACGTGTCAGAGATTTTTGATTCCGCGTCGATTGTCAAAGCTGCGGTACGAGCTGGCCAAGTCGTGTAACCACCAAGCGCATGTTGCGCCTGTGATGGAATGTATCCTTCCGCGCCATTGGCCAATTCGACAACAAACGCCGGCTCAAACCCGCTGCTACCTTTCAACAACAAGCCTGTCAAAGCAAATACTTCGTTGGGAATTGCATAGATTCCGCCTTTTCCAATCATGATCGCCTGCAGCTTCAACTCTCGCTTTGGCTCCGCGTGCAGCATCAGCGCCTCGCGCGCGTAAATCTCCTGTTGCGATTGCACCTTGCCGTTCTTCACGCCGGCCATGACTTTGTGCGCCCACTCCAGGCGCTTGGCGTCCGGTACGCGGCGGTTGAGCGTCAGCTTCGTCTCCTTCATCTTGAGCGGCACGTCGGTCTTGTACTCGATCTTCTTGTAAGCGTCGTGGGCGATCTGCATCAGGCCGTCGGTGTACTCTTGGATCGTGATCTTCTTCTCGGGGCTGCCGTAGTCCATCCACATCAGGTCGCCGCTCGTGCCCTGCGACATGGCGACCCACGGCGGCTTCTCGGCGTCGATGCGCTTGGCCAGTCCGGCACAGAACAGGCCGAAGTAGTCCGACGACAGCGCCGGCGAGCCAAAGTAGTGCATCGAAAAGTTCGCCAGCACCGCGAGCGGTTTATCATCGTGAGTGCGCAGCGCAAGCAAGCTTAATGAATCATCCACCGGCCCGGACGGGCCGATGAAGTCCGGGTGCTGGTAGCCGGGGTGCATGTTGGCCCGCACGGTCGGATTTCCAAACGGGTCGTTGCGGACCTTGTCGGAACGCAGGATCCAGCGGCGGTTGTAGGTGTGCTTGGGTGCATGCGTGACCGCCCAGCCCGCTTTGGCCGGCACGAGGTTTTTCGCGGCCATCGTGATCGCCCGCACCAGTTGCGATTCGAGGAACTTTGGATAGACCTCGTCGGCGTCGCAGCCGAGGCAGCCCATGACGGCCGGTGCCGAGTGCGTGTGCGTCGCCGAGATCATCATGTTCTCGACCGGGATGCCCGACGGCTTCGCCGCCAGTTCCTTGACCTTGTCGAGAAACTCGCGCGGCATCATGCAGCTATCGACGACGCAGAGCAAGATGCGCGTCGTGCCGTCGTCGAGCACCAGCGCGCGTGCGTGCAGCCGGTCGGCGGCGGCTGTCGCGATGCGCTCGTTGAAGTAGCAATTGACGCGGACCGGGAACTTCTCGGGCGTCACGTCGATGGTGGCGACGCCGGCCTTGAGTTTGGTCTCAGCCGCAGGAAGTGAAAGTGCGAGCGCGACAACCGACAGCCACGCGAGCAAATAGCGAGTTTTCATCGGAGGCATCCGGTAATTGAAGCGATCAACGGCTGGGCGCTATTGTACGCCGGTCGCACTCAGCTTGCTCGTCCGATTTGGGCGACATTGCCCGCACAGCGCACGTGGATCGGGCCGGGAAGATCGACGCTGCCGCCGGATTGAATCGCCTGTATGGTGCGTTCCCAATCCACGCGTCGCATGGCGTCGATCGGCCAGTTTTCGCGCCGCCAAAGGATACGAAGGGCCTCGCAAGCGAGGTACAGCGACGCTTCCGTGAATGTGCCACGCCGCAAGATTCGCAAGTCGCCCGCCTCGGGCAATTCGGCTGACGCCAGGAGTGTTCGAGCGGCAGCGGCGATTTCGGAAAATGCTTCGGCTGCCTGTTCCGCCAATTGCGAAAGATGCTCAACGATTGCCGGATTCTCGACGGCAAGGGTTGGCAGCAACTTGCGACGCACTCGGTTGCGCTGGTAACCAAGGTCAAAGTTCGATTCGTCCGTGCAATAATCTTGATTGAGGCTTTCGAGGTATCGCAAGACATCACTTCGCCGGCTGGTCAATAGCGGTCGAACGACCTGCGTGCCATATCCCAAATCTCGGACCGGTGCGATGCCTCGCAGACCCTGCAAGCCCGTGCCGCGAAGAATGCGCATGAGCACCGTTTCCGCCTGATCATCGGCCGTGTGTCCGGTGGCGACGAATCTCACGCCTTTGGTGATCGCCAGGTCTCGGAACCAGCGATATCTCTGCTCACGGGCAACAGATTCCAGGTTCCTGCCGCTGTCTACGGCAACGGTTCCGACATTCAAACGCAGACTTTGAAAAGGCACCTGCAGTTTGGCGCAAAGCGTGCGAACAAACTCCTCGTCCTCGTCGCTATCGTTGCCGCGAAGTTGGTGATTCAGATGCGCCGCCGTCAATCGCGAATTGCCGATGGTTTCAACGAGCGCGCGGAGTAACGCCACGCTGTCGGCGCCGCCGGATACCGCGACCATGACGATATCCGGATCGGAAATCCAGCGGCTCATTTGTATTCGAACACGTTCAGCGAACGACATTGCAATTTGCCCTTGGACTCCGCTAAGCGCGGGTTCTACCAACTTTTCAGATCATCGCATGACTCGAAGAATTTGAACACTGATTTCACACAGAGACGCAGAGTGCGCAGAGAATCTCTGCGCCTCTGCGTGAGAAACTCATGGTTGCTGTGCTGCCGCGCTGGGAGCTGAAACATCAGGTTTCGTTGGCTTAATAATCCCGAACCGAACCGTCGGCGTATTTCGCGCCGGGCCACTTGTATTTCTTCTTCGGATCGGCTGCGACTTTCGCCATCGCGGCTTCGTCCATTTCGACGCCGAGGCCGGGTCCCTTCGGTAAGCTCGCAAAACCGTCCTTGTCGATGGACCAGTTCTTGCGTGCCACGCCGGGCGGCATGATGTGGCCGTCCAGATAGCCCTCGTGAATCAACAGGAACGGCACCGTTGCTGCCGCATGCAGGCCGGCGGTCAGGCCCAGTTCCGAGCAAGTATTGTGCGGCGCAAGCGGAACGAAGAACGCTTCTGCGAGCGTGCCGATCTTTTTCACCTGACTGATGCCGCCGGTATGTCCCACGTCCGGCTGCAGGATGTCGATGCAACGATTCGTTAGGTAAGGCAGCATCTCCCAGATCGTTCGGTCACGCTCGCCAGTCGCCATCGGAATGCGAATCTGCTGTTTCAGGCGGATGAACTGGTCGATGTTGCCCGGCACCGCCACTTCTTCCAGAAACAAAATGTCAAACGGCTCGATGGCGGCTGCGAATTGAATCAACGTCGCCGGCGGGATGGCGCAATGCGCGTCAAACATCACACAGCCGTCCGCCCCGACCTGCTTTCGGGCGTTCTCCACCATACTGACGAGTTGCTTGATGTCCTTCGGATCGGCCGACAGCGGGTGCGGCCCGCCGGTGCCGGCTTTATGCGCCTTAGGCGTCGGATACATGCGAATCTTGTCACGGCACGGACCACCCATGAGCCGATACACCGGCACACCCCAGTGTTTGCCGGTGATGTCCCACAAGGCCATGTCGATAGCGGCAATGACGTGCGTAATCAGTGGCCCGCCGCGCATGTCGCGATGTGCTCGATAGAGTTTCTGCCAAAGGTGTTCGACGCGCGTCGGGTTCTCGCCGTCGAGTATCTCGAAGAACGACTCGGCCAAGGCGCCCGCGACTTTCGGCTCGGACCCGGTCACCTCGCCCCAACCTCGGACATTCTGATTGGTGTCGATGCGGACGAAACACTTGGCGCCGGTGGGAAACGCCTTCAGCGCGGTGATCTTGATGTTGCTGCCGCGGTCGGCGGCCTGTACGCCGGGGTCGTTGTCGGCGCTGGTCGCTTCCTGCGCCATGAGGAACCCGGCGGCGGCGAGCGTGCCGCCGGCAATGACTTCGCGACGCGTCAGACCGGAGTCAGGAGTTTCGGGCGGCATGTGGAAGTCCATTGAGGGTGAAAAAACATAGGACCCAGCATAACGGATTACGCGAGTCGTAAATCGTTGCTTGTGGATCCGGCGCCGAATGCAATTCTAACGATTTGTCTGAGCCCGTGCCAAAACAAACCTACTAACCCCGAACAGCCAGTCCTGGCCGGCTAAGTTCAAGGAATGAACATGTTTGGAATTGTCGAATGATTTCGGGCACTATCGGCGTCATTAACGCCTGTAAGATGCGGTTTGTGATGTTGCCGGTTGTTATTAACAACAGTTTCGCAGGTTGCCCGAAAAGCACGTGGGAATCCACGAAGTCGCCAACTTTCCGTGATCACGGCTCGTTGTTCTTTATCGGCAATCTCGAGGATCAATTGATCGGTCGTTCGATTGGAAGCAGGCAAATCGAGTGTGTGGATGCTGTCGCAACCCTCTGCGTTCAACCATACGGCAAGTCGCCGCGGCAGTTGAGCGTCAACGAGAAACCTCATGGACTCACCGGATGGAGACTGCGAGTGCGAGCAAGTCGAGCAGCATATTCCAGGACGGCCAGCAAGTCATCTCGCTCAAGGTCCTCATAGTCTGCGAGAATCTCTTCGAGCTTCATACTGGAACTTAGGAGTTCTAGGAGCGTTTCAACTACGTAGCGAAGTCCGTGCGCACGGATTTCCATACCAGATCGCCGGATCGATAGAGATGCGTGAAAGTAGTCTGCTCATAAAGGTACCGTATCTCAATCGGCTCTGGACATGCAACCGATGTTCAATCGACTTGCGGGCGATTGAATTCACTTGACGTGTGAGGTCTGCGAACTAACGCCTTTATCATGCCTGAGGTTGGATATCCTCGGCGGTGATCGGAACCACTTCATCCTTCTTTTGCGGCTTGATCGGGACAATCTTCCAGGCGAGGCCGACCTTGCTCATGAGCCAAATGGTGATCCAGGTGACGTCGAATTCCCACCACTTGTGACCGTGGGCGGCGCAGCGAGGCTGGGCGTGATGATTGTTGTGCCAGCCCTCCCCGTTCGACCACAGCCCGCAGAAGATGTTGTTGCGGCTCGAGTCGCCGGTGTTGTAGTTCTGGTAGCCCCATAGGTGGGTGACGGAATTGACCGACCAGGTGATGTGCCAGACGCAAACGGTTCGGAGGATGCAGCCCCAGATCCACAGGCTGGCGCCGAACTGCACGCCGCTCTTGACGGTGCCGCCGACCGCCCAGCCGATGGCGAAGCCGATGAGATAATGGACCACCCATTGCAGGAGGTTGATCCAAACCCACATCAGGTTGCGTTCGAGCCGGAAGTAGAAACGGTCCTTCAAAATATCTTTTGCATAATGTTCATACAGGCTCATGCGTTCGAGTTCGCTGTTCTTTCGCGTCAGCCAGTCCATATGGCCCCAGAAGAAGCTGACGAGCGGGCTGTGTGGATCGGCTTGCTCGTCCGAGTGCTGATGGTGCAGGCGATGGACCGCGACCCAGCGGGCCGGCGTGTCCTGCAGGCAGCAGATTCCGATGATCGACAAGCAATGTTCGAGCCATTTCGGACAGGCGAAGCTGCGATGCGTCAATAACCGGTGGTAACACAAGTTGATGCCGAGCGTGCCGAACGTGTAGAAACCGAGCACGCACAAGGCCAGGCCGGGCCAGCTGAAGAAATACCGGTGAAACGCCAACAGCGCCAGGCCGTGGTACACGGTGAACGCCAAAACATATTCCGGAACCAAGCGTCGGCGGTCAACGCCGGCAGGATAAGGCAGTTTCTTGCGAATCGGCGTGGGAATCGGCGGCGTCGCCGCAGTCGTGGTCATGAGTCCGATGCTCCGATTTCGGAGTTGCGCTGAGTGTCCGTGAACGGGCAGATAGTTAGAATCGGAGAATCGTCCAGATTCGTCAATATGAAACGAACAACGTGATGAATTCCTTGCGAATCAGGACCATATCACTGCTCTTTTGCTCCGCCGAACTATGTGTTCGCCGGCAGCGGTCGTCGCAGATGCACAAAGCTCTTGCCCAAGCGCCCGCCATAGTTGCCGGCCGAGATTCTCACCAGACCGGGAGTGTCTTGAGAAGCATCGATTGCAGCATGCGTGGCGCGCGTGATCGTCTCCAGATCAGCGCCGTTGACGATGATCTCCATGATCGAGTTCACGCCGACCGGCACACGAGACGCTTCGCCGAGTTTCTCCCGCAAGGTCGGGCAGTACTCGGCGAAAGTGCTGGCGATGCTGAACTTGTATCGGCTTCCCGCTTTCGATCCGCTGCCGGCGACTCCGCCAGGGAACGGCAGCGAAACGCCCGCGATAGCGCCGGCGGCACTCGCTCCGCGTTCGGCAGCCATCAGTGCCGCATCCATCGTCTCACCCATAAACCACAAGTTGCCGCCCATCAGCCCGTCGCGCCAGCAGAATCGCCGGTCGATGACGAATTCGCCGCCAAGGATCGGCACAACCCAGACGCGCCTGCCGAAGCGCACGTCGCGGAACTGATGCCCATCGCCGAAGTAGGCGATCTTGCGGCCGAGTTTGAAGCGATTGTCGTTCTCGGACACGTTGAAGCAAGCCGCGGTCGCACAAGTCATCACATTCTGACTCAGACGGACGAGCAGCGAGCGCTCCAACAACTCGGCCCGGTCCTTTTTGAATCGCGGCACGTGAAATTGCACAATGGCGCCGGGCCTGCCGTCGGGCGTCGCAAACGTTTCATCGCCGCCGAGGCCGACGTATCGGTCCAATCCCGCTTCGCAATCGCAGAGAATCGTGCTCGACGCATTGCCCGTCGCCGCTCGCACGGCGTGGTCAAGCCAGGCCCGGTCGCGGGCCGTGATCAGCACCTCGGCGAAGATGCTGCGAAATGCCTCGGCGTATGTGTCTTCGATCTCGGCGGGCACAGTTGATCCAATGTTTGATGACGAAACCGATTCGCAGGGCGTACGCGAAAAGTAAACTTCAGCGGGATTTTCTACCCAGTCCCGGGTACTCGGCCTTTTCCGTCAAAATCAGATCCATGAACACGTCGTGGTGGCCGACCGGAATCTCCGGGAACAACTGACACTCGAACGCGAGCGCCACCAGCGGCGCGTCGGCGCGAGCGTGTTTCAGCAGCTTGTCGTAATAGCCCTTGCCGTGGCCCATGCGAGCGCCGCGGCGGTCGAACGCGACGCCGGGGACCATGATCAGGTCCAATTCGTCGGCGTGAACCCGTTTCTCTCGAAGTTCGCGTAATTCGGGCTTCGGTTCGAGAATCTTGTACATACCGACAGCGAGTTCATCCATGCTCGTCAGGTGGAATAGTTCGAGTTCGCCGTGTGCGTTGCACCAGGGCACGACGACCTTCTTCCCTGACGCCAGTGCGGATGGCAGCGCCTGTCGAGTGCGGACTTCGCTGCGTACGTCGATGTAGAACTTGACGGTTTTAGCAGCGGCGTAGGCCGGCAGCGATACGAAGCGGTTGCAGATGACCTCGCTTAGCGAGTCTTTGTCCGTCTGTGCGTTGCGCAGAGCATGCGCCTTTTCACGAAGCGCCTGCTTGCGCTCACGAAGTGAAAGCGTTTGTTCCATGTTGTCAATCCTCGGAATCAGAGTCACTGAAGATTCGATTGATATAGTGTCGGGAACGAAATTCGTCCGATCACCAGGCGCAGTTGGAGGCGTTGTCATGAAGCTCATGTGCGTCATTCTGGGTTTGATGTTGCTTGCGGTGATGCCCGCAGCGGTCGAAGCCGCCGGCAAAAAGCCGATGTCGATCGACGACCTGTTTCGCTTCAAACGCGTGTCAGACCCAAGCATGAGCCCCGATGGCCAGTGGGTCGTATATTCCGTGACGACGATTGACAACGCGGCTGAGAACAAGTCGCGGGCCAATTTGTGGCTGGCCGCCGCCGACGGCAGCTCGCCCCCACGCCAATTGACAACGACCGAGAAAAAAGACCGCCATCCACGCTGGTCGCCCGACGGCAAACACATCTTGTTCGAATCGACGCGCTCCGGCGAAAGCCAGCTTTGGCTCATCGACATTCGCGGCGGAGAGGCCCGACAACTTACGACAATTTCAACGGAAGCCTCGACCGGCGTCTGGTCCCGCGACGGCAAACGTGTCGCCTTTGTGTCGGCGGTCTATCCCGAATTCTCAGAGAAGCCGTTCAAAGAAAGCGACGAAGCCAACAAGAAGAAGATGGAGGAGATCAAAAAGAGCCCCGTAAAAGCCAAAACGTTCACCCGACTCTTCTATCGCCATTGGGACTCTTACGTCGAAGATAAGCGGCAGCACTTGTTTGTGTTCGAACTGGAAGAGAAGGATGGCTTGCTGCAGGTCAAGGGCGAACCGCATGACTGCACGCCGGGCGACCGCGACGCCTATCCCACTTCCACGACGTTCAGCGTTGGCGACGACTTCACGTTTACGCCTGACGGTAAGCATCTGCTGTTCACGGCCGTTCCGGCGAAAGATGAAGCGTGGAGCACGAACTGCGACGTGTGCCGCGTCGCCATCGACAACAAGTCGACGCAATGGGAATCGCTGACGAGTGCTAATCCAGCGGCCGACGGCGCGCCGCAGTTTTCTCCGGACGGCAAGCAACTGGCCTATCGCTCGCAGAAGAAAGCCGGCTACGAAGCCGACAAGTGGGATATTCTGGTCGTCGACTGCAGTCCCGATGGCACCCTCAAAGGCAAGCCGGTCAATGCAACGGCAAAGCTCGACCTTTCGCCCGGCGAGTTCATTTGGAGCATCGAGAATGACGGCGTCTGGCTTTTGTTTCTGGCGGATCGGCAAGGCGCCACCTCGCCTGTGGCCGTGCATTTCGACGGCGAAGGCTGGAACGAAGTGCGTGAACCTGCCGGCCCAGTTCTCAAAGGTAGCTTCTCTTCGTTGGCGGCGAATAAAGACGGCAGCGTCTGGGCTGCGACCATTGCCTACATGCACCGGCCTAACGAAATCGCGATTGGCCGGCATCCACAAGACGTCTTGTCGTTCAACCTGAGCCGGGCCAACGACGAAGTGCTGGCGGGCCTGGAGATGAACCGGCCCGAAAGCGTCAGCGTTGAATTGGCCGACGGCAAAATGCAGATGTGGATCCTGAAGCCGCCGGGTTTTGACGCTACGAAGAAGTGGCCCGTTGCCTACCTCGTCCACGGCGGACCGCAAGGCGCCTGGGAAGACGGATGGAGTTTCCGTTGGAACCCGCAGGCATGGGCGGCACAAGGTTACGTCGTCGCGTTGCCGAACCCTCGCGGCAGCACCGGCTTCGGCCAGAAGTTCACTGACGAGATCACCGGCGATTGGGGCGGCAAGTGTTACGACGACCTCATGCGCGGCGTCGCTTACCTGGAGAAACTGCCGTATGTTGATGCGAACCGCATCGGCTCCGCCGGCGCATCCTTCGGCGGCTACATGATGAACTGGTTTGCGGTTTCAACCGGCAAGTTCAAGTGCCTGATCACGCACTGCAGCGTCTACAACTTCGACAGCATGTACGGTACGACGGACGAAGTGTGGTTCGACGAATACGAACACGGCGGCCCGCCTTGGGGCGGCAACCGCGAATCTTACGAGAAACACTCGCCTCACCGCCTGGCCGCGAATCTCGCCAAGTTCAAGACACCGATGATGATCGTTCACAACGACCTCGACTTCCGTTGCCCCATTGGCCAGGGACACGAGCTATTCACCGCGCTGCAGCGGCAAGGCGTGCCGTCGCGATTCCTCAACTTCCCAGACGAAGGGCATTGGGTTCTCAAGCCTGCGAACAGCACGCATTGGCACAAGGAAGTGTTTGCGTGGCTGACAAAGCACGTGCCGCCAGGCCCGAAATAGCGTTTGTTCACTATCTGGACCGTCCGAATCTGGTCCAGGAATTACATAGAATAGATTTGTGGAGATCCGATTGTCGTTTCAACGAAGGCCATGAATTCCTTGATGGGGATCACTGGTTTGTTCGCCCATGGCGCCGCGCCGGGATTGCACTGGGCATGGATGGTTGCGGGTCTGTTGACGATTCCGTTGTTGGTGGCCCTCAACGCGTTCTTTGTTGCCGCAGAGTTCGCGCTGATCGCGGTTCGCCGGACACGCGTCGAGGAGATGATTAAGCAAGGAAGGCCGCGAGCACGAGCGCTATTGCATTCTCTCGATAAGCTGAATGACAGTGTTGCGGCCGCTCAGTTGGGCATCACTCTGGCGAGCCTGGCCCTCGGCTTCGTGAGCGAGCCGGCGCTCGCGAAGTTGATCTCGCCAATGTTTCAGGCGCTGCCGGCCGGTTGGCACGGCGCCGTCACGCATACCTGCTCGGTCGCCATCACACTTGGTCTCATCACTTATTTGCACGTCGTATTTGGCGAGCAAATGCCGAAACTCGCCGCGCTCCAATCCTCCGAACGGATCGCACTTTGGGTCGCGATCCCGATCAATCTGTTCGTACGGCTTACGCGTCCGATCGTGCGGCTCATGAACGGCAGCAGCAACTTGCTGTTGCGGCTATTCGGATTTCGCAGCCGCGCCAACGTCGAAGAAGTTCACTCGGTCGAGGAACTGTTGCTGCTGATCGAAGACACGGAAGAAGCCGGCGTCATTGATCCTGAGCAGGCGGAAATCGTCGAGAACGTCTTTCGACTCTCCGATAAGAAGGTGCGTGATTGCTTGATCTCGCGAGAGAAAATGGACGTCCTTGAACTCACCAGCACGCCTGACCAGATTCTCGACGTTGTGCGCAAAGGCGCCCACACGCGCATGCCCGTTTGCGAAGGCGATCTGGACCGAATTGTAGGCGTCGTCAACACCAAAGACTTGTTTTACCTGTACAGCCTTCGCGGCGCCGTTGTTCTCGATGACGCGCTCTATCCGGCGACGTTTCTCGATCCGGAAGAATCGATCGCTACTGCACTGCAGTTATTCCGCAAGTCGCGCAAACCCATGGCAATCGTTCGCGATTCCGAAGGCAAGGTTCACGGTTTGATCACACTCGAAGACGTAGTCGAGGAAATCGTCGGCGACATCGAAGATGAGCACGATCGGCCTGTCCGAAAACTCGTTCGCAGGCGTCGCAAGCGAGTGTGATGGTCAACGACGCACCAATCGCCAGCACATGAAGATCGCACCAATGGCGAACAGCACGTCGGCGGTCCAAAGAGCCGGGACAATCGGCGCTTTGCCGTCCTTGGCCAGATTGGTCAAGCACATGACCGTGGGATAGTACAGCGTGATCGTCGGCAGGAAGCCGATCACGAATGAACTCAGGAAGTCCGCTCGATTCGTCCAGATGCCGACCGGTGCGCCGACCATGACGAAGCATAGACAACCCAGCGCCAAGGTAATGCGCAAGTGCACTTCGACTTCGTAGGATCGATAGCGGGCCAGTGAGTACTTCTGCTCATTGCGGTAGTAAGTAATCAAATCTCGGTCATGTTTCGGAGCATTCGGGTTTGCGGCGACCGCACGAATTCGCGCTTGAATTTCCTGTTCCCGTTTCGCCTCGCGGTCGCGCAGCTTGGTGACGCCGCGAAGCAGTTCCGGCCAGGTCACGTCGCTGGCAGGCGGCGTCTCAGGATGTGCGAAGACCTCGTCAGGCAATCGCTCGCGGAATTCCTTGTGTTGAGCGAACAATACCGGCGGAGCGCCGTTCTTGTTGTCGCCGCAGAACACGCATTGCGACATCTCGACGACGACTTCGCTGATCGGCCGACCGGTGTCTTCGTCGATTCGTTGCTCAACGCGCAATCGCGCCTCGCCGGCGCGAGCGACGGTGTCGTACTGGTAGCTTCCTCCGGCACGGCGCTTGAACACCGCGTCAATCAGTCGATCGCCCTGAACGTCTCGAGCAAAAATCACATACGGCACTTTCTGCAGCTTGAACGAACCTTGTCGCTTGAGCACCGTCAACAGCACTTCATTAACGTCGCCCAACAAATGCGCGCGCATCTCGGCAAAGGACTTTGGAATCGTGTACAGAGACAAGGCCAGCGTCAGCACGCTCGCGGTAATCCCTAGTACAATCGCCGGGGCCAGGATTCTTCCCAGGTGTACGCCTGCGGCCCGCAGCGCCGTGATCTCTTGGTCCTTGGCCAGTCGGCCGTAAACGTTGCAAGTTGCGAAGAGCGTCGTCGCGGGGATCGTGTATGGCAGCGACATGGGGATCATGAGAGGCAAGACCGAAAGCAGTTGTGCCGGCGCTAAGCCACGCTGTGATGCAGCAGCTACCGCGCCTCCGATCGTGAATAAGCCGGTAAGGCAAATCAACGTGACGACGAAGATACGCAACAGGTCCCAGAGGATCATTCGCTGTAGGATCGTACCGAACATGGTCCTGCCTTTTGCGTTGTCCGAAGGTGGTTTATGGAGCCCTTCGTGGCGGAGGTTCACGCATCCGATCAAGGAGCCTTCGCACCGGGTCGATAAGTACGGGAATGGCCTGTTGGCGGAAATCGACGGCGCCATCCAGGGATCCATCCAATTCAATTCGAAACAGGTTTCGGCTGATTGCGTTGCTGATTTCCTTGCCGGGGCCGGGCAATAGTTGAACGAGCCGCGACCAGACGGTGTAGATATCGAGGTGGGCGCGCATCGTGTCGAGTTGGACGTCGCCGTTGCCGGTCAAGCTGATCAGATTTCCCAGCAGTTCGATTTCATCGAAGTGAAGCCGTTTGCCGTGAATCGAAAACGTCCCATGAGCTTCCTCGAACGCGGTGCCGTCCGGAGCCCGCAGTTTGACGAACTTCAGCAAATCGAGAAGCAGCGGAAGGTTGTAGATCTTGCCTCGGGGCACGTCGAACGTGCCGCTGCCTCGCAGGTTCTTCAGATCGCTGCCGACGCCGGAGAGTGCAATCTGAACGCTGGCGAGGCCGGACAGGTCCGCACCGCCGCCAAGCCGGTTCTGCTTGGCGATCTCTTCCAAACGCAGTTGCACGCCTTTGAAACTGAGCCGGTATTCGAACGGATCGAGCTGAATGCGTCCCTCGCCGCCGAAGTCGCCGCCATACACTTGCGCGCGGAAGTTCTTGACCTTCAGAACGCCCGGCTCAACTCCAGGGTCGATCAAGAGCTTGGCATGGACATTCTGCACGGGCTGTTTGAGGATTCGCGCCGACTTGCACAAGAAGTTCCCTTCGACCGCTCCCAGCTCGCCGTGCCGATACTCGCCGCGCGATGAGAACTCGCCGTACACCTGATCCCAAGTGATGCCCAACTTGACCGTAGCGCCGGTGAAGGTCAACGAGGCGTTTTCCCAATAGAGCCAGGTAGTCATTTCGTCACGCTTTTGCAGCGCCGCTCCGGATGCTCGCACGGTCGGCCGGCGACCGTTGGAAGCGACTCGCGGCGTTATTGCATTGTGTTTTGCCGGCGCGAGGTCCACGACCAGCAAGTCAGTGTCGAGCGAAATCGGGCCGTTCGGCTCAAGCGCTTGCGCTGCGGACCGAAGACCAGCCGGCAACGCCCGCAACAGATCGTCGTCCGGCACCAACGGCATCATCTGCAACCGACGAATACGTGCCCACATGCCGCCTTCGGGCTTGACAATCAGCAACGTGGGGCCGATGCGCAATTGCGTCGCCCCGTGGCGGCCCTGCATATTCGCAATGGTCAACTGGTCACGGCCGTATTTGAGCGTGCAGTGTACGTCCGACAATTCGTACGGGAAAAACTCCGGCGTCAATGAGTCAAAGTGCAGTTGGTCAAACTGAACTTCAAGTTCCGGAGCAATGGAAGGAACATGCGCCGGCGTCGCTCGTTCGACATAGGTCAGCTGTGCAGAGAATGCCGCTCGGCCGCGAGGGCTCAAGGTCTTCCACGCATCGTCAAGTTTGATGGCCGCCATGGCTCGAACGACGTCATGATCCAGCGGCACGCCGGCGCCGTTCACGTTCAGGCGAATCACCGAGCCCGACGGGCCTGAGACGTTCTTGCCGGAGACGCGAATCTCGCCGCCGTGATGCTGGCCGCGCACCTGCCGTAACTCGACGCGAGTCTCGGCGGCAGTCGTTATGTCCATCGTCCCCGTCACCTGCTCCAGCGGGTAGGGGAAAGCGTCGTAACGAACCGAAAGATTGCGAAAGTGCACCAGGAAACGCTCGTTGGTGTCGGTTTCGCCGGGTTTTTGTCGAACGGTCGCCACGAGATCGATGGTGCCCTGCGGATGAAACCGTTCGATTGAAGTTCGATTCTTTCCGAGTGCATGCAGCAGCGTCTCATCGACGGGAAGATCGTTGCAGCGTATGGTCAGGTCCATCCACGCATTCGGAGAATCGCCGCCGGACTCGCCCTGGATCGTGGCGATGCGATCGCCAACGGCGGCAATTAGATCGACCTTAAGGCGATCCGCTCCCGTATTGTCCGAGTACTGATCCAGCGTTCCCCGCAGGTCACGCGTCGGATACGGAAAACCGTGGTAAGTTGCTTGAAGTCCTTCGGCTTGTACCTGCAGCCGCTTGCTCCACGCCCGATCCCGCCGTTCGATCTTGTAGGTAAGACTGATGGGACCGCTCGGCCGAAATCGCCGGTCGAGCGCCGCCAGGCTTGGAGGAAGTCGCTCAAACAGTTCCGGGGACAAGGTAAGGCGCGTCACATTAAGGTCAAGCCGATTCACGAGCGACTCAATGTCATCGGTCTTCGCGGCATCGTCGGGCAATCGTGCATCCAATTGCAGCCGGAACTCGGTCGCGCCGGCCCATGCCTTGCAGTTCGAAATCTGAATCGTGCCGTTGCGGACCTGTGCCTGCAACTGAATGCGTTCCATCGCGACCGGCAGCCGCGGATGCTGAAAGCGGCAGTCATTGAGCGTGACAGCTATTTCGGGTTGAAGCGATTCGTTGACCCCGGCTTTGCGACTGAGATCAACGCGGATCGCGCCCCTGCCTTGAAGTCCGGAGAGATGTTGTTGCAAGTCCGGTTGAATAAGGCTGATCGCTGAGTTTGCTGCCGGCGTAAACTGTACTTCCGGCAGTTCGACGCAGGCGGCAAGGACGCCGTCCGGACCGGTTCGCCGACCGTGCATCGTTATCGGACCCAACGGCGACTTGCATCGCCCGTTGAATTCGACGACATCGGCCTCGCTTTGAATCAGCGTCCAATTCAACTCGCTGATCTCGATCGACTTGCGTCCGGCAACCGATGAACCAGTATCGACCTCGATCGTGCCTTGCCGGACAACAATTGTTGGGACGCAGCTTCCACCCGTTTGTGCGTTGGAAAGCGACTCAGTGTTCCAACGGCCGTCGAGCCGTCGCGAAAGGTGAAGCCGCGGCTCCTGCAATTCGATTTTGCGAATGACGAGCCGGCCATGATGCGTCAGCTGCTGTTTATCGTGATAGATTGTCGCGATTGGCACACGCACGAGATCATGAGTCGGATCATCACGATGCGTGATTCGCAAATCGCGAACAGAGATGCCTCCTAATGGACGAATCCAGGCTGAGCCGATTTCGACGGTGACATTGGGCCAGCGGTTCTGCAAATTGTCAACGACTTGCCGGCGGACCGCTTCGGAATTGGTGTGGCGATAGACGAACCAGCCGAGCACGACAATTGCTCCGCCGATCATGCAAACAGTTGCCTGCAGCAGCATCCTGCGCCACATCATAGTCGCGGCCTATACTCTGGCATCTTCGGCAAGTCAATGCGTGACAGCTCGGGAAGCGGGGGAACCGGCAAGGTCTACGGAACCTGGTGAAACAGAATCTGAAAAGGCAAATGATACGGACGTATAGCACCACGAACCGGTGCCAACTTAATGATGCGAGAATATACTGCCAACTCCATCGCCCAACAGGAGAGCAGACCGTGAGCATCGTTCGGATCGGGTTGGCAGAAACGAAAAACTTCAGCGACGGGTACGACGCCATTTTTGGCGGCAAGAAGGCGCCTGCGAAGAGCACGCCGAAGCCGAAGCCGCCAAAGGCAAAGAAGAAAACCGCAAAGAAAAAGTAACAGGCGAGTCTCAATGGGGCCGGAAATGCCCGCACCGCCGGTCGACAATGGCCTGTACGGTCATTCCCGGAACAAGCAATCTCATTTGCGTTCGAATACCATTGACGTGCCGTCGGTCATCGTGAGTCGATCTCCGACGATCGAGACTCGTTCAACGTGATTCTTGAAGCCCGCCAATTCTCTATCCAGTTTCAGGGTAACGCGGTCGCCCATTCCCAGCGAATAGGTGCCGGTGAATTTGCCCATCGCCGTGTCATAGACGAGGCTATTGTTCGCGCCGAAATCGAGACGCAAAGTCCCGGCCGGGATCTTCTGGCCTTTGATCGTGGATTCGAGCGAGCTCCACTTCGTTCCTTCGATTTTGCCCTTGTTGCTTGAAGAACAGCCGGTCAGGCACAATACGGCGGCAGTCAGCGCCAATCTAAGGGCAGCGGCACGACGCATGATCAAGCACCTTTCCTGATGGGTAGGAGTGCGAACGATTTACTTTCGATTCTTGTGAATGTGTAGCCGGCGTCAAGAAGCGAAACACGATGATCACTTCCGATTCACGATTCCTGCCGAGATTCGGCGGCCGGTTCGTCGATCGCCGGCAAATCGGAAAGCACGGCGCCGACTTCGTTTGGGGCTTCCATTTTCTTCATATCGAGCGGTCGAACGCGAAAGTCCTCCGGCGACATGCGCGAAATGGGACGTTCTTGTGTCGGAGTCCGCGACAACTTGACTTCGACAAAAGCCTCCTCGCCTTCGCGAGTGAAACTCCGCCATGCCTTCGGCGACACCGGCATCGTCGGCATCATTGCCGTGCTTGCCGGCAGTTCCACCTCGATCATCTGTACGTAGTTCGCATAGACGTTGCTGCGGCCTTCCCACGTCAGATACTGCTTTTGCAGCGATTCGCTGTCGATTCCCACAGTATGAACCAGCGGCTTGGCGTTGCCGGCGATCAGCATGGATCGGTCGAACTTGCAATGCGTCGTTGCCAGCCCTCCGCCGGCCTTTCGATCTTCTTCGGTAAGACGGAAGTCGAAAATGTAATCGCTCAAAAAAGCGGTCGTGCGATTGCACGTGATCAAACTGGCTGCGGTTGTCGGCGATTCCTTGGGATGTGCGTGGAGAGTGACCAAAGTTCCGTCCAACGCGATCAACGAGTTTTCCAACTCCAATTCGAATCGACGGCTCGGTTTCACTTCCAACAGATTTCCCTTCCCACGGACAAACGTGTTTTCCATTCGCAGTCGCGGCCGGCGGTCGGACGTACGGCCCGCCGCGTCCAGTTCTCCGACCATCTGTGCGACCGTGTGCTGGCAGCCTTCCGCTTCTTCCAGTGTCATTAAGCAATGCGAAAACGCTGCCTGGCCGGCGCCGGAAATCGCCACTGCAGTCATTCGTTCGCGTTCCTTTTTCGCATCCGATTGCATTCGAAAATGCAAGTCGCGAAACTCGATGCGTCCCCCGGCAATCGTAAACATCGCCGACGCCGATTCCACGGCATCGGAATGCAACATCAACACCGGCTTAAAACCGTCGTCAGCGCGAATCACCAGCGATCGTTCATCGGCCCGAGACCAGCGCTGAGGCTGCAATTCGACCGGCCCGTTTACTTGCAGCAAAATCGTATCGCCGGGCTTCGCTTCTCCAATTGCGCCTTCCAAGCTGCGGTAATTCAACGGCGGCAACGGTTGATCCGACGACCACGTTGGATTGACAATGCGGCGAACTGCCTGATTCTCTGTCGGTTCGTCCGCGACCGGCTTCAGAGCGACAGTGTATGTATCTCCCCAAACACCCTTTTGCACGCCCAACATCCGAGTCGATCGCGACTGGGTCCGAAGCGACGACATCGAAGTGTTCAACGAAAACGCATCCAGTGGATTATCATCGAGCACTTGCAACGGTTGCGCCAAACGCCAAGGCCGCTGCCCCACATCCGTTGCGCCGACGTCGGCAAAGCCAAACTGCTTTCGTGCTTCAGGCAAGCGCACGGCTCGTCTGCCCGGCGAATCCCAGATTACGAGACCATGATAAACATTTCGCGGCGGCGCCTCGGACTGGGATTCAATCCCGGCAAATGCAACGGCATCTTTCGAATCGCGTTGTCGAATCAAACTCGCTTCGGTCGAATCGCCAGGATCCAGCACGCGCCCGAATACGCTGTTGCCGGCTCGCAGCGTTCCGCTCGCGCCTTTTTCCATCTGGAAGACGGCGCCAGACCGGATCATCACCGTGCAGTGCCTCAAATCGGCCAATTCCCAGTCGGGGTTTGAAACGGTTCGAACGGCGGCCGGTCGGAATCGGCACACGACGTCGTGCGGACCAAATGCGCAATTCGACGCCTTCAACACGCTTCGGTCGGTCAATTCAATTGCGTTCGGGCCGCGCAAATACAAACACTCTTCGAGCTGCAGCACGGACTTTCTGTCGCTGCGTTCTTCGAATCGAATGCCGCCGCCGACAGGAGTGTCTGCCTGCCGGTCGTGCAAAAACTCACATCGCCGGAAGCCAAGATGAGACAGGCCTTTTGCAATAACGGCGTAAACGGGCGGATCTTCTTCCGTCGAATGCAGCTCGAACCGAACGTTTACGAAATCGGCCTGAGCGTCGGCGTCAGCAGCCGCGAAATGAAAAGCGGCAACGGGTTCCTGTTCGCGACCAGCCGCTTGCGCGGCGCTCCAGCGAATCACCGGCGGCCGAGCGCCTGCGGCGCCTTCCAACTTCAAGCGGCGAGTCGAAACGCGCAGTCCTGCGGCCTGCTGAGGATTTTCCCGATGCAAGTCGGACAAGTCGTAAAGAGCGCTGGTGAGCCGAATGTACTCTGCCTTCTGGTCGATCAGCCGCGCCAGGTCTTGCGTCGTCACGGCGACGCGCGGTTCAGCCGGCAGCGCCGGCGGATTACCATCATCGCCTGGTGGTTCGGGCGGTTTCGAATTGGAATTGCCGGACAGCCACGGCGGTGGAGCGACTTCGGCCCGCGGTTCGCTCCACGGAAGAGTCAGTCCCTTCGGGTCGCGACTGCTGCTCAAGAACCCGAACACGGCTGCGAGCACTGCAACCGCTGCCGCCGCGATGATTCCGGTTAGCCACGGTGACATTAACGGAGGTTTCGGCAGCGGCGTGTCCACAAACAGCATCGCCTCTGCGGTGCTGCCTTCCTGCACATGAAGCTGTTGCGCTACCTGAATCAGATGTTGAATCAAATGCTCAGGCCGCTGATAGCGATCGCGGGGCTCTTTCGCCATCATGCGGGCCAGGATCGCCGCAAGTTCATCGGGGATTTCAGCGTTCAATTCGCGCGGATCAACGGGCGCCACTTGTTGGTGATGATGGAGTTTCTTTGCGGCGGTTCCTTCGGGAACAGGCGGCGTGCCGGTCAGCAAGTGGTAGAACGTGCAGCCAAGCGAGTAGATGTCGCTGCGAACGTCGGCAGAGCGAGGTTCAATCGCCTGTTCCGGCGAGATGTAGTCAAATGTGCCTAGGGTCACGCCTGAATGCGTGACGGCGCCGGCATTGTCCATGTGCCGAGCCAGGCCCATGTCCACAATCTTGGCGCGTCCGGCAGGCGTAACGATGATGTTGGACGGCTTGATGTCGCGATGAATGACGCCGCGCTCGGCGGCATGAGCAAGTCCGGTGGCGATCTGCAGCATATAGCGAACGGCCTGCGCGGGCGACAGCCTGCCTTCTTTCGCAAGCTGGGCTCGAAGGTCGGTGCCTTCGACAAACTCAAACGCGATGAAATGCAGCCCCTGATCTTCGCCGCAGTAGAAGACGCGAGCGATGTTTTCGTGATCGAGTTTTGCGGCGGCGCGGCCTTCGCTCTTGAATCGGGCGATGTTCTCCGGATCAACGGCCATCTCCGGCGGCAGGATCTTCAGAGCGACAACGCGGCCCAGTTGCAGGTCGTTGGCGCGAATCACCGTCGCCATGCCGCCTGCGCCGATTGCTTCTACGAGTTCAAAATGTCCCAGCGTTTTTCCGCTCAAACTGGCGGCGAGCGACGGCTCTGTCGTATGCCGTCGAGAGGAGATAATGGTTGGTTGATTCTGCGAATCAGGTGTTGCAGCTTTTCCGTTCGATGCCGATGCGGCCGCATCGTCGCCCTTTGACGGCGGACGCGTTCCATCGGCAAAATCCGGCTTCGGAGTCTGCATCTCGACGGGTCTCGTTTCCTGGGATTCCTTTCCGGTCGGACCGTCCCGACCTTGTCGTCAAACTGCAATGGCTACACACGACGCTCAAGTCGTTTGAGCCGATTTCTCCATTCGAACGGACTCGTCCCCTGAACCACAACAGAGATGCCGGCCATTTCGCTTGGCCGACGTGATTCATCCAACGACATGTGTCTCAACCTACTTAAGTCGTTGCAATGAGTATAGCTTGCCGGTTCAACCGGTGTCAATTCGGTCAGGCGGAAAAATGAACGGATGTTTATTTGATCGAGCCAAAGGCGTTCAGCTGCCGAAGCCGGCGACTTCCGATCGAGGCGAGTGGCCGTAAACGCCGTTTGTAATCGTCGCGACTGACGCAACCCGAGACGACGGCTCCTGAGCCTCCGTTTCGACCTCGCCGCGGGCGGTGCGGCGCAGCCAATCGGCGAATTGCTCGAAAAGTACGTACAGAACGGGAACGATGATCAGTGTGATGAGCGTCGAGAGAATGCTGCCGCCGATAATGCTCCGTGCCAGAGGCGCTCGAGTCTCGGCGCCGGCGCCGACGCCGATCGCCAGAGGGATCGCTCCGGCGACCGTGGCAAAGGTCGTCATGACAATCGGCCGCAATCGTACCGGACTTCCCTTTAGCACGGCTTCGAACAACGGCATGCCGTCGCGTCGAAGATGATTGATGTAATCCACAAGAATGATCGAGTTCTTCTTGACCAAACCCGCCAAGAGAATCATCCCGATCATACTCATCATGTTCAAAGTGTCGCCTGAAAAATAAAGCGTGGCAAGAGCCCCGGTCACTCCGAACGGGACGGCCATGAGCACGGTGAACGGGTGAACGAACGAATTGAATTGGGCCCCGAGGATCATGGCTGCGATGACAAAACCGAGCGCCAGACAGACCCAAAGGCTGTCCAGAGTTTGCTCCATCGCTTGGGCATTTCCCAGCATGACGAATCGATAACTCGGCGGAAGCCCCATTTCGTCGCGAACCTGTTCGGCGACTTCGAGGCTATGTGTAATCGCCTCGCCTTGTGCGATACCAGGCGCCGGGTTCGCCGAAAGCTCCACTTTTCGCAAATGGTTGTACCGGTTGATGACGGGCAGGGTCGAAACCAGTTTGCGCTGCGTCAAGTCTCGCAATGGGATCAATCGCCCGGTCGTTTCGGACTTCACATAAAGGTCTCCCAAGTCGTCGGGCGAATCCCGCTGATCTTCGAGCAGCCGCATGCGCACGTCGTATCGCCGATTTTCGGCGGAAAATCGCCCGCTGCGCATTCCACCCACTGCAACGTTGATGACCAACGCCAGTCGCCGCATCGGCACGCCCATCTCGGCGGCCTTGACCTTATCCGGAACGATCTGCAACTCAGCCATGCCGGGCCGGTAGTCCGAATTGACATCAGCAACGACGCCGCTGTCGATCATTCGCTCGCGAATTCGCTCTGATAACTCTGTCACCGTTTCCCAATCGGGGCCCTGGACGGCGAAATTGACGGGGAAGCCTCGCCGCGGCGTGAACCCCTGCGTGGATAGGTCCTGCGTGATAATGCGAACGCCGGGAGTCGTGGCGAAACCTTTGCGCACTTCGTTCATAATCTGATTCTGGGTCAGCGTCCGCAAACGATTGCCGTTTGCGTCCACCGGCGGCACCAGACGCACGAACATGATGCCTTCGCTAATCAATGTTCCGGGTCGAATCGACACGGATGCAAAAAAGGTCGCGACGACTTCTTCGTCGGTTACCGGGTCGCGTATCGATGCCAGCACGCTTTCACCCTTGTGAAGCATTTCGTTGACGTAATCAAAATTGCTGCCGACAGGGCAAATGACGCTCACGACGAAGCGGTTCTGGTCCTCGCTCGGCACAAGTTCGCGGCCGATTGGTTTTACAGTAAGGCTCTGTTTTCCCAGTTGTTTCTGTGCAAACTCCGGCAATGGGAGCTTCATGCCGAACGCGAATACGCCGGCAGAGCCCGCGATGAGCAAACCGCATGCGACAACGATCCCGCGATGGCGCAAAGACCATCCCAGCACCTTGCCGTACAACCACGCCGACGCTCGCATGATCCAGTCCACCGGCCGCAACAGGATCGGCTCGAAGACCCAGCGATCGATGAACCAGATTGACCGGGTCGCAACCGTCATGACGCCCCCCGGCGAACCGGAGTATGCCGCCGGCGCCGGCCGCTTCATTCGCCGCACGCTCAGGAAAAACGCGCAGAGCACAGGAGTGATCGTGAGCGAAATCACGAGCGACAACAGCACGGCGACGGTCACCGTTATTCCGAACTGGAAGAAGAACTGGCCGATCGAGCCCTTCATGAACGCGACCGGCACAAAGATGGCGACGATCGAAAGCGTCGCTGCCAGCGCGGCAAAACTGATTTGCCGCGCCCCCTTCAATGCTGCTTCTCGTCGAGGCTCTCCATGTTCGAGGCGGCGATAGATATTCTCCAACACGAGGATTGCATCATCGACGACAACGCCGACGGATAGGGACAACGCCAAGAGGGTCATGAAGTTGATCGTGAATCCGCACCATTTCATTGCCATGAAGGTGCCGATCAACGACGTCGGAATCGACACGCAGACATTCATCGTCGTGCCGAGCGATCCGAGGAAGATGAACGTGACTAGCGCGGTCAACACAATTCCCAGAAGAAGCGCGTTCTGCACTTCCTCGATGTCGTCGCGGATGAACATCGAGTAATCGACCGAGATGCCGATCTCGACGTCTGGCGGAGTCTTGCGTCGCAATTCCGGCAACTTGCGCTTCACCTCGTCGCATACTTGGACGACGTTGGCGCCGTTGGCCCGCATAACGCCGACGCCGACGTTCGGCCTCTGGTTGAACCGTGCAAACGTTCGCTTGTCGGTTAAGCCATCCTCAACATTGCCGACGTCGCGAATTCGAACGACCTGATGATCGTTGCTGAAAATGGGCATATTGCGAAACTCTTCGGCCGTGCGAGCCTCGCCGATGGTGCGGACGTTGATTTCGCGTTGCTCGCCTTGGAGAAAGCCGGCGGGCCGTTCGACGTGCTGGTCGCGCATGGCCCGCCAGACGTCATACGCGTCGAAGTTGTGCGTCGTCAGTTTGTCCTTGTCGAGCCAGACACGCATGTTTCGGGGGCGCAGCCCGCCGTACATGACGCCGCCGACGCCGGGGATGGTCTGCACCTGCCGCTTAACATAATCGTCGACAAATCGGTTGAGCACTTGAACGGATTGGCCGCCGTGAACGCTGAGCCACATGACGGGAAACTTGTTGAAATTGACCTTGGAAACAATCGGCGGATCAATGTCGTCGGGGAGGCGTAGCGCTGCGGCCGCGACCGCGTTCTGAACGTCCTGCATGGCGACGTCAACGTCGCGGTGCAAGTGAAAGTAGATGGTCACGACACTAACGCCTTCGAGGCTCTGCGATTGAATTGACTCGATTCCTTCGACGCCGGAGACAGCGTCTTCGACGATGTCCGTGACGTCGAAATCCATCGTTTCCGGCGAGGCGGCATCGCGATAAGTCGTGATGTTGACGACGGGAAAATCAAGCTCGGGGAACTGACTGATGCCGAGGTCGCGGTAACCGAGAAATCCGAATACGATCATCGCAGCCGACAGCATCACCGCAAACACGGGGTTGCGAATGCTGATGTCAGACAGGCTAAACGAGCCTTCCGGCCGGTCAGTCGATTCTTGCATGACGAACCACTACGACGCGTTCGTGACGAAAGGCCTGGTCTGCCTGAGTCACGGCTTTGAGATCTTCTCCAGCATAGCTTCTTCTTCCTTGGTCATCGCAATCGGCGTTCCGCCTTCTTCTTCCAGTGCGTCGGCCCCTCGGCGGATGATAAACTCGCCGCCCGCGAGACCGCTACGGATTTCGACCATTCCCTTGGCTCGGTAGCCAGGCTCTACCCGAATGGCCTTGGCCAGCCACTCCTGCTTGCCGTCTTTTCCTGATCTGGCCACCGGAACGAACACAAGCCAGCCGCGTTCCGTAGAGCGCAAGCATTCTTCGTGGACCAGGATGGCGTCCTTCTTCGTCTCCAACGGGATTCGCACACGGGCAGTAAAACCAGGCAGCAGTTTTGGCGCGTCGGGCGGCTGGATGATTTCGGCCTTGCATTCAAACTGGTGCGTCGTCGTTTCGCCGACCGTGCTGAGGTAAAATATCCGCGCCCGATACGTATGTTTGGGAAACGCCAGAACCGAAAACTCCGGATCGAACTGCGGATCGCGCTTGGCGCGTTCGATCAGTTCGCGGACCGTCGAGGTCGCCGTCTCAGGAATGTAGGTCGTGAGCCGCAGCTTCGACAGATCGGCCATCGTCGCGATGACCGTTTTCTCATCGACATAGCTGCCCTTCGTGACGAATCTCTTATTGATGCGCCCCTTGTAAGGCGGACGCAGTTCGGAGCGGCGGCGATTGTATTCCGCGCGATCCAGCGACGCCTTGGTCGCGCTGACCTCGGCTTTGGAAACCGCCAGCGCAATTTCGCGCTGCAGTTGTTCCGTTCGCGAAAGGCTGGACCAGTTCTTGCGGGCGATGTCGTAGTTTTCTTGTGCTTCATCGACGCGACGCTTGCCGCGCTCGAGTTCAAACTTGGCCACCTCCACCGCAGCTTCGTAGAGCGGCACCGATATCTTTACCATCGGCTTTGGATCGGCTGGATCGACCTCATCGCCCTCGCGGAAATTCACTTCATCGACGTTTCCGGCCACGCCCGCAGCGAGTTGAGTCTCGCCCTCAGCCTCGATGACGCCGACGGTTTCCACCGTGTAGACGAGCGATTGCTGCACTGCCTGTGAAATCTGAACGTTTCGGCGAATGTTGACCTTGGACGGCGGCAGGGCTGCGCCGCTTTCGGGAGCGCTCTTGCCACGCGTGCAGCCGGCAGCGACCATTATTACTGCTGCCAGGCAACCCATCATCGATATTTGCAGCGTCCAACGACGCATGTCGTGTCCCAGGGGAGAGAATCTTGCGGGCCGGCGCAGGGCAGGTATAATCGGACTGACCAGTCAGTTTCACAATACCCGGCCGGCATTACGCCGTCAATCATCCGTCGCAGGAACCTCGTCCGTGCGAACAAAGTCTCCCGATCAGGCGGATCGCATGCTCCAGGCCGCCGCCCGCCTGTTCGGTCGAAAGCGTTTCCATGAAGTTCGCATGGAAGACGTTGCGGAAGAGGCCGGCGTCGGTAAAGGCACGATCTACCGTTATTTTGAGGACAAGGACGAGCTTTATCTTTCACTATTGGAACGCGCCGGCGAACAACTGCTTCAGCGCATCGACAAAGCCCTTGCCGCCGCCAAGTCGCCGTGTCGCCGGCTCGAAGGGCTGATCGCGGCGTCGCTGCTGTTCTTCGACGCTCAGCCGCATTTGTTCGACTTGATCCAACGGGCCGATGCGATGCGTGGCTCGCACACGCCGTGGCAGAAAACGAGAACTCGAATCGTGCGGCATGTCCAGCAGATTTTCGCCGATGCCAAGGAGAAAGGTGAATTTGAAGTCGCTGATCCCACAACCAGCGCACTTATGTTGCTCGGAGGCATTCGTGCGTTGATTCGCTTCGGGCCCCAGCCGCGTCCCGCGGCTTTGGCGCGGCGAATCGTCGCCCTGTTCCTAAATGGCGCGGCGGAATCATGACGTGCCTACTTTTCCGATACGATGCGAATCGCCTCGCCCATCGTCGTCGCGCCCGGTGCGAACTGTGGAATCGCGACGCCGACGATTGTGAAAACGACGATCAACACAACCGCCGACTTCCAAGTGCGTCGAATCACACCGGAAGTCCAGTGTTCCGTCGGCGCCCTGCGACGCAGTTGCCGCACCATTCCAGCCAGTAACGCGCCATCGACCAGCACCTCGGCAAAAAGAATCGGCGCTTCGTAGATCACGAATGCGGCAGCGATAAACGCGGCGCCGACCGCGACGATGATGAGAATCACGACGACGAGCATTAGGCCGTCGCCGTCGATGTCGCCCAAACCGCCGATACCGACCTTAGAACTACTCGATCCCGTCGTACTGGATGACGGGGTCAACGAAGTTGCGGGGATCGATGAGTCGTAGTAATCGATCGCGTCGACGGCGGACGCCGAATCAGATGAAACAGCCGCCGGCATTCGACGTTGTGAACGGCGATGAAGCGACATCCAGATTCCAACGAGGCCGACGAAACATCCCCATGCGATCAGGACGCAGACAGGATAGCGAACGCCCATCATGGTTAAGCCGGCGTATCGCAGTAGTGCTGAAGCGAGAAAACCGAGGAGCCCAGTGGCCGCGACAAGAAGCGTCATCTGTACGTACGGAAAGCCGCGCCGCCGCAGGAGCGCGTGAACTCGTTGAACCGTTCGCTGACGATGTTCGGGCGATGCGGACATTGGCACTCGCGACAATTACGAGCCGGGCTTTTGGATGATGATGTCAACCACGCCTTCACTGCAAGAATGCGATACGGCTCCTTCGGCCGGTACAAACGGCAAAGCAATCTCACGGCGATAGCGTCGCGACCCACGCTCTGCCGAAAGCAACACGGTCGATCCCGTTACGGACAGTTTCACATCTTCCGGACCGACGCCAGGCATATCAGCGACAAGCCTTAAGTGTGTCGATTCGTCGATTTGTTCGATTCGCGGTGAAACAGCTTCGGTTTGCGGAACCTGGCCGATATCGATGGTAATGCTGGGACGCGCGAGATCGGCCCTGATCGTGAAGCCGTAGATTCCTTGCAAACCGGTTCCAGAAGGAAAGACGCCCTGGCGCACTTTGTTCGCGCCTGCTTCAGTTGCTTTCGCAACCGATTGCACCAACCCTTGCAATCCCTTGAACAAGCCCTGAAGCGGATCTTCAGCCGGGGGTTGCGACGGAGTGTCTGACATGGCGTACCTTGCAATTTGATGGAAGGGTCATTGCCTCATGAACATTATACTCACCTGGCCGTTTCGTGTTCGCTCTGAGCAGCGGTGCGGCCATTCGGCAGAGAAATGCCCGAATTCCGATTGACCTGCGGGAATGCCACCGCGTGAATCTTGGCGCTATCGCCCTTCAGCACCGATTGAGCCGAATTCGTGGAGAGATTCCAAAGTCGAACGGAGCCGTCCCAACTGCTGCTGGCCAGAAGCAGTCCGTCCGGAGATAGGGCCAAAGACCGCACGGACTCCGTGTGGCCGGAGAGAATCGCAGCTTCCTCGCCGGTGGTCAGATCCCAGCGTTTGATGGACGTATCCCAACTTGCCGTGAACAGCGCCAAGCCGTCCGGTGCGAAAACGACGGAGCTGACTGCGAAATTGTGTCCGTTGATCGACAACAACTCCTGACCGCTCGACACGTCCCAAAGTCTCGCGGACTTGTCCCAACTGCCCGACGCAATCGTCATTCCATTGGGGGCAAAGGCGACGGATGTGACCATCTTTTCGTGGCCGACACAAGTGATCTTTGCCTTCGACGTAGCGACATCCCAGAGTCGAATGGTGTGGTCCCAGCCGCCGGAAGCCAAAATGCGTCCGCTGGCATGGAAAGACAAAGATGTCACGGCGCCTTTGTGCCCCGACAATGTCGAACGTTCTTGCAAAGTGGCGAGATCCCAGAGCTTGACCGTGGAATCCCAGCTTGCGGAAGCGAGTGTCTGGCCGTCGCGCGTGAAAGCGACGCTGGTGACTTCGCCGGCATGTCCCTTCAACGTCGCCAAGGCTTCGCCGCGGCTTACAACCCAGATTCGGACCGTTTGGTCGGCGCTAGCGATCGCTAACAAGCGGCCGTCAGGCGAGAACGCCAATGCGTTCACGTCACGCTCGTGCCCGCGAAGATGCAGCAGTTCCTTGCCGAGTTGGGCGTTCCAAAGAGTCACGGTGTGTGCATTGCCGGCCGTGGCAAGCAACAACGTCGATGCGGAAATCGGCGACATCGGAGCAGGCCGAGAAACCAACTGCACGATCGCCGTCTCATCGGCCCGCGATGGGCTTAACGGAAGATCGTCCGGAGAATCCTTTTTCGCTTGTGCCGGTTCCACCAAGACACGTTTGATCTCGCCGGTTGCCGAGTTGAACAAACGCAACTTACCGTCGCGGCAAGCAGAGACCAGCGTTGATGCGTCCGGTGAAAAGGCCACTCCGACGACGGCCGCCGTATGTCCTTGAAGATCGAGCTTTCGTTTGCTTGTGAGCGTGTGCCAAATGATCACGGAATAGTCTTTGCTGCCGGTTGCAAGCAATGAGCCGACGGTCGCGTACGCCTGGCAGGTGACGCCCAAGCGATGGCCCGTGAGTTTTGAAGTTTCAGCGCCGGTTTGCGGGTCAAGGCACCGTACGACGATATCCGCTGCGGTGACGGTAACTGTGCCGCCGTCCGGCGAGAACGCGATGCTTGTAACTTCGGCGGAGCATGGCTGCACTCGAGCAACGCGGTCGCCGGATCCAATGTCCCAGTAATGCACTTCGCCCTTGGAATCTCCCGCGACCAACATCCCGCAGTTGCTCAAAAAAGCCAATGCAGTGATGCCGGCATCATGGTCTGTGAGCGCCGCAAGTTCCTGACCGGCGGTGACGTCCCAAATTCGAACTGACTTGTCGGCGCCGCCAGATGCCGCAAGCGCCCCATCGGCAGAAAACGCCAAAGCGTTGACGGACCCGGAATGCCCGTTGAAGGAATGCAACATATGGCCGGAAACGCTTTCCCAAAGAAAGATGTTGCCGTCCTTGCCGCCGCTGATCAGATGTCGGCCGTCCGGGGAAAAAACGATGGAACCGACCGCGCCCGTATGTTTGTGCAAGCGCGCTAAGATCTCGCCGCTGACGAAATCCCACAACAGAACTCGCCCGTCGTCCGAACCGGTCGCGATCCATTGGCCATCTGGGGAAACGGCAAGCGCCGAATGCTTCGTGCTAAGCGGGCCTGGTGCGGGGGATGGCTCGGGTCGCGTTGGGGCCGGCTGTGGCCGTACGGGAATGCCGGAGACGACGGCGTCGATCTGCGTGATGGCGGTTTCCGACAGTCGCTCGGCATGTCGGGACGGGAACTTCCCAGGCGTTCTCGATCCGGGCAGAGGCGTACCGGCGCTTAGGTTCAATTCCGATGAGTTCTTTTCAGGTTCCGCCGGTTCCGCAGGAATTTTTGCTTGCCCGGCCTGAGCGGCGATCGTCTGCTGCAATTGACCGGTCGCGACATCCCAAATCTTGACCGTATGATCCAGACTGCTGGACGCCAGCAAGCGATTGTCCGGGGAGAATGAAACAGACGAGACCACGCCCTGGTGACCCGTCAATGTCACTACTTCGGTAGCCGCGACTGCGTCCCATATCTTGATCGACTTGTCCCAACTTGCCGAAGCGAGAAACGCTCCATCCGGTGAGAAAGCAACCGACGTCACTTCTCCACCGTGCGATCGCAACGCCGCCTTTTCCTTGAGCGACTCCACGTCCCAAACCCGAACCGAATGATCGAGGCTCGCCGAAGCAACCGTCTTGCCGTCCGGTGAAAACGCAACCGACGTCACATCTCCGGTGTGCCCCTTCAGCACCGCAAGCGTTTTGCCATCGGTCGAATCCCACAGTCGAACCGTTTTGTCCCAGCTGCCCGAGCCAAGCGTGCGTCCATCGGGGCTGAAGGACACGGAAGTCACCATCCGTTCGTGCCCTTCCATCGTGCGGATTTCGGCGCCGGTGCCCAAGTCCCAAAGTCGCAACGTCTTGTCCCACCCGCAGCTGGCGAGTTTGGTCCCATCAGGCGAATACGAAAGCGACGTGACAACGCCGGTGTGCCCTTTCAGCACCATCAGCGTCTTACCGTTGACAATTTCCCAGACACGAATCGTCTTGTCCCAACTCGCCGTAGCGACAGACGAGGAATCCGGCGCGAAGGCCGTGCAACTGACTACGCCGGTATGGCCTTCCAGTGACGCGATTTCTTCGTTCTTGGAAAGGTCCCAGAATTTGACCGTCTTGTCCCAACTCGACGTGGCGATCACCTCAACATCGTGTGAGAACGACACCGCCGTGATGTCGCCGCGATGGCCCGGACCGGCCGGCGCTTGATCGAGCCCCTGCGACGATCCCCAAAGACGAATGTCCCAGGCACTTCCCTGACCGGACGGCGACAATCGCGGCGGCGGGGCGGGTTCATTCCGCAGCGCCGACGGCAAAGAAACATCGACCGGCGGCGCGACAGGCTCAGGTTCTTGTATCGGCTCCGGCGATTCGGCAACCGGTGAAGAAGGAGCTTCTTCCGGGGGCGACTCAGTCGGCGGGTTCGGCAGCGTGGCACTGAAGCTTGCGTCGTCGAAAAGATTCGGGGCCGCGCCTTCGGCGCCTTCTTCCGCCGTTGCGAAAATGTCGACTTCTTCCGTTTCCGGCACAACTGCCAGGCCCAGCCATTGGGCCAGCGTGTGATACTGCACTGCTGCCGGCGCCGTTGGGTTAGCGCTCAGCAGTGCTTTGCCCAACAGCAGCGCTCGGGAAACTTCGGGGTCATATGGAATGATGTAAGGCAGAATGTACCGGCCAAAGATCTGTTTGAGTTCCACGTCAAAGCCTGCCCCGGCCTCCGCGCCGGGCGGCATCGTCAGCAGGATGCCTCGCATCTGCAAGCCTCGGCCTTGCGTCTGCGCTTGCTTCACCAGTTGCAGAAAGGTGAACAAGGTCCGATACGCCATCGGCTCGGCGCGAAGTATCAGCAACAGATCATCGCTGAATGCCATGAGCTTTTCCATCGTCGCCCCGAGGATCGGCGGCGAATCGATGATCATCCAGTTGTATCTCTGTGCCGACGGATGCTCGGCGAGTTCGGTCAATGATTCGTCGATGGCGTCCGAAAACTGGTGATTGTCGGCAGCGGGCATACAGACATCGAGCCCCGGCAACACATTCTGCCAAAGCGTGCCGTCGTATTTCAAACCAATCTTGCGGAGATTCACGGAATACGGATGCGAGGCTAAATTGAGCGCCGCGGCAATGCTTCCGAGCGGGTCGGTGTCGACCAGCAGCACGGAGATGCCGGATTGAGCGGCAGCCGTTGCGAGGTTGATGGCAGTGGTTGTCTTGCCCACACCGCCTTTCTGACTGGCAACCAGAAGCCTTCGCACTTTGAAACTCCCTTTGATGTCCGCACGGATGCCAATTCATATGGCAACCGGCGCTGGGCTACGCCATGAAATCGACGCAGACATAAGCTCTTCCTACGCGGCACGCATCCAGCGTTCCAGCGTCGCTTTCAGCCGGACAATGGCGTCACGAGCCGCGCCCGCCGGCGGTTCCGATCCCGGCTTCAGCGGCCAATTTCGAATTTCGGACTGTAACGGCACGGCCGGTTCCAGCAGCAAATCGCGATGGCTCTCTTGCAATCGCCCTAACATCGCCTTTTGAATCAGGTCGTTTTCATTGTAGAGGATGATCGAGATTCCCAACAACTCAAGCTTTGGATTGCGTGATCGAATGGACTCGATGACGGCGGCGGCAGCGGGAACTGTGCGAATCGACAGCGGATCGGCGAGGCAGGTAAGGACAATGCCGTCGACTCGCGCCAGCACGGTCCGCGATAACGGGTCTGTTAAGGATGGGCTGTCGACAACGACCACGTCACAATCGTAGTTTCGGTGAATGGCCTCGAGTCCGTTGACGCATTCGACGTTTTTCCAACCGCAGGCATGTGAACCTGCGCGAGCAATCAAACTTGCCGAATGCAATGGATCGGCGTCGACAAATACTACTCGCTGGCCTGCTTGACCCATGCTCCAGGCCAACGTCAGTGCAGTTGTCGTACGGCCGGTGCCGCCTTTGTGACTGGCGACTGCCAATAGGTACGGCGTGCCGCTCACTCGAACTACTCCTCCTGTTGCCGCGGCTCCGTCACAGCCGGCAATTCGATATTCGCATCACTTCGCCGTCGCGGCCGCAGCAGGCGTTCCAATTGGGACAGCACCTCGTCCATGCGCTTCCCTTCGGCGGCCATCAGTTTGTCAAAATTGAAATCCATGACCGGTTGCTCCGTTTATGCAGCGCGAACAGTTTCCAGATGGGCAACGCAGGCGGCATGCGAGCTTCCAGCTTCGATCATTAGCACTGCTGAGCTTAGCCTCTCGGGAATCGAAAGGACAAACGTGCTTCTGGCGTCTCGCGACGTCGGTCCGCCGGTCTGGATGCAGTCGAGTTCAACGCCGGCCCACTGCGAAAAGAACCCCGCGAGGAACCCGGAAGTCCAGTGTTCGACACGTGCTTGCCCGACGTCTACATCAGCGCCGAGAATCGGATTTGCAATGGTGACTACCAATAGGCCGGCGGCGTACCTGGAAGTATCCACTTGCACTTGGCCCCAACCATGTTGATGCAGCACGGCGCTTAAGTTCGCCAGCGCCTCTGCCAATGGAAGCTGTGCAACCGGCCTGTGATAGAGCTTCTGTGATTCTTGACCGAAGAGGCCGGCGGCGCGACGCCCCCAGTTTTGCCCCAGCGATTTCAAGACGACTGAGGAGCCGGCTTCACCGGCGGCGGCCTCAACGACGTTGAAAATGCTGAGCAACAAATCGTCCGGCAATGCAACCAGGCGTACGTCGCCGCTGCTATTAACGATTCCCGCTTCCGGGCGGCCATTCAGGTAGTGACTGCCGGCAATGTAATTGCCTGCAGGCGGCATGTCAGCATATGTCGCTTCGAGTGGTTGATCCATCGTTAGCTCCGTGAAAAGTCGTCGGACATACGCCGCCGACTATGACTGCAATTCGTCGGAACCCAAAACGGCAGCCGCTCGGTCCAGCATTGGCTTGAGCATCGCAAAGTCGCTGCTGGACAACTTCGATGCACATACGTCGCGGAGCAGGCTATAGCAATCGTTCTGGAAAGAGGTCGGCACGCCGGCGGCGGCTGCGACCGACCGCAACCAGTACAGCACGCGCTCGTCAAGCAGGCGAACGTCATCACAGACTACTGCATGAGTGCAAGTGCGCAAAACGAGTTGCACGTCGCGGAACAGCCGTGCCCAGGGCTGCTCCCGATGCGTCGCGAAATTGGGATGGCGCTTTCGCATTTCGTCCACCACCCGATTCAGAACATCGCTTTCGGCGGCTTCGATCGATTCAGCGGCATTTAGCCGACTTGGAACCGACGCGGCATAATCACGCAATGCCTTGCGCTCGTCCTGCGTGAGATAGCGGCCTTCCGCGGCCTGAGTTAATGCTTGAACTCGAATACTCATGGATCAGTCTCCTATCATTTCCCGCGGCGCGGGCGACCTACCAGGCAAAGGATTTCAGAACTGCCGTAACGCTCCATTCGTCGTCTTGAGCGGGAGCGTCCAGCGATACGTAAGGAATCTTCCCGAGCTCCGCGATGGTTCGAGCGTCATAACGCGGTTCGTATGGCGGATGACGCACCTTCAGCGGATCGTTGGTCCAATTGACCAAAGAGAAATAGCCCGCAACCGTCAGATCGCCGAGCGGAATCCGTTGTGCGGCGGAAATCGCGGGCGTCAGAGCGGTGACCTCCGGCGTGGCGGCCACAGGCAACGGCGGTGGAACGGGAAGGGGTTTCGGGAGCGGCGGCGGCATGATAATCGTTGAATCACGTGGCGCTTCTACGTGCTGCGGCTCCGGCATTCTAACTTCTGCAGGCGTTTCAACTGGCGTTAGAATCTTCGGAAGCTCCGGCAGCTTGACTTCCTTCTCTGGCATAGGCGGCGGCTGTGATTCGACGAGCGCGATGACTGCCGGACCGGTTTGTGGCACGACTTCGGCAGGCAAGTCCGGCGATTCCGGCGGCGACGGCATTTCCACTTTTGGCGCGTCGACGGCCGGCGGCGCGAATAGTGCCGAATCGTCGGTGATTGGCATCAATTCCGCCAATAGCTGAGCGATCTGCATCGTCTCCGGCAGTTCATGCGATCCATTCGGTAGTTGGGTCGATGTCGTCATCAATGGCTCCCTGTTGCGGTCAATCGACGCAATATTTCGGCCGTGCTGGCGCCGCCGTCGCGCAGGCCGCGAACCATTTCAATTCGCGCCGGCGCTGCCACGATGAACCGGCAACGTTCGTCTCCTCGGGCCGCGCAAGAGATTTCGACTCCATCCAAGCTGCGAGAGGTCAGTCGAGTCATCGCGCCTGCAAACAGTCCGGCATACAAATGGCACTCACAGTAGCCGGTGCGGCCCAACGCGGCGACAACGGCTGAGTTCTCCACGTCGATCGAGACAAATCCTTCCTTTCGCCGGCTCAAGTCGCATTGCCAATTGCCCCATCCCTGGGCTCGCTTCGGCCACCACCAACTTTCCAATACGAGCGAAAGATCAAGATCGCCCAGCGGGACGCCGTATTCCTCTTCCATCCGCGCTTTGAACAAGTCGAAATCCGATTCGCCCCATTGCCTGCCGATGCGATTGAGCGAAGTCACCGCTTCCGAGCCAAGGATGGTCAGCAGTGATTCGGTCAGCGCTGCGAGGAAAGCTCCGGATGCAAGCAGCAGTCGTTGGCCATAAACGTTGCGAATGGCTCCCGAGGCACAATCGTGTCGGTAGAAATCGTCAACTGAGAAATGGGCGTGGCAATATGCCGGTGGGCCCAGTTCGCCGCGTACGTGAGTTCGTACGGCAAGCGGTTCGGCGCCAGTCCGCAAGTTTGCATTCATACTGTCGCGTAGATGATCGACAGTTCGACTCAGTTGCAACGGCATTGAATCTCACTCCCGGAATTAGCTTCAACAGGGTCAATCTAATCACGGACAGCTATCTTGCCCAAGCGTCACGTGTCGATTTTTCACCGGAAAACTCTATCGAAAGCAACGATTGAAAAAGTTGTACGGGTTGCGCATCATCGACAAATGAACTCGTCCAATATTCGACTGGCCGCGGCCTTACCCAACAGCCGATATACGGCCGCTTGCGACGGCGCACGCTTTTCAAATGTCTGCTTGAATTTCGATAGCTCCATGAGTCCATTGGACTGGCATGACGGCTGTTGCGGCAACATCGCAAAACAGTCGAGCCAGACATTGAGATAGTCTTCGTAGACCTGACACAACCTCTCGCTGCACACGTGGCCTCGGTCCTGATGCACCAACACGCCGCCGGCGGAATCCGGCGCCCACGACGGCGCCACCATCGTTCGAGGAAGAAAGGACGCATGGCGGATCGCAAGCGCCGTAGACATCTCTGACACTTCGTCACGCAGCGATGGGGCCATTCCCGGCGTTGCCAAATCGACGTGCGCCATGCAACCGCCGCCGTTTTCCTTGCACAAGAACGCCGTGAACAGAGGCAACCGGTCCGGCATCTCCGGGATGATCAGCGTGTGAATCAGTTCGCCGCCGGAACCACTCACGTGAAGCACCCGGCACTCCGCCGCTGTCTGTTCCTCAAGTTCGATGTGCCAACACATCGCGTAAACTGCCGCATCGCAAGGCGAGTCCGCCAGACTTGAAAACTCAAACGGCGACAAAGTCAGCTGCGTCTGAAGCGATTGGCACATTTTCCAGGTCTTTTCTGGAAGATGCGCCAATGCGCCCGCGTTTGTCAGCGTCGTAATCATGCCAGGCCTCCTTGCGCCGGATGATTGGTGAGACGAGGCAGTCGTTGGTCAAGGATTCGACGGCCGGGCAAGTGCGAGTCGTTTGCAGCCGCAGCACACCTCAGTGCGGCAAGCGCAACCAGCAAGTCGTCGTAAGACTGGTATCGATTGACGCGATCGAACGCTGTCATTTTCCAGATCACTTCGCAAAGACATGGATCGACGTCGGGAATCGATTGAATCTGATTGAGATCGGCCGGCAATCTGCCGGTGATCAGATGGTACAGCGTGATACCTAGAGAATAGATGTCCGCTCGGTGATCCACTCCTCCTGGATCCGATTGCTGTTCCGGCGACATGTACCCAAAGGTGCCTGCGGTGTCGGACGATCGGGGTTCACCGGCAATAAACGCCAGGCCAAAGTCTGCGAGTCGAACGCAGCCATCGCGAGCCAACAGGATGTTGCCGGGCTTTACATCGCGATGGACGACGCCGATCTTGTAAGCTGCTTCGAGCGCCGATGCGACTTGTGCGACAATGGCAACCGCACGATCCTGTTGCAATCGACCGCTCTGGCGAATCAACTGCGCCAGGTTAACGCCTTCAACAAAATCGAGCACCAAATACGAATGGTCGCCCTCTTCGAGATAATCCCAAACACGAACGATATGCGGGTGATGGAGCCGTGCCAGTATCATCGCTTCATTTCGAATTTCGGCGATCGGACGTTGCCGCCCACGCTCGAACAACACTTTAACGGCGACCTGAACATTAAGCGTGAGATGCCTGGCTCGAAAAACGATTCCGCGGCTGCCGGCGCCGACTCTCTCCGTCAGCAGGCATTTGCCGAGCACCTGTCCCGCATCCGGAATCGACGAAGATAAGGCAACGGACTCCGAAGACCTGGCATTCGATTGCTGCATGCGTTCGGCGAGTTTCTTCAAGTCGGCCGCAAGCTCCCGAATCGAAACATATCCGTGGCCTTTTTCAGGCCAAAGCGCACGCTGCAGGATCGCGTCGCAATACCCGCCGATGGTCTCGCGTAATTCCCGCTGTCCTGGCGGCTTCGCCGTCAGCAGCCAATGCCAGGTCGCCGCTAGCATGCGTATGTCGCAAGCCACTTCGGCCGCTCGAAGAGGCTGTGTCTGGCAGACTCGCGACGAAGGCGCCAACGGAGGAGAGGCATCAGCCAGTTTGACGCCGCCATGTTGGGTTACAAAGACGTTTGACGGCTTGAGGTTGCCGTGCTGAATCGAACGCCCGTGCAGCACTTCGAGCGCATGCGCTAATTCAAGAGCAATGCGAGTCGCTTCGTATTCGCCGTATGGTCCTTGCGCTCGCAGCGTTTCGCGAGACGATCCGCCGTTCATCAGCGGCATCGTCGAGTACACATAATCGGCATCCTCGCCGGTTCTTTCAACGCTCAACAAAAGAGAATGATCAAAGCGGGATGCGAGCTTGGCCTCGTGCAGGAACCGCTGTTTCCAAATCGCGCCGCGCATCATTGCGTCAGCAGACAGCACCTTGATGGCCAAGGGGCGTTTAGTCGGCAACTCCTCGGCTGCGAAAACCAGGCTCTTGAATCCTCGGCCCAGAAAGCGCTGCAAGCGGCAATTCCCAATCGTCAGTCCAATGAGCGATTCGTTCGACACCGGCGCCGAAATCGTGCCGCCGTCGGGCCGAACGATCGGAAGAGTGCCCAATGTCACGGTGGGCGACAGTCGAAGGTGTTCCGGCGGTTCGTCGGATACGGTGTCGCCGGATTTGGCGACGACCTCCGTATCATTCGTCGGCTGAGGGCAAGGCGTCGCGTCCGGCAGGCCTGCTGCACACCGGCGCAACAGGGCAAACCCATTTGGGGTGAACAAATGGCTCACGGCCCCAAAACGCGCATAGCCTTGAACGATCAAATCGAGTTCGGTCAATGCATTGCGGTGAAAGACTCCGCAACGAATCAGAAACGCCGCCACGCCTTCGTCTTCGGTTCTTTCCCGCTGCCACCAGGCGTGCACCGAAGACATCTCCGGCTTGCTCAGCAAGTTGGATTCCTCGATGCACCGCCAACAGACAGTGTCCATTGTCGTTGCGGCAGTCGGCGTCCCGATCCTTGTTTCCGGCATTCGACCCACTCCTGCCCTGATACGCGCGTACAGCTACGTGGCGTTCTCACACCGTTCACTCATGTCTAGCACACTTTTTCGTTGCAGGCGTTAGGCTTCGCAGAATCGGTACAGGCGACAAAGTCTGCCTTGTCGCATGTTCAGGCAAGCGACGTTTGCCGTCCTTGTCGAATCTGCCAGTCGTTCCGATGGTAGAATGCCTTCAATCGGCAAATCGCAGCCACGCAGCACGGCGGCGCGGCCGAAAAAGAAGATGCCCCATTCGAGGCGCTCCAAGGATTGGAGCCCAACGCTGCCAAAGGACTCGGCAGCGAACGCGAACGGTGTGTTGCGGAGGGAACCCCATGATGCGCAAGTTTGCGTTCACCTTGGCCGGCGTTTTCAGCTTGGCCATATGCAGCTGGGCACAAATCCCTGCTTCCACCTGGCAGTCGGCGCCTCGCATCGAACCGGGCAGCTCTTCTTCCTTGCCGCCACTTGTTGAACCCGCGCCGACAGCACCGGTCGTTCGTCTGGGACTCCCTCGCGCGGCGGTTGAAACACAACCGGCCTCCGGCAGCAACGACGTGAACAAGCCGATCGAAGCGCCGCCAGAAGGCGATTCGCCGGCTGTCACCGTTCCGAAAGTCGAACGCACAGTGACCACGGTCGGGTATCAGGATTCTTCGTATGACCCGGTGCGTTCCAATCTCGCGCCCAACGCATCGCCATATGATCCGCCGGCGCCGTTCGAGCCGCCGACACGCGCCGCCGCCGATTCCTATTCCGCGCCGCCGCGAACCGAAGGTCGTTCTTCGGCCGAGGAGTTCTTTCAGGGCAAGCCGCGACGAGCGGCAGCGAGTATGACCAGCAGCAGCGGCAACTTTGTGCCGACCGACGATGAATCACAACGTTCATCGTCACGTTTCGGTGAACGGTTCGTGGAGTCGGTCGAGGACTTCGCCGACGGTCTTGGGCGGCGTAGCTGGATTACCTCCGATCGCTGTTTCGATAACTTTGTTTCGCCGGTGACCAACCCGTTCCTTGCCGAAGATCCGCGCGCCGTGACCGAGATTCGGCCGATCTTCATGTTTCAGACAATACCCAACGGCAACCCGAATTTCCTGGGCGGAAACGCACAGTGGTTCGGCACTCAACTACGCGTCGCCTTCAACGAACGGCTTTCGCTCACCATCAACAAGCTTGGCGCGATCGCGATCAACCCGGGCGCGGGCGCGCCGCAACCCGGCGGGTTCGGTTTCAGCGAAATCCACTTGGGGCCGAAATTCACGTTCTGGCGAGACCAGAGATCGAAACTCATCGGCGCCGGCGGTTTGATCTTTCAGATTCCAGCCGGGCGCGCCAGCGTGTATCAAGACACCGGCAGCCTGTCGCTCGTCCCTTACTTGACCGTCGGCAAGAACTTCCTGCCGACGTCCTTGGGCAGCTTCAATGCGATCAACACCGTCGGCTACTCCTTCGGCACCGACTCGCAGCGCACCGACTTCCTTTACAACAGCCTCCATCTCGACTTCGACTGGATGGACCGGCACCGATTTTATCCGCTCATCGAAATCAATTGGTTCGCGTACACAAACTCCGGCGCAGCGAGACCGCTGGGGACCGAAGGCGCCGATCTAGCCAACATCGGCTCGACCGGCGTGGGCGGACGGCACAATTTGCTCATTGCCGCCGGCATGCGGTTCAAATTCTCGGAGCGGAATCAGGTCGGCATCGCAGCCGAATTTCCCGTCATCAACCGTCGGGATATGAACAACTTCCGTTTGACGATCGACTACATCTGGCGCTACTAGCGGAATTTTCAGGAACCGACTACGATAATCGCTGGCGATTTCATTCAATCCACCCGTGACCAACATGAATGACCACGAATCGTACGTCGGCGAGGAGCGCCCGCCAGATGCTGCTCCACCGCGACGTTCGCCGCTGCTGGGCATCATCACGGGCACGATTTCGTGGGCCGTCATTGCGGCATTCGTGGCGCTCAGTCTGATTGGCGGCCGAATCTTATCGAAGAAAGAAGCCAAGGCTGATCAAACATCTCCCGCTGATATGGACATTCAGGGGCGGTATCTGGTCGGCGCAGCGCAAATGACTGGGGCCGACAAGAATTCGCTGCTGCAGCAACTGCCGGCAGGCGACAAAGCATCTCGCGGCCGCGCCGCCGTTGTCCATGGAGAGCTTGCGGGCCCGAAGGCGGCGCTCGAAAAGCTGACTCCGCCTGACGATCTGTCGCCGACCGAACAGATTCTTTTGAGGTTGTACAAGGACTACGAACGAGAGTTGTGGACTGGCCCAGGCATCACGGATCAGGAACGCCATACGCTCAAGAACGAACTCGGTTGGTATGGCGAGTTGGCGCTGGCCCCAGCAGGCGGTTCGGACAAAGCGGCGCGGGAACGCGTCCTGGAGCCGGCCAGCCGGACAGTTTTCGTGCTTCTCGGCGTTACGTTCGGGGGCATTTCCGTCGCGATTTTGGGCTTCTTCGGCCTGCTGATCTTTGGCGCCATGGCCGCGATGGGCCATGTGCACAGCAACATGGGCCGAGGCGGCGGCCGCGTTGCCGTGTGGGTCGAGACCTTCGTGGTCTACATGATACTTTTCGCAGTGATCGGCTTGGGACTCTCGCTGATTCGGAAGCATGTCAATGAGGCCGCGCTATCGGGCTTGGCCGCCATCTTGAGCCTTGGCGCTCTCCTTTGGCCCAGGATTCGCGGCGTTTCCTGGCGCGAGATTCGTCAGGCAATCGGCTGGACTTCCGGTCGCGGGATCTTGCGCGAGATTGCGGCAGGGTTTGCCACGTACATCATGATGACGCCGGTGATGGTTATCGGCTTCTTGATCATGATGGTTCTGATGCACTTCTTGAAAGGGAAGCCGGGTTTCGAGCAGCCGTCACATCCGATTGTGCCGTTGCTCATTCATTCCGGCTGGGGAACCCGGCTGATGGTCTTGCTGCTGGCATCCGTCATCGCGCCAATCGTTGAAGAGACCATGTTTCGCGGGGTGTTGTATCGCCACTTGCGAGAGGCGACCGCCAAATGGGCCATCGCCTTGAGCGTTTTCGTCAGTGTCCTGCCGGTTGGGTTTGTTTTCGCGGCCATTCACCCACAAGGCCTGCTCGGCATACCCGTGTTGATGGGAATGTCTTTGTCCCTGAACCTCGGACGGGAGTGGCGAGGCACCCTCATCCCGTCAATGATCGCTCATGGACTGAGCAACGGTATGGTTATGTGCCTGACGCTCTTGGCCCTGGCATAAGGCGTTCAGGACAACTTTTCGAAAAATCGCCCGCCCGGCACACCTCGGCCTCAAAAAAAAGCTATGCATTGGTTGAACCCGTCCAAGTCATTGCGCTCGAGATACGCGCTACTGGAGAGACATCATGTCCGATCGCTTGGACCAACAATCGCAGGCTTCCAAAGAACACGATCACGCCGGCTCGGAACATGGCCGCGACGACGCAGTCGATTTCAATTACTACGAATCGCCGGAAGAGGGCGGAACCGGTTCGATGCGGCAGGTGCACGTTTCGGAACCCGTTTCCGGCGGCTCGGTCGTTTCATGGACCGAAGTGCTCAAAGAGCAGCGGCAACGGCCGCCAGGTTCCGACGATCATGTATCTCTCGGTTCTCTTGCGGAACTTCAGATCGACTCCGTATCCGACAAAAGCATTCTCCGCCAACTCGAGAACGAAGCCCGTATCGCTACCGGCGCAGACTCCGGCATCCTGGTGCGAACGCAAAAGTCGACGCGGCAATCGGGAATCCTCCGAAAGGGGTCAATCCTGCCGGATGCCGATGCTCTCGCGCAGGCCAAAGGCGATAGCGCTTCGAGCATCGATTTGCGCACGGCCGCGAGAACAGCCGACAAAGGAATGGTCGAACCGGGGTCGCACGAAAATGACAGTGAGGATGCGTTGTCGGATGCGCTGATGACGGATGATGGCTCCTCGGCGATCAATCTCGGCCTGGAACCGCGAGTTGCCAATCTGCTCAGCAGTGCTGCTCTCGTACGTGAACTTCACCTTTCGAAACCGGCGCCGGAACCGGATGAAGCGTCAGTTTCGAAGCCGATTGTCGTCGCCAACGAAATCCGTCGCAATCGACCGCCTTTGGGTTGGCTTGGCGGCGTCGCGCTTGGCCTGACTATTTCAGGCGCGCTTGGCCTGACCGCCTGGCATGGCGGCTGGCTTCCTTCCGCTCCGGCATCGAGTCCTCGTTCGGAAACCCGGCCGCTTGCGGCAGCCGAACCCAAGACGGCCGACGTGCTTCGTCAAGAACAGCTTCGATTCGCTGAACTCGAGTCGCGTTTTCAGGCACTCGATGCGGCGAACAAGACCACAATTGATAAGCTGCGCTCGATTGAGGCAGATTCGCAGACCGCAAAGAAATCCGCCGATGACGAACGCGCAAAATTCCAGGCGCAGTTGCAGGAATCGAACGGCGCCTTCGCCCGGCTCCAGCAAGAGGCTGCCGAAAAAGCCTTAAAGTCGGTTTCGGAATTGCAATTGCTGCAGGAAAAAGAATCGCAGGCCAGAATCTCGGCAGCACAGTCCGAAACTGCACGTAAACAATCCGAGGCGCAATTCAAAGCCGCAATGGAATCGCTTAAGGTCGAGTCCGAGGCGCAGAAGTCGCAGTTGACGCGAGTTCGCACGGCCGATTCTCTGCTCGAACTTTGGCCGATCTTGTTGTCTCATCCGTCGCAACAAGTTGCAGCAGCGGCGATGCGCGACGTCGATCCGATCCTGAACGACCCGAAGGCCGATCCGACGACGCGAGCCAAGGCGAGAGCCGTACAGGGCCTTGCTCTTGCCGCATGCAATAAGTTCAGCGACGCTCGCAAGGTCCTTGTTGATCTCGCCGGCGAATTCCGGTTCCCGGCCGGCAGTGACTGGCATCAGCGCGTAACCGATGCCGAACCGCTGATTCGCAGCGTCCGCCGGCAATTGGAACAAGGCGAATATCAACAGGCGTTGGCCGCTATTCAACGCGGTTTGAAGATCCACGATTCCGAAGCCCAACCGGCGATCCATCGCGAACTCAAGGAGCTCGAATCTTTCGCCCATCAACACGCGTCCAAGCCAAAGGGCAACTCGGAACTTGCGGAACGGCACTTCGCGACTGGAATGCGACATTACTTCGGCCGTCGCTTCGACGATGCCGAGACCGAGTTCCTTGCGGCCGTCGAGCAGTATCCCGACGACGCCAGATATCGTTACTTCTTGGGCCTGGCGCGAATGCCGCTGGGCAAAGTGGACGCCGCCGGCAAAGATGCTCAGGCTGCTCGTTCGCTTGAAAAACAAGGCAAACCGGCCACGACAACTCTCAACCGAGTATTTGAGCGAGTTCAGGGCCCGGCCCGGCACTGGCTCGACGCCCAGCGAAACTGAGCCATGCGGCAGGTACACATAGACGAATCAGAAGCCGAGAAGGGCTCGGCTTTCGTTTTCGACCTGACACAAAATTGAGTTTAGAAACGCAAACGCTCGGCAACCACGAATGGACGGTCGCCGAGCGTTCGTTGAATGCATCAGAACGAATTATTACTTGTCGGCGCCGGGCTTCTTGATCGGCGGGCGTTCACCGGGTTTGCCGCCGCCCTTGCGATCCTGGAGCATCTCGCCCAGTTTCTTGAACTCGTCGGCGCTGATGAATCCGTCGCTGTTGGCGTCGAGCCGTTCGAACATCTTTTCACCAACTTGCGGCCGGTCCTTCAATTTGCCGCCTGGGGCATTCTCGCCGAATTTCTTGAATTCATCCTTGCTGATCTTGCCGTCGCCGTCGGCGTCGAGTCGTTTGAACATCGCTTCGGCGAGCTGACCTTTGCCCTTGCCGTCGAATTTGCCCATGGGGGGCCGTTTGGCGTCGCCGGGCTTCTTTTGACCCGGCTTATCTTCAGCCATGGCGCCTGCTGCAAGGAATAGTGCCGCCAAACCCGAAAGCAAAAGAGTTCTCTTCATGGTTAACTCCAACAAATGAAAGTAATTTGTAGCCCACACTCGATGAAACACCGACGATTGCGGTTCGGTTTCGACGATTATCCAGGATTCTTGGCGCCGTGCCTGCAAATCTGATGCGCCACGACGTAGGACGTAGCTTCGCTTTCCATTTTTCGAATGTTGGTGAAATGAGAAGCCGGTCACAAAGAACATATATGGAGACACAAAGCACACAAGGAAGACAGTGAAAGGCAAATGGCCATAGGGGACCTCGCCAAAATTCCTTCGTCAATCGGCAGTTCAAAGGAGTTCAACTTGCATGCCCAGCGGGGGATTCGCGAACAATGACTGGGCCATCTCCGCGTCTCGTACAGTAGTCCGTTGCGAAGTTACAACGTCGTTACTGCAATCGCGGGTGTGTCGGGTTACACTGGCCGTATCTCGTTGAGGGCAATCACATGGGGTTGTTGCATCGCCTTTTGAGCAGGCATGTCAAAGCCGTCTGGCGCACGGAGCAGGATTTGCTGCATCGCTTGGGCTACGCTCGGCCGCCTGAAGCCGTGCAGTGGATCAGCACTTCGGCCTGCGATCTTTCTTGCCCGCATTGTTACTCCCACGCGGGCAAGAAGTCCGCATCGGAGTTAACGACGGACGAAGCCAAGCGTCTCATCATTGACGAAATGGTGAGGCTCAATCGGCCAACGCTCGTGATCGCTGGCGGAGAGACGCTCCTTCGCCGCGACTTCGGAGAGATCATCGAATATGCGGCCTCACGCGGCGTGCCGTGGGCGATTCACACTCACGGCGGCAAAGTCGAGGCAAATCGCGAGGTCTTTGAAAAGCATCCACCGATCATGGCGGCGATCAGCGTCGACGGGCCGGAAGAATTTCACGATCAGTTTCGCGGTAAGGCCGGCAGTTTCGCAGCGGCAATGCGTGCGATTCGGTTGCTCAAGCACGTTGGCGTGCCGGAAGTGGTCGCCGGCACGACAATCACGCGAACGAACGCCGACCTGTTGGCGGACATGGTCGCCGACGTCTTGGGAAGCGGTGCAGACTCCTGGGGATTTCACTTGATGACGCCGGAGGGCCGCGCCGCCGAGCATCGCGACTTGTTAGCGACGCCGCGGCAATTGCGACGTGTAGCGTCGTTTGCCAGGCGGATGCGGTCGTTGTTTCACGTCGAACTTGACAACGAATGGGGCAGCGCCGGCGGCGATGACGCATTCTACCGCGACGTGCCTTTTGTCTGCGGGGCCGGTCGAGTCACATGCGTCGTTTCTGCGAACGGCCACGTCATGCCGTGCACGACGACTGATGAATCGGAGAGCCACGGCCACGTACGCGAAACGCCGCTCAGCGACATCTGGGCTGCGGGTTTCTCGGCGTTTCGCACGCCGGGCGACGACTTGCGATTTGATTGCAGCGATTGCTGGCTGCAAACGCGTCACGGTCATTCGTGCCGATCCGCGTTCTTTATCGACCTGCTGGACGACCTGCCGGTTCCGGGCGTCGCTCGGCCGATGCTGCAGATTGGCCTGCCGGAACGAAGGGAGGTGGCCGTATGAAATCGCTCTTCGCGCCGCTTTTGTGGGCAATCGCAGCATTTGTCGCAGTCGCCGTGCTGTATCGCATCTGGCGTGGAAAGCCGGTCGTACTCCGAGGCAAGTGGTCGCCTCGTGTGATTCGCATCGTTGCAATCGTCCTGGTCGCCTGCGGATTCGCGACGAAGGAAAAAACGGTGCGGCTGGCGGCTGAGCCGGTTGACACCAAGAAATCCCAGCCAGCAAGCGACTTCCCGGCGACGCTGACGCCGGACGTGATTGTTAGCTGGCATCAAAGGCAGTCGGCATCCGATCCGTGGCGAACATTCAAACAGAACTTCACGAAACTTAAGCTCGGTCGTTCGGTTCCGATGGAAAGGGACCTTCAATTCCTGCCGGCAGTCTTGCGAAGTCATTTCGCGGCCGAACTGAAGGCAATCGAGCAGAATCAGCCTCGTGCATACACCGGCGACGAACTCATCGGGGTGCTCGATCAGGCGGAGAGGTCGGGCTTTTACGATCACTGGTTTATCGCACATCTATGGCGGAAGTCAGCGAGCGTTGAGCCGGCTCAGCGCCCAGCCGTTTATGCGCGATTGCATCAATCTTCACGGGCCACCGATGCATTGATCCGCTGCTTCTTTGAGGTGAAGCCGACGTTGGACGTTTCGGCGCGGGCCTGGGGAAGCAAAGCGGGACCAAGCGCTGCCGAGCGCCAGGCGACACAAGTGTATCTGAATCAGATCAAAGAGATTCACACGATGGCGTCGAAGCTGTATGCGGTGCTTGACGAAGGCACTTGGAAGCGCGACGCCGTCACGAGACTCAAACTGACGAAAGGCTCGGCAATCGTCGAATTGCATCGCGGGATTCGCCGTCAGGCCTGCCAGCCATTGGACGAATTCCGCTACGGGCGGCTCGACGTGTTGATAACTCCGAAAGGCGAGTCGGCTGCAATCATCGAGCATGGTTGGCTGGGCGAAATCAAGCTGCCGGCGGGTCAACACATTTCCGTCTGGGAATTGCCCAGTCTATTGTCGGACGTTCAGAAGAAGCGGCTCGACGAAGAGGTTGCCGCAGCGCTCAACGGAAACGAGGACGCCGCTGACCGGCTGGAAGCGGCTCTGCCGCTTGCCCATGCCGCAGTCCGCACCGGTCTGAAGGAGCAGCCCGGCGCCAAATTCGCTCCGCGATTGCGGCTGATACTGGCCTTGTTCGACGATACGGTGATGCCGGCTGTCCCTGATGTTCGGTCGCCGAGGTTTGAGGAGTTCGACCGCTTCGGGCGCTGATCCATTACCTTCGCAGGCCCAGGTTGGCGTAGATTTGCAGGGTCGCGTCGGACTTGTTCAGCGTATAGAAATGGATGCCGCGGACGCCGTTGTTGAGCAGGTCGAGACACTGCTGCGTCGCCCAGTGAATGCCGAGGAGCCGCACGTCGGCATCGCTGTTGCAACGCCCGACGGCTTTGAGCAGTGCCGCCGGGAAGCGAGCGCCGGCCGCCAGTTCCGCCATCCGCGTCATGCCGGCCTTGGTTGCGATCGGCATAATGCCGGCGACAATCGGCGCCGTGATGCCTGCCAGTTCGCAGCGATCGCGGAAGTCGTAGAAGTCGCGGTTGTCGAAGAACAACTGCGTGCAGATGTAATCGGCGCCGGCGTCGACTTTTTGCTTGAGAAATTCCATCTCCTTGATGCGATTGGGCATGTCGGGGTGGCCTTCGGGGAACCCGGCAACGCCAATGCCGAAACCGCGAGGATCTGTCGATCGCTTCCGCGATCTAATAAAAGTCACCAGATCGGCGGCGTATTGGAATGCATCCTGCTTTCGGTCGTAGTTGGGCATCGTACGCGGCGGGTCGCCCCGAAGCGCCATGACGTTCTCGACTCCGGACGCCGCAAATCGATCGAGAATGTCGCTCAGTTCCTGCTGCGAGTGGCAAACGCAAGTCAAATGTGCGACGGCCGTCAGTTTGGTTTCGCGCTGAATGCGGACCACGAGATCGTGCGTCTGCTGCCGGGTGGAACCGCCGGCGCCATAGGTCACAGAAACGAACGCGGGGTTGAGTTCCTGCAGACGTGCGATGTTGCTGAACAATTCGTTCCAGGCATCGTCGCTCTTGGGCGGGAAGAACTCAAAGCTGAACGACGGATTGTGGTTTGCGAGAATATCACGAATATGCATGATACATTTAGCCCGAATCGTTTAGCCCGAAACGTAAGTGAGGGCGGGCGCATCGACATTGCGCCCGCCGCACTTCACATCAACATTCTACTGAATCCCGCCTTGTACTCGCTCTGGCGGCACATGACTTGGCTGATCGTTAATCCAAATCTTCTTCCATTCACTCTTTGCGTTGCGTAGGTCCTCGCTTCGGTTGAGCAACTGGTTCATGCGCAAATTCGGATCGCTTGAGTAAGTATTGCGAACCTCGCGCCCGAACACAGTCGGATCGAGGTCCAACGCCTGCCTGGCATATTTGCGAGCTTTTTCCGGATCGCCCTTGGCCAGCGCCTCGGCGTACTTCTCGACCAATCGCTCGGCCATCTTCGATGCGCGTTGTTCGACCGGCGTCAATGCTGGAGCCTTGGCTGTCGGCGCGGGCAACGGAGTGCCCACGACCTCTGCCGCGAAGCCGGCCGGCTTGACGCAACCAGTCGGGCATGGCGTGACGGCCGTCTTTGCCTGCGGCTGGCAGCAGTGATCGACGCAACTGCCGGAGCCACAGGCCGGTGAATCAGTGCATTGCACCAGTGTCGGCGTCAGGACGAGTAAAACTTGCTTTTCATAGACCTCGCTGCCTGCAGTAGACAGACGGTGCAAATACGGAACCCTTGAAAGCAACGTGAACTTGCGCGGCTCGCTACATCGCTGCGTGCCGACGCAAATCACGCACGACTGGCCGCATGGCATGACGCAACGAGCTGCCGTTGTACTATTGGGGCAAGACTCAGGACCGGACGACGGTATCTGGGTGCACTGGAACTTGAAGTCAAGCGTGACGTACTTGCGGTCTGATGAAACGTTTGCCGTCATGTTCAACTTCGTACATGCGGACGGCATGCATGCCGGAACATCGGCAGCTTGTTTGCCGCCGGGAACATAGCCGCAGGTTTCAACACATGCATCCTGCCCTGACATTACTGTCAATCGCGGGTGCGAAAGCATGTTCGAACGGCAATCGGCTTGAACACACTCCAACATCTGTGCGACCTCGGATTCGTTGAGGAACATCGGCGTCGATTCTGGATTCTTGCCAAAACATCCCGAGTCGACCGTCAGCACTCGTGTTTGTATTTGAATCATCGGCGACGCGAGCATCGCTTCGACGGCTACCTGCTGCCAGCAACACGCCGGCATATCGCCGTGGCAGGCCTGCTGACAGCAGGCGGCCCGAGTCGCAGCGGGCGGCGCAGGCAAAATCGGCGGCGGGGCCGGCTTATCAGCCGCGACCAAGACAAGGGCGCAAAAGGCGAGCAGGCCGACGGGGAACATCAACCATTTCTTCCACATAGCGGATACTCCGCAGAGAGTTGGGGGGACTGACTTCATCAAGCGGCCGAGACCATAACGACTTTCGCTGAGGACGCAATGGGTCCTGACCATACGTGTGGGTGAGCCTGGCAGGATGGGCAGTTTGGAAATTTGAGTGCTTTCATTGACCAGCGGCACAACTTGATTGAATGTTCCGCGATTCAGCAAATCGATCATGCCGGAATTTGGAAATGACGATTAGTGGGGATGAAACGGTTATTCCGGAATTAGCGTCGGCTCATTCCACTGTCTGGATCCATGCGAAAAGACGCGGTCATGCGACGAGCCCTGATCGGAACACTCGCCGGTTGGTTGACGGGAGCGGCCGGGGTCATGGCCCAAGGACAGTTGCCGCCGCTGCGCGATGCAGACGAACCGATGCCGCCTTCGCGTTCATCGACCCATCGGCCCGCCGTCAAGCCTGCGAGCAAGATTCGCGTCGAAGAACCGGCGGAAGACGACGATCGCCCGGCACCGCGGAAGCCGCAACGCGACTATCTATTTGAAGAGCCGGAACGCCGACCAGCGACTCGTCGGCCGGCGCCGCGAGAGTACGAGATCGAGGAAGACTATCGGCCGGCCCCAAGGCGATCGACTCGCGATTTGCCGCCGGAAGAAGACTATCGCCCAGCGCCTCGTCGGGCGCACCGCGAAAACCAGTACGACGAAGACATGTCGCCGGCCGGCGCTTTGCTGGGACCGCGACATATGGGCTACGGTCCGATGCCGGGGCGCATGTGGGGCCCGCCGGCGTACGGACCAGACGGATATGGCGGTGATTGGAACAGCTGCGGCCCAAACATGTGGGGTGGATACGACAATTGTGGCAGCCGTTGTCCATGCGGCCCGTGCGGACCCGAAGGCCGCATTTGGGGCAGCGCAGAATTGCTGCTGTGGTGGACGCGAGGGCAATACCTGCCGCCGCTGATCACCATGAGCCCGCCCGGTGCCGGAGGCATCTTGCCCGGCGCACGAATCCTATACGGCGATGGCCGAGTCGGCGAAGGCGTGCGCCCCGGCTTCCGAGTTCGTGCCGGCGCGTGGCTCGATGAATGCAACATGTGCGGCATCGAAGCCAGTTTCTATTTCTTGGGAAACCGTAACCAGGCGTATGTCACGCCGGATTGCGTACCAGGCGAGTACATCGGCCGACCATTCTTCAACGTGGCGCCGGTCGACGTCAATGGCTTGCCGCGAGTGCCTGCGTGGACCGCTGAGGATGTGTGCGATGTTGACCTCATCGGCAACGTGCGAATCAACACATACAGCGATCTCTATGGCGCCGACGTGAACTTCCGCAGAAATCTGGTGTGCCATCAAGACGGCCGCATCGACCTCATTGCCGGCTTCCGCTATCAGCGAATCGAAGACCGGTTGTCGATCGTCGAGAATCTGTTCACGCTTTTGACGCAGCCGCCAGGCATCAACTTTATCGTTCGCGATTCGTTCCGCACGGTCAACGACTTCTACGGCGGGCAGTTTGGCGCCGCCGGCGAATTCCGTTCGGGCCGGGTCTTCCTCGATTGGCGCTCGCTTATCGCCATGGGTCCGACGGTCCACACCGCGCAGATTCGCGGCAGCACGACTCGCACGATTCCTGGCAATCCTCCGACCTCCGAAACGCGCGTCGGCGGCCTGCTCGCGCTCGACACCAACATCGGCAACTACCAGACGACGCGATTCACGGTGTTGCCGGAAATCGCCCTGAACCTGGGCTATCAGATTACGCAGCTGACGCGAATCTTCGTCGGCTATACGATGCTGTATCAGAGCAGCGTCGTTCGCGCCGGCGAACAGATCGATATGCGCGTCAACGCGACGCATATCCCGTTCGGCGCTCTGCCGCCGCAGGGTCCGCTGAACCCGGCGTTCCAATTCAACTACAACAGCTACTGGGCGCAAGGCGTCAACTTCGGCCTGCAAGCCCGTTACTAACCAGCAAATATCTTGACTCGCGCCAAGGCCGAACCCAAGTTGGTTCGGCCTTGCTTTTTTGCGTCCCCTTGTCGATATGGCTGGCCTCGCCGGATAATACGGCGGATACGCGTTCGACGAGGAACGGCATGTTGCAGTTGGTCGGACATGACGGAACCGTGCACGCGCTGACGTTTTCGCACGACGGCCAGACGCTCTTCAGCGCCGGCAAGGATGGCACAGTCCGGCTTTGGGACGTGGTCAGCAGGCGAGAACGGGCGCAGCTGTGCGCCCACGTCGGCGATGTCTACAGCATGTCCCTGCACGGTGATGGCCGGGTTCTGGCCAGCGGCGGCCGCGATTGTGCGGTGTATTTGTGGAATGTTGCCACGGCAGAACGCATCGGCCTGTTGCCCAAACAGATTTCAAGCGTGACCGGATTGGCGTGGCTGCCGCAGCGGCCTGTTATGGCGGTGACGTGCGGCGAACGCATGCTCCCGGATCGCCCTGGCGAGTTGATGCTGTGGCAAATGGATGCGAAGAATCATGAGGCGAAGAGTCTCTTGCTCAACGGCCACGGTTACTGGTCATTGGCGGCGGGAGCGGGTCCAACGATTGCCTTTTCTGACGGGGCTCGCCGCGTGAGTGTCTGGCCGCTTGCCAAGCAGCAGCCGGCGACGTTTCAACTGAATCACACATGCTTGCGCGTGGCACTAGCTTGGGACGGCAGTGAGTTGGCCGCTGCCGTCGAACGCGAGATTCGTGTCTGGGACGTGAACCGTCGACATCCGATTGCGACACTCCAGGGGCACAAGGGCCTGGTCACGGCGCTCGCGTATTCGCCGAATTGCCGAATTCTCGCCAGCGGCGGCCGCGACAAAACCGTCTGTTTCTGGTCGAAAGGTTCCAACCTGGAGTTGTTGCAGTCGTTTCAATGGCCGACGGGCGCCGTGACTGCGCTGGCATTCAGCTCCGACGGACTGATGGCAGCGGCCGCTGGCGACAACGGAACCATCGTCTTGTGGGACGTTGACTGAAGCATCGGCTCAGGCAATCAAAACTGAAACGTGAGCTTGTTCACGCGACAGTGGTAGCTGTGAATGTCGGTGTAAGGCAAACCCAGACTCGCGATGCCGGCAAAAACATCCGACAGGTGCGCTTTCCTTTGCCAGATCATGATGACGTCGAGATGGCCTACAGTATCGCTGGCCGGAATCTGCGCTTCTGTCCAGCCTTGATCGTCGCAAGGGCTCAGGCTGTAGTTCGGGATGACGGAACCAGGACCCTCCGGAGCTCTTGCCACGGCGGCATCCCATTTCACGCCGTTGCGTGCATGATCAACTGCCCTCGCTCCGCCAACGGCAACCGCATCATGGTCGGTATAGAAATGCACCGTAATGCCATGCGGAACCGTCGTCGTGCCCGAACCCGTGCGAATAAAGCCTCGCCTTGGCGTGTAGCCGCCGTGCGAGATGATCACGGCCCCGGCCGCAGGACCGGCATCGCTCAATTGAATGAACTGAACATTTCCGTAATAACGAACGACTTTGGCCATAATCGACTCCGACGAAACTGATGCTGTAACTTATCGGAATCGCAACAGTCAACAAGTGGCGGCCGAAACGGCATCTCGACCCTCATCATTTCAACAAGAAAGTGCTTCAAGTCGTCGAGTGCATCCGTTACTCTTTAGCTCGAGACTCGACCGAACGCAACTGCCACGGAGTCAAACAACATGATTCGTCATTCCAAAATGATCTCGGTTTGTGTTTTCATCTTGGCCGGCGCGAGCGCCCGCGCCGACGACGGCTTCGTGCCGCTGTTCAATGGCCGCGACCTCGATGGTTGGATCCCGGTCAACGTGCATCCCGGCACGTTTTTCGTGAAGAATGGCGAGATCGTCACGACGGGCAAGCCGACCGGCTACATGCGCTCCGCGAAGCAGTACGAGAATTTCATCCTCGAAGTCGATTGGATGCACGTCAACAAGACCGAAGTGGGAAACTCGGGCATCTTTGTGTGGGGCGACACGCTGCCCGTTCCCGGCAGCCCGTTCACGCGCGGCATCGAGGTACAGGTGCTCGTCAACCTCGAATACAAGGATAAGAAAACCGGCGCCGTCACTGCGTCGAGCCATGGCGATGTCTTCAGCATTCAGGGAGCGACGTGCAAGCCGGACCGGCCGCATCCGACCGGCGGCATGCGCTGCATCCCGAGTGAGTTTCGCGCCAAGGGCGGCGGCGAGTGGAACCACTACCGCATCATTGCCAACGACGGCACGATCAAACTACACGTCAACGGCAAGGAAGTCGCCGGCGTCAGCAACTGCAAGCCGCACCGAAAGGGTTATCTCGCGCTTGAATCGGAAGGCGCCGAGTGCCACTTCCGCAACATCAGGATCAAGGCATTACCGAGCACCAACCCGAAGCCGGAAGAAGTCGCCCCTGCTTCACAAGGGCATGTCAACCTATTCACCGGCATCGAACTTTTGAATTGGAAAGCCGGCGACGACATCAAGAGCCATTGGAAATTCGCCGATCACCGGCTGCTTTTCGACGGCAAAGGGCCGGGCGAACCATTGATGAGCGAAAAGGACTACGGCAATTTCGAGTTGGTCGCGGACTTCCGTCAAGTCGGGAAGTCGACGGACATTGTGCTGCGGTCCGGGGATAGCGGGCGTCTCCTGTTGACGGCTTCGAAGAATGAATTGAACTTAATGCAGTTCATCGGCGATGAACGAAAGACGGCCGAGCTGACCATCGGCGGCAAGGTTGAGAACATGAAAGCTGCCGGGCAGTGGAACCGCGTTGTGGTTCGTTTACGAGGCGAGAAAGCCTCCGTCGAATTGAATGGAAAGTCGGTCATCAACGAAACTCTGTTCAAGGGCATCCCCGCCTCCGGCAAGATCGGACTGCAAGGATCAGGAATCGCGGCTGAGTTCGCGAATCTGTTCATTCGCACGATGGAGTGAGTGCTGCACGCTACATCTTGACAGGATCGGCAAGGTCGCTGCTGGAATTCCGGCGAATCGGATACTTGCACCCGGTTGCATCGGCCTTATGATAATGAAGGCACACCCGGACGAGGCGAGTCTTCGCCGCAACGTAGCTTTTCAACCTTTGGAGATTGGCATGAAGGTACGTATTTGGTTGGGCATTGGCGCCGTACTGGCGGTTGCAGGCGTTACCGTGACCTGGAACGCTCGGACTCAAGCCGCCGACGGAGTCACACTGGTGATTTCCGCTGACGGTGCGGCAAAGACAATCGACGACGACATTAAGGAGTTGCAGAAGGCCCTGGATCTTTCCAAAGTAGAAAAGCGCGATCTGCGCCGCGTGCGCGTGCTGGCGATTCTGATTGCCCAAAACTCGGCTGGGCTGTCTGCGGCCGGCAAAGGCGATAAGGCCAAGCTCGCCGGCCAGCATGCAACCGCCATTGCTGTACTCGACGCGTTGGCCAAGGAAGAAGGCGCGGCTTCGTTGAAGAAGATCGCTGCCGGATTTGCTTCGGCCAAGGGCGATTCAATCAAGCCCGTCGACTACCACAAGTATCTGTTCGACGGCATGGATCCGGACGTAGATACCGCGATGCAGCTCTACAAGAGCACGCGTGCCGGCGGCCTCGGCATCGAGAAGCTGATCAAGGACTTTTCCGAAAAGGCCCCCACCGCCAAGGACATGCCGACGATTCAGACCGCCGCCTATCGCGCCGCGTCCATTACCGGCTACTTGGAACAACTTGCGCCACGTCAGGACTCAGGCAAGAAAACAAAAGCGGCTTGGGTGAAGTTCGTGCAAGACGCTCGCGCGTCTGCCGTCGAAACTGCCGCCGCCGCCGAGAAGAAGAACCTGAAAGGCGTCAAAGAAGGACTTGCGAAGATGGACGTCTCCTGCGTCGGCTGTCACGAAGTGTTCAAGAAGTAGTGAGCTTTTCAAATTGAAACCGGCGCCGGCCATTCCCGGCGCCGGTTTCATTTCCCGGAAGTGTGAATCACTTCGTCTCATCACGCTATTGCAGACTCTTCGATACGTTCGACTTCATCGGGTGCAAGCTCGAAGTCGATTACGCTCAAGTCCTCGCTCATGTGTTTCGGGTCGGTAGTGCCGGTCAACGCCATCATGCTGACAGCGAGTGCAAAACGGAACACGACCTGAGCCGGCGTCTTGCCGTACTTTCGAGCAATACGCACGGTGTCCGCATGCCCCAGGACTGCGCGATTTGCAGTGAGCAGAGAAAACCCCTGGTAGGTGATGGAGTTCGCCGTACAGAATGCACGCACCTGGCGGTCCCATCCTCGGTTGGCGTAACAGCGGTTCTGCACAAATCGAGGTTGAATACGAGCCTTCTCGAATAGTTCACGCAGCTGTGCGTGCGACACGTTGCTGATGCCGAGGAAACGAACCTGGCCGCTGTCGTGCAACTCTTCCATGGCGTGCCACGCCTGCCAATCCGCCGCGGTTAATCCGTCATGAGTCATTGGTCCGTGCAGTACGTAGGAGTCGATGAAACTGACTTGCAGATGGACCAGCGAACTTTTGAAGGACTGTCTGACTTGTTCCGCGATCGGTGCTCCGGGATCATACGGCAAGCGGTGGTCCTGCCCGGGTCGGAACGTGAACTTCGTCTGCAGGAAGAGTTGCGATCTGGGGATGCCGGACGCGGCTATGGCTTCGCCGACAGCCGACTCGTGATAGTGCCGGCGCTGATTAGCCGTGTCGATCCCGCGAAAACCGGTGTGCAACGCAAGCGCCGTCAGGCGGCGTGTGTCATCTTCTTTCCAAGCGGTGCCATAAACAAGCCGAGGAACCTGCACGCCGCCGACGACCATGGTTGAATCCATGTCAGTGCCTCCGATACGCGTACCGGTTTTCTTACGACCGAGGGCCAGGTTCAGCACAGGGGGTGTGCGTTATCGGCTACTGAAAGCACAGGTCCCAGGTCCGTGTCTCTTGCATCAAGGTGCAGAATGACTGATGATTGGGATCGAATTGCGGATGCGGCGCCCGCAAACGTGCAATTGCGAATTGGCATGCGATTCGCACAGGTGTCTCAAGATATTCCAGTGAGTTCGCCATGATGACGCTGCCGATCTTGAGAACGCCCCGTTCGGAAACAAGCGGTCCGCAGCACCGGTCGCATTATCACCTGGCCGGTGTCGCCATCACTGATCAGCCGTGCCAGGGCTTAGCCTGTTTCGTGGCTCGACGCAAGAGCCGCGTCGATTGGCATGAGGTGACGGCACGGCAACCCAAACTCTATTGCTTCGGCAAGTGCTACGCAGCGCCGGCTTGCGGCAACGATACGGCGCGGCCACATGTCGCCATCGATGCGTCGCGAAGCGTAGTGCTCGAGCGCATCGTTGCCGGCGGCGCAAGGTCATTGGCAAGCTACCGGGCACACGACGGTTATGCTGCTTTGATCAAAGCGATTCGACTGGGGCCGAGGCACGTGCTTGACGAGGTCGAGCGGTCGGCGCTACGAGGCCGCGGCGGCGCGGGATTTTCGACGGCGAAGAAATGGCGGGCCGTCGCCGCCGAGCGGTCGGACATCAAGTACGTTGTCGTCAACGCGGACGAAGGCGATCCAGGGGCGTACATCGATCGATTCATCCTCGAGGATGACCCGCACGCACTGATTGAGGCGAGCATTCTTGCAGGCTTTGCCACCGGGGCGAGCCGAGGCACGGTTTACCTTCGCAAGGAGTATCCACAGGCTCATCAAATCCTCGCTGCCGCGATTTCCGAAGCAAAGGACGCCGGTTATCTTGGCGCGAATGTCGCCAGCTCAAATTTCGCGTTCGATCTTGATATTTTTTGCGGCGAAGGGAGCTACGTCTGCGGCGAAGAAACTGCCCTGTTGAACTCGATCGAGGGCAAGCCGCCGCAAGTTCGCACTCGGCCGCCGTATCCCACCCAAAGCGGTCTTTGGGGAAAGCCGACGTTGGTCAATAATGTTGAAACTCTTGCCAGCATCCCTTGGATCGTGCGCAACGGCGGCGATCCGTATGCGGCAATGGGGCACTCGACGAGCAGGGGCACCAAAGTCGTCTCTCTTAACTCACTTTTCCGCCGACCCGGCTTGTACGAGGTCGAGTTCGGCGTCTCGGTACGGCACATCGTCGAGGATTTGGGCGGCGGACTTCGCGATGGCAGAATTCGCGGCCTGATTATCGGGGGTCCGTTGGCAGGCATCCTGCCGCCGCACCTTTTCGACACGCCGTTTGCGTTCAGTGAGCTTCATGACGTCGGCGCCAGCGTCGGTCATGGCGGGATCATCGCCTTCGACGAGCACACGACGATTCCGGAATTGCTGCATCACGTTTTCGAATTTGCGGCAATCGAATCCTGCGGCAAGTGTACGCCCTGCCGAATCGGTTCGCGCGTGGTCGAAGAACTTCTCCGGTCAAGTATGCAAAACGGACAGGCACCAGCCGGTGAACAGAATCAAATGAACAACATCGTTTCTGCGCTGCATGCCACGAGTCTATGCGGGCTTGGCACTGGATTGGCGGACTTCGCGTTAAGTGCGATTCGCTACTACCCGGAGGAGGTCGCACGTGCCTTTGGTTCGAATCAATGACGTCGAGCATTCGTTTCCCGACGGCCTGTCGATCTTGGATGCCCTGAGAGACATCGGCGTGAAGGTGCCGACCTTGTGCCACGACGACCGGCTCGAAGCCATGGGCGGTTGCCGGCTCTGCGTCGTCGAGGTTGATGGAGCGTCGCGCCCCGTCGCGGCATGCACCACGCTTCTCGCTGACAAGATGGTGATCCGAACCCACACGCCCGAAATTGAGTCGCATCGCCGCACGTTGCTGCAGTTGCTGGCTCGCGATTATCCCGACTACGCCGTCGAATCGATGCCGCACAAGGAATTTCACCAGTACCTACGTGCATACGGCGTGACAGCCGCAAGTAACAGCATTTCTTCGAAGACGTCGTGTGCCGACTCGACGCATCCGTACATTCAAGTCGACATGTCGCGATGCATTACGTGTTTTCGCTGCGTTCGCATTTGCAGCGAGGTGCAAGGACAGGATGTTTGGCAGGTGTGGGAGCGCGGCGACCGCACGGCAATTGTGCCCGATTCAGGAACAACTCTGTTGGAGAGTTCCTGCGTCAGTTGCGGCGCCTGTGTCGATACATGCCCCACCGGTGCGCTCGAAGACAAGTCCATCATCAAGTTTGGTCAACCGACGGACTGGACGCGGACGACCTGCCCCTATTGCGGCACCGCCTGCGAAATGCAGGTCGGCGTTGCAAACGAGCGTATGATCGCGGTGCGCCCTGAGCCGAGTGCGCCGGTCAATCACGGGCACCTTTGCGTCAAAGGACGATATGCATTTGAGTTTGTGTATTCAAGCACGCGTGTCACGGAACCGATGCTGCGAGCCCCTGGCGGCAGTTGGCAACCGGTGACTTGGGATGTTGCGATTGCCCACGTTGCCGAGAAATTCAAGAACGTGGTCGCGCGATTCGGCCCAGCCGGCATCGGCGTGCTGGGCTCGGCACGCGCCACGAACGAGGAGAACTTCCTCGCGCAGAAATTCGCCCGCGTCGTGCTGAACACCAATAACGTGGATTGCTGCGCTCGCGTCTGTCACGCGCCGACGGCCGCCGCCATGCGAACGATTCTCGGCACCGGCGCTGCGACGAATTCCTTCGACGACATTGAAAAAGCGAAGACGATTCTGCTTGCGGGGAGCAACGCCACGGAGAATCACCCGATCATCGGCGCGCGAATTCGCCAGGCGGTTCGCCATGGCGCGAAACTGATCGTGATCGATCCGAGGGAAATTGAGCTTGCGGAGTGTGCCGACGTTCATTTGCAGTTGCACCCCGGCACGAACGTGTTGTTGTTCAATGCGATGGCCGCCACGATTGTCGAAGAAGGGTTGATCGACAGCGATTTCATCCGCGACCGGTCGGACCAGTTTCAACCGTTTGCGGAATTCGTCGGCGATTTTGCCCCGGAGAAAGTCACAGATCGCTGCGGGGTGCCGGCGGAGTTGATTCGCCGGGCGGCTCGATTGTATGCGACGCACAAACCGGCGATGTGCCTGCACGGCCTCGGAATGACGGAGCATGTTCAGGGCACCGAAGGCGTCATGTGTCTGGTCAATCTGGCGATCCTCACCGGCAATGTCGGCAAGCCGGGCACAGGCATCAATCCGCTCCGCGGCCAGAACAACGTCCAGGGCTCCGCTCAAATGGGCTGCGAACCCAACAGCCTCACCGGTTTCGTGCCGCTCGCGGCGAATCGTGAGTCGTTCGAGGCAATATGGAGGCTGCCCGTTCCGAGCGTGAAGGGACTCAACCTGTTGCAAATGGTCGATGCCGCACAGCAGGGCACTTTCAAAGCGATGTGGGCGATCGGTTACGATGTGCTGCTCACCAACGCAAACACGCATTCGGCGCGCGAGGCGATGCGTCAATTGGAATGCGTCGTCGTTCAGGACATGTTCTTGAACAAGACGGCAGAGGAATTCGGCACCGTCTTTCTGCCGTCGTGTTCGTCGTTCGAAAAAGACGGCACATTCATGAACGCCGAGCGGCGAATTCAGCGCGTTCGAAAAGCCATTGAACCGATCGGCAACTCGAAGTCCGACTGGGAAATCATTTGCATGGTCGCCAAGGCGATGGGATCGGGCGCCGCGTTCGAATATACATCAGCGGAGCAGATTTGGAACGAGGTGCGGAAAGTGTGGAAGGCGGTCGCAGGCATTTCCTATGCGAGGATTGAGGCCGCCGGGCTGCAATGGCCCTGCCCGACTGAGGATCACGCCGGAACCAGGGTGCTGCACGGATCGAGTTTTCCGACCGGACCGCGAGCAGTCCTTCAGCGCGTGGACCACAGGCCGTCGCGAGAAGTCGTGTCTGATGAATTCCCCTTCATGCTCATCACCGGCCGCACTCTTTATCATTTCAACGCCGGCACCATGACGCATCGTACGGCGAACACGGAACTGCACCCGCACGATTTCCTTGAGATTGCACCATCAGACGCGGCCCGGCTGAGCCTCGCAAATGGTGCGTCTGTCACGATTCGCAGCCGTCACGGGGAAGCGACGCTTGTGACCCGGCTCAACGACAATGTGCGCGAAGGCGAGTTGTTCTGCACGTTTCACGATCCGACAACGTTCGTCAATCACGTCACCAGCCCGGATCGCGACTCGATTGTGAGCACGCCGGAATACAAGGTAACGGCCGTACAACTGGCGAAAGTGAATGCGTAAAATCGTATCAACTGCCGGCAATGCAACATCGAGCCGAGAAATTGACGTAGCCGCACTCCTGCGAGCGCGGCTATGTCCAAATGAGATCGGCCTCTCCGCTACTTCTTCTCTCGCTTGAGAATGAGACACATGGTCTTGCTGCCAGCTTCCGACGAAAAGTCCTTCGGCCGATCGCCTTCCATTGCGAAACAGATTTTCAGCGTGTCGCCGTCAAGCTCGTAGATGCCCTTGATTAGTTTCTCTTCGCCCTTGGGCGGCTTGATGTCGATGCCTTTGGGCTTCGACTTTTCATCCAAGGTGATGTCGGCGGCATCTTCCGCTCTGTCGCCTTCGTGCGGAATGGCCTTGGAACCCTTGAACTCGAGGCGCATTTTGTCGCGACGTTCGGCCGGCATCTCTTCACCGCCGCGAACGGCCTTTTCGACCTTCCACGTGCCCTGCAGTTTTTCGAGGTCGTCGGCACGTGCGCTGTTGGCAAATCCAATCAGCAAACCGAACGCGAAAACTCCAGCTAATGACCGTAACATCAGTGTTCTCCAATGGAAAAAGGGTAGGAATCTCACTGTATACCGAAGCGCCGTCGAAAGCGACAGTTTTTTGGCGTATTCGAGGCCGCTGCGATGTTCGCAAATGCCTGTTCGTTCATGATGGGTTTGCCGCCGATTTGCGAACCGTGCGGCGTAAGCCGCCGGGTCCAAGCGCGACACCATTGCAAGAACCGTCCCGATGCACGCACAAGACAGTCACCTGGCTCAAGACAGGCTCGAATAACAACAACGCCAGACGAAGTTAGTCGGCGTCGTGCCCGGAGTCGTTGCTTTTGTTCAACTACGAGAGGCCATAGGGCTGTTCGGCGGCTGCGAGCGGGGCAGCGCCGACTTCCGTTCAAAAGCAGCTCAGGACGGGCATTCCGAAAGACGACATCACTTTTTTATCCAGCCGAGATCGACAAGGAAGCTGTCGGCTTCAGCGAGGGTCTTGTCGTAATACCCGGCGCGACGGAAGAAGGTGTGTTCGGCACCGTCGTACCCAACCAGTTTGCACGGCCGCTCTGCCTTCTTCATCTCACTCTCAAACGCCACGACCGAATCATAAGGCACCGTCGTGTCCGCTGTGCCGTGCAGGATCAGGGTCGGCGGCGTGTGCTTGCCAATGTGATGGGCCGGCGAAATCACCTTGGCCTCCACGCCAAATCGTTTGGTGCTGAGCTTCCCAGGCCTGATCCCTGAGGTTTCCCAGCCCGCGATGGGAGCGAGCGTAGTGGCGGGGTTGAAGAGGATCATAGCGTTGGGGCGTTCGTCGCTGCCCAAACCAGTGATCGTGCCGGTGCAGGCGGCGAGGTGACCACCGGCGGACGCTCCTGAGGCAGCAATCTTGTCCGGATCAATGCCCAGCCGCTGGGCATTTTCTCGGACCCAGGCGATGGCGGCCTTGGCGTCTTTCACGCATTCCACCACTTTCACGCCATGCCGGGAATTCACGCGGTAGTCGGCGGTGATGGCGATCATGCCGCGACTGGCGAAATGCCGGGCCTGTTTCTCGAACTGGTCCGGTGAACCCCCTTCCCAGCCGCCGCCAAAGAAGAACACAATCGCGGGCTTCGGCGTCTTGGGGTCCGACTCCCCGAAGATCCACAGCTTCAGCTCGACGGAGCCGATCTTTCGGTAGGTCTCGACGCGGGCATCCTTGAATGTGGGTGGATAGGAAGACCGAGCGAACAGCGGGGCTGTGAGGAGGCAGAGAACGAGAACGACGATGGATTTCATAGGGGATCGGTGTCGAAGTTTTGGAGAGTGGTTCTGATGACGGTCAGACATAACTAAACTCTTTCCGACACTCAAAGTTCCGGTTATTGGAAGGGATTTTTTCTTCGCCTCGGCTGTCCCGAGTACAAACAGTTCGAAGAGCGTCGGTTTCAAAGGTGCCCTCTTCACTTCGCCGCCAGACTTCGGTTCACTCCGCGGCCTAACGAATCCATGCAGGCCGCCGCTAGTGTAGACGGAGGAATCAATTTCCACGTTCACGGAAGCCATGCGATGGACGGTCTCATTCTCGCATTCGATCTCGGCGAATGCAACAGTCACGAAGCTGTTCTGCGCCAATCTTGGCGAGCTGCGCGGCGCAAGCCGCCGGGTTCTTCGCAGCAGGGAAGAAAAGGGGACATTCTACTTTGTCTGAAAACCAGAATATCCCCTTTTCTCTCTCCGCAATCGCTTTGACATTCCCAAACCGGATCGTAGCGTTGGTTCGGTTGATTGCAAAGGCGCGGAATCGCGTTGGCGTTCGCGGTGCGCGCAATTCGAGTAACAGGTGTCACAAAATGACATGGTTGGCTGTGTTTTTCGGGAAACCGGGCCGGGCGTCGGCCATGACCGAGATTCAGTCGAGGATTCAACACAGAGGCACAGAGCACACTGAGAAAAAAAAGCACAAACAAGTTCAGGGGCTCGCAAAGCCTCGCCCCTGGCTATTGACAAACGCTCCCGTTGGAGCTTCGAAGGAGATGTTGCCGCGTCGATCTTGACCGAACAGTTCGATTACCGGCGCCCTTGGCATTTGGCGCGTGCGATTGCCAATCGTATCATGACGTTCGTTGCATCATTCGTGTTTTGCCTGGAGATGCCGATGCGTGTTGCCGTTTCAATCGGGTTTCTGATTGCCGTTCCTGCGATTGCCTTGGCACAGCGCGAGTTTGGATTCGACAACACCAAAGGATCCGGCCAGCCGTATCTCACAGCGGCTGAAACGGTGCGGCGATTCAAGGTGGCGCCCGAATTTGAGGTCAAGCTCTTCGCCGGCGAGCCGCAGGTAACCAACCCAATCGCGTTCACGATCGACGAGAAGGGACGGGTTTGGGTCGTCGAGTCGTTTGAGTATCCGCGGCGCACGCCGAAGGGCAAGATGCCGCGTGACCGCATCGTGATACTCGAAGACACCGACGGCGACGGCGTCTGCGACAAACGAACCGTGTTCGCCGAAGGCAAGGACTTTCCAAAGTCGTTTGACATGGCGAGCGGCATCGAGGTCGGCAACGGCGGCATCTACGTCGGCGCTCCGCCTTATCTTTGGTTCATCGAGAACAAGAACGACAAGCCCGGCAAATTCGAAGTACTGCTGCAGGGGTTCGGCAGTCAGGACACGCACGAAACGCTGAATACGTTCCAATGGGGACCGGATGGCTGGCTATACGGGCTGCATGGCGTGTTTACGCATTCGGACGTAAAGGCGCCGGTCGCTGACGCTCCCGGCTCGTCCGTCAAAATGAACGCCGCGGTCTGGCGTTTGCACCCGCACACCAAGAAATTCGAGATCTTTTCGGAGGGCACCAGCAACCCCTGGGGAATGGACTGGCGAAACTCCGATGGCCAGTTCATTCTGTGCTGTTGCGTCATTCCACATCTGTATCACATGATTCCCGGCGGCATCTATCGCAGGCAGGGCGGCGTCAGCTTTCATCCGTATGCGTATGGCGAACTCAAGGAGATCTGTGATCACACGTTTCATCGCGAGAGCGGTTGGGCGCACGCCGGCCTCATTTCGCTCGACGTGCCGCACATGCCCGAGAAGTTCCGCAACAGCGTCATCTTCGGCTCGATCCACGGTTGTTCGATCAAACAGAATATTCTGAAGCCGAATGGATCGACCTACATCGCCAGCCGCGGCGAGGACTTCCTCGTCTCCGGCGACAAGAACTTCCGGCCGATCAACATGAAGTGGGGTCCGAACGGCGACATCTACCTGATCGATTGGCACGACCAGAATCCTTGTCACCAAACCAAGCCCGACGATTGGGACTATGAGCGCGGCCGCGTGTACCGCATTCAACTCAAGGGCACGAAGACGACGAAGGCGTCGGACCTCGCATCGCTCTCGAATACGGAGTTGCTCGCCAAACTGCAGGACGCCAACCCGTTTGTCGCTCGCCAGTCGCTTCGACTGACATACGAACGCAACTTCGGCAAGAAATCCCAAGGCCTGACCCCGGCGAAACTGACTGACTGGCAGTCGCTCGCCCGGATGCAAGCGTCCGGTATCGAGCCTAAGATTGACCCGGGCGCGATTGACATGAACTCACCGATCGCGGTTTCGTGGTTGGTTCGGGCGGTTGCCGAACGCGGGAAGCTCAGCGTCGGAGACATCAACTTTCTCGCGGCTGCGGTGCGGCCGACGCCGGATATTCCTGTGCCGGAACATGCTGCGATTCGTCGAGAGATCGCATCGGCCGTGATCCGGCTCGGGCAATCCCACGATCTAAGACCGATCGTGCATGCACTCATGGTCGGGCCGCCGCAGGATGTCTCCGATCCGGTTCTCCCGCATTTGATCTGGCTCGGTTACGAGGCAATCTTGGCGCGAGCCGACATTGCCGCCCTCGACGCCGAGCTGGCGTGGCTGGCAGCGGAGTCGATGCCTCGCGTGCTCAAGGCCGATCACATTATCGTTGAACCGATGCTGACGGACTACATCATACCGAGAGTAACGCGCCGGCTTGCCGCCTCGGGAAAAACGGAGCATCTGATCCGTTGCCTCGACTTTGTGCTGAAGCTAACGGACAACTATGGCTCGTGTCGAGAAAAAGCCCTCGCCGGATTGGTGTTGGCACTGCAGGGGCGACTGGTTGACGCTCCTTCGAATTGGGTGAAAGTACGAACCGAGTTGTTAGCGACAAAGAACGTGGGGCTCACCGAACAGGTCAACAAGCTGTCCGTGAGTTTTCGTGACTCCGAAGCGGTGCGCCGGGCGTTGGCCGACGTTGCAGACGAAAAGCTGACAATCGAGGTGCGAGTTGAAGCGGCGAGAGCGCTCGCACTCCTCCGTCCGGACAATGGTGATTCCGTGCTCTTGCAACTCGTCTCCGGAAACGTGCCGATCTCCCTGCGCGTCGAGGCGGCAAGGTCGTTGTCCGCATATCCGCGCCCCGATCTGGCGGACGGAGTGCTCGCGGATTGGGAAAAGTACCCGCCGCAGGTGCGAGGCGAAATCGTGTCCACGCTGGCAAGTCGCCGAGAATGGTCGCGAACGTTGCTCGCTGCAGTCGGAGAGAAGCGAGTTGCGCGAACTGAATTGACCGACAATCACATCCTGCGAATTCGCGCCTACAGAGATCGAGCCCTGGACGAGCAGATTCTGAAGGTCTGGGGCAAGTTCCGTGACACGCCGGCCGATCTGACCAAGTTGATCGACAAAGTGCGAAGCAGTTTGTTCGAGGGCGACGCATCCTTTGACCGAGGCAAAGTCGTCTTCGAGAACCTGTGCGCCAAGTGCCACAAGTTCGAAGGCAAAGGCGCCGATGTCGGCCCGGCGCTCGACGGCGCCGCCCGTGACATCGAATACCTTCTCGCGAACATACTCGATCCCAATCGCGTCATCGGCCAGCCGTACTTCATTCATCTCATCGAGCGAAAGAACGGCACCAGCGAGTTCGGCCTGTTGGCGGGCGAGGATCAACTGTCCATTACGCTCAAAGGAGAAAACGGCGCGCTCAAGGTCATTGCGAAAAAGGACATCGATTCACACACGATTCAGGAAAAATCGCTGATGCCCGAGGGGCTCGACAAAAACCTGACGCCGCAAGCCTTGCGCGATGTCATTCGATATGTCATGGCCAATCCTTATGTGATCAACGTCACGGTGAATGGTAAACCGCTGATCGTCGGACCGCCGGGGCGAATCCCCTTGCCGGAAGCGAAGGATCATGGCGAAGCGACCATCATGGCCGAAGTGACTGCCCCTGCAGCCATGAAGACGAAACTGTTGCTTGGCGCTGCGGGCGCTACCACGGTCAAGCTGAACGGCACTGCCGTTTTCCAGGGCTCGCTCACTGGGTCGCAGCCGGATCAAACGACGATCGACGTGCAACTGAAAGAGGGCATAAACAGGCTTACAATCGAAGCCAAGTACAAAGGCGTCAACGCAGCAGTCTATGCTCGCTTCGCCGACCCGGAACGGAAGTTGCGGTATCCGTAGTGACCGGTTGCTGCGCACCGGCTCGGGCTTCCAGCAATCGCGAAACGTAAACAAGAGGATTGCAATGCTCAGCGACTTTACGAAACACCAGCAGGGCATCATCAAACGGTATTACAAAAACCAGGATGCCATCAAGTTGCAGCGCCTGGGCGAGTTGGTGACCGACCTCTATCTGGCAGAGGGCAAAAAGCGCGAGCGCGTTTGGAAGACGATCGTTAAGGCGTTGCAGGTGCTGGAACTGCCGGCGACGCGTATCGCACACCTCGTGCAAAAGGACGATGCGGCGCTTCTGGCGAAGCTTGTGAAAGAACTTGAAGCCAGCTTGGAGTAAATTACGCCTGAGCGAGGACGTATCCCCGCACGCTGCCGCCGCCGTGCGCGACGCTGGTGAGCATATCATCCAGATGCGGCGCTTCGAAATCGCCCGGCCGCAAAACGAGGTACGAGGCGGAACACGGTCCGGCGAGAGCCGACAGATGCGTTCCTTCGAGCCAGGCGGCGGAATCGACGAGCACCCAGTCGAATCGTTTTCGCAGGTGATCAATGATGTTCGACCAAAGTTCGAGCGATGGTGCAGGCCCCTTTTCACCGATCGTCAGCGCCGAGAGATTCGGAACGCCGGTCTCCTGGACCGCCCACGCGAGCGGCAGCGAACGGCATAGCACTTCGCGCAGACCCGGAGTTGCGGACACTCCCAATCGTTGCGCCAGCGCCGGCGCCGAGAAATTCGCATCCACGATGGCGACGCGCTCGTGGTCGCGACGCGCGCAAGTCAACGCAAGATTCAGCAGCACCGAGGTCGTGCCTGCGCCGGCTGCAGCAGCTGTCATCAAAACGACTTTGCCCGGCGAGACGCCAAGCTGCTGCTCGATTTCATGCAGTACTGCTCGATATTGACCGCTGATCTCGTGTTCCGGCTGATGCCAAGACACAAGTTCCTGCGGGAATCGCTGCGCGACCGGATGCTGAGGCGGAGTTACGTACGGCAGCGGCCGAAACGACACGCGAAACAAAGTCGATGGATTTGCAATGTCCGGTTTCTTGGCTTCGATTCGATTCAGCGGCAGAATGGACGGAGTTTGTCGTGATGCACGCGGCGACTCTTTGGCGGGAGAGGTCTTCGCCGGCTTGCCGCCGACCTCGATGAACGGAATCGAGGAATCTTCACGATCGTCGACGTCGTCGGTCAGAGCCCTTTCTTGCTTTGGAGCAACGACCGCTTCGATACGCTGCCGCGAGTGATCGGAACGATGTCCAACGTCGAGAATTCTGGCCATCCTTGACTCCTCATATCCTGCCAGCAGGCGTTCGCCGTTTCAAATTCAATCGGTGAAACTTGATGGCCCCGACCCGACGTCATGGAGCCGCGGCGAGCGGCTAGAACTGTCGAGATTGTTCAGGTGCATTCCTGGAAAATAGAGCGGGCCACGGCCTGATTTTGGCGCGATGTATTCGGGCACGGTGGAGTTCGTTTCCGTGGCGGTTCTAAGCTCATCGACGGTCTCTTCCTCTTCGCCGGCGTCCGTCGAAGGCAAGCCAAGACTCGAAAGAGCATCGAGGACGACTTCGGTGTCGACTGACTCGGCCTCCACTGATTCCGCGAGAGCCAAACAAGCCGATGCGGCTTGGTTGATCAGCCTTGGCACGCCGGCCGTTCGCTCGGCAATGATCTGCAGCGCTTCGTCGCCGAATATCTGCGCGGGTTCGCCGCCGGCAACTTGAATCTGGTGCTGCATGTATTCGATTGCTTCTTCGCGGCAGAGCATTTCCAGTTGCCATCGAACGGCAATGCGTTGCTGCAGCGAGGCGAGTTCAGGCAAGCGCAACTTCTCCAGCAACAACGGTTGCCCGATGGCCACAATCTGCACGGCCTTGCCACGCTGCGACTCGAGATTGCTCAACAGTCTGAGTTCTTCGAGCAAGTCGGGCGTCAAATCGTGCGCCTCATCGAACAGCACGATCGTCTTCTGATCACGTTGGAAATTGCCTAACAAGTATTCAGTCAATGCAAAGCGAAGCTCTTGCTCGCCCAGTCCCTGATACGGCTGCGACAGATCGAACAGCACGGCTTTGAGTAATTCAGACCGATTCCCAAAGCGGCAATTCGTAATGAATGCGGCGGCAATGTCTCCGGCACGTTGGAGCAGCAAATGGCCGACCAGCGTCTTTCCGGTTCCGGGAGCGCCTGTCAGTACGACGATTCCTTCATCTGCGGCAATCGCCTGGTTGAGTCGATGCAACGCGGTTTCATGCGAGGCAGCGGGATAATACGACTGCGTGTCCGGCGTAGGCCGAAATGGCCGCGCACGCAGGTGAAAATAGGCAAGATTCATTGACTGCCGCTCCCCGACGCCAACCGTGCGCAGGCAATTCCCCCGCTGATCGAATCGTCCAATTCGACGTTCAAACTTGAAGGATTACATTGACATTACCGGCAGCGTCATCGTGCACGCGGAGCGTACCAAACATCGGGGACTTTGAAGAAACTTCCCGGCGATAGGTCGAGGATTTTGAGAAACAGATCGGCATTGGCTGGCGCGTTCTGTTCAAGCAGCAACGCGCCCAAACCAGCGGCGTACGACGTGGCGATGCTCGATCCCGAATCCTTCGGGCCAACCGGCAACGCGATCTGGTCAAACATGGTAATGTCCGGCTTCACGAGCAAATCCAGACCGGGACCGGCGCCGACGGACATATACGGTTGCGGCTTGCGGTCCGCGCGGGCCGACCCGACGGTGACAACGTTTCGTGCATCTGCCGGCATGCCGACGCCGCCGAATTCGGGCCAAGGCGTTGGGAACTTTGGAGCTTCCAAAATTGGCCACGTTGCGGTGTCGGTGTAATCGAGGAATACCGGCCTGCCCCATACGTTGGTTTCGGTCCCGATTGCTTCGACGAAAATACGTGCTTTCATCTCAAACGACCGGTTTTGCCCCGGCAGCGTCGGTTCGCCCGCCGGCCGAATCGATGCCGGCACTTTGCCTTCGATCCGCAGCGCAACCCGCATGTCCGCGTTCAGTGTGAATTCGATGGACTGCTCGTACGTTCCGCTGGTGGGAACATTTTGCAGTCGCAATGCCGGGGTCGTCGAACTGGCGATGACGTTGAGATCATCGGTGCCGAGTTTTTCGCCGAATGGGTCGCGCTGGCCGAGTACGACGAGCCGCAGGTTCACGAGCGGATCGCGATATGGATCGTTTTCACCTACGAACAAATCGGGATCGTGCGGTTCTCGCCACTGCACAGTGACACGGATCTTGCCCTTGGGCAATTCCGGCGCCTGCCGACCGTCAGCGACTTGCCACGACAGGAAGTTCAGCTCCGAGGTCCATCGTTCTTTCCGGAGTGCTTCGTTTAGTCCTGCGAATTCCATGACGCCATTGGCGTCATCATCGCGGAAACGGCCAGTCCAGGATTGACCACGAGTGTCTCCGGAAGCCTGGAACCAGAGTGTATGCCGGTTCTTGTGCAATGCCGAAATTCTAGAGCGATTGCGCTCGCCCGAAGTGCCCCTGAACGGCCGATCGGACAGGTAGCGACTCAACGCACTGCCGCCGTCCAAAGGATGCCCTGTATTCCACACCAATGGACAAACGACGATTCGCACGTTCTTGACCGTGGCAAGTTCCGCATCCTGAGTCAGAAACCGTTGCGCTCGATCGCGTACGCCCTGCTCGATTTTCACCAGGTCTTCCAAATCTTGATTCACTTTTTTGAGCCGAGCCTGAGCTTCTTCGAATCGCTTCTTGTGTTCCGGCAAATTGGTGTCGCCTTCTTCAAATACGAGCCCGGCAAGCGCCTTCTTACGTTCCTCGAGCAGGTCCGATCGTCGACGATTCAGTGCATCGCGATCCCGCGACAGTTCCTGCGCCCTCAACTTCAAGATCTCGAACGGGGCCGGCTCTTCGTTGAGCATCTTGGCGATGGCAAGCACCTGATATGGCGCACTCGGATCAACGCGCAACAACAGCAATTCCGCCTCAGGAGCTGCGAGCGAAACGGCCAGAGCGCATTGCGTGCCCTGACCGAGCTTATCGCCCGACGGCATCGGATCGGGCAACAGATTGGCGCTGCGCATCGCGGTGAAATCAACGAGCCGTGTCGATTTCGGCAAATGCCTGCCGACGAGTGCCTCGTATCCGGCGAAGTCACCGTCGATGATCGCAATGCGCACGCCGCGCCCGCGATAACCAAGCTGGTGCAATTTCTCGACGCCGGTCAACGCACCGAGGTTTGGCAAGGTCGCGCCGTCATTGGGCCGCCGAGGTAATTCGCCGGACCGGGGCAATCGAATGGCCGACACGCCGTCAACTTTCGCCAGGTCGCCGATTTGCACGTTTCGCGTGTACACGGAAACGATCGAACCGAGGCGGCCTTCGATCACCATTCCGACAGCCGCTTGCCTGAGGCTTCGATCCCATTCGTAATCCTTTTCGGATGGCTCCTGTGCCAGCACGATTTCGAGTCGCGAATACTTTTGATCGTCTTTGTCTTCAGCTAGTGCTCTGACTTCCGGAGTCAATTTGCGCAAAATGTTCGCGTCGCCCGCTGGCGCCGCGTCCGGCACGGCCGGCGGCATGCCTTCAGGAGCACTCACGATTTCAACAAATCGGATCGGCGAGGAGTTGCGAAGCGGCGTCGGCAGCGCAGAGATCGGCGTCTGCGGCGTCAGCCAACCCGACGGCAAAGAACGCAAGTCTTTGAGCAATACGGCGACGTCAGATGCCGGCATCGTACCGAACAGCCGCGTGAACGAACGATGGTCATATCCAACAGAGTCTTGGTAACCGAGTACTTCCAGTCGTTCGCGGCATTGGTCGTGCAGGACCTTTTGCCGATCATGAAGATGTCGATCCACTAATTCGATGTGCACTTTGACGCGTTCGCTTCCGGCGGGCATCTTGTAACCACGAGGCGTCGCCAGCAGTGCCTCAACATTCGGATGCGTCAGCAGTTTTCTCGCGGTTTCCGAAGGCACGATTCCGGTAATAACGTCAACGTCAGTGTCTTCGGGTTCATCTGCAGGTCGAGGCGACCGTACGAATCGCTGGTCGCGCAAGTACGCATGCATCTCATCAAATCGATCGAGCCATTGGTTCTGTGTGGCTCGAATTCGAAAACGGATCTGCACGTCGTAGTCTTTCGGTGGTGCCGGTTGCTTCGACTGCCCATAAATGGAAGAGGATGCCGCGAGGAAGGCGGCCAGGCACAATGGCAGGAGCGATACGGACCGAAAGGACATCATGGTGGTGGCCTCAGTAAGGAGCGGTGCGGTCCAATTATCATGACGCGCGCAGCTTGTCTTGCCAAGCGCACGCCTGTGCAAGTATGGCCTATTGAGGCGGTTGAGCAAAGGGATTCCGGCGCCGCCGGTCGGCTTTACCCGCGCGATTGCAGCGGTCCTGACGTTCGCGAAACGGTAACAAAGGTTAGCGAGGAGTACGATCGAATGAGCCAAATCGACCCGGCAAAGGTGGCAATTCTCACTGGTGCTTCCAGCGGCATCGGCTGGGCGCTCGCCAAGGAACTGGCCAAAGACGGCTATCGCGTCGGCCTCTTGGCTCGTCGCGCTGACTCGCTGAACAAATTGGCTGAGGAAATACGCTCGGCCGGCGGCATTGCGGAAGCGGCCGCCGCCGACGTCGTGCAACGTCCGGCGATCCTGGAGGCAATTGCACTACTGGAGCAGCGATTAGGCCCAGCAGACTTGCTTGTGGCCAACGCAGGCATGGGCGTGCCCACGACATTGGACCCGATGAATCTTCCCGAAACGGAACAGATGTTTAAGGTCAATGTGTTTGGGCTCATGAATGCGATTGCAGGCGTGCTGCCTGGAATGCTGCAACGCGGCAGCGGGCATATTGCCGGGGTTGCCAGTCTCGCGGCCTATAAGGGGTTTCCGGGTCAAGCGGGTTATTGCGCGAGCAAGGCTGCCGTCAAGACGTACCTCGAAAGCCTGCGACTGCAGCTTCGCAGTCGCAATATTTCCGTCACGTGCATTTGCCCGGGATTCGTGAAAACGCCGATGACCGCCGGCCATCGCTTTCGCATGCCGTTCCTGATGGAGGCAGACGAGGCTGCTCGTCGCGTCGCGCGAGCCTTGCGCCGCAAGAAGAAGGTATTCAATTTTCCGTGGCCGACGGAACGGCTCGTCAAGATGTGCTACTGGGTGCCGGATTGGATTCTTGACCGCGTATTACGCGGGACATATTGATTGATTTCCGACTTCCATCAGTTAGCGCAAGAACAGGTACCAGATCGCAGTGCCGAGTCCGGCGCCTGCGAGCGAAGACAACGTCATCATCACGATCCAGCGAATGATCGTCGCGGCGATGCCTGGTTTCTTTCGAGCGCCGGTTGAACTCGTCATGAACGGCATGAGTTCAGGCGGACGGTACGTCGGCTGATTCGACGGCCAGTTCGATGTACCAGGTATTCTCGGCTTGTTATCAGAAGGGGACAACGGCGTCGGTTTCAACTGTTCGCGTGACGGCGAAGCGGGCTTCGGGGTGTCTTTCGATCCCGGCAACGACGACGCTCCTAATCGCGAACCGGGCAGCACGGCTTCCTTGGAACCCGGCAGCGGCAATTTCGGTAAGTCTCGCGAACCACCCAGCGCTGTCGGCGGCTTTGGCAGTTCGCGCGAGCCTCCCAACACGGCCGGGGGTTTTGGCAGTTCACGCGATCCAGGCAATGTCGTTGACGGCTTGGAGACATTCACCAGGGGTTTCGTTGAGGCGTCAGGTCGCTCGGCGGCCGGTTCAGTGATGCCGGCAGACTTCTTCAACCGCGACAGATCTAGGCCCGGAATCTTCAGATCGAGTCGGGTCTTGGGCTTTTCGGGAACCGAAGCGACCGGCGCTGCATCGGTCTGCGGCGTTGGATCCGCGGGCATCGGCCTGGTCTCTGAAATCTCCAAGTCGGCAGATGATTTGAGATTCACCAGCGGTTTTGGCGGCACCGGCGCCAAAACGTCGACTACCGAACCGGTGTCGCCTTTTGCCGACGGCGAGAGACCCGTATCAGCGGGCTTTTTCGGCGGCAACGGAATTGTAGCAGCAGTCTCGATGCTCCCCGCCGTGATGGGATGAATTCGTGGCATCGGCACGCCCGGTGTACGCCCCAAGTCCGTGTCGGCGGCGCGTGAGTGCGGCGTCTCTCGAACTGCAGAACCCATCGTCGGCTGCTTCTTGGCAAAAGCCGATTCGGCCAGTGCCGCCGGGCTCAATTTCGGCATTTCCTCTGGGGGCGGCGGCTCGATCGACGCTTCCGTCGACACTTCGAGCGCGGCTGCAACCTCCGACGCCGATTGAAAACGGTCGGCCGGGTCCTTGGCCAACATCTTCTCGATGATCTTGGACAATCCTTGACTAACTTCGGGGCGTATCTCTCGCACCGTGCGAGGCTTCTTGGTTTGATGCGAGATCAATTTTTCGGCCACCGTGCCATCGGGAAAAGGCGGCTGGCCAGTCAACATGAATTGGAACGTCGCACCAAGACCGTAAATATCCGCACGTGTATCGATGTTACGGCTGTCGCGCGTCTGCTCCGGCGAAACGTAGTCCGCCGTGCCGAGCACATTTTTGTCGTCGTACTTCAGCGTCAACTGGTCCTTTTCGTCCCGATAGAAACGGGCCAGACCCATGTCCAAGATTTTCGCGTTCCCGGCGCGGTCGATCATGATGTTGCCGGGCTTGATGTCGCGGTGAATCATGCCGCTTTGATGTGCGTAGTCCAGACCCTTGGCGGCTTGCTTCATGTAGTGGCATGCGCGCAGGATGTTCATCGGACCGGTCTTCTTGACAAGATCGAGCAAGCTGATTCCGTCGACGTATTCCATGACGAGAAAATGCAACGGCCCATCCTGGTCGATGTCGTATGTTCGCACGACATTGGGATGATCCAGCGAGGATGCAACTCTCGCTTCGCGATAGAAGCGGCCGAGCGACACAGGGTCTTCCGCTTTCGTCGGCGGCAGTACCTTGATCGCCACGCGTTTCCGCATGAACACATGTTCGCAGAGAAACACCTGCCCCATCCCGCCGACGCCGATTCGCTCCAGTAGTCGATATTTGCCGAGATTGAAGCCTCGCCACTTTCCGAGCAGGAATTGCTCGGCATGGAAATAGGTCAACACGCCCTCGCGGACGAGGGCGCTGGCGAGCCGCTTGGGTTCCTGCTGCAACAGACCGTCGTGCTGGTGAGCCTGCGCAAATGTCACAAGCCTGCCTTCATCGATGAGGCCGCTCTTGCGAATGAGCTGAAACAGGTTTTCTGCGGTTGTAGGCGCCGACATCCTGACCCCACTTTCCAATCCGCACCCCGGAAACACTCCGTGCACGGCCACGAACTCAACCTGAATGCATCTCCAGGGCCGTATTCCTTACGGTTTTATCCAAAGCATACCTCACTGGACCGGTTTTGCGATACATTCATGCCGGATTTTCAGTGCGATTCGGGAATTTCTACGGTTGTTTGGGTGTGAAGTAATTGTGTCGCTGGCGTCTTGTGCGACGGCGACAACTCGTTTTCATCGCGTCTCCATTCAAATCGGGCCTGACAGACGCTGCCGAATCGCCCTGGTCTGCCGTAAGGCGAAACTCGACAATCAGGTCTCATGGAACAAGAAGTCAAAACAGAGGACTGAGAGGTGCGAGAATGCGAATGGCCTATAACTCGAGCGCCGATCGAGTTCCTTCGCAACTAACGAAAACGACCATAGGCTTCGGCCTGAAGTGAGTGCGGGTCGAAAGCATGAGCCATGACTGAAGGATGCTGAAATGAAAGCTACTACTTCAACCACTTCATCAGTCCAAAGACCTGCACTCAAGTGATTCTTGATCAAAGCTGTTACAAAGTCAGAATTTCGAATGCATGCACGGCAGTAGTCACTGCCGGTTGAATCATCACCAATGCCGTGCTTGGTGCTGAAACGAGTGCGTTTCACACAAGATATCGTTTGAATGAACAGCCGAGCCCGGATTGGATCGACAGAGCGAAGCATTCAGCCGGCGCTGACGAACAGAGCAGTCAACCATGCACCTGCCATACAAGTGTTCCAATCGCCGATAGTCGTGTTAGAACGAAGAGAAAATGTCAGATGTTCGTTGAGAACCTGTGTGAACTCATTAGACTGTGCCCAATCGTCCAAATCGCCCTGTGGAGTCATGCTGTGATTACCCGTCGAGTGTTTGTTCTTCTGTGCATCGTTGGGCCGGCATTGGGCCAACCGGCCGATCCCAAACCGGTCCGCGAAGAATCCGGAATCGCCTGGTACGACATCCGAGACTTCGGCATCGAGGGCCAGGGTTGGAATGACACGGCCGCGCCGTTCGACCGTTTGCCGGCGCGAGCGGAGAAAACTGTTCGTCCGCCGGTTTGGAACCTGAGCCGCAACTCGACGGGTCTTTGCGTGCGATTTGTCACCGAATCGACGGAGATTCGCGCCAAGTGGACGCTGACTTCGAAGAACCTGGCGATGCCGCACATGCCGGCGACCGGCGTCAGCGGGTTGGACCTGTACTATCGGGACGAAAAGGGCGCATGGCGCTGGCTCGCAAACGGCCGGCCCGCTGCGATGACCAACGTGCAAACGCTGGCGACTGGAATCCCGACTGGCAAGCGCGAGTACTTGTTGTATTTGCCGCTCTATAACGGTGTGTCCGCAGTCGAAGTTGGAATTCCAAAAGGCAACTCGACATCGAAGGCGGCCGATTATTCTGAGCGACGTTACTTTCCTCGGGTTGCTGGCGAGAGGCCGGCGCCGGCGAAACCTATCGTCTTCTACGGCACGTCGATCACGCAGGGCGGATGCGCGTCGCGGCCCGGTATGGTGCATACCGCCATCCTGCAGCGGCGTCTCGATGTCCCGGTCATCAACCTCGGTTTCTCCGGCAACGGCACGATGGACCTGCCGATTGCTGAACTGATGGCCGAGGTCGACGCAAGCGTTTACGTGATCGATTGTTTGCCGAACATGAACGCGAAGCAAGTCGAGGAACGAGCCGACGAGTTTGTTCGCACGCTGTTGCGCAAACGACCGAATACGCCGATCGTGCTCGTCGAAGACCGGTCATACTCGAATGCAACTTTGCTGCCTGGGGCGCGCGAGCGCAATCGCACCAACCGCGAAGCGCTGAAAAAGGTCTACGACCGACTGATCGCCGACAAAGCCGGCGGCGTTCATTACATCAAAGGCGACACACTGCTTGGCAGCGACGACGAGGGAACGGTCGATAGCTCGCATCCGACGGACCTCGGTTTCGTGCGCCAGGCCGACGCGATGCAGAAGGTGATCGAGCCGTTGTTGCCGCCGATCAAGACGCCGAATCGGCCGATCATTGAGGGCTACACGCACAAGCTGAGTTATGTACCGGGCGAGGAAGTGCAGATTCACGTTTCGAGTTCGGCGAAATCGTTCCAAGTAAACATCGACCGCATTGGTGCAAATCGAGAGCGAGTGCTTCGTGCGACCTCGCCGACGCCCGGCTACGAGCACGCGATCCCGGCAGATGCTTCGTCAAACGGCTGTCGCTGGCCGGTCGCTCATCGCTTCACAATCCCGAATTTCTGGAAGTCGGGCTACTATGTCGCGCAATTGACCGAGGTTCGGCCGGACAACAAAGTCGCAATCGTGGACGTCCCCTTCGTCGTCCGCTCCGCCGACCCCGGCAAGGACACGAAGATTCTCTTGCAGCTATCGACGAACACCTACAACGCCTACACGAACTGGGGCGGGTACAGCCTGTACGCGTACCATGGCCGCAACGGGGTGCAGGGGCGTCGCGTGTCGTTCGACCGGCCGATTTCGAGCCAGTTCAACACTTGGGAATTGCCGTTCGTGCAGTGGGCCGAGAAGGCGGGTTACACGATCGATTACGCGGTCAACTCCGACCTCGAATTTCATCCGGAGATTCTCAAGCACTACAAACTGGTGCTCAGCGTCGGGCATGACGAATACTGGTCCGCGCCGATGCGCGACAATCTGGAGAAGTTCATCGCCGACGGCGGCAATGTCGCCTTCTTCAGCGGCAACACCTGCTGCTGGCAGGTCCGCTCGGAAGACAAGGTCCGGGCGCTCGTTTGCTACAAACAGGCGTTTCGCGACGATCCTCTTTTTGCCAAGGGCGATCAAAAACTGCTCAGTTCATTGTGGAGCCATCACCTGGTGAAACGGCCGGAGAATGAACTCACCGGTGTCGGCTTCCTGCACGGCGGTTATCACAAGAGTCACGGCCAGTACATGGACGGTTCCGGCGCGTACACGATCCACCGGCCCGAACACTGGCTCTTCGAAGGCACGAATCTGAAAAAGGGCGAGGCACTCGGCGGCAAGGACACGATTGTCGGCTACGAATGCGACGGCTGCGAACTCACCTGGAAGGACGGCGTCCCGACGCCGACCTATCGCGACGGCACGCCCAAGACGTTTCAGGTGCTCGCCACGGCTCCTGCCAAATGGGCGCCCGACGACTGCGAATGGTACGAACGTTGGACGAAAGGACACACCGGCAACGCCGTCGTCGGTGTCTACACCCGAGGCGGCACGGTTGTGACCGTCGGCAGCACGGACTGGTCGCACGGGCTACGCGGCCAGGACCCGGCGGTGATGCGAATAACGAAGAATGTGTTGGAGAAACTGGGGAAGTAGTCTGTGTCCGAATCTCCTGTTAGACGGAGGCTCGCGATGTCCCTCCATGACGATTATTCGCTGTGGAAACGCAGAGGTCTGGATTCGATTCGAGCGGGCAAATACGACGAGGCGGTTTTGTTCCTTTCCCAATGCCATGGCCAAATGCCCGACGACAGCGACGTCGCACTGGCATTGGGAATCGCACACAGCCTTCGAGGCGATCATGACATCGCGCTCGAGCTACTGGCTGCCGTGACGCAAAAACACGCGGACCAGGCCAGCATGCACTTCAATCTTGCCCTGGCGTTTGAGCGGGCCGGGCACATGCGACACGCGATCCAAGCTTTCGAAAATGTCATGCTGCTTCGACCGGGCGATGCCAAAACGCAGCAGAAGCTCACCGCATTACGTGCAAATCACTCCATTGAAATCTCGGATGACGATCTAGTCGAGGACGATGGAGATTTGATCCCTGAGGTGGAAGCCGTGGAAGAGGCCGAAGCAGTCGAGGAGCCTAAGGCCGGCAAACAACGCCGGCATCGCCGATACATGGATGAGTTGCTGCTCGAACGTGGAGAACTCGTGGGCGGCGGGATGTTTTCCTATTCGGTTACTGAAGCCGAGGATGACTTTTTGGTGATTCGAACCCATCTAGGTGGAACCTATGAGTTCGACGGCGAGACTCGCTCGATGTATCCGAATAACTTGCTGGGCTCGACGAAACCATGGCGAGCGAAACGAATTCCATGCATCATGTTTCGCCAGATCCAGCAGTTATTCGATACTTCCAAACGTCAGGTGATCGAAACGTTCATCCCGAAACTGCGAATGAAACACCCATACGACGGAATGGAGTTCGCAGAGATTGTGCCTGGCCATCCCAACGCGGCAAGCACATTACGGCTGGCGTGTCACATTTCGCAGGTATTGGACCTTCCACTCAAGGCCGACTATCCTGACGGCGCCCATGTGGACGTGTACCGCCTGCTGGAACTGCTTCCGGCCGATGCCGGCCGATAGTAGGAATTACTCGACGCTTCGATTGAACCGGGCGAGTCTCCGAATTGCAAGTCTCATCCTCAACACGCTTAATTCGGTGAACACGGATGCTTAAGCCACATCGTGGCATAAGATAGCTGTCGGATTCGATCTGAAATCTGAATGCTTGAGGAGTGCCAAAATGCTTCGATTCGCATGCGTCGCCCTTATCGCTTTCCTGTCTGTGGCGAGGGCAGACGATGGCATGCTCGACCTTCGGCTGACTCAGTCGGATGTCGGCAAGTTGCCCAACAAGTGGATGGCCGCGAAGACCGGCAAGGGCGAAGGCAGCGTCTGGAAGGTGGTGGCGGATGACTCAGCGCCGTCCAAGTCCGGTTTCGCACTGGCCCAAACAGCGGCCGGCCCGAGCGCGCTGTTCAACCTCTGCGTTGCCGACGGAGCCACGTTCAAGGACGTCGAGATTCAAGTCTCATTCAAAGCGATCAGAGGCGACATCGATCAGGGCGGCGGCGTCGTTTGGCGCTATCAGGATGCCGATAACTACTGTGTCGCCCGATACAACCCGCTCGAAGGCAACTTCCGTGTTTACACCGTCATTGCCGGCAAACGCAAACAACTGGCCACGGCCGAGAACCTGAAAGAGGCGAGCGGCGCCTGGCACACGATTCGCGTCACGCATCACGAAAACGGCGAGATCAAATGCTACTTGAACGATAAGAACCATCTCACCGTGCGTGAGGACAAGACGATCGACAAGCCGGGCAGAGTCGGCCTGTGGACCAAAGCCGACGCTCAAACGCATTTCGATGGATTTCGAGCGAGCGGGAAATAGTCGCTATCAGCAAATGCAAACGACCGCCGGATCAACCGACGGTCGTTTGAGTGGAGGCGGCGGGCGTCGCACTCTGCGAAAAAGGTCAGCGAAAAAACCCTAGAAAATAGGCGTTTTTGCGAGCCGTCACGTTGTTTTTGATACACATTTTGCTGAAAATCGCACCGGGATCGCACCGCACCAAAACTTCGTCTTCATGGTTACTGTGCCGCCCCATTGATGCGCAGTGACTCAACCAACTCCATCGGAATGCTGGATCGCAGGCTCGTCAGAAGTTCACTCTCGTTCGCATCTGCGAGCCAAAATCCGAAAGGGACGCATCTGCCGTGCAACGGCGGCAGACAGCGGTGCAACAACGAATGCTCTGCTCTCGCGCGTTCCAATGCGTCCTTCAGTTCCTTGGCGTGGAGTTGCGTGCTTCCCAAGCAGCGCAATAGAAACGGCTTGGGAAGTTCGCCCGCTCGAAGATCAGCCAATGCGTCGGGGGCAACAAAGCCGTCCGCATCGGGATGCGCTTCGAGGAAATCATCGAACCATGCTTTCATCGCCGTCCCCAGGCGCTTCAGTTCGTCGGGCGTTGCATCGTGGCGAGGAAACAGCTCGCAGTTGAATGTCATGCGTTGCCCCCAATCCCCGTAGCTGCTTGTTTGAGAACGCGGTAAATCGTGGGGCGTGATAACCTCGTGACTCTTCCAATCTGAACGATGGACTTCCCTCCTGCACGCATTTCAAGGATCGCTGCCAGTTGGTCATCGCTGACCTTCCATCGCCAGCCTTTTTTGGAGCCACCCCACCTCTTGCCCTTCCGCCTTGCAACGGCTTGTCCGGCGGCGACACGTTCGGCGCGAATCTCAGTTTCGTACTCAGATACAGACGCAAGTATTCGCGCATGCAATCGACCTGCCGGTGATGACAAACTGAATCCATCCTTCAAAGAAACAAGATCGACCCGTCGTTCGGTGAGTTCATCGAAAAGCTGGCACAGCCCTTTCGCGGTCCTGCCGAGTCGATCAAGCCGCCACACCACGACCCGAACGACCTTGCCGCTACGAATCTCTTCCATCAGCCGATCCATCGCCGGTCGATTCATCGTTCTTCCGGTGAAGGTGTCCCGATGCCAAACGACAAACCCATCGTGCGCAGCCGCCCACCGTTCAAGGTCGGGTAGCTGGCTTGCATGGGACTGGTCACGGCTTGACACGCGGACGTAGACGCAAGTGATCTTTTCAGCAGACTTGTCCATCCTCGAATCCCCCGGCAAGTGTAACCGGTCATTTTTGCGTGACCCGTTACAGCTAGGGGATTGCGCGGGGTTACGAAATTCGAGCATCCCAGAGGCAGCGGATTGCCCATACTGACCGTTTACACTTTTCGGCGCTGTAAAGCAGCGCGCCGTTTTGGGTGCCAATCGAGCAGTCCGCGCGTATTCTGTCCGTAGCGAGAAAGCCGAATGTCCCAAAAGTCACACTATCATGCAGACCTCTACGGGGCTGTTGGAGCAAGTGCGCGACCTCACCAACCGGGATGCCTGGGGGCGGCTGGTGACACTGTATACCCCCTACCTGTTCGGATGGCTGCGTCGTCGATTGGTTCCCGCTCAGGACGCTGACGATCTGGTTCAGGAAGTTCTTCGCGTCGTCGCCGTCGAACTGCCGCATTTCCACCATAATCATCAGGTCGGGGCGTTCCGCTGTTGGTTACGAACGATTTTAGCTCATCGCCTCCGCGACCACAGAAGAAGAGAGAGCACCCGGTCGGGGGTTCACGGCAGCAACTTGCTTGAAGCTCTCGCCGATCAACTTGAGGACGACGGAAGTGGTGTCGCCGTTGCGTGGGACCGCGAACATGACCAGCAAATCGTCCGCCGGATGCTCGCGCTAATTGAGGCGGACTTCCAGCCGGTGACATGGCGAGCGTTCTGGCTGGTTGTGGTCGAAGGCAATGAGCCGGATGCCGTGGCGGGTAAACTGAACATTTCAGTCGATTCCGTATACACCGCGAAATCCCGCGTATTGAAGCGGCTCCGTGAGCAAGCGGGGAATTTTTTGGATCGATAGCAGTTTCGTGTCAGACTGCCCTTCTTGCCGCACTTTCTTGATAGAAGACACGCGATGACCACCCAACACCCAAGCCGGGGCGAGCTTGAACAGTTCACCACCGGTTTGCTCGATGACGCGGCGATGCAGGACATTGCGCTGCACATCGCCAAGTGCGAGGCGTGCCGTTCTGCCATGAGAACGATCCCGCCCGGTGGACTGGAAACGCTGATCCGTGAGGCAGTGAACAGCGCCCAGGAGGCGAAAGCAGATGATGGTTCCGGGGACAATATTGCCGTCGAGGATGTGCCCGCAGTGCTGCGGGGGCACCCGCGTTACCGCGTCTTGGGCAGGATCGGTGCGGGCGGGATGGGAGCCGTCTACCGTGCCGAGCATCGGCTGATGCGGCGGTCTGTGGCGTTGAAAATCATCAACCCCAAGCTGCTCACCCGCCCCAGCGCTGTCGCCCGGTTCCGTCGTGAGGTCGAAGCAGTTGCCAAGCTGAGTCACCTGCACATCGCAACAGCGTTTGACGCGGAACAAGTGGGTGAGTCGCTGGTGCTGGTGACGGAGTTGGTCGAAGGCTGCGATCTCGCCCAGGGTGTCAAGGACAATGGGAGTTTACCCGTTGTCCAGGCGTGCGAGTACGTCCGGCAGGCAGCGGTGGCGTTGCAACACGCCCATGAACAGGGAATCGTCCACCGCGACATAAAGCCGTCGAACCTGATGCTGACCCCGAATGGCGTGGTGAAGGTTCTCGATTTCGGGTTGGCAGCGCTGAATGAGTGCGAGCCGACCGGTGATGGCGAAACGCGGGTGGAAACAGGAACGGTAGGCGGGTCGATCACGGATTACGGGCAGAGTTTCGGAACGCCCAGCTTCATTGCACCGGAACAGCGCCGTGACGCCCATGCGGTCGATGCCCGCGCCGACATCTTCAGCCTGGGTCGGACGCTCCAATACCTTCTGACCGGCGAGGTCAGCGGTGATGTCCGGCAACGCGGCAATGTTCCTGATGGGCTGGCGTCAGTGATCGACCGGATGACGCAGGAGAACCCTGACCAGCGCTTCCAGACTTCCGCTCAGGTCGCGGAGGCGCTGCTGCCGTTCACCCGTCCGTCTGTCAGGAGAAGGCGGCGTTGGGTCGTGGTGGGGTTGGTGATTGCCGGGGCGGTCGGTGTGGTGCTGCTGATGAACGGCAGGAGTCCACAGGGCACCAACGCCGAGATGCCGCAGACCTACTTGCGGTTCTCTCGCACGACCGACACCGTGACCTTCCCAAATCGGGTTGATCTGAACGATGCCTGCACCATCGAGGCGCGGCTGATGCTGACCAGCGACGGGCCGGGCAACTGGTCGGTGTTCAACCAGTGGGAGTCTCGCAAGGAGGATGTGTACCTTGGGGTCAGCCCCGGGGGTATCAGCGGGTGCATCTTCCCGGTCGGCAACGTGGACGCCCGGTGCCGCGTGAGCCTGAACCAGTGGCACCATGTCGCCTTCGTCTACGACGGCAAACAGGTCCGACTTTACCTGAATGGTCAAGTTGTTGGTGCTGCGGCGGCAAAGGGAAAGATTGGGCGTGGTCGTGGCGCGCCGACCGTTGGGGCGATTTGGAGACCACCGGAGACGCCACGCAAGAGTTTCATCGGCAACTTGCACTGGCTTCGGGTATCGAACGTGGCGCGATACCGAGACGAGCCGTTTGAGCCAAGCGTGGGTGAACCCGGCGAGGATGCGAACACTCTACTGCTGTACCCCACTGGGAAGCCAGGTCCGAAGGCCCGACTGGGTGTCGGCTTCATTGGTGCGACCGGACCAGAGATGACAACGAGTGAAAGGTAATTGGAATGTCCGAACATCCAAATGGTGAACCGCATTGGACGGATAAACTGCCGTTTGGCAAATTCGTGCGCGCCAAAGCCGATGCTCTCAAATTGCCGCCCGCGTTCCTTTTGGGGGCAATTGGCGTTATGGGTCTCGCCATCGGTGTCACCGGATTTTGTTGCCTGCCGGTCGGATTGATAGTGCTTGCAACCAGTGGCGACTCGAAACCGGCGCGGGAGAGAGTGAAGGATGAACCGCGCGAGGAGAATCGGAAGGGCAGTGATAAGCAACCCGCGCCGAAGATCACCCTGCCGGTCGCGGACTTCAGCGGGGTCAACTACAAAACCGGACGAACCGGCGAACCGCTGACCGCGATCACGCAGGCGAATGCGAACTTCGACTTCCCCACTGGGCAATGCACGACCGTCGATGTCAGCCGGTCGGGGTATCGAACCAAAGACGGCGAATTCATTCCGCATGGTCGAGAGGTCGGGTACTACCCGGATGACGACGACCCGCAGAAGACCGGCAAATTGAAGCTCGAAATCTACTGGTTCGCTGGCAAACCGCACGGACCTTGTACGCAGTGGTACAAGAACGGGCAGAAGTACCTCGTCTGTTCCTTCAAGGACGGCGAAGTGCATGGTCACTATCAGGAGTGGCACAAGAACGGGCAACCGGCGCTCGACACGCACTTCGACAAGGGGAAAGAGGTCGGGACCGTGACCAAGTGGTATGCGAACGGTCAGATGCGTTCGCGGGCGACGATCATCGACGAAAAGTTCGAGGGGCTGAATGAGTTCTGGTGGGAAAATGGCAAGCGCGGGTACGTCCGGACCTACCGCGCTGGGAAGTTGCATGGGAAGACGGAGAGTTGGGACGAATTCGGGCGCAAGGAAGGCGAAGCGGACTGGATCGCCGGGAAGCCGGTCGTCAGCAAAGGGAAGGTCACCAAATCGACCTTCAAGCAGGTCATGGCGCTGTTGGCGAAGCAGGTGAACCCCACCGCGACAACCTACGTCTTCGCCGGTCCCTATGTCCTTCTCGACGCCCTCGGTGAGCCGGACAGCAAGTTCAAGCTGCGGAACAACGAAGAAGTCTGGACATACCGTTGTAGCGACGGGTCGATTGCGCTGACCGTGCTGAACCTTGCCGACTTCATCGTGAAGAAGGTCGAAGAACAGTAGTCGGTCGTCAGGGAGTGGAACATGGGCGAAGAGAAGGCCACCACCAACGGAACCAACTGGACGGATCGCCTACCGACCGTGGATCACGTCCAGGCGCTCGCGGCGACGGGCAAGATTCCGCCTGTCTGGATCGGGGCGGCGTTGGCGCTGTTCTTCCCGGTCGGGTTGTACTTCGTGTGGAAGCACCCGGTATGGAGTGCGGCGAGGAAAGGGGCTTGGACGGGTGCATGGGCAGTGCCATTTCTGCTTGCGGTCTGGTTCCTAACGCCGTGGGTGATCTTCTTGACGCTACTGGGAGCGTTCGGCATCGCCCTGTACCTGATCTGGCAGTCGAAATCCCTTGACCTCAAGAAGAAGAAGGCTGGCACCGGCGCGGCTGTCGGTGACACTAAGCCAATGGCATCACGTCGCGTTCGTGTGGGATGGAAGGCAGGCTCGGCTGTACCTCGATGGCAACGTGGTGGGAGTGGCAGCCGCGAAAGGGAAGCCCGGTCGTGGCGATGGCGTGCCGACCATTGGAGCAATCTGGCGACCGCCAGAAACTCCACGAAGGAACTTCATCGGCAACTTGCATTGGCTTCGGGTGTCGAACAATGCCCGTTATCGGGACGAACCTTTCGACCCTGGCGTTGGTGAACCCAGCGAGGATGCGAACACCCTGCTTTTGTACCCCGGCGGAAAGTCCGCCCAAGAAACCCGACCGGGCGTCGGCTTCGCGGGTGCGACCGGACCAGAGATGAAGGCGGTTCGCCGGTGAGAGTCGTACTGATCCATTTTGGAGATTTCAGACATGGCAGACGAGTGGTTCATTGCGCGCGACAAGACGAAGGATGGTCCTTACTCGACGGCACAGTTGAAAAACCTTGCTTCGCAAGGTCGCATCCAGCCGACCGATATGCTCACCAAGGACGGGATGGGAAAGTGGGTTCTCGCTAGCCGGATCAAGGGGCTGTTACCCGCGACGCAGGCACCATCGCCACCGCGTGCCGGTTTGCCACTCGATCACCTTCGCTTGCCAGACGATTACCAACCGGAACAGACAACACCTCGTTCGCCACCCATGTTGCGCCCATCGCCGGTCGCTGAAGTGGAAGAAAGTATCGCGGAGGTTCAAAAGGTGACGGCAGCGACGGAACTCGAAGAGATTATCGCGGAAGTCCGGTCAACCTACCAGGGTGGGCATCCGTCCTTCAGTCAGAGCGCGACGGGTATTCTGAGGCTAGGGAGCAGGGCGCTGTCCTTCGCCAGCACCGAGCCGCGCTGGAACGTGACCATCCAGTTGAAGAATCTGAAGGACATTCTCGAACCCGTAACGGGTGAGTTTCCCGAAGAGATGGTCAAGCGGTCGCAGACAAAGCAGACGGTGGCGAAGGTGGGCAAGTTCGCAGCGGGCTTTGCCGGGAGCATGATCGGCGGCATCGCCGGCAAGCTCGTGAAGGGAGCCGGTTCGACGGGAGCCCAGGCAATGAAGGAATCGACTACTTTGGGACCGCCGCCGAAGAATCGTCTGGGAATCCACCTGCTAGACGGCGGCACGCGGCACAAGCTCGTCTTTGATGTCGTGGCTCCCTCCAAGGAAGAGATGGAGCAGGAGGCACTCATGTTCTGGCGGGGCGTTGCCAAGGTCCGGCACCTGATGAGCGGGACCACTACTTCACACGACCGAACGCCCGTGGCGCTCAAAGGCGCGACGACATCCGACAGAGTGTTTCAAGTGTTGAGGAATGGAACAGTAAGCGCGCCAATGTCCGCTGACGAAATCCACAAACAGCTCGCAAGACAAACGCTGTCGCCTACGGACCTGATTTGCATTGAGGCGTGGATACCCTTGAGAGTCTTTGCGGACCTGGGCGGCGCGTCCAATCCAGCGGTCGATACCTCGCGTTCTGGTGATAAGGGGAACCTCGACCTGTCAATCTCCGTCTCGCACCATGACACCGCCCACTCCGAAACGCACTTCAGTGACGGCGCTGAGACGGTGGAGGACTACGACGATGCTGATGATGAAGGCGACATGGACGCGCACAACGAAGACTCAGACGAGGGCATGGGCGCGCACGACATTGCCGCAGCCGACGAAGAGGACATGGACTCCGATGACAATGACACTTACGATGCAGATGACGATTGAATGAATGGCTAACAAAATGGGAGAAGACGATGCCCGCCCAGCCAACTGGTGATTCCCACTGGAGCGACAAGCTCCCGCTCGGCAAATTCCTGCGCGCCAAAGCCGACGCGCTCAGAATCCCTCCGGCAGTCCTTTTGGCGGCAATCGGCGTCGTCGTTCTCACCATCGGTGTGACTGGGTTTTGTTGCTTGCCGGTCGGCGTCATAATGCTCGCAACTAGCGGCGGTAAGCAAGATCGTCCTGATTCGTCGGCACAGAGCGAAAGCCGTAACAAGAAAATGGTCGCGGATGCCAGAGATCGGAAGTCTGAGTCGAGCGAGCCAAAAAACGTCACTGCGGCGGATTATGCACTTACCGCGACTCAACTTCGCTCGGAGTACGTCAAGGATGCGGTTGCCGCCGACGCTAAGTACAAAGGTAAACTGCTCAGTGTGACTGGCGACTGTAGCACAGGCGGAGGACATCCAGATGCGGATTATCAAATTTGCCTTTACGCTGGCAAGAAAAAACACCGCGTCCAATGCCTCTTTATGGGAGATCGCGCGAATGCTGTAGAAAAGATTGATTTCGCAAAGATCAAAGGCGTAACTGTCATCGGCAGATGCCGCGGATTGTCGATCACGCCCTCCTTCTCCTTTACGGTTATCACACTGACTGAATGCGCCATAATATCCGCGCCGCCAATTGGGACGAAACTGGATGACGAGGATATTGTTCGGTTGGCGCGTCGAGCTATCGAGGAGGCTCATGTCGGTTCGCCGCCCGAACATGTCAAGGCTCTGATGAATCCTGTCCAGCCAACAAGAGTCAAGGAAGCTATCGTGCAAGAAAAGAAGACTTTGACGCACAGCTATGGGACACGAGTTAACTTCATGTTCGCTGTGAGGGTAGACACTGGCGAATGGGGACTCCTCGCTGTGACAATCGATGGCACTGCCCATTTTCCTGAAGGCGATCTTTAGATGGCGCAACCGCACCAGCGGTCCAAAACATCCGCTGATGCCGATAAGGAGCCAACAATGAGCGAAGAGAACGGCGATCAATGCAAGCAACTGGTGGGACCGCCCAGCAGCGAAAAGTCGTCTCCACCCGCCAATTTCACTGACCTAGCGGGACGAGTGAAAACCTATTGCCGCGAGAACAAGAAAGGGCTTCTGATTATCGGGGCAATCGCTGTCCCAATGATGTTAATGATGTTAATGGGGATATGCCTGTACGGGGGCGTCATTCTGCTCATGATCCGAGACAACACAAAAGCCAATGCGCAGATTGACGAGGCGGATCGCCTCTGGACTGCCGGTATGAAGAGCGAGGCTCTTTCCATATACCGGGAGCTTGTCGCCGACCCATTTCCCTCCGGGCGTGCGTACAGCAACGCCACGATTTACCAGCGCGTAATTGAAAGCGACATCGAGAACGGAAATATAAGCGCAGCGAAAGACCTCATCCGACGAGTACGCAAAGGCGACCGATGCTCGCTTGCATTCACAAATCCAAAGGCTCAAGAACTGCTCAAACAGGTCGAGGCTGAACTTGGGTCAAAACCCAAGCGCGATCCAGATGACGAGGCTTCCAACCCGCAAAATGGGGGCAGAAAACTCGCGGCATTCCGAAAAATCGTTGACCATATAAAAAAGCTCCCCGATCCGACGGATGGGAGGAGCAAACGGGACGAATGGTACAAACGCGCGGAGGGACTGCTACGGGAGTTTGAGGCGATCCCCTTTAGTGCGACCGCTGACCGAGCGGCAGGAAAGAAAATCGTGGAGCTTTACAAGAAGGAGATCGATGGTCGATACACCGGGTTCTTCGCCATGGAGCTGGAAGCGGTGATTGAGAGGATCGTCGCCGACCTCATCAACTCATAGCTGGTCGTTCGGGGTCGTCTTTGTTTGGATAAGATGGTTTCAGGGTAGATGCAAAAGGGATCAAGCCGGGCGGCGAAATGGTAAGAAAAGCCACTTAGGGGTTAGCTAAGTGGCTTTCGAATGTGGAGGCGGCGGGAACGGCCCACCCGTCAATCTGGAATCGTCGCAAACCCTTGTTTTTCAGGCGTTTTCTGCGACTTCTGTAAGTGGCATCCTGCCGGTTGACGGTCGCTATCAGATCATTCGGCCCCAAAATCAGACCACGGGCACGAAGCTGATTTTTTCGACCGTCCCCATCCCGATGTTTCGGGCCTTTTTCGGTTGTGCAACCAACAGAACACGGCCCTCGATCCGGGTTCTCTACTTGAACCCATTCATCGAAAATTTTTTTGGGGTGAGAAATCGTCGCTCTTAAAATACCTACGGGTAGAGCAAGAAAGGATAAAACCCCCGCCGTCCAGAGCGGAACGACGGGGGCCATGTTGTTAGAGATGAGTTCTCCGAAAGTATTTAGCTATCCACAACTGAAAAATCACGACCCAATCGACATTTTAGCATTTGGGGGTAAAAGTCCCACGTTCAACCGCAAGACGCATGACCGATGGGGGTCGCACCATTTACGCTCACTGGATGAACTTCACAAATCGACCGAACCGACCCATTGGGCAACCCTCAAATTTAACCGCCTTGAACGTGTTGACACGATCAATACCCTCTTGGACTCTCTTGGCACCGCCATTCGATACCAGAATAAAAAGAAAATCAGCAAATCGTTCAACGGCACTTTGGCCATATTTGGAGTAATGAACCCGGAACCGGATGGTTCCGTGCATTACCACCTTCTCGTCCGTTCGACGCTCCCCGATCCTGCCGCCTTTCTCACCAAAAAGATCACTTCGCATAACCGCAAGCACGGCACGATTGCAAGCATTTCCTACTGTGAACCAACCATCACAGTCAACGGAGCCACGAAGTATGGTTTTAAGCTGGGTGACGACTCCAAGCTGATCTTCTGCTCTGGTTCCGGTATTCGTCACGTCTTTCAGTGTGGCAAGTATTTCGACGGCAGGTTGAAGACAGCGTTGGAACGCCGGAATTTCTGGATTTGGCAAGACGAAGTGGAGGAAACGTTTCTTGACCGCTTGCGTGAGATGGAAAGCGATGCCGACGAGGTTTTGGGATGTTGGGAAGATTTCTATTCGCCGTCGGTCCATATCCCGCTACCCAAACGCCCCAAGGTGAAAGCCAATGCGAGTTGGCCACACCTGCAAGCGGCCAACACACCAGTTATTAAGCAAGGCACTCGAATAATAGCAGTTAATACCAGCAAGTCGCCGCCACGGATTCGTTCGCCTTGCATGTGGTCCCAGCAAGTGTGAAAGATGCGTTGTATTAAATACCTTGCCAAAACAGGGGATGACGTAACCCCTTGCTGCATAAGGACAACACCCCATAGCGTTCCATACTTGACGGAGGGTTAAGGAAATGGGGGTCAAGTCGCTATTAGTGTGGGTGTTTCGGGCAAGGGGAAAGTTGGAAAGTACCACAGCGTTTCAAGGAGAAACGCATGGTCACGCCAACCGTCGATAACGCAGTTCATAACGCACTTCTGGGGAAGCTGGTCGCAAAGTTACGAGAGAATGTCATCCCGTGGCGAAAAGTATGGACCAACGGCGACCCGACCAGACTTCCAACCAACTTTCTCACCCGGAAGCAATACCACGGGCCATTGAACAAGATGACCCTCTGGGTTGCTCAGCAAGAGCGCCAATATCCGACCGGCCTTTGGGGGACGGCAACCCAATTTGCACGGGCAGGGGGCGTCATTCGGCCCGGTGAGCAACCGGAGCGTATCGTTCGCCCCATTTGGAGCAAGGGGCGGCAGGTAGCAACGAGATTTTTACCAGTCGATCTTTATAACCTAGGCCAAGTCGAAGGGGTCGAAGTCCCCTTGCCCATCATCCCGCCGACGTACACGCCCGGTATCCGGTCAGAGTTTGACGAACTTGTTGATTTGACACTGGCATGGGTCGTCCACGGCGGCGATGAGGCAATGTATTCCTATGACCTCGACGTGA